>Ga0265295_1000065_pt1 | contig 207370 bp, 201 predicted proteins | sample Munlansysbiofilm_FD_192503 | JGI IMG/M metagenome (GOLD analysis project Ga0265295, IMG submission 192503) | Leachate microbial communities from a municipal landfill in Southern Ontario, Canada - Methane capture system biofilm | ecosystem: Engineered > Solid waste > Landfill > Unclassified ...
ACCTGAACCGTTACCAGGTCGCCGTCAACAGCGGTTACCTTGCCGTCAGCTGCCAGAGCTGCAGTGCTCAGGCCGCCAAGGAATGCTGCCGCTGCCATCAGGACGATCAGTTTTTTTGCCATGTTCTCTCTCCTTTGTTGGGGTGGTGGGGATAATACGCCTTGTCAGGCCAGAACGAACTTTTGTTCTAGAACCAGGCTTCCATGGTCAGGTAGACCTGATCCATTTTGTCGATCGGTGCGAAAAACTGAGCGTTGAGCGGGTCGCTGAGTTTGTCGATGTCTACCGGAGCGCCCAGCCAGTTGCCGCTGCCGGTGTACTCAAACTCGTAATGCTGATAACCCAGGCGCATGAAAGCCAAGGCTTTGTCGCTCAGCAGATTGCCAACAGGCAGATCCCAGATCAGGTAGACCTCACCGACGTGACCGCGGGTGGCCAGTTTGGCCTGGGTCATGTCATCGTGAGCCGGGGTCATTGAAATCCAGTTTTTGGTACCGTAATTGTACTCAAGACCGAATTTCAAGCCCAGATCGTCCAGATCATAGCGGACGCCGCCATAAATGCAATAGCCGTCCTTGCTGCCTGGGTCTTCCCACCAGGAGCCTAGCAAAGTGGACCCCATCTCGTCAACACCATCCGGATCGGTACGGCTCCAGCCGCCGGCGAGGAAGTAATTGAGGTCGGTGTACTTGTCCATGTAGACAAAGGAGGTGTGGTAGATGTCGCCCAGGTTCGCGGTGTTCAGGGTTCCGTCGCCGGTGCCCAGAGCCATCTCCAGCGGGTTGGTGAAGGTGACGCCATCGGGCACGTTGACGATGTTGGCCGCCATGAAGGACTGGATGTTCATGAAGCGGGCGCCCTTGTTGATGATGTCCCAGCTCAGGCCGCCAAAATCCATATCGTCGAGTTCGTTGGCCTGGGCCGTGGGACCGGCTTCAAAACCGCGACCGTAACAGAAGCGGATCTTGCTGTAGCCCATGAAGTCAATCGGATTCTGGAACAGGGCCCCGAGGGTGGCACCGTCAAAGGCGTAATCCATGAAATTGACCGGAGTGGCCATGCGCTCGGGGGTGTTCATGCGCAGCTGGGCCGGCGGGCCATCGGTGGTCGGGCGGCGGCCGACGGAAAACCACATGGGCAGATCAGCGACATTGGTCCAGTTGATGTAGGCGCGGTCGACACGCAGGACGCTGTCAGCCGGCTGGCGGGTAGTGGCGCCGTCCATTTCATAGAACTGATTCATCATGTAGGGGCCGACATCCGTCGGATTGGACTGCATACCCCAGGCCTTGTACATGGCCAGGCGTCCTTTGAACTCCAGATTGTCCGAGATGTCAGCAGTAATGCCCAGTCGGAAACGGTTGGTGTAGAGAATGTCGTTTTCGTAGGTGTCCTTCGGCGTCATGCTGTAGCCGCTGACGACACCGGCGGCGTTGACTGCGGCCAGGGCTGAGGGGAAGGCGGCGCCGAACTCGGCGGTGCCAGGCATCAGACCCATCTGCATCAGTCCCATCTGTGCCAGGGATGCCGGCAGGTTTTCGATCATCCCTTTACGTTCGGCCGCGCTGTAGCCATTCATCATGCCGAGAATTGACTGGACGTCATAGCCGGTGACGGTCTGCATGTCGCGCACGGCGCCCGCAATGGCATCGGCGCCCCAGTAGGCCTTGGTGTCGGTATCGCTGTAATCCATGCGAAAGCGATAATCGCCGGAAAAGCGGATACGGCTTTGCTCATCCCATTTGGCGGCGCTGCTTTCAAGTTGCTCCACCGAATCGCTGTTGTAGTCGGTGTTTTCACGAACCTCTTCGAGTTGTTCCTGCAGGGCGGCCAACTGCTGGGTCAGCTGGTCGATCTGACGTGCCAGATCGTCCGTACTGGGCGCCGCAAAGGGCGTGGCCGGTGCCAGCAGCAGGGCTGCGAGGAACAGGGCCAGGGTCTTTTTCACCATGGTTTTGCCTCCTTGTGGTGAGATAACGGGTGGGAATGGGGATTCCCCGAACGAATCTCCGATCGGCAGGCGTTTCCGACGACCGGAGGGTTTAAGGTGATGGGGAACGTGGCGCCAATTAATAAACGCAACGTTTTTATATTCGCATAACACAATGTGTGCCAGTACGCTAACTGATTGAAATTGAGTCAGTCGAAGGTCAAAACCCAGCGAAGTACCTGGTGTGGTGGCCGGTGGTCTGGTGAAATGGCGGCTGTGATTGCGTAATATCGCGATGCCGGCTGGTGAAAAGCACAGCCCACGTGTGATCAAACACATGGGCTGTGGTCTGAGTCGGGAGGATGCGGGACTAAACGGCTTGTTCCATGGTCCAGATACCGCAGGGGCAGATGCCGGCACAGATGCCGCACCCGATGCACAGGTTGTCATCACTGCGGTATTCAAAGCTGCCGTCAGCTTTTTCGATGCGCTCGATGGCGCCTTCCGGGCAAGCTTCGAGGCAAAGTGAACAGTCGCGGCAGGTGCCGCAGGAAATGCAGCGGGTGCTTTCCGCCAGCGGATCTTGTCCCTGCCGCAGTCGGCTGCGGTTGGCAGGCCGGAACAGCTCCTTGCTTAATTGTCGCTGGGGAATCATCTGAGGTTTGGGGCGGGCGATTACCTCCAGGCCGTTAAGCCAGCTATCACAGGCGTCAGCCGCTTCGTGTCCCTGGCCGATGGCGTCAGTCAGCAGGCCGGGGCGGGTGGTGTCGCCGATGGCAAAGACATTTTCACAGCCTTCCACCTGATAGCAGGCATTGACGTTCATCATGCCGCGCGGTGTCAGCCAGCCTGGTGGGACAAAGGACAGATCAGGCCGTTCACCGATCGCGATAATGACACTGTCGGCTTCAAGCAGTTCGCCGTCCTTGGTGTGAAGCCCTTTTTCACTGATGCGCTCGGTATAAACAGGCCAGCGAATCTGCGCGCCCAGGGCAGTCACATGATCAATCTCTTTCTGGTAGGCCGCCGGTTTTTGTACGTCGATGGCGGTCACTTGGCGGGCGCCACAGGCATAGGCTCCCAGCACCACGTCCATGCCGGCGTTGCCGGCGCCGATCACCACCACCTTTTCACCCAGCGCCGCTCTGACGCCGCTGTTGAGCTGTTTGAGGAAGTCCAGCCCTTTGATCAGTCGCTCGTGGCCGGGGAAGGGGATCACCACCGGATTGTGAGCGCCCGAGGCAATGACGACAGCGTCGTGCTGCTGACGCAGCGTCTCAAAGGTGTTGCGGTCAATGCGCTGGTTCAGCCGCGCTTCAATGCCGGTGGCCAGCAGACGGTCGATTTCGGTCTGCAGAATCTCAGCCGGCAGACGTTCACGCGGGATGGCCTGCCACAGCTTGCCGCCCAGTTGGCTGTCGGCTTCGTAAACCGTCACGGCGTGGCCTTTCAGGCGTAGCTGCCAGGCGGCAGACAGGCCGCCGGGGCCACCGCCGATAATGGCGACGGATTTGCCGCTTGGCACAGCACAGGCTGGCGCCGGTGTGTCAAGCGAGAGCTTGCCAAGCGCTTTCATCGATACCGGGGCATCCAGGAAGCGGCGGCTGCAGGCATCCATGCACAGGTTGGGGCAGACCATGCCGCAGACGCTGGCAGGGAAAGGGGAATATTGCAGCACCAGTTGCAGCGCCTCGGCCTGTTTGCCTTCGCGCAGCAGGCGCAGGCGGTCCTGGGTCGGGATGAAGGACGGACAGGCCGACTGACAGGGCGCGGCGTAGCGTTTTTCCAGCCAGTGGGGGATCTTCAGTCGATCGTTGCCACTGTTGACCAGTTGTGCCACATGACGGTAATCGTCCTGCACGATATCACCGAAGATGCCGCCCTCGACCCATTTGCCGAGGCGGAAGTCGCGCAGGCTGATGCGCCCGCGCGCCTGCCGTTCGGCATAGGTCTTGGCGACGATCTTCTTCCAGCTGGTCATGTCGCTCAGGCGCGCCAGCAATTCGGCGCGATCGACACGGGCGAGAAAATCCGCCAGGCCGCGCAGCACAAACTCCTGGTCACCGGCATCCAGGTCAAGCAGCCAGACATCGTCGGACAGGCCGGCCACCGGGCCGCGGACGTAGACGGTGCCGCCGACCATGCCCATGCAGGCGCGATCGCCCAGGACCGACTCGGCCTGTTCATAATCGACGCCGCAGACCACGGCAATCCCGCCACCCATGAATTCGAAGGAGAAGGAGCCGGTTTTTTTCAGCACCCACAGCTCCGGCGGTTCGAAGGCCGGGTCGTGTTTCATCAGTGAGCCGCTGCGTGTCCCGACCTGGCCGGCGACGAAGATCTTGCCGCTAGCGGCACAATGGCCAGTGGTATCGCCGCTGTCACCTTTGATGGTCAGGGTGGCGCCGGCGTTGAGCCAACCGGCATCGGCTGGTGCGGAGCCTTCGACGACGATGTCCGTGCCATCAAGGCCGAAGGAGCCGACGCGCTGACCGGGGTTCTTGACATGAAAACGCAGGGGCTGGCCATCGGCTGTCCACAGGGGACCGCCGATGTCGTGATGGCCGGAGGCAAAAACCTCAAAGTCGGTTTCACCCTGTTCCAGTGCGGCATAGATCTGTTGCAGCAGGTTTTGCGTCGAGATGCGCCGGTTCTGTTCGTCGAAGCCTTTGATGAATGCAGCCATGAAGAATCTCCTTAGCAGACGTACTGGATGTGCAGGCGATCGGCGACGGGTTTATGCACCGCCACCAGCGCATCGGCGCGGCCGACCGGCAGTGACGAATTGCCGATGGGCGCCATGAGCTTCTTGAATTCCTGATCCATGGCCAGAAAGTAGTTGACGATGTTTTCCGCTACCCGTTCCGGGTCAAGACGATGCACCAGCGCCGGATTCTGGGTGGTGATGCCAGCTGGGCACAGGCCGGTATTGCAGGCATTGCAGCGGCCCTGATCGTTGCCGACGCAACCGGCCATTTGCAAAATCAGTTTTCCGGTAAAAACCCCGTTGGCTCCAAGGCAGATCATCTTGAAGGCGTCCGCTGCCAGATCGCCGGTCTTGCCCAGGCCCCCGCCGCACCACAGCGGAATCTGACCCTGGCGGCCCTGCTGCACGGCGGCCAGATAGCAGTCACGCAGCTTGCTGACCACCGGATGACCGGTGTGGTCGAGGGAAACCTCGTGGGCAGCGGCGGTGCCGCCATCAATGCCGTCGAGAAAAAATCCGCCGACAATGTTGTAGGGATCGCGCACCAGGTTGTTGAACACCGACACGCTGGTGGCCGAGGCTGCCACCTTGATGGCAACGGGCACGCGGAACTTGAAGGCGGCGTTGAACGACAGAAACATCTTCTGGACGCTCTCTTCGATGGAGTAGAGTCCCTGATGGTTGGGTGGGCTGAGCAGGTCGGTCTTGGGTACGCCGCGGATGGCCATGATATGGTCAGCCACCTTTTGCGCCTGCAGCAGGCCACCATCGCCGGGCTTGGCACCCTGGCCGATCTTGATCAGTACGCCGGCGGGGTCTTCCTGCATATGGGGCATGGCCTTGACAATGCGGTTCCAGCCGAAATGCCCCGAGGCGATCTGCAGAATCAGATATTTGAGGAAGCGGCTCTTGAGCAGGCGCACCGGCACGCCGCCTTCGCCTGAGCTCATGCGTACCGGCAGGCCGCATTCCTCGTTCAGGTAAGCCACCGCCATGGCAATGCCTTCCCACATGCGCCAGGACAGGGCGCCGATGGACATGTCGCCGATGATTACCGGATAGATCCAGTTGACGGGTGGAGCCTGACCGGTACTGAACAGCTGGCCCTGTTCGTTCAGCTGTAATGGCAGCTCGCCGGCCGGCAGAATACGGCCAAAGGGGGCCAGCATGTCGAAGCTGTGGCGCTGGGCATCAAGGCTGGGGTCGGTCATCTGGGAGATGCGACCGACCCGCAGTTGGTCAAGGGTGCGCAGGCTGCCGGTCAGGTTTTTGCGGCCACCGCGCTTGATGGCGTCGCCGGCCGTGCAGCGCGTGACAATGGGGTGCCGCGTGTCCGGGTTGCGGACGGGGCGGATGGCGTCGTTGGGGCAGACCTTTTCGCAGATGCCACAGCCACGGCAATAGTTCTGCAGCGAGTTGACCTGCTTGATGACGGGCACGGCGGAAAAACCGGTGCGGGGATCGGGCTGATCCCCGGTGGAAAATACCGTGCGGCGCCGTTCCACCTTGGCTTCAATGGCGCGGAAGGAACAGGCGGCGACACAACTGCCGCACAGGGTACAGCGGCTGGCGTCGTAGACAATCTTCCAGGGCAGGTCGTTGGGGGTGGTGTCGTGAATTTTTACTGTTTCCATTGGACGACCTCCAGTTGGTCCGTGATCATGACGATTTCGCGTTCATGGGGATACAGATCGGTACTCCAGTCGCGTTCGGGCAGAATCTCGTTGAGGCCGCAGACCTCCGAACTGATGGCGACGGTGTCGTCGGTACGGCCCACCACCACCGGCCGCAGCTTTTTGGCATCACAGCAGGTGAACAGGGTGTTGTCCGGCAGCACGCCGATAATGGTGTTCGGACCGTTGATCTCCAGGTTGGCGAGTGACTGGCGGATGGCCAGCAGCTGCTGGGCGTCGGGCCGTTTCTGCAGGTCGTCGAAGGGCAGTGGCGTGATCACATGCTTGAAGTAGGGCAGGGGCCAGCCCAGCTGGCGGTGAACATAGTGCAGGCTGTAGAGAAAACACTGCGAATCCGATTCAAAGCCGATGTAGCCACGGTGCAGCCTGGCCTGGATCTCCTTGTTTTTCTGATAGAAGGTATTTTCCCCATTGGCCAGTGCGGTATAGCCCTGCAGGAAAAAAGGGTGGGCCGCATAGCGCACGATGTCGTAGTTGGTGTTCTGGCGGCACTGGGCGGTGATGACCTTGGCGGTGAACTTGCCATCCTCCTGCCACAGATTGAAAAAGGTTCCGATATCGCGCGGGTCGCCGATTTCCTTGAGTGTGGCGACATCGGGCCAGAAGGAATAGACAAAACCCTGCTCGTCGGGCTCCAGTGCCCGGCGCATCTTCAGACGCATGTCGAGCAGCAGTTCCTCTTTTTCGCGGGTGCTGGCCTTGTTGTAGCTGCGTGGGTAGGAAAAGGTTTCGAACACATAGTTTGGCATGGCGATAATGTCGAGATCATCGCTGGGGTAGGTTTCCGGCACCCATTGCAACACCCGGCGGAAGCCGGCTTCGTGCAGGATGTCTTCGGCAATCTTCAGGCCCTCGTCGGTACAGGCCATCGACAGGGTTGGCAGATCCTTGTAGCCGGCGAACAGACCGCCGAGATCCTGCATGACCATGGCAAAGCCGGAGTTGTCGTGACCTTTCTGCTGTGACTGCATCAGTTGCAGTGCCTTGCAGGGGTGGATGTAGTGTTTGCTTTTGATCGCGCCGATACGACACATGGCAGACCTCCTGTTTCGAGTTGCTTAACTCAAAAAGCAGATAGCGTGCCAGCTGTGCGGATTCAGTCACATAATCTCTTAAGATGCCGGAGTTGTTGGACTATCTCTGACGGCTTGTTCGCCCGCAACTTGGCTTGGAACGTTTGCTGATTCTTGTCGTGATCATAATGTGTACACAAAAAAGGCTCCCCGTGGGGAGCCTTGCTGCTGTCTGATGCTGCATTGCCCTAAGGGGCGGATAGGAGGGATCAGAGCAGTTCGATCCAGTTGTGGAGGTCCGGCAGGCGGCCGTACTGGATGCCGGTCAGGCGGTCGTAAAGTTCCATGGTCAGTTTGCCGGCCTGACCCTGGCCGAGGCGGACCGTACGGTCCCTGTAGGTCAACTCCCCCACCGGCGAAACCACCGCCGCGGTACCGGTGCCGAAGGCTTCCTGCAGCCGGCCATTTTCCGCGCCGTTAAGCACCTCATCGATACTGAGGGCGCGTTCCTCCACGACGTAACCCATGTCTCGCACCAGGGCCAGAACCGAGCGGCGGGTGATGCCATCAAGGATCGAGCCGGTCAGCGGTGAGGTGACGACCTTGCCATCGTAGACAAAGCAGATGTTCATGCTGCCGACCTCTTCGATGTACTTGCGTTGCACGCCGTCGAGCCAGAGTACCTGATCGTAGCCCTTTTGGGCCGCCAGGGCCGAGGCATACAGACTGGAGGCATAATTGCCACCGGTCTTGGCCTCGCCGGTGCCGCCGGGGGCGACACGAACGTAGTCGTCCGATACCCAGATGCGGACCGGATTGACGCCACCCTTATAGTAGGCTGCCACCGGTGACAGGATGATGTAGAACAGGTACTGATCCGCCGGTTTTACCCCCAGTACCGGTTCGGTGGCAATCATGGTCGGACGGATGTACAGGCTGGTGCCATGGCTGTGGGGTACCCACTCCTTTTCCAGGTCCAGCAACTGGCGCAGGGCGGTCATGCAGAAATCGATATCGAGCTGCGGCATGCACATACGTTCGGCACTGCGGTTGAAGCGGGCGAAGTTGTCGCGCGGCCGGAACAGGGCAATGCTGCCATCGCTGCGGCGGAAGGCCTTGAGTCCCTCAAAGATTTCCTGGGCGTAGTGCAGTACCAGTGCGGCTGGGTCGAGGCTGAACGGTCCGTAGGGCTCAATGCGCGGAGTATGCCAGCCCTGGCCACGATCAAAGCGCAGGGTGAACATGCGGTTGGTGAAACTTTTGCCAAACACCAGCTTGCTTTCATCCTGCTGGGGCTGACGCGGCTGGGACAGGGGCAGAACCTCGATATGCATGTGTATGACTCCTTCAAAAAGCTGCGCAGCGTTTGTGGCCGGGAAGCCAGGGCGTACCCCGGCGCGCTGACGGCTAACGGATGCTGCAGGGAGGGCTGCAGGCAGAAAAAATCTATCTAGCACAGCCGTCTGGGGCAGGCAAGGGGATAGTCGTTGGCTCGGGCGGGGGGGGAGGCTTGGCGCTCAGGTGGTCGGTTTATCGTCCCTGCTTGACGCCGCTGGTGGCACTGGGCCGTAGAGCAACTGGCGGCTGTTGCGGTGTTGTTCCTCCTGACGTAACAGGCGGGCTGTTCGTTCCCGGAATGCCTGGCGGACGGCCTGTTCAAGCTGGAATTGGTCGCGTGTCGGATTCTGCATGGCAGGGTCTCCTGAGATGGGCGCTTCGTGCCCTGTTGGTGGGCAGGGCGGACGATGGTCGTAGCCTATCACCTGAGATTGGGCAATCAAGCAAAAAATACCATATCAGTAACAGGTGGGTTGTTCGTCGGCTAGACTGGCGCGCGCCAGGGTGACCACGGCAACCTGATGTCCTGCAGCTGCCAGGCAGGCGGAGCAGTGGCGGACGGTGGCGGTGGTGGTCGCCACATCGTCGACCAAGAGGAGGTGCTGGGGGGGGAGGTTGCTGGTAAGCTGAAAAGCGTTTCGAAGGTTGCCAAGACGTTGTCGGCGGTCAAGGCCGGACTGGGGCGCCGTGGCACGGTTGCGTTGCAGCGCTTGGCGTTCCAGGGGCAGTCGCAGGATTTTAGCCAGTTCGGCGGCTAACAGCAGCGCGGGATTAAAACCGCGCTGGCGCAGGCGCTGGGGATGCAGGGGGACGGCAATCACGGCGGTGGGAGCAAAGGTGGCAATGTCGCTGGCGGTGGTGTGCAGCAGCAAACGGGCTAACGGCCGGGCCAGGCCGATCTGGTGGTGAAATTTGAACGCAATAACGGCCTGTCGCAATTGTTCCTGGTAGAGGCCTGCACTGCGCAGCCACAGAAAATCCGGCGGGTCAATCAGACAGTGACTGCAGCGGTGAGGGCTTTGGCTGGCGCTGGCCAGCGGTTCAGCGCAACAGACACAGGCACTACGGGGTTGCAGCAACAGCTGTTGCCGGCAATCCGGGCAGAAGTCACGCAGCGGCTCGGGCAGCGGCCGACGGCATAGCGGGCAACAGGCGGGCAGCAGCAGATTGACGAGCCAGCGGCCTTCGCGCCGTAACCGTGCAGCCAGCCGGTGTGCCCTGGCCACAGGGGCAGCCTAGGCGGGTTGCAGCAGGCTGTGGCCGGACATCTCGGCCGGTTGAGGCAGGTGCAGCAGCTGCAGCAGGGTCGGGGCCAGGTCGGCCAGCTTGCCGTCGGCCAAGTGGTATCCATCACTGTCGCCAGCTACATACAGCAGGGCCACCGGATTGGTGGTGTGGGCGGTGTGCGGCTGGCCCTGATCATCGATCATCTGCTCGCAGTTGCCGTGATCGGCCGTGATGAGCAGGGCGCCTCCTTGCTGCAAGGTGGCTGCGACCACGTCGGCCAGGCAGCGATCCACCGTTTCCATGGCTTTTATGGCTGCCGGCAGACTGCCGGTATGGCCGACCATGTCTGGATTGGCGAAGTTGAGAATGATCAGGTCAAAACGGTTTTCGGCGATCTTGTCGCAGACAGCGTCACGCACCTGCGCGGCACTCATTTGTGGTTTCTTGTCGTAGGTCGTCACGTCCTGCGGCGAAGGGATCAGGATGCGTTCTTCACCACGGAAGGGTTCCTCTCGGCCACCGTTAAAGAAAAAGGTCACATGGGCGTACTTTTCCGTTTCAGCGATATGCAGCTGTCGCAGGCCCGCCGAGGCGACAACCTCGGCCAGCAGGTTGTGCAGGTTTTCCGGTGGAAAAGCGACAGGTAGGTGCAGGGTTTCGTCGTACTCGGTGAAACAGACATAGCGGCACAGCTGCGGCCGGTAACGCTGAGCAAAGCCGGTGAAATGCGGATCACAGAATGTCCGGCTGATTTCACGGACACGGTCAGAGCGGAAGTTGAAGACGATGACCGCGTCGCCGTCGGTGATGCGGCCATCGGCAGCGCCTATCAGGCAGGGGGTGACGAATTCATCGGTCTCACCGGCGGCATAGGCTGCCGCCAGGGCTGTGGCGCTGTCGGGTTGGCAGGGCGCTTCAGCCTCCACCAGCATTCGCCAGGCGCGTTCAACGCGATCCCAGCGCTGGTCACGATCCATGGCATAAAAACGGCCACAGAGACTGGCGATGCGGCCGGGGCCACCCGCCAGATGCTGTTCCAGTGCCTGCAGATAGCGGCCGGCACTCTGGGGTGGTGTGTCGCGGCCATCAAGAATGGCGTGGATCTGGATGTTGCTGATGCCCTGCTGGCGGGCAAGGTCAATCAGGGCATACAGGTGACTGTCGTGGGAATGAACCCCGCCGTCCGACAGCAGGCCGAGCAGATGGAGTTTGCCACCACTGTGGCGCAGGGCCGCCATGGCTTGCAGCAGGATCGGATTGCGGAAGAAGTCGCCATCAGCAATGCTTTTGCTGATACGGGTCAAATCCTGATAAACCACCCGGCCGGCGCCGATGTTCATATGCCCGACCTCGGAATTGCCCATTTGCCCTTCAGGCAGACCCACGGCCAGGCCGGAAGCCTGCAGCAGGCTGTGCGGATAGCGCGCGAACAGCTGGTCGAGACAGGGGGTCTGCGCCTGCAGCACGGCATTGCCTTCGCGCTGCGGACGCTGGCCCCAGCCATCAAGGATGCACAGAACAATCGGACGGGCGGCAAAAGTCATTGGCATCAGGCTCCGTGGGGGGCAGCGGCTGGCGGCACCACTTCACGGTCGCGGATCAGCTTGCGGAAGGCGATGCTGTAGCTGCCCCAGGTTCCGCACTGCGGGCAACGACTCATCCATTCGCGAGATGCACGACCGCAACTGTCGCAGACATAGCCGAGGTTGAGCTGGTTGTCGACACCGAGAGCCTTCTGGTATTCCTCAATAGCTTCGTCGGTGCGGTCGCGGCGGCGATGGGCTTCGGCCAGCAGAATATGGATCTGCGGAAAGTCCGGTGCCGAGTTTTCCACCAGGTAGATCTGCTCCAGCGCTTCATCGACCATTTCCAGTCGCAGGCAAAGCTTGCCGTAGAAGAAACGCAGAACCAGATCGGTGCTGCGGGCCGTCAAGGCCTGGCTGTAAAAGGCCAGCAGGGACTGGGGATCTTCCTGCTGAATGTAGAGATTTTCCAGCCGTGACAGAAACACGCTGCGGCCCAGCCGGCGGTAGCCGTCCTGCCAGACGTCGGCGGCATCCTTGACATTGCCCCTGCTCTGAAAGGCATCGCCGAGAGTGACGCGGGCGGCAACAAAATCGGCATTTTCCTTGATCAGCTGTTTCAGCGCGGCTACCGCCGGATCGAACTGGCCGGCTTCGAGATCCATGCGGGCGATTTCATAACGGATTGACAGCTGGGTCTGCTTTTCCTCCTGGATGCGATTGCCGCTGAGGCCGGCCTTGAGCAGCTGCTTCTGTAATTCCAGCGCCTGCTGCCAGCGGTTGTGCTTCATGTGCAGATTGCGCAGGCTGCGGATGGCCTTGCGGTTGTCCTTCTCCTGCTCCAGGATGTCCTCGTATTCCTTGCAGGCGGCGTCATCCTGGCCCTGTTTTTCATAGGTAGCTGCCAGTTTGAACAGAACCTCCAGGCTGCGGGCATCGATGCTTTTGGCCTTGCGTAGCAGGACCACGGCGCCATCGAGATCGCCCTCCTGGCTGACCACGCTGGCCATGGCGATGTAACTCTCAGTTTTTCCTGGATCTTTGTCGATGGCCTTGTGCAGCAGGCTGTGTGCTTTTTTGATATCGCCCGACAGCAAGCGCCCGACGCCTTCGCGATAGATCTCGTCGACTTCCTTGCTGCGCTTGTCATTGCGGCCGCGCAGCCAGCCACGCAGCAGGCAGCTGAGGGCGCCGTACAGATGCAGGCCGTAGCCGATGAACAGACCCACCAGGATGCAGCCGATGACAATCACCGTGACCGGGTAGGTGACCGACTGCTCCGGCAGGAAGAAGATGGTCATCTCCTGTGGATTGATCCCCGAGAAAAAGACGAAAAACGCCAGAAAAACAATGACAATCAGCAAAAAGGACATCAGGGTCATGCGATCCTCCTGTGGGCAAGGCACCCATGCGACGGGAATAAATGGCAGGTTTCCGGCAACTGTATAAGACTCGACCGATCCTTGTAAATAGCATAAAACGTCGTTTTGGTCATTACCGGTTATGGTAGGGCTCGTTGCGGATGATGGTCATGGCGCGGTAGAGCTGTTCCAGCAGCAGCAGGCGCGCCATCTGGTGGGTCCAGGTCAGTCGCGACAGGCTCAGTACCTGATCGGCACGCTGGCGCACGGCGTCCGACAGGCCGTAGGCGCCGCCAATCAGGAAGTGCAGGGCACTGCAGCCGTGCAGCATGCGCTGTTGCAGCAGTTGCGCCAGCTCTTCCGAACAAAGCTGCTGGCCCTGTTCGTCAAGGGCGATGGCACAGGCACTGGCGGGCAGCTGTGTCAGCAGACGCTGACCTTCGGCGGCACGGATGAGACGACTGTCCTCGCCCCGCGGCCGGCTTTTTTCTTCCTTGACCTCAAGCGTCCGTAACTGGCCATAACGCTCAAGCCGGCGGCTGTACTCGGCGACACCATCGCGGATAAAAGGCAGCGACAGCTTGCCGACGCACAGCAGATGGAAGGTCACGCCTGCGGCGGGGCCGGCTCGATGCGTTTGGCCTCGGCCCAGAGCCCTTCCAGATCGTAGAAACTGCGCACCGCCTGCTGAAACACATGCACCATCAAATCGCCGTAGTCGAGCAGCACCCAGCGCCCTTCGTCCATGCCCTCGATGGCCAGAGGGCTGATCTGGTGGTGCTGTTTGAGGTCGAGACGGATGGACTCGGCGATGGCCTGGACATGGCGGTCGGAGGTGCCGGTGGCCAGAATCAGGTAGTCGGTCAGGGAGGACAGGGGGGTCAGATGCAGAATGCAGACATCCTGCGCCTTTTTCTCCAGGGCGTAATGGGCGCACCAGTGGGCTTGTTGCAGAGCGTTCAATGTGATTCCTTCACAAAGTCAGCACCATAGAGCCGGTGTTGACGGATATAGGCCAGTACCACAGCGGGCACCAGCTGTTCCACCGGCTGGTGCTGCCGCAGGGCGGTGCGGACCTGGGTGGATGAAATGGGACAATCGGTTTCTTTAAGAAAAATCAACAGGTTGCCATCCTTGTGGCGGAAGCCGGGCAACGCCGGATCGTAGCAGAAGTCCGGTTGCAGTGCAACGGGCAGTTCTGTTTGTCCCGTGATGGCGCTGTAGCCGGGCCGTTGTGCCACTACCAGATGGCACAGCTGCGGCAGGCGCCGGAACTCTTTCCAGCTGTCGAGTTCGAGCAGGGAATCCATGCCGATGAGGAAATAAAAGCTATCGGCCGGATAGTGCTGGCGCAGCTGGTTCAGGGTATCGACCGAGTAACTGCGGCCGGGTCGCTGCCCTTCGATATCACAGGTAAAAAAAGCCCGCTGGCCGCGCGTTGCCCGCTCCGTCATCGCCAGCCGCTGCGGGAAGCTGGCAAGAGGTCCGGCGGGTTTGTGCGGCGGCCAGGCCGCCGGGATGAACAGCACCCGGTCCAGGCCACACTGGTGATAAAAATGGCTGGCGATGGCCAGATGGCCATTGTGCAGCGGATCGAAGGTGCCGCCGAAAATGCCGGTTTTCATGGCTCTCAGGCGCGTACCTGACCATCGCCGAAAACGATGAACTTGCGTGTGGTCAGGTCTTCCAGTCCCATTGGGCCGAAGGCGTGCAGCTTGGTGGTGGAGATGCCGATTTCGGCACCGAGGCCGAGCTGGTTGCCGTCGGAAAAACGCGATGAAGCGTTGATCATGATAACACTGGAGTTGACAGCACGGACAAAATGCTGGGCGTTGGCATAGTCGTTGGTGACGATGACCTCGGTGTGCAGTGAGCCGTGTCGGCGGATGTGACTGATGGCCTCGTTGATGTCTTCCACCACCTTCAGTGACAATACCAGATCCAGATATTCGGTGTCCCAGTCGGCATCGCTGGCCGGTTCTATGCGGTCGGACAAACTCTGACAAACCGGACAGCCGCGCAGCAGTACGCCATGCTGGTGCATCTCACGGGCGATGCGCGGCACAAAGGTTTCGGCGATGTCCTTGTGGATCAGCAGGGTTTCCATGGCGTTGCAGACGCCAGGGCGCTGGACCTTGGCGTTGAGGCAGATGCGGCTGGCCATGTCGAAATCAGCGGCGGCGTCGACAAAGGTGTGGCAGATGCCCTTGTAATGCTTGATGACAGGAATGCGGGAATGCTCGCTGACGAAGCGGATCAGTCCTTCACCGCCACGCGGAATGATCAGATCAATCTGGTCCTCGCACTGCAGCAGGGCGGTGATGGCCTCACGATCGGTGGTTTCCACCACCTGCAGGGCGGCGGCGGGCAGGCCCATGTCGGTCAGCTGGCGGGACAGCAGTTGGCCGATAGCGCGGTTGGAGTGGATAGCTTCCGAACCCCCGCGCAGGATGACGGCGTTGCCGCTTTTAAGGCACAACCCGGCGGCATCGGCGGTGACGTTGGGCCGTGATTCGAAGATGATGCCGATAACCCCCAGGGGGATGCGCATGCGGCCGACCTGAATGCCATTGGGGCGCCGCCACATGCCGGTGATCTCGCCCACCGGATCGGGCAGGGCGGCCACTTCGCGCAGACCGGCGGCCATGGCGGCAATGCGCTCCTCGCTCAGCAGCAAGCGATCGATCATGGCGGCCGACAGCCCGGCAGCGCGGGCGTTGACCAGATCCTTCTCGTTCTCCCGCTGCAGGGTTTCGCGCTCCTGCAGCAGGGCGTCAGCCATGCGTTCAAGCAGCAGATTCTTGTCGGTGGTGGACAGGCCGGCCAGCTGGACGGCCGCTTCCTTGGCCCGGCAGGCCAGTTGGTGCATCTGGACGGTCAGGGGGGTAGACATGGCGCGAAGCTCCCTTTGGCTTGCCGGCGCTAGCCGGCGGATGGATAGAAACGGTCGTTGATGGAGACCGGGGTGGATTTTAATCGAGAGGTCGGTCGTCGTCGGCCGTCGACAGAACCAGATTGTCACGGTGAATCACCTCGTCGGCGTATTTGTAGCCGAGAATGTCGATGATCTCCGAGGTTTTTTTGCCCATGATGCGCAGCAGTTCGGCCAGCGTGTAGTTGGTTACGCCCCGAGCGAAAAAGTTGCCGTTGTTGTCGTACAGGCTGACCGAGTCTCCGCGCTCGAAAGTCCCTTCGACACCGCGAATTCCCGAGGGCAGCAGGCTTTTACCTTCCATGGCCAGGGCGCGGTGGGCACCGGCATCGACAAACAGCTTGCCGCGCGGTTTTTTGGTGAAGGCGATCCAGTGTTTTTTCGCCGTCATACGGGCGCTGGCCGGAATGAAATAGGTGCCGATATCCTCGCCATCGAAAAAGCGCAGCAGATTGTCCGGGTCAAGACCATTGATGATGGCGGCGGCGACGCCCTGCAGTGTGGCCCGCTTGGCCGCTTTGAGCTTGCTGGCCATGCCGCCGGTGCCGAGCTGGCCGCTGGCATTGCCGGCCATGGCTTCGATGTCGGCGCTGATACGTTCAACCTCGGGAATCAATCGGGCTTCGGCATGTTGCCGAGGGTCTCTGTCATACAGACCGTCGACATCGGACAGGATCACCAGCAGATTGGCTTCCACCAGACTGGCGACCATGGAAGAGAGGTTGTCGTTGTCGCCAAAGCGGATTTCATCCACCACCACGGTATCGTTCTCGTTGATGATGGGGACGATGCCGTATTCCAGCAGGGTCATGAGGGTGTTGCGGGCGTTGAGATAACGGCGGCGGTTAGCCAGGTCGTCACGTGTCAGCAGGATCTGGGCGACATTGCCACCACGGCTGCGGAAGGCGCTGCGGTAGAAACGCATCAGTCGGCTCTGGCCGATGGCGGCGGCGGCCTGTTTCAGGGCGATGGTCTGGGGTCGGCCGCAGATGCCGAGATCCTTCTTGCCGGCTGCCACGGCGCCGGAGGAGACAACGATCACATCATAGCCGCGCTGCCGCAGTTGCCACAGATTGGCGGAGAGTTTCTCGATCTGAGCGAGATTCAGGCCGCTGTCGCCCGAGAGCACGGCGCTGCCGATCTTGATGACGACACGCCGGACCGAAGCAATCAGGGCTGCGCGGGGTGTGGTGTTGTGGGGCATGGGGCAAGCTCCCGGTTGTGTTCAAGGCGGTCGGCAATGGCACGGATCAGCGGGTCGAGGCCTTCCCGCGTCAGGGCGCAGATGCAGAAAACCGGGTAGCCCAGCGCCTCCAACTGGAGACGTGCGGCCTGGACCCGTTGCCGCACCTCGGTGATGTCGTTCTTGGTCAGCACCACCAGCTGGGGTTTTTCGAGCAGGGCCGGATCGTGGCGTCCCAGTTCGGTGTTGATCAGGTGGAAATCGTCCAGCAGCCGATCGGGGTCATCCGCCAGGCTCAAATCAAGCAGATGCAGGAACAAATCGGTACGCTCGATGTGGCGCAGAAAACGGGTTCCCAGTCCCTGGCCCTCACTGGCACCGGCGATCAGACCCGGAATGTCGGCGACAACAAAGCTTTTGTGGCCATCGTAGGACACCACGCCAAGATTGGGTACCAAGGTGGTGAATGGATAGTCAGCCACCTTGGGCCGGGCTGCTGAAATGGCGCGAATCAGTGTCGATTTGCCGGCATTGGGCAGGCCCACCAGGCCGACATCGGCCAGCAGTTTCAATTCCAGCCGCAGCCGTAGTTCTTCACCGGGCAGGCCGGGCTGGGTGTGACGCGGTGCCCGGTTGGTGCTGCTGGCAAAACGGGCATTGCCGCGCCCGCCCTGGCCGCCGCAGGCAAGACGCACCGGCTGGTCAGGGTCGGTCAGATCAGCCAGCAACTCGTCCGTGATGGCGTTGTACACCAACGTACCCACCGGCACCCGCAGACAGAGGGATTCACCATTGGCGCCATGCATGTTCTTGCCCTTGCCCGGCTGGCCGTTGCCGGCCTGGTACTGGCTCTGATAACGGTAGTCGAGCAGGGTGCTCAACTGACTGTCGGCGCAGATCAGCACATCGCCGCCATCGCCGCCATCGCCGCCATCGGGACCACCGCGGGGAATGAATTTTTCCCGTCGAAACGACAGACAGCCGCGCCCGCCGTTGCCGGAGCGGATCAGAATCTTGACTTCATCGACAAAGCGCATGGGATGGTTTTTCGCGAAAAAGAGGAAATGGGACCGGAAATGTTGCCGGCAGGCGCCACCACGGCCTGCCGGGGCGCCAACATAACACAAAAAAGCCCGAAGTCCTATGCCTGACTTCGGGCTTTGGGGCTGTGCTGTCTGCGCGATCTAGCTGGCGTAGACGCTGATCTTCTGGCGCTTTTTGTCCTTGCGCTCGAAGGAGACAACACCATCGATCAGGGCGAACAGGGTGTAATCCTTGCCGCAACCGACGTTGTTGCCGGGGTGAAAGGTGGTGCCACGCTGACGTACCAGAATCGAGCCGGCAGTAACCTGCTGACCCCCGAACCGTTTGACGCCAAGGCGCTTACCAACGCTGTCGCGGCCGTTTCTGGAACTGCCGCCTGCTTTCTTGTGAGCCATGATTCGCCTCCTTAAGCCTCAATGCCCGTGATTCTGAGCCGTGTTATCGGCTGCCGGTGTCCATAGGTCTTGCGAAAGCCCTGACGGCGCTTGGATTTAAACACAAGAACCTTTTTGTCCTTGCCCTGCTCGACAATGCGAGCCGAAACCCTGGCGCCTGGCAATAGAGGTGCTCCGATTTTAACCTCTTCTCCGCCGACCATGAGGACTTCGCCGAGCTCGATGGTGGAACCCACCTCGCCGGCCAGTTTTTCTACCTTGATTGTGTCGCCTTCGGATACTTTGTACTGTTTTCCTCCGGTCTTGATCACCGCGTACATGCGTCTTCACCTCCCTGATGTGCAAAGTCACGCGCCCAGCGGACACGTTTTGTAGCGGCGCACTGTAGCCGTGCGCCAGGCGGGCTGTCAAGGATTTTCTGCTGCCGTGATGATCAGTGATCGCACAGATTGATACCGCTGCGCAGGGCGCCAGCGAGGTACTCTGTGACCAGGGTGGCTGGGGCGGCGACTGGCGCACCGACAATCACCTGAATGCCATTGGTGGCAAACAGCTGTTGGGCCCGCTGGCCCATGCCGCCGGCAATCACCAGATCGACTCCCTGTTCCGCCAGCCAGCGCGGCAGCAGGCCGGGCTCGTGCGGTGGGGCTTCGAGGGTTTGCTGGCCGGTGATGGTCTGGTTTTCAGGGTTGACTTGCACCAGGGTGAACTGGCCGCAGTGGCCGAAATGGGCGGCCAGCAGGTCGTTGGCGGTGGGAATGGCGATGGTCATCATGCAGGGACTCCGGTTTGGGGGTTGGGGGTGTCGAGCTTCAGGCGCAGATTGCGCCACAGCTTGCCAATGGCGGCGCTGGCGGCGCTGGGCTCCAGGCAGGTGACTGGCCGGCCTTGCAGCTGGGCCTGGGTCAGCTGCGGGTCGTAGGGCAATCGTCCCAGCAGGGGCACGTTCAGCCGTTCGGCTTCCTGCTGCAACAGCTGGGATTGCTGCGGATTGATGTCCCATTTATTGATGCACAGCAGGGCCGGCAGGCGAAAATGACGGCACAGCTCGGCCACGCGCAGAAAATCGTGCCGTCCCGACAGGGTTGGTTCGGTGATGATCAGCACCGCGTCGGCGCCGCTGATCGAGGCGATGACCGGGCAGCCGATGCCCGGCGGCCCGTCGATCAGCAGATAGGCACTGCCGCGTTCAGTGGCCAGGGCGCGCGCCTGGCGCCGCACCAGACTAACCAGCTTGCCTGAATTTTCCGCGCCGATGCCGAGCCGGGCATGGATCAACGGGCCGTAAGCGGTGTTGGATTGGAACCATTGACCGCACAGGCGTTCGGGGAAATCAATGGCCTGGGCCGGGCAGAAGTGGACACAGACGCCGCAGCCCTCGCAGGCCAGCGGGTCGATACGGTAATTGGGCTGATCTGTGCTTGGACGCACCACTGCTTCAAAGACGCAGTACTGGGCGCACAGGTCGCAGTGGCGGCAGTCCTGCGGCCGGACCTGTGCCTCGTTGCCGCTGTAGAAATCCTGTGCCTGTTGTATCTGCGGTTGCAGCAGCAGGTGCAGATCGGCGGCATCGACATCGCAATCCGCGCATACCACATCCTTGGCCAGGTGGCAAAGGGCGGCGGTCAGGCTGGTTTTGCCAGTGCCACCCTTGCCGCTGATAATGACCAGTTCCTTCATGCTTTCCTCCCCAGGCGAATGCTGTCAGCCAGCAGTCGATGCAGGGCTGGAGCCAGTTCTGGCCGGGTTTGCAGCAGGGTTGCGCCACGGGAATAACCCTCCGCTATCCGTCGGTCATCCGGGATCTCCAGGGCGACGGGAACCTGCTCGGCCTGGCAGTATTGATGCACGGCCGCATCGTTGCCGCTGCCGGCGCGGTTGATCACCACGGCACAGGGCAGGCCCAACAACCTCACTGTGGCCACGGCCAGTTTCAGGTCGTTCAGGCCGAAGGGGGTTGGTTCGGTAACCAGCAGGACGACATCACAGCTGCGCACCGCCGCGATCATCGGGCAGGAGGTGCCGGGCGGACAGTCGACCAGTATCAGGGGGGCCGCTGCCGCGTCGGTCAGCACGGCGCGGATCAGTGGCGGTGCCATAACCTGGCCGATGGCAAGGGTGCCACTGATCAGCTGCAAATTATCGCGGCGCAGTTGGCGGATATGGCCGATGAGGCTGTTTTCTTCATGGATTGCACCCATCGGGCAGATCCGGGCACAGCCACCGCAGCTGTGGCACAGTTCGTCGAACACCAGCGTGCAGTCGCCGCCAACGGCCAGGGCGTTGAAGGCGCAGAGGTCGACACAGCGGCCGCAGCGGTCGCAGCGCTGCGCATCGATGCGTGGCACTGCCCGGTGGACCGCTTGCGGCGGGCCGGAGCGGCCGGTGAGAAACAGATGCGCATTGGGTTCTTCGACATCGCAATCGCACAGGGTGACGGGGCCGATCTGCGCCTGTGCTTCGGCCAGAGCCAGTGCCAGGGTCGTTTTGCCGGTGCCGCCCTTGCCGGAAGCGATGGCGAGGCGGAATGCTGTTGAGCCGGAGGTCATCGTGGTTTAGCTCCAATGGCCTTCAACGCTGGCCTGGGCTGCTGGCTGCAGCCGCCCTTCGCGCAGCGCCTGGAGAGCTTCGGCCCCGCTGAGGTTGGCATCACAATGGTAGACGCTGACGCCGGCGCTGGTTAGAACACGAAAGGCCTTAGGGCCGCAGTTGCCGGTGATCAGGGCATTGACGCCAGCACGCAGCAGCAGTTGGGCCGCTTGGACGCCAGCGCCTTGGGCGGCGTTAAGGTTCTGCTGGTTCTCGACAATTTGCATCTTGCCACTGTTGTCATCAACGAGCAGAAAACGGGCGGCGCGACCGAAACGGCTATCGACAGGAGCGGCGAGATCCTGGCCGGTGGAGCTTAATGCGATCTTCATGGTCACCTCGGGGGGGGGTAGCGGGCCGCACTGCCATATCAAAAAAGCCGGCCCGGCAGGTAGACTATACAAAGTACCGTGGCGCCGTTGGCGCCACGGTCATGACAGTGATCATGGCAGGGACAGGGCCGGCACAACCGCTGCGTCAAGCTGTGCGATCCCGGCCCGTGCAGGGTTCCGTGGCAATTTTAGTCACGCTGGCGGTTCTGGCAACGCAGCTCGGCCAGTTCGGCCTCTAACTGGGCAATGCGTTGCTGGCGCCGGTTGTCGGTGGCGGGCGCATCACCAGCTGGGGGCAGGGCGGTCCAGCCGCGCCCGAAACCGGCACCGAAGCCGGGGCCGCAGCCCCCACGGCGCATGCCACGGCCCGCAAGGCCGCGGCCGGCACCGCTGGCATAGCCGGGGGCATTGCTGCCGCTGCAGTATCCCAGTCCGCGACCGGTGCGGCTGCCCATTCCCTGTGGTCCTGTACGATCTCCGCGAGGCATCTTGTCCTCCAGTTCTGCTGCCGGTTTCACACGGCAGCCTGTGGGTTAATCCTGCTGCTGTTGCAACAACATCCGCAGGGTTGTGTGCTTGTCCCCCAGCTCATGGCTCCGGCATCTCCGGGCCTACTGCGGGGCTGATCAACGTCCGGCCGCGTCGCTGGCAGCAGCGCCCCCGACGGCAGCCCGGCATGGTACGGGCGCGTTGCTGCAGGCAGCCCTGTTGCCAGTCGTGCAGAATGTCTTCCAGCGCTCCGGCGACAAAGGGGATCACCTCAATGCCCTGGGCACAGGCGGCCTGATAGAGTGGCCGGGAGATGGCGCCGCAGATCAATAGCCGCACGCCCTGTCGACGGAGCAGCGCCAGCTTTTCCAGACCGTTGCCGGCTGGCAGGGGCAGGACCTGGCGCTTGAGCCCTGCCGGACTGTGCTGGCACAGTTCGGCGCTGCCGGCGACATCGAAAACCGGGGCGACCCGGCCATTCCAGGTGGTGATAGCGATGCACATGGGCTGCAGCAAAGGCTCCATCGGGGTTCGTTGCGATCGGGTGTTGCTGCTGGATAAAGCAGGGTTCGTGCCAGAGACGCGTTGCTGTTCTTTAATGGCTTCAAGTGTCCGAAATAAAATATTTTTTCAGAAAAAGATTTATTTCGCGGGTTGGCAGTGGGGTCGCTCAAGAGTTGCGTTTATGCATTATTGTCTGACGACAGAAATGCACGACTGCATTTGTTGTCGGCGGCTCAGGAGCGGCGGCGGCCGTCGATGGCGGGCAGTTCGAGACCCAGTGCCTGGATCTTGCGGTACAGGGTGGTTTTATGGATACCGAGGGCGGCGGCGGTAGCCTGGCGGTTGTAGCCATGCTGCTGCAGGGCCGACAGCAGGGTCTGGCGTTCGTGTTCGGCGTTGAGCTGGCGCAGGGCGCTGGCGTTGCCGGCGGGTTCAGCCGTTCCGGGCTGCGGGGTCGGTGCCAGGGGCGCGGGCAGGTGGCGGCGTTCGATCCAGTCGCCCTGACAAAGGACAAAGGCTCGTTCGATAACATTTTCCAGCTCGCGCACGTTGCCGGGCCAGTCGTGGCTGACCAGGGCTGCCAGGGCCGTGGGCCGGCAGCCCTGGATGTGGCGTTTTTGCAACCGGTTGAAACGGGTAATGAAATGGTCCACCAGCAGGGGAATATCTTCCAGGCGGTCCCGCAGGGGAGGCAGTTTCAGGTTGACGACATGGATACGATAGAACAGATCCTGGCGGAAACGGCCAGCGGCCACCAGTGCTGCCAGATCGCGGTGGGTGGCGGCAATGATGCGGGCCTGCAACGGTTCTGAATCGGTGGCGCCCAGTGGCTCGAACTGGCGTTCCTGCAGTACCCGCAGCAGGCGCACCTGCAGCGCGGGACTGATTTCACCGATCTCATCAAGAAACAGGGTGCCCTGGCCGGCGCGGTGCAGGCGCCCCGGCTTGTCCTGCAGAGCACCGGTGAAGGCGCCCTTTTTGTAGCCGAACAGTTCCGATTCCAGCAGATTGTCGGGCAGGGCGCCACAGTTGATGGCGACGAAGGGGGCATCGGCGGCAGAGCCGCTGCCGTGAATGGCACGGGCCAGCAATTCCTTGCCGGTGCCGGTTTCGCCCTCGATCAGCACCGTGGCGCGACTGGCGGCAATGGTCGGCAGCAGCTCGAACAGGGGCTGCATGCGCGGGCTGCGGCTGACCAGGTCGCCGATGCGGAACTGGCCGTGCAGGGCCTGCCGCAGAGCCTCGACGTCGCTGAGGTCGCGGAAGGTTTCGGCGCCGCCGAGGAACCGGCCGCTGGCGTCGCGCAGCACGGCGGTAGAGATGCTGATGGGTACCTGCTGGCCGTCGGCACGGATGATGAAGCCCTCGCGCTGCACGATGGGTTTGTTGCTATGCAGGGTTTCGCGCAGGGCGCAGTGGTTTTCACACAGACTGCAGCGGAACACCTCGGAGCAGGGCTGGCCGATGGCTTCCTCGCGGCGGATGCCGGTGATGCGTTCGGCGGCGCGGTTGAAGGAACTGATACGCCAGTCGGCATCGACCGTGAAGACCCCGTCGCAGATGCTCTCCAGGATGGCTTCGGTCAGATCCGTCCTGTCGCGCCGCGCCATAAAATCTTACCCCGCGCTGATTTCGAACTGCTCGATGTGAAAGCTGGGACGTGCCACGATGGCGATCTGCTTGCCGAAATGCTGTTCGATCTCCTCAATGATGCGGTTTTCCTCGTCGTACAGCAATGCTGCCACGTCGGGATGCACCTGCAGGCTGATTTGCTGGCCTGGCAGGTCGCGGATTTCCCGCTTGAGCTTGCGGAAAATCTCGAAAGCCACGGTGGTGCGACTCTTGATGTAGCCGGTGCCTTCGCAGTAGGGGCAGGGTTCGCACAGGGTGCGGCCGATACTCTCGCGCACCCGTTTGCGGGTCATTTCCACCAGTCCCAATTCGGAGATCTTCAGGATGTTGGTCTTGCTCTTGTCGCTCTTGAGGGCTTCTTCCAGGGCGGCGTGTACCTGCTCGCGATGGGCTTCCTTTTCCATGTCGATGAAATCGATGATGATCAGGCCACCGATGTTGCGCAGGCGCAGCTGGTAGGCAATCTCTTTGACGGCTTCCAGATTGGTCTTGAGAATGGTGTCTTCGAGGTTGCGTTTGCCGACAAAGCGGCCGGTATTGACATCAACGGCGGTCAGGGCCTCGGTCTGTTCGATGATGATATACCCGCCACTTTTGAGCCAGACCTTGCGCTCCAGGGCGCGGGCGATTTCGACCTCCAGGCCGCAGGCGTCGAACAGGGGCTCATCCTTGTCGTACAGTTCGATGTCGCACTCCAAAGTGGGCATGTAGGTGCTGAGAAACTGCAGAATCTTGTCGTATTCCTCGGGCGAGTCGACCAGAATGTGGCGGATATCCTCGGTGAGGATGTCGCGCAGCACCTTGCTGGTGACATCCAGATCGGAGTGAATCAGTGCCGGGGCCTGGCGCAGGCTTTGGCAGCGGTCGATGTCGCGCCACAGATCGGCCAGATAGGTCATGTCGGCGCGCAGATCCTCCTCGTTTTTGCCCTCGGCGGCGGTGCGGACGATAAAGCCGGTACCGGCCGGGCGAATTTCTTCGACAATGTGACGCAGGCGTTCCTTTTCCTCTTCATTCTCAATGCGGCGCGAGATGCCAATATGGTCGATGGTTGGCATGTAGACCAGATGGCGGCCGGGCAGGGAGATGTGCGAGGTGATGCGGGCACCCTTGGTGCCAAGGGGTTCCTTGGCCACCTGGACCAGAATCTCCTGCCCTTCCTGTAGCAGATCCTCAATGGGCGGCAGGGTGGTGGGTGCTTCTTCGAGGTTTTCGGTACCTAGCGGATTGTTTTCGCTGCGGCCGTCGACAAAGTCGGCCACGGCTTCCATCTCGTCGATCACATCGGCAACATAGAGGAAGGCGGCTTTTTCCAGGCCGATATCGACAAAAGCGGCCTGCATGCCCGGCAGCACACGGATGACCTTGCCCTTGTAGATGTTGCCGACAATGCCGCGCTCGCGCGCCCGTTCGATGTAGAGCTCGGAGATGTGGCCATTTTCCTGCAGGGCCACGCGGGTTTCGTGGGAGGTTTTGTTGATGACCAGCTTTTTCAGCATAGACAGGACTCCTTGGCCTCGATGACGGCGACACCGGCCGGCGGAACGGCGGCGGGCGTGAAGTGAACGGCCTGTTTGCAGATGCCCAGGGCGCGCGCCGCCGTGTCGTCAAGATCGAGCAGGCAGGCGGCCACAGCCACTGGACTGCCGCGATAGAGACTCAGCAGCAGGCCACTGGCGTCCAAGTGCAGATCGGCAATGTCGGGACGCAGATCGCGCTTAAGGGTCTTGCCCTCCTTCTGCCGTTGCCAGGGCAGGGACGTGGCTGTCAGGGCCTGTTGCAGCCGCTGCGCCAGGTCGGGCGGAAACTGCGGATTGAGCGGCACCCGGTAGTCGCTACGGACAATGCTGGCTGCCGGGCTGGCTGTCTGCGGGCTTACGGACCAGGCCGCGAGAACCGCGAAGCCTGCCGGCAGTTGCGCGTTGAGCTGGTGGCCGAAGTCGGCAGCGGCCCAGGGCCGGATCAGTTCGATATCGACGATTTCCGCCCGGCTGGCCACGCCGGTGGGCAGCGCATCGGGAAACGACAGGCGCGGATGGGGATGAAACCCCTGGCTGTAGCGTAGCGGCGCCTTCATGCGGCGCAAGGCCCGTTGTACCAGACTCATGAACTCCAGGTGGCTGATCACCAGGGCCGGGCCTTCCTTGGCCAGTTGCAGGCGCAGACGGAAGCGGCTGTCCGGCGGGAGCGTTATCGCTGGTGTGATGGCAGGGGACTGGAACTGTGGTGCCGGATCGGCAGAGCGCATCCGCAGCTGGTCAAAATCACAGACGCCGCAACCGCTGCAGGCGCCGCTGCGGCAATCGGGGGTGGGAGCGAGGTCCAGGGCCCGCTGGGCCTCGCGGCGGAAAAATTCCTTCGGGATGCCGCAACTCAGATGCTCCCAGGGCAGAACCTCGTCGAAGTCACGCGGTCGCAGATAAAAGTCAGGATCGATGGCGCAGTCGGTCAGGGCCTGCTGCCAGCGATCATAACGAAAGTGGTCGCGCCAGCCATCGAAGCCGCAGCCCAGATCCACCGCCCGCTCCAGCAGGGCACCAAGGCGGCGGTCGCCACGGGCGAAGATGCCCTCGAGCAGCGAGAGTTCCGGTTCGTGCCATTTCAGCCGCAGTTTTTTGCTGGCCAGGGCCTCGCGCAGCCATTGCTGGCGCCGGCGGGTCTCCTGCAGGCTGATCTGGCCGTGCCACTGGAACGGCGTGTGGGGCTTGGGCACGAAGGTCGAGGCCGACACATGCACATCGCCGCCGCCCTCGGTGCCACGGGCGGTTTTTTTCACCGCCGCTGCCAGATCGATAATGCCTTGCAGATCGGCCTGCTCCTCGGTCGGCAGGCCAATCATGAAGTAGAGCTTGATCAGGCGCCAGCCCAACTGGTAGATGGTGCGGGCACTGCTGATCAGGTCGTCAGCCACAATGCCTTTGTTGATGACCTGCCGCAGCCGTTCGCTGCCGGCTTCCGGCGCCAGGGTGAAGCCGGTCTTGCGGACCTTGCGGATTTCCTCGATCAGGGTGGTGCTCAGCGAGCCGACCCGCAGGCTCGGCAGCGATACCGCGATACGATCCTGGCTGTGACGCGCCATCAGCTCGGCCAGCAGGGGCTCGATGGCGCTGTAGTCACCGCTGGAGAGGGACAGCAGCGACAAATCCTCGTGGCCGCTGTGCTGCAGGGCGGTGGCGGCCAGTTCGGTGATGGTGGTGGCCTGCCGTTCGCGCACCGGCCGGTAGATGTAGCCGGCCTGACAGAAACGGCAGCCCCGGGTGCAACCACGGGCGATCTCGATGGCGACGCGGTTGTGGACCGTGTGCATGGTCGGTACCAGCGGCCGGCGTGGAAAAGGAGTGGCATCAAGGTCGGCAACAAAACGGCGGCGCACCAGCGGTTGCTCGGGATGGCGGGGTTCGATGGCGGCGATGCGGCCGTCAGCGGCGTAGCGCACGTTGAACAGGTCGGGCCGATAGACGCCCTCGATGCGGCCGAGGCGGTTCAGTTTCTGGCGGCGGTTTTCCCCCAGCTGCTGGCTGAGGCGCAGGGCGGCGCAGATCTCGACGACGGCTTCCTCGCCGTCGCCCAACAGGGCCAGGTCGATGAAGTCGGCCAGGGGCTCCGGATTGTAGGCACAGGGGCCACCGACGATGATGAGGGGATCGTCCTCGCCGCGTCGGTCACGGCGACGCGCGATGGCGGCCAGATCGAGCATGTGCAGCAGGTTGGTGTAGCACAGTTCGTACTGCAGGCTGAAGCCAACCAGGTCGAAGTCGCGCAGGGGCCGGTGCGATTCCAGCGAAGTCAGCGGGGCACCCTGCTGCTGTAACTGGGCGGCGCGGTCGGGCCAGGGGCAGTAAACGCGTTCGGCGGCTATCCAGTCGTGATGGTTGAGAATTTCATAGAGAATGGCTGAGCCGATATGGCTCATGCCGATTTCGTAAACGTCGGGAAAGGCCAGGGCGAAGTGGACGGCGACGCCCGCCGGATCTTTGTGGCAAGAGCCGACTTCGCCGCCGGTGTAGCGGCCTGGACGGCTGAGGTTGAGCAGAGCGGTGCAGGAATTCATCATTGTCTTTCAGTGCCGGCGTGTTAAATTAGGCAATCTACAATGGTACTTTAGGGCCTGACAAGCAGTTTTTCCGCCGCATTGGCGTCTTGCCAGACCCGCAGCGCACAGAAGGAGTTTGCATGCATCAGGTTGCCGGTCCGCAGGTGGATGTTCATGTGCACAGTCTGGCGTCGGGCCATGCCTACAGCACCATTGAGGAAATTGCCCGCGCCGCCGCCGCCCGCGGTCTGGCTGGGGTGGCCATTACCGACCATGGCCCGGCCTTGCCGGGCGGGCCGCATTTCTACCATTTCATGGCACTGCGTTTCGTGCCGGAGGAGCTGTTTGGTGTGCGGTTGCTGCGTGGCGTCGAGGCCAACATTCTCGATGACGGGCGATTGGATCTTGCCGCCGAGGTGCTGGAACGGCTTGATATTGTGCTGGCCGGTTTTCACGAAGGTTGTGGCTACCAGGGTGACAGCCGGCGCCAGAATACGGCCACCCTGCTGCGGGTGATGGAGAACCCGCAGGTCGACATCATCTCCCATCCGGGCAATCCGCAGTTTCCGCTGGATTACGCCGCCGTGGTGGCCCAGGCTGGGCGCACGGGTGTGGCGCTGGAGATCAATAGCTCGTCCTTCTCCCTGAGTCGGCGCAACAGCGCGCCCAACTGTCTTGAAATTGTTCGCCTCTGTGCCCGGCAGGGCGTGGCTGTGGCCGTGGGCAGCGACGCCCATATCGCCCAGGGGGTTGGTCAGTTCGATGACGCGTTACAGGCCCTTGAGCAGTGTGGCCTGCCGCCGGAGCTGGTGGTCAACCGTACCCTGGCCTCGACCCGCGCCTTCTTGGGTCGCAACGGCCGCATGCTGCGCTGAGGATCGTTTTTCTGGGCTTTTCCTTTTTCATTTCGGGAGGTGCTGTGAAGCTGGCAGCCGAGCGGCAACAGATTGTCGACTACGGCCTGCGTTTGTTGCAGGCCGGGCTCACCACCGGCAGTGGCGGTAATCTCAGCTGTCTGTGCCGGGAGCAGGAACTTATCGCTATCGGACCGAGCGGCATCGCCTATACCGATGTCCGGCCAGAGGATGTGGTGATTGTCGATCGGCAGGGCCAGCGGGTGGAGGGGCGTTATCAGCCGTCGAGCGAGCTGGGTTTTCATCTGGCGCTTTACGACCGGCGCTCCGATATTGCCGCCGTGGTACACACCCATTCGGTTTATGCCACCACCCTGGCCTGCCTGCACTGGGAGTTGCCCGCAGTGCACTATCTGGTGGGCTACAGTGGCGACAGGGTGCCGCTGGCGCCCTATGCCACCTTCGGCACGGCTGAGCTGGCCCGGACCGTGGCCGACAGCATCGGCGGTTACAATGCCGTGCTGCTGGCCAATCATGGGCTGGTAGCGGTGGGAACCCAGCTGGAGCGGGCGTTCAACGTGGCTGAGGAAATAGAGTTTGTTGCCCGTCTCTATTATCAGTGCCGCTGCGCCGGCACGCCGGTGCTGGTGGCAGAAGATGAGATGGCCCGGGTGCTGGAGCGGTTCAAAAGCTATGGTCAACCAACGCTGCCGTCGGCCTGAGAGCATTGCCCGGGCTGACCGGAAGGGCTAGGGCGTGGCCTTGTGGCAGAACAGGCAGCGGTTGGGATCGGGATGCTCTGGCGGGAACTCCATGCCGGGCTGGCCGTGGCAGTCCTTGCAGAGGGCTTCCGCGGCCTTTTTGCCTTCCTGCTGAAAGAGTGTCAGGTAGGGTGCGTGGGTCGTGTCTCGCGGCAGATGCGGGGTGGTTCCTTCCGGGGCGGCCCATAAAAAGGCCACCAGAGCGATGCCGGCGATGACAAGCAGCAGATCTCGCGTTTTCACGATGGAGTATGTCCTCTGGCGTCTTGAGACAGAACCGGGTTCGGCTGTCAGTCGCCGCGTAAAAAAACCATGTAAATGAGAAAAAAGACGATGGCAGCACCACCGCCGACGAACAGAAACAAGCCGTCGGATGAACGGTCCAGGCTGGTGCCCTGTTCGTGAACAAAGTAGACCAGTGTGACCAGGCCGGCCAGCGACAGGGTGCAGCTCAACAGCAAGTGCCAGCGCAGGTACAGGCTGACGACCACAAATACGAGGGCTCCGGCGATGAACCAGGGGTTGTGTACCAGATCGAGCGCGACAATATAATCGAGAATGACGCTGGTCTCAAGGGGCTTGAGCCATTCGAGCAGGGTTTCCATGGGCGGCTCCGGGAGTTGCGGGCTGGATGGCAACAAGGCAGCTGGGTTGGCTGCTTCTTCATGAGATATGCCTTTTGCAAAAAGTGCCAGGCTGGATGGCGAGGCGAAAAACGTCACAAGCAAGGCACACACCATGAATCAAACAAGGTAGACGTGCTGTAGCCACGGACGGCAAGGCCCCGAGACCAAGGCCGCAACGCAGCCGTGGCGAGTTTTAGCTGTGCCATCATGAATGCTTCATACCCTAGCATTACCGCCTGAAAATTCAAGGCGCAAATCCTGGTGAAATCCTTGACGGTGGCGCCGCTGGTCGCCTATCATCGCAGGTCGGCGCCGCGATGTTTTTGTATTGCTGATGTCGCCGCCAGCGGGCGTGCGAATGTCCGTTCGTGGCTGCCGGAACGGCACGGTACGGCCGATGTTTGCTCTGGCCGCTTTCCTGCAAGCCCTCGGTGGCGCCTCTGGCTGAAGGGCCGCAATCAAGCATCAATGCTAAATCGTCGATGATGAGACCCAAGGTGAAAATCACGGCCTGGGTGGGTGAAAACGTTTTTCGGGAAGGCGGTTGACTGTGTCCTTGCGGGCGATCGGTATCTTTGATTCGGGGGTAGGTGGATTGACGGTGCTCAAGGCCATCCGGCAGGAGCTGCCGCTGGAGTCGCTGGTCTATCTGGGTGATACCGCCCGGGTGCCCTATGGCACCAAGAGCCCCCCGACGGTGGAACGCTATGCCCTGCAGGCGGCTGCCTTTCTGCTGGCGCAGCAGGTCAAGATGGTGGTGGTGGCCTGTAATACTGCCTCGTCGGTCGCTCTGCCGGCCCTGCAGCGGGCTCTGCCGGTGCCAGTGGTCGGAGTGATCGAGCCTGGGGCCGCCGGAGCGGTGGAAACCAGTCGTAGTGGCCGAATTGGTGTTATCGGCACCGAGGCCACCATCGCCAGTGCCGCCTATCCTCAGGCTATCCGTGCCCTGCGGCAGGATGCCGAGGTGTATTCCGCTGCTTGCCCGCTGTTTGTCCCCCTGGCCGAGGAAGGCTGGGCCGAGCACGTCGTGGCGCGGCTGACGGCGCAGGAATATCTGGCGCCTTTGCTGCAGCAGCGGGTCGATACGCTGGTGTTGGGCTGTACCCATTATCCGTTGTTGCGGCGCACCCTTGAGGCGATCCTGCCACCGGAGGTGCGTTTGGTGGACTCTGCCTGCCAGACGGCCCTGCAGGTCCGGCGTCTGCTTGGACCGCAGACGCTGGCCCAGCGCGGCGACGGCAGCTGCCGTTTTTTTGTCACTGACGAACCCACCCGTTTTGTCCGTGTTGGCGGTGCGTTTCTGGGAGAGGCGCTGACCGAGGTGCAGCGGGTGGAATTGCAGTGTGCCCTCGATGGCAGCGGTGCGGTTCTGGCCCAGGTGGCGCCATGAAACGGTTGTTGCTGGCGTTGCTGGTGATTGTGTTGCTGGTGACGGCTGGTTTGCTGATCGGGCGGGCGGTGCTGGATCTGCATCGGCCGGCGGCGCCGGTGCAACGGCTTCTGCCGCAAGCCGAACGCGAGCTGCTGCTCTATTTTGGCGACAACCAGTCGGCCTTTCTGGTCGAACAGCGCCTGCGGCTGCCGGATTCGGGCGATGAGATGCAATTACTGCGGCAGCTGATCGCAGCGCTGATCGCCGGTCCGTCGCCTTCAGCCACGGCGCTGGTGCCGGTGCTGCCCCCCGCCAGCCGGCTGCAGGATGCCGTGCTGGCGGCCGATGGCACCCTGCTGCTCGACTTCAACCGCGCCCTGATCGACCAGCATCCCGGTGGCAGTGCCTCGGAGCTGCTGACGGTGCGTGCCCTGGCCAACACGGTAAGCGCCAATTTCCCCGAAATCAAACGGGTTCGCCTGCTGGTCGATGGCCTGGTCATCACAACCCTCAAGGGCCATCTTGATCTGCGCGGGCCGGTGTCCGCCGATTTTTCCCTGGTGCGACCGGAAGAGATGCAAGACGGCTTACAAGAGACGGCCGCTGTCAACGAGGAGAGACAATGAGTGATTTTCACCAGGCACTGCGCGAGCAGGTGCTGATTCTGGACGGTGCCATGGGTACCATGCTGCAGGCGCGCGGACTTAAGGCCGGCGACTGCCCTGAGCGGATGAATCTGCTACAGCCCGGCGTGGTTCGTGGTGTGCATCAGGAATATGCCGAAGCCGGTGCCCAGATTATCGTCACCAACACCTTCGGTGGCAATCGTGTCAAGCTGGCGCATTACGAACTGGCCGATCAGCTGTACGATATCAACGCCCGCGCCGTTGAGCTGGCCCGTCAGGGACTGGGCGCGCGGCCGGGTTTTGTCGCTGCCAGCATCGGTCCCACCGGCCGCTTTGTCGAGCCGGTGGGGGATGCCGGTTTTGATGAGATGGTCGAGATTTTCGCCGAGCAGGTGCGGCCGCTGGTGGCTGCCGGGGTCGATGTGCTCAGTTGCGAAACCTTTCTCGATATCCGCGAACTCAAGGCGGCCGTGCTGGCCTGCCGGGCTTGCTGCGATCTGCCGGTGATCGCCATGCTGACCTTCGACGATGGTGGTCGTACCGTGCTGGGCACACCGCCCCAGGCCGCCGCCGTCACCCTCGAAGGGTTGCAGGTCGATCTGGTCGGCAGCAACTGCGGTCTGGGTATCGAGGGCATGGTCGAGGTGCTGCGCCAGATGCGGACTGTCTGCAGCCTACCGCTCATTGCCCAGGCCAATGCCGGCCTGCCGGTGCTGCGTAACGGCGAAACCCTTTTTCCGGCCTCGCCGCAGGAAATGACCGCCTGCCATGATGAACTGATCCGGCTGGGGGTGCGCGTGATCGGTGGCTGCTGTGGCACCACGCCGGCCCATATCCGGGCCATGCGCCAGGCCCTTGAGGGTCGCGATCTGCAATGGCAGGCGCCGGCGCGGCGTGGTTTGCTGTCGAGCCGTACCGAGGTGGTGGCCTTTGGCGGTGATGCGCCCTGCGCTCTCATCGGCGAACGCATCAATCCGACCGGCAAGAAGCAGTACAGTGCCGAACTGCGCGAGGGCAAGACTGCCTATATCCGCAGCGCCGCCCAGCAGCAGACGGCGGCTGGCGCCCATCTGCTTGATGTTAACTGCGGTGCGCCGGGCGCCGACGAGCCTCTGGCGCTGGAGCGGGCTGTCTATGCCATCAGTGGTATCAGCACCCTGCCACTGGTGCTTGATTCCTCTGATCTGCAGGCGCTCGAACGTGGACTGAAGGCTGCCGACGGCAAGGTGCTGATCAATTCGGTCAATGGCGAGGAAAAGAGTCTGGCGACGGTGTTGCCGCTGGCGAAACGCTACGGTGCTGCCGTCATCGGCCTGGCGCTGGACGAGGAGGGTATCCCGGCTACGGCGGACAAACGCCGGGCCATTGCCGAGAAGATTCTCGCTCGCGCCGAGGCGGTTGGCCTGCCGCGCTGTGATGTGGTGATCGATTGCCTGGCCCTGACCGTGTCGGCCCAGCCCGATCAGGCACTGGAGACGCTGCGCGCCATCCGCCAGCTGCGCCAGCAGGGCGTGGCCACGGCTCTAGGGGTCAGCAATATCTCTTTTGGTCTGCCGCAGCGACCGTTGATTTCATCGACCTTTTTTGCCATGGCGCTGGAAGCGGGACTGAGCGCGGCCATCATCAATCCGTGCGAGGCGCGCATGATGGAGGCCTACCGCAGTGCCCGGGTACTGCTGCAGCAGGATGCCCAGGCCGCCGACTACATTGCCGCCTATGCCGGCCTGGCGCCCCCGACCACGGCAGCGGCGGAGACGCTGGCACCGGTCGGGATTCTGGCCCGCCTGGGCGAGGCCGTGCTGCAGGGTGATGCCGAGGGCGTGGTGGCGCTGGTGGAACAGGCCCTGGCCGAGGGCCATGCGGTGATGGCCATCAGTAACGAAGGGTTGCTGCCGGGGTTGGAAGAGGTCGGTCGCCGGTTTGGCGACAACCGCATCTTTCTGCCGCAGGTGCTGCGCAGCGCCGAGACCATGCAGCGCGCTTTTGGCCGGCTGAAGCAGGAGATGCGCGGCGAGGCCCTGGCCAGTCGCGGTCGGATTCTGATGGCGACCGTGGAAGGCGATATTCATGACATCGGCAAGAATATTGTCTGCACCCTGCTGGAGAATCACGGTTTCGAGGTCATCGATCTGGGCAAGAACGTGGCGGCGGGCCGCATCGTGGAGCAGGCGCTGGCCCATCAGGTGGACGCGGTCGGCCTGTCGGCGCTGATGACCACCACCCTGCAGCAGATGCAGGTGACCATTGACGCCCTGCGTGCCGCCAGTGTGCGGGTGTTCACCATGGTGGGTGGCGCCGTGGTAACCCAGGATTACGCCGACAGTATCGGTGCTGATCTCTATGCGGTCGATGCCATGGAAGCCGTCGACAAGATCAAGGTGCTGCTGCGGCGCGATCCGCCGACGGTCTGAGCGTCTGCCGCCGGTGGCCGCACCGGCCCTCTTCTCCAACAGAAGGAGCGACTGCGATGGTCGGTGGCTTCAATCATAACTTCAGCTATCAGGGCCAGACGTTTCATCTGCAGACCGAGGACAGTGGCCCGGTCCGTGCCCGTATCACCAGCCTGCTGTACCTGGGGGGTACCATCATCGCGCGGCAGAACTTTGACTATCCCGACTGGCGCGAACTGCCTGACCTGACGGCCCGAGTGGAGGCGCAAATGAAGAGCCAGCACAAGCAGCTGCTGCGCGATCTGCATCGCGGCGCCTTCGATGACCGTATCGCGGCTGTCAGCGGCGCGTTGCCGGCCGGGCCAGCCGTGGCTGAGCCGCCAGCCCAGCAGGCGGTGGCTGCGCCTGAACCCGAGCTGGAAGCGCTGGTGCGGGCCTATCTGCGAGCGGGGCGCGACTGATGCCGCCGCAGCCCGCTCGACCTGATTTGCGCAACAGCCTGATTTTCCGTGTCATCGGTATGAACATTCTGCTGCTGACTGTCGGCATTGGCGTTTTTACCGTCTTTCACTATCAGCGTGATCGCCAGAACATGCTGGCTGTGACCACCGATGGCGCCGAGATTCTGATGGCAACCATTGAAAACGCTGTATTCAATTCCAAATGCCGGGGTGATGCCCAGAAGCTGCAGAACACGCTGGAATTCATCGCCCGCAGCCCAAGTCTGCGCGGCGTGCGCATCTTCAATCCGCACAGTGGCCGCATTGCCAACTCCTCGCGACCGGATGAAATCGACCAGGTCGTGGCCGCCGATGCCCTCGCCCTTTACCGCAGCGGTCGGAGTTCTGCCCTGTTCCAGCATGACAATGAGGAGGTACTGAGCATCGTCCGGCCCATCACCAGCCGCAGCCTGTGCCAGGATTGCCACGGCACCCAGGAACAGGTTCTCGGGGTTCTCAATCTCAACTATTCCATGCAGAGCACCGCAGTGCGCCTGGCCCAGTCGTCGCGCTGTTTCAGCTTGTCGATGGTGTTCATTACCTTGCTGTTGTCAGCCGGGGTGTCGTTCATTCTGTTGCGCTATGTCCGCCGACCGATTCAGGCGCTGACGCATCGTATGGCCCAGGTCGAGGCGGGTGAAAAAAATGTGCGTATGGTGCCGAAATCAACGGATGAAATTGGCTATCTGATGCGCAGTTTCAATTCCATGGTTGGCCGGCTGGAGGCGGCTCAGACCGAGCTGGAGCAGTATCATTTCCGCCAGATGGAACAGGCCGATCGCCTGGCGGCCATTGGTGAGATGGCCACCGGCATGGCCCATGAAATCAAGAATCCGCTGGCGGGTATCAGTGGTGCGGTGACCGTGCTGGCCGATGACTTGCCGGTTGGCGATCCGCGGCGCCAGGTGGTGGCCGACATCCTCGGACAGATCGATCGCCTTAACAAAACGGCCACCGATCTGCTGCATTTCGGCCGACCGGGTCAGCCGCAATGCAGTTACGTCCAGCTCAACGAGGTGGTTTGCGAAACGCTTTTCTTTGTTGCCCAGCATCCCGAGGCCTGCAATGTGCGCCAGGACCTGGCGCTGCAGCCCGATCTGCCGCCGATCTGGGCCGATCGCAAACAAATCCAGCAGGTGGTGCTCAACATCATCATCAACGCGCTGCAGGCCATGCCCGATGGCGGCTCTCTGCGGTTGACGAGCGAACTTAAGTGTGAACAGGACCAGCGCTGTTATGTCCGACTGATCATCACCGATACGGGGGTCGGTCTGGACGTGGCGCAGCTCGAACGGATTTTCACGCCTTTTTACACCACCAAAACCCGGGGCACCGGTCTGGGACTGGCTATCTGCCGCCAGCTGGTGAAGCAGAATGATGGCCGCATCAGCCTGGTCAGTACGCCCGGCGAAGGTACCAGTTTTACCCTGTCCTTTCCGGCGGCAGCGCCGCCAGAACCTGCCAAGGAAGAAGAACCCGCATGAATTCGGCCCGTATACTGGTTGTAGATGATGAACATCTGATCCGCTGGTCCCTGGAGCAGAGCCTGAAGAAACAGGGTTACCGGGTACGCACGGCGGCGTCGGGCGAGGAGGCGCTGGACGCGGTCCGGCGTGAATCGCCGGATCTGGTGTTGCTCGATATCCAGCTGCCCGGCATCGACGGCCTGGAAACGCTGGAACGCCTGCGCGAGGGCGACGGTGATATCAGCGTCATCATGATCACGGCCCAGGGGGTGCTGGAAACGGCGGTGCGGGCCATGCAACTGGGCGCCTGTGACTACATCAACAAACCGTTTAATCTTGATGAACTGGCCGTGGTCATCCGCAAGGCGCTGGAGACCCGCGCGCTGCAGAAAGAGGTGGAACATCTGCGGACGGAGAAAAAGCGGGCCCAGAGCAATGCACGTATCGTGGCGGAAAGTGAGCACATGGCGCGGGTGCTGGATATGGTCGGCAAAATCGCCCGCAGTGATGCCATTACCGTGCTGATCCAGGGTGAAAGTGGCACCGGCAAGGAGTTGGTGGCCCGCGCCCTGCACGATGACAGCGCCCGCAAGGATCAGCCGTTCATGGCCATCAACTGTGCCGCCGTGCCGGAAACCCTGCTGGAGAGCGAGCTGATGGGCCACGAGAAGGGCGCCTTCACCGATGCCAAGATGCTCAAAAAGGGTCTTTTTGAGCTGGCCAGCGGTGGCACGGTGTTTCTTGACGAGATCGGCGACATGCCCCTGGGTATGCAGGCCAAGCTGTTGCGGGTGCTGGAGGAACGCTGCTTTCGCCGGATCGGCGGCACCAAGAATATCCACGTCGATATCCGCATCGTTGCCGCCACCAACAAGGATCTGCTCAAGGCTATCGAGGAGGGCAGCTTTCGCAAGGATCTGTATTATCGCATTCAGGTCATTCCCATCTATCTGCCGCCGTTGCGCGACCGCCGCGACGATATCCTGCCGCTGGCACAGTACTTCATTGGCCATTTCAACCGCGAATTCGGCAAGAGCTTCAAGGGCCTGAGCAAAAAAGCCCAGCAGTACCTGTTGGGGTACGATTGGCCGGGCAATATCCGTGAATTGCGCAACGTGCTTGAACGGGCGGTCATTCTTGAAGGTGGTGACCTGCTGGAGATCGAACCCCTGCCGCGCGAGGGCGCCGACAGCCCTGGCGAGAATTCGCCGGCCCTTGGCGCCTTCAATCTGCCGCCGGAGGGGGTCGATATCGAGGTGGTCGAGCGCGAACTCATCCAGCAGGCCCTGCTCCTGTGTCAGGGCAATCAGTCGCAGGCCGCGCGCAAGCTGCATCTGGGCATCGACGCCTTCCGTTACCGCATGAAGAAATTTGGCCTGCTGTGAGCACGACGCCCACGCTGCTGTGTTGTCTGAACGAAAAAAAGGGGTCTTCCATGGCCGACCGTGTCGACCATCTGTATCTGATCGACGGTTCCTCCTACATCTACCGCGCCTACTACGCCATCCGTCATTTGTCGACTTCGCGCGGGCTGCCCTGCAATGCCGTGCTGGGGTTCACCAAGATGCTGCTCAAGGTGCTGCGCGAACAGCAGCCCGCGTATCTGGCAGTGGTGTTCGATGCCCGGGGGCCAACCTTTCGTACGGAACTGTACCCCGCCTACAAGGCCAACCGAGCCGCCATGCCGGAGGATCTGGTGCCGCAGATCCCGCTGATCAAGCAGATGGTGCGCGCCCTGAACCTGCCGCAGATCGAGCAACAGGGCTTCGAGGCCGATGATCTCATCGCCACCCTGACCCGCCGCCAACTGGTGCTTGGCGGAGCGGTGACCATTGTCAGCAGCGACAAGGATCTGATGCAGCTGGTTGGGCCGCAGGTGCGCATGCTCGATACCATGAAGGACCGGGTTATCGGTCCGGCCGAGGTGGCCGAGCGCTTTGGCGGGGCTGAGCGGGTTGTCGAGGTGCAGGCCCTGGCCGGCGACAGCTCGGACAATGTGCCGGGTGTGCCCGGTATCGGTGAAAAGACCGCCCGCGAGCTGATCGACCGTTTTGGTACCCTGGAGCAGCTGCTGGCTCGTTGTGACGAGGTCAGTGGCGTCAAGCGGCGCGAGAATCTCAGAAATTACGCCGACCAGGCGCGACTTTCGCGCCAGCTGGTCACCCTGGTCGATACGGTGCCCCTGGCGGACCTGCCCGCCGACCTGCGGCCGGGCGAGCCGGATCGTCCCGCGTTGGCGGCGCTGCTGCGCGAGTTGGAATTCCAGCAGCTCTACGAGGACTTCGGGCTGGCGCTGTCATCGCCCGCTGCTGCCGCCGGGGATTATCGCTGCGTGACCGATGCCGTCGAGCTGAAGGCGCTGGTGGCGCAGTTGCGCGCGGCCGGAGGATTTGCCCTGGATACCGAAACTACCTCCCTGGTGCCGCGCCAGGCCGAGCTGGTTGGCCTGTCCTTTGCCGTAGCCGCCGGTCAGGCCTGGTATGTGCCGGTCGGCCACTGTGGCGCCGATGCTGCCGTCCAGTTGCCACGGGCCCAGGTGCTGGCGGCGTTACGGCCGCTGCTGGAGGATGACCGCCTGAACAAGGTTGGCCAGAACCTGAAATACGACGTCCAGGTGCTGCGCGGTGCTGGTATTGAACTGCGCGGCATACAGGCCGATACCCTGCTGCAGTCGTATCTGCTGTTCCCGGCGGCCCGTTCCCACGGTTTGGATGCCCTGGCGCTGGAACACTGCGATCATCAGATGATTCGCTACGAGGAGGTGGTCGGCAGTGGCAAGGCGCAGAAGCCCTTCGCCGCCGTGTCCCTGGATGAAGCCAGTCGCTATGCCGCCGAGGATGCTGATTTTACCTGGCGGCTGTACCAGAAGTTCGACCCGCTTTTGCAGGCGGAGTTGCGTCGCCTGTTCGAGCAGGTCGAAATGCCGCTGCTGCACGAGCTGATCGACATGGAATGGCATGGCATGGCCATCGACTGTGACCATCTGGCGGCCTTAAGTGCCGAATTTCAGCAGCAGATTGACGCTCTGCAGCAGCAGATTCATCAGCTGGCCGGCACGGCCTTCAATCTCAATTCACCCAAGCAACTTGGTGAAGTGCTGTTTGAAACCCTGGCGTTGCCGCATGGCAAAAAGACCAAGACCGGTTGGTCGACGGCCGTTGATGTGCTCACTGGCCTGGCTGACGCCCATCCCATCGTTGCTCTCATCCTTGAATATCGTTCTCTGGCCAAGCTCAAGGGGACCTACAGCGACAGTCTGCCGCGGCTAGTTGACCCTGCCAGTGGCCGGATTCATTCCAGTTTCAATCAGGCCGTTACCGCCACCGGCCGGCTATCGTCGAGCGAGCCGAATCTGCAGAACATCCCCATCCGCAGCGAGGCCGGCCGTCGCATCCGCCAGGCCTTCATCGCGCCGCCGGGTCATCTGCTGCTGGCCGCCGATTATTCACAGATTGAGCTGCGGGTGATGGCGCATCTGGCCGATGAGCCGCACCTGCAGCACAGCTTTGCCACCGATGAGGATATTCACCGCCGTACCGCCAGCGAGCTGTTTGGCGTTTTTCCTGAACTGGTCAGTGACGAACAGCGCCGCCGGGCCAAAACCATCAATTTCGGCGTGCTCTACGGCATGGGTGCCTTCAGCCTGGCGCGGGAGCTGGGCATTCCAACCGGTGAGGCCAAGCGCTATATCGACAGCTATTTCGCCCGCTATCCGGCGGTGCTGCGTTTTATCGAACAACAGAAGCAGTTGGCCGCGGCACAGGGCTATGTCACCACGCTGCTTGGCCGACGCTGTGCCGTTGCCGACATCCACAGCAAAAATGGTCAGGTGCGCAGTCAGGCCGAACGCAACGCCGTCAACTATCCGGTGCAGGGTTCGGCTGCTGATATCATCAAGGTGGCCATGGTGGGTGTCGGACGGGTGCTGCGTCAGCAAGGGCTGAAAAGTCGCATGGTGTTGCAGGTGCACGACGAACTGCTGTTCGAGGTGCCGTTGGCCGAGCGCGAGGCGGTCGAGGCTCTGGTGCGTCAGCAGATGGAACAGGCTGTCGCATTGCGGGTGCCACTGCGGGTCGATCTTGGCTGGGGTCGCAACTGGAGCGAGGCCCACTGACCGATCGCCACTGTCTCATGGCAGGGATTTTCTACCCGTTGACGAAGACCAGGGGTTGCTTGCCGCAGGCTTGAAATTGGCCGATATCGGTTATACTATCGCCGGAACCACAGAGAGCCATCAGGCGCTAAAGGAGGGGAGCACATGATCAAGGAAATCGGCTTTATCGGTCTCGGCACGGTCGGCAAATCCATGGCGCGTAATCTGCTCAAGGGCAATTACCAGCTGACCGTGTACGACAGCCGCAAGGGAACGGTAGAGGAACTGGTGGCTCAGGGCGCCAAGGGGGCAAGCACCGCCATTGAGGCCGCTCGGGGCAAGGACATGGTCATTGCCGTGCTGCCGGATGAAAAGGGCTTGCGTCAGGCGTTCTTCGCCGAAGAGGGCTTTCTGGCCGGTATTGATCCCGGCACCATTCTGTGTGATATGGGAACCCATTCGCTGGAGTTGACCAAGGAACTGGAAAAGCACGCGGCCCAGCGCAAAATCCAGTTTGTCGACGCGCCGGTGTGGGGCACCAAGGAGCACGCCGCCCACGGCTTGCTGACCATTCTGGTTGGTGGCGATAATGCCGTGGTCAGCCGCTGTCGTGAGGTGCTGTCCTATGTTGGCCTTAATATTCTGCATGTCGGCGGTGTCGGCGATGCCACCCGGATGAAGTTTGTCGTCACTCTGATGCAGTCGCATCTGATGGAGGCACTGGCCGAGAGTCTGGTATTCGGCGAGCGGCTGGGATTCAGCAACGATCAGATCATGGAGGTGCTTGATGCCGGCGGCGTGGCCTCGCCGTTGCTGCACAAGAAGGGCCGCTCCGTCGCGCGGGGTGATTTCAGCCGTAACCTGGCGCTGAAGTATGTTTACGAGGGCCTGCGCAAGGTGAAGGAGGCGGCCGATATCACCGGCACCCGTTTGCCGGCGATGGAATCGGTGCTGGATGTTTACGGCGAAGCCATGGCTGACGGCCGGGGTGAAGAGGATTTCTCCGCTGTCATCAAGGTGCTGAAAAAATAGGCCGCTGCGGCCTGTGATCGTATGAAGGGATTGTCCACAGGGGAAGCCGGAAAGGCTTCCCCTGTTTTTATGGCTTGTTATTGCGGGCAATGGCCGGGGTCGTTGCCGTTTTTTCCGAGGAGAAGATCATTATGCGTTTGTCTGTCGCGTCTGTCCTGATGTCTGCGGCTCTGGTCCTGTTGCTGGTTGGTGCGGGCTGGGCCGCGCCCTTTCGCTTGAGCGAAACGGAATTTATGCGTTGGGTCCAGACCCAGCAACTGCCCGGTTTTGTGGCGGATGAGGAGAGTCTGGAAAACTACGATGACCGGGAGTTTACCCTCGATTTCATGGCAACGGGGGCGCCCCAGCATCTGTCGATCAAGATCGAGCCGGGCTCCATGGCTGAACTTAAGGGCGATCCCAATCTGGCAACCTATGTCGAAGGCCAGTTTCAGGGCCGCCGGCTGGCTTACTGTACACTCAAGAGCATGGCCGGCATGTCGCTGCTGTATCTTGACCTGCCGGAGCGGGGCGCGCAGCTGCGCCTGCTGACCGCGCCACAGAAAAGCCGGGCCGATATGGAGCGGCTGCTGGCGGCCTTCGATCTGTCCGCCTTGCGCTAAGAGTGCGGGGTGGTGGGCTGCTATAGGCGTATTGTCCTCTGGTCTGTGCTGCTGCATTTGGCGCTGTGGGGTGGTGGGCTGACCCGCGCTCCGGCGCAGGGTCTGGTCCTGCATCCGCACCCCGGCCGGTTGCAGGCCTTGGCGGCATTACCCGATGGGGCGGTGCTGGCGGTGGGGGAGGTGCTGTGGCCCCAGGCCGGGGCTTTGCCAGGGGCCGCGCCGCAGATGCGCGGTCTGGTGGCGCGGCTGGGAGCCGACGGTTTGCTGTGCTGGAGTCGCACCTACGCCTGCGGGACCAGCTGTCAGTTGACAGCAGTGGCCGCCCTGCCGGATGGCGGTGCTCTGGCGCTGGGCAGTTGCGCTGCCGTTGCCGCTGGTCCAAGGTCGGCCTGGGCGCTCTGTCTTGATGCGCAGGGCGCTATCCGCTGGCAGTGGTGTAGCGACCCATCGCAGGACAGAATCGGTGTGGCAGTGGCGGCTGCTGCGCCCGATTACCTGGTGGTGGTGCTGCGGCAGACTGACCAGCAGCAGCCGCACCTGCAGTTGGTGCAGCTTGACGCGGCGGGACAGGCCCGCTGGCTGGCTACGCCGGAGGATGGGCCGCTGATCCCTGCCCGATTGCAGCTGCTGCCCCAGCAGCGGCCGCCGGCGCTGACGCCGGGCGCGTTAGCGCTGACCGCATCGCAGCCCATTGCGCCCTGTGGCACACGACCGCTGGTGTTGTGGCTTGATCCGGCCGGCCGGTTGTTGCGTCGTCAGGTGTTGGGCGCGGCGGGCTCGGTGCCGCAGCTGCTAGCGCTGGCTGATGGTTTGCTGGCTGGCTGGACAGGTCTCGATCTTCAGCAGCGGGCTTTTCCACAGCTGGTCTGGCTGACCGCCGACGGCTACCGCGAACTGCCGCTGGCGCGGCAAGTGGCTGGTGATGTCGAGCTGATCGGGCTGGCGCATTGTGCCGTGGCTGGGCAGACGGCGGGGCCGGTGGTGCTGGGGCTGAATGTCACGGCGCCTGCTGCTGCCGGCCAGGTGTGGTTGCAGTTGCTGGCAGCCTTCCCCCCGGTGGTGGTGGAAGGGGTGGCCAGGCCGGGCGCAGTGCTGCGTTTGTTGCAGGATGTGCGGGGCGAAGCGCTGTTGCTGACCGGTTCGACCCTGCTGCTGGCCGGCGCCGCGCCGGCTGGCCCGGCGGGTGGCCGACCCTGGTTGTATCGCATGGATTTGGCCGAGATCGATGGCGAGAGTCTGGCGTTGGGGCCTGTGACGGTCGCGCCGCCGCAGGAGGGCGAATGGTGTGATCCGCAGCTGCTACTGACGGCACGAAATGGAGCCATGCAGCTGCTGGCCGAGCGTTGGGTGCCGCCCGAGGCGGCCTGGCCCTGGCCCGTTTTGCGCGGCCAAACGCTGGCCGGCGAGGAATGCTGGCGCCAGTTGCTGCCCTATGCCAATGGCCGAATCTGCTGGCTGCAACCTTTGCCTGAAACGGCTGAGATTCTGGTCGGAGTAACGGTGCCGGCTGTGCCTGGTCCGGCTGCCTTGCGTTTGTTGCGTCTGTCGTCGCAGGGAGTGGTGCAGCAGGACTGGCTTTGTGGCGAATGGCCGGGACAGATCGACGGGGTTCAGATTGGATCGGCTGGTGCGTTGCTGGTACAGGGCCGGCTGGAGACGCCGGCGGGGCCGCAGCTGTTGCGTCTGTCTTTGCCCGCCGGCTTGTGACGACGTTATCAGGATTGCCAGCTGATGCCGACCAGCAGCCAGCGGCCGGGTCGCTCGACAAAGCCACTTTCATGACCTTTCTGGTCAAACAGGTCGGTGACGTCGAGATGGCAGGACCAGTGACGATCGAATTGCCAGCGCAGGCGGCTATCGACCAGCAGGGCGTCCTCGCCGCCGAAACGACGTTCGTAGCGCAGCTGTAGCCGCTGGCTGAGCGGGGGCAACCACTGCAGTTGCAGGCCGGTGTGCAACTGATGACGCAGCTGATCACGACTGTACTTGGTTTCCAGACCGTTGCTGCTGAAATCACTGTGGAGCCAGCTGTAGTTCAGCTCAAGCTGAACCAGCCAGGGCAGCAGCGGCCAGGGCTGTTGCCAGGTCAGGCCGCTTTCAACACCCCAGTTGCGGCTGTGGGCGACATTGCGCACCTGCCAGAGGGTTTCTCCGGGGGCCTGGGCCCAGTCGATCAGGTTGTCGCTGTCACGCCGGAACAGGCTTAAATGGGCCTGACGGTGCTGGTCCTGCCAGCGCAGACCCGTTTCCCAGGTGGTTGCCTCTTCCGGTTTCAGGTCGGCATCGCCCCGGTGGTTGGGGGTCTGGTAGTACATTTCGGTGTAGGTCGGAATGCGGAAGCTGCCGCCGACGGCAGCGAACCAGTGCCACTGCCGGTTGATGGCCAGACTGATCTCGGCACCCGGCCAGCTCTGCCAGCCCCAGCGCCGGCTGTAAAGGGCATGGAGTCCGCCTCCGAGTTGCAGACGATCGCCCAGGGCGTAGCGCTGATTGAAAAACAGGTTATGCAGGTGGCGCTGGTGGTCGCCCAGGCTGCTGCTGCGGATTTGCTGCCAGTCGCCGCTGTAGCCGAAACTGCTCTGCCCCAGGGCGGATTCCAGCGAGCCCTGCAGGCCCGGTGTCAGGTTGTGGCTGGTGCTGTCATTGCTGAACCAGCGGCCGTTGTAGGCATAACGGTAGCGGTCCTCGTGGCGGTTGAGGCTCAGCGTCGGCCGCCAGTGCAGTCTTTCGCCGTACAACTCGGCGACCAGCAGGGCGCGGGCGTTGCGACTGCGTTCCTTCTGCTGCGGATCGTCGAAATAGTAGCGGCTGGCGCCGTAATCCCGCTCGCTCAGGGCCAGCAGAGCCTGCATTTCCTGGCCGGCCAGTTCCCCCTGGGCCTGATAGTTGATCACCTTGCTGTTGAAGCCAGTTGGTTCGTCGTGGCGGTGTCCGGAACTGTACTGGTGACCGGCGCCAAGGCGGTGGTGCCAGGTACCCAGCTGCCAACGCGCCTGCCCCTGGGCGTTGAGGGCGTCGTGATCGCCAGCGCTGAGGTCGGCACGCCAGGCTGGGCCCTTGCTGGCGCGGGTGACAATGTTGATGGCTCCGGCCATGGCGTTGGCGCCATAAAGGCGGGCGCTGGGACCCTTGACAATCTCGATGCGTTCGATATCGGCCAGCTGCAGGGGCAAATCGAGGTTATGGTGGCCGGTCTGGGGGTTGACCTGCGGAATGCCATTAATCAGAATCAGAGTCTGTTCGAAGCTGCCGCCGCGAATGGCGACATCCGCCTGCTGCCCAAAGGGGCCGCGCTGGCGCAGGTCGACGCCGCTGACTTGTTCCAGGGCGTCGAACAGGCTGCCGCCGGGCAGCCGTTCCAGATCGGCCCGTTCAAGGATGGTCACGGTCTGAGCGGCTTCCTGCAGGGGCTGGGGGCTGCGGCTGGCGCTGACGATGAGTTCCGCCAGCTGTTGCCGCGGTTCGGCCGCAGCGTTACCCGCAAGCGTCACAACCACGACAACCGTGAGGAGCAATGCCCTCAAGGGCTTGTGCTGGGGCAGGGCAGCAGGTGAATGATGGAATAGGGACATGGCAGCTCCTCTTTTTGCCTCAGGGGTCAGACCCGGCTATGGCGTGCATTGGTCAACTCATGATAAGTTCTGGGTTGACGATGGATTGAAGCAGGCCAGGCCTGGTTTTGTCAACCACATTTATTGTTCTGGTTGACGTAGGGCTGGCCGGGCTCCCGGCGTGGACAAGCGATACAAACCTGCCATACTGCCAAAGACCTGCTGGCAGGCAGTCCGTAAGGGCTGACCAGGGGGAGCGTTAAGACCGAGCGGCGGCGCCTGCGGGAGTCCGGCCGCCGCTGTTCAGGGAGCTGCCGATGGAAGATCTCCACCAACAACAGGTACCGCAAATTGCCCTGCACCTGTGGCCGGTGGATGGTCTGCTGGTGCTTGATGCCTGTGGGCGGGTGCAGTCGATGACGGCTTCCGTGCGAACCCTGCTGCAGCGTTACGGTATCGGTGTCGCCGCCCTGCAGCAGGTGCTGCCGGCCGGATTGCGACGGCTGGAGCAGGCCGGCTCGGCCATGGAGCAGGTCGCCTGTCCCGATCTGCTGCCAGGCCTGGCGCCGCAGGACAATCTCTGGTCGATGCAGTTGCTCTACGATGGCCAGGGTGGCCAACAGGCTGTCCTGCTGCGTCATCACAGTTCGGCTGATGGCGTCGCGGCCGATCTCTGGCAGGCATTGCTGCTGCATCTTGATCTGCCACTGGTGGTGACGGATGCGCCCGGTCGTTTGCTGTTTATCAACCCGGCCGCCCGCCGGTTGCTGGGTGAAGCGCCGCAGGTCAGTGCCGCCGGGGTGTTTCTGCCGGCCCTGACCGCCACCGAAAATGACCGGTTGGCTGCCTATCGTCTGACGGTGCTTTCCACCGGTGAGGCTCTGGTGGCCCGATCAGTGCCGGAGTGTGGTGGCCAGACTCTCTACGAGGTTACCTTCCTTCCACTGCAGGATGAGGCCGGTCAGGTCTATGCTCTCATCGAAACCCTGCATGATTTGTCTCACGCTCAGCAGATGGAGCTGCGTCTTGGGCAGCAGGAGGAACGCCTGCAGCAGATGCTGCTGTACGATCAGCTGACCCGACTGCCCAGCCGACTGCAGTTCGGCAAGCGGCTTGATGCCGCGATTGCCCGGGCTGCCCAACGTGGCGATCAGCTGGCGGTGATCTGTCTCGATCTCGACAACTTTCGCAAGGTCAATGATTCGCTTGGCCACGATGTCGGTGATATGGTGCTACGCCAAGTGGCGGAACGACTCAACGCCAGCGTCGGCGTCAACGACATGGTGGCGCGGCTCAGTGGAGATGATTTCTTTGTTTTGCTTGACCGCCTGCTCGATGCGGATCACGCTCGGGTGGTGGTGGAAAACATGTTCTGGGTTATCCGTGAGCGCCTGCCGGTGGCGGGTTACGAGCTGTTTCTTACCGCCAGCGCCGGCATCAGTCTCTATCCGGCGGATGCCCGTCAGACCCAGGGGCTGATGCGCTGTGCCGATGTGGCCATGCACAAGAGCAAACGGCGTGGCGGCAATGGTTTTCAGTTTTTCACGCCGGAACTCGACCGCAATCTGCGCCATTACCTGGCCCTCGAAGCCGATCTGCAACAGGCCTTGCCGCGCGGGCAGCTGCATCTGCTGTATCAGCCGCAGTATGCTCTGCGCGATGGTCGCCTGATCGGACTGGAGGCGCTGCTGCGCTGGCAGCACCCGGAGCGGGGAGCTATCGGGCCGACCGAATTCATCCCGGTGGCTGAAAACAGCGGCCTGATCGTCGAACTCGGCTACTGGGTGCTGGAACAGGCTTGCCGGCAGAACCGCGTCTGGCAGTTGCAGGGCCTGCCGCCGGTGGTGGTTGCGGTGAACATCTCGCCCCGCCAGTTCCGGCTTTCCAGCCTGGTGGCGGATGTTGCGGCCATTCTGCAGCGCAGTGGACTGGATCCCCACCATCTGGAGCTGGAGATTACCGAGGGAACCATCATGGAGGATGTGGAACTGGCCATTGCCACAATGGAGCAGCTCAGTGCCATGGGTATTCGCTTGTCCATTGATGACTTCGGTACTGGCTATTCCTCGTTGAGCTATCTGCGTCGTTTTCGTATTTCCAAGCTCAAGATTGATCGCTCCTTTGTCGAAACGATTGTCGAGGAACCGGGTGCGGCCCGGATCGCCCACTCCATCGTTGATCTGGCCCGCAACCTGGGTCTGGCGGTAATTGCCGAGGGGGTGGAGAACAGTGCTCAGTTGCACTGCCTGCGCCGGTTTGGTTGTGAGGAGGTACAGGGCTATCTGCTGGGAGTACCCGTACCGGTGGCGCTGGTGCCGGACTGTTTTCGTGTGCCGCCGGCACTGGCGGCCTGTAATGATAGCGGATCTGATGATCTGCGGTGTCCAAGCGTTTGCGACAACGAGTTGGAATGACGGACAAACTCAAGAACGCGCGACTTTGTCGAACGGCGCGTGGAGGAGCGGATGGCTGAATCCTGCGAGGATCGTCGGCTGCTGGAGATGCTGCACCGGCGCAATGAAGAGCTGCAAACCCTGGTTCAGATCGGCAAGACGCTGACGTCGACGCTGGATATTGAAGAACTGACCAATATCATCATCGAAAAAGCCAATCTGCTGTTTAAGTCACGCGCCTGGTCGCTGCTGTTTCTTGACGAGGCCAGCCAGGAACTGGTGTTTGATGTGGTGGTTTCCGAGGTGGCCCCCCAGCTCAAGGGCCAGCGACTGGCGCTGGGGCAGGGTATCGCCGGCTATGTCGCCTTGCAGCGCCAGCCGCTGTTGGTGGCGGATGTGCGCCGTGATCCGCGCTTTTGTGCCGCGATGGATCGGTTGACCGGATTTCCGACCTGTTCGGTGCTGTGCGTGCCGGTGCAGATACAGGGACAGCTGCTTGGGGTGATGCAACTGGTCAACGGTCCCGGTGATCCGTCTTTTAACGATAACGACATGCAGCTGTTGGCAACCATTGCCGACTATGTTGCCATTGGCATCTCCAATGCCCGCAATTTCAGTCGGGTGCATGAGTTGGTGATCACCGATGATCTCACCGGGCTGTTCAACGCCCGCTATTTCGATGATCTGCTCACGACCGAGATCAGCCGTGCCCACCGTTTTGGCGAACCCCTGTCCCTGGTGTTCATGGATCTGGATCATTTCAAATGGGTCAACGATCGTCATGGCCACCTGGTGGGCAGCCGAATGCTGGCGGAGATCGGGCAGCTGCTGAAGAACCGCATCCGGGCAGTTGATTTCGGTGCCCGTTATGGGGGAGACGAGTTTGTGCTGATTCTGCCGCAGACCGGCAAGACTGGCGCCTTCGAACTGGTCAGTCAGTTGCGCCAGCGTATCCGTGAGCATGTTCTGCTGGCGGATAATGGCACGCCTGTGCAGGTGACGGCCAGTTTCGGCATTGCCAGTCTGCCAGAGGATGCTGATAACAAAATTGATCTGATTCGATTGGCCGACAACCGTATGTACCGGGTCAAGGAAACCTCTCGTGACGGCATATGTCTCGATTAATGAGATAGGTCGGCGAACGACAAGGAGAATATCATGGCGCAGCCATACCGCTTCAACTGGAACGATCTGGGGGATTTGACAGAGGGTCGTCCCCATCTGGGGAACAGCACCTCGGTACAGAGTTATCGCCTGATGCAGTTCACTTTCAAGCAGGTGCTCTGTGAACGTTTTGGCCGCGAACAGACTGCCGAGCTGTTTCGGGCGGCCGGCCTGCTGGCGGGCCGTGAATTCTGCAGAAATCTGCTGGATACCGGATTGCCACCGATGGATTTTATCGCCGCCTTGCAACAGCGGCTGATCGACGAAGGAATCGGTATCCTGCGTTTTGAACAGACGGATCTGGAACGTTTGCATTTCGTTCTGACCGTTGATGAGGATCTCGACTGCTCCGGTCTGCCGCTGATGGGCGAAACCGTCTGCGATTACGACGAAGGCTTCATCGCCGGTGTGTTCGAACAGTATCTTGGCCGACCGTTCGAGGCGGTTGAGATCGACTGTTGGGCTACTGGAGGACGGACCTGCCGCTTTGAGGTCCGGGCCATGCCTTTATGAGTCCTGTGCCTGAGAGCGGCCGCGCGGCCATCGCGCTGCTGCAGCAGCTCGATGGCTTGCTTCAGCAGCTGCAGCGAAACGGCCGTTTGCCCGAGGACGCGGTCTTGGTGCTGCCCGGGCCTCTCGATGACGAACTGGTCGGGCCGGTAGAGCGCCTGAATCTGCTGGTGCGCTGGCTGCAGCAGGCTACCCGCCTGGGACGGACACTGGCCGATGGCGATCTGCAGGTCAGTCTGCCACGCGACAATCCGTTGCTGATGCCTCTTAAGGCGCTGCAGGCCAATCTGCAGCATCTGAGTTGGCAGGCCTGCCGCGTGGCCGAGGGCGATCTGAACCAGCGGGTGCATTTTCTCGGTGATTTTTCCACCGCCTTCAATGCCATGATCGCTGCCCTGCAGCGCAATCGCGCTATCGAGGAACAGCTCAAGACCCTTACCGAGGTGCTGGGGGAGGGCGTCTGTCTGGTGGATGCCGCCGGTGGTCTGACCTTTGCCAATCCCGAAGCGGCGAAACTGCTGGGGCTGGGGCAGGAACGTCTGTCGGCTCCCACTGCTCCGACCTGGACAGGACGGAAGCTGCTGAATTTTTTTGCCGCCGCGCCGGCGGCGGCCGCGCAGCTGCGGCGGGCCCTTGAAGCCGGTCACGACTTTCACAGTCAGGATCTGTTGCTGCAACCGGCTGGGGGTGTGCCCGAACGGCCAGTAGCGCTGGTCTGCCGACCGATCTGGCAGGAGGGGCAGTATCAGGGCGCGGTGCTGGCCTTTCACGATATCAGCGCCCAGAAGGGCTATGAAAAACAGCTTGAAACCCTCAATCGCCAGTTGCAGCAGCAAGCCACTACTGATGCCCTTACCGGTTTGGCCAACCGGATGCAGACCGAGCGCTTATTGCAGAAAGAGATGGAGCGTGCCAACCGCTACCAGCATCCGTTGACGGTGATACTGCTCGATCTCGATCATTTCAAGCAGATCAATGACCAATTCGGTCACGCGGCCGGAGATATGGTATTACGCACCGCTGGCGCGCTGTTGCGCGACAATCTGCGCGACAGCGATAGCGCTGGCCGCTGGGGCGGGGAAGAGTTTTTGCTGTTGCTGCCGCAGACCGGTGCGCAGGCGGCCTGCCGGGTAGCGGAAAAACTGCGTTTGGCTCTGCAGCAGGCCGATTTTGCATTGCCCCGGCCGGTGACCGCCAGTTTCGGTGTTGCCGAACTGCAGCCTGCTGAGGATGGTGCGCGGCTGACGGCGCGGGCCGATGATGCTCTGTATCGCGCCAAGGGCAGCGGCCGTAACCGGGTTGAACTGGCCGAGAGGGAATCCTGAGAAAGGGGCCTGCGCCGTGCTGCCGGTCATATTGTGGCGAGAGTTGCGCCATCATGCGCATTGGATAAACGCCTGCGGGCGAACCACGGGAGGGGCCATGAAATGCTCAAGAGTGGTGCTGTTGGTTCTGGCCATGGTGCTGGCGACAGCCTGGAGCTGGGCGGCAGTGACGGGAGTGGCGGTAGTCAAACAGGTTGCCGGGCAAGCCGAGTTGGTGCGGGCTGGTCAGCGGCAGCCGCTGATGGCCGGCATGGCCCTGCAGGCCGGCGATGTGCTGACGACGGCGGCCGATGGTCAGGTGGGGTTGATTTTTCATGATGGCAGCGTACTGGCGCTGCGCGACAACAGTTTTCTGCGCATTCAGGCGTTTCGTTTCGAGCCTTTGGAGGAGCAGTTCGATTTTCAGCTGTCGCTGGAGCAGGGCGGTGCGCTGTTTGAATCCGGCAAGATCGGCACCCTGGCACCGGAACAGTTTTCCTTTGCCATTCCGCAGGGGACGATCGGCATTCGCGGCACCAAGTTTATCGTGGAGGTGGAGCCATGAGATCCGCTTGTTGCGCTATTACTGGCTACTCGTTTGCACGGCTGCTGTTGGTACTGCTGACGGCACTGCTGGCGGCCTGTTCCTCCAGTCGCGTGGTGCTGCTTGATGCCGGGTCCGCCGGACAGGGGCTGTGTCTGACCACTGCCGCAGGTGAGCTGGCGTTGTCGGAGGTGAACAGCTGTGCGCAGGTGCGCTCGGCCAGCAGTCGGCCGCAGGTGCGTCAGCTGAGCGCGGTCGAGGTGGACACCCGCTATGGTGCGCTGATCGACCAGGCGCCTCTGCCGCCGGTTTCCTTTCTGCTTTATTTCACCACGGGTGGCACTGATCTGCAGCCGGCCTCGCGCGAATTGCTGCCGCAGATTGAGCAGGCCATCGTTCGTCGGGTACCCTGCGCGGTGAACATCATCGGCCATTCCGACCGAACCGGCAGCCGCGAGTACAATGTTGCCCTGTCCCTGCGGCGCGCCCAGGCCGTGCAGCGCTGGTTGGAAAGTCGCAATCTCGATATTCTGGCGGTGTCGGTGGAATCCTATGGCGAGGAGGATCCTCTGGTGCCGACCGCTGATAATGTGGCGGAACCGCGCAACCGGCGTGTTGAACTGCTGATTCGTTGACATGCGTATTCTGGCCCGCTACGGCCTGATTCTGGCATTGGTCATTGTTCTGCATGGTCTCTGTCGAATCAGCGGAGCACTGCCTTTTTTCGATTTCCGTTGCTACGATCTGCTGGCTGGTCGGCCCGAAGCGCCATTCACGCCAGACAGTGCCATCACCCTGGTGGTGGAAATCGACGAAGAAAGCCTGCAGCGGCTGGGCCAGTGGCCTTGGCCGCGCCTGCTGCTGGCCAAAACGGTGGAGCTGCTGTTGCAACAGCGACCGGCGGCGGTGGGGCTCGACATCTTTTTTCCTGAGGCTGACCGCACCTCACCGGTGCAGATTGCCCGCTTTTACCGGCAACTGCTTGGCCTGCAGGTGCCGCTGGAATCGTTTCCACCTGCGCTTATCGACCATGACCGCATCTTTGCCGCGGCGCTGGCCCGTGGTCCCACGGTGTTGCCGCTGTTTCTGCAGCACCAGCCGACGGCCGAAGATCGGCCGTTGCCGGACTCTGCCCGTTTTGGTCCACTGCCGCCGGACAGCAAGGTGCCCCAGGCGGGAGCCTTGCTGATCAACACGCCAATACTGCAGCAGGCTGCGACGGGCAGTGGCTATATCAACGCTGCCCTCGACCGCGACGGTGTGTTCCGCCGTCAGCCCCTGGTCATCGGTTATGATGGCCAGCTGGTGCCGGGCTTGGCCCTGGCACTGCTGCGTCAGATTGATCCAGCGGCTCGTCTGTTGCCGTCGGCACCGGAGTCCTGGGCGCCTTTGTGCTTTGATGTGCTGGGCCGTACGGTGCACACCAATCAGCGGGGTGAAACCCTCACCCGGCTTTATCCGGCAACGGCTTTCCGGCGGGTTTCCCTTGCGCGTCTGCTCAGCGGCGAGGTGCCGGCGGATCTGGCCAGTGGCAAGATCGTTCTGATTGGGGCAACGGCCGCCGGATTGTTTGACCAGTACATCACGCCGGCTGGTGAGGTGTTACCGGGGGTGTTCGTGCATGCCGCCCTGCTGGAAAATCTGCTGCGCGGTGTCAGTCTCTACCAGCCGGACAGTGCGCCACAACTGGCCTTCGGCCTGTCACTGATGCTGTCGCTGGTGCTGGTCTGGCTGGTGTTGCAGCACCGTTATCTGCTGTCGTGGATCACCTATCTGGGCGGTGTCTGCGGGGCGGTCCTGTTTGCCTGGCTGTTGCTGCGCCAGGGGGTGTATGTCGCGCTGGGCTATTTCCTGCTGCCCTTTTCCTTCTTGTTCTTCCTGGTGTCTCTGTTTTTTGCCGTTCTGCACTATGTTGAGCGCAAACGCTTTTTGGAGGATCTGGGCGCCGCCCATTCCGCCACCATTGACAGCATGACCATGGTGGCCGAAAGCCGTGACATCGAAACCGGCTGCCATATCCAGCGTACCAAGGAATATGTGCGGCTGCTGGCCAAGCAGCTGTTGTGCCAGGGGCTGTTTCCGCGGCAACTGTCCCCCATGTGATTGACTTGCTGTTCCGTGCCGCTCCCTTGCACGATATTGGCAAGGTCGGCATTCCCGATGAAATCCTGCGCAAGCCGGCGCGGCTGAGCGATGCGGAAACCGCCATTATGCGCAGCCATGTCACCATCGGTTACCGCGTGATCCAGAACGCGATCAACAGCTACAACAAAACCAACGAATTTCTCAGTATCGCCGCCAATATCGCCTACAGTCATCATGAAAAATGGGATGGCAGCGGCTATCCGCAGGGGCTCAGGGGCGAACAGATTCCACTGGAGGCGCGGTTGATGGCCCTGGCCGATGTGTACGATGCCCTGACCAGCCGGCGCTGTTATAAGGATATCTTTCCTTTCGAAGAGGCTGAAGAACTGATTCTTGCCGAGAGAGACCGGCATTTCGATCCGCGCATCGTCGATGCCTTTGCCCTGTTAAGGCCGGCGTTTCGAGAGGTGGCCTGTCGCTATCGGGCCAGCGAACAGGAACAGCGCCTGGCTGCCAGGGCGCAACTGGCCTGAAACTTGCGGCATCAGTGCCGTGGGCGATGAATCGCGACCTGGCTGGGTTTTTTCTTTACCTGTCTGACGGGCGGAGGTAAAAGGGGCGGTGCTGCGGAGACCGTGGCATGGTTGCTGGTTTACCAGGGGGATGTCCAGAGGAACGTGAAACAACAAAGGGGCTACGCCTTGTTGACGTAACCCCTTGATATTGCTGGAGCCACCCATCGGATTTGAACCGACGACCTACTGATTACGAATCAGTTGCTCTACCAGCTGAGCTAGGGTGGCACAAAAGTGCCCGCTTTTTACCGCGCCGGGTGGGGCGCTGTCAAGCGTTTAAGCGTGGCGGCCGGGTGCGGACGTTGAGAGGATTGTGCATGACAAAGCCGTCGTTTGGAGACTTGCTGGCCGGCGTGGATGTGGCGCTGTTTGAACGCACCCTGGAGCGCTGGGGAGAACAGGGTCAGTACGACCAGGCCATTGAGGAATGCAACGAACTGGCGGTGGCCCTGCTGCATTTCCGTCGTGGCAAGGCGTTTCCGCAGCAGGTGATCGATGAATTGGCCGATGTGGCCCTGATGGTCGCCCAACTCAGCTGGATGTTCGGACCGGCGGCGGTGGCGGCTGCAGTGGCGCGCAAGTGTGCCAAACTGGAAGCCCTGCTGGCGGCGGAGTCCGCCTGATGGCGCTTGCGACCCTGCTGGGGCTGGCGGTGGCGCTGGCCATGGACGCCTTTGCGGTGGCGCTGGCGACGGCGGCGGCCCTGCCCTGCGTCACCGGCCGTCACCTGTTTCGCCTCAGCTTCCATTTTGGGCTGTTTCAAGGCCTGATGCCGGTGTTGGGCTGGCTGGCCGGTGTCCGGTTGCAGCAGCTGATTGCCGCTTACGATCACTGGGTGGCTTTTGCTTTATTGCTGTGGGTGGGGGGCAAGATGCTGTATGAGGCTTTTCAGCCGGACGATGGCGACAGCCCCCGCTGCGATCCGACCCGTGGCCTGACCCTGGTGACTCTGTCACTGGCGACCAGTATCGATGCCTTGGCCGTGGGTTTGACCCTGGGCGTGCTGGGTGTGAGTGTCTGGTGGCCGGCACTGGTGATCGCCCTGGTGGCCGGCGCCTTCACGCTGGTGGGCATGCTGCTGGGGTGCCGGATCGGTCAGCTGTGGGGCCCGCGCATGGAGATGGTTGGCGGCCTGGTTCTCTGTGGCCTGGGGCTGAAGATTCTGCTGGAACATCTGACTCTGGCCTGACAGCTGGAGAAATAAAGGGGTATTCATGACGGGCGGATTGATTCTGATTACCATGACCGGGCCGGACCGGCCGGGTGTGCTGGCTACCATGAGCGAGCAGATTGCCGCTACCGGGGGCGCGCAGATCCGTGATATCGAGATGACCGTGACCCAACGCCAGATGGTGCTGACACTGTTGCTGGATCTTTCGGCGGAGAGCGCCAGTCACAAACCACTGGTCAAGGATTTGCTGTTCAGTGCCAAGGAACTGGGCCTGCATCTCGATTTTACCGTGGTTGATGCGGTTCAGACGCCGAGCAGTCGGGGGCCGCTTTATGTGGTGACGCTGCTGGCGGCCGAGATCAGTGCCGCCGGACTGGCGGCGGTGGCACAGGTGCTGGTGCAGAATCAGGCCAATATCGAACGCATCTCGCGCCTGACTCAGGGCGGCCTGCGCTGCGTCGAGCTGCTGGTCAGCGCCGGTGATCATCTCAATCTGCGCCAGCTCAAGCGTGAGCTGCTGCAGGTGGGCAGCGGTCTGCAGCTGGATGTTGCTGTCCAGCGCGAAAGTCTCTATCGTCGTGCCAAGCGTCTGGTGGTGATGGATATGGATTCAACCCTGATCCAGATCGAGGTGATTGATGAACTGGCCCGCTTGGCTGGCGCCGGTGCGGCGGTGGCGCGAATTACCGAACAGGCCATGAATGGCGAGCTGGATTTTCGTCAGTCGCTGCAGCAGCGCGTTGCCCATCTCAAGGGACTGAGCGTGGCTGCACTGGAGGAGGTTTACCGCAACATTCCCTTCACCCCCGGCGCACGCGAACTGGTGCGGATTCTCAAACGGCTGGGTTTTCGCACGGCGGTGATCTCTGGTGGCTTCGGCTTTTTTACCCAGCGGCTGCAGCAGGAGCTGGGGCTGGACTATGCCTATGCCAACGAGCTGGAGATGATAGATGGGCAGCTGACCGGTCGCACCCTCGGACCCGTTATCGACGGCGAGGCCAAGGCCCGGCTGCTGGAGCAGATTGCTGCCAGCGAGGGCCTGTCGCTGGATCAGGTCATCGCCATCGGTGATGGCGCTAACGATCTGCCAATGCTCGGCCGTGCCGGCTTGGGTATCGCCTTCAACGCCAAGGCGCGGGTGCGCGAGCAGGCCGATACCCATATCAGCCAGCCGGGGCTCGATTCGATTCTGTTTCTGCTGGGGCTGTCCGAGCGCGAGTTGGCGGAAATTGTGTCATGAACCTGCCACCGCTGTATCCGGCCAGGCTGTTGCGACGTTATCAGCGGTTTCTGGCCGATCTGCAGCTGGCCGATGGTCGTCAGCTGACTGCGCATGTGCCGAATACCGGCAGCATGCGCCAATGCGCTGAACCGGGCAGCGCGGTGGCCTATTCGCTGGCCGACAATCCGCGCCGTAAATACGCCGCCACCCTGGAGCTGGTGCAGGTGGCGGGGGCCTGGGTCGATATCAATACCCAGCGCAGCAACCGGGTGGTGCAGGAGGCCCTGCGGGCGGGCTGGCTGGAGGATCTGGCCGGTTTCAGGGTGTTGCCGGAGCAGCGGCTGGGCGCCAGTCGGCTGGATTTTCTGCTGCAGGGCACGGGTGGGCCGGTCTGGTTGGAGGTCAAGAACGTCACCCTGATGAGCACCCCGGCCTGTGCCGGCTTTCCCGATGCGGTCAGTGAGCGGGGCCGGCGCCATCTGCTGGAGCTGATGGCGGCCCGGCAGCAGGGCCAGCGCGCCGTGCTGCTGTTTCTGGTGCAGCGACCGGAGGCCCGTCTGTTCGCACCGGCGGCGGATATTGATCCGGCCTATGCCCGCCAGTTCGAGGCGGCGCTGCAGGCCGGCGTCGAGGTGCAGGTGTGGCAGACGGCTGTCACCGGCGATGAGCTGCCGTGCCAGGTGCGGATAGTTCGCCGCTTGCCTTTTATTGTCTGACCCGCTGGCGCGCTGGTCAGTGCAGAATCAGATCCGGTAGTTCGTTGGGGTTGGCGCCGTCGTTATGGGGGAAATGCTCGGCCAGCAGCCGATGGCACTGGTCGATGGCCTGGCACAGGGCCTCGCAGGCCTCTTGCCGATGCAGACCGGCGACGATGTCATCGACCCGCTGCTGCCAGTATTCCGGTGCCACTCGGGCGTTGATGCCGCTGTCGGCCAGAATCCGCACCCGGCGTTCAAACAGGCTGATCAGGATCAGCACGCCGGTGTGATCCCGGGTGGTGTGCAGGTTGTAATGCATGAACAGAGCCAGAGCGCGTTCGCGCACACGTTCGTCCAGCACAGCGGGCGGAATCAGCTGGCGCTTGAGACCGGGCAGGAGCTCCAGCGCGGCGAATCCCAGGCCGAACAGCACAGCGTAAACCAGCGGCAGGCGCCAGGCCAGTTGCGCCGCCGGCCAGTCCGGCTGCCACCACAGCAGCAGGACCAGACCGGCCCAGGCCAGCAGACCGGCAGCCGTCAGGCTGGTGCTGCGGTAATCACCGGCCCGGTCAATGACCAGGGGAACGATTTCGCCCCGGCTGTCCTGTTCGACCTTGGCGACGGTATCGCGGATGCGTTGCTGTTGCGCCGCGGTGAAAAATTGCTGGGCCCGTAGACTTTTGCTTCGTTCCATCCGATCCCCTCCTTCTACCAGTTGCCCGAGGCGCCACCGCCGCCGAAACTGCCACCGCCGCCGCTGAATCCGCCGCCACCCGAGCTGCCACCCGAGCTGCCACCAAAACCGCCTCCGCCGATCCAGAAACCGCCCGAACGCCGGCTGCCGCGGGGCAGCAGTGCCGGGGCCAGAAACAGCAGGACCAGCAGCAGGCTCAAAGGATCGCGCTCCTTTTTGGCCTTGCGACTGCTGCCCTGGTATTCCCCGCGCACCGCTGCGCAAATGGCCGTCACGCCGGCAAGAACGCCGTCGGCATAGGCGCCCTGGCGGAATTGTGGCACGATTTCCTGGTCAATAATGCGGCCGGCCAGCAGATCGGTCAGCCGGCCTTCCAGCCCCTTGCCCACCTCGATACGCACCTGGCGTTCCTGCCGGGCGATCAGCAGCAGCACACCGTTGTCACGACCCCTCTGGCCCAGTCCGCTGTTCTGCGCCAGCTCGATACTGTACTGCTCCAGATTGCGGCCGGCCAGCGTGGGTACGGTCACCACCGCTACCTGGGTGCTGTCGCTGCGCTCGAAGTCCTCCAGAAAGTGTTCCAGCTGCAGCTCTGTCCGGGGCGGTAACAGATCGGCCTTGTCGGTCACATAGTGCTGCAGCCGTTCGGGCAGGGTCGCCTGCGCCGCCAGTGGCAGCAGCACCAGCAGCAGTGTGGCTGCCAGACGCCACAGAGCCATCAGAATTTCACCTGTGGCGCACTGGCGGCGCCGGCTTCAGCCTTGAAGGGCTCTTTACGCTCAAGTTTCAGCAGAAATTTGTTGGTCAGGTTGCCGGGAAAGGTGCGGATGGCGCTGTTGAATTGTTGAACCGCCTCGTTGTAGCGCTGCCGTGCCACGTTGATACGGTTTTCCGTGCCTTCCAGCTGATGTTGCAGATCGCGGAAGTTCTGGCTGGCCTTGAGGTCGGGGTAGCGTTCGGCTACCAGCAGCAGGCGTGACAGAGCGCCGGACATCTGTTGCTGGGCGGCAAGGAACTGCTCCACCTGCTGTGGATCACTCAGATTCGCGGCGTTGAGTTGGACGCGACCGACGGAAGCGCGTGCCGCCGTCACCTGTTCGAGGGTTTCGCGTTCGTGGGCGGCGTAGGCCTTTACCGTTTCCACCAGATTGGGAATCAGATCGGCACGGCGCTGGTAGGTGGCTTCGACATCGGCCCAGGCCTTGAAGACCCCTTCCTCCTGCCGTTGAATCTCGTTGTAGCCGCAGCCGCCCAGCAGCGGCAGCACCAGCAGGGCCGCCAGCAGGCTTTGCATCCATCGTTTCATGATCCGTCTCCTGTCACGGTTGTGTCCCGGCGGACCAGGACGGTTAAAATCGGTGAAATGGTTTAATTTGTTAGAAAGGTTGACAGCTTTGGGGTTTTTGCAAAACAGTGTTTCTCAAAAATGGAAGCCCTGCAACCGCAAACTGAACGGGAGGTGTCAATGACAGCTGTTTTGTCCTCCGATCTGGCCCGTTGGCAGAAGCAACTTGAACAACGCTGGGCGGCGCCTTTGCGTCAGGCTCGCGACAGGCGGGTTCACAGCCAGGTGATGGCGGATTTTCTGCAACAGGTGGAGAGCGATCTGCGTCTGGGCCTGAAACCGCAGGAGGCTGCCGCCATCGCCTGCAGTGCCGGTTGTGGTACCTGCTGCCAGGTGCATGTTGCCGTACTCGAACCCGAAGCGCTGCATATTGCCGCCTATCTGCGGCAGACCCGCTCCGCCGCCGAACTGGCCGAACTGCGCCGCCGCATGAACCGGCTGTGCATTGCCATTGACGGGCTGGACGAGGACGAACGGGCGGCCTGTGGCTGTCACTGTGTCTTTCTTGATACCGAGGGCCATTGCACGATCTACCCGGTACGGCCGCTGCTGTGCCGGGCGGTCACCTCCACCTGCCCCCGGCGCTGTCGCGATGCTCTGCGCCTGTTGGCCCTGGGCGAGCAGGTGCCGGTGCTGATGAACCTGTTTCAGAAAGAACTGATGGAAAGTGCCTTCCGGGGGCTGGCGCACCTGTGGCAGCAACAGGGTGGCGACGGCCGCAGCTTTGAGCTGACGGCGGCAGTGCGCCGGGCGCTGTACGCAGCCTGATCCTGTTTGCCGAAAAAAAACAAGTGAGCTGGCTTGACAATTATCACTGCTTAGGTTATCAATAAGGCACAGCGCATCCTGCCGGATGCGGTTTTACCAGTAAACCCCCTGTTCCCCCTGGGATTCCTCCTTGCCCAGGGGGTTTTTTTATTTGCCCACCGCCCCAGCTGTCAGCGTGGCCCGGCGCTCGTGGCAGAATGCAGGGCGGCAAACTGCAGCAGCTGCTGCAGATCAAGGCCGCTGTCCTTGACGATGCCGAGAAAGACCGGCAGCAACTGCATCATGAAGGAGGAGTCCTGCAGCGCTTCCTTGGCCAGAGGCGGCAGACAGTTGAGGATAAAGGCCTGTTTGTCGGCCGTGGGCAGTTCCAGGATCTGTTGTTGCAGCTGTTCCAATGACATGTATCACTCCTTGGCGGTTGCGGCCGGTTGGCCGAAGGCCACGGCATAGACATCCTGATAATTTCGGGCGAAGTGTACCTCAAGCCCTTCGCGCAGATGGTCGGGCAGTTCCTCGAAATCCTTGCGGTTACTCTCCGGGAAGATCAGCACCTTCAGGCCGCTGCGTCTGGCGGCGATGGTTTTCTCCTTCACTCCGCCGATGGGCAGCACCTGGCCGGTGAGGGTCAGTTCGCCGGTCATGCCGAGCTTTTTGCGCACTGGTCGGCCACTGATCATTGACAGCAGTGCTGTGGTCATGGTGACTCCGGCCGAGGGGCCATCCTTGGGGGTGGCACCGGCCGGCACATGCAGATGGATGAAGTGGCGGTCGAAGAAGTCCTGCGGCAGGCCAAATTGCTGCAGATGGCCCATGACGTACGAGTAGGCGATCTCCGAGCTTTCCACCATCACCTTGCCGAGCTGGCCGGTCTGCTTGAAGCCCTTGGACTGGCTTGCGACCGCCGTGGCCTCGATCTGCAGGGTCGCGCCACCCATGCTGGTCCAGGCCAGGCCGGTGACCACGCCGGCTACATTCTTGAAGACCTCGTCCTGACTGAACACCGGCTTGCCCAGATAGCTCTCCAGCTCCTTGCGGCCGATGGTGAGGCGCTCCTGCGCCCCTTCGGCAAAGGCCATGGCAGCCTTGCGCATGATCTTCTTGATGCGGTTTTCCAGGCCGCGCACACCGGCCTCGCGGGCGTAGTTCTCGACGATGGCTTCGAGAGCCTCCTTGCGGATGCTGACCTGCTGACGTGTCAGGCCGTGGTTCTCAAGCGCCTTGGGGATCAGGTAGCGCCGCGCAATCTCAACCTTTTCGGCCAGGATGTAGCCTGACAGGCGAATGATCTCCATGCGGTCGAGCAGCGGCGCCGGAATGGTGTCGAGCTGGTTGGCGGTGGCGATGAACAGCACGTTGGACAGATCGAAGGGCACGTCCAGATAATGGTCCCGGAAGCTGTTGTTCTGTTCCGGATCAAGCACCTCCAGCAAGGCCGAGGCCGGATCGCCGTGGAACGAGGCGCCGATTTTGTCGATTTCATCCAGCATCAGCACGGGGTTGGCGCTGCCGGCGATCTTCATGGCTTGAATGAATTTCCCCGGCATGGCACCGATATAGGTGCGTCGGTGGCCCTTGATCTCGGCCTCGTCGCGCATGCCGCCGAGGGAAAAGCGGTAGAAGTTGCGGCCGATGGCGGCGGCGACACTCTTGCCGATGGAGGTTTTGCCGACCCCTGGCGGACCCACCAGGCACAGGATCGAACCGCTGATGTCTCCTTTCATCTTGCCGACGGCGATGAATTCGAGGATGCGTTGTTTGACGTCCTCCAACCCGAAATGATCGCGGTCGAGCGCCTTCTTGGCCTTGGCGATATCGTAGGAATCGCGAGTGTGTTTGCCCCAAGGCAAAATGGTGAGCCAGTCGAGATAGTTGCGGCTGACATTGTACTCCGGCGAACTCGGCTCGATCAGCTGAAGCTTTTCGATCTCTTCGTCGATGGCCTTGCGGGCCTCGTCGTTGAGTTTGAGCCCTGCCAGCCGCTCGCGAAACTTTTCGATTTCACTGGTTTTACCTTCCTTTTCCAGCCCCAGTTCCTTCTTGATGGCCTTAAGCTGTTCGCGCAGGAAGAATTCGCGCTGATGGGTCGAGATGCGTTTTTCGATCTGCTTGGAAATCTTGCTCTGCAGGCGCGAGACCTCCAGTTCCTTCTTCAGCAGCACCAGCACCTGTTCGATGCGTTCGCGGACATCGAAGGTTGCCAGAATCTGCTGCAGTTCCTGGCCATCGGCACTGGTCAGGTTGGCAGCAAAATCGGCCAGCCGGCCCGGATCGTCCATGCTGGAACGGCCGAGGAACATCTTGATTTCCTCGGAATAGAGCGGGTTGATCTGCACCAGTTCCTTAAGGGTGGAAAGAATGGCGAGGGAATAGGCCTTGAGCTCTTCGCGGCGTTTGGTGTCTTGCTCAAACTGGTAACTGACGCGGGCGAACAGACCGCCGGGGGTGTCGAAGATTTCCCGGATGACAAAGCGTTCGAGGCAGTTGACCAGCACCTGGGCGCTGTCCTCCTCTGCCTTGAGCACCTTGACGATTTTGCCGACAACGCCCACCGGGTGCAGATTGTCCGGCTCGTCACGACCGTCGAGCTGGCGTACCAGGACCATGCCGATGGCCTGAGAGGCGCTTTCGGCGGCCTTACGGACGATTGAGACCTTTTCCGCGCCAGTGATGTTGAGTGGAATCAGGATGGCGGGAAAGGCCGGTCGTGGCCGCAGCGGTATGATGGGAATCCTGTCGGGCAGGATGTCGCTGGCCAGAACCAGACCTTCGGCGGTCTCTTCGCTGGCAGGGGTCACATCGGCTTCTTCAGGGGTGCTGTCGGTCTGCTCAGGCGGCTGCTCCTGCTGCGGATCCTCTTCGTTGTGCTGCGTCATCAGCAATCCTGTTCGGGTTGGGCCGGGCCAGCGGTCTGGGGCGGCGCCGGGCGCTGTGGGGGCTGCGACGCCGAGGCGGCGCCATGTATTTTGCGAAGCTAATCAGTGGCGCTGCACTTGTCAACCGTCACGCCGGAAAACCGTCGCGGATCAGCGCAACTGAGGTCGTGCCAGGGTGCCGCCCAAACGCAACCGGTAGCGACCATCGCTGGCAGGCTGACCCAGCAGGCTGAGCAGTGGCCGGGCAAAGGCCAGCTCGTCGCTCAAGGGGCCGAACTGCAGTTCGCCAGCGAGGCGGCTGCGCTGAGGATTGTCGCTCAGCTGGATGCGGGCGTTGCCGTTCAGGTGCAGGGGCCCTGCCGGATTGTCCAACTGCAGCTGCAGGGTGTCGCTGTCGCTGCCCTGGCCATCGAGCTGCCAACGGCCCAGTTCCAGGGGGACCGCCGGTCCGCCCAGGGGCTCAAGGCCGTTTAAGCGCAGCTGGGCCAGGGTCAGGCTGAGCTGGCGGGTGCGCAGCAGCTGGCCCTGCAACTGCCCCTGCAGGTGCAGATTGTCGAGCTGAGCTTCCAGGCGAAGCTGCGGCAGCGCCGGCAGCTGCGCAACCGCCTGCATGGCGCTGGCTTGCAGACTGATGTTGCCATCGGTTTGGGCTTGCAGCTGCAGCGGGCCACCGAACAGCTGGCCGCGCAGCAGCAGCCGTGGCTTGCCGGTCAGCAGCGCCGTCAGGGGCAGCTGCAGCTGCAGCCGGTCGAGCTGCAGTTGGTTGGCGGGCAGGCGCACTTGCAGCTGGCGGGCGTTCAGTCGCAGCAGGCCGGGCCGGCTGACACCCTCCAGCCGAACCTCGAGGGGAAAGCCGGGCGGGACCAGCGGCTTGAGAGCGCGGCTGATTTCGAGGTTGAGGCGCCGTTCCAGAGCCTGGGTCGGAAACAGCAGCCAGAAGCCGGCCAGACAGCTCAGCAGGGTCAGGCCAGCCAGGGCCAGGAGCGGCAGCAGGCGGTTGCGGCGACGGTAGGTGGGCGCGGTCATGCTATTCCTGACGGTAGGCGGCGATCAGCAGCCGGCTGTCGAGCAGATCGGCCGCGTCAAAACGGCTTTGCAGGTTCAGGGCGGTGACGCGCAGGGGCGCCGGTGCCTGTTCGATCTGTACCAGCAGCTGAACGATCTGGTCGAGGCGTACGCGTTCGAGTTTTACCTCGACGGCCTCCTGAATCAGACCATCAAGCTGAACCGGGGTCAGCGGGCGCATGGCGGTGAGATTTTCCCGGCCGGCGATCTGACTGATCTGGCCTTCGACAAAGGAAAACAGGGAAAATTCGGTCGGCGTCTGCTGCAGGCGTTGCAGTTGCTGCTGCAGCTGGAGATATTCCTGCCGCAATCCGTCCAGTTGCTGCAGTTGGCGTGCCCGGCTGGCAATACGCTGGTCGAGCTGGTGGCGGTAGTGCTGATAGGGTGCCAGCAACACAAGATAGACCAGCAGGATCAACAGGGTCAGACCGGTCAGAAGCAGCAGCAGGCGCTCGCGCGCGGTCAGGTTGCTGAATGAGGGCAGAGTCCAGGAAGCCATGGTGATCAGGATCCTTTCCCGGAAGTGGGGGTCAGCTGCAGGCGAAAATGCACCTGCTGACCATCCAGCGCCATCTTGGCGTCGGCGATACGGACGGCCGCCAGCAGTGGGCTTTTGCGCAGCTCGGCAGCCAGCCGGTCGACCCGGTCGAAGGAGTTGGCGCTGCCGTCGATGGCGATGTCTTTTTCTTCATAGGTAAAGCGGGTCAGGCGCAGGCTGCTGTCGTCCGGCGCCAGACGGGACAGCTCGCGCAGCAGGGCCAGGGCTGAGCTGCTGGTATCAAGCCCGACCTGCTGGCTGATCTGGCGCAGCTGTTCGGTGGCGTTGCGCATCTGCAAGTCGGCATCGACCAGCGCCGTGCCCGGCGGCAGGGTCTGGCGGAACAGGGTGGTCAGTTGTTGCTGATAGGTCTGCGCCAGCTGCTGCTTATGGCGCAACTCCAGCAGCGCTGCGCTGCCTGCGGCCAGCAGGCTGAAGGTCAGCAACAGGGCGCCGCCGATCAGGTGTTTTTTCAGGCGTCCCAGGCTGTGCCGTGGCGCGAAGGCACCCGTGCGCAGGTTGAAGGCCGCCTCGCCGTCCTGCAGGGCGGCCAGGCAGACCGGAAGCAAGGCGGTGCTCAGGGGCGGACCGTTCGCCGGTGCCGGCGGCAGGGGCAGGGGCTGAGGGTTTAAGTCAATCCGGCGCAAAGCATCGGACAGTTGGGCTTCGCAGCCATCGCCCAACAGATAAAGGACCGGAAGAGGGCAGCGATTGGCGTGGCACAGTCGTCGCGCCTGCTGCTCAAGGTGCCGGGCCAGCTGTTCCGTGGAACTCTGCGGCAGGGCACTGCTGAGGGTGGTGACAACCTGGCTGTGCTGCAACAGGGCCAGGTGCAGCTGCTGTTCGTGCGCCAGCACCATCAGGCCGTTTTCGACCCGCCGGGCCAGCACTGCGGCCTGGCTTAGGGGGGTCAGCCCCAGGTGCTGGAGTGGCAGGCCGGCGGCATCGAAGGGTTCGAGGGCTGCGGCAACGGTATTGACGGGCACGCTGGCCACCAGGGTGCTGCAACCGGTTCCTTCGGCCTGCAGTGGCCCGAGGGCCAGCTGGTGGTCGGTGATATCAAGGGGCAGGCGGCTTTGCAATTCCATGCGGGCAGCGGCCGTCACCTTGCGCGGATCGCTGAAAGGGAACTCCAGCCGTCGGACATAGCCCTGCAGCGCGGGCACCACCGCCAGCAGACGGTCAGCGAATCCCAGCCGTCGCTCCAGCAGACTGGTCAGCTGCTCGGCCAGGGGGCGCTGCGGATCGCGGGCCAGCTGGCACAGGCGTTCGAGCTGCAAACTGTCGCCCTGGCCGCTGAACTGGGCCAGGCGCAGCTGGCTGCTGCCGATTTCGATGCCGATGCGGCATTTGCTCATGGTGACTTCCTTTGCAATGGCAACGGGCGCGCAGGCCGCAGGCGCCCCGCGCGGGTTTTTAGCAAACGATGGCGCGGGTGTTTTTTCCCGGGCCACAATAAGTGCAACCTGCCTTCAGTTTTGGTGGCGGGTTGCCCCGCCCGTGGCGCGCCCGGTCAGTAAACGCGAAAGCGCAGCAGCCGGTCGTTGTCTTTTTGCACGATGGCCTCGATGCGGTAAAAACCCTGGTTGATCTGGGCCTGGCTGTCGATCCGGTAATAGACGGCCCGCGTCTTGAGCTGGGGACTGAGCGCCCAGTAGAAATCCTCCCAGCGGGGCAGCTGCTGCAACTCCTCCAGCTGGCGGAACGGCTGGGTCTGACGCCGGCGGACGATCTGCTCGGCCCGTTCGATGTCAAGCTCGGCACACAGGGCGCAGAGGACCTCGGCGCTGGCCGAGTTCAGATGCAGGCGACTGTCGCCCTTTACGTCGACGTGGGGCCTTAGCCGTTCGATATCGGCGGCGCTGAAGCCTTCCACCAGCGCCAGCTCAGCAACCGTCTCCAGTGGCCCGTTGCGGCAGCGCAACGGCGGATCACGGCGGGCGTAGACAGTGCTTTCCGCCCCGGCCGGTTCGGCAATGTCGTCGGCGTCGAGCCAGTCGATCAGGGCATCAACGCGCTGGTGCGGCTGATCAAGCCCCAGCAGTTCAAACAGGCGCAGCAGCTGATCCTTGACCACCGCGTCGGTGTTGCCGGAGCTGTGAATCAGCCGGTTGAGATTGATACGGCCGTCGAGGGGCTGCAGTTGCAGGCTCAGCAGGCCGAAATCGCCTACCGGATACTGCTGCAAACCCTGAGCCCAGAGCTCATCGGCGCCATCGTAGCTGTTGGTGTCACGGCTGAGCAGGCTGCGGCCGAGTTGCAGGCCACCGCGGGCCAGATAGGAGGCCTGGGTGCTGTCACGCTGGGTCTGGGCCAGGCGCAGATCCACCAGGGTGGAAAAGGCCAGCTCGCTGATCAGCAGTGCCAGCAGGCTGGTGACGACCAGAACCAGCAGCAGAGCGACACCGCGTTGGTTGTGCAAGGGTGCCAGCAGAGCGGCGCGCATCAGTCTTGTTCTCCGGCCAGCGGCAGATCAAAAGCGGTCAGCAGGTGCAATGGCTGATCGGCCTGTTGCAGGCTCAGGCGCAGTTCGATACGCTGCGGCAGGCCGCCATCGCGGTCGCTGTCCCAGTCGTCGCGCCAGTCTATACCGTCATGGAAGCGCCACTGCAGTGCCAGTATGGCGCTGGTCACGCGCAGGCCGCGCTCAGCGGTGCGGGTTTCCAGCAGACCGCGGGCATAACGTCGCAGCGTTGCGGGAGCGTTGCGGTCGAGACGTTCAAGGGCGTAGCGCACAGCGATGGCCTGACCCGCCGGCGCGCCCGGACTGACGGCCGAGAGGCTGGCGAACTGCAGATAGGGGTTGCCGCGGCTGTCAAATCCGGCGCTGAAACGGCTGCCGTCATCGCCGCCGGGCGGCAGGACACTGCGCAACTCGCGCGCCAGCCGGTCGCACAGCACCCGCGCCTGATGATAGAGCGCCGCTTCGTCGCGCAATTGCTGCTGGGTCTGAGACAGCCCGCCGAACAGCCCGTAGAGAGCCGTCAGCACCAGACTGACCAGGGCTACAGCCACCAGCACTTCCACCAAGGTGAAGCCGGCCTGGCCTGAACGGCAGCGTTCAGTCGAGGACAAAGGAATCAAGCCATACCTCTTCGTTTCGGGCCGGGTCGCCCCAGCGCACCGAAACCCGAACCTGCCGCACCTGGGGCAGAGGCGTGGTGCTTAAGCTGACCTGCCACTGATAGAGGTCGAAGGGGGCCTCCCAGGTGCCGCTGTCGTCCTGTTGGTCCAGTTGCCGCTGTGTTGCCAACGCCTCGATTTCGCTCATCTTGTGCTGGGCCAGCAGGGTGGCCGTGGTGATGTGGCGTACCTGGGCATGGCTGGCGATGCAGCGGTTGGCCAGCCCCAGGCAGCTCAGCAATGCGATGGCGATAATCGCTAGGGCGATCATCACTTCCAGCAGGGTGAAGCCGCGATGATCAGTCGAACACATGGTGTCCTTCCCGAATCAGCCCCTGGGCACTGAGCGGCTCCAGATGCAGACTGAGCAGGCGGTCACCCTCCTGCTGCAGATAGAGGGTGGTGGCCGGCAAATAGCCTTGTGGCAGAAATTCCACCGTCGCCGTGCCGCGGGTCAGGCTGCCCTGCTCTTCAATGCGTAATTCGCACAGACGGACACCGGCGGGCCAGGTGCCACCGCCCAGACGGCCGTCAAGCCGTAACCATTCGCCGCTGTCCTGCAGTCGTTCGGCCCGGTAGTCCTGGCCGTCGAGATCGAACCATAGCCGGTGGCGGGCACCGGTCAGGGCCGCCTCGTTGAACAGGTGGCGCGCCAGACTGGTCAGCCGGCGGGCGCTCTGGTCCAGTGCATCCTGCCGGTAACTGTCGAGCGCAGGCAGACTCAGCAGGCCGAATAGACTCAGCAGCAGCAGGACCAGCCCCAGTTCAACCAGGGTAAAGGCACGTGTGTTATTCAAGCTCCCAGCTTCTGACATCGGCATCCTTGCCTTCGCCGCCGGCTTCACCGTCGGCGCCGTAGGACAGCAGATCGAATTCACCATGCAACCCCGGAGACAGGTAGATGTAGGTGCCGCCCCAGGGATCCTGTGGCACCTTGTTGATGTAGCCGCCCTCACGGTAGCGCAGCGGAATGCGGCCGCTCTGGGGCTTGGTTACCAGCGCCTGCAGGCCCTGTTCGGTGGAAGGGTACTGGCCGTTGTCGAGTTTATAGAGCCCCAGTGCCTCTTCCAGGCTTCTGACCTGCATTTCGGCTTTGGTGCGGCGCGCCTGTTCCGGGCGGTCGAGCAACTTGGGCACCACCACGCCGGCGAGGATGCCGAGGATGACCACCACCACCATGACTTCAATCAGAGTAAAACCGCGCTGATCGCGCGCCAGCAGGTTCTGTCGGTTCATCAGCTGTAACTCTCCTTGCAGGTTGGCAATCCTTTTAGCCCAGGCCCTGACTGGCCTGGAAAATTGGCAGCAGCACTGCCAGTACGATAAAACCCACCACCGAGCCCATCAGCAGAATCATCAGTGGTTCCAGCAACGCCAGCAGGGTGGCGAGACGGATTTCCACCTGCCGCTCCTGCTGATCGGCCACCTTTAACAGCATTTCTTCGAGGGTGCCGCTGCGTTCGCCGACGGCGGTCATCTGCGCCAGCAGCGGCACGAAGGCGCCGGCCTGCTGCAGGGGCGCGGCCAGGCTGATGCCCTCGCGTACGGCAGCCTGGGTGGCGACGACGGTCTGGCGCAGCAGCTGGTTGGTCAGCAGGCTATTGCTGATCTCCAGTGCGCCGAGCAGGGGCACACCGCTGCGCAGCAGGGTGCCGAGGGTGCGGCTGAAGCGGGCGGTGGCGATGGCCCGCTGCAAGGGGCCGATCACCGGCAGGCGCAGCAGGGTGCGGTCGCAGCGCAGCCGGCCGGCGGGACTGCGGTAGTAGCGGCGCAGCAGCAGGCCCAGGGCCCCCCCGATCAGCAGCAGCAGCCAGCCGTAACGTGCCAGCAGGGCATTGCCGCCGATCAGCAGGCGGGTGGCCAGCGGCAGACTCTGGCCCAGGTCAACCAGCATCCGGGTGATCTTTGGCACGACCACGCTGACCAGAAACAGCAGGACGCCACTGCCCACCAGCGCCATCAGCAGCGGGTAGGCCAACGCTGCCGTGGTGCGTGATTTCAGTCGTGCCTGCTCTTCGAGAAAATCGGCCAGTTGCAGCAGAACCTGATCGAGCGAGCCGCTGCTTTCACCCACCTCCACCAGCCGCTGGTACAGCGGGGGAAAACTGCGTTCCTGGGCGGCCAGGGCCTGATGGAAGGCACTGCCCTGGCGCACCTGTTCGCGCAACTGGCGGAACAGGCGGGCCTGAGCCGGTTTTTCCACCTGGTCGGCCAGGGATTGAAGGGCCTCGTCGAGCGCCACGCCGGCCTGCAGCAGGGTCGCCAGCAGGCGGGTATGGGTGGCCAGATCGGCGACCGGTAAACGCCCCGGCCGGCGCAGCTGGCGTCGGCCGGGCGTCGCCGAGCGGGATTGCTGCTCACTCAGATCGGCGACGAAGATTCCCCGGCTGCGCAGGGTTTCCTGAGCGGCGCGCTTGCTGCCGGCCTCCACCGTGCCGCGGGTCTTGCGGCCCCGGTCATCGAAGCCGGAATAATCGAACAGCGCCACGGCCTAGTTCTCCTCGCGAGTCACGCGCAGTACCTCTTCGAGGCTGGTCAGTCCCTGGCGCGCCTTCTCCAGCCCCGCCTGGCGCAGGGGCACCATGCCCTGGCCGATGGCCAGCTGACGCAGACTGGCGGCGTCGCTGTGCTGCAGCAGGGCGCTGCGCAGATCCTCGGTGAGGATGAGCAACTCGTAGATGCCACTGCGGCCACGGTAGCCGATCTGCATGCAGCGGTCACAGCCGCGGCCGCGATAGAAGGGTGGGGCCTGGGCCGGATCGACACCCAGATCGCGCAGCAGGGTCGCTGGCGGCTGCACCTGCTCGCGGCAGTGCGGACAGATGGTGCGGACCAGTCGCTGGGCCAGGATGCCGACAATGGAGGAGGCGGCCAGGAAGGGCTCGATGCCCATTTCGACCAGCCGGGTCAGCGCCCCGGCGGCATCGTTGGTGTGCAGGGTGGAGAACACCATGTGGCCGGTCAGGGCCGATTGGATGGCAATTTCGGCCGTCTCGCGGTCGCGGATCTCGCCGACCATGATGATGTCGGGATCCTGTCGCAGAATCGAGCGCAGACCGTTGGCGAAGGTCAGGTCGATCTTGGGATTGACCTGGATCTGGCCGACGCCGGCCAGCTGGTACTCAATGGGATCCTCGACGGTGATGATGTTCTTGTCGCGCTCGTTCAGGCGGCTTAAGGCGGCGTAAAGACTGGTGGTCTTGCCGCTGCCGGTCGGCCCGGTGACCAGAAAGACCCCGTGCGGCGTGCGGATCAGCCGATCCACCTGGGCCAGCAGGGCCGGTTCCATGCCGATATCCTCCAGCGCCAGTACGCTGCCGCCCTTGTCGAGCAGGCGCAGCACCAGCCGTTCACCGAAGGCGGTCGGCAGCGAGGAAACACGCACGTCAATATCCTTGCCAGCGATGCGCACACGGAAGCGGCCATCCTGCGGCAGGCGTTTTTCGGCGATGTTGAGACCGGCCATGATCTTGATGCGCGAGCTGATACTGGCTGTGGCGCGCGCCGGTGGCCGTAGCACCTCATAGAGCAGGCCGTCGATGCGATAGCGTACCACCAGCGCGTTTTCAAACGGTTCGATGTGGATATCGCTGGCGCGTTCCTTGTAGGCCTGGGTGATCAGGCTGTTGACGAAGCGGATTACCGGAGCCTCGTCATCGCTGTCGAGCAGGTCGGCCGGTTCGAGATTGCGACTGAGATCGCTGCCATCGTCGATATCGCTGATGACATCCTGCGCCTGGGTCGAGCGGCTTTCAAAGCTGCGGTTGATCAGCTCCAGCAGCGCCGGTTCGGCCGCGACCTGCACCCTCACCAGGGCTTCGCTGCGCTGGGCCAGATCGTTGATGGCATCAAGATCGAGGGGGTCGGCCATGGCCAGTTCCAGCACGCTGTCCTGCTGCCGCAGGGGCAGCAGCAGATGCTGGCGGGCATAGGCCAGGGGGATCAGATCGAGGAGTGCGGTATCGCTGATCTGGGCCGGCAGGTTCTCCAGCAGGGGCAGATCGAGTTGCTCGGCCAGGGCGGCAGCCAGTTGTTCGGCACTGATGGCACCCTGTTCGCGCAGCAGCTGGCCCAGCCGTCGGTCCGGATGCAGCTGCTGGCTGGCCAGGGCCTTGTCGAGCGCCACCGCTGACAGGTCACTACGGCCTTGCAGGATTTCGCCGATGCGCTTGCCCTGCATCAGTTGGTCTCGGTTTCGTTGGCGCGCCGCAGTTCATCAAAGGCGGCGCGGTTGCTGTCACTGATGCGGTCAAGTTCCTCCTGAGAACCGATGACCGTCGGTGTGATGAACACCACCATGTTGGTCTTCTTCTCCTCCAGACTGCTGGAACGGAACAGCAGTCCCAGCAACGGGATGTCTCCCAGCAGGGGGACGCGCGATTTATTTTCCTGCAGGTTGGTGGAGATCAGGCCACCGAGCACCACCGTCTGGCCGTTGCGCGCCAGCACCGTGTTGGTGAGTTTGCGGGTGGTGAAGGTCGGACCCACCTGGTCCACATTGCCGACATTGGTGCTGGCCAGGTCGGTGGTCTCCTGATAGATGGTCAGCCGGACCAGGTTGCCTTCGGTGGTCTGTGGTTTGAAGCGCAGGGTCAGGGCGACGTCCTTGCGTTCGATGGCGACACTCTGGGCCAGCGAGTCGCTGCCGCCGGTATCGGTCAGGCGTTGGGTGATGATGGGCACGTTGGAGCCGACAATAATTTCGGCTTCCTCATTGTCCGTGGTCAGCAGCCGGGGGGCCGACAGAATGTTGACATCGCCATCGGTTTTCGACAGCTGCAACAGGGCGGCGAAGGCCGGCAGGTAGAGGGTTTCACCGCTGGCCGGATCGGTGTAGCTGATCAGCTTGCTGAAACCGCCGGCCATGATGCCCTGGACGGCATTGGTCAGCAGGTCGGCACTGACCGCTTTTTCCATGTTGGAGCTGATGCCAACCACGCCCTCGTCACCGATCTCGAAACCGCCCTGCAGGCCCAGCCCGAGTTTCTGGGTTGCCTCCATCGACAGTTCCATGATCAGCGCCTCGACATAAACCTGTTTGCGGCGGATGTCGAGCTGTCGGATGATTTCACGGATGACGCTGTAGTCTTCCGGCGTGGCGTTAACCACCAGGGCGTTGGTGGCCTTGTCGGCCGTGACGCTGACCTGGGTTTTGATCGGGCTGTCGGCGGCCTTGGCGGCATCGGTTGTGCCGGTCGGGGCCGGTGCCGCCTTGACGCCGCTGAGGATTTCGTTGAGCGTGGTGCTGAGGGTCTCGGCGTCGGCGTTTTCCAGATAATAGACATGGATGCGGGCATGTTCGCGTACCGGCTGCTGATCAACCTCGGCGATCAGCTGCAGCAGACTGGTCATGTCCTCGCTGCTGGCCATCAGGATCAGCCGGTTGGTGCGATCATAGGCCAGTACCTTGCTCTCGGCCGTGGTGGCGCTGGTGGTGACATTGGTGCTGCGGCGCCGGTTGAGATTGCGCGCTGGCCCGGTGGCGAGAATCTCATTGCAGATTTTCGCGGTTTCGGTGGCATCGGCATAGCGCAGGCTGACCACCTTGAGCTGATGCTGCGACAGGGGTACATCCAGCTCACGCAGAATACTGACCAGCCGGGCGATGTTGGCGGCGTTGTCGCTGATGATGAGCTTGTTGGAAGGCTCGTAGACCACCACGTTGCTGGTTTTGGGCATCAGCGGGCTGAGGATCGATTCGGCCACATCGGCAGCGTTGATATGGCGCAGCGTCAGCATGCGGGTGACGAACTGATCGCTGGCCTCGCCGGCACGCAGGGTGGGCAGTCCCACCTCCTTGGCGTCGCGAGTCGAGACGATCTTGTTGGTCGCGCCACTGGGGACGACGGTGTAGCCCTTGATGTTGAGCACGGTCAGGAACAGGCGATAGGCCTCCTGGCGGGTCATCGGTTCGGATGAAATGATGGTGGCCTTGCCGCGAATGCTCTCGTCGTAGACGAAGTTCCTGCCGGTCAGGGCGCTGATGGTCTGGATCAGTTCCGTCAGCTCGATGTCCTTGAAATCGAGCGTGATGGCGGCTTCCTCGGCCGCCGCGCGGGGCGGCATGGTGAAATCGGACAACAGCAGGCCGCAGGCGGCGAGGATCAGAACCCACTGGCGGATCAACAGCTTCATCACCTAGGAATCTCCTTTATTCGATGTCGTAGGCGAAGGTCAGTGGCTGGCTCTGACGTTCCAGAGCCAGTCGCAAACTTTTGGCCTCGCGCAGTTGCTGGAAAATCTGCAGCCCTTTTTCCGGGCTGTCGAGGGGGATGCCGTTGACCTGCCGCAGCACGTCGCCCCGTTTGAGGCCCATCTGTTCGAGCAGGGTGCCTGCCTGGATATGGCGGATAACGAAACCGGTGGTCTGGCCCTGGACAACCAGCGCCTCCAGCCGGGCCTGCTGCAACAGCTGGCCGATGTTGTCGCGCAACTGCCGGGCCTGACCCGCCGCGATGCGCCAGCGGTTTTCACCCGCCGCTTCGATGGCGTAGTTCTGTGGCAAAGGCGGCGCAACACGGCCGGTAACGGCAGCCCGGGCCGGTCGGCTGGCCGCCGGAGCGTCGCTGAAGGCCAGACGCAGCAGGCTGCCATCACCCTGGCGCAACAGTACCTGAGCCGGTGCGATCTGTTCAATGCGCCCCGCTCCCGGCAGGGTTTCACCCGGGCGGTAGATGCCGATCTGACCATCGCGTGCGATGACCGCCAGGGCGGGGGTACTGCCGGCGACGGTGCCGATCAGAGTCAGATTGGCTGGAGCCTCGCCGGCGATTGCGGCTGGCCTGGAGCTGCCGGCGCTGCCCGCTGAAGAAACGGCAGCAGGTCGCGTTAGGGGGGCCAGCCGTGAGTGAAACAGATTGCGTTCGAGAATCCGGCCGTTGTCGGCCGGTGGCGCGACCGCCGGTGCTGCCGGTGCCGGTCGGTCGGCGGTTGCTGGGCTGATGCCGGGATCAAGCAGCAGGCCGCTGATAACCGCCAGCAACCAGGCCAGCGCCAAGCCGGCGAGAATGCAGAGGCCGGCATAGTACAGTGGCAGATAGCGGTCGAAGCGAGCAAACATAAAGACTTCTCCGAAAGACTTTTCCGAAACAACCGCACGCCTGTCACGTGCGAAACGCTTTCCGGCGCTGTGGTGTTTCTGGCACGGACGCCACAGGTGGCCTGTCAGGGATGGCCGCTGATGACAGGCGAGTGTAGCAGAAAAGCAGCGCGGGAAGAACGGTTATTCTTTTCTTCTGAACCTGACTGGCGGACAGCTGCGGAGTGAGGCCGAGGTTCAGGCCGGGGGTGGCTGCTGGCGTGGGCAGTTGCGCTGGCAGGCCACCAGAATGTGCTCGGCCAGTCCCTGGCCGAGGGCCAGGCGGACACCCTTGGCCAGTACCAGCACCGGGCCGTTGCCACAGGAGAGGATTTCGATCTGCTCGCCGGGCATCAGCCCCATGGCCTGCAGTTTCTGGCGGATCTGGCTGCCGCCGACGAAGCCCCGGATGTAAACGGTTTCACCATTGCGGCATTGGGAGAGAGGGCACATGGCGTCTTCTTGGACTAAGGGTTGCGGGCGGCTGTGTACCGCTCGGGGGCGCTTTGCCTGGCAGAGCGGCTGACCAGCGGCATTGTAGACAGGCCCCCGCTCAGCGTCAAGCCGGGCGCTTCAGGGTTCCTTGCCCAGCAATCTGGCCAGATCGGCGGCCAGATCCGCGATCAGCTCCGCCTGGGCCGCCACCAACTGGGGGTAGTCCGGTCCGGTTGTCTGGCGCTGGTAGTGCAGCTGACCCTGCTGGGCGGTTCGCCGGGGTCGGCGCAGCAGATAACGTGCCTGCAACCGGGCTGCGCCTCCCGGCACCCCTTCGAACTGGTTGATCCAGAGCTCCAGCTGGACATCTGGTGCCGCCGCCAGTCGCCAGGGGGCGGGCCGTACCAGCAGGCCGGGTTGGTGCCGGCTGAGCTGTTGCACCAGCAGTCGGCTGATTTCATCGCTCAGTCGACCGGCCCAACGGTCGAATTCGGCCAGCGCGATGCGGTTATCGCTCGTGCGGGTGACGATTTGCGGTCGGTCGAGGTATTGCGCCAGATGAATCGGTCCCAGCTCGACCTGTTGCGTAATGGCAGCGCTCGTCGTGGCGCCGCTGCCGGCCAGCTGCTCGGAGGACAGCAGGTAAAAGCGGGCTTCGTCACTGGTTCCGCCGATGCAGGCGCTGCACAGCAGGACCGCTACCAAAGAACTCAGCAGGCGGACAGGGAAAAACGTCATCGGGGGTCTCCGGAGAGGGCCTTGCCCTGCAGCAGGGCTTCAGGGTGGCGTTGCAGATAGTCGGTGAGCTGGCGCAGCGAATGGGCGCTGGCGCTGATTTCGTCAAGGGCTTGCAGCAGGGCGGCACGCTCGGCCGATTCCGCCGCCAGCAGACCCTCACCGTTGGCCAGGGTGCGGTCGAGCTGCTGCAGGCTCTGGCGCCCCTGGGCCAGGGTGGTGTCAAGGGCGGCCAGGCTGGCGCCGGCCCGGCCGGCCAGGTCGCGGTAGGCGGCGCTGAGCTGCGGCAGTTCCTGGTCGGCCCGACCAAGCAACTGCTGCAGCTGGGCCAGCACCTGGGCGAAGCGGCTGAGGCTGTCGCGGGTGGCTGGTGCGTTGAGCAGCTCCTCGACGGAGCCGATCAGGCGGTTGAGATTGACCAGCAGATCCTCCACCGGCAGGGCGCGCAGCTGATCGATCAGGCTGGTGGCCACGTCGGCCAGTTCGCCGAGATTGGTGCGAACCGTCGGCAGTTCGGCCAGATCGCCGTTATGGCCCAGATAGCGAGGTGGCCGGTCGGGAAAGAAATCGAGCGCCACCATCAGTTTGCCGGTCACCACGCTTTGCATCTGCAGCTGGGCACGCAGGCCGCGCCGTACCAACTGCAGCAAGGCGGTGTCGAGCTGTTTCGGGGTCAGACTGGCGCTTTTGCCGTTGCCGGTGACGTCGCGCAGGCGGGCGGGGTTGATGTCGATGACCACCGGGATGCGCACCACCAGATCGCCCGGATCATACTGCACCTGAATATCGCGCACCGAGCCGATGCGCACCCCCTGAAACATGACCGGCGCGCCGACGTCCAGACCCTTGACCGCCTCGTCGAAGAACAGCACGAAGCCGACCTCCTGCCGCAGCAGTCGGCCGGAACCGAGCAGCAGCAGGGCGCCGACAAACAGCGCCAGTCCGCCCAGCACAAAACTGCCAATCCACAGATTCTTGCGATCGGAAGCCATCAGAATTCTCCTGTCGGCGGCGAACCGGCTGCGCCGCGGGTCAAAAAGGCGCGCACCAGCGGCTGGTCGCTGTGGTCGCGCAGCCAGGCGGGCGGTCCCTGGGCGATGAGGGTTTTGCTGTGCGGATCCAGAAAGATGCTGTCACTGCCAATCGCGAAGATACTGGCCAGTTCGTGGGTCACCACCACAATGGTGGCGCCGAGGCTTTCGCGCAGCTGCAGGATCAGATCATCGAGACGGCGGGCGCTCAACGGGTCGAGCCCGGCCGAGGGTTCGTCGAAGAACAGAATCTGCGGGTCCAGTGCCATGGCGCGGGCCAGGCCGGCGCGTTTGCGCATGCCACCGCTGATCTGTGACGGATAGAAGTTGCCGTAACCGGCCAGGCCGACCAGTGCCAGTTTCAGCTCAACCAGTTCTTCGATCTGTCGCCGATTGAGGTCGCTGTGTTCGCGCAGTGGCAAGGCCACATTCTGGGCCAGGGTCAGGGAACTGAGCAGGGCACCGCTCTGAAACAGCACACCGATGTGGCGTCGCAGGGCGGCCCGATGATCCTCCGACGCCTGCCAGTAATCGGTTCCATCGAGCAGTACCCGTCCCCTGGCCGGCGCCATCAGGCCGGTCAGGTGGCGCAGCAGCGTGCTTTTACCGCAGCCGCTGCCACCCATGATGATGAAGATGGCATGACGCGGCACCGAGAAGTTGAGGTCGCGCTGAATCAGATTGCTGCCATAGGCCATGGTCAGATCCTGCACGACAATGGGACAAGGGCTGTCCTGCATGACTAGACTCCGAACAGATCGGCCAGTACGGCAAACAGGCCGTCGCAGACGATGATGGCGACAATGGCGCTGACCACGGCCGAGGTGGCGGCGTCGCCGACGGCGGCGGCGCTGCGGCCACATTGCAGGCCGCGCAGACAGCCCGCCAGCGCGACGATGACGCCGAAGACGACGCTCTTGCCCAGGCCGAGCAGGAAATGGTTGAGGCTCAGGGCGGCCAGGGTCTGGTGCAGATACTGGTTCAGCGGCAGGTCGAGCAGACCGCCGGCCACCAGCAGGCCGCCGACCATGCCCAGCAGGTCGGCGTAGAGGCACAGCAGGGGCAGCATCAAAATCAGCGCCAGCATGCGTGGCAGCACCAGAAACTCCATCGGATCGATGCCGAGGGTACGCAGGGCGTCAATTTCCTCGTTGACCTGCATGGTGCCAATCTGGGCCGCGAAGGCGGCGCCGGTGCGGCCGGCCATGATGATCGCCGCCATCATGGCACCCATTTCGCGCGTCATGCCGATGGCCACCAGGTCGGCGACGTAGATTTCGGCGCCGAACAGTTTGAGCTGAACCGCGCCGACGAAGGCCAGGATCAGGCCGATCAGCACGGCTACCAGGGTGATGATGGGCAGGGCCTGGGCGCCGCTGCAGTAGAGCTGGTCGCGCAGGTCTTCGGCGCGGAAGCGGGCGCGGCCGCGGGCGAAACGGCCGAAGGCCAGACTGGCGGCGCCGATGAAGGCCAGGCTGGCGGCAACGGCGCTCAGCTGACGGCGGGCCTGAGCGCCGACCCGTTCCGGCAGGGAGGGGCGGGGGCGGGCAGGGAAGCGGGCTGGCGGTACGGCGGTCATCAGCTCAAGCAGCTGTTGCGCGCCAGCCGGCAGGGCGGTCAGTTCCAGGGGACGCTGTGTTTTGTCGGCTAGCTGCTGCAGCTGACGAATGAACAGCAAAAGCAGGCTGTCCCAGCGGCCCAGCGCACTGCCATCGAGTTCCAGCGCGGCGATGTTCTCGTGCTGCAGGGCACTTGCCACGACGGCCAGATCCGGCAGGGGGCTGCCCCGGTGCCAGTCACCGCTCAGGCACAGCCGCAAATGGCGATCCTGCTGCTGCAGCCGCAATCTGGCCTCGGTCATGCTGTGCTCCGGCCCAGCAGGCGCTGCGCGACCAGGCTCAGCAGGTAGACCAGACCGCACAGCAGGGCGATGACGGCACCGGCCGGCAGGTCGGCCTGGAAGGACAGGGCCAGCCCGGCCACCAGGGTCAGGGCGCCGATCAGTGTGGCGCGCAGCATCATGCCGTGCAACGAACGCGAAAACAGCCGGGCGCTGGCCGCCGGCAGGCACAGCAAGGCAATGACCAGAATCAGGCCGACCAGCTGGATCAGCAGGACCACCGTCAGGGCGACCAGACACAGCAGCAGGGTCTGCAGCAGGTCGACCCGGATGCCGCGGATGGCGGCGAATTCGGCATCGAAGCACAGTAGCAGCAGCTGGCGGTTGAACAACAGGAAAAACAGCAGGATCAGACCATCAAGGGCGGCGATGAACAGCAGGTCCTGGCGCGAAATCATCAGCACGTTACCGAACAGGTAGCTCATCAGGTCGACGTTGTAGCCCGGTGTGCGGGCGATGAACAGCACGCCGCTGGCCATGCCGATGGCCCACAGGGCGCTGATCAGCGTGTCCTCCTGCTGGCTGGCGTAACGGTTGACCAGGCTGATGAGAATGGCCGCCAACAGGGCGCACAGCAGGGCGCCGTGCAGCGGTGCCTGGCCGAGGTAATAGGCCATGCCCATGCCGCCAAGTACCGTGTGGGCGATGCCGCCGGCCATATAGCCGATACGGCGTACCACCACATAGGAGCCGACAATGCCGCAGGCGATGCTGGCCAGCAGGCCGCCAAGCAGGGCGCGGGTGAGAAAGTCGAGATGGGTAAGGGCTTCAATAAAGCTCAAGAGGGATCTCCGTTGGACGGCTGCCCCGGCAGCTGGGTGTCGTGGTGGACCTGCGACAGCCGGATGCCGTAGAGCGCCTCCAACTCGGCGCTGTCCACCGGGCTGTGGGCATGACAGACCAGGGTGCGGTTGAGGCAGGCGACCCGGTGAACGCAGCGGCTGACAAAACCCATATCATGGGAAATCAGCACAATGCCGAGCTGGTCGTGCAGGCGGTGCAGCAGGCTGAAGATGCTTTCGCCGTGATGCGGATCGATGTTGGCGGTTGGCTCGTCGAGCAGCAATATCCGGGGGTTGCCGGCAAGGGCGCGGGCAATCAGCACCCGCTGACGCTGGCCGCCGGACAACTCCAGCATCGAGCGCTGCTGCAGGTCGAGAATGTCGGTACGGGCCATGGCCTGTTCGGCGGCGGCGCGGTCGGCGGCGGTATAGCGCCAGCGGCTGGTGGCGCAGCCGAAACGCCCCTGCAGCACCGTGTCGCGCACCGTGATGGGGAAGGCGCTGTCGAAGGTGGCGAACTGGGGCACATAGCCCAGCAGATGGCGGGCCTGGCGCGGGCTGGTGCCGAACACCTCAATCTGGCCGCTGGCGGGTTTGAGCAGGCCCAGAATCAGCTTGAGCAGGGTGCTTTTGCCACCGCCGTTGGGGCCGACAATGCCGAGAAATTCCCGGTCCTTCAGTTCCAGATCGATGTTTTCCAGAATCGGCCGGGCGCCATAGCGGAAGGAAACCTGATGCAGTCGGATGCAACTGGCCATGGGCTCAGGGTTCCAGGGCCTGTTTGAGCGCGGTGGCCGTGGCCCGCAGCATGGCGGGCAGGTCGGCGGACAGGGGATCAAGCGGCACCACACGGGCACCGATCTGCCGGGCCAGGGTGGTGGCGGCCCGCTGGCTGAACTGTTGCTGGACGAAGATAACGCCGATATTTTCTGCCCGGGCCTGCTGGATCAGACGGGCCAGATGTGCGCCGCCCGGTTCCTTGCCGGCCTGCTCAATGGCGACCTGCTCCAGACCGTAGCGCGCGGCGAAGTAGCCCCAGGCCGGGTGGAACACCATGAAACGGCGGCTCGACAGCCCGGCCAGTTCGGCGCTGATCTCCTCGTGCAGAGCTAGCAGTTGCTGCTGTAGCCGACTCAGGCGCTCGGCGTAAAGGGGCGCCTGAGCCGGATCGTGCTGTTGCAGAGCCTGGCACAGGGTGACAGCAATCTGCGAGCAGAGCAGGGGATCGAGCCAGACGTGGGGATCGCGTTCATCTGCCTGGTGATGATGGGTTGCCGTATCCTCTTCGCCCGGATGCTGATGGGCGGCGAGCTGGCGCAGCGGCAGGCCCTGCAGGCAGTCGATCAGCTGCAGGCCGGGGGCGTTCTGGCGCAGACGCGGTAACCAGATATGTTCGAAGGGGACGCCGATACTGAACAGTAAATCACTGTCGACGATCTGGGCCATCTGCTGTGGTGTCGGATCGAAGGTGGCCGGACTCTGGCCCGGCCCGATCAGTACCCGGATCTGGGCGGTTTCATCGACCAATTGTTGCAGCAGGTATTGCTGTGGAGCGACACTGACGAGCAGTTTGAGCGGTGCGGCCAGCAGACTGGAGGGCAGAGACACCAGCAGCACCAGCAGAAACAGCAGCAACGGGCGGCGGGTGGTGGGCAGCAACGGGTACAAGTCAGGCATGAAATCTCCGGCAGGGGGCAAGTGCTGGCAGCGTGGCGCTGCGGGACAGCGGTGTTTTGGCTTTTTGTTGGCAATTTTATACTACAACTTGTAAGTTGAAGGGTATTTTTCTCGGCTTCGGCGGGGATGCCGGGGCTCCTCTCTTTCCTGCAGAAAGGTTTTTTTATGCGCAAAAGGATCAAGGTCGGTGTGGTACTGGCAGGTCTGACCCTGGCCGGACTGACAGCCTGTCAGCAAAATGATGACAAGGCGGCCGCCGCGCCGGCGAGCCAGCCGGAAACGCTGCAGCAGAAGATCAGTTACGCCGTGGGCCTGGATATCGGCACCAATTTCCGCCAGAGCGGCTTCGAGCTCGATGGTCCGATGTTGTTGCTGGGTTTTGAGGATGCGCGCCAGAAATCCGATCCGCGCCTGACCGAAGAAGAAATGAACGACGCCATTCGGACCTTCCAGCAGCAGATGGTGGCCCAGTTCGAGGAGCGCCAGAAGGCCCTGGCCCAGGAACAGACCGACAAGGCGAAGGCCTTCCTGGCCGAACATCGCCAAAAGCCTGGTGTCCAGGAAACCGCCAGTGGTTTGCAGTATCTGGTTGAGCGCGACGGCGAGGGCCGTCAGCCTGGCGCGACGGATCAGGTGAAGGTGCATTACAGTGGCCGCACCATTGACGGGACCGAGTTCGATAGTTCCTACCAGCGGGGCGAGCCGGTCACCTTTCCTTTGGACGCGGTGATTCCCGGCTGGAGTGAAGCGTTGCAGCTGATGCGTGAAGGCGCCAAATGGCAACTGGTGCTGCCGGCCGAGCTGGCCTATGGCGAAGAAGGTCGCGGCGAGATCATTCCGCCCAATGCCGCCCTGATCTTCGATGTCGAGCTGCTCGAAGTGCTGGGAGAGGACGCGGATGCGCCGGCGTCGCAGGACAGCCCGAACTAAGGCCGCGACGGCGGCCCGCGCGGCCGCCGCTTTCAGGCAGGTGCAGGAAATGGCGCTGTTGCTGAACAGCCAGCGCCATTTCGACGATCTGTTCAGGGCGGTTATCCAATCGGTGTCGCGCATCCTGCAGGTCGATCGCACCAGCCTGTTCGTGTTTGACGAAGAACGCCAGCAGCTCTGGACTCAGGTGGCCGAGGGCGTCTCCGGCGTGATCCGCCTGAGTCTGCAGCGGGGCCTGGCGGGTCGTTGTGCCCGCGAGCAGCGGCCGCTGCTGGTGGCCGATGCCCAGCGCCACCCCGATTTCGACGCCAGCTGGGATCGCAAGCACGGTTATCGCAGCCGCAACATCCTGTGCTATCCGCTGTTCAACCGCCAGCAAGAGCTCAAGGGCGTGCTGCAGATGATCAATCGGCGGGGTGGCGCCTTTACGCCGGAGGATCTTGAACTGGCAGCGGTCTGTGCCGCCCAGGTCGGCGTGGCGCTGGAAAACCGTCAGCTGTTCGAGGAACTGCGGCAGGGGTTTGAAAGCTTCATCCGCGCCCTCACCGCCACCATCGATGCCAAGCATCCCCTCACCGCGGGTCATTCCCACCGGGTGACCGAATATGCCCTGCTGCTCGGCCGCAGTCTGCAACTGGACGCGCAGACCCTCGATACATTGCAATACGCCGCGTTGCTGCACGATGTCGGTAAGATTGCCGTGCCCGACCGGGTGCTGACCAAGGACGGCCGTTTCGATACCGATGAACAGCGGCTTATGCAGGGCCATTCCGCCTGGAGTGGTCGCATCCTTGAGCAGATGCGGTTGCCGCGCCATCTGCGCCAGCTGCCGTTTATTGCCGCCAGCCACCACGAACGGATGGACGGCAGCGGTTATCCGGCCGGGCTGGATGCGACCGCCATTCCGCCGTTGGCCCGGATAATCGCCATAGCTGATGTGTTCGACGCCCTGACCTCAAGGCGCGACTACCCCAAATATGCCGAGGATGGGCTGACCAGCCTGGGGTATGCGCCGCTGGCGCTGGAGCGCGCCTTTACGGTGATTGCGCAGGGGCGTGGCAGCCATTTCGATGCTGCTTTGGTGGATGTTTTTCTGGCCCGGCGGCCAGAGCTGGAGGCCCTGTGGCATCAGTTGCACGCGAGCGAGGCCAGGGATGAAGCGGGTACTGCCGGCTGTTGAGAGTGTCCGCCCGGACTCGGACGGGATGGCGGAACTGGTGGCGTTGTTGCAGCAGCAGTTTGCGGCCGTCGCTGGCGCCCTGGTGCCGCTTTGTGATCAGGTCGCGCAGCTGTACCGCCACGGTTCCGGGCGGTGGCAACCCTGCCGGGCGCCCTACCATGATCTTGGTCATGCCGTCGCCGTCAGTCTGCTGGCCCTGCGGCTGTTGGCCGGTTGGCAGCAACTGCGTTGTCAGGCCGCTTCAGCAATGGCCGTTCGAGGTCTGCTGGCGGCTGCTCTGCTGCATGATAGTGGCTATCTGCTGCGTCACAGCGAGACGGGCCGGGGCGGTCAGCACACCTTTGACCATGTGGTGCGCGGCCAGCGCCTGGCGGCGCATCTGCTGGCCGAACAGGGCTGGGAGCGGGAAGCCATCACCCTGGTGCGGCAGCTGATTGGCGCCACCGAGTTCGCCGGCGCCCGGCCCGAGGTGCAACTGGCGGAGCCCTTCCGGGTGCTGCCGGATTTGCTGACCAGTGCCGACCTGCTGGCCCAGGTAACGGCGCCCGACTACCCCGAGCGGCTGACGGACCTTTACGCCGAGTTCAGCGAAGCCTATCTTGCCCACGGCCGTGTGACTCTGCGGCAACAGGGCTATTTCCTGTTCGACGATCTGACGGCGCTGCAGCGCGGTTCCGCCGCCTTTGTGCGGCAGCGTGTTTTGCCACAGCTGGCCGCGCTGGGCCTGGCCGAGCCCTGTCTGCGGGCCTTCTACGGTCGTGCCGACCATCCCTACGCCTGTCAGCTGCAGACCAATCTGCAACGGTTGGATGCCCTGGCCGGCCGCTGATCCGCGTTCTTGTTCTCTCGCGTCTCTCCGAATTTCGTTCTGGCCTGTTTGCGACCCCATCCTCATCCATCCTCATTTGTGCTGGAAGTGGCTCAGACCATCCCAGTCCGCCGCTGGTGGCCGCTGTTCACACTCGGCCACACGCTGCAGGTACAGCCGGCTGGGACCGTCGAGCGGCGCCAGGGCCAGGGCCTGTTCGAATTCCGCTCGTGCCCTGGCCCAGTCGCGTTGGCGCCAGGCCGTTCCCCCACTGGCGAAGTGCTGCAGCATCTGGCGTTGCGCCGGGCTGATCGAACGCTCCTCGCCGACCAGCTCGTACAGATCAATCGGGTGCTGCTTGCCCTTGACTGTCACCCGGTCGAGCAGGCGCAGGCAGAATTCATGATCGGGCAGTCTGGCGGCCGTGGCGCCACTGAGCAGGATGCGGGTGCCGTAGACGCGGTTGAGTCCCTCCAGCCTTGAGGCCAGATTGACGGTGTCGCCGATGACGGTGTAGTCCATGAAGCTATCGCAACCCAGGTTGCCAATGGTGACCTCGCCGCTGTTGATGCCGATGGCCAGATCAAGACGGTCGGCGCCGGCCAGCGGTTCCTGCCGCAGGGTCTCCAGCCGCTGCAGCAGCGCCAGGGCGGCGCGGGCTGCCTGGGCCGGATGCTGTGGGCTGGGCAGCGGCGCGCCAAAAAAGGCCAGGATGGCATCGCCGATGAGCTTGTCGAGGGTGCCCTGCTGGCGCAGCAGCTCCGGTAGCATGCAGCTGAAATAACGGTTGAGCAGTTCGGCGGTCTGACGCGCGTCGAGTTCCTCGGCCAGGCGGGTGAAGTCGCGCAAGTCAGCGAAAAAAATGGTCAGCTCGGCGCGCTGGCCGCGCAGGTCGGCGGTCAGCTCGCCACGCAGCAGCCGTTCGACGATGCTGGTCGAAACATAGCGGCCGAAGACCTGGGTGATCCACTGGCTGCGCTGCTTTTCATGGTTTTTCTGCAACAGATGACCGGCGACGAACTGACCGACGAGGAGCAGCAGGGCTGCCGGCAGCGGCAGCCAGTAGCCAGCCAGGAAGGCCCCCTGGCTGCCGCCGGCGAGCAGAATCAGCAACAATGCCAACAGCGGGGCGGCTGGCAGAGGCAGGCTGCGGCGATAGAACAGCAGCTGGCCGGCCAGGCCGCACAGCAGCAGCAGGGCCAGGCGGGCGGCGGGACCGGCCGGCTGCAGAAAACGGCCGGCCAGCAGGGTTTCGATGGCCTGGGCATGACAGGCCAGGCCGGTTTCGCGCTGTTCCTGAACGTCAGCGACAACGCGGGCGAACAAGCGCTCGAAGGGCTGCCGCTGGGAGCGGTAGCGGGTGAAGGGCGTGCTGAACAGATCCTTGTCACTGGCCAGGCGGCTGCCGATCAGCACAATACGGCCGGCGACCTGCTGTGGATCGAAGCGGCCGTTAACCACGTCGGCGTAGCTCAGCCGGGGGAATGATGCCTCGCCACCGAGAAAATGAATCCACAGCTCCGGGTAGGGCAGGCGCAGGCGCTGCTGGTCGTCGGCGCCGAGCAGGAAGTGGTCGGTCGGACTGAAGTCGAACTGGTACGCAAGGTTGAGATAGGTGCGGGTCAGTTCGAGGGCAAAGGCGGGGGTCAGTGACAGACTGCCGTCGGCCAGCGGCTCGGCGGCGAGAAAGCGGATGCGGCGCAGGCTGCCATCGCGGTCGAGGGGCAGGTCGATGAACCCGTCCCCCAGCATGGCGTCGCTGAACGGCGCAATGGCCTCCAGGCTGCCGACGCCGGGGACGGCGGCCACCCGCGCCACGACCACATTGCCAGCCTGCTCCATGGCTGTTGCCAGCTCGACATCGTCCTCTGGCTGCTGGGCCGGCCGGGTGAGCAGCAGGTCGAGACCGATGATCTCGGCGCCGGCGGCATTGAGTTGCTGTAGGGCGGCGGCCAGCTGCCGGCGTGACCAGTAGCCCTGGGCCCGGCCCAGCTCACCGGCGCTGGCCTCGTCCATGTAGACCAGCACCACCCGGCCCGATGCCGTGCTGGCGCCGCGCAGTTGCACCTGCAGGTCGTAGGTTAGCAGGTCGAGCCAGTGGAAAGCGCCCAGGCTGGTGGCCAGGGCCACAGCCAGCAGCAGGGCCAGACCGCAGAGAGCCGCATTGCGGCGATAGCGTCGTTCGAGCGCGGCTGCGTCGCCCATGAGTGGCAGGGCGAGCGACTAGAAACGCAGCGGCTGGGGCTGGCTGCGCCGGCCCTCGATGCCGCCGATGGGAGCGGCGGTGACAATGATGACGCGGCACTGGCGCAGCAGTTCATTGTGGGCATCCTCGGTCTGCAGACGCTGGGCGTCGCTGGCGCTGATGACCAGGTTGGTGCGGGTCAGGCCGGTGGCCTGCTCGGCCCTTGCCACCACATAGCGGCCACGTTTGCTGCGCGGCTCGGCGGCCCAGGCGGTAGCGACTGGGCTGAGCTGTTGCCACCAGGCGGAATCGTCCCATTGTGCCATCAGCTGACCAAGATCGGCAGTGCTGTGAACATAGCGCGCCATGCCGCGCTGCTGCAGGGCGTCCTGGTAGACACGGTTGACATCGTAGAGTATCCGGCCGTCACGACTGGCGATCTTGGGGAAAAGGCCGGGTTGTACCGCCTGACTGCCGCTCAGGTTGCGGGCGTCGATCACCAGCCAGGGCGCGTCAGCCTGCTCGCTGCGTCCCTGGCTGGGCGTTGGTAGGGGAAACTTCTGCCATTCCAGCGGCTTGCCGCGCAGGTAGGTTAGCAGTTGGGCCGTCAGCCCCTCGATGCCGTGCAGTGGTGTCACCAGCGTGACCTCGGCATAGGGCCGGCTGCTGTTGAGAACCAGCTGGCGCTGATGTTCCTGGTAGCGCAGGAAGGCCTTGAGCTGGACGGTGAAGGTGCCGCCGAGCCGTTCCAGGGTGCGGCGGTCGTCCAGCCGCAGGCCGGCGGCCTGTTTGACAATGTTGGCGGCGGCCACCAGCTGGGCGGCGCCGAGGGCCTTGGTCTTGGCCTGGCCATTGTTGTCAAGGTAGGCGCGGCCGGTGCCGTAGATCAGGCCGGCATCCCAGTCGATCCAGCCGTAGGCACTGCGTTCGATGTGGGGGCTGAACGGTTCAGCCGTTACCGGCCGGGGCAGACACAGGGCGACAAACAACAGCAGAACAGGCAACAGAGGGGATAGGCGGATGTTCATGACGAACCTCGCGAAAAACGACTGGCCGGCGCTGCGCGACGCTGCCGGCAACGCTGCTGGAGGGGCGAGGGCACCGGTGTGGTGCCTTCTCAGGATACCGGCGGACCGATCGGCACCTTGGCGGCAGCATACCACAGGAGAGGTCACTGTGGAGGCTGGCCGGGAGGATGGCCTAAAAAAAAGCGACCTCCCCACAAGGGAAGGTCGCTTGGCTTGGGCTTCGCCCGCAGGCGAGATCAGGCCGGAATTATTTCTTGTGGCAATCGCCACATTTGGTCGGGCCGCCCATTTTGGTGTGGCAGTCTTTGCACAGGGCCTTGTGTGCGGTGTCTTTGGTCACTTCGATCTTGGCGGGAGCGGCGTCGCCGTGGCAGGCGGCGTTGTTACAGCCACCGGCATAGCCTTCGTGAGCCTTGTGGTCGAAGGTGACGTTGCCGTTTTTGCACTCGTAGGTGACGACATCGCCAGCCAGAGCAGCGGTAGCGGCAAAGGCAACCAGCATCAGGGCAACCAGCAGTTTTTTCATGTCTCTTCCTCCTTGGAAATAGAAATGGTGTGCGATGTACAGGAATCGCGCCACGAAGATAGGGAAAATCCGTCGAGGGGTCAAGGGCTTTTTCCGGTTGCCGGGGGCGTCGCGGGTTGGGGGCTTTTTTCGCCGGGCGGTTGCGCCACGCGCCAAAGCCTGCTACACCTACACGGTTTTGGGCGTGGACCAGTCTGCGCCTGTGTCATGGAAAGAGAGGGGCGATGGATCAGAAAATTCAGATGCTGCTGGCGACGGTCAGGAAGCTGATTCGGCGCAGTGCCCTGCCGAATCTGGCCAATCTGCTGAAGAAAACCCACCCGGCGGATATTGCTCATCTGTTTCGTTATCTCGATATTAACGAGCAGCGCACCCTGTTCCATCTGATTGACGACAGCGATGTGGCGGCCGAGGTGTTGTCGGAGATCGAGCACAGCTCCAGCGCCCAGTTGCTGGCCCAGATCGACAAGGACACCATCGTCGAGGTGCTGCAGGCCATGCCATACGACGACTCCGTCGATATCATCCAGAACATGCCGGAGGAATTGGCCGAGGAAATCCTCAGCAGCATGCACGATGACGAGTCGGAGGAGATCGAACAGCTGATGCTCTACCGCGAGGACAGTGCCGGCGGCATCATGTCGACGGAGTTTTTCTGCCTCAATCAGGATCTGAGCGTGCAGCAAGCCATTGCCGCCCTGCAGGAGGCCGAGGACGCCGAGATGGTGTTCTATGTTTATGTGGTGGACGACGAACGCCATCTGATCGGCGTGCTGTCGCTGCGGCAGTTGCTGACGGTGCCGCCCCAGCGCCTGTTACGCGACATCGTCGATACCGACGGACTGATCAGCGTGCGGGTTGATACCGATCAGGAGGAGGTCGCCCAACTGGTGGCCAAATACAATATTCTGGCCATTCCGGTTGTCGACGACCAGAACCATCTGCTCGGGATCGTGACCGTCGATGACGTGATCGACGTCATGCGCCAGGAAGCGACGGAGGATTTCTACAAGATGGCCGGCGCCAGCGAGGAGGAGCTGCTTTACGGCTTCAAGTCGTTCAAGATCGCCCGTCTGCGGCTGCCCTGGCTGATCACCAACCTGTTTGGCGGTGTGATCACCGGCTATCTGATGTGGCTGTTCCGCATGACGCTGGAGCAGATCATCGCCCTGGTGTCCTTCGTGCCGGTCATCACCGGCATGGGCGGCAACGTCGGCGGCCAGTCGGCCACCATCGTGGTGCGCGGCTTCGCTACCGGCCGGGTCGATTTTTCCACACTGCGCAAGGTGTTCTTCAAGGAATTGCGGGTGGGGATCATCATGGGGCTGGTTTGCGGCCTGGTGGTTGGCCTGGTGGCGGTGCTGTGGCATGGCAACATCTACCTTGGTCTGGTGGTGGCGGTAGCCATGGCTACCGCCATGACGGTGGCCGCCACCACCGGCGTACTGGCGCCTACCTTCTTCAAACGGATCGGTGTCGATCCGGCCATCGCGTCGAGCCCCTTTGTTCAGACCGCCAACGACATTACCGGCATTCTGATCTATTTCAGCACCGCCACCCTTTTTCTCGACAAGCTCAGCAGCTAGGCCTTTGGCCGTTCGCAGTGCTCCGATTGCATGTTTTACGAAGCCAGTGAGGCCCTGGTGCTGCGCACCACCGATTATGGTGAATCCGACCGGGTGGTCCAGCTGCTGACCGCCGTCAATGGCCTGTGCAGCGGGTTCGCGCCCGGGGCGCGCAACAGCCGGCGGCGCTTCGGCCCGGCACTGCAGCCCCTCAGCCATGTCCGCATCTACTGGCAGCGCAGCCGGCCCGGTCATCTGCGCCAGCTTAAACAGGCCGATCTGCTGGTCTCGCCGCGCCGGTTGTTGCCGCGCCTGCAGGCCTGGGCCCTGGGGGTTTATGGCTGTGAGCTGGTGCTGAACCTGTTTGCCGAGGAAGACCCGCAGCCCGCCCTGTTTGAACTGATGCTGGCCTATGGCGATGCCCTGGCCGACGGGACACCGCTGGCCGAGGCGCGCCTGCTGTTCGAGCTGCGCCTGCTGGCTCTGGCGGGATTGTTGCCCCATCTGGGTCACTGCGCCCAGTGCGGCACCCTGGCCGGCGGGCCGCAGCGGGTGTTCGACAGCCGTCGTGGTGGCGCCCTTTGCCTGGCCTGTGCCAGCGGAGTCGAGCCTTTGCGGGTGGCGGCCCTGTCTCTTGGCAGTCTGGCCCGGCTGGCCCGCCTCGACCTGTGCCGCTTCGCCGGGGTGCGGCTCAGTGGCGCGACCCTGCGCGAGGGCCACGCGGTGCTCGGTCAGGTGCTGGGGCAGGTATTGCCCCGGTCGATGAAAACCCCGCCCTTCATCGATCTGTTTGCCGCCTGCGACCGGCGCGGCGATTTGCACCTTGACAGTTCAGGGTAAACGGGCTAGTTAATCAGGCTTTACAGTCCTGCTGCGCTGCTGTCCGAAAGCGCTCCAGCAGCTGTTTCCCGTCCCTGTCCCATCCGTGCGAACCACAGACCGCATGACGTCTATCCGGAGGTTTACCGTGACATTTCAGGATCTGATTCTGTCCCTGCAGAATTACTGGGCGCGTCAGGGCTGCGTCATCCAGCAGCCGTACGACATGGAAAAGGGTGCCGGCACCTTCAATCCGGCCACCTTTCTGCGTTCGCTGGGACCGGAGCCCTGGAATGTCGCCTACGTCGAACCCTCGCGTCGACCGGCCGACGGCCGCTACGGCGAAAACCCCAACCGGTTGCAGCATTACTACCAGTTTCAGGTCATCCTCAAGCCTGCTCCCCTCAATATCCAGGATCTTTATCTCGATTCGTTGCGCAGTTTCGGGATCGATCCGGCCTGCCACGACATCCGTTTTGTCGAGGACGACTGGGAATCGCCGACCCTTGGCGCCTGGGGGCTGGGCTGGGAGGTCTGGCTGGACGGCATGGAGATCACCCAGTTCACCTATTTCCAGCAGGTCGGCGGTATCGATCTGAAGCCGATCCCTGGCGAGATTACCTACGGTTGCGAGCGCATCGCCATGTATCTGCAGGGCGTCGACAATGTCTACGACCTGGAGTGGGTCGACGGCATCCGTTACGGCGACATCCATCACCAGACCGAGGTCGAGTTTTCCGCCTACAACTTCGAGCACGCCGATACCGCCATGCTGTTCAGCCTGTTCGATATGTACGAAAAGGAATGCATTCGCCTCAACGACAGGGCGCTGGTGTTCCCGGCCTATGATTTCGTCATGAAGGCGTCCCACGCCTTTAATCTGCTGGATGCCCGCGGGGCCATTTCCGTCACCGAGCGCGCCCACTACATCGCCCGGGTGCGCAACCTGGCACGGCTGTGCGCCGAGGGCTATGTCGCCCAGCGCGAGCGGCTGGGCTTCCCGCTGCTCAAGCAGGCCTGATCCGTTCAATCGCATCCGCGCGGCCGTGCTCCTTCACGGCCCGCTTCGTTTTTGGAGATGGAGTCGACCCACGATGGCCAAAGAACTGTTTCTTGAAATCGGCACCGAAGAAATTCCGGCAGGCTTTCTGCCGACCGCGTTGCGGGATCTCGACAGCATGATCCGGCGCGAATTTGACAGCGCCCGCATCGCCTACGGGGCGGTGCGGACCTTTGCCACGCCGCGCCGGCTGGTGCTGGTGGTCAGCGATGTGGCCGAGCAGCAGCAGCGCCAGCAGGTGGAGATCGCCGGTCCGTCGGTCCAGGTGGCTTTCGACGCCGAGGGTCAGCCGACCCGCGCCGCTCTGGGCTTCGCCCGTTCCAATGGCGTTGACGTGGCCGATCTTGAGCAGCGCCAGACCGACAAAGGCACCTATCTGTTCCTCTCCCGTGTGATCGAGGGTCAGCCGGTGGCCGATCAACTGCCGGAAATGCTGCAGCGGCTGGTAACGGGACTGAGCTTCCGCAAGTCGATGCGCTGGGCCGATCTCGATGTCCGTTTTGCCCGCCCGGTGCACTGGCTGGTGGCCCTGTTCGGCGGTGAACTGGTTCCCGTCCATTTTGGCAACCTGACCAGCGGCCGCACCTCGCGGGGCCATCGCTTCATGGCGCCCGCGGCCTTCGAGGTTGCTGATTTTAATGATTATCTGGCCAAGACGCGCGAGCACTTCGTGATTGTCGATGCCGCCGAGCGCAAACGCATCATTGCCGACGAAATCGCCCGCGTGGCCCGCGAACATGGTGGTGCCCTCAATGTCGATGAGCAACTGCTCGATGAGGTGGCCTATCTGGTGGAATATCCCACCCCGCTGTGTGGCAGCTTCGACGAGGCCTTTCTGCAACTGCCCGACGAACTGCTGATTACCAGCATGAAGGCGCATCAGCGCTATTTTACCCTGACCGATCCCCAGGGCCGCCTGCTGCCGAAATTCATCACCATCTCCAACACCAGGCCGGTCGACCCGGCAGTGGTGGTGCGGGGCAACGAACGCGTGTTGCGGGCGCGCCTGTCCGATGCCATGTTTTTCTGGAAGGAAGACCAGAAGCACAAGCTGGAAAGTCGCCTCGACGCCCTAAAAAATGTGGTTTATCAGGCGCAGCTGGGCACCAGTTATGAGAAGGTCGAACGCTTCACCGCCCTGGCCGAGACGCTGGCGCGGCAGCTTAGGCCGGCCGATGTCGAATTGACGCGCCGGGCCGCGCGGCTGGCCAAGTGCGACCTGGAAACCGGCATGGTCTACGAGTTCCCCGAACTGCAGGGGGTGATGGGGCGCGAATACGCCCGGCTGGAGGGGGAAAATCCGCGCGTGGCGCTGGCCATCTATGAGCATTATCTGCCCGTGCAGGCCGGTGGTGCCCTGCCGACGGATGATATTGGCGCCTTCGTCTCGCTGGCCGACAAGCTTGACACCCTTTGCGGCTGCTTTGGTGTCGGCCTGATTCCCACCGGCACGGCCGATCCCTATGCCCTGCGGCGCAGTGCCATCGGTATTCTCAATATCATTCTTGACCGGGGTTATGTCCTGTCGCTGCCGACCTGTGTGGCACAGGCCGTTGCTGCCCTTGAGCCCAAACTGACCCGCCCGGCGGCCCAGGTCCAGGACGAGGTGGTGACCTTCCTGCGCCAGCGTCTGCTCAACATGCTGACGGCGCAGGAGTTTCCGGCTGACGTGGTCGAGGCGGTGCTGGCCGTGCGTTTTGACGATGTCTGCGATGCCCGTCGCCGGGTGCAGGCCCTGGCCGACTTCAAGCAGCAGGACGGTTTTGCCGCCCTGGCCGCCACCTTCAAGCGCGCCGGCAATATCATCAAGGGCCACAGCGCCGGCCCGGTCGATCCGGCCCGCTGTGAGCAACCCTGCGAAGCCGCCTTGCTGGCGGCTCTGGAGCAGGTGGAGCAGGCGCTGGTGGCGGATCTGCAGGTGGCCGACTATGCCGCGGCCCTGCAACGGATCGCCGGTCTGCGGCCGGCGGTCGACGCCTTTTTCGATGGTGTCATGGTCATGGTCGAAGATACGGCGGTGAAAGACAACCGCTTGGCACTGCTTACTCGCGTTTCCAGTCTGTTCAGTGGCTTGGCAGACTTCTCGCGTCTGACGGCCTGACCTGACAATCGGGCCTGCGGCGCTACAAAACCGACGCAATTCTTTTTCGAGGAGGACATCCGATGGCAGTGAAGTACGTGTACTTCTTTGGTGGCGGCACGGCGGAAGGCTCTGGCGCAATGAAAAACCTGCTGGGCGGCAAGGGCGCCAATCTGGCTGAAATGACGGCCATTGGCCTGCCGGTGCCGGCCGGGTTCACCATCACCACCGAGGTATGCACCGAATTTTACAAAAACAACCGTCAGTATCCGGCCGGGCTCAAGGAGCAGGTGGAAGAAAAACTCCGGCAAGTCGAGGCGCTGATGGACAAGAAATTCGGCGATCCGGCCTGCCCTTTGCTGGTGTCGGTGCGTTCCGGTGCCCGTGCTTCCATGCCCGGCATGATGGATACGGTGCTCAATCTGGGCCTCAACGATCAGACGGTTCAGGGCATCATCCGCCAGAGTGGCGACGAGCGCTTTGCCTACGATTCCTATCGTCGTTTCATCCAGATGTACTCCAACGTGGTCAAGGGCCTTGATGGTGATGTGCTGGAGGATTTGCTGGAACAGATGAAGGAACACCGCGGCGTGGAGGAGGATACCGCCTTGACCGCCGCCGACCTGAAGGAACTGGTGACCCTGTTCAAAAACCGCTACCGCGAGGAACTGGGCGAGGCCTTCCCGGAAGATCCGCAGGAACAGCTGTGGGGCGCCATTGGTGCCGTATTCGGTTCCTGGATGAATCCGCGGGCCATCACCTATCGCAAGCTCAACAATATCCCGGCTGACTGGGGCACCGCTGTCAACGTGCAGTCCATGGTGTTTGGCAACATGGGCAACGACTGCGCCACCGGTGTCGCCTTCACCCGCAATCCCTCCACTGGCGAAAACCTGTTCTTTGGCGAGTTTCTGGTCAATGCCCAGGGCGAGGACGTGGTGGCCGGTATCCGTACGCCACAGCCCATCAACAAGGCCGGCGGCGACGGCAGCCTGCCGTCGATGGAAGAGGTGATGCCGCAAAGCTACACCCAGCTGATGGAGATTCAGCAGAAGCTGGAGAAGCACTACCGCGATATGCAGGATATCGAGTTCACCATCGAAAAGGGCCGCCTGTTCATGCTGCAGACGCGCAATGGCAAACGCACGGCCCGCGCGGCAGTGAAGATTGCTGTCGACATGGTGCACGAGGGCCTGATCAGCGAGCAGGAAGCGGTGTTGCGTATCGCACCGGAGCAGCTTGATCAGCTGCTGCATCCGTCCCTTGATCCCAAGGCACCCAAGCAGATCATCGCCAAGGGCTTGCCCGCTTCGCCGGGCGCTGCCTCCGGTGAGGTGGTGTTCTGCGCCGATGAGGCCGAACAGGCCAAGGCCCAGGGTCGCAAGGTGATCCTGGTGCGTATCGAAACCAGCCCCGAGGACATTCACGGCATGCATGCTGCCCAGGGCATTCTGACCGCTCGTGGCGGCATGACCTCCCACGCGGCGGTGGTTGCTCGTGGCATGGGCAAGTGCTGCGTCTCCGGCTGCGGCGATATCAAGATCAGCTACGACAAGCAGCAGTTCACCGACAAGAGCGGCAAGGTTTATAACAAGGGCGACATCATCACCCTCGACGGCTCCAGTGGCGAGGTCATGGCCGGCTTGGTGCCGACGGTACAGCCGGAGCTGACCGGCGATTTCTCCGAACTGATGACTTGGGTCGATGGTATCCGGCGGCTGAAGGTGCGCACCAATGCCGATACGCCGGCCGATGCGGCGGTGGCGCGGCAGTTTGGCGCCGAAGGCATCGGCCTGTGTCGTACCGAGCACATGTTTTTTGACGCCGACCGCATCATGGCCGTGCGCGAAATGATTCTGGCCGAGGATCTGGAAGGTCGCCTGGCGGCACTGAACAAGATCATGCCGATGCAGAAAGGCGATTTTCTGGGGCTGTTCCGCGAGATGAAGGGGCTGCCGGTTACCATTCGTCTGCTCGATCCGCCGCTGCACGAGTTTTTGCCCCACGGCGACAAGGAATTGCAGGAACTGGCCGCCGTCATGGGCGTGGCCGTCGATCGACTCAAGCACAAGGTCGAGTTCCTGCATGAGTTCAACCCGATGCTCGGCCATCGCGGCTGCCGTCTCGGCGTTACCTATCCCGAGGTTTACGACATGCAGGTGCGTGCCATCATGGAAGCGGCCTGCGAACTGGTCAAGAACGAGGGTTACGACATCGTGCCGGAGATCATGATTCCGCTGATCGCCGAGGTCAAGGAGCTGGAGATTCTGCGCGCCAATGCCGTGCGGGTGGCCGATGAAGTCATTGCCCAGTACGGCGTGAAGGTCAGTTATCTGGTTGGCACCATGATCGAACTGCCGCGTGCCGCCCTGACCGCCGACCGCATTGCCGAGCAGGCCGAGTTCTTTTCCTTTGGCACCAACGACCTGACCCAGACCACCTATGGTCTGTCGCGCGACGACGCCGGCAAGTTTCTGCCGCTGTATGTCGAGCGTGAAATCTTCCCGCAGGACCCCTTTGTTGCCCTCGACCAGAGTGGCGTTGGTCAGCTGGTGCGCATGGGCTGCGAGAAGGGGCGTCAGACCCGGCCGAACATCAAGCTGGGCATCTGCGGCGAGCACGGTGGCGAGGCTTCCAGTGTGATCTTCTGCCACAACATCGGTCTTGATTATGTGTCCTGCTCGCCCTACCGGGTGCCCATCGCCCGGCTGGCGGCGGCTCACGCCGTGCTGCTGGAGCAGCAGGGCTGATCGGCGAGATCACGTTTCGCGAACCTGGTAATGTCAAACGCCTTCACTGCCCGCGTCCGGGTGGTGGAGGCGTTTTTGTCGGTGCAAGGCCGCCCCTGTTGTGCGTTGGCGGGGCTGTGGTATATAACAGCGGTTGTCTCTTTTGTGTCGCGTCAGCCTAGCCGAGCCCGGTCTTCTGATGAAATTCCTGCTTTGTCCCCTGTGCCACAGCGACGATAATCAGCTTTACTGTCGCGATGTGCGGCGCGATTATCTGCATTGCCGCTGTTGTGATCTGGTGTTTGTGCCGCCGGCTGACCAGCTTTCGCCGGTGGCGGAAAAAGCGCAGTATGACCTGCATTGCAACGACCCGGCTGACGAGCGCTATCGCGCCTTTCTCGGCCGGCTGTTCGAGCCCCTGAGGCTACTGTTACCGGCCACTGCCTGCGGTCTTGACTATGGCAGCGGGCCGGGACCGACCCTCAGCGGCATGCTGGCCGAGTGCGGCCATGCTATGGCGCTGTACGATCCCTTCTACGCCCCCGACCCGACGGTGCTGCGGCGGACCTACGATTTCATTACCTGCACCGAGGTGGCCGAGCATTTCCGCCAGCCGCTGGAAGAGTTCGAGCGCCTCTGGTCGCTGTTGCGGCCTGGCGGCATTCTTGGTCTGATGACCCGGTTGCGCGAGGCGGGCCAGGATTTCGCCGGCTGGTACTATAAAAAAGATCCGACCCACATCTGTTTTTATTCCCGCACCAGTTTTGCCTGGCTGGCGCGCCAGTTTGGCGCCCGCCTGGAATTGCATGGCGCCGATGTCATTCTGCTGCACCGGCCCTAAAAAGGAGCCCGACCATGTCGTCACCGCCCCGCCCCCACCGCATTGTTGTGCTCGACAGCCATACCCTCAGTGATGGCGATCTCGATTTTGGCCCGCTGCAGCGGCTGGGTGACTGCCACTTCTACCCGCGTACCGCGCCGGCCGAGGTGGTGGCGCGCTGCAGTGGAGCCGAGCTGGTGCTGACCAACAAGGTGGTGCTCGATGCGGCTGTCATGGCCGCGCTGCCGCAGTTGCGCTATATCGGCGTGCTGGCCACCGGTTACAACGTGGTTGATCTGGCGGCGGCGCGGGCGCGCGGTATTGTGGTGACCAACGTGCCGGCCTACAGCACCGCCAGCGTGGCCCAGCATGTTTTCGCCCTGCTGTTGGAATGGACTCAGCAGGTCGGCCATCACGACCGCCGTGTGCACGCCGGCGCCTGGAGTGGCTGCGCCGATTTCAGCTTTCGCGAACGGCCATTGATCGAACTGGCCGGTCAGACCTTCGGCATTGTCGGTTATGGCGCCATCGGCGCTGCTGTGGCCCGCATCGCTCAGGCCTTCGGCATGGAGGTGCTGGTGGCGACGCGCACGCCGACCCGTCACCCCGAGCTGGTGCAGGGCAGCCTGGTTGCGGTCAGTCTGGACGAACTGCTTGCGCGGGCCGATCTGATCAGTCTGCACTGTCCGCTGACGCCGGAGACAGACCGGCTGATCAATTCGGCACGGCTGCGGCAGATGAAAACGGGCGCGATCCTGATCAATGCCGGCCGCGGCGGTTTGCTTGATGAGGCGGCGGTAGCGGCGGCGCTGCACGGCGGCCAGCTGGGTGCCCTGCTGACCGATGTGCTCGGCAGTGAACCGCCGGCTGGCGATAATCCGCTGCTGCAGGCGCCGCGGACGATCATCACCCCCCACATCGCCTGGGCGACCCGGGCAGCGCGCCAGCGCCTGCTGGATACGGTGGTCGCCAACGTGGCGGCCTTTCTGACCGGCCGGCCGCAGAACCAGGTGAACGGGTGACGGCGCCGCAAAAACGCGCCGGCGGCTGCGTTGCGGCGACCGTCTCGCGGCTTTAACAGATGTCAGGACGCCTCAGGGCGCGGGTTGCTTAGCCAGCCGGATGTTTTTGGCGCAAGCCGCAATGGCTAGATTTCCGACAGCGCCGAGCCCGGCGACGCAGGCGCAGGGTTGTGCAGCAGAGCTGCCAGCCGCTGACGGTCCGCTTCCGCCAGCCGGCCGCTGCGGCCCGCCAGCTCCAGGGTCTGATGCGCCAGCGCGCGGTAGAGTGGCAGCAGCGCCGGGTGCTGCGCTGCGATGGCCTGCAGGTGACAGGCCAGGGTGCCGGCGTCGCCGCGCACGATGGGGCCGGTGAGGGCCTGTTCCGGGCCCAGGGCCAGACTGTTGGCGATGGCGCTGTGCAGCAGTGGGGCGAAGGCCTGGGGAAAATGCTGGCGGGCCGGACCGGCTTCGGCCAGCAGGTCGCAGGCGCAGGCAATCAGGCAGGTGACATAGTTCGACACCAGACAGGCTGCCGCATGGTAGAGGGGTTTGAGCTCGGCACTGAGGATCAGGTGGTGGCCGCCCAGATCCCGCACCAGCTGCTCGCCGGCGGCCAGGGCCGTCGCCTCTCCCTGCAAACTCATGAAGCTGCCGGGCAGGCTGGCCAGTCCCTGCTCGGCCGTGGCAAAGGTCTGCAGCGGGTGCAGGGCCAAACAGGCGCAGCCGCCGGCGCCGGTCAGGATGTCGGCCGGGTGCAGGCCGCTGCAATGAATCAACAGATGGGTCGGTCGCAGGATGTCGCGGGCGTGCAGGGCTTGGGCCAGGGGGCGCAGGGCATCGTCGGCGACGCACAGCAGCAGAATGTCGGCGGCCGCAGAGGCGGTCAGTGCCGTGCTGGCGACCTCGTCGGGCACGCCGATGAAGCGGGCGGCGGCACGGCTGCGGGCGGCGTCGCGGCCGATCACGGCAACAACGGGATAGCCGGCCCGCTGCAGCAGCGCCGTCAGGGCCTGGCCCAGCCGGCCCGGCCCGATCAGGGCAACGCACGGTTTCATGCCACGCTGACGCGCAGCTGGCCCACCTGGTCGATGCTGGCCTCCAGCACGTCGCCCGACACCACCGGGCCGACACCGGCGGGTGTGCCGGTCAGCACGATGTCGCCGGGCTCCAGGGTGAAGGCCTGGCTGATGAAGCTGAGCAGCTGGGGAATGCGGTGGATCATGCAGTCGCTGCAACCGTCCTGGCGCAATTCACCGTTGACGCGCAGCTGGATGCGCAGCTGGTGGGGATCACTCACCTGGGCGGCCGGCACGAAATCGGACAACGGACAGGCCGTATCGAAGCCCTTGGCCAGTTCCCACGGCAGGCCCTTGGCCTTCAGGCGGTTCTGGGTATCGCGCAGGGTCATGTCGAGGGCCACGCCGTAGCCACTGACCAGTTCCATGGCGTTGGCGGCGCTTATGGCCTGACCCGACCGGCCAATGAGCAACGCCAGTTCCACCTCATGGTGGCAGTCGCTGGAATAGGGCGGGATGCGAATCTGGCCACCGTCGGCCAGCAGGCTGCTGGCCGGTTTGATGAACAGCACCGGTTCAGCCGGCACCTCGTTGCCCAGCTCCTGGGCATGGGCCACGTAATTGCGGGCCAGACAGACGATTTTGCCGACGGCGATGGGGGCGCTGGCGCCGGTCAGATGGATGCAGTGGCGGGAAATCGGCATGGCGTTCTCCTTAAGGGATCAGTCCTGCTGAGGGGAAGATTCAGGCTGGCCGGCCCGTGGCAGTGCCCAGTTGTGGCGGATGGCCAGCAGGCGCAGGCCGATGACCAGCGCCGCCGCCAGCAGCACGGCCAGCGGCCGCGGCCAGTGCAGCAGTTTGAGCAGATAGAGCAGGGCGGCACCGGCAAAACAGGCCGAGGCGTAGATTTCACGCTGCAGGATCAGCGGTACCTGGTTGGATAGCACATCGCGCAGCACCCCGCCGGCGGTAGCGGTCATGACGCCGAGGGTGACCGCGCCGAGAAAGCCGCTACCGAAGGCCATGGCTTTTTCGGTGCCGATGACGACAAAGGTGGCCAGGCCGACGGCATCGAGGTAGAGCAGCGGATGGGCCAGTTCTTCGATGCGGCGGTGGCCGACGAAGGTCAGCAGCGCCACGCCGATGGAAATGTATAGATAGGTTTCGTCCTGCAGGCTGAAGGGCGGAATGGCACCCAGCAGCAGATCGCGCAGGGTGCCACCGCCGATAGCGGTGACCAGACCCAGCACCAGCACACCGAACAGGTCCATCTGCCGACGCACGCCGACCAGCGCGCCGGAGGCGGCGAAGGCGGCGGTGCCGAGCAGGTCGAGGGCATAGAGCAGATTCATGGTGGGTTCCTGCAGGCGGCATGGGCCGGGAGTTTCCTTGCGCCGTCGGCCGCGGACGCCGGCGTCGGCCGAAGATAGCCTGACTGGCGGTTGAAATGCAATCCTCCCGACCGCCGGGAACGCAAACCCGCTATTGCCTGATGTATTGCCTGATGGCCGGCAGTGATAACCGTGTGACATGGAGAGAAAGGACAGGGAATGTTTCTGCCGTTGGGCGACAGCCCCAATCCGCCCGGCCGAGCCTGGGTCAACACGGGGCTGATCGCCCTCAATGTGGCGGTCTATCTGCTTGTCAGCCTGCCGCTGGCGCACAGCGCGCCGGATCTGACCAGCCCCTGGCTACACGAGTATCTCCATGCCCTGGGGGTGCGCACGCCGGCGCAGCTGCAGCAGGTGCTCAGTCATCTCAGTGCCTACGAGGCGCTGGTCTACCAGTATGGCTTCAAACCGGCCGACCCGTCGCTGCTGACGCTGCTGACATCGTTGTTCCTGCATGGCGGCCTGCTCCATCTGGCCGGTAACATGCTGTTTCTGTGGATCTTCGGCGACAATGTCGAATACCGCCTCGGAGCGCTGCGCTATCTGCTGGTTTATCTGCTCTGTGGCGTGGCGGCAACGCTGTTCTTCGCCCTGTTCACGCCCGCATCGCGCATTCCGCTGGTGGGCGCTTCGGGCGCCATTTCCGGTGTGCTGGGCTGCTATTTTCTCTGGTTCCGGCGCAACCGGGTCAAGACCTTCGTCTTTCTGTTTCCTTTTTTCATGCAAAGCCTGTTTCTGCCGGCCCGGCTGGTGCTGGGATTCTATCTGGTGGTGGATAACCTGCTGCCGTTTCTGTTTGCCGGCAGCAGCGCTGGCGGGGTGGCCCACGGAGCCCATATCGGTGGCTTCATCGCCGGCCTGGCGATCGCCGCTGCCACCGACCGGCTGCCGGGACTGGCGCGGCGTCAGCATTACCGTCATGAAGCCCGGCAGACCGCTCATCAGCAGGACCGTGCTGCGCCGGCTGATCCCGCAGCGCTGCTGGCGCTGCTGCAGCAGCAGCGCTTCGACAAGGCTGCCGCCCTGTATTTCCGCCTTAGCCGCCAACAGCGCCAGGGGCTGCCGGCGGCGGCGCTGCTGGCGCTGGCCGGCTTTCTGCACCAACAGCGCGATGCGGACGCCTGCCTGAGCCTGCTGCGCCGGTTCATTGCCGAACGGCCCAGCGATGCCCTGCTGCCCCAGGCTTTTATGCTGGCCGGCCAGACCCTGCTGCTGAAAAAAAACTGTGATTTCAGTGCCTATCAGTATTTTCTGGCGGCGGCCGACCTGGCCCGCGATCCGCTGCTGGCCGAGCAGGCGCGGCAGGCGCTGCGTTTGCTGGAACAGCGTTGCCGGCGCGGCACGGTCTGAACGAACCAGGCGTTGCTGGCCTGAAGTCCTGCTGTTACGGAGCCTGATCTGTCGATGGATTTTTTCCCTTATGATTATCCGCTGTTCCGGCCGCCGTCGGAGGCTGATTCCCTGATTGTGCAGGCGACCCTCGGCTGCAGTCAGAATCAGTGCCGCTTTTGCGGCATGTACAAAACCAAGCGCTATCGCCAGCGCCCGCTGGCCGAGCTGGTGGCCGAGCTCGAAGCGATTCCGCCGTTCTATCGGCCACTGATCCGGCGCGTCTTTCTCGCCGATGGTGACGCGCTGAGCTACGATCAGCCGGCGCTGCTGGGCCTGCTCGATGCCCTGATCCAGTGTCTGCCGGCATTACAGCGGGTTGGCGCCTACGCCTCGCCGCGCAGCCTGGCCGGGAAAAGCCCGGCCGAGCTGGAACGGCTGCGCCAGAAAAAGCTGCGCATTCTCTACTTCGGTCTGGAAAGCGGTGATGACGCGACCCTGCAGCTGGCTGCCAAGGGCTATGACAGCGCCACCATGCTGCAGCTGTGCCAGAAGGCGCAGCAGGCCGGCCTGAAGCTGTCGGTCACCGCCATTCTTGGCCTGGCTGGTCGCGCCCGCAGCCGGGAGCACGCCCAGGCTACCGCCGCCTGGATCAGCCAGCTGTCGCCGGCCTACTTTTCCCTGCTGACGTTGTTCCGGCGTCACAACGATGCCTATTTCAGGAGCATTGAACCCCTGAGTCACGGCGATATCCTGACGGAGGCGCTCTGGCTGCTGGATGCGCTACAGCCGCGCCAGACCATTCTGCGCTCGAACCATGTGTCGAATTTTCTGCAGCTGGCCGGCAGCTACCCGAAGGATCGCCAGCGCCTGATCGACGAAACCCGCGCCGCCCTGCTGGCGGCCCGGCGGCAGCCCTGGTACCATCAGGTACCGGATTACCGCGAAGCCTGCTATTAACCCGCACCCGGAGGGAAGCCCAGATGTCCCCGACCCGTCTCGAATCCGATTCCATGGGCCAGATCGCCGTGGCCGCCGACCGCTACTGGGGCGCGCAGACCCAGCGCTCCATCGAAAACTTTCCCATTGGCGTGGCCCGCTTCCGCTGGCAGCGGCCGGTGATCCGCGCCCTTGGCCTGCTGAAGAAGGCCGCCGCCCAGGCCAACGCCGAACTGGGTGAGCTGCCGGCCGAACTGGCGCAGCTGATCACGCGGGCGGCCGATGAGGTGATCGATGGCCGTCTCGACAGCCATTTTCCGCTGGTGGTGTTCCAGACCGGTTCCGGTACCCAGTCGAACATGAACGCCAACGAGGTGATAGCCAATCGCGCCATTGAACTGGCGGGCGGCCAGCTCGGCAGCAAGAGCCCGGTTCATCCCAATGACCATGTCAACCGCGGCCAGTCGTCCAACGACACCTTCCCGACGGCCATGCACCTTGCCGTGGTGGCCGAGATTGAACGCGATCTGCTGCCGGCGGTGGGTCGCCTGCGCGACAGCCTCGATGCCAAGGCCCGCGCCTACGCCACCCTGGTCAAGGTTGGCCGCACCCACCTGCAGGATGCCACGCCCATCACCCTGGGGCAGGAAATCGGCGCCTGGGTGGCGCAGATCGATTTCGGTCTGGCCGCCGTGCGGGCCAGCCTGCCCGGCCTGTGCGACCTGGCCATTGGTGGCACCGCCGTCGGCACGGGGCTCAACGCCCATCCGCTGTTCGGTGAGCGAGCGGCGGCCTGTCTGGCCGACCTCACCGGCCAGCCGTTTCGCAGCGCCGCCAACCGCTTCTTCGCCCTGGCGGCACACGATGCCCTGGTGCAATGCTCGGCCGCCTTGCGCACCCTGGCCGGCGGCCTGATGAAGATGGCCAACGATGTCCGCTGGCTGGCCAGCGGGCCACGCTGCGGTCTTGGTGAGCTCATCATTCCGGAAAACGAGCCGGGTTCCTCCATCATGCCGGGCAAGGTCAATCCGACCCAGTGCGAAGCCCTTACCATGGTGTGTGTGCAGGTGTTCGGCAACGATGCCGCCGTGGCCTTCGGCGGCAGCCAGGGCAACTTCCAGCTCAATGTCTACAAGCCGGTGATGGTGCACAATGTGCTGGAAAGTCTCGGCTTGCTGGCCGATGCCTGTCGTGCTTTCACCGATCACTGCGCCGACGGAATCGAACCGAACCCGCAGCGAATCGCTGAAAACCTGGACAAAAACCTGATGCTGGTCACGGCCCTCAACCGTCACATTGGTTACGATCGGGCCGCCGCCATCGCCAAAAAAGCCCACCATGAGGGCCTTACCCTGCGGCAGGCGGCGCTGGCCCAGGGGCTGACGGCGGAGCAGTTTGACCAGTGGATTGATCCGCTGGCCATGACCCGCCCCTGATCTGTCGGCCGGCCTCACCCTGAGAGGCGCATCCAATCCCTTTTTGCGGAGACGATTTCCATGGTGCAATGGTTCATGGCATTAAGCCCGGTTCAGCAAGCCCTGTTGGCCACCCTGTTCACCTGGGGCATGACTGCTCTGGGCGCCAGCCTGGTATTTTTTTTCAAGACCATTCATCGCAAGGTCCTCGATGGCATGCTCGGTGCCGCCGCCGGGGTCATGATCGCCGCCAGTTTCTGGTCGCTGCTGGCGCCGGCCATCGAGATGGCCGAGAATGCCGGTCAGACGCCCTGGCTGCCGGCGGTGATCGGTTTTTTGAGCGGTGGCGCGTTTCTGTGGGGCGTCGACAAGCTGCTGCCGCACCTGCATCTGGGCTTTCCTACCAGCGAAGCCGAAGGCATCAGCACCAGCTGGCGCCGCAGCACCCTGCTGTGTCTGGCGGTGACGTTGCATAACGTGCCGGAAGGATTGGCAGTCGGTGTGGCCTTCGGTGCCCTGGCGGCCGATCTGCCGTCGGCCTCGCTGGCCGGCGCGGTGGCGCTGGCGCTGGGTATCGGCCTGCAGAACCTGCCCGAGGGTACCGCCGTTTCGGTGCCATTGCGGCGCGAGGGCATGTCACGCGGAAAAAGCTTTTGGTATGGCCAGCTCTCCGGCATGGTCGAACCGGTGGCGGGTGTGATCGGCGCGCTGGCGGTCATCTGGATGCAGCCGCTGTTGCCCTATGCCCTGTCCTTCGCCGCCGGCGCCATGATCTATGTGGTGGTGGAGGAGGTCATTCCCGAATCGCAGCTGGCGCGCAACACCGATCTGGCCACCATCGGAGCCATGTGTGGCTTTGCCCTGATGATGACGCTGGATGTGGCGCTGGGCTGAGGGCGGTCAGATCCAGCCGGCGCAGATGGCTGCCAGGCTTAACGAACCGACCAGCAGCCACAGGCTGATGCCCAGGGCCAGCGGCGCCGCGCCGACCCGCTGCAGCAGCGGCCGGTTCAGCCCCGCGCCGATGAGGAACAGCGTCACCACCAGCAGTTGCCGCGCCATGCCGGCCAGGCCCTGCCACAGCACGGCATACTGGGGCAGCAGGGCGTGCAGGCTGGCGGCGGCGATGAAGCCGACGATGAACAGTGGCAGCCGCACCCGCTGCTCCGATTTCAGGTAGAGCGCTGCGGCGAAGGCCAGCGGCGCGATCCACAGGGCGCGGCTGAGCTTCACCACGGTGCCGGTGGCCAGGGCCTGTGGGCCATAGGCGGCAGCCGCGCCGACCACGCTGCTGGTATCGTGAATGGCTAACGCCGCCCAGACGCCAAACTGCTGTTGGCTTAAATCAAACAGATGGCCGAGAGGCGGGAACAGCAGCAGGGCGACGGCGTTGAGGGTGAATACCGTGGCCAGGGCGACGGCGGTTTCATCATCGCGCGAGCGCAGCACCGGCGCCAGCGCGGCGATGGCGCTGCCGCCGCAGATGGCCGTGCCGCAGGCAATCAGAGCCGCCGTGGTGCCCGAGAGCGGAAACCGCCGTGCCAGCAACCAACCCAGGGCGAGGGTGACGACAATGCCGACCAAACTGTAGCCCAGCGAACTGCGGCCCACCGTCCAGACCTCGCCGATGGCCAGGCCGAAGCCCAGTCCGACCACGGCCCATTGCAGCAGCTGGCGACTCCAGCGGGCGGTTCGCACCGGCCAGGGATTGCCCAGCACCAGACTGAAGAGGATGCCGCCAGCCAGGGCCGTGCCGGTGCCGACGGTGGGCAGCAGGCACCCGGCCAGCAGCAAAACGAAAAGCAATGGGCGGATGTGTTCGCGGGTCATGGCAGCCTCCCTGGCGTTGGTAACGGAATGAACCGCAGCCTAGCAGGCCGGCCGCGAAACAAAAAATCGGTAATTTTGACTGGAAGGATCAATCGGATTGATGGTTGGAGGTCCGGGCCTATGGCGCTGACCCTGCGCAAACTGGAAATTTTCTGTCAAGTGGCGGACTTGGGCCAGGTGACGCGCGCCGCTGAAGCCCTGTTGCTGGGCCAGTCGGCTGTCAGCATGGCCCTGGCCGAGCTGGAACAGCAAGCCGGTGGGCCACTGTTTTTGCGCCAGGGGCGGCGGCTGCTGCTCAACGACCGTGGTCGGCTGCTGCTGGAGCCGGCGCGGCAGATCGTGCAGGCAGCGGCCGCTTTTGACCAGCTGCTCAGCGAATCGGGCGCGCAACCGCGCGGTTTGCTGCGCATCGGTGCCAGCACCACCATTGGCAACTATCTGCTGCCGGCGTTGCTGGCGGACTTCTCGCGCCGCTATCCCGCAGCCAGCGCCAGCCTGCTGGTGGGCAATACCCGGCAGGTGGAACGTGCCCTTGAGCGCGGCCGTATCGACCTGGGTCTGATCGAAGGGCCATCCCACGCCCCCTTACTGCAGACCCGTCCCTGGCGTGACGATGTGCTGGTGGTCATCGCCGCACCGCAGCACCCGCTGGCTCACCCCGGTGCGCCCGCCGCAACAGCCCTGGCGGCGGCCGACTGGATTCTGCGTGAAGCGGGTTCCGGCACCCGCGAGGTGTGCGAGGCGGCCCTGCTGCCCTGGCTGGGTTCCTGGCGGCCGTATCTGGAACTCGGCCACACCGAAGCCATCAAAAAGGCCGTTGAGGCCGGGATGGGTGTCAGTTGCCTGTCGCGTCTGGCCGTGCAGCGTGAGCTGCAGCTGGGGTTTCTGGTCGAGCTGGCCGTTCCGGTCGATCTGCGCCGGCCCCTGACCCTGCTGTTGCCGCGCCAGTACCCGGCCACCCGGCTGTTGCAGGCCTTCATCGAGCTGCTCGATGAAACGGCAGGGGCAAAAGGCTGAACCCGTCTTTGGCCGGGATCGACAGTCCGTCGCCCGGCCAAATCGTTCCCGCCCATAAAAAAACGCCCTGACGAAAACCGTTCGTCAGGGCGTGAATCTGTTCAATCCCGTTATTTTATTTTAAGCATTGGTCAGGTCGCGGACGGCAAAACACTCCGGCTAGCTCAGCGCGTCAGCTACGCGGTGCCACAGACGACGTTCCTGCTGCTGCTCGCGGCACAACTCGGCGGCGCTGTCCAGCGCCAGCAGCAGTTCCTGGGCATCCTCTTCGCTGCGCGGTTCCAGCGCATGATAAAAGATGCCGGCGCTGCGGGCCTGGCGCAGAAAGCTGACATTGTCGGTATCGGCCAGCAGGATGATTTTCGCCTGCTTGTTGCACTGGCGCAACAGCCCGATCAATTCCAGCGCGCTGCTGCCATCGAACTGCTCGCTCAGCAGCACCAGCGGTTGCGCGCTCTGCCGCAGGGCGGTAACGGCTTCGGCCAGCGTTCGGACTTCAATCGGGTGGCCGCCGCTTTTAATCACCAGCTGGCGCAACCTTTCCGCCTGGGCGTCATCCTGCGGCGCCGGACGGGTCACGATGACATCAAGGCTGGGGTTCATGAGGATTCTCCTGAGACAACGGGCTGAGTCAGCAGTGGCAAATCAGTGGCCTTTGTGGCTGGCATGAGCCTTCTGCGAGTCGGTGGCGGTGCTTTTGACCACGCCCAGAATGACCAGCAGGGCCGGCAGCAGCTGCGCCACCACGATCAGGGCGCAAAAGCCCAGAAACGCCCACACCAGAATGCCGCTGTGATCGCTGCGGCCGGCAGTGGAGGCGGCAAAGGCCGAAGAAACGCCGGTCAGCGACAACAGGGCGGTGGCGACAAGAGCTTTCAGGGCAGAGGTTTTAAGCAGGTTTTTCATTGCAATCTCCTTCGGGTTTGATTCAGGGCACCGCAACCATTGCGGTGCCCTTGCTGTTTGGATGATGTCGGCCGAATCCGGTCAGCCATGTAAGGATTCTGGCGGTTTAAGGCCAATTTTAAGCCTTCTCGGAGGCCTCCGATTTCGAGCTGGCCACCCCCTTGACGATGCCGAGCATCATCATCACGGCCGGCACCAGCTGGGCCACCACGATCAGGGCACAGAAGCCAAGGAACAACCAGACCAGCAGACCGCTGTGATCAGAACGCTGGCTGGCGGCAAACACCGGCGAAGCGGCAAGTACGGAAGTCAGACTCAGCAAGGCAGCTTTCATCGTGGTTTTCATGAGGTTTCTCCTTCTGTGCAATTTTTTGGTGGGTTCATCAACGACGCAGATTGTCGGTTGGTTTGTGGTTGCTGTTCTTGCCCAGGGCTTTTTGCGGGATGCGTGCCAGAAAAACATGGGGAAAAGCCGTATATCTGTAAGATCACGAAATGCCAGAGAAAAAAATCCTGTCAAAACCCATTCAGCCGCATCTCAGACAGGCGCCATGGTTCCGCCGTCTGCTCTGGCCGTCGAACTGTATATGAATTTCATGCGGTTCAAGCCAGACAGCTCCCTTCGCTTCAGACCGTTTCGGGCTTAATTCAGCGTTATTCCGCTATGTTGGCAGGTGAATAAAAAGGCTATAGCCGGTCGCGCCGTCCACCGTAGCCGCACCGCCAGCAATGCTGCCAGACAATCCTGTTTTTACAGAAACAACAATGAACCTCTTGCAATATTTCCGGGCTGGAGTAGGTTAGAGAGGTTTTTTCTTTTGAAACAGGGGGCGGCCGTTGGCAGGCGCCCCCTTGGGTGAGAGGTGAACGCAATGCAAAGGCTTATGATTCCATGAAGGCCGTCGTCTTCGATGTTGAAACCAGTGGGCTTTCGCCACAGCAGGGCCACCGCATCATCGAACTGGGAGCGGTCAAGGTGGAGCAAGGCAGGATCGTCGATGAGTTCTGCACCCTGGTGAATGGCGGCGCCGCCATCGATCCACGCGCTCAGGCCGTGCACGGCATCAGTTCCGCAATGCTGCGCGGCCAGCCGCAGCCGGAAGACGTTATCCCGCGCTTCCGTGATTTTATCGGCAGATATCCCCTGGTGGCGCATAACGCCGTCTTTGACGCCCGTTTTTTGCGCGCCGAATTTGCCCTGCAGGGTTTCGCCCTGCCCAATGCGGTGGAGTGCACGTTGCTGCTGAGTCGCAGAAAACTCCGCTTGCCCAATCACCGGCTCGAAACCGTTTACCAGTACTTTTTTGGCGAATTGCCACCGGATGCGCAGCCTCATCGAGCGCTAGACGATGCCCGGCTGGCGGCGCGGATCTGGTTGAAGCTGAAAAAGGTCTGACGGAGAAACCCAGGGCTTTGTTCAGGACGGGAGCGTAGAAAAATTCTGGAACCAAAAAGCACGGCAACGAAGGCAGTCCTGTTTTACACACCGCAATAGCGAGGTGCCGCGTGGCAGAGATGAGCAGCTTTGAACGATTATTCTGGTTTGATCAGCAAATTCGCGTTAACCGCTGGCCCAATGCCTCCACGATGGCGCGGCGGTTTGAAATCAGTGTCAAAACAGCTCAGCGCACCATTGAGTTTTTGCGCGACCGGATCGGTGCGCCGCTGATTTATCAGCCGCAACAGCGGGGCTATTGCTATGAAGATAGCAGCTTCTTCCTGCCGCAGGTGCCGGTGACGCAAAACGAGCTGCTGGCCATTTTACTGGCCCGTAATCTGCTGGCGGAAAGTGCCGGCGGATTGATTGGTGAATCCATTGCCGCTTTTGGTCGCAAGCTGCTTGGCCAGGTCCAGGTCGCCGGCATTGACGAACATCTGTTGCAGCAGAGCTTTTCAGCTTGCTGGAACGGCTACGCCCATTCTGAAGGTGCGACCTTTCAATTGGTAGCCGGCGCGCTGCTGCGGCACCAGACCATCGAATTCCAGTTCAGCAGTCCAGCCTCTCCTGCGACAACCCATCGTCGCGTCGATCCCTACCATTTACGGCACTACAACGGCAACTGGCTGCTGCAGGGCTGGTGCCATCTGCGGAGCGGCTGGCGCCTGTTCAATCTTGCCGGCGTTGCGCAAGTGACTCTCACCGACGACGTTTTCAGCCCGGTGCCATTGTCAGACTGGCCTCAACTCGACGCGGCCTACGGTGTTTTTCAGGGAGAAAAGCAGCAAGAAGTCGTGCTGCGCTTCACCGCTCAGCGGGCGCGCTGGATCAGCCGTGAGCACTGGCACCCGGCGCAACGCATGGAACCCCAGGCCGATGGCAGCCTGCTGCTGCGGCTACCGGTGGCGGATTACCGCGAAATAAAACTCAAAATTCTGCAATACGGCAGCGAAGTCGAGGTGCTTGCGCCCGACGATCTGCGAGACCAGATCCGCGACGAAATCGAAAAAATGCGATTACGCTATATGGCGCAGTGATTTTTTCAGGCGGTAGGACAGCGTATGTCCTAGGTCTGGTGGTAGTTTGGGTTGAAATGAGATGATCTCTTTTGAGAGGGAGCGGCGGATGAAATCATACAAAGAATTTTTTCTAAAAGTTAAGGGGAAAAATGCTTTTCCATTTCAGATGGAATTAGGTGAGCAGCCTTGGCCAGAACTTCTTGAAATTCCAACAGGTCTTGGAAAGACAGCAGGTGTTATCATCGCCTGGATTTACAAAATACTCCAGCAAGATAGCCAGACCCCCCGCCGTATGATCTGGTGCTTGCCGATGCGGGTTCTGGTGGAGCAGACAAAAAGCAATGTTGATGCCTGGATCAAAAAATCAGAACCCGATTTCAAGCAATTCGGGCTGCCTGTGCCAACAGTGCATGTCCTCATGGGTGGTGATGTTGATGTCAGCTGGGTGATGAACCCCGAACAGCCTGCAATTCTGATCGGGACACAGGACATGCTTTTGTCGCGTGCTCTGATGCGCGGCTACGGTATGAGTCGCTATCAGTGGCCTGTGCATTTTGCCTTGCTGCATAACGATGCTTTCTGGGTTTACGACGAAATCCAGTCGATGGGAGCAGGTTTGCCGACCTCCGCCCAATTGGAAGCGTTCCGGCGATCCTTCCCGGTTGCTCGTGCCAGCCGCAGCCTCTGGGTTTCGGCAACCCTCAATCCCCATTGGCTCGCCACCGTGGATATGCGCAGTTACCTTGAAAGCGTACGACATCTCAAGCTGACTGCGGATGGGGAAGAAAGTGCTCCGGTCAAGACCCGCCGTTCCGCGATCAAGCGACTGGCAAAGGCAACGACGAGGTTGACCGCCGATAATCACAAACAATCGGCTAAGATATATGCCGCCGAGCTGGCGCAAGAGGTTTTAACCCGCCATGTTGAGGGAACAACGACACTGGTTGTGCTGAATATGGTTGAACGGGTTCAGTCTGTTCTGGAAGCGATTGACCGAATGAAGCCCGCAGCGGAAACCTTTGCTGTTCATTCGCGGTTTCGCCCTGATGATCGCAAAAATTTGAATCGGAAGCTGTCCGAACCCCCCGATGAAGAGGGGCCGGGGCAGATCATTGTCGCGACCCAGGCGGTGGAGGCTGGCGTCGATATGACAAGCCGCGTCCTTTTTACCGAACTGGCGCCGTGGTCGTCGCTGGTCCAGCGCTTTGGACGCTGCAACCGCTATGGCGAAAGCAACGATAGCGGAGGGGCCGATGTCTTCTGGATCGACTTTGAACCAGACGCCAAGCTGGAAAGCCCTTACGATGCGGAAACAATCGCCGCCGCGCGGGCCAAACTGGATGGCCTCGAAAGCGCCAGCGCCGCCGACTTGCCGACCATCGATGCGTCGGCTCCATTATATCCTGTGCTGCGAACCAAGGACTTTCGCGACCTGTTCAACACCGATCCCGATTTGACCGGGTTTGATGTCGATGTCTCGCCCTATATCCGCGATGCCGACGATCTGGATATGCAACTCTTCTGGCGCGATTTGGCTCAAGGGGTGGATGAGCAATCGCAACCGACGCGAGAGGAATTGTGCCGGGCCTCCCTTGGGCAGGCAAAAGCACTGATCGACCGTATCCGTAAGCAAGAGTTACGCGCCTATCGCTGGGATAGTCTGGACGGGAAGTGGCGATCGTATCAAGGGAATGTCCGCCCCGGCCTCGTCTTGATGTTCGATGTCAAGGCAGGCGGCTACTCGGAGCGGTTAGGTCTGATGGCCTCCCTGAAGACACCTGTTGAGCCCATTACTCTGAATGGTGACAACGGTTCGTCGGAAACTCTCGGCGCTGACTGGCGCAGCCGACTTGCCCGCAATGTGGAGCTGACACATCATCTTGGCGATGTCGAGGCTGCCGCCGCGCAACTCTGTGAATCTCTTGGCGGCATCGAAGAAGAGGCCGCCGTGCTACGAGCCAGCCGCTGGCACGATGTCGGCAAGTCCCATGCTGTCTTTCAGGCCACTATGCACGACTGCCCGCTTGCGGAAGCGCCTGACAAGACGCCACTTCTTGCCAAGTCACCATCCCGTAGCCGGCACCAGCGCAAACATTTCCGACACGAACTTGCCTCCATGCTGGCTTGGCTGGAACAGGCGAAGAATGAGGAAAACGCCGACCTGATCGCTTATCTCATCGCCGCTCATCACGGCAAGGTGCGTTTGTCTCTGCGGGCTATTCCCGAGGAAAAGGGGCCAGATGGTCAACGTTTTGCCCGTGGCGTTTGGGAGGGGGATGAATTGCCCGAACTCGTGATTGACGACGGTGAAACGATCCCCGCAATCCGCCTGCGTCTCGATCTGATGGAGCTTGGCGAGGGAGAGATGGGGCCCTCGTGGACAGCGCGCACTCAGCAATTGCTCGATACTTACGGGCCGTTTCGGTTGGCCTGGCTGGAAACACTGGTGCGCATCGCCGATTGGCGCGCCTCCGGGGCGGAACAGGAGGATAACGCATGATTCACGAACACGTTTTGGGCGGATGCACTCCGGCGCCGTTAGCCCATTATCTCAAGGCCCTCGGCATTTTGCGGCTGGTGTCGGAGCAGAAAGATCCCCAGGCTGCCGGTTGTTGGCAGGGGGAGCAATTTGTCTTGCGCACGGGTTTGAGCCGGGAAGAGTTGGAGCGGTTCTTTCTGGAAGAATATCGACCTACGCCGATTGTTGCGCCATGGAATGGTGGAAGCGGATTTTATCCGAATGACAATAAAGGCGGGATAGATTCAATTGCAGCGGCTCAGACGGGAAGGCTCAGCCATTACAGCGATGTGATTACACTTGCCCGTAAGTGTGTCGGTCTTCGGGAAGAGAGTCCAAAAAATGACGAAAAGTCGGACTTCCTATGTCATTTGAGAGCGCACCTGCCAGATTCTGCATTGTTATGGTTTGATGCTGCCGTCATGCTGACCACTGAAAAACCCGAGTACCCCCCATTGCTTGGAACAGGTGGGAATGATGGTCGGCTCGACTTCACCAACAACTTCATGCAACGAGTTTCGGAACTATTCGATTCAACAGATGGAAATCCATCACCAAAATCTTTCGTCTGGCTCTCTGGGGCATTAAGCGGCGAAGCAGCACACGGACTGGTAACGAAGGCAATAGGTCAATTCTCTCCGGGCAACGCAGGTGGTCCTAATGCAACCACCGGATTCGGGACAGACTCACTGATGAATCCGTGGGATTTTGTTCTGATGTTGGAAGGTGCGCTGCTCTTTGCTGGGGCTGCGACACGGCGTATGGAAAGCTCTGATGCTTCCATCTTGAGCTACCCCTTTACCGTTCGGACAACGGGATCGGGAGCTGGTTGCGGTAATGTTGCCGACGAGGCTCCATCTAGGGCGGAAATTTGGATGCCATTGTGGAACAAAGCAATCAGCGCGCAGGAGTTGCGATTATTGCTCGCCGAGGGGCGTGTTACGGTCGGGCGACGCGCGGCGCGAGATGGCCTCGATTTTGCCCGCGCTGTTGGAGGTTATGGCGTTGATCGGGGAATCTCCAGTTTTCAACGCTATGCCTTTCTCATGCGTTCTGGAAAAGCCTATTTAGCAACGCCTCTTGCGCGCATTAAGGTGTTTCGCAACCCGCAAATTGATCTTGTCGCGCATTTGGATCGAGCCCAATGGCTTGAACGTCTGCGCCGTTTTGCTCGGGATAAGAACGCACCAAGCAGCATTCAGCAATTGGTGCGTTGTTTGGAAGATGCCATCTTCTCCCTTACACAAGGTGGCGGCTGTGCGGTATTGCAAAACCTCCTTGTTCTGATCGGACATATTCAGCAAACGTGTGCGAATAGCAACAAGGCGCGAGAGGCGCTTGTCCCTGTACCACTCCTTGGCCAAGAATGGGCACTGGAAGCCGACGACAACTCGCATGAATTTCGTTTGGCCTGTGCCTTGGCCGGGTTGACGGAGATACGCGGCAATCTGCTGCCGATCAAAGTGAACAAAGGAAAGATTGAGTGGGATACCGGCAGTCACCATGCGGTCTGGGGTGGCGGCCAGCTGGTCGGGAATCTGCTGCGGGTACTCAACCGCCGTTTGCTCGATGCGCAGCGCGGTGATCAAGCAGACAAGTCGCTGACAGGTCTGCCGGCAGCGGACCTCGCGGCAGTCCTGGCATTTTTGCGGGGAGAGACTGACGACGAACGGATTGCCGGTCTGCTTGCCGGGCTGGTCAACGTCAAACTACCGCAACATCTGCCAAGGCGGGAGTTGCCAGCCGATCAACCACCGGCGACCTTCGGCTTGCTGAAACCCCTCTTTACCCCTGACGCCATTCTACAAAAGCTTGGCCTGCTGCCAGCGGACGCGCATTTACCCCTGCCACGCGAAATCGTCACCTTGCTCAAGACCGGCAACCGCGATCAAGTCAACCGGGCCATCGAAATTGCCTGGCGCAGGCTGCGCATTGCCGGGTTGAAGTTGCCGACTCATCCCGGCCAACCGCCGGACTTGGTGGGGATCGACGGTGCCCGACTGGCAGCGGCGCTGATGATACCGCTGGCCATGGGTGATCTTGCCCGCATCTGCCAACCATTCACGCCGATTCAAAAGGCCGATTAACCATTTAACCAAGGAGGATACGATCATGGCTCTCGACTTTTCCGCTCTCGATACCGCACCCCGCCTGCTGCTGGAGGCCGAACTGAAACCCATTCAAGGAACCCGTTTCCAGCCGACCGGTTTCCCTGATCTTGGCGCAGCTGTTTATGACGGCCCCGATGGCCGCCGGATGCTGCTGGTGGAATCGGCGCAAAGCATGGCGAACCGGTTGGAGACGGTTTGCTGGGATTCTGCTGCTGATACCTGGAATCAGCCTCTTAAGGGGTTGCCAGTTATTAAAGTCGTCGATGATAAGGGAAAGTCATTGACGAATTCTGTGCTTGAGTCGCACCGCATTAATTCACCGTACATTCTCGAAAGTAAAGACAAGTCGGTCTTCGATAAATTAAAGGCAGAATTGTCAGATATGGAAGAGGGAGCCGTTGATATTCGCAAGCTCGCAAGAGTTTTGTTGAGACTTGATGCCAACGCCCTTATTCATGGGGTTTTTCTGGCAAAGAAAGAATTGTCCGGCGGCCGACTTCGCCTGCCGCGATTGATGTCGGCATTTATCGAGGCCGCTGATGCCAATGTGGCGCAAAGCGGCGGGGTCAAGAATGATCATGTCAATCCCTCCGGCGATACCGCAAAAGGTTTTGGTAACGTCCCCTTTTCCCGCGACGAATACACATCGCCGAACATTATTGCTTATTTCAACATCGACTTGTCCCAGCTACGAGGTTTCGGCCTCGGTGAGAAAGTCGAGCATTTGCTGCTGGCGATCATGCTCTACAAGATTCGTCGCTTACTTGAAGAAGGGATGCGTTTGCGCACAGCTTGCGATTTTGACTTGGTCGGTAATCTGTGCGTGACCCGACCGCAGTCGTTTGCCGTTCCGAGTATTGCCGAACTTGAGGGCGTTCTCCCTGGCTTGATTCAGGCGGTTGCCGCCGAAGGTCTTTTTGCCGAGCCGCGCGTGACCACCGTCACCTGGAGGAAATAATATGCTCGCCATCGGTTTTCGCTTCAGTGGTGGGCGCTATCACGCCACGCCGTGGGGGCGACATGTGAACGAGGCCGATGTCGAATGGCCGCCTTCGCCGTGGCGCATCCTGCGGGCTTTGATCGCGGTTTGGCATCGCAAGATTAACCACGAGAATTACCCTGTGGCGGCGCTGGAAGGGCTTCTGGCGCAACTTTCCGAAGAACTCCCAGCCTACCGCTTGCCGGCGGCTATTCATTCCCATGTGCGCCACTATATGCCGGTGCGCGAAGGGGCCAAGGACAAAAACACCCTGATCTTCGATGCTTTTGCCCGCGTATCTCCCGCGGATGAACTGATTGCCGTCTGGTCGGACGTGACCCTCGATACGGAGTCACAACATCTTCTCGATGAACTCCTTCTCGGGTTGGCTTATCTGGGACGGGCCGAAAGTTGGGTCGAGGCCCGACGACTCGAATCGTGGCAAGGTGAACCGGACTGTGTGCCGGGCGATACGCCCCTTGATGTGACGACCGGCGAGATCGGTGAAGTCATCCCCCTCTTCTGTCCGCAATCGCCCCCTGCCTATCAGGCTTTTCGCAGCCAGTGGCAAGAGGCTAATCCGGTCAAAGGGAAAAAGAAGGGTAGCGCGGTTCTGCCCAAATCGTGGCTGGAAGCCGTCAGCCTGGAAACCAGTCAACTTCAAGCCGCTGGTTGGAGCCAGCCTCCGGCGGCGCGGCGGGTCTTTTACCGGCGACCGTCCGGAGCGCTAAAACCCGCAGCCGCAACGGTGGTCGTCCGGTCTCGTCCGCAACCGGCAGTGGTGACGACAATCCGCTTCGCTCTGTACGGGCGGCCATTACCCCGCATGGAAGATGCCGTAAAGATCGGTGAACTCACCCGCGTTGCTCTGATGCATCTGTCAGATAAACATCTTGGGCAAGTGCCGGTCTTGCTCTCGGGTCACGACCTTCCCGAAACGAATCGCCACGCTCACGCCTTCTTCCTCCCCGAGGGGAATGCCCAGGGGCGCATTGATCATCTGCTGGTTCATGCCCCGGGAGGATTCGAGACCGAACACCTGCGGGCGATCAAGAAACTGAATCGGCTCTTTACCCGCGATGGCAGCGAGTGGCAGGTGCTTTTTGAAGGGGCCGGCCCACTTGGCGACTTTGCCGAGGTCAGTCCGCATGTGGGGTGTGGACAGAGGTGGCAATCCGTGACTCCCTATCTGCGGCCCTGGCACATCAAGAAAAATTTCGGGATCACGGAACAAATCCGCCGGGAATGCCGTTTGCGTGGTCTGCCGGAACCATTGGAAATCAGACCGATGCCTGAGGTGATGGTTGGCAATGTGCCACGACGACCTGTGCATTTTTATCGTTTTCGTAGTAAGCGAGGGTTGATACAGCCTGATACTGGCGGAGCATTGGTCGAAATTGAATTTCCCCAAGCGGTTTCTGGCCCTCTGGCTCTCGGCTTCGCCTGCCACTACGGCCTCGGCCTCTTCGCTCCCGTCAAAATTTGACAATACCGGAAGAACTTCCAGGAGGGTTTTATGTACTTCACCATCGGTCAAAAAATCATCCACCCCGAATACGGCGAGGCGATTGTGCGGTTTGTCGGTAAGGAACGGATTGGTCTGGAATTTCCCGATGGTCAACAGGCGCTGTTCAAAAAGGACGATCTCAACAAGTCGCCCCTTGATTACGATATAGCTGCCGCCGAGGGGAAAACAGACCTCCCCTGGCCGCAGTCGACTTTCATTCCGGACGGCGAAGCGGAGGAACACTACCTTGGCGCTCATTGGCAACCTTTTGTTGACGATACCGGGGAGATTCTCGCCAAGCTGCCGGAGTATCTGAAAAGTGCGAGAGAAAAGAACGCGCTTGGCCTGCTGTTGAAGCCGGAACGTGCGTTGCCCGAAGATTGGACTAAAGGGTTTGCTCTGGCCTGGCCGTCCGTGCAGGAAGGTCTTGCCATCGGCATTCGTATAGCGGCCGGAGCGCATGAGATTGTTTCTGTATTCCCCTTTACCCGGGGTGGTTCGCAACACCAGCTGACGGTTAAAAAGGTCCGGGTCTGGGAGGACGGTCTGACCGCGCAGATCGATGCGCTCTTCGGCAACGCCGTCTTGACCTTTTTCGATACCGACTTTGTCGCGAACCGTGGCTGGTACGAGGCTGGACGCTCACAGGAATTTTTGTTGACCGGCTTAGCCTACAGCGCCCGTCCTGCCGAAATTTTTGAAATATCCATCACCCATTCTCCGGATGAAATCGCCTGGTTTAACCAGTTACCGAAGACTGAAGGACGTGAGTTGATGCCGGAGGAAACTCTCTCCTTGCGGGGGACGGCGATCTTGCTGCCGCTCAATGATGGCGATCGGGATGAATACAGTTTTCGCGGAGAGGTTTTGCAGGCTGACCCATTCTCCGATTTTCTCGGGCAGGACGGTTGGCGCGTACGTGTGCGAGTTCTGCGCGATACGCCGGATGATCTGGATCTCGAAATCCGTATCACTGAAAGAGTCTGGGAAGGGGCACAGCCACCGCGGGTTGGTGACGATATCAAGGGCACTCTCTGGTTGCAGGGGTTTTTGTGGAGCACGGAACCAACGGACGATGACGACGGCTGATTATGGTCTCGGGGAACTGTCGTTTTGGCAGGGGGGCTCGGTCGTTGACAATCCCCTTTAACAAAGGAGGCCGACGGAGAATTTCCAAGCCTCCCCCTTTGGCAAAGGGGGACCGAGGGGGATTTGATTTACCGATACGCCTTGTCATGCTGCACATGCAGGCTGACCAGCACCAGAGTCGGGCCGTTGAGCAGGCAGGCGATGGCCCGGGAGCTGCCGGTGACGCGCAGGGAGTAGAGCTGCTGGCCGGTGGTCGGTTCGATCATGCCGTGAAGTTTTTCGAAGTTGATGCCGGGATGTTTCCACAGTTCGGGGAGGTCGAGGGCCTGCAGCAACACCAGCATTTTAGCAGCGGCTTTCCGTATTGGCAGCTCGGCGGCCATGACCGCTTCGTCGAAGGCGGGGCGGATTTCAATCCTCACCGGACCACCGTTTGGCGACTTTTTCGGCCTCCTCCGTGGTTCCGACCCTCTCCGAGGGGCGGACGTCGGTCAGCGAGCGGGTGATGGAATCTTTGCTCTCGGCGGTCCAGGCCCACAGCTGATGGCGGGGGACGGGTTCCACCGGAATCAGCAGGATGCGGCCGTCTTCGAGTATTTCGATATCCACCGTGTCGCCCGGTTTGATGCCGGTGGCGGGGGGCAGGGTAATCCGTCTGCGGGAATCGGTTTGTGTGAGCATGGTTTCGACCTCCTGGAACATAGATAGCAGAGGTTGACCGTGTGGGCAATGCCCAATTTGGGTGATGTTGCATGGAGGGTGCGATGAAGGCCACAAACGAAGATTTTCCCTTGATCCCGGTGCGGATGCTCAACGAATTCGTCTATTGTCCCCGACTTGGCTATCAGATGTGGGTACAGGGGGAGTTCGCTCCCAGCGCCGATACGGTGGACGGAACCATCAAGCATCGCCGGGTTGATCGCCAGGGAGGGCCGCAACTTCCCGAAGAACCGGCGCAGGATGAATTTATTCACGTGCGTTCTGTGAGCCTTGGCTCCGAAGTCTTGGGAATAACAGCCAAAATCGACTTGGTGGAAGGGCAGGGCCAGGTCGTTCGGCCTGTCGATTACAAGCGGGGGAAACGACCCCATGTTGCCAGTGGTGCTTATGACCCTGAACGGGTGCAGCTATGTGCCCAGGGATTGTTGTTGCGGGAACAGGGCTACGAATGCAGTGGTGGTGATCTTTATTTTGTGGCGTCGAAGGAGCGGGTGCCGGTTGTTTTCGATGAGGCACTGATAGCGCAGACGCTGGATGCCATTGCTTGTTTTCGCGACGTGGCGCGCCAAGGGACAATACCGCCTCCTTTGGAGGATAGTCCTAAGTGTCCGCGTTGTTCGTTGGTGGGGATTTGCCTGCCCGAAGAAATCCGCTTTCTGGGCAAGGCCGGTCTGACGCCCCGGCCGATTTTTGCCGCCAGCGAAAAGGGGCTGCCCCTATATGTGCAGTCGCCGCGCGCTTATATCCGCAAGGATGGCGAGCGACTGGTTATTGAGGTTGAAAAAGAGAAGGTGGCAACGGCTGCCTATGGCGACACGTCGCAACTGGTGCTGTTTGGCAATGCCAGCCTGACCACCCCGGCTCTGCACGAGTGTCTGAGGCGGGAAATCCCTGTAACTTGGCTTAGTTATGGTGGATGGTTCATGGGTCACACGGTCAGCACGGGGCATCGCAATGTGGAAATCCGCACCCACCAGTACCGCGCCAGTTTCGATCCTGAATTTTGTTTGCGTCTGGCACGTCGGTTGGTTGCTGGCAAGATTGCCAATTGCCGTACTCTGCTCAAGCGCAACTGGAAAGGTGATTCTGCGGAAATTAAGTCTGTGCTTGCCGCCCTGCGTCGAGGGCTTCGGGTAAGCATGCAGGCTGATGCTTTGGAAACGCTGTTGGGTGTTGAGGGAACGGCAGCCGGTCGCTACTTTGAAAACTTCGCCGGCATGTTTGGCAAGGTCAGTGAGGGTTCATTGCCATTCGATATGAACGGCCGCAATCGCCGGCCCCCGCGAGATCCTGTTAATGCGTTGCTTTCCTTTGGCTATGCCATGCTTGCCCGTGAGTGGACTGTTACCTTGGCCGCTGTTGGTCTTGATGCCTATCGGGGTTTCTATCATCAGCCTCGTTTTGGTCGACCGGCTCTGGCGCTCGACATGATGGAGCCCTTCAGGCCTCTCATCGCGGATTCAACGGTGTTGATGGCCATAAACAATGGCGAGGTGCGGCAGAGCGATTTTATTTATGCCGCTGGCGCATGCACACTTGGAGAAAAAGGACGTAAAAGTTTCATCGCGGCCTTCGAGCGGCGCATGAGTCAGGAGGTAACACATCCGATTTTGAAATACCGCCTGAGTTATCGCCGGCTGCTGGAGGTGCAGGCCCGCCTGCTGATTCGTTTTCTTGCGGGTGAAATTCCATCTTACCCCGTGTTTGTTACCCGATGATGCACATGGAACATCTTTATATTATCAGTTATGATGTCAGCAATCAGCGGCGTTGGCGGCGATTGTTCAAGATGCTGCATGGTTACGGCGAATGGTTGCAACTGTCTGTTTTTCAGTGTCGGCTTGGGAAGATGCGCATGCTGCAACTGGAAGCCTCTATTGGCGAAATTGTCAATCATCGTGAAGATCATGTGCTGATACTTGATCTAGGGCCGGCGGAAAACGTGAACCCTCATGTACGCAGCATCGGTAAAAGTTTCGAACCTATCCAGCGAAATCCGGTCATTGTTTGAATGTAAGTTCCAAGAACTGGCGGCTGCCGGAGCGCTGCGAGGGCTTTGGTGGTGCAGGGAGAGTTGGTGGTGCTCGAAAAGGGCAAGTTCTTTGATAATTGAAGAAATTTTTGGTACAAATCGACAAAATTCAGGACGGAAATTGTTCTTATTGTGCAGGATAAGCGCACCTCTCGAAAACATCTCCTTGAATCCCTGATTCAACTGCTGTTATAACACGGACTATCTTCCGAGGCATCACTGCCTCGGCCCCATTGAAGCTTGTAAGTCGATGATCTGGCCGTTGGCCGTGTCGATGATCTTCCGAGGCATCACTGCCTCGGCCCCATTGAAGCTCGACGGCCAGCACATGGTCAAGATACCCAAGTTCTAATCTTCCGAGGCATCACTGCCTCGGCCCCATTGAAGCGATTTTGTTAGGCGCGTAGGCAATCCGAACATGGCAGATCTTCCGAGGCATCACTGCCTCGGCCCCATTGAAGCGCCTTCATGGGCAACGACCAGGGGCAGGTATTCACGATCTTCCGAGGCATCACTGCCTCGGCCCCATTGAAGCTCTCCTGCAAGGATACTCTTGACCTCTGGAAAAGGATCTTCCGAGGCATCACTGCCTCGGCCCCATTGAAGCGACTAAACAATCCAAGAGCAAGCTAAGTTCGCTCTTATCTTCCGAGGCATCACTGCCTCGGCCCCATTGAAGCGAATACGACGAGACGCTTGGTTGGGACTATGACTTTATCTTCCGAGGCATCACTGCCTCGGCCCCATTGAAGCGATGAAAGAACTCAAAAGCCTTGAGCCTGTCCAGTTATCTTCCGAGGCATCACTGCCTCGGCCCCATTGAAGCATGTAGAAGTTGCTCTGCTGGATCAGCTTGATCAGATCTTCCGAGGCATCACTGCCTCGGCCCCATTGAAGCGTAAAGTTCAGGGTGGGCCTGCGGGTCGACGAGGACATCTTCCGAGGCATCACTGCCTCGGCCCCATTGAAGCCAATACTCGCTACCATTGGTTTCGGCCTTATTTTCGTATCTTCCGAGGCATCACTGCCTCGGCCCCATTGAAGCGTCGGTCATGATTGGCTCCTGTTGGGCGGCATCCGATCTTCCGAGGCATCACTGCCTCGGCCCCATTGAAGCGTATTGAGCCTGGAACCAGAATCGGCACGGGAACTTATCTTCCGAGGCATCACTGCCTCGGCCCCATTGAAGCCTCAAACGCGGCCACATTTGCCAGCACCCGATCTCGCATCTTCCGAGGCATCACTGCCTCGGCCCCATTGAAGCATCCAGGCCGGCCAGATCCAGGGCGCCGCGCCCGATATCTTCCGAGGCATCACTGCCTCGGCCCCATTGAAGCGGCGGCGCTGATGATGGCCTTGCGGATGCTGTAGTAATCTTCCGAGGCATCACTGCCTCGGCCCCATTGAAGCGGGAATTTGCGGATTTTGAACGGCGCCGGGTTGGCGATCTTCCGAGGCATCACTGCCTCGGCCCCATTGAAGCGAGATTATCTACTACTAAGCCGCCGGGGCGGCCGGTCATCTTCCGAGGCATCACTGCCTCGGCCCCATTGAAGCTCCTGAAGCGGTTGACCGCCACCTCGGCCGATTCAAATCTTCCGAGGCATCACTGCCTCGGCCCCATTGAAGCGAGCCTTCGCGTTTCAAAGGTCATTCTTTTTTCCGATCTTCCGAGGCATCACTGCCTCGGCCCCATTGAAGCGCTGTACGCGGACAGGTCGCCCAAAAAGGCCAGGGCATCTTCCGAGGCATCACTGCCTCGGCCCCATTGAAGCATAGCGCTGTAGGGAACGCCTACGAAAGGCTCCCGGATCTTCCGAGGCATCACTGCCTCGGCCCCATTGAAGCTTTCAATCTATATAAGAAAGGTAGTCAAAGGTCATAATCTTCCGAGGCATCACTGCCTCGGCCCCATTGAAGCGTGACCTTTGGCCTCCTTCAACCCCAAAGGTCATCATCTTCCGAGGCATCACTGCCTCGGCCCCATTGAAGCACGCTGAAGTACTCGGATGACGGGGCGGTGTGGTCATCTTCCGAGGCATCACTGCCTCGGCCCCATTGAAGCACTCTCCCCGGCTACCCCCAAAATCCCCCGTTCCCGATCTTCCGAGGCATCACTGCCTCGGCCCCATTGAAGCACGAGATGCGACCAACCCAAGATACCGACGTGCAGCAGATCTTCCGAGGCATCACTGCCTCGGCCCCATTGAAGCGTCATCGGCGGTAGTGTTGACCCAGGCCGTGGCGCATCTTCCGAGGCATCACTGCCTCGGCCCCATTGAAGCCCGATATCGACCCAGCGGTCGTAGATGGCGACCACGTTATCTTCCGAGGCATCACTGCCTCGGCCCCATTGAAGCGCTCCCGCATCGAGAAGGCGCGGGAGCGAGAAACCTAATCTTCCGAGGCATCACTGCCTCGGCCCCATTGAAGCGACGCTGGGGGGGTCGGGGTTGACGCCCAGCTCTTATCTTCCGAGGCATCACTGCCTCGGCCCCATTGAAGCTTTCCCGTCTGGTGAAGATGGAACACCCCGCCCGGCATCTTCCGAGGCATCACTGCCTCGGCCCCATTGAAGCTACATTCGCCGGAGAAGACCCTAAGCACATGAGGATATCTTCCGAGGCATCACTGCCTCGGCCCCATTGAAGCAGAGCAAATCTTATAGCGTAAGCGCCTGATATGATATCTTCCGAGGCATCACTGCCTCGGCCCCATTGAAGCACCAGGTGGGGGACATGGGCCAACGGCTACGGTTGATCTTCCGAGGCATCACTGCCTCGGCCCCATTGAAGCCTGCATATCGAACCGGACCGTCTCGACGGCGACCGTATCTTCCGAGGCATCACTGCCTCGGCCCCATTGAAGCTGTTGAATCGCTTACTTAGCCGCAGGCCGAGCCAGATCTTCCGAGGCATCACTGCCTCGGCCCCATTGAAGCGTATCTGAGACGCGCAGCACGAGCACCGCGCCGCCCACATCTTCCGAGGCATCACTGCCTCGGCCCCATTGAAGCATGGCCCTGCGGGAAGAGTCGCGCAAAACCGGCGACGATCTTCCGAGGCATCACTGCCTCGGCCCCATTGAAGCCCACGCGCCGGGGGTGATCCGTACCGCGCGGCGGTTGATCTTCCGAGGCATCACTGCCTCGGCCCCATTGAAGCTTCTTCGGCTAGGTCCAGCTGCCGCCCGGCAGGCAGATCTTCCGAGGCATCACTGCCTCGGCCCCATTGAAGCGAGCAAGCCAGCGCTCAGATCATTGGGTATCAGCAGATCTTCCGAGGCATCACTGCCTCGGCCCCATTGAAGCCCAAGATGCCCGAGCCGGCGCGCACGCCGGCCCAGGATCTTCCGAGGCATCACTGCCTCGGCCCCATTGAAGCTGCGCCGAGCGCGTACACCAGCCCGTCTGTTATATATCTTCCGAGGCATCACTGCCTCGGCCCCATTGAAGCCACGCCTGGCCCGCACAAAACAGCGGAGAAGGCAGATCTTCCGAGGCATCACTGCCTCGGCCCCATTGAAGCAGCGGTGACGGCGCTGGCCTTGTAGCTGACGTGGAGATCTTCCGAGGCATCACTGCCTCGGCCCCATTGAAGCACCGCCGGCCTGGCAGCTGCGTCCCAGGGCGTGAAATCTTCCGAGGCATCACTGCCTCGGCCCCATTGAAGCGGCCACGACGCCAGCAAGGCGACTTGCTTGTGGCTGATCTTCCGAGGCATCACTGCCTCGGCCCCATTGAAGCCTTATGAAGGGCCTCGCCCTCATGCTTTTCCATTGATCTTCCGAGGCATCACTGCCTCGGCCCCATTGAAGCGGCCATGCTAAGGCCCGCCTTGCGGCGGGCCTCCCTATCTTCCGAGGCATCACTGCCTCGGCCCCATTGAAGCGTGGTGGCCGACGAAACCACCTGCTATGTGTGGCTGATCTTCCGAGGCATCACTGCCTCGGCCCCATTGAAGCCGGCGTCGAGCTGGTTGATGGTGAGGCTGATGTTGGATCTTCCGAGGCATCACTGCCTCGGCCCCATTGAAGCACGACGCGCTGTATCAGCTGATGCGCCTGCGCCAGATCTTCCGAGGCATCACTGCCTCGGCCCCATTGAAGCTATTTCGAGGTTTCCGCCCTCGGCCACCAACAGCCCATCTTCCGAGGCATCACTGCCTCGGCCCCATTGAAGCTGTAATCGATGCCGCGATATTCCACGGGGCTGGCCATCTTCCGAGGCATCACTGCCTCGGCCCCATTGAAGCAGATATGCAACTAGAAACAAGCGGGGGCTGCCTGCGCATCTTCCGAGGCATCACTGCCTCGGCCCCATTGAAGCTGCCTACACCACATCGTCGGCTTTTTCGGCAACCTGATCTTCCGAGGCATCACTGCCTCGGCCCCATTGAAGCACGATGTAATGACCGTGCTGACCACCGACGCCGAATCTTCCGAGGCATCACTGCCTCGGCCCCATTGAAGCCGATGCCCAACATAGCCGCATGCCTCTGAGCTGCATATCTTCCGAGGCATCACTGCCTCGGCCCCATTGAAGCGAGGGTGCGGCCGCAGCGTGTGGCGGCGGCGCGGAATCTTCCGAGGCATCACTGCCTCGGCCCCATTGAAGCCTGTCGTAGATGACGATTTCGTCACCGATGGTGGCGATCTTCCGAGGCATCACTGCCTCGGCCCCATTGAAGCGACATTTTACAAACTTGCCACCATTAAAGGCTCTGTCGAATCTTCCGAGGCATCACTGCCTCGGCCCCATTGAAGCAATTTTACTAATTTCATTTTCATTTAAATTGAAAATTATCTTCCGAGGCATCACTGCCTCGGCCCCATTGAAGCATGATTATGCAAACACTCAACTAGGCGCTGGTGCTATCTTCCGAGGCATCACTGCCTCGGCCCCATTGAAGCTTATAAGAGGTAATAAAGTGTTATCTAAGGGTTATAATATCTTCCGAGGCATCACTGCCTCGGCCCCATTGAAGCTTAGTTTGGTTGCCACGCCGCTGATCTTGGGCGTTATCTTCCGAGGCATCACTGCCTCGGCCCCATTGAAGCGTTGTCAAGAACTTTTTCCAGGCCTGCAAGCAATGATCTTCCGAGGCATCACTGCCTCGGCCCCATTGAAGCGACCAAGGTTTCTAGACTGGGGGTTGATATTCCATGATCTTCCGAGGCATCACTGCCTCGGCCCCATTGAAGCATGCCGCCCTGAATCTGTACCTCGAAATAGCCGCATCTTCCGAGGCATCACTGCCTCGGCCCCATTGAAGCTATGAGTATTCAGAAACGAATAAGGCTCCTATGAGATCTTCCGAGGCATCACTGCCTCGGCCCCATTGAAGCCCGCTGGCGGCCACCGTGGCTGCCCCGGTAATAGCTATCTTCCGAGGCATCACTGCCTCGGCCCCATTGAAGCGCGGAACTGTTGCGGGAGTTGCGGCCGGCAGTGGGCGATCTTCCGAGGCATCACTGCCTCGGCCCCATTGAAGCGAGGGTGGACGCCTCAATCCCGAGGTTTTCCGCAATATCTTCCGAGGCATCACTGCCTCGGCCCCATTGAAGCATGGGCTTCGCCGGGGTCTTTGCCTTGGGTGACGGCGATCTTCCGAGGCATCACTGCCTCGGCCCCATTGAAGCGCGGGCGGCGGCGACCTTGGCGGCGGCGGCGGCTTGCATCTTCCGAGGCATCACTGCCTCGGCCCCATTGAAGCGTGGTGTAGGGCGTGGCCTCGATGCCGGGGAATGTGTGATCTTCCGAGGCATCACTGCCTCGGCCCCATTGAAGCACCCTAGCAGCTTCAGCGGCCTCGGGTATGGTGGTATCTTCCGAGGCATCACTGCCTCGGCCCCATTGAAGCGACGACCCCGGCCTGCTCAGCCCAGGCATGCTGATCGAATCTTCCGAGGCATCACTGCCTCGGCCCCATTGAAGCTACTAGCTGGGGTGATCATTCTAATGAGGAAAATAGATCTTCCGAGGCATCACTGCCTCGGCCCCATTGAAGCCTACGCTGCGGGCGCCGGAGTCGGCCAGGATGCGCTGATCTTCCGAGGCATCACTGCCTCGGCCCCATTGAAGCAATAAATGTTTAAGGAGAATGAAGACGGAGAAATACATCTTCCGAGGCATCACTGCCTCGGCCCCATTGAAGCGGGATGACGGCAAACAGGTTGCCGTTGCCATCATCGCATCTTCCGAGGCATCACTGCCTCGGCCCCATTGAAGCAGGAGGCCCAACAATGCACGACGAATTTGGAACAGCATCTTCCGAGGCATCACTGCCTCGGCAATATCGCGCATCGCCGGCGACAAATCGCCCAGGCGCTGCCGCAGGCGGGCGAACAGGGCGTCTACTTCGGCGGTATCGATGCTGATGGTGAGCATGGGCGTTGCTTTCGTTGGGGGTTGTGGTAGTGTTTATCTGTAGCGAGGCGACGACAGGGAATTTTCGGCGTCCTGCAGGCTTCCGAGCGGATGGTGGGGAGAAGCCGGCCACCCGCCTCGCTACCCATCACAGCCCCCCCCAAATCAGGGTGTGATCTTCTGACGCCAGGTTGGCCCTCTCCACCACACCTGCTGTAACGAACGCGTTCACTGTCCCCTGCTTTTTGACCCTTCTGTTGATCTCCACCACGATCTTGTTCTTCCTCCCGTCAATCTCTCGCGTCACCACATAGAGCAGCCGATTTTTGTGCAGAATCACGGCTTCCGGGTTGCGGATGATCTCCGGGATGCGCAGAAAGTCGGCCTCGGTCAGCTTCGCCGCTTTGCTGTCGCGCAGGGCATGCAGCGCCTGTTTGTCGGTCATGGCGATCAGCGGGGTTTCCAGTCCTATCCCGCGAGCCTCCAGCGCGGCCATGATCTCGGGGCGTACCCACCCCACAGGGATGAGCTGCCCGGTGGCCTGACGGCGTGCCATCAGCTCTTTTATTGTCTGCTCGTACACCTGCTGTCGCAGCTCGGCACCGGCCATCGATGTGATGATGGCGTTGCGGAACGCTTCCGGCCAGGTACTGGCCTGCTGCCAGACCACCTGGTCGAACTCCCGCCAGGTCTTGCCTGGGTTGAGTCCGAAGCCCTTGTCCGGCATCATCAGGCGGGCGGGCATTTTGCCGCCGGTGACCGGGTCGACCGGTTCAATCAATTTGCCGGTTGGGTCGTCAGTCTCAGGCGTCAGGCCCCGGCTCTGCAACTGGCGGTCGCTCAAGGTGCGCACACTGCAGCGGCAGCGAAAGCCGTTGGGCGGGTACCAGGTGTCCCAGTAGGGGTGATCGTGACGGTAGACCTTGCCGTGCTGGGCGGCGTGGCTGGGGCGGGTGCTGCCGCAGCTGAGCAAAATAGGGCATTGCGTAAACGAAAAAGGGCTACACCGTATACAGTATGCCAGCGGGTTCTTGCCGGGAGTGGCTCTGGGGGGTTGACAGCGGGGGTTGTTTTGAGGCAAAACGAACTGATGTTCGCGCGCCGTCCTGATCGCGGGGCGGTTGCTGTCCGCTGGGGTGGCTGTGTGCTGCCGGTTTGTGCAGACGAGTGCGCCGGGTTTTCCCTGTCGACAGGTTGCCTATGAATGCCATCTGGAAATCCACGCAGGAACGGCGCCGTAAGCTTCGTCGAAAACGTCGGCTGCAACTGCTGGCGGTTCTGCTCTGTTGTGCCACCCTGTTTGGCCTGTATCACTTCCCACCGCAATTCTCCGATCCTTCGGATCTTTCCACGGATGTTTTCCCGGAATCAGAATCGGTTGTCTGCCCGCCCGTTGAGCTGGCGCAAGATGCCGTAGCCGATCCGGCACTGGTGGCTGAGGCCGCGGTGCCGACGGAATCTGTTCTGAAACACGAGATCGTTCAGGGTGATACCCTCAGCTCGATTTTCGATGACCTGCGTCTGAGCCGTGCGGCCATGTGTCAGATTCTGGCGGCGGATGAGGAGGTTCTGGCCCTTGATACGCTGCGGCCAGGCAACCGTCTGACCTTTACTCTTGATCCGCAGTCTCGTGAACTGCAGAAGATGGAACTGTTTGTTCACCCGGCGCGCTGGGTACTGTATACCCGTGCCGATGCGGCCAGTTTCGATTTTGAGGAGGTGGTGCTGCCGGGCAGGTGGGAGCAGCAGCTGCTTGAAGGCGAAATTCAGGGCAGCTTCTATGTGTCTGCCCGCCGGGCCGGCTTGACCGATCAGGAGACGGCCCAGGTCGGCGATCTGTTTTCCGATCAGATCCATTTTGCCCGCGAAATGCAGGCCGGAGACCGCTTTCAGATTATTCGTAGCCAGCAGTTTGTCGAGACGGAACCCACCGGCCAGAGCCGTATAGAGGGGGTGCGGATCTTCCGGGGCAAACAGCTCTACAGTGCTTTTCTGTTCGAGGATGGCAATTATTACGACCACAAGGGCGAGAGCCTGGCGCGGGCCTTTCGGCGCTATCCGACAACCGGTCAGTATCGGGTAAGTTCCCATTTCAATCCGCGCCGGTTGCATCCCATCACCCGACGGGTTTCGCCGCACAATGGCGTCGATTTCGCCATGCCGACGGGCACGCCGATTGTTTCCATTGGTGATGGCGTGGTGACACGGGTGCAGAATCATCCTTATGCTGGCAAGTATGTTGAAATTCAGCATGGCAGTCATTACGCCACCCGTTATCTGCATCTGAGCCGGTTTCAGGTCAAGCCCGGACAACGGGTGAAGCGGGGCCAGCGCATTGCCATGTCCGGCAATACCGGCCGTTCGACCGGCCCGCATCTGCATTTCGAGCTGCATATCAAGGGCCGGCCGGTCAATCCATTGACGGCGAGTATCCCCATGGCCTCGTCGGTTCCCAGGGCCAAGCTGGCTCTGTTCAATCAGCGGGTGGAGGAATTGGTCGGGCTGATGGAGCATCCGCCGACCCATATTGCCCAGCCCTCGTCTCCGCCGCGGGGCGATCGTCCGCTCACCGGTCAACTGTCTGTTTCTTCCGCCGAGGCCATTCCGGCTTCCTGATTCTTATCATTCAAAACACTTCCTGTTTGTGATTGTTAGCGGTTGCCGGTTGTGCCAGAGGCTCGACTTCAATGGCGATGACCCGGCACGGCAGTGTGCGTGCGATCAGGTCGCGGCAGTGCTGTGGTGGCCGGGGCTGGTGGCTGCTGAGACGAATGATGGCGGCCTGCTCATGCGGACCGATAGCCCACTGGCGCAGATCACAGACCTGAGCGCCGTTCTCTTCCAGCAGTTGCCGCAGTCGTTCACGATTTTCCGGCTGGTCGGTGCGATCCAGCAGGGTGGCGCTGGCCAGCGCTCAGGTGACGCATGACAGGATTTCCCTGACGGGTTGGCGTTATGTCAGACATTTTTCAGCAGGTTGGCGGTCAGGCTGGGCGTCAAGTTGTTTGACTGTCAAGCTGTATCGGCGCGAATCAGGAGGCGGCATGTTTGAAACCGCGGTTGTGGCCTTCACTACGTTTTTTGCCACCATTGGTCCGGTGGATGTGGCGGCGCTCTACGCGGCCCTGACCACTGCGGCTGTGCCGGCGGCACGGCGGTCCATGGCGCTGCGCGGCACGGCCCTGGCGGCGCTGATCCTGCTGCTGTTTGCCCTGTTTGGTGATGCGGTATTGCGCAGCCTGGGGGTTTCACTGGCGGCGTTGCAGCTTGGAGGTGGCATTCTGCTGTTGCTGATCGGTATCGATATGGTGTTTGTGCGGCCATCCGGTGGTACTGGCGCCACGCCGGCCGAAGCCCGCGAGGCTGCCGCCCGTCACGATGTGGCGGTTTTCCCCCTGGCAACGCCATTGATTGCCGGGCCGGGTGCCATGAGCGCGACCATGCTGCTGATGGCCCAGGCCCAGGGACAGTGGCAGGCCGAGGTTCTGGTGATCCTGATGCTGCTGCTGGTGTTGGCGCTGACCCTGGTTTTGCTGCTGGTGGCCAGCCGGATTCAGCAGTGGCTGGGGGTGACCGGCATGCAGGTGATCAGTCGGGTGTTCGGTGTGCTGCTGACGGCGCTGGCGGCCCAGTTCATGATCGATGGTGTGCGTCACAGTGGCCTGCTCGGTTAGCTCGCCGGCCGGCAAGGCCGCGCTGTCGCGGACGGCAGAGACAACCGCCGCAGCGGCGTTCAAGGTCGAACAGGTAACGGTGGAATTGCAGGCAGTCTGCCTATGGCAGGGGTGCCGGCCACTGTTGCAGAATCTGACCCTGCGGCTGGAAGCCGGCCAGCGCTGGGTGGTGCTGGGCCGCAACGGTTCCGGCAAAACCGCGCTGGGGCAGCTGCTTTGCGGTTTGCGTCAGCCGCACCAGGGCCTGTGCCGTCGGCCGCCGCGCACCGCTCTGGTGGCTTTTGAGCAGATTGATCGCATTTTTGAAAACGAGCGTTATCAGGATGACAGCGATTTTGTGGGGGGCTGTGATCCTGGCACCCTGGCGCGTGATTTCCTGTTGCAACAGACCGATGCCGCCGTGGCCGGCCAGCTGCCGCAACTGGCCCGCCGCCTGGGTCTCGAAGCCCTGCTGCAGCGGGGTATCCGCTTTCTGTCCACCGGTGAGATGCGCAAGCTGGTGCTGTTGCAGGCGCTGTGTCGCCAGCCCCAGCTGCTGGTGCTGGACGAGCCCTTTGACGGCCTCGACGCGCCGACCTGTCAGACCCTGACCCGCCTGATCGACGAGGTGGCCGCCCAGGGGGTGCAGGTGCTGTTGCTGCTTAACCGCCTGAGTGACGTGCCGGTCGCCACCAGTCATCTGGCCTGTCTGCATGGTGGGCTGCTGGTGGCCAGTGGTCCGCTGCCGCAGATGCTGCGCAGCAGTGCGCTACAGCGACTGCAGCAGTTCGGGCAGATCCGGCCCGAGCAGCTGCCGGGCGCACTGGCGCCGACCGAGCCGTTACAGCTGCCACCGCACGAACCCCTGCTGCAGCTGCGTCGGGTGCAGGTGCGCTATGGCGAACGATTTATTTTGCGCGATCTCGACTGGACGGTGTGGCCGGGCGAACACTGGCGCATCAGTGGCCCCAATGGCGCCGGCAAGTCGACCCTGCTGGCGCTGATCAGCGGCGACAATGCGCAGGCCTACGCCAACGACATCCGTCTGTTTGGCCGGCGCAAGGGCAGCGGCGAAAGTCTGTGGCAGATTCGCCGTCATCTGGGTCTGGTCTCCACTGCTCTGCAGCAGGACTACCGGGTCGGGGTGACGGCGCGGCTAGCGGTGCTTTCCGGTTTCTTCGATTCCATCGGGGTATACCGCGCTTGTAGCCGGCAGCAGGATCAGATTGCCCGGGCCTGGCTCAACGTGCTGCAGCTGGCCGATCAGGCCGAGCGGCCGCTGCGCCAGTTGTCCTACGGCGAGCAGCGCCTGGTCCTGTTGGCGCGGGCGCTGGTCAAGCAGCCGCCGTTGCTCATTCTCGACGAACCCTGCCAGGGCCTGGACGATCTCAACCGGGCCATGGTGCTGCAGCTGATTGATCTGCTGGGTCGCACGGGTGGTTGTCAGCTGCTCTATGTCAGCCATCGGGCCGAAGACCATCTGCCCTGTGTGCGTCACCACCTGCAACTGGTGCCAGCCGCCGATGGCGGTTTCACCGGTCGGATTCTGTGATAGGATCAAATAATGGTTTTTGACTCCAAAAAGAGGAGATGCTGATGACGGACACCACCAAGGATGTGATTCGGATTCTGCTCGCCATTGTGCTGCCGCCCCTTGGCGTGTTTCTGCAGGTCGGTATCGGTCTGCATTTCTGGCTCAACCTGCTGCTGACGCTGTTGGGCTATGTGCCGGGTATCATTCACGCGGTCTGGGTGATCCTGAAGAAATAACCTGCCGGCGGGAACGCTGGCAGTGGCAGGGGAGAGGGGGGGGCGCATGGGGGAAAAGACGCCGATGGTGATGGTGTTGCTATTGCTGACAGGGCTGCTGTGCCCTGCCCCGTTGTGGGCCGGTGATTTTTTCCAGTGCGATGTCTTTGAGGGGCATGGCGCGGTGATGCTGCTGATCGATGCCGACAGCGGTGCCATTGTCGATGCCAACCAGGCGGCCGCCTTGTTTTATGGCTACAGCCGCGACCAGTTGCGCCAGCTGCGGATTCAGCAGATCAACAGCCTCAGCGATGAAGAGGTACGGGTTGAACGCCAGCTGGCGGCGCAGGAGAAACGGCATTATTTTCTGTTCCGCCATCGCCTGGCCGATGGCCGCATTGCCGATGTCGAGGTCTATTCCTGGCCGATCCGGCGTTCGGGCCGGACGCTGCTGTTTTCCATTGTGCACGATGTGTCAACGCGCGATCTGGCGCTCAAGCAGCTATCCCGCAGTGAAGCGCGCCTGCGACTGGCCGAGCAGGTGGCGGGTCAGGGCTACTGGGAGTTCGATCTGCAGCGGGGTGTTTACCATCTGTCGCAGGGCGCTGGCAAACTCATCGGCCTGGAACAGGAGGAGCTGCCCTTCCGTGATTTTCTGTCGCTGGTGCAGGTCGATGATCGCCCGGCGCTGGAGGCGGCCCGCCAGTCGGTGCTTGACGGCGAACCCAGCTACGATGTGCGTTTTCGTTTGCGCCGGCCCGATGGTCAGCGGGTTTATCTGCGCAGCCACGGCCGTTATGATGCCAAGAATAGCAGCCTGTTTGGTGTGATCGTGGATGTTGGCGAATCGACCCGCGCCCTGCAGGCGCTGCAGCAGCAGAAAAGTCGCTTCGCCCGTACGGTGCTGGTGATCATGCTGGCGCAGTTGGGTGTGATTGCTTTGCTGGTGGTGTTGTGGCGGCGGCGCAAACAGGCCGAGCAGCGGGCCCAGCATCTGGCCCTGCACGACAGTCTGACCGGCCTGCCCAACCGTGCCCTGTTCGCCGACCGGGTGGAGCAGGCGCTGGTGGCGGCACAGCGCAACCGCGAGCGGGTGGCTCTGCTGTTCATCGATCTCGACCGCTTCAAGCCGGTGAATGATCAGTTCGGCCACGGCGTCGGCGATCTGCTGCTGAAGCAGGTGGCCAGCCGCATTCGCGCCTGTGTGCGTGAATCCGACACGGCGGCGCGCATTGGCGGCGACGAGTTTGTCGTGATGCTGCCGCAATTGCATCAGTCCGAGGACGCCCAGCGGGTGGCCGGCAACATCCGTCAGGCCCTGGCCCGGCCCTTCGCCGTGGCGGGCCATGCGCTGGAGATCTCCGCCAGCATCGGCATTGCCCTTTATCCCGATCACGGCGACCGGCTGATTGTGCTGTCGCAACGGGCCGACCAGGCCATGTATCAGGCCAAGCAGCAGGGGCGCGATCAGGTCTGTCTTTACCAGCCGGTGGATGCACCACCGGCCTGAGCGGTGGCCTGTGGCACCTTCCTGCAGCGCTTCTTTTGAGACAACAACGCCCCGCTGGCGGCAAGACCGCCAGCGGGGCGTTGTTTTTTGTACGCTGCTTGACTCCTATTCGTATTGGCAGTGCGCCGGGGGCTGATGGCGGCGCTGCAGCCATTTATCGATTTCCACCACCAGCACAACGCTGGAGGCCACCAGCAGAATCTTCAGCCAGGCCGTCAGGGCCAGTGGTTCGGTTTGAAACAGCCACTGCAGCCCCGGCACATAGAGTACGGCCAGTTGCGCCAGGCCGGCCGCCAGCAGGGCAATGAACAAAAAGGGGTTGGAAAAGAACGGAATGCGGGCGATGGAGGCCGTTTCCGAGCGGCTGTTCCAGGCCTGGAAGAACTGGAAGAACACCATGGTGGTGACGGCCTGGGTGCGGGCGCATTCCAGGCTGGCGCCATTCTTGAGGGCCTGGACGTAGATCAGGACCACGCCGGCGGCAATCAGGCCGCCGACCAGAAAGGTTCGGCGGATCAGCAGGCGTGACATCAGCCCTTCGCGGCGGTCACGCGGTGGCCGGCACAGAATGCCGCGTTCGCCCGGCTCGAAGGCCATGGCGACATCCTGCAGGCCGTTGGTGACCAGATTGATCCACAGCAACTGGGCCGGCACATAGGGAATCGGCAGGCCCAAAAGCATCGTGATGATGATGGAGAACAGGGCGGCCACGCCGGTGGGAATGAGGAAGAAGGTGACCTTGCGCAGGTTGTCGAACACCACCCGGCCTTCGCGCACGGCGGCGAAGATGCTGGCGAAGTTGTCGTCGGTCAGCACCATGTCGGAGGCTTCCTTGGCCACGTCGGTGCCGGTCTTGCCCATGGCGATACCGATATGGGCGGATTTCAGGGCCGGCGCGTCGTTGACCCCGTCACCGGTCATGGCGACGATTTCGCCGCGTTCGGCCAGCTGGCGGGTGATGCGCAGCTTGTGTTCCGGTGCCACACGGGCATAGACATTGACCTGCGCCACGCGGGCATAGAGCTCTTCGTCGTTCATCTCTTCGAGTTGCTGGCCGGTGATGACCGGTGCGTCGCGGTCGGCGATGATGCCCAGTTCGGCGGCGATGGCGCGGGCGGTGATGGCGTGGTCGCCGGTGATCATCAGGACGCGGATGCCGGCATCGTGGCAACCGCTGATGGCGTCGATCACCTCGCTGCGGGCCGGGTCGATCATGCCCTGCAGGCCGGCCAGTTGCAGACCGCTTTGCAAAGCCTCCTGCGGCAGTTCGTTGCGGTCTGCGGCCACCGCTTTGCTGGCCATGGCCAGCACCCGCAGGCCGCGCGCGGCGATGTCGGCGGCGGCCTGCAACAGCCGGTCGCGTTCGGCCGAATCCAGTTCGCACATGGGCAGTACCCGTTCGGGCGCGCCCTTGACGAAGATGACGCCGCCATCGCCGTGGCGGTGCAGGCTGGCCATGTAGCCGCGTTCGGACTCGAACGGAATCAGCGCCTGACGGGGCCACTGTTCGCGCTCGATTTCGCTGTGCAGGCCAGCCTTGAGGGCGGCAACGATCAGGGCGCCCTCGGTCGGGTCGCCGTCGACGTGCCAGTCGCCGTCGCTGGCGCGGTAGAGCTCTGATTCGTTGCACAGCAGGCCGATACGCAGCAGCCGGGCCAGTTTTTCCCGTTCGTTGGCCAGCAGCGGAATGGCGTCATCGACGATCTGGCCTTCGGGGATGTAGCCGCTGCCGCTGACCTCGTAAAAGCGCTGGCCATCGTGCAGGCAGGTCACGGTCATCTCGTTGCGCGTCAGGGTGCCGGTCTTGTCGCTGCAGATGACCGTGGTGCTGCCGAGGGTTTCCACCGCCGGCAGTTTGCGGATGATGGCGTTGTGGCGTGCCATGCGCCCGACCCCGACGGCCAGGGCGATGGTAACGACAATGGGCAGACCTTCGGGAATGGTGGCCACGGCGGCCGCGACGGCAATCATGAACATCTCCCGCGCCGAACCGCCCAGGGCGATGCCGATAAAAAACAGCGCGGCGCAGGCGCCCAACACCAGCAGGCCGATGGTGTGGGCGAAACGCTCGATCTTTTCCTGGATCGGCGCCTTGGTGGTGCCGATGGCGCGAACATCGCCGGCGATGCTGCCGAGCAGGCTGTGGTTGCCGGTGCCCACCACCAGGCCACGGGCGCGACCGTTGACCACCGCCGTGCCCATGAAGGCCATATTGGTCTGGTCGCCGGCAATCAGGTTGTCCTGCTCCAGCGCCTGGCTGTGTTTTTCCGCCGGCAGGGATTCGCCAGTCAGAATGGCTTCGTCGATGCGCAGCTCGATGGTTTGCAGCAGGCGCAGGTCGGCTGGCACGCGCGCGCCCGAGGCCAGCAGCACCAGATCGCCCGGCACCAGTTCGCTGGCACTGATCTCCTGTTCGCGACCCTCGCGAATGACCCGGGCGCGGGCCACCAGCAGGCCCTTGAGCGCCCGGACACTCTGCTCGGCGCGCAGCTCCTGCACGAAGCCGATCAGGGCGTTGAGCAGCACCACAGCGGCGATGACGGCCGTGTCGGCCCATTCACGCAATACAAAGGTCACCACCGCCGCCACCAGCAGGATGGTGATCAGCGGGCTGGTGAACTGGTGCAAGGCCAGACGCAGCAGGCTGATTTTTTCCTCCTCCTGCAGCCGGTTGGGACCGTACTGTTGCAGGCGGGCCTGGGCCTCGCTGGCCGAAAGACCTTCCGGGGTGACCTGCAGTTCGGCCAGAGCCTGTTCGGTGGTTTTGCGGTACCAGTGCATCGCACCTCCTGAGGATCGAGGGGATCAGTCGCGGCGGTTTGTGTTCCGCGGATCAGTCTTTTTCGCGTTTTTCTGCTGTCGGCGGTGCTGCCACAACACCATCAGCTGAGCGACAAGAGAACCGAAAACAAAGCCGCCGATCAGGGCGGTGATCAGCGCGCGTTGCCAGCCACCACCACCAAGCTGGGCGATAAACAGGATCAGGGCGGCGCAGGCACCAGCCGCCAGCAGATGACGCAGGTAGGGATTCATGACAACCTCCGCAGGTTCAGGATTCCGGCGGCGACGGCCGCTTTGTCTGCTGCGGCAGCTGCTCCGGGGCCAGGATTCTGAGGGATCGGCCCGACCGGCCGCGCTTGAACCCGTCACGCAGGGTGCGGCCCAGCAGGCACAGGCCCCGCCAGATGCGTGGCAGCAGCCAGAGCAACAGCAGCAGAAACAGCAGCAGCAGGGCGAGGAACAGCAGCGGATGGTGCAGGGCGGTCCACAACCCGCCAAGGACCAGCAGATCCTCGCCAAGGGAGGCGCCCCAGTTGCTGAAGGGCTCCGGCGAGGCGTTGATCAGAATGCGCGAACCGGCCTTGGTGGCATGGGTGGCGGCGCTGAGACTGCCACCGATGAGGGCCGCCGCCAGACTGATCGCCGGGTCGACCTGGCCGGTGGCGGCTGCCGCCAGGGCGGCACCGGCCGGAATGCGGATGAAGCTGTGAATGGCGTCCCAGCCGCTGTCGACGCCGGGTACCTTGTCGGCAAAAAACTCCACCGCGTACATCAGGGCGCTGGCGCCGATCACCAGCGGATGCTGCACGATCTGCAAGCTTTCCGGCAGGGGCATGGCGCCACTGTTGCCCATCAGGCCCAGCACCAACACCGTGGCGTACAGGTTGATGCCACTGGCCCAGGCGGCGCCCAGACTCAGGGCAATGGTCTGGCTGATCTGCTCAAGCTGTTCCATAACGACTTATCCTTCGTTATCGGGGAGCTGTGCCGCCGTAACGGCGGGGGTGCGCTCGGCTGCCGCTGGCGCCGGCGTGGCGGCAGCGGCGGTTCGCCGGATCGGTCGGGGTTGCCACAGCGCCTGACGGCTGAAGCAGTCCCAGCCCCAGCGCAGCCAGCGCAGCAGGACCAGGGCCAGCCACAGGGCCCACAGCAGCATCAGCAGGCGGTAGACCAGCAGCGGCACGCTCAGGGCCCAGCCCTGCGGCAGAACGTCAGCGCAGCGATCCTGATACCAGCGCAGATCCCAGGCGCTCGAACCGTTGCCGGCGATCTGCATCTGCGGCAATCCCAGCAGGCCCTGCTGGATGGCCAGCAGCAGCGTCAGCAGGGCCAACAGGGTCAGAAAACCCAGCAGCAGTTGCAGCAGATTGAAGCTCAACGGCCCGGGCAGGCGTGGCAACAGGCGTTCGCGGCAGCCGAGCACGACCAGCCACAGCACCACCGGCAGCAGTGCCAGCAGGCTGGTCTGACTCAGCCCGGCGCCGAGCAGCAGCCAGTGCCACCAGCGCAGCGGTGTCGGTGCATAGCGGTCCAGCACCAGCGCCAGACCGGCCATCAGCAGCAGCATGCCCCAGAACAGCACCGCCGGCCCCAGTTGCGGCCCGCCGGCCAGCAGAATCCAGCGGTTGGCTGGCAGCTGCAGGTGGACATCGGCATTGACGCTGGCCTGCGACAAGGAGACGGCCGGTGTGCGGCTCAGCGGAGCGATGCCCTGTGGCTGTTGCCAGCGCAGGAAAAACTGCTGGGCGCCGGGTTGCAGTTCCAGCCGTACCCGCCGGCCCTGCTGTTGCAGCGGCTGGGGCACACCATCGCGCTGCAGTTGCAGCAGCTGGGCGCCTTCCGGCAGCTGCAGTTGATAGTCCTGTCCCTGACTGCTGCGCAGTTCCAGCCGCAGTTCGGTTTCGCTGTGGCGCTGGCCAGCCCGCTGTTCCAGCAGGCTGTGATCGATGGTGAGGGTCTGCCCGTCGCTGGCCGCCGGCCGGCCGATCGCCAGCCGCAGCTGTTCGCCCGGCCAGGGTTGCCACTGAGGCAGCCAGCGCCCCTGCTGAAAGCGGTGAATCGGTGGCAGACCCGTGGTGACAACGTGCCAGAGGGGGTCGACATCCAATTGCCAGATCTCGCGATAGCTGCCATCGTCGCCGGCGGTCAGCTCCAGCGGACTGTGCAGGGGCAGACTGCTTTGCCAGCTGAAGCGGGTCATGCCCGGCGGCAGCGGCACCTCCAGCAGGCCGTCACGCACCTGGGCCTCGGCGCTGGTGACCTGTTCGCCCGGCAGCAGAGCCACCTGCAACAGGGCGGCACTGGCGGGGCTGCTGAGGCGGCGCAGCTGGCTGTCAATCTGCCAGTCGTGACGCAGTCGCAGGGTGCGGGTAATCTCGGCGAAGGGTGGCAGCTCCGCCGGTTGTAGTTGTTGTGGAGCAGTCGCGGCACGCCGCAGAGCGATTGGGCCCCGGCTGCCTTCGCCCGGTCGCAGACCGCTGGCCTGCCAGCCGTCCAACTGCAGCTGCACCCGGCCGGCCGGCATCGGCAGATCCAGATCCAGACTGCCGGCATCCTCCGCCACCTGCAGCAACAGGTCGAGCTGGCTGATGCCGTTGCCGAGGCGGGCCCACAGATTCTGTTCATGGCGGAACAGTGGCACGGCACGGCCCTGGCCGTCGACGGCTTCGAGCAGCTGCAGGGATCGCATGTCCCCCGGCAGGGGTACGGCGCTGGCTACGACGCTGCTGAATTGCAGCCGCAGCCGCAGCAGATTGTCCCGCAGTTCGATGTCGAGCTGTTGCAGGGCGGCGCAGTCGGGCGCGCAATCGGGCGCGGCGGTCAGGCGCTGGCGTAATTCGTCGAGCAGTTGGGGCGACGGGAAGCTGTCGGCCTGAAGCGGTGCTGGCATCAGCACGGACAGGCCCAGCAGAACGGCGACCAGCAATACCGGGGGAACTGCCGAGGTCGTGGCCGCAGCCGCCGGCGGGTTGTTGCTGGCACCGGACTGGCGGCCATCCGGTCGTGCCAGGCGGGCGAACAGCAGAGCCCCCAGCAAAAGGCCGGCCAGCAACAGCAGGCGGTTGAGCGCTGGCGGGATCAGCAGCAAGCGCAGCTGCTGCTGCGGTTGCACCGGGCCGTTCCAGGACAGCTCGGCACTGCGCCAGGACCAGCGCGGCAGCCCCGGTCCGGTCTGGCTCTTGAGTTCCGGCGCGTAGCGCGGCAGGGGCGCCGGCGCCAGTTCGGCCAGGGCGACGCGGCTGCTGGCCTGCTTGCTCAGGGGCATGGCGGTACTCTGCAGGGCGGCATCGAAGGATTCGGCCTGCTGGCCAGCCATGCGCCGCTGCGCCGCGGCGGGTGGCTCCAACTGGGGATAGAGCGCTGCCCGCATCTGCTGACTGGAGAAGCCCAGCAGCACCAGCAGCAGCGCCAGCAGGGTCGCGCCGCGGGCCAGCTGACACAGCTGACGCAGACGGCCGGCCGGCACCAGCCGCAGCAGGGCGGTGGGCAGCAGGGCGGCCAGCCACAAAAGCCGCGGCGCGGCGGTTTCATGGTAGGTCAGTGCCAGGGCCAGCAGGGCCAGCAGGCCACTGCGCCAGCCCCACAGCCGACTGCAGCCGAGGCTGACCATCAACACGACAAACAGATCGAACAGCGACCAGCTACGCAGCCAGGTGGGGCCGACCCGATCGGCGCCGATGGCGTCGAACAGGCGCCAGCCCGGCGGCAGATGCAGCCGAACCTGCAGGGCTTCGGCGGAAAAGTTCCAGCCCAGTGCTGGCAGCTGACCGTCGGCGCCGCTTTCCAGCCGGCTTTCGGCCAGAACCTGCACCGTCTGCTGCCGTAATTCGACACCGGCCGGGCCGTCCGGTTGCAGGCGGGTGATGAACAGATCCTGCTGGTCGCTGTTGACGCGACCGAGCAGCAGTTCCGGCGCCGCTTCGAGCCGGCTGCCGCCGGCCAGGTTGCCGCTGATGCGGTCACGCAGGCTGTAGCCCCGGCCATCGAAATCAAGCCATAGATCACGCTGCAGCTGCAGACGGTCGGCACTCGGGGGATCGTCGCCCCGTTTCTGGCCGGTCAGGGTCAGCTGTTGTTGCGGTTCCAGCACAAAGGCTGGCAACTGGCGCCAGGCGGCGGGCAGGCCGGTTTGCTGCGGATCGATGGCCGACGCGCCGCTGATGCGGATCGGGCGCAGCTCGGGGTGGCTTTCCACCACCCAGATTTCCTGTTGCGGCCAGGGCCCTTCCACTGGCGGCCGGCCAAAAACATCAGCGGGGCCGGTGTGGCGGGCCTCGATGCGCAGCTGCCACTGGCCGGCCTGCAGATGCAGCCGCAAGCGGCCATCGGGTTCGAGTCGGGCCGGCAGCGGGCTGTCGATGTCCAGTGGGATGAAGCCTTCCGGCAGCACCGGGGCACTGAGCAGTTCCCGCGCCGGGCCAGCCACCTGCAGCTCAATCAGGGTGGTCAGCCGCGCCGGGATGTCGTCGCTGAGTTTGCGCAGCACCTGTATCTGCACCTGTTCCTGGGTCGCCACATCGCCGGCTGTCGTCAACCACAGCTGATCGCCTTCCAGCCGTGGTTGAGGCACCAGTCGGCCATCGAGCTGCAGCTGTACCAGTCCGCAATCGGGCGGCACGGCCAGCCGCTGGGGCCGCTGGTCGAAGATCAGCTGACCGCTGATGCGGTAGTCACCGGCCGGCAGCCACAGCGCCGGGTGGTCTTCGTGGCGCAATACCGGCGCCGGGGCGTCGTTGCAGCGCACCCGTTGTGGCCACAAGCGGGCGTCGCCCGGCAGGCGTTGCCAGCCGGCCTGATCGAGGCGTAGCTGCAAATCGAACTGCGCCGCTGTTGCCGTCACCAGCATGTCCAGCCGGGTCGGCCAGCGGCACTGGCGGTTTTCACTCTGATTCCACAGCAGGGGGCAGGCCCGCTCCGGCTGTTGATGCAGCACCCAATCGCTCCAGGGTTGTAGTTGGGGCGGCAGTTTTTCCGGGCTGAAGGGAGCGGCCTGCGCTGGCAGGGCCGCCAGCAGCAGAACGGGCAGCAGCAAGAACAAGAGGAGCGCGCGTGGTTGCAGGGCTGGCCGGCGGGAGCGCATCATGAGAAAGATCTCCGTTCAAGGATGGCGGCGAGACGGTGAAAAGCGCCAGAGGACGCTGTTTCACCTGCCTGTTTGGGGGCGGCTGGCTCAGTATAACGGAATTGGTCGCGATTGCCAGTTGGGCCGCCGGTGATCTTTTGCGGGGGGGATGGCTTCAGCGTTGGCGGCCGAGTTGATACAGCAGGGCATCGAGCCAGCGGGTTGGCAACAGCCGGCGGCACAGGGCCAGAACGTAGGCCGGCAGGGTGACGTAGTAGCGCGGCCGGGCCCGGCGTGCCTGTAGGGCGTGCAGCACTGGTCTGACGACGGCGGCCGGATCGGCGGTGAAGGGCGTCGGGTGGTCACTGGCGGCGTAATAGCCGCGCACCCGGCGGTAAAGCGGGGCGTAGGGGCTGGTCTGGCTGTCGACACGGGCATCGAAGGCGGCCAGGGCATTGGCGCGGAAGGCGCTGCGGATAGGGCCTGGCGTGATCAGGCTGACTTGCACGCTGCTGCCGCGCAGCTCCAGCCGCAGGCTGTCGGTCAGTCCTTCAAGGGCGAATTTGCTGGCGTTGTAGGCGCCCTGCAGCGGAAAGGCGACGCGGCCGAGAATGGAACTGATCTGGATCAGCCGGCCGCCCCGACCCTGGCGCAGGGCCGGCAACAGGGCCTGGGTCAGCTGGTGGGTGCCGAACAGGTTGGTGGCGAACTGGGCTTCCAGCGCCGCGCGGCTCAGATCCTCCACCGCCGCCGGCTGGCCGTAGGCGGCGTTGTTGATCAGGGCATACAGATCGCCATCGCACAGGGCCAGAACGTTCGCCGCGGCCTCGCCGACGCTGGCGGGGTCGGCCAGTTCCAGGGCGATGGCCTGCAGCCCGGCCCGGCGCAACTCGGCCAGATCTTCCGGCCGCCGGGCCGTGGCGATAACGCGGTAGCCGTGGCGGGGCAGAGCCAACGCCAGCTGGCGGCCGATGCCGCTGGAGGCGCCGGTGACCAGAACCCAGGCTACTCTGCCATCTGTCGTGGCGTCCGTGATGGTGCCCATCATGGCGCCAGAATTCCTTCGATTTCGCTGGAGATGCGGATGGCGTAATTATCGGTCAACCCGGCAATGAAGTCGAAGGCTTGGCGCAGCCACCAGTCGTAGTCGCGCTGGTGGTGCTGTTCGACATAGGTATGGTCCCAGGCCAGATCAAGACACTTGCGGGTGATGAAGGGCAGTTCCCTGTAAACGAAGCTGTCGCGGCGGTCGCAGAGGGATTGCAGCGCCAGGGCGAAGGCCTTGATGATGCGGCCGATCATCTTGTAGGCGCCCAGTTCGTAACCCAGCTTGGCACGGTGGGAAAATATCTCCTGATAAAGCTCGGCTATCTCAGCGAAGCCGTCGCGAAAACGGTCGGCAAAAGCACTTTTCAGGTCGTCCTCGCGCTCACCCGCCATGATGGCGGCATAGTCGGCGGCGAAGATGCGCAGGGCCTCGTTGATCAGCGCCTCGATGGCCTGACCGCGCACCTGTGCCAGTGACCAGTCGGGCCGGGCGTTGCCGGCCAGTTTGAGAAACAGCTCCTTGATCGGCCGTTCCGGGAAGATGCGCATGGAAACGGCATCCTCCATGTCGAGCATGCGGTAGCAGATATCGTCGGCCACCTCGGTCAGAAACGACAGCGGATGCCGGGCGACGCGGTTGTCGGCGCGGCGCAGGCCCATGTCGTCGGCCAGATCGTCGAACAGGGCCTGCTCGCTGCTGAATACATTGAACTTGCGCTTGGCGCTAGCGCGCGGGTCGTCGCTGGTCCAGGGATATTTGATCATGGCGCCAAGGCTGGCGTAGGTCAGGCGCATGTAGCCACAGGCCGGGTTGTCGTGTCGCGCCGCCAGGCGAAAGCCCTGGGCGTTGCCCTCGAACAGCAACAGATCGGCGCGGGTTCGGGGGCTGACGCGGTCGGCGAAGATCAGCGGTTGGTGGGCGTCGAGCCATTCGCGGATGGCGTATTCGCCGGCATGGCTGAAGGGCGGGTTGCCGATATCATGGACCAGACAGCCGACCTGGATGATCTGCGGTATGTCATCGAAGCGTTCGGCCTGCGCCGGATGCTGCCGGCGCAGAAAAGCCTGCACCTTCTTGCCGAGGGAACGACCGACACTGCCGACTTCGATGGAATGGATCAGGCGGTTGTGAATGTGGTCGTTGGGTGCCAGCGGATGGACCTGGGTCTTGCGCGCCAGACGGCGGAAGGGCTCGCTGAACACCACCCGGTCATAGTCCGACTCGAAGGCGCTGCGTTCGGCGCTGCCCGGCGCTGGTGGGCTGGGGCGGTGCTGCTGGCCGGCACGTTTCTGCGACAGCAGCCGGGGCCACTGCAGGGTCTCGCTGGCGGGAGCGGTCATGGCACGGGCCTTTCCGGGTTGAAAGCGGCCTGCAGCTGGCGCGCGGCCTGCGCGGGGTCTGCGGCGGCCAGGATGGCGCGGATCAGGGCGATGCCACGGGCACCGGCAGCGCGCACGGCCGGTGCCCGTTCGGTCGTGATGCCGCCGAGGGCGAAAACCGGCAGTTTAACCGCCGCGCACAGGGCGTGCAAGGCGTCGAGGCCCTGGGGCGGGCCGTAGGCGGCCTTGGACGGCGTGGCGTAGATGGGGCTGAAGCAGAGGAAATCGGCGCCCTCGGCCTCGGCTTGCAGCGCCCGTTCAAGGCTGTGGCAGGAAACGCCCAGCAGCCGCTCCGGCCCCAGCAGGCGCCGCGCCACGGCGACGGGCAGGGACTGTTCGGTCAGCTGCACACCATCGGCGGCCACCGCCAGGGCAATGTCGATGCGGTCGTTGAGCAGCAGCTGGGCGCCGGCGGCTGCTGTCTGTTGGCGTAGTTCAAGGGCCAGGGCATACAGCTCGGCGGTGGCCAGATCCTTTTCGCGCAGCTGAACGGCGCCGACCCCGCCGGCCAGGGCCGCTGTCACGGCCTCGGCCAGGCGGCGGCCGGCCGGCAGCTGGTGGCGGTCGCTGATCAGGTAGAGGTCGAAGTCGACAGAGGCCATCAGCTGGCGGCGTTCAAAAAGGCGCTGTCCCAGTCCTTCCACACGGCCTCGTAGCCGCGCGCGCGGATGGCCCGGCTCATGGCCGCCGGCGAACGGTCGTCGTCGATGGCGAACTGCTCGCTGTTGGCGCCCTTGCTGGCATGACCACCCGGTGCGGTGCAGGAACCGGCACTCATGTGGGTGATGCCCAGCGGCAGCAGGGCGTCGCGCAGGCGGGCGCTTTCGCGCGTTGACAGGAACAGGCCGGCATCGGGAATCAGCAGCCGCATGGCGCAGACCATCTGCACCAGCTCGGTATCGCTGATGATGTGCAGCGGCGCGAAGCCGCCATCAGCCGGGCGGATGCGCGGGAAGGAGATGCTGACCTGACTGCGCCAGTAGCGCCGCGCCAGATACTGGGCATGCAGGCCGGTATAAAAGGCTTCGCTGGCGAAGTCGCCCAGCCCCAGCAGGGCGCCGATGCCGATGCGGCGCAGCCCGGCCTGGCCGGCCCGATCCGGTGCTTCAAGGCGGTAGTGATAATCGCGTTTCTTGCCGAAGGGGTGCAGATCGGCATAGAGCTGCGGATCGTAGGTTTCCTGATACAGGGTCAGGCCATCGACGCCGGCGGCCACCATCTGGCGGTAGCCGTCGGTATCCATCGGGTAGACCTCGATGCTGATGGAGCTGAACAGCGGCTTGATGCGCTCGATGGCAGCCACCAGATAGCGGTTGTCGGCCAGCTTCTGGGCCTCGCCGGTCAGCAGCAGGATGTGGCGGAAGCCGTAGTCGTTGATGATGCGGGCTTCGCGCTCGATCTCCTCCAGTGTCAACGTGGCGCGCGGGATCTTGTTGCAGGCGTTGAAGCCGCAGTATTTACAGCCATTGCTGCACTCGTTCGACAGATACATCGGCGTGTACAGATAGATGTTGTTGCCGAAGCGCTGCTGGGTCAGGCGGTGGGCCTTCTGCGCCAGCGGTTCGATATAGTCTTGCGCCGCCGGCGACAGCAGCGCCTGCAGGTCGGCCAGCCCCAGGCGCTCGGCGGCCAGTGCCCGTTCGACATCGGCGGCCGTGCGGCTGGCGACCTGGTCGCGCACCTGTTCAAGGGGGTAACGGCGGATTTCGGCGCAGAAACTCATGACGCGCTCCCCAGAAAGCCGGTCAGCGGGCTGGAAGCCTCGGCCCGCTGCTGCACCTTGCCGAGGCCGGCCAGATAGCCCTCGCGGCCGGCCTGTACCGCCTTGGCAAAGGCTGCCGCCATGCGCGGCGGGTCGCCGGCGACGGCCAGCGCGGTGTTGACCAGTACGGCGTCGGCGCCCATTTCCAGCGCCTCGGCGGCATGGGACGGTGCCCCCAGGCCGGCATCGACCACCACCGGCACGATGGCCTGCTCGATGATGATGGCGATGTTGTCGCGGGTGCGGATGCCCTTGTTGGTACCAATAGGCGCACCCAGCGGCATGACCGTGGCAACGCCGGCTTCCTGCAGATGCTTGGCCAGTACCGGATCGGCATTGATGTAGGGCAACACGATGAAACCCTCCTTCACCAGGACCTCGGCGGCCTTGAGGGTCTCGATGGGATCGGGCAGCAGATAGTAGGGATCGGGCGTCACCTCCAGCTTGACCCAGGGCTCGCAACCGGCCGCACGCGCCAGCCGTGCCAGGCGGATGGCCTCCTCGGCGTCGCGGGCACCGCTGGTGTTGGGCAGCAGCAGGTACTTGGTGCGGTCGATGTGGTTGAGCAGGTCGTCCTGTGGACTGCCGATATCGACCCGCCGCAGCGCTACAGTGACGATTTCACTCCCCGAGGCTTCCAGGGTGGTGGCCATGATGGCGTTGGAGGAAAATTTCCCCGTTCCGACCATCAGGCGCGAGCCGAAGGAGCGGCCGGCAATCACCAGGGGATCGCAAAGCGGGTGTTCGGTGGCGGTGTGCGGATTCATGGGACAAACCTTTCCGGCGCCGGTTGTGGCAACGGGCGCGCAGGAGACAGGAAAAAGGGAGTAGAAGTGGCGCGGCCGGGAAGCAAACAGCGCTGCGGTTCTTTAGCCGCCACCGACAAAACGGACGATTTCGAGGCGGTCGCCTTCGGCCAGACCGGTGGCGACGTACTGGTCAGCACGGAGAATCTGGCCGTTGTGTTCGATGGCGACGCGGGCGGGGTCGAGCTGCAGTTCTGCCAGCAGGGCGGCCAGATCGGTGGCCATGATGGTACGCGTGGCGCCGTTGATGGTCAGGTTCATGGTGAGCAATCCTCCACAGGGTCGAGGCCCAGCAGCAGACGGATGACCGCCTGGGCCTGGTGATGGGCGGCAATACCGACGCGGCTGGCATAGAGGCTGCCGCAGGTCTCGACGGCGCTGTGGCCGTCGCCGCACAGGTAGAAGTGGCCGAAGGGCCGCCGCGTGACGATCTGGTTGGCCGGGCCGCAACCGGCCATGCCGGAGGCTCCTACCAAAGGTCGCTGGGGGCAGGCGGCCAGCCAGGTGCTGGTCAGGTCGGCCTTGGCGACCGGATCGTCGAAGGCCTCCACCAGAATGTCGACCGTGCCGAACAACTCCAGCAGGTTGGCAGCTGAGACCCGCAGCGGCTGGGCGATGATGCGCACACCGGGATGAATGCGTTGCAGGTTGGCGCGCAGCGCTTCCACCTTGGGCAGGCCGATCTGGTCGATGAAATACTGCTGGCGCCCCAGATTGACCGCCTCGACCCGGTCGAAATCGGCTACGATCAGGGTGCCGATGCCCAGCCGCGCCAGGGCCGCCGCGATGGCTGAACCCAACCCGCCGGCACCGGCCAGGCCAACGCTGGCACTTTTGAAGCGCTGCACGGCGCTGGCGCCATGGCGGGCAATCAGCAGCTGATCAAGTTCGCTGGCGCTGACGGACGACGCTGAGGACACGGGCAGGATTTCCTTGTAAGCAGAGGGTGCGGGGCGTTGCGACGAACAAAACCGGCGGGAGGGATCAAACGGAAACAGGCCGCGCATGCGACCTGTCGTGGGAAACGTAAGAGGCAACCGGAAGGTTCCGGTTTGTGTGCGCCGCTTCCCTACGCCGGTATGATCCGGATCAGGTTCAAAGGGTCGTCCTTTACAGGACTCTCAGTTGCGAAAACTCCCCCAGGGCATTCGTCTGTGCGGTCAAGACGTTAGCAGCCCCCTGGCGGGGCGTCAACCGATTTTATCGGCCGCGCGCCGCCCGCGCGCCGCTTTTTGCCGGCTTCGGCCGATTGCGCATTGTCAGCGACAATGGCTTGGGCATACTATGGCGGCCTGTTCCGTCATAAGCCAGAAGAGAACCCGCGGGGCCGGCCCGCGCAGGAAGGAGAGGATGTCATGAGTATTTCCGAACGCTACCGTCAGCTGGTCGACGAGGTGCGCACACTGCAGAGTCAGTTGCAGCAGGACGCCCCGGAGGAACAGGCGCTGGCCGTGTTGCACAAGGCGGTGGCCACCCTGGCCGACCAGCACGAACGGGTGGGGGAGATTCCGCGGGCGCGCATCGATGCCGAACTGTCGCCGGTGTTGCTGACGGCCCACAACCTGTTCGATCGCAGCCGTCTGTTGCTGGAAAAAGACGATCAGGCGCCCGCCGCCGAGCGGGTGTGGGAGGTGCAGCGCAAGATCTACCGCTTGCTGAACGATCTGTAACCAAACGCGTGATAAACGGCCAGGGGCGATATCACGCATTGCGGTTTTGCCTGTCGGTGGGCTGCGTTGGCCCGCCCAACGAAGGAGGACGCCATGGCGCTGGGAAAAAGCTGGTACGAGGTGGATGCTGCCGCGGAACGTTACGGCATCGGCCGGGCGCAGCTGCTGTTCTGGGTGGAGGAAGGCCTGGTGCGCTGCGAACGCGAGCAGGGCAGGGTGGTGCGGGTACAGATCGATGATGTGCGGTTACAGGTGGAACAGCGTCTGCAGCAGGCCGCGAAGGACTGATGAACGAAGGAGGAACTATGGCGCGGCAAGCTGAGGAATTCTATGATGTCGCCGTCATCGGTGCCGGCATTGTTGGGGCTGCCACCGCGCGTGAGCTGACGCGGCAGGCGCCGGGCTGTCGCGTGCTGCTGCTGGAGAAGGAGGCCGGCGTCGCCCGCCACCAGACCGGCAACAACAGTGGCGTCATTCATTCGGGACTGTATTACCGGCCCGGTTCCCTCAAGGCGCGCAACTGCGCCGCCGGCCGCGACGCCCTTTATGCCTTCTGCGCCGAACAGGGCATCCGTCACGAGCGCTGCGGCAAGATCGTGGTCGCCACCAGCGAGGGCGAGCTGGCGGCACTCGACGAGCTGCAGCGGCGTGGTGTCGCCAACGGCTTAAGTGGCATCGAACGGCTCGATGCGGCCGGTCTGCAGGCCCATGAGCCGGCGGTGGTTGGTATTGCCGGACTGTTTGTGCCCCAGACCGGCATTGTCGACTTTGTCGCCGTGACCGAGGCGCTGGTGCGCCAGCTGCGGGGTGCTGGTGGCCGCCTGCAGACCGAAGCCGAGGTACGGCGGGTCAGGCGCTCATCGGCGGGTTTTGACCTGACCACCACGGCGGGCTGTTTCCGGGCGCGTTTTGTGGTCAACTGTGGCGGTCTGCAGTCGGACCGGTTGGCGCGGCTGTGTGGTGTAGAGCCGGGGCTGCGTATAGTGCCCTTTCGTGGCGAATACGCCGTGTTGCGGCCCGAGCGGCGTTCACTGGTGCGCCACCTGATCTATCCGGTACCCGATCCGGCCTTTCCCTTTCTCGGGGTGCACTACACCCGCAGGGTCGATGGTGCTATCGAGGCGGGCCCCAATGCGGTGCTGGCCTTCAAGCGCGAAGGCTACCGCTGGCGTGACTGCGATGCTCGAGATTTGCTTGAAACCCTCAGTTATCCGGGGTTTCTGCGTTTGGCGGCGCGGTTCTGGCGCGTCGGCCTGCTGGAATACCGCCGTTCTTTGCTCAAGCCCTATCTGCTGCGCGATTTGCGTAAACTGCTGCCGGGGCTGACTGCGGCCGATCTGTGCCCCGGCGGTGCCGGAGTACGCGCCCAGGCGGTCAGTGCCGAGGGACAGCTGCTGGATGATTTTCGTATTCTGTCGGCCGACGGCATGGTGCATGTGCTTAACGCGCCTTCGCCGGCGGCCACCGCTTCACTCAGTATCGGTGCCCAGGTGGCTGAAACGGCCCTGCGCCACTTTGGTGAGGGTTGAGAAGCTCCTTCACCCGAAGCACAGTGCTCGCAACAACAACGGGGCCGTCGCAGTTCGCTGCGGCGGCCCCGTTGTTGTTGCGGACAGCAGAGGAATTCGGTGGCGGGTGGAGCGCTCAGTTGCCCTGCAGGGCAAAGTCGGCCCACACCGGACAATGATCGGAGGGTCTGGCCAGGGCGCGGATGTCCTGATCGATGCCGCTGGCCTGGCACAGCCGCTGCAGCGCCGGGCTGGCCAGAATCAGATCGATGCGCAGGCCGCGGCGGGGCTGCTGTTCAAAACCGCGACTGCGGTAGTCGTACCAGCTGTAGTCGCCCTGCTGCTGCGGATGGCACAGGCGGTAGCTGTCCTGCAGGCCCCAGTCCAGCAGCAGCCCGAGCCAGTCGCGCTCCTCCGGCAGAAAACCGCTTTTGCCGGTGCGCAGCCAGCGCTTTTCGTTGTCGGCGCCGATGCCGACATCGGCAGCGGCCGGCGCCACATTCATGTCGCCCACCACCACCAGCAGCTCGCGGGCGGGATCGTACTGCTGCAGCAGGTCGCGCAGGTCACGGTAGAACTGCTCTTTGGCGGGGAACTTGACCGGGTGGTCGCGACCCTCGCCCTGGGGAAAGTAGCCGTTGATGACCGTCAGGCAGTTCTGGCCCTCGGCCGTGCTGACATCGTAGCGCGCCCGGATCAGGCGGCACTGGGCCTCGGCCCCATCGGCGGGCAGGCCACACTGCCATTCCAGTGGCGGCTGGCGCGACAGCAGCGCCACGCCATAGTGGCCTTTCTGGCCGTGAAAGCAGACCCGGTAGTCCAGTGCCTCGATGGCAGCGCGGGGAAATTCGCTGTCGTGTACCTTGGTTTCCTGCAGGGCAATGATGTCCGGCTGATGCCGTGCCACCAGAGCTTCGAGTTGATGCAGACGGGCGCGCAGGCCGTTGACGTTGAAGCTGACCAGTTTCATGCGGCACGCTGCAGGATGTTGGCAATGACCTCGGTGCTGTAGGCCGGCATGCGCCATTTCTGTGCCAGCATCACGGCGTTGGCGGCAATGGCCGGGATGTCGCTGGCCGGGATGCCAGCCTCACTGAGGGTTACCGGACTGCCGATGGCGCCGAACCAGTCCTTCAGGCCACGGGCGGCAGCAAGAGCGCACTGGCGTTCGTCGCTGAGCTGGCAGCCCAGCACCTCGCGGGCGAAACGGGCGAACTTGGCCGGCTGCTGCTCGGCCTGCCAGGCCATCCAGGCCGGCAGGACAATCGCCAGGCCGGCACCGTGGGCGATATCGTAGAGGGCGCTGAGGGAGTGCTCAATCATGTGATTGGGGAACTGGTAGGCGCCGATACCGGCCGTCGACAGGCCGTTGAGGGCCCAGGTAGCGGCCCACATCATGGTGGCCCGGGCCTCGGCATGAGCCGGTTGGGCCAGGATCTGTTCGGTGCTTTCCATGATGGTTTTGACCAAACCCTCGACAAAACGGTCCTGCAGTGGCGTGACCGGGTCGGGGCTGGTAAAATAGCCTTCAAGCAGGTGCGAGATGGCGTCTACTGCCGAATAGGCCGTGTAGTCGGCCGGTACCGTCCAGGTCAGCACCGGGTCGAGAATCGACACCCGCGGAAACAGGTGCGGCGAGCTGAGATTGAATTTCTGCTGTGTTTCCTCGTTGGTGATCACGCCACCGCTGTTCATCTCCGAGCCGGTGGCGGCCAGGGTCAGCACGGTTACCAGCGGCAAAGCCTGCTGCACCGTTGCCCGGTCGCTGAAGAAATCCCACAGATCGCCGTCATGGCAGGCGCCGGCGGCGATGGCCTTGGCTTCGTCGAGCACGCTGCCGCCACCGACAGCCAGGATCAGATCGACCTGGCTGGCCTTGGCTTTGTCAACGCCGGCGCGGCTGTGCGACAGCACCGGATTCGACTTGACGCCGCCATGGTCGATCCAGCTGACACCCGCCTGTTGCAGGGCGCTGGTGACGCGGTTGTACAGGCCGCTGCGGTGGATGCTGTCGCGACCATAGACCAGCAGGACCGTGCGGCCGTGGCGGGCGACGGTTTTACCAACCCGGTCGACACTGCCGGCGCCGAAGATGATCTGGGTGGGGTTGTGAAAGACGAAGGGTTGCATGGCGGACTCCTTGTGTGTGCAGGGGGGGCTGTGACCCGTCCGTGTGGGAGAAACGCGGCCAAAATCAATCCTTGCTCCGCAATGGATTGATTTTGTGAGCAAGACGAAAAAGCGCATTTTCGGCTTGCGTTATTGAAAAAGCCCCGGAAGGGACGTTTTCAACATCCGGCTAGACGTCGAGGGCCTGTTGCAGGCGCTGGTGCACCTCGGCCAGGCTGCAGCCGTCGATCTGCAGACGTTTGTGGCGGCTGCTGTGACCGCTGACCAGGCTGACGGCGCTTCTGGCGCAGCCGAGCAGCTTGGCCAGGTAATCGCAGCACAGCTTGTTGGCGGCACCGTCCACCGGCGGCGAGGTCAGGCGCAGCTTGAGTTCATCGCCCTGCAGGCCGCAGAGAGCGTTTTTGCTGGCGCGCGGTTGCACCAACACGGCCAGTTGTACGCCGCCGGCCACCACGCGCAGGCAGCAGCTCAGATCGGGCGCCGGCATCGATCAGAAGCTGTAGGCCAGCTGCACCAGCAGGGCATGCAGCAGGCGCTGGGCAAAGGAAAGCGCCAGCAGCAGCACCAGCGGCGAGAAGTCGATACCACCGAACTGCAGCGGAATCCAGCGCTGCACGCGGTAAAGCACCGGATCGGTGGCGCGATGGATAAAGCGCACTAGCGGATTGTAAGGATCGGGATTGACCCAGGACAGCACGGCCCGGGCGACGATGAGCAGGATGAACAGGGTGAAGGCCAGATCAGCCAGACCGGCCAGGGCCAGAAAAAGTTCGCGCAGAATCATCGGAAGCCTTCCTTCAGGACAGACGTCAGCAGAACGGCGGAACGTTTCCGCCGGCAGGCTCCTGTTATACCCAGCCGTTGCTGGCGCTGTCAAATCCTTCGGGGCTGCCGGCGAATCTGGCGACGATGAGATAGAATTATTTGAAGATATGCACCTTTGAATGGTTAACTTTTTAACGGACGTTTAATAGTTTTGCCGTTGTCGCTGGCCATGGCGCATGGTACAAGCCGTTAATCCGACCAAATCACATGAGATTGCCGGTCCGGCAGCATGGCCGCCGGCGAGAGCCCCTGTTTGCTGAAGGATATGCACCGGTGAACCTGAAGATTCCGCAACGCCGTCAACGGGCCAACAGCCTCAAACTTAAAATCAGTTTGCCGGTCGCCCTGCTGACCGCCGTTCTGCTGACGCTGACCGGTTATAGCCTGTTCGGTCTGTTTCGCCAGGAGCTCGAAAAAACCATCGAACGCCAGCAGGGCACCCTGGTGGGGTCGCTGGCGGCCCAGATTGATGACCGGCTGCTGGCCTTCACCGGCTATCTGCAGCATGTGGCGGCCCAGACCGATACCCAGGTTCTGCTGACGCCGGCGGCCGCAGCCCGTTTTCTCGAACAACAATCCGGCGGTCAGCTGCTGTTTGGCGCTGGTCTGGCGCTGTTTGATGCCCAGGGCTCCCTGGTGGCCGCGAGTCAGACCCGGCCCTGTCGCTGTCTGAGCTTCGAGCGCCTGCGGCAGCTGCTCGAAACCGCCCTGCAATCACGTCAGCCGCAGATGTCCGATTTTGTCCTTTCACAGGAAAACAGCAGGACGGAGCCAAGGGTTCTGTATGTCTTTCCTTTGCTGCGCCAGGGCCGGGTGGTTGGCGCTCTGGGGGGCAGTCTGGTGCTGTTCGGGCCGGGGCTGCTCAACTACCTGCAGGCCTTCGACACCGGCGCTGGCAGCTACCTGAGTCTGAGTGATGGTCGCCAGATGCTGCGCCTTTCGACGCAGGAGGGCTGGTTGCAGATTCAGCCGCTGCCGCCCCACCAGCGTACCCTGCGGCGCAAGGCGCTGGTGGAACGTAGTCTGACCCTGGAGCAGACGGATGAACAGGATGCGCCGCTGCTCAGTTCGGTGCAGCGGCTGCAACAGGTCGACTGGGCACTGGCGGTGCACCAGCCGCTGGCCGAGGCCTATGCGCCGCTGCAACCGCTGCGCCAGCAACTGCTGGTGGCGGTGGCGGGCAAGATCGCGCTGGCCGCTGTGGCGGTCTGGCTGCTGATGCGCCAACTGATGCGGCCCCTGTCGCAGCTGACGGCCCGCATTGCTGCCGTGGCTGAAACCGAAGAGCAGCCAGCCGGCCCGGCCGCCGATGTTGGCGAGGAACGGGTGGCGGGCGATGAACTGGCGGTGCTGCAACGCAGCTTCGATCTGATGCTGCAGCGTATCGGCCAGCACCGTCAGGCGCTGGAGGAGCAGCTGCAGCAGTTGCAGACCCTGATCGATGCCATACCCAACCCGGTGTTCTATGTTGATGAACGGGGCTGTTTTATTGGCTGTAACCAGGCCTTCGAAATTGTTTTTGGCCATCCGCGCGCGGAACTGGTCGGAACCGCCCTGACCACCGTGCTGCCAGCGGAACTGGCCACCATCGTATGTGGCCGTTGCGATCAGCCCGACAGCCTGCACAGCAGTGAACAGCAACTGCTGTTCGCCGATGGCCGGGAACATCCCGTGCTGTTCTCCGCGGCCGCCTTCAGCCGGGCCGGCCATGCCTGTCATGGCGTGGTCGGTGCCCTGGTCGATATCAGTGCCCGCCGCCGCGCCGAGGAGCAGCTGCGCAAGCTCGGTCTGGCGGTGGAGCAGAATCCCAATGCCATTATCGTCACCGATATCCAGGGGACCATCGAGTACGTCAATCCCAGTTTCTGCCATCTGACCGGCTACAGTCAGGAGGAGGCCATCGGCCAGAACCCGCGCATTCTCAACGCCGGCAGCGCGCCCAGGGAATACTTCCAGACCCTGTGGCACACCATTCTGGCGGGTCATGACTGGCGTGGTGAACTGCGCAACCGCAAAAAAACCGGCGAGCTGTTCTGGCAACACGCGCTGATCTCGCCATTGAAGAACAGCCGGGGGGACATCACCCACTTTATCGCCATCATGGAGGATATCACCGCCCGCAAGCGGGCTGAGCGGCGTGAACAGCTTACTGGCCGGGTGCTGGCGTTGCTGTCGCTGCCCAATGAGCGCACCGACAAGATTCACGATATTCTCGAACTGATCCGTGATTTTTCCGGCTGTGCCAGCGTCGGCCTGCGGCTGCGCGAGGCCAACCAGTCTTTTCCCTATTACCAGAGTGTCGGGCAGAAACCGGACGGGCAGGAGTGCCCGCTGCTGCCGCTGGCGGATGAAACCCTGGCGGAATCGGTAGCGCCCGGTGCCAGCGATTCCCTCTGCAGCCGGATTCTGCAGGGCCTGCCACAGGGTGTGCCGGTCGATGGCTGTTTCACCGCCGCCGGCAGTTTCTGGACCAATCCGATGAGTCACTGCCTGCCGCTGGCCGACAGTGGTCTGTGCCGCGAGCAGCACTGTCACTGCCAGCAGGCCCGTTCGATGGCGCTGATTCCGTTACGGCTGGAGGACGAGGTGATCGGCCTGCTGCAGCTGCTCGACGCCGATGAGCGCAAGATCAGCCGCGATCTGGTGGAGTTTCTTGAATCCATTGCCAGCAGCATCGCTATTGCCTTTGAACACCGGCAGGTGACCGAGCAGCTGCAGGAGCGGGAAAATCGGCTCGATTACCTGCGGTTCCACGATAGCCTGACCGGGCTGCCCAACCGCCAGTATCTGCGCCAGCAGTTGCGTCAGGCACTGGCGCGGACCCGGCGATCGGGACAGCCGGGAGCGGTCTTGCTGCTTGATCTCGACCGTTTCAAAACCGTCAACGATTCCCTTGGCCATGATCTGGGTGACCGGTTGTTACGTGAGATCGCGGCCCGACTGCGCACCAACCTGCGCGAAAACGATGTGCTGGCGCGCATTGGTGGCGACGAATTCGCCATCCTGTTCGAAGGTCTGCGCGACGGTCAGCAGGTGGCGCGGCGGGTCGAGGTGCTGATGGAACAGCTGACCCGGGCGCTGTGCATCGCCGATTTCGAGCTCTATGTCACCGCCAGCATCGGCATCAGCCTGTTTCCCAACGACAGTAACGAAATCGAAGGGTTGCTGCAGGCGGCCGAGGTGGCCATGTACCGTGCCAAGCAGACCGGTCGCAATCGCTACCAGTTCTACCGGACCGAAATGAACCCCCGCACCCGGGATCTGTTGCTGCTTGAAGGGCAGCTGCGCCAGGCGCTGGAAAAAGAGCAGTTCGTGCTGTATTACCAGCCCAAGATCGATCTGCTCAGTGGCCGGGTGGCCGGCGCCGAAGCCCTGTTGCGTTGGCAGCATCCCGAGCGCGGCATGGTGTCGCCGGCCGATTTTATTCCGCTGGCCGAGGAGACCGGCCTGATCGTGCCCATTGGCGACTGGGTGTTGCGGCAGGCCTGCCACCAGGTGCGGCGGTGGCAGCAGGCCGGTTTGCCATTACGGCTGGCGGTCAATCTGTCGGGCCGCCAGTTCCAGCAGGAACAGCTGCTTGACTGGCTTGACGCGGTGCTGGCCGACTGCGGCGCCACGCCGCAGTCGCTGGAACTGGAGATCACCGAAAGTGTTGCCATGCACAGCGTGGAAAACAGCATCGCCATTCTGGGTGCCATTCGCCAGCGCGGTCTGCGTCTGGCCATTGACGATTTTGGCACCGGCTATTCCTCGCTGAGCTACCTTAAACGCTTTCCCATCGATTGTCTCAAGATTGACCAGTCCTTTATCCGCACCCTCGACAGTGATGCCAATGATGGCACCATCGCCGATTCGGTGATTGCCCTGGCCCGCGCCATGGAATTGCAGGTGGTGGCCGAGGGTATCGAAAAGCCGGAACATCTGCAGTTTCTGCAGCAGCGCGGCTGTCATGAAGGGCAGGGTTATCTGTTCGCCCGGCCGCTGCCGTTGGCCGAATTCGAGGATTTTGTCGCCAACTGGCCGGGCTTGCCTGCATAGGAGCAACGGGTGGAGAAGCGTGCGCAGCCCCTGCGAAAGACATCCCGGACTGTGCCACCGGTCGAACTGCTGATTGAGGGCATGCACTGCGCCAGCTGCGTGCAGCGGGTGGAGCAGGCTTTGCGCGCGCTGCCGGGCGTCACGGCGGTTTCGGTCAATCTTGCCACCGGCCGGGCGCAGGTGCGGCTGACAGCGGCTGGCGTACCGGTTGCCGAACTGGTAGCGGCGCTGACACGGGCCGGCTTTGCCGCCGAAGAGGTCAGTGACGCGGCCTTGGCGCAGCAGCACCAGCAGAAGGCGGCCGAGCGGGAGGTGCGCCAGCTGCGCCGCTCGATGGTGCTGGCCCTGGCCCTGACGCTGCCTCTGGTGGTGCTGGAGATGGGTGGCCACTTTGTGCCGCCGTTTCATCACTGGCTGCTGCGGCATCTGGGGCAGCAGCCGCTGTTTATGTTGCTGGGCTGCCTGGCGACGCTGGTGCTGTTCGGACCGGGCTGGCGTTTTCACCGGTTGGGCTGGCCGGCGCTGCTGCGCGGCGTGCCCGACATGAACGCTCTGGTGGTGCTGGGCACCTCTGCAGCCTGGGGCTATTCGCTGGTGGCCACCCTGGCGCCCGGCCTGTTGCCTGCCGGTCAGGCGGTGGTGTACTACGAGGCCGCTGCGGTGATCGTCAGTCTGATTCTGGTTGGCCGTTATCTGGAGGCGGTGGCAAGGGGACGCACCGGCGCCGCCATCCGCCGGTTGCTGGGGTTGCAGGCCAAGTCGGCCCACCGCCTGACGGAAGCTGGCGAGGAGGAGGTGCCGCTGGAGCAGGTGCGGGTCGGTGATCTGCTGCGGGTGCGGCCGGGCGAAACCGTGCCGGTGGATGGCGAAGTGATTGAGGGTCGCTCCCACGTTGATGAATCCATGCTCACCGGCGAGCCGTTGCCGGTGGCCAAGGAACCCGGCGCCCAGGTGGTGGGAGGCACGCTCAACACCCAGGGCAGCTTCTGTCTGCGGGCTACCCGGGTCGGCGCTGACAGTCTGCTGGCGCAGATCGTGCGGTTGGTGCAGCAGGCCCAGAGCAGCCGCCTGCCGATTCAGGCGCTGGTCGACCGGGTCATCCGCCTGTTCGTGCCGGTGGTGCTGCTGGTGGCGCTGCTCACCTTTGGCGCCTGGCTGCTGTGGGGCAACAGCCTCAGCCAGGCCCTGGTCCATGCCGTGGCGGTGTTGATCGTCGCTTGCCCCTGCGCCATGGGCCTGGCCACACCGACCTCCATTCTGGTGGGCACCGGCCGGGCGGCCGAGTTGGGCATTCTGTTTCGCAAGGGCGATGCCCTGCAGCAGCTGTGCGCCGCCCGTCTGGTGGTGTTCGACAAAACCGGTACCCTTACCCGTGGCCGACCCGAGTTGACCGACGTGCAGCTGGCCGCCGGCGTCGAACGCGGGCCGCTGCTGCAGCAGATCGCCAGTGTCGAGGCCCTGTCGGAACATCCCATCGGCCAGGCGTTGGTGCGCGCCGCGCAGGAACAGGGTCTGCCGCTGCTGGCGGTGACGGAGTTTGTCGCCGAGCCCGGTTTCGGCGTTACCGGCCGGGTGGCCGGTTGTCAGCTGCGGATCGGCACCGAACGCTATCTGCGGCCTCTTGGTCTGGATCTGTCCTCCTTCGCCGTGGTGGCCGCGCGCCTGGCCGGTGAGGGTAAGACGCCGCTCTATGCCGCTGTCGATGACCGGCCGGTCGCGGTGCTGGCCGTGGCCGACGCCCTCAAGGACAGCACTCCGGCGGCTCTGCAGGCCCTGCGGCAGGCCGGTATCGGGTTGGCGCTGCTGACCGGCGATCAGCAGCGCACGGCCCAGGCCATTGCCGATCGCCTTGGTATCGGTGAACTGCGGGCCCAGCTGTTGCCGGCCGACAAGGTTGACGTCCTGCGCCAATGGCAGGCCCGTCAGCGGCCGCTGGTGTTTGTTGGCGACGGCATCAACGATGCTCCGGCGCTGGCTCAGGCCGATGTCGGCATCGCCATCGGCAGCGGTACCGATGTGGCCATCGAGGCGGCCGAGGTGGTGCTGCTGACCGGCGATCTGCGTCAGGTGGTGACCGCCATCGCCCTGTCACGTGCCACCCTGGCCAATATCCGCCAGAATCTGGTCTGGGCCTTCGGCTACAATGTGCTGCTGATTCCCCTGGCCGCCGGTCTGTTCCAGCCGCTGCTTGGTCTGCAGTTGTCGCCGGTGCTGGCGGCCCTGGCCATGACGGCATCAAGTCTGTGTGTACTGACCAACGCCCTGCGCCTGCGGCGCTTTCGGCCGGCGCCGCTTGGTGATCAAACCGCCGGTTGACGGCGTCAACAATCGCACCTGCCGTCGTGCCCCGCTTTTGACATTCGCCGCCCAAGCGGCTACAGTGCCGTGGTTATCTGTTCGCCCGGCTGTCCCGTCCCGTCTTCCAGCAGAAGGTACGCCCCATGTTCCGCACCAACAATCTCAATATCAAAGGCTTTGTCGAGGTTATCGCTCCGGCTGATCTTAAGCAGGTGTTCCCCCAGTCTGAAGCCGCATCGGAATTTGTCGCCCGCTCGCGCCGCCAGGTGATCGATATTCTGGAAAACCGCGACCCCCGCCTGATGGTTGTCGTCGGCCCCTGCTCCATTCATGATCCCCAGGCCGCTCTCGACTATGCCCGCCGGCTGGCGCGCCTGAGCCACGAACTGCAGGATCAGCTGCTGCTGGTCATGCGCGTCTATTTCGAAAAACCGCGCACCACCGTCGGCTGGAAGGGTCTGATCAACGACCCCGACCTGAATGGCACCCATCAGATCTCCAAGGGGCTGGGCGTGGCGCGCCAGCTGTTCTGCGCCATCACCGATCTGAAGCTGGCCATCGCCACCGAAATGCTCGACACCATCACACCGCAGTATTTTGCCGACCTGATCAGCTGGGGCGCCATCGGTGCACGCACCACCGAATCGCAGCCCCACCGCGAGATGTCCAGCGGTCTGTCCTTCCCCGTCGGCTTTAAAAATAGCACCGACGGCAACCTGCGCATTGCTATGGATGCGATGAGCGCCGCCGCGCACTCGCACAGCTTTCTCGGCATCAATCGCACCGGCCGTATCTCCATTGTGCAGACCAGTGGAAATCCCCATGTCCATATCGTGCTGCGCGGCGGTAGCACCGGACCGAATTACCAACGCCAGGCCATTGCCGAAACCGAAGCCGAACTGGCCAAGCGCCAGCTGTCCGGCGCCATCATGGTCGACTGCAGTCACGCCAATTCCAACAAGGAGCACCGTCGCCAGCCGCAGGTGGCCCAGGAAGTGGTCGATCAGATCGCCGCTGGCAACCGCTCCATCCGCGCCCTGATGATCGAAAGCAATCTGGAAGAAGGCAGCCAGCCCGTCGGTGACCCCTGCAGCCTGCGCTACGGCGTGTCCATTACCGACAAATGCATCGACTGGGCCACCACCGAAACCCTGCTGCGCGACATCCATGCCCGCCTGACCGAACTGGGCGGCCGGCCACAGTAGGCGTTGTTCAGCAGATTCCAGACACAAAAAAAGGGACCCGTTGCGGTCCCTTTTTTTGTCGGCATTGCGATTCGTTTGGCGGTTACAGCAGCCAGCGGTGCGGATTGGTCAGCGGCGCGCCGTTGCCGAGCTGTTTCAGGCCGGTGATGCAGCGGATGATCAGCCAGAGGGTGGCGAACAGCAGCACGAAATAGCCGATCAGCACCGGAGTGAGCAGCCCGCCGATGAAGAGGTAGAGCAGGCCGATCCAGAAGGTGCGGATCTGAAAGTGGTAATGGCTGCGCAGCCAGTCGGGTGCGTCGCTGCGGTAGACGTAGGCGATGATCAGGCCGATGATGGCGGTAAGGCCGAAAACCAGACCGATCAGATACAGAATGTAGACGATTCTTGCCGGGCCGCTGCCTTTGGCGGGCTGGGGTGGCAGCACGGTGACGCTCATTGCGGCCGCTGCGCTGTGCTGGTGGTGGCCGGAAAGCTGGCGGCGATTTTGTCTTTGGCGGCCTGCAGTTCCTGCGCCAGCCGCTGGTGACCGGCTTCGCTCAGTTGCAGGTTGCCGTCAGCGGTGGTTTGCAGATACTGCTGTTTCTCCAGCAGGTCGAGGGTTTTGCCGAGGGTCAGTTTGACCTTTTCCGGCGGCGTCGGGTCGCCGACCATTTCGGCGAAGCGGGCCGCCAGTTCGGTGTTGCGGGGGTTGATCAGCTGCTTGCGGCTGAAGGGGGTATCGCTGGCGATCTTGCTCAGCAGCAGAAAGACGACGGTCTGCCAGCGCGGGCTGGGGTTGATGGCCATGAAGCGGGTCTCCTGAAGAGGGTTCGGGGGCTTGCGTTACGGACGCTGGAACTGAATGGCGACATCGGCGCGGTGAGCGGGGTCAATCTTCCACAGCCGGCGGTCGCTGAAACGGAACTGGCGGGCGATCAGCAGATCGGGGAACTGGGCGATGCGGATGTTGTAGAGGTTGACGTGTTCGTTGAACAGTTCGCGCCGGTCGGCAATCTGGTTTTCCAGCTCGCTGATGCGCTGGCTCAGGCCACGAAACAGGCTGTCGGCCTTGAGGTCGGGATAGCGTTCCACCACGGCGAAGAGGGAGCGCAGGGTGTCGCTGAGTAGATTCTGGGCCTGCTGCTGGGCCTGTTCGCCCCGGGCGCTGGCCACCTGGGAGCGGGCCTGGATGACGGCTTCAAGGGTGTCGCGTTCGTGTTCCATGTAGCGCTGGCACACCTCGACCAGTTTAGGCAGTTCGTCGAAGCGCTGCTTGAGCAGGATATCGATGTTGCTCCAGGCCTTGTCGCAGTCGTTGTGCATGCGCACCAGGCCGTTGTAGATCAGGATGGCGTAGCCGATCAGGGCCAGCACCGCCAGCAGCACTACCGCCAGTACGATTGTTGTGATCATGGTCAGGACTCCTGTTGATAAGAGGGGCGGCCATCAGCGACCGGGCCACAGGGCGAAATAGCTGCCGGCCAGCAACAGAGCCCAGACGGCCAGCGCCACGCCGACGAGCAGCAGCAGGACGAAGCTGAGGCCATAGCCGCGACCAAGCTCGGTTTCGGACAGCTGCTCGGCAATGAGAAAGGGTTGCCAGCGCCCCGGTGGCCGGCCGACCCAGGTTTCGGCTTCGGCTTCGCGGTCGGGCCGCAGCTGCTCCAGCAAGAGTTGACGCTGCTGCTCCTGGCGGGCTTCGTCCCATTCCTGGCTGTCGATCCGGCCATCGCCGTTGCGGTCGTAATCGTGCAGTTTTGCGCTATCCTGTTTGAGATCGCGCAGACGCTGGCGCAACAGTCCCTGCCGGTCGGCGTGTTGCCGGCGGCTGTGAGCGTAGCCCAGCACATAGAGCGGGGCACCGTCGGCGATGATCTCTTCGCGCCATTTTTCATTGTTGGCCAGGCCGGTGGCCAGCGGCAGATGGCTGTTGCCGAAGATCTCCTGGGTCTGGCTGGGGCGCAGGCGCGCGCCGGCCGGATCGATACGGATGCTGCCGGTAGCGTCTTCCAGCGCAAAGGGCACGGCCCCGCTGCTGCGGCTGCTGACCAGATCCCAGCCGTTGTCCTTGGCGTTGCGCCGGTAGCGTTTCAGACTGTAATAGACGCAGGGCAGCTGCGTCAGTGGCGAAACCAAAGCGTACAGCCGCCGTGCCTGGCCTTGAATCTCGACCCGGCCCATGGCCAGCGAGCGGATGCGGCTGGTGGGCGTGTGGGCAATGCAATGTTTCAGATGCAGGGCGCGAAAGGCGCTGATCAGGCACAGCGCCGCCGCGCCGGCGGCCAGCAGGCCGCTGTGCAGCAAGCCGCCCAACAGCGGGCGCAGCCAGTGGGGCTGCAGCTGGGTCAGCAGCGCGGTCAGGCTGGCAATGCCGAACACAACCAGCTGGGATGGTGCCAGTGGCCAGCGCCGTCCGGCCAGGGCGGCCCCTTCGGGCGGGGGTGGCAGGGGGGCGGCAATGTTGTCGGGCGTCGGCGGGCTGGCCGCTGTTCCGCTCGGGGCCGCGGCGGCCGTGTCGCCCAGAGGGGACGGCAGGGTTGCGCCGGCTGCCAGCAGGATGCCGTGTTCTGCCCCGGCCAGAGCGGCTGGCTGTTCGACCGCCGACTGGAGCATGTCGGCCTGCTCGATGGTCGCCATCAGCTGGCCGTAGCCGGTCAGAGCCTGGGCGTTGCGTTGCTGTTCGGCCTCGTCGGTTGCCGGTAGGTGCAGCGGGTAATCGGGCAGAAAGGCCAGGCCCAGGGTCTGGTGGAGGGATGCGGCCGGGCAGTACTGGCGGATGCGCTGCAGCAGCGCCAGCAGGTTGGCGTTGCGGCTCAAGCTGGCCTGGTCGCCGAGCTGGCGGTGGTCGAAGCTGCCGGGGCGGATGCGCACGGCCCGCAGCAGGGTACCGCTGGCATCGCGCCAGTACAGATCCAGTCGCGGCTGATGTTGAAAGATGTCCTTTTCCAGTCGTTGCAGGCTGGTGGCGGCGCTGTCGGCGCCCTGACCGTAGCTGTGGCGGGCCAGCTGGCGCCGCAGATGCGCGGCGACGGCCTGACCGGACAGGTCGGTCACGATCAGCAGTGGCGCGGGATCATTCGCTGTCAGTTCGAAGCGGCCGGCGTCGCAGTGGAACCACAGGCTTTCGTCGCGCTGCTCAAAGGTCTGCAGCGGGCGGGGCGGGCACACTGGCGCTGACGGTGCCGGCAGCAGCCAGCAGGCCCAGCCGGCATCGGCGAGCAGGGGCGTCAGCGCTGCCAGGATGTTGCGCGGTCCGCGCGCCAGTTCGGCAATGCCGAGTCCTTTGAGACGTTGGCCGCAGCTGTAGGCATCGGGGCCACCGGCGGCGGCCAGCTGTCGGCACAGGGCGCTGAGCTGTGGCGCGGCCGGTTGGGCCTGAACGTACAGGCGACAGTCGTCAGCGTTGACAGCCATGGTTGGCTGCGGCGGCTGCCGGCCGGGATGGCGCGCTGCTGTCGCTGCGGGCGATGTTGCAGCTTTTGACCAGCAGGGCAAAGGCCATCAGGGCCAGCAGCAGCAGGACAAAGCCCAGATAGTTTTCCGATTTTAAAGGTGCAGAGGGTTTCATGAATCCTGTGGTGTGTTGGAGAAGAAGAAAGTGGTCTGGCGGCACGGCGGCTTGGCACGAAGTTGGCTTCAGCCGGACGGTGTGACCGTTGGATCGCGCCGGACGGGCAACCGAGTGACCAGAGGCTGGCAGGAGGGCGTCCGTTGGCGGCCTGGCCGAGTCAAAAGGCGTTGCCGGTTCGACAGTGTAAACCAGGAATTGTCACAGCGGCAACCGCTTTCCCGTCGGATTCGGTGGGCGGGCGAACGGAGCGGCCTGGTGTGAGTGGGAGGAAGCCGGACGATGCAGGAGGTACAGGTGAAACGGGCGGGAAGGGTATTGGCGGGATTGGTGTTGGCCCTGCTGCTGGGGGTGTCGCCGGCGGCGGCGGTGAACTGGCTGATGCTGCAGGGAGCGGAGCCTGCCGATGCGGATTGGCTGCGGCTGGGCGGTTTTGTGCAGCTGGAATACCACAACGCCGGTGGGGGGCGACTGCCGGCCGGGCCCTTTGCCGGTCAGCCCCTCGCGGCGGGGCAGGTGGGGCCGTTGCAGCGCTCGTCGGTTGCCACCGAACTGCGCAAGCTGCAGCTGGCGGCGCGCGGCCGGCTGCACCCGTCACTGAACTACAGCCTTAAAACCATCAGCGGTGACAACGGCGCCAGCCGCATTGACGGCGGCAATCGCCTGCGTCTGGTCGAAGCCAGCCTGACCTGGCGATTGCCGCTGGGCCCCTATCTGCGCCTGGGGCTGTTCAAGCCGCCCGGCGCCGAAGAGATCAGCGGTTTTTCTCCGCCCAACCAGTATGTCAACCTGACCAATGGCGCCAACCTGTTGTTGCAGGAACGTTTTTTTCGTGAGGATGGCAGCGATCCGCAGTTCGCCAATGAACCCGGTATCTGTGGCTGTTGTCGCGATCTGGGGCTGCTGCTGTTTGATGCCCAGCGGCTGGCCGACTGGGAATGGAGTTATGGTGCCGCCCTGACCCAGGGCTATGGTCTGCGGCTGAATGACCCCAATGACCACCCCGATCTGTATCTGTATCTGGCCCTCGAACGGTTGTGGGGCGAACGAAAGGGAATGCAGCGGCTGGGTTGGAAGCTGTTTAGCTGGTGGCAGGAGGGCCGCCGTGATCTGACCGATGGCCTGACAGGGCGGACGCAGGATTACCGGCGCTGCCGTTTCGGTGGTGGGACGGCGCTGCAGACGGATCGCTTGCGGCTGGTGGCGGAGATCATCAAGGCGAAGGGGATGATCGAGTTCGGCACCGATGGCAGCGCCCTGGCGGGCAGTCGCAGTAATGATGGCCGATTGGTTGCCAGTTACAACCTGTTGCCGCGTGATCAGGCCCTGGCCTGGTCGCTGGATGCCGGTTGGCGGCTGTGGCGCGGCCTGTGGCTTGATGGTCGTTATGACCGTCTCGATCTGGCCACCGAGATTACCGGGGAGCGGGAGCTGCGCACCTGGACGGCGGGGCTGAGCTGGCGCATGCCCAGCGGTCTGCAGCTCAAGTGCAATTACGAATGGCGGGATGGGCGGGCGCCCCATCAGCCGCGTCAGTCGGCTGTTAACCAGATTCTGGCCGAGTTGCCCAACCGCCTGTCGTGCCAGCTGCTTTACCTGTTCTGATGCCCTGCGGCCGGTGTCAGCGGCTGGCGCGCCGCTCCAGTGTCAGGGCCAGCAGCAGCAGAGCGAAACCCACCAGCAGACGTGGTCCGTTGAGCGGCTCGCCGAACAGCAGGCCGGAACAGAGCACCGCCAGCGGAATCTTCAGATTGTTGCTCACCGCCAGCACCCCGGCTGTCACCTGGCGCGCGCCCCGGTTCCAGCCAAAGAAGCATAGCCCCGAAGCCAGCACACCCAGATAGAGCAGCACCAGCAGTTGCTGCGGCAGCAGATGGGTCAGCTGCGGCCAGCTGCCGGCCTGGCTGACCAGTGGCGCCGTGACCAGACAGGCGCCGCCATAGAGCAGGGCGAACAGCTGATGATCGTGGCCGGACCAGCCGGCCAGCAGTCGGCGGTAGGCGATCTGGCCAAAGGCGAAGCAGAGATTGGCCCCCTGGACCAGGGCGAATCCGCGCAGAAAACGGCCTGACCCTGTACTGCCCAGCCCCTGATACAGCACCAGCGCGGCTCCGGCGCAGGCCAGCACGGCGGTGAACCAGAAGCGGCGGTGCAATGTGCGACTGGCCAGGTCGTGAAACAGGGTGACATACAGGGGGGTGAAGATGGTGAACAGGGCCACCTCGTAGGCGTGCAGCAACTTGAAGGCGGTGGTGTAGCTGCTGTACATCAGACCGTACTGAATGGCGCCGATGGCCAGCAGATGCAGCTGAAAGCGTGGTGGCAGCAGGGCGGGGCGGTAGAACGGCAGGAAGACCAGCAGTGCCAGCGCCAGGCGAATAAAGGCCACCAGGTTGGGATCGAGGCCGGTCAACTGGCCCTTGATCAGGCCGAAGGAAAAGGCCCAGACCAGCGAAACAAGCAGCAGCAGGGTCACGAGGCTGTGGCCGGGCGGGCGCGGCAGACGCGGTTCTTACCCTCGGTTTTGGCGCGGTACATGGCGTGGTCGGCCAGCTGGATGAGCCGGTTTTTGTCGGCGGTGGCGCTGCTGTGCACCAGTCCGATGCTGGCGGTGACCTGAAGTTCCTGCCCCTGCCAGGGGCAACGGCAGGCCGCAATGTGGCGTCGCAGGCGTTCGGCAGTGACCTCGGCTTCGGCCAGGTCGGTCTGGGGCAGCAATACGGCGAACTCCTCACCACCGTAACGCACCAGCAGGTCGGTATCGCGCAGGCTCAGGGAGGCTACCCGGGCAATCTGCTGCAGCACCAGATCGCCGGCCTGGTGGCCGTGGCGATCGTTGACCTGCTTGAATTCGTCGAGATCGAGCAGAATCAGGCTGAAATGGTTACCGTAGCGGGCCGCGCGGGCCAGCTCGCGATCAAAGTGATCGTGAAAGTAGCGCAGGTTGTACAGGCCGGTGAGACTGTCCTGAAACGCCAGCCGGCTCAGCTCGGTGTTGACGGCATGCAGGCGTTCGGTCTGACGCAGCAGGTCCTGCTGTTGCAGGCGGGCGTCGTCAAGCAGCTGGCGTTTGCACAGATTGAGCTGACTGAGATGCTGGTTGGCTTCCTGCAGCAGTTCCTCGGCAGTCTTCATCTGGTCGGCGGGAATCTCGAAGAAGCTCAGGGTGCGCACGCTGTTGCGGAAGATTTGCTGCAGTAACCGGTCGATGTCGTTTTCAGCCAGTCCCTGTTGCTGCAGGGTTTCACGCAGGGCCTGCAGCTTCGGCCCCGCCGGTTTGCCGTGCAGCACGGCGGCGATGCGGTCGCCCAGTTGGATGGCCAGGGCGGCGTCGCGCCAGTCGGCCGGTGCCGTGTCGGGCTGATGATGGTGTCGGATGGGTTCGGTGATGGCCGCCGGCAGGTGCCAGCTGTGCAGCAGCTCGGCGCCGAGCTGACAATGGCCGAAACCGAAGCGCTCCTTCTCCTCCTGGCTTAGCGGCAGGCGGCGGTGGATGCGGCCATCGAACAGGGCGGCGTAGTCCGGCACCAGACCGAAGGCGACCAGGATGCCGATATCGTGCAGCAGGCCGGCGATGAACAGATTGTCGTTGCGGCCGAGGCATTGACGGCCGATCAGATCGGCGGCAACGGCAGCGGTGATTGAACGTTTCCAGAAATAGGTAAAATCGAAACCGTTGTGGCAGGAATGGGCTCGCAGTGACTGTACCAGCAGAAACGACAGGGCAATATTGGTGACCTGCAGGCTGCCCAGACGGGTCAGCGCCGTTGCAATGCTGTCGACATTGGCCTTGGGCGAGAACAGCGGCGAGTTGGCCACCCGCAGTACCCGCGCGGTCAGGGCCGGGTCGGCGGTGATGATGCGGCTGAGCTGGTTGAAGTCAACTTCGTCGGCGCTGACCACCTCAAGAATGCGCAAGGCGATGGCTGGTGGGGTCGGCAGGCGGACGCTGTCGTTGCGCTGGAGGATGTCATTGAGCAGGGTCAAGGCGTGTTCCTTCGAGGGAGCTTGAAAACGACGAAATACCTTAGCATGATCGGGGGGGGCTTGCCAGTGTCCGAAGCCTGTGCCGCAGGCAAAAAAGCGCCTTCTGTCCTGCTCTTGACAAAGCGCAAGCGGATGATTACCGTAGCGGCGGTTTTGGCGGCCCTGAAGACCGGATTTATAGCCGCCGCCGTGTCTCGCCCGCCTTTGGCGCACGGGCATCCGAGATCCATGACGCGCCCTGTTTCGCTTTATATCGCTTGATCGTTAGCATCCCGTTTAGCAGGAGGTTGCCCATGCCATTGTACGAATACGCCTGTCAGAAGTGTGGTCAGATCATTGAGGTGCGCCAGCGTTTCGACGCCGCCCCGCCACAGCACTGTGAAGCCTGTGGCGGCGGCCTGCAGAAACTGATTTCGCGCACCGCTTTTACCCTTAAGGGGGGTGGCTGGTATGACCAGGGCTACTGCTCCGCATCGGGCAGCAAGCCGGCTGCCTGCCCGGCGCCGGCCGCTGGTTCCTGTGGTGGCTGAGGCCCAGCCTAGATGAAGCGTGCTTCGTCCCTGTTCGGCCTGCCCCGCTGCCTCTGGCGGCGGGGTGTTTTTTTGTGTGGTGCGCCACCGGCCTGCGGTCCGTTTCGGCGTTCTCGCCCGTCAACGTTATGATCGAAAGAAAGGAATCCCTCATGGCGGCTACCCTGATCGATGGCAAGGCCCTGGCGGCGCGCCTGCGCCAGCAACTGACAACAGAGGTTGAAGAACTGCGTCAGCGGGGCGTTGTGCCCGGTCTGGCGGTGGTGCTGGTGGGCGACGATCCGGCCAGCCGGGTCTATGTGTCGATGAAGGAGAAGGCCTGTGCCCAGGTTGGCATCTTTTCGGCTGAACACCGTTTGCCGGCCGAGACCAGTCAGCAGCAGTTGCTAGAACTGATCGGCCAGCTCAATCAGGATCGGCGCATCGACGGCATTCTGGTTCAGCTGCCGCTGCCCGGCCATATCGACGAGAACGCCATCATTGCCGCGATCGATCCGGCCAAGGATGTTGACGGTTTCCATCCGGTGAGTGTCGGCCGCCTGGCCATTGGCCAGCCTGGTTTCCGTAGCTGCACCCCCTTTGGCGTGATGAAGATGCTGGAGGATATCGGCTGCGATCTTAACGGCAAGGAAGTGGTGGTGGTGGGGCGCTCCAACATTGTCGGCAAGCCGGTAGCCCTGATGTGTTTGGCGCAGAATGCCACCGTGACCCTGTGCCATTCGCGCACCCGCGATCTGGCAGCCCATGTTGGTCGCGCCGATGTGGTGATTGCCGCTGTCGGCCGGCCGGAGATGATCCAGGGCGACTGGATCAAGCCCGGCGCCGTGGTCATCGATGTGGGCATCAATCGCCTGACTGACGGTCGGCTGGTGGGCGATGTTGCCTTCGAAACGGCAGCGGCACGGGCCAGCGCCATCACGCCGGTGCCCGGTGGCGTTGGTCCCATGACCATCACCATGCTGCTTTACAATACGGTCGAGAGTGCCGGCCAGCGTCCCTGAACCCCTGGCAGGATGTTGAAAAAGTCCCATCCGGGGCTTTTTCAACGACGCAAACCGAAAATGCGATTTCCGTCTTGCTCACAAAATCAATCCATTACGAAGTAATGATTGATTTTGGTCGCCCGTCCATGGGCTCCAGCAGGCTGTTTTTCAACAGCTTGCTGGAACGCGCTGAACTGAGCGCGGCCTGCTGAAGCTGAGACTGACGGGCAGAGGCAGAAACCATCCTTTTTATGCAGCAGCGATTCCCTGGGTTTCGCTGCTGTTTTTTTTGTGCGCACCGGGACACTCGCCAGGCTTTTCGGCCGGGCCACGGCTGAGAGGGCGGCGGTGGCGGGCGAAGGAAGAGCTCCGGGGTGTCAGCGCCCAAAGATGGCGCGGCCATCGCGGGGGCCGCCCAGCAGACTGTACTCGAAAAAGGCCATGATGGTGATCTGGTCACCGGGGTAGCTGGCCGGCAGGGTGCCGTAGGGCGCCGCCTTGATGACCGCGGCGATGGCTTCGCGGTTGAGGCGCTCGTAAGGGGCGCCGTCTACCACCTCGACATCCTCCAGGCTGCCGTCGCGATTGATGATGATTTTCAGCAGGGCGCGACCTTGCTGACCTCGTTCAATGCTTTCCTGAGGATAGTTCCAGACGGCATAGATGCTTTTTCTGAAGCGGGCAAAAAAGGAATACAGCAGGTCGTGCTCCATGTTGAGCCAGACCGTTTCGCCGTGGGCCACGTCCGGGCGGGCCTTGACCTGGCTGTCACGGGCGACATCGGCCGCCGCTTGCAGGCCGGTGTTGAGCAGCTGGTCGAGGCTTGGCAATGGTGCCGGTTCGGTTTGCGCTGCTACCGCGGTTGTTGGCGCGAGCGGCTGTGGCGGTGGTTGCTGGCGGGCCTGACGGGCGTGCGGCATGGCAGGGGCGACGGGCGGCGGCGTGGTTGCAGCTGGCGGTTGTGGCGTGGTGCTGCTCAGTCGTGGACTGCTGGTCGCAGGCTTGGGGCTGCTGTCTTCAGCGGCCTTGCCCTCTGGCGCCTGCTCACGCACGACCTGCTGGGCCTCCGGTCCCAGCCGCTTGGTCGGCTGTGTCGGCGGTTGCGGCTGGCGGGGCAGCAGGGTTTCCCGTTCCGGTACCAGCGGCCGCACCTGGACGCGGATGGGTGTCTCTGCGGTCGGCACCGGCTGGAGGCCGGGCCAGAGATACAGCGCCAGCAGGTGCAGCAGCAGCGAGAGCAGCACGAACAGGAACAGCAGCAATGGTGGGCGGTGGGAAAAGGCGGTCATCGTCCTGTAGGTGTGGAGGGGAGAACGGACGCAACGGGCTGTCCCGTTGGCGCACGGGAAACGCGCCCTGACGGGGCGATTGCCGTGTACGAGCGCCAACGGGGAGTCAAACGGCGGCCAGTATACGCTATCGGCGCTGTTCTGTCCTGTACTTGTATGCTACTGGCGCTGGAAAGACGGTTGACGCCGACGGGCTGGCTCGGGTATAAGAGCAAAATGAATCAAACCCCGTTTTACAAGGAGGAGGTGCTATGCATTTAGTGGATCAGATCAAGGCCAAGGCGCGCGCCAGTCGGCAGACGGTGGTGCTGCCTGAGGGCTATGATGACCGTATGATTGAGGCTGCCGGCCGTATTGTGGCGGATGGGCTGGCCGAGGTGGTGCTGCTGGGCAAGGCCGAGGCGTTGCAGGCCAAGGCCGCCGAAATGAAGGTGTCTCTGGCTGGCGTGACGCTGCTCGATCCGGCAACGGCACCGCAGCTTGATGCCTATGTCGCCGAACTGGTCGAACTGCGCAAGAAAAAGGGCTTGAGCGCCGAGCAGGCGCGCGAATTGCTGACCGGGTCGGATAATCTCTATTTCGGAGCCATGATGGTGCGCAAGGGCGATGCCGGCGGCGCCGTGGCCGGCGCCTATAACACCACCGGCGATGTGCTGCGCGCCGCCTTTCAGGTGATCGGCACGGCACCGGGCATGAAGACGGTCTCGTCGGTGTTTCTGATGGTAACAAAAACCCCCGAATTCGGTGAGAACGGCATTCTACTGTTTGCTGACTGTGCCGTGAACCCCAATCCTGATGCCCAGGCTCTGGCCGAAATTGCCGTGGCCACGGCCGGCAGCTGCAAGAGTTTTCTGGGTGTCGATGCGCGGGTGGCCATGCTGTCGTTTTCGACCAAGGGGAGCGCCCAGCATGCCGATGCCGACAAGGTGCTCGAAGCCCTGCGTATTGCCCGCGAACTGGCACCGCAGCTGCAGATCGATGGCGAATTGCAGGCTGACGCGGCTCTGCTGCCCAAGGTCGGAGCTAAAAAGGCGCCGGGTTCCGCCGTGGCCGGCAAGGCCAACACCTTGGTTTTCCCGGATCTCGATGCCGGCAACATTGCCTACAAGCTGGTTGAGCGAGTCGCTGGTGCCGAGGCGGTTGGCCCCATCATTCAGGGACTGGCCAAGCCAGTCAATGACCTGTCACGCGGCTGCTCGGTCGACGATATCGTCAATGTCGCAGCCATCACCGCGGTGCAGGCCCAAGGCTAGCCAGCGAGCCTGGTGCTATTTGCGACAGCGAAACGATAAGGTCCCACAAAAAAACCGGCCACCAGGCCGGTTTTTTTTGTGGGATACGAAGCTGTCACAGCTGGCCAGCCTGAAATTCAGGGTTTGTATTCCGGGCTGGTGAAGGAGTAGGCGAAATTCATGTGATCGGTGTAGCTACCGTTGAGGATGGCCACCACGTCCTCGACGAACACCAGTTCCTCGTTGGTCGGGATGACAAACACCTTGACGGGTGAATCGGGTTTGGTGATTTCCGTTTCGCCGCTTTTGCTGAAGGTCTTCAGGTTTTTCTCCACATCCAGATGGATGCCCATGAATTCGAGACCTTCCAGGGCTTTCTGGCGGATCAGACCGGCATTTTCGCCAACACCGGCCGTGAACACCACCGCATCGACGCCGCCCAGGGCAGCGGCATAGGCACCAATATATTTTTTCAGCCGGTAGGCCTCTACGTCCAGCGCCAGCTGACAGCGTTCATCGCCTTTCTGCGCTTCGGCAATCACATCGCGCCGGTCGGTGAAACGGCCGGTGATGCCGAGCAGGCCCGATTTCTTGTTCAGAATCGAATCGATTTCGCGCGGGGTACAGCCTTCCTGATCCATGATGAAGGGCGGAATGGCCGGATCGATGTCGCCGCAACGGGTCCCCATCATGGCGCCTTCAAGAGGTGTCAGTCCCATGCTGGTGTCCATCGATCGGCCACCCTTGATGGCGGTATGGGACACGCCATTGCCGATGTGCAGGGTGATGATATTGCAGTCGCTCAGCGGCTTGCCCAGCTTGATGGCGGCACGCTTGGAAACATACAGGTGGCTGGTACCGTGGAAGCCATAGCGCCGTACGCCGTAATCGGTATACCACTGATAGGGCAGCGGATAGGTATAAGCGTGAGCCGGCATGGTCTGGTGGAAAGCGGTGTCGAAAATGGCGATGTGCGGCACGTCAGGCAGAACCGACTGGGCCGCCTCGATGCCGGAAATGTTGGGCGGGTTGTGCAGCGGCGCCAGGTGTTGCACGCTGCGAATGGCATCGAGCACGGTGGCGTCGATGGGTACGGAACAGGTGAATTTTTCACCGCCGTGCACCACGCGGTGGCCGACGGCGGAGATCTCGTTCATCTGTTTGACCACACCCTGCTGTGGGTGGATCAGGGTGCGGATGATCAGGTCGATGGCCACGCGATGATCCGGGCATTCGTGATGTTCCTTGTAGTTGTCACGACCGGGCACCTCGTGGACGATGAAGGAATCGCCAATGGTGACCCGCTCGACCACGCCTTTGGCCACGACGCAGCGCCGGTCCCAGTTGAACAACTGATACTTCACCGACGAGCTGCCACAGTTCAATGCCAGAATATCCATAGCCGGGTCTCCTTCATGTCAGTAAAGCCAGTGCTGCCGCAAGGGCGCAAAGGCCAATTCTCGAATACTGTTCTATCGTTTTTCGGTTTTGCTCTGGGCTGTCGTTAACTGCTTGTTTTTAAGAAGAAAATTACTGTAAAGGTGCTGTAGAGGATAACGAAATGGCCGCAAACATGCAAGGATGTTTTCTGTATTTTAGCCAGACTGAACAATCGCTGTATTATTTTTTCTCGGCTTAACGCGCCGTTCAGAAGCGTGCCGCTGGAGGACAGGGAGTAATGGGTGAAAAATCACAGCGGTTTTTTTCGTTTTGTGAACCGATCGAAAGGCGTGAGTCGGACAGGCCGATGGATCTGGCTTGCTGGTTCAGCTTTCGGGTGGCGTGGCGGTGATGGGTGTTCGCCCGAGAGCGCCAATGAAAACGCCCCGCTGAGCGGGAGGCTCGGCGGGGCGTTGACCAGGTTGTGTTGGCGCGGCCGTCAGGGGGCCGTGGGCGGCAGCGTTTCCACAGAGAATTCGCTGAACTCGGCCGGCAGCTGACTGAACACCAGGGTGAAGGGCAGCGACTTGCCCGGTTCGACCGTCACGTTCGACAGGCCAGCGCCGACCCGGTTGCTCATCTGTTCGGCAATCCTTTCCTTGCTGGCCTGCTGCAGGGTGGCACGGTCCAGGGGATTGCCGCAGTAGGCCTGCTGTTGGGCCAGCACCTCTCCCCGGGGGCCAAGAAGCCGGCCGCGGACGCCGATTTCTCCCTGTGGCCGGTTGTAGGCATTGGTCACCGTGCCCTGCACGACGAACAGGGTGCCGAGTTGCGGGTGGTCAAGATAGTAGTTTTCGCTCAGGCGAATCTGGAAAGAACCGCTGGGCGTTTCCGGTTCCGCCGGTAGGCCCAGCCCCAGCCGCTGGCGGACCTGTTCAATGAGTTGCGGCACGTCGATGCGGGTCTGGTTGACGAACAGATAGCCGGCCGCGCCACCGGCTGCCAGCAGAAGCAGTACCAACAGCAGCCACAGCAGGGAGCGCGAGCGTTTTTTTGGCCTGGTGACAGCTGCCGGTGTCATGGTAGCCGGTCGCTGGGGCGGCGCAGGGGTCGGCTCGGTCGTAAGCGGTTGTACTGCTGGCCGGTTGTCGGGCAGATCAAACAGCGGCGGCAGTTTGCTGTCGAGGGGCTCGAATTCGAAGGGAGCGCCTGTGATGCTGGGCGGCGCACTGTCCTCGTCGGCCGGCGGGCTGGCCAGCCGGCTGAAACTGAAGGCCTCTTCCTGTGGCTCCGCAACCCGAACGGCGGCGGGTTCAGGCGGGGCGGCCGGCTGACTGGCGGCGGCCGGCGCGCTGAAATCAAGTTCTTCGGCCTGATCCCAGAAATCCTCCTGTGCCTGCTGTGGTTCTGTGGCCTGGACCTCTGGGGCCGGTGTTGCACTTGCTGGTTCAGGCGGCGGCTGGACGGGCTCGAGCGGCGGCAGGGGGGCGGCCGTTGTGACCGGCTGGCTGACCGCAGCAACCGCGGCAGGAGGATTGCCAGCGGCCAGGGCCGCGCTGTCCGTCGCCGTCGAACTGACGCTGAAGGTTTTGTTGCAGCGGACACAGCGAAGCTGCAGCGCCGGGTTCGCCAACAGAGCGTCGTCAATGGCGTACTGGGTTTCACAGTGGTCACAGGTGATGATCATGGGTGGGACTCCTTGGCAAGATCCTCCGCTTCCAGACAGTAGATCGCGTCGAGGTTGCGGTATTGTTCGTTGTAATCCATGCCGAAGCCGACGACGAAGCCCTGCTGCAATTCGATGGCGGCATAGTCGGCGGCTATGGCGACCTGGCGCCGTTCGTACTTGTCGATGAGGACACAGGTACGGATGGAGGCCGGCTGGTGCTGGCGAAGATGTTTGGAAAGGTGGTGCAGGGTCAGGCCGGTGTCGAGGATGTCGTCGACCAGCAGAATATGGCAGTCACGCAACTGTTCGTCGAGATCCAGCAGGATGCGGGGGCAGCCGCTGGAGGCTGTTTCGGCGCCATAGCTGCAGACCCGCATGAATTCGAGCCGTACCGGACAGGTCAGGTGGCGGCACAGGTCGGCGGCGAACAGCTGGGCGCCTTTGAGCAGCACCACCAGGACGACGGGACGCTCACCGTAATCGCGGTTGATGCGCGCAGCCAGCTGCCCGATCCGCCGGGCGATAACCTCTTTGGAGAACAGCAGCTTCATGGTAAAACATCCCGAGATTGCGGTAAGAATGTATCCTATAACAAGAAGCCGGTTTTGTTGTCAATTTATCTGCAAAGCAAAGGAGAAAGGCCAGGATGAAACCACGCATGATGGCGGCTCTGGTCGGCCTGCTGCTGGCGAGCCCCCTGTGGGCGGCGCCGGTGGCCCGTTTCGACAGCAATCGCATCGATTGGGGCACGGTGTACGAGGGCCAGGTGGTGGAGCAGCGCTTTGTGCTGCACAACGACGGTGATGAGCCACTGCAGATCGGCCGTATCCGCAGTGGCTGAGGCTGTGCCGCGGCACTGGTCAGTGTCGCTGAGGTTGCGCCCGGCGGGCAGACCGAAATTCTGATGCGATTCAATTCGGCCCATTATCGTGGGCAGATCATCAAGCGGGCGGTGGTGGAAACCAACGATCCGCGGCAAACGGAAGTTCCTTTGATTCTTAAGGCCTATGTGACGCGAGAGGTGCAACTGGAGCCCATGCAGCTGCGCTGGCAGGCGCTACCGGCCGGCCAGGTCAGCCAGACACGTCTGCGCCTGACCAATCACGCTGATCAGCCGTTGCAGCTGCTGGCCCTGACGAGCACCTCGCCAGCGGTGCGGTTGCAGGCGCAGGACGGCCGGGATCAGCTGGCTCCGGGCGAGACCCTGGATCTGCTGGTGCAGGTGGAGGCTGGGCCGACCGAAGGCCTGCTGCATGCGCAGTTGGCGGTCGAGGTGGCGGGGGTGCAGCAGCGCTGCCTGCGGGTGCCATTGCATGCCCGGGTGGTGCTGCCCGAGCCCGAGCCCGAGCCCGAGGAGGTGCCCGGACCCATGGCTGAAACGGCGACTTCAGTTCTTGTACCGCCTGTGATGACGGCGGAGCCGCAGGAAGACCAGGCCGCTGAGGCCAGCAGTCGTTGATTTATAGAAAGCCGCGGCCGCCCTTATCCCCGCCCTTATCTCTTTGGGGTCGATGGGGCGGAGAACCTCCCGCTACGACAGAGTCAATAGCATAGGCGCCAGCAGGCGTCGCCGGAATCGCGGCGCGCTTGCTGGCTTTTTTAATCGCAGTGGTGCAGCAACCGGCCCAACAGCAGGCAGCTGGCCGTGGCCAACATCAGTTGCAGCAGAATCAGTCCGATGACACCAGGCCAATGCCAGCGCGCGAAAAACACCCCGCCAAGGGTGCCGGCAATGCTTGATCCCAGATAGTAGAACAGCAGATAGAGGGCCGATGCCTGAGCGCGGGCATTGCCGGCCAGTTGACCGACCCAGGTGGAGGCGGTGGTGTGGGCGCCAAAGAACCCGATGGTCAGAACGATGATGCCCGCCGCTACCAGGGGGAGAGGCCGGGCCAGGGTCGCCAGGGCACCAAGGGCCATCAGCAGCAGGGCAGCGTACAGCAGGGCAGCGCGGCCCCAACGGTCACCGAGACGGCCGATCTGGCGTGAACCAAAGGCACCGAAGGCGTAAGACACAAAGATCAGCGCCACCTGCGACTGACTCAGGTTGAAGGGGGGTGCCAGCAGTCGGAAGCTGATGTAGTTGTACAGGCAGATAAAGGCTCCCATGCAGCAGAAAGCCATTACGAACAGGCACAGCAGTGGCAGTTGACGCAGATGGCTCAGCAGTGAGCGACTTAAGGGGCCGATGGCCAGCGCCCGCCGGCAAAAACGTCGCGATGGCGGCAGCAGCCACCAGAAAGCCAGGGTCAGCAACAGGCCAATCAGGCCGATGGCGGCTACCGCTTCGCGCCAGGGCAGCCAGTCAGCCAGCCAGGCAGTGAGAATGCGACCGGTCATGCCGCCGATGGCGTTGCCGGCAATATAGAGGCCCATGGCGCCGCCCACTACGGCAGGCGCCATTTCCTCGCTCAGGTAGGCCATGGCGATGGCCGGAATGCCGGCCAGCACCAGTCCTTGCAGCAGCCGCAGGGTCAACAATCCGGCCAGAGACGGCAGCCACAGACAGGCCAGTGCCATCAGCGATGCCAGCAGCATGGCCGTACCGATCAGGCGGCGCCGGCCGAGGGCGTCCGACAGGCTGCCGGCGACGGGCAATGCCGCTGCCAGGGCCAGGGTGGTGAGCGACAGACTCAGACTGGCACGCGCGGGGGAAATGGCAAATTCTGCTACCAGGTTGGGCAGCAGCGGCTGCAGGCAGTAGAGGCTGGAAAAGGTGACGAAGCCGGCAAAAAACAAGGCCAGATTGGCGCGCCAGTAGTCCGGGCTGGAACGGTGGATGTGGGGTGACGGGCTGGTAGCCGGTGTCATGACAGATTCCTGGAATCGGCAGCAGACAACAGAACAGGCCGATCCGGCGGGGATCGGCCTGTGACAGGGTAGGGCGTTATGGCGCTGCTGACCAGCAAAAAGCTGGCACACTTCCGGTTCAGGCGCTGGCGCTGGCGCTGGCTGCCTGCTGTGGTGGCGTGGCGGGCTGCACCACCGGCAGCGGCGTCTGGATGCTGTAGCCACTGTTTTCCAGAATCACCTGCAGGGCGCGGTTGGTGCGCGCCGCGAACAGAATCGGTGCCGCCAGGTTCAGGGTGATGCGGCGGTCGGGATGCACGGTCACCACTACCAGGTTGAAGCAGGGTTCGTCGGCTTCAATCCCGAGAATGGCCCGTTCATGAGCCTCGGGCACCACCTTGTAGTCCAGAAAAAAGTTGGTCGGATCGGTCAGGACCAGGGCCACCTGGGCATCCTCGACGCTTTGAATCCAGAACAGAGGACCTTCCTTGCTGTTGGGCATGACGACGAATTCGCGCAGTTCCTCAAAGCCGATCAGTCCCTGCGGAAAGGTCAGCACCTGTTGCGGGTCGTACGCGATTTCACCAAAGCGGCTGTCGATGGTTTTCATTTCTCCTCCGGTTCAGGTGGCGATACAGGCGTGCCCAGCAGATCGAGATCGGCGAGGGCCCAGCTGGTGGCGGCGCGGTTCTCCTGCTGGATGTGGTCGTAGAGTTCCTGACGGTAAATTTTTTTGTGGCGCGGGGCGTCAATGCCCAGACGCACGGTATTGCCCTTGATCTCGACGATCTGCAGGCGGATATCCTCGCCGATCAGAATGCCTTCGCCGAGCTTGCGTGTCAGTACCAGCATGAGGGCTCCCGTCGCTGAGGTTTAGAGCAGGAAGTTGAAAAAGTCCCCTCCGGGGTTTTTCAACGACGCAAGCCGAAAATGCGATTTCCGTCTTGCTCACAAAATCAATCCATTACGGAGCAATGATTGATTTTGGTCGCCCATCCATGGGCTCCGGCAGGCTGTGTTTCAACAGCCAGCTAGAGATAGTCCATGATGGAGAGTTTGGATACCTGGCCGGTCACCTTTAAAGCGCCTTCGAAAGCGGTTTCCGTCTGGAGGATTTCGGTCAGCACATCGATCATGTCAACGTCCTCATAGCGGGACAGAATCTGTTCCAGATCGATCTGCACGCCTTCGAGATGACTTTTGGCGGTTTCCAGCCGGGCGGCGTTGTTGCCCATGCGGCCGCGGGCGCTACGGCTTTGATCCGCGGCCGCTTCGAGTTCGGGCAGCAGGTCGGCCAGCGCAGGAACCAGTCGCAGTTGCAGCGGACTGCCGTCATCATTGAGTAGGGAAACTGCTTGCAGAACACCACCACCGCTATCATAGGTGATCACCGGCTTTCCGTCGCTGTCAAATGCCGGAATGCTGCCGTCAGCATGCAAATACATGGGCTGGTCAAGAACGGCAGTGTCAAGGAGCACGCCGTTGAAATCGGTGGGTGTGTCGGGAGAAAACTTGGCATAGTACTCCGCAATCGTCAACGGTTGTCCGTCCATCCCCAATACCGGCTGCAGGTTGATGGGCTGGCCGTCGGAGGTCGTGAGCGCTACCGGATCGCCACCATTCAGCGCGATAGGTGTGTAGTCGCCATTGGCGGCATCAGCGTAGCCCAGTGTGGCGTTCGGCAGCGCCGTGCTGCCGCTGTAGATCTGGCCTGCCTCGCCGCGCAGGGCGCGTTCCAGATCGGTCAGCAGGGCGAACAGATCCTGGCCGGTCTGTTCCATCACGCCGTCGTTGTTGGTGTCGCGCAGACCCTGGAACACCTCGCTGCCCGCCAGATTGGTCTGGATGTATTCGCCCGGCGAGGCTTCCAGCCGCTTGATATGGTTGTCACCGGCGTAATTCACCAGGTCGCCGTTCGTGACAAAAGGAGCGGTGTCTTCTTCAAAGCCGGCAAAGATGTACTGACCGCCGACCTGGGCGTTGGCGACGCTGAGCATCTCGGTTTTGATATAACCGATCTGGTCGGCCAGGGTCTGCATATCCTGGTCGCTGAGAGAACCGTTGATGCCGTTGATGGCCACTTCCTTGGCGCTGACCAGCAGGTTTTCCACCTGATCAAGGTAGCTGTCCTGATTGTCGAGGCGGTCGACGGCGGTCGACAGGGAGCTGATGAAGCGATCGTTGGCGCGAATCTGGCTGCGGGCCGACAGCACCGGCCGGATGGCAGCGGGATCGTCCGACGGCCGCAGCAGTTTTTTGCCGGTGGCGGCCTGGTTGCGCAGATCTTCCAGGCTGCTGGTGAGCCGGCCAAGCTCGGCATTCAGACTGCGGTAGGTGGTGGAGAGGGTCGATTTCATGGTGAAAGCCTCCCGGCGCTAGAGTGCGGCTGCGGGCTGGGGGAAATGTTTTATTGTTTGATGGTCAGCACCGTTGCCATCATCTCATCGACGGTGGAAAGGAGCTTGGCCGAGGCTTCGAAGCCGCGCTGGTACTTGATCAGGGCAATCATCTCCTCTTCCAGCGAAACCCCCACCTTGGCGTCGCGCAGGTTCTGCAACTGGGTCAGGGCGTCCTGCGAACCGGTCTGGGCCAGGCGGTTCTGACTGGCTTCAACACCGACGCGGGCGGCCATTTTGCCGTAGAAGCTGACGAAGGTGTCCTCGCCGTTGACGGCTTTTTCATCCTTCAGTGCGGCGATGGCCAGAGCATTGGTATTGTCGCCGGGGGCGCTGCTGCTGCCGGCCGCCACCTGACTGGGGTTCTGTAGTGCCATGGCCATCAGGTTGGCCATGCTGGGCATGGAGAATTCGGGCACGGCCGCGCCGCCGGTCGTCCCCAGGGCGGACAGATCAACCTGCACGCTCAAGGGGCTGTTGTTGGCCAGATCGTATGCTGGCGTCAGCACCAGGGCATAGCGGCCATCTCCCTGCTGGCTGGTGGTCGCCGTCAGGTCTGCGCCAGTTGCTGAGTTGATCGCGCTTGCCAGCTCGTCCAGGCTGTAGGGGCCGCTGGCGGGATCAAGCGTGAAGCTGTGGTCTTCTCCCCCTACCTGCAGTGCGATGGTGCCGCCAGTAAAATAATCGCTGGTGGCCGAGGCGTAACCCTGGCTGGTGTGGTTGCCGGGGTTCTGGAAAAAGGGGACGCCCGTCGAGCCGTCGAGACCCGTACCCTGTTCGTGGCGGCTGTTGACCTGCTGCACCAGCTGGTAGGCCGTCTTGTTGAGATCCTGCTGCAGCTCCGGCACGAATTGGTCGCGGATTTCCAGCAGGCCGGCGAATTTGCCGCCAAGGTTGCGGCCGCTGACATCAAAACGGGAATTGCCGATAGCCAGCTCCAGCTTAAGATCATCACCCTGCACCACCGCTTCGAGTTGGTGGGCGGTGCCGCTTTGTACCAGGGGCAAGCCACCGGGCAGCTGGACGTTGATGGCACCGGCAGCGTCGGGGAACGACTGCACTCCCAGACTGTAGGTCAACTCCTGCAGCAGCAGATCGCGCTGGTCACGGAAGCTGTTGGCGGTCTGACCGGTGCTTTCCAGATTCTGAATGCGCTGGTTGAGGTCGGCGATCTGGGTCAGTTTCAGATTCACCGCGTCCAGTTCTGAACGCACCATGTCGTTGATGTTGTTCTGGACGTTCTCCAGATCGCGGGCGATGGTATTGAATTCGGCGGCCAGCAGCTCGCCGCGCTGAATCACGATATCGCGTTCGACCTGGCCGCTGGGATTGGTCGAAAGTTCTTGCCAGGCGTCGAAGAAACGGTCGATTTCCGTTGCCAGATTTTCATCACCAACGCTGAAGATGCGTTCCAGCTCGGCCAGAGGGGTCGATTTGGCGTCCTCGTTGCCGAGTTGCTGGTTCTTGTCAAGCAATTGCTCGCTGACGAAAACATCGTAATCGCGCACCACGCCACTGACCTTGACGCCCTGACCGACAAAGAAATCTCCGAAATTCAGCGACGGAAAATCACTGAACACCGGCTTCTGGCGCGAGTAGCCTTCGGTGTTGACGTTGGAGATGTTATTGCCGGTAATCTCGATGGATTTCTGGTTGGTAAACAGGCTGGTCTTACCGGCATTGAGGGCAGCGGCGAGTCCCATCAGATCCTCCCGGACAGTAACCGGCCACCAACGCCGGCCTGGATTTTCATTCCCTGAGGGTTGTAGCTGTCGGGCCGGCTTTTGCGACCGAAGAACTCCATCGACTGGCGAATCCAGTTGAGGGCCGACCACAGCAGGTAGGCGTTGCGGCGATTATCAAAGCGGATGCGTTCCACCAGTTCGCGTTCCTCGGCGGCAAGAGCGTCGATGCCGTCGAAATCCAGCTCGGCCAGCAGTTTTTCCTTGCGCTGGACGGTTTCCTGCAATGCGTCAAGTTGCAGTTCACGGGCCTGCTGCCGCTCCAGAAGAATCAGTTCATGCAGCTGATGCAGTTGCTGGCGGATGGCGGCGTTCATGACAGGGTTCCCTGGCCGATAAACTTGAGCAGGCTGCCGGCTACCTGTTTGAGGTCGGGCTTATAGGAGCCTTCAGCCACCTGCTGTTTGAGCTCTTCCAGGCGGGCGGCCCGTTGCAGGTCGGCCGCAGAAGAGGTGGTCTCGGTCGCTGTAAGATCTTCGAACTGCGGCGCACGCAGACCCTCGAAGCTGTAGCTGGTGGGGGGCGCCAGGCTGCTGCCGGCCGTTGGTGCCTGCTGCTGCAGTACGCTGGAGAAACTCACCTTGTCACCCGTGCTGGTGCGACCCTCACCGGCCTGTTCGGCCGTTTTGGTTGGGGGTTTCACTTGACTTGTGGGCAGGAGGTTTTTGTCGCCGTGAATTTTCATGACATCACCTGTTGGACAAAGATGGAAAACGCCGGCGCCTGACACGGGCCACAGAGCCCAAAGAGGTCAGTGCGCGAGGGCATTTCATGTCGACTTGCTTTTCTTATCGTCGTGGCGGACGGATAACTTTAGCCAGCGAGGCAAAAAATGACCGGTCGGGCGGGCCGACCGGTTTCTAAGGAGCGCTGGAAGCGTTGTAAGACTCTGGAGCGGTCTGCTGGCGCTGCAGAACCGCAATGGCCCTGTCGCGGTTGGTCGGAGTCAACCGCCCTGGGCCAGCTGGCGGTAAAGATTCGTGCCGATTCCCAGGCTCTGGTGGTGAGCCAGCTGACTGGCGACCTCACCGTCAAGCAGTTCCTGGTAGATTTCGCCAGCGGTGCCGGTATCGATCAGTCCTTCAATGGCGTTGGCCCCACGCATGGTTTTGAACAGTTGCTGTACCAGCACGGCCTCGAACTCGGCACAACTGTGTTGCAGTCCCGCGGTGGTGTGATCTTTGGTCTGTGCCGCGGTTGCTGCCGCCTGCAGGGACTTGCCACCGGGGGGCAGCGCCAGACGGGGGTCGATGGCGAGGTTCATAGCTCAGACTCCAGAGGGGGGGATAGCTCTTATATCGGTTGTCGCGGCCTGGCGCTTTAACTGGCGACTGAAAAAGTTCTGTGGCCGGGAGCCACTTGCGGACCGTGTCACAGGATGACCAGTTCGGCGTGCAAGGCGCCGGCGGCCTTGATGGCCTGGAAGATGGCGATCAGGTCACGCGGCGTGGCGCCGATGGCGTTGAGGGCACGGGCGACGTCACCGATGCTGACCCCCATGGGTAAAACCACCAGATTGCCACTTTCTTCACTGACCTGAACCTGGGTCTGCGGCACGGTAACGGTTTCGCCTTCCGCCAGGAGATTGGGCTGCGACACCTGGGCCGATTCACTGATGATCAGATTGAGGTTGCCGTGCGAGACCGCCACGGTGGCCAGGCGGACGTTTTCGCCCATCACCACGGTGCCACTGCGCTCGCTGACCACAATGCGGGCCTTGCTGTCGGGCTGGACCTCCAGATGCTCGATGCGGGCGATGAATTCGATAAGAGGCTGTTGCTGCTCTGGCGGTGCCTGCACCCGCAAGCTGCCACTGTCGAGAGGGGTCGCCAGGGGCGCGCCGAAATAATCGTTGATGGCCTCGCTCAGGCGGGTGACGGTGGTAAAATCGGCTTCGCGCAAGCGGTAGGTCAGCATGCGGTCAACGGGCAGCTGGAAGGGCACCTCGCGCTCGACCAGACCGCCGCCGGGAATGCGACCGACCGTGGGATGATTTTTCTGCACCTTGGCAGCCTTGCCGCCGAAGGACAGGGCACCGACGGCCAGGGCTCCCTGGGCCACGGCGTAGACCTGGCCGTCAGGTCCCTTGAGGGGGGTCATCAGCAGGGTGCCGCCCACCAGGCTGTCAGCGTCACCCAGGGAGGAAACCAGCACGTCGATGACGCTGCCGGCCTTGGCGAAGGGCGGCAGTTCGGCGGTGACCATGACCGCGGCAACGTTGTCGACCTTGACATCGTTGCGGTTGATCTGCATGCCGAGGCGCTCCATCATGTTGACCAGCGACTGGACCGTGAATTCGGTTTTGTCGCTGTCGCCGGTGCCATTGAGACCCACCACCAGTCCGTAACCCACCAGCTGGTTGCTGCGCACGCCTTCGATGTCGGCCAGATCCTTGATGCGACTGGTCGCGCCGGCGCAGACCGGCCACAACAACAGCCCCAGCAGGCCGAGCTTCAGGCAGACCAGCAGTTTAGTGAAAACGCGGGCGCGGGCCATGCTTCCTCCTTAAAAGGGTGCGACCCGGTCAAGCAGGCGCACCAGCCAGCCGGGTTTCTGCTTCTCATCGATGACACCATTGCCGGCATAGACGATGTTGGCGTCGAGAATATACTGCGAATCAATCTCATTGGCCGGACTGATATCCTGCTGGCGCACGATACCGGTCAGGTGGATCAGCTGCTGTTCGTGATTGACCGTAACGGTTTTACTGCCGGCGATGCGCATGTTGCCGTTGGGCAACACCTCGACCACCTGGGTGGTAATGGTGGCGACCAGATCCTCCTTGCGGGTGGTGGTGCCGCTGCCTTTGAAGTCGTTGCTGTAGCCGGCGCTGACCAGGCTGGCCGGGTCGATGCCGCCACCGAGTTTGGCAATGTTGGTTTCCAGTCCGAACAGGCTGGTGATGTCGGCACTGGCGTTACTGCTGCGGCCGGTCGAGGTGGTCGCCTCCTTGCTGGCCTGAGCCTGTTCGCGGATGGTGACCGTCAGGATGTCGCCAATACGGCAGGCGCGGTTGTCGACAAACAGGCTGCCTTGACCGGTGGTCCACAGAGAGCCCGGTGTCTGCGGCGCCGGTGCGACGATGACGGGCGGGGGCTCGCTGATGGCCGCCTTGGTTTCCGGCACCGAGCGGGTAGCGGGAGCGCAGCCGCCGGCCAGGGCGGCCAGGGCCAGAAATGGCAGGCCGTACCAGAGACAGCACGCAGGCCGGGAAAAATGCAGGGTCGCAAGCAAAAAGCGCATGTCAGAACTCCACCTCGACCCAGTCCGGGCCGATCACGCGGGCCAGAATCTCTTTTTCCGAGGCGCTGTTGCGCACCCGGATGGTTTCGCCCAGATGGCCATCCTCGCTGGCGATGCCGGTGGCGGTCAACTGCATGGCACCGCGGCGGGCGAGGATGCGGACGAAGCCGCCTTTGGTGACGATGGCCGGCCGCTCAATGACCCGCTCGATAACCGGCTGACCGGCATTGAGGTTGCGGGTCAGTTTCATGCCGATCAGGGCGCGCGGATCGAAGAACACGTCGTCAAAGCTGGCCAGGGTCTGGTTTTCCAGCGTCAGATTGTCTTGTGACAGCAGACTGCCGCGGGCCAGCCGACGGCTGGCCACCACCACGGGGGCCTGGACCTCCACCTTGCCACGCAGCGCCAGGGTGCGGACGGTGCGGCCATCGACCCGGAACACCAGCGTGAGACTGCGGCTTTTCAGCAGGTTGTCGGCCGAAGGCTGTACCTCTACCTCCAGCCGGCCACTGGGCAGTATCTGTGTTTCCGGTTCCTGCAGCGGGACGAAGCGGATGCTGGCTTGCGGCAGGCGTTCGCGGTAGGTCTGCAGGAAGGCGTCGATGTAACCGCCGAGCTGCTGCGGGTCGAGACGGTTGCCCCGCCGTTGCACCACCACCTGTTCGGCGCCGCTGAACAGAACCTGATCGTCGCGCAGCCCGGCACGTAGCAAGGCCCGGCCGATAAAGGCGCGGTCGAGGCTGCGGCTGTCGCCGGCATTGGGCGCACGCCCCAGGCGTAACTCCTCCAGTTCGGGTTGGGGTGGCTGCAGGCGGGCGACATCGGCCAGGCGGATATCATCGCTGTCAACCTGGGCCTGGGGACGCAACTCCAGCTGCAGCGGCACGGCGCCAACGGCGGCTGGCACCAGTCCTGCAACCAGCAACAGGTAGCGCAGCAGGCCGCCAAGCACTGCGCGGCTAAAGACGACGGGTTTCACCAGAATATCCGTCAGATCAGGTTGTTGGTCATTTGCAGCATTTCGTCGGCGGTTTTAATGGCCTTGGAATTGACCTCGTAGGCACGCTGGCCGGCAATCATGTTGACCATCTCTTCCATGACGCTGACGTTGGAACCTTCCAGGTAGCCCTGGGCCAGGGTGCCCAGGCCGTTTTCACCTGGTACGCCGACAATGGCCGCGCCGGACGAGGGCGTTTCGGCAAACAGATTGCGGCCCAGACTGCGCAGGCCCGATTCATTGCTGAAGGTGGCCAGTTCCAGCAGGCCGACCTGGACGGCCTCGTAATCACCATCAAGGTAGACATCGACGGTGCCGTCCTGGCCGATGGAGATGCTGGTGGCGTTCTCCGGGATGACAATCTGTGGGTCGAGCAGATAGCCTTCGGAGGTGGTCAACCGACCATCGCCATCCTTTTTCAGGGCGCCGCTGCGGGTGTAGGCGGTGGCGCCATCGGGCATCTCCACCTGAAAGAAACCACGGCCCTCGATGGCCACGTCAAGCTCATTTTCGGTTTGCATCAGATCGCCGACGCTGAAGACCTTTTGCACGGCGGCGGTGCGGGCGCCGAGGCCGACCTGGATGCCGGTGGGCATGACGGTGTCGGCCGAGGTGGCGCTGCCGGGACTCTTGCTGACCTGGTAGAGCAGATCCTGAAAGTCGGCCCGGCTTTTCTTGAAGCCGGCCGTGTTGACGTTGGCCAGGTTGTTGGCGATGACGTCAATGTTCATCTGCTGGGTTTCCATGCCGGTGGCGGCAGACCAGAGGGCGCGAATCATGGGGTGTCTCCTTAAAAAAGGGAATCCGAAGCGCGAGGGCCCGGAAAAAAAGCGGGAAATCAGAACGCGGCGATTTCGTGAACCTTGATGCTCAGTTCGTGATAGTTCTTCATGGCCTTTTGGTAGGCTTCAAAATTACGCAGGTTGCTGATCAGTTGGGCCATTTCTTCCATGCTGTTGACATTGGACTGCTCCAGATAGCCCTGCTGCACCTGACTGCCGGCAGCCGGGCCGACGGCAGCCTCATCGCCTGAGAAGGCGAAGCGGCTTTCACCGACCTTGGTCAACTGAGCGGAATCGGGGTTAAACAGGCCAATCTGGCCAATCTGGCCCTCCGCCGCCAGCACGCGGCCATCCTCGTCGATGCGGAAGGCGCCATCAGGCAGTACAATCGAGTTGTTGTCCACCGACAGAACCTCGTCACCGGCGCGGTTGATGAGCCGGCCGTCCAGAGCACGGGCAAAGGTGCCCTGGCGGCTGTAGTAGAGGCTGCCATCTGCGCTGCGCAGGCGGAAAAAGCCGTCGCCATTGATGGCGACATCGAAATCGTTGTTGGTTTTGGCCAGGGTGCCATGGCGAAAATCGGTACGGCTTTCAGCCACGGCATTCAGGTTGACACCTGCCGTGCGGCGGGTTTGGCTGGCGTCGTCGAGCATTGCCGCGAAGCTGAGACGGTCACGCTTGAAGCCGGCGGTGTGCAGATTGCTGAGGTTGTTGGAGATATTCTCCAGCAATTGGGTGCGGGCGACAGCGCCGCTGAGGGCAGCATAGATTCCAGAACTCATGACAGCACAGTCTCCTGGGGCAACAGAGGTCAACCGGGCCGTTGGTGGCCGTACCAGGCTTGTCGGCGGTAACGGTCCGATTCTTTAGTCTGTGGTGTCAGTCGCGCTGGCGCAGGCGGGCCAGGGTCAGCAGCTGGGAGGCCTCGGCCGGAGCGATCTGTAGCACCTCGGCGATGGCTTCGGCATCAAGACCCTGGGCGGCGAGGGCGATGACATGGCGGTATTTGTCCGGCGGATTGCCGGCCGGTTGGGGTTGCTGTAGGCGGCTTTTCAGATCGGCTTGCTGCAGGTGGCGTTCGAAATCCGCGCGGGGTGGTGGGGTGCTATCCTGCAGATCCTCCAGACGGGTAATGCGTTGCAGGGCATTGGTGAGCTGCTTGTCCAGCTCTTTAATCCGCTGGCGCTGGCGGTTCAGCTGGCGCCGCTGCCGTTGCAGGATCAGCGCCAGCAACAGGGCGCAGAGCGCCAGCAACAACAGACTGAACTGACCATTGTGAAGCAGGCTGGCCAGGCTGTCGGCAGTCATCGTGACCCCGATCTGGTCAGTTTGCCCTTGAGCTTGATCAGGGCCTGGCTGTGCAGCTGCGAGATGCGTCCTTCGGTCAGTTGCAGCACCTCAGCGATTTCCTTCTGGCTGAGCTCCTCGTAGTAATACAGCGAGATCACCAGGCGTTCCTTTTCGGTCAGGGTTCTGAGCAGGCTGGCCAGTTCATCGGCCAGCTGGCTTTCCTCCAGCCGTTGCTCGACACTGGGACTGTCATCGGTCAACAGATCGAGAAAGGCGCGGCCTTCGTCCTGCTCGTCGAGGGTTTCGTGCAGGCTGACACAGCCCAGATGGCAGACCTGTGTCAGCAGGTCATGGTATTCGGTCAGACTCATGTCCAGTTCGGCCGCCACCTCGGCGTCCTCTGGTGGTCGTGCCAGGCGTTGTTCCAGGTTGCAGATGGCGCGGCCGATGCGGCTGTGTTTTTCGCGCAGGGAGCGCGAAAACCAGTCCATTTTACGGATTTCATCGAAGATGGCGCCCCGGATGCGCCGTTCGGCGAAGGTCTTGAACAGGATGCCGCGCGTCGGATCGAAGCGTGAGGCGGCATCAAGCAGGCCAACCATGGCGGCACTGACCATGTCATCACGCGAGACAAAGCCGGGCACCTGAGCGCGCAGGCGCTCGACCACCAGTTGCACCAGCGGCATGTTGGTCTGAATCAGAGCGTCTCTCTCATCCACCGCGGGTGGATAGCCGTAAGGCCGATTCATGAGCCACTGCCACCCAGGGACAACAGCCGCTTCCAGAAAAACTGCAGGGAACCCTTGGGCTCGCTCTGGTGGGCGGCGCTGACCAGTTTGGCGGCCAGCTTCTCGAAGGCCAGGCTCACCCGGCTGCCGGGGTAGAGTTCGACCATCACTTTTTGCTGGCGCACCGATTCGTACATCTTGCGATCAAAGGGGATGCCGCCCATGAAATCGATCGAAATATCCAGATAGCGGTTCGACACCATCGTCAGCTTGCGGTAGACATCGAGGGCTTCATCCATATGGCGCACCGAGTTGACGATCAGGTTGAAACGTTTTTCGTGATACTGCGACGACAGCAGTTTCATCAGGGCGTAGGCATCGGTAATGGCGGTGGGCTCTGGCGTGGTTACCACCAGAATGTCCTGCGCCGCCTGGTTGAAATAGGTCACATTCTCGGAAATGCCAGCCTCGGTGTCGATCAGCACCACGTCATAATCGCCCGGCAGCATCTCCAGGTCGTCGAGCAGGTGAATTTTCTGGGCCGCATCCAGCCGGGTGAATTTCTGTACCCCGCTGCCCGCCGGCAGGATCTTGATGCCCGCCGGCCCATCGACCAGGATTTCCGTCAGACTGTTCTGGCCAGAGAAGAAATGGTTCAGATTGTACTGTGGTGCCAGGCCGAAGACGACGTCGATGTTGGCCAGTCCCAGATCGGCATCAATGATCAGCACCTTTTTGCCCATGCGGCCCAGGGCAACGGCAACGTTAGAGACCACGGCGGTTTTGCCGACGCCCCCCTTGCCGCTGGTGACGGACAGAACCCGGGCGGCCTTGTTGCTGCCGGCGCTCATGCGCGGCGTTTCGGTCAGCCGATCACTCAGTGAGCGCAGGGTGCCGGCCTGATCGGCAGGCGCGATGTGTCGTTCATTCATCGGCATGTTCCTCATGACGGCCCAGAATCAGCTCACTGACGGCGGTGGCGCTGGCCAGGGACAGATCTTCCGGCACGCGCTGACCATTGCCCAGATAGGACAGCGGGCAGTTGGTGCGCAGCTGCAGGTTGAGCAGTACGCCCAGGCTGTCGCATTCATCAAGCTTGGTCAGCAGCAGGCTGCGTGGCTCCAGGCCGCTGAAGCGGTTGAATGTTTCGTACAGGTCGCGTTCCCGCGTGGTGGCTGACAGCACCAGATGGGCCTGCAGTTGCGAATCTACCGCGAGGAATTCCCGCAATTCCTGCAGACTGACGTCGTCCTTGGGGCTGCGGCCGGCGGTGTCGATCAGGATCAGCTCCTTGTTGGCGTGGCGCTGCAGTACTGTGGCCAGCTGCTCGGGACGCATGACCACCTCGACCGGCACGTTCATGATTTCACCGTAGACCTTGAGTTGCTCGACTGCGGCGATCCGGTAGGTGTCGATGGTTACCAGGGCGACCCGCTTGCCGCCGGCCAGCAGGTAGGCTGCCGCCAGTTTGGCGATGGTGGTGGTCTTGCCGACGCCGGTTGGGCCGATCAGCGCCAGACGCCTGGGTTCGGTGCCCGGCGCGAACAGTGGGCCACAGGTCTGGATCAGTTCGCACAGGCAATCGTGCAGCAGCTGGTCCAGCTGGCGACCTGTGGGGCGCTGCCGGGCTGACAGCTGACTGACGGCGTAGTGGGCGATGGTGGCGGCGGTTTGTTCTTCCACACCACAATCCGCCAACCGTTCCTGAATCTGCCCAATGAGGTGCTCACCGCTGTTTTTGCGCCGGCTGCCGGCGGTGGTGGCGCGGCTGCCGGGTGCTGCTGGCTGCGGTGGCAGAAACTGGGGGCGGGGCGGCCGGGCCAGTTGCTCCAGCCGTTGTGGCAGATCGCTGACCAGCTGGCCGACCATCTGCTTGATTTGATCGAGTTCACCCCGTAACTCGGCCAGCGGTTCAGTCGGGCCGGCCATGGCTGGGGGGCTGTCTGCCGACCGGTTTGGGGTGGTTTGGGTTTCGATGGGTAAATGGCCGTCGATAACCGGTGCCCGCCGCCAGATCTGGCTGTAATCCAGATCATTGTCATCGACGGTGGCCAGAGTACGGCGCGTTTTCTGCGCCGTGGCGGAAAGCGGTGCCGGCGCTGGTGTGCTGTTGGTTGACGCGACCGGTTTGCGTGCGGCACTGGCGGCGGCTTCGTCTATGGCAGCGGTTACTTCAAGGACCGGTTTGCCGAACAGGCCCAGACCGCCTTTGCGTACTGTGCGCGAAGACAGAATCAGCGCGTCGGGGCCGAGGGCCTCCTTGATCATGCGCAGGGCCGAGTTCATGTCTTCGGATTCAAATACCCTAACTTGCATCGACTTTTACCGTTCCGACGGAGCGCACCTTGAGCTGGGGCGCGATTTCGTTGTGCGACAGTACCACCAGGCTGGGCAGGTAGCGCTCGGTCAGTTTTTTGACATGCGGACGGATCGTTGGCGGACAGAGCAACACCGGTGTCAGGCCGCCGGCAAACTGTTGCAGCTGTCCTGCCAGGGCGTCCAGCAGGGCCTGGGCCTGGCGCGGGTCGAGGGCCAGATAGCTGCCGCCATGTTCGGTCGGCTGCAGTGCCTGGCGAATGCTTTCCTCCAGCCGGCGGTCGAGGGTAAGGACCGACAGCAGATTGTCCAGGGCGTACTGTGAACTGATCTGGCGTGCCAAGGCGCTGCGCACATGCTCGGTGAGCAGATCGGGATCGCGCACGGTGGCATAGTCGGCCATGGTTTCTAAAATGGTGCGCAGGTCGCGGATAGAGACGCCTTCACGTAGCAGATTCTGCAGAATCCGCATGATCAGTCCCAGACTCAGGGGGTCGGGCACCAGATCCTCGACCAGTTTGGGATAGTTTTTCTTCAGGTTGTCTAGCAAATTTTGTGCCTCTTGCCGGCCAAGCAGCTCGTGAGCATGGCGTTTGATCAACTCGCTGATATGGGTCGCCATGACCGTGGTGCAATCGACCACGGTGTAGCCGGCGATCTGGGCCCGTTCCTTTTTGTCCTCGGAAATCCACACTGCCGGCAGGCCGAAGGCCGGTTCCTTGGTGGTGATGCCCTTAATGGTCTCGGTCGCCATGCCTGGGTTCATGGCCATGTAGTGGCCGGGCAGCATCTCGGCGCCGCCGATGCGTACTCCCTTAAGCAGAAAGCTGTATTCGTTGGGTTTAAGCTGCAGGTTGTCCTTGATGTGAACCGGTGGCACGATGAAGCCGGCATCGAGAGCGAACTGCTTGCGGATGGAGCGGATGCGGCTGAGTAGCTCGCCGTCCTGGCCGGCATCGACCAGCGGAATCAGGCCGTAGCCGACCTCAAGCTCCAGCAGGTCGACATGCAGCATTTCGTCATAATTGTCCTCCTCGCTGGGGCCTGGAGCGGCACCCTTGCGTTCTGCTTCGGTGGCGGCCTTCTCCAGTTCTGCCGGGATTTTTTCGGTCTGCTGCAGGCGATAGGCAATCAGCGCCAGGGTCGCCGAGAGCACCATGAACGGACCGAAGGGCAGACCGGGAATCAGGGCGAAGGCCAGTAGAATGGCGGAAACGACCCAGAGGGCCTGGGGGTGGACACTGAATTGGCCTTTGAGTTCGCTGCCGAAGTCGCCGGTGCCGGCGGTGCGGGTAACCAGAATGCCGGCGGCGGTGGAGATGATCAGGGCCGGAATCTGGCCGACCAGGCCGTCACCGACGGTGAGGATGGTGTAGTTTTGCGCCGCTTCCATGGCGGGCATACCCTTCTGGGCCACACCGATGACGAAGCCGGCACCGATGTTGATCAGGGTAATGATGATGCCGGCGATGGCATCGCCGCGCACGAACTTGCTGGCACCGTCCATGGCGCCATAAAAGTCGGCTTCCTGGGTGATGGCGGCGCGGCGATCCTTGGCCTGCTGCTCGTTGATCAGGCCGGCGTTGAGGTCGGCGTCGATGGCCATCTGCTTGCCGGGCATGGCATCGAGGGTGAAGCGGGCGGCCACCTCGGCGACGCGGCCGGCGCCTTTGGTGATGACCATGAAGTTGATGATTACCAGAATGACGAAAATAACAATGCCGACCACATAGTTGCCACCAACGACAAACTGGCCGAAGGACATGATGACGGCACCGGCGGCGCTGGGGCCCTGTTCGCCGTTGAGCAGGATCAGGCGGGTACTGGCGACATTGAGGGACAGGCGGAACAGGGTGGTGGCCAGCAACACCGCTGGAAAGACGGCAAATTCCACCGACCGCGCCGTATAGAGGCTGATGATCAGGATCAGCAGGGCGATGGTGATGTTGAGGGCCAGGCAGATATCCAGCAGCACCGGCGGCAGTGGGATGATCATCAGCATCAGGATCATCACCAGGCCCAGAGCCGCGACGATGTCGCTGCGCACCAACAGGCGGAACCACTTGTTTTCGGTTATAAATTCCAGCATAGGGATTTAACGTGGCCCAGCGGGGCGGCGTTTGAGACTGTAGACATAGGCGAGGATTTCGGCCACCGCCTGGAACATCTGTTCCGGCACCACATGGCCAACCTCTACCTGATAGAGAGCCCGTGCCACGGCGACATTTTCCACCAGCGGTACCCGATGCTCGCGGGCGATTTCACGAATACGCAGGGCCAGTTCATCGGCGCCCTTGGCCACCACCATGGGCGCATCCATCTTTTTTTCTTCATAGCGCAGGGCGATCGACAGGTGGGTCGGGTTGGTGATGACCACGTCGGCCTTGGGAACCTCAGCCATCATGCGGCGGCGCGCCATCTGCTGCTGCAAGGAACGTACCTTGGCCTTGATGTGGGGATCGCCTTCGCTTTCCTTGAACTCTTCCTTCTGCTCCTGCTTGGTCATTTTCATCTTCTCTTCCATCTCCCAGCGGACGAAGAGAAAATCGACCAGCGCCAGCAGCAGCATGACGCCGCAGCTTTTCAGCAGAACGCTCAGTGAAACCCGGCCGACGTACTGTAACGTGGCCAGAACCTCCATGTCCACCAGCCGCAGGGCGCCATCGAAGGCGTTGAACACGGTCTGATAGGCGACGGCGCCAACCAGCAGTACCTTGATCAGCGATTTGAGCAGTTCCACCAGCGAGCGTTTGGAAACAAAGCGGGCGGCACCCTTGATCGGGTCGAGCTTGGAAAAATCGGGCAGCAGCGGCTTGCCGGTCAACAGCCAGCCAATCTGCATGAAGCTGGCCAAAAAGCCTACCACCAGCACCATCAGCAGCAGTGGAAACAGCAGGAGGCCACAGCGCAGGGCGATGAACAGCAGCATCTCCACGGTGTTTTCGTTGGTCAGTTCAAAGGTTCCGGCAAGCTCGAAAAAGTGACGCACCAGCCAGGCCAGTTGATGCCAGAAGCCTTCGGCATACATAAACCACAGCAGAATGGAGGCTGACAGCAAAAGGGCGGTGTTGACCTCGCGGCTCTGGGCTACCTGGCCTTTTTTGCGGAAGTCTTCGCGCCGCTTCGCGGTGGCTTGTTCAGAGCGTTCCTGCCCCTGCTCCTCGGCCATCGGTTATTTCCCGAGCAACTGATAGAGCTGGTGGAACTGACCATCGAGGGCGGAGAACTCGCGCTGCAGCAGGTAGACGACGCTGTTCATCGTCAGGCCCAGAACGATGAAGGCCAGGGCGATATTGATCGGAAAGGACAGCAGGAACACATTGAGTTGCGGAAAAACCCGCGCCAGGATGCCCAGTACCAGACTCGACAGCAGCATCACCGCCAGAACCGGTGCGCTGAAGCGGATGGCCAGAACGAACATGTGGCTGGTCAATTCCATCAGGTAGGGTACAGCGCCGCCGGAAAAATCGAACAGGCCTGGCGGGAGCAGATCGTAGGAATCAACCAGGGCACGGATAAAGATGTGGTGGCCGTCGAGGGCAAGAAAAACCAGGATGGCGAAGACATTCTGAAACTGTGACACCAGTGCCACCTGCCGCTGGTTTTGGGGATCGTAGACGTTGGCGGCGGCAAAGCCCATCTGGTAGCCGACGACCGTGCCGCCGAACTCAACCGCGGTGAAGATCAGGCGGGCGGCAAATCCGAGCATGATGCCAAGCAGGGTCTCGTTGGCCACCAGCAGTGCCAGAAACAGCGGTGCGAAGGCGTTCCGTGGCAGGTGGGTCTGTGCCGCCGGAAAGATCAGGCCAGTGAGTAGAACTGCCAGACCCAGCAGAACCTGCCGTGGAACCTGGCCACCGAAGACCGGCATGCTGGCCAGCAGGGCGATGACGCGGGTAAAGCAGATCAGCAACGGCTGCAGGCTGTCGATGGACAGGCTGGCCAGGGTCATGCGCCTAGCCTCCGACCAACAGGATGTTGTCAAATACGGCACGGGTAAACGACAGCATGATGCGGATGATCCAGGGCGCGGCAATAATGAGGGAAACCAGCACCACGACGATCTTGGGGATGAAGGTCATGGTCTGTTCGTTGATTTGGGTGGCAGCCTGAAAGATGCTCACCAGCAGGCCGATCAGCAGCCCTGACAACAACATCGGCGCTGAAATCAGCAGTACGATACGCACCGCGTCGCGACCCAGGTCGACAACGAAGTCTGGCGTCATGGTCGTTCTCCCTCTGTGTCAGCAGTCTCAGGCAAAACTTTTAACCAGTGAGCCGACCACCAGTCCCCAGCCATCCACCAGCACAAACAGTAACAGCTTGAACGGCAGGGAGATCATCGGTGGTGGCAGCATCATCATGCCCATGGACATCAGTACCGAGGCCACCACCATGTCGATGACCAGAAAGGGTACATAGATCATGAAGCCGATCTGAAAGGCGCGGTTGAGCTCCGACAGCATGAACGCCGGGATCAGTGTCGTGGTGGCGACCTCATCGGCGCTGGTCGGTTGCTCATTGCCGGCGATGTCGATGAGCAGGGCCAGATCCTTCTCGCGGGTCTGACTGAACATGAATTCGCGCAGTGGCACCAACGTGCGCTCAAGGGCCGTTTCGATGGCCAGCTCGCCAGCGAGGTAGGGTTTGATGCCCTGCTGGTGCATGGTGCTGAAAACCGGACTCATGACGAAGAAGGTGAGAAACAGCGACAGGCCAATGATGACCTGGTTGGGCGGCATCTGCTGGGTCGCCAGGGCCTGGCGAATGAACGACAGCACCAGCACGATGCGGACAAAGGAGGTGGTCATCAGCAGAATGGCCGGTGCCACGGACAGAACCGTCAGCACCAGCAGGACCTGGACGGCGGTGGCTACCTCTGTTGGGTTGGTGGTGTTGGCCAGACCGAGGGAGATGGTCGGAATCTCAATGGCGAAGGCCGGCATGACACCACCCAGCAGTGCTGTCGGGAGCAGAAACACGATCAGGCGGAACATGAGGGCTCTTTCGGGTCGGTGGTCGCTGGCATGGCTGGCCAGCGTGCCAGCAACTGAATCTGATCACCACAGACAGCGATCAACAGCTGCTCCTGCTGGCGCTGCAGCAGGTAGAGGGTTTTGCCGTGGCCGAGGGGCTGACTTTCAATCAGTTGCAGCTGGCGGCCTGTCGTTGGAGCAAAGCCGGGCCGCAGTCGGCGCAGCACGGCCGCCACCAACAAGATGGCGGCCAATACCAGCAGCAGGGCGGCCAGGGTTCTGAACAGCTGGGCGGTGAAGCCGGCTTCACTGCTGGCATTGGCCAGAGCCTGTTGCGGCCAGGTCGTGACAAAGAGCAGCACCAGCGTTCGTATGCTCTGTTCAGGCCAGTTTTTCAATGCGCTCCGCCGGACTGACCACATCGGTCAGCCGCAGCCCCAGTTTGTCTTCCACCAGCACAACCTCGCCACGGGCGATCAGACGGGAATTGACGTAGACGTCGAGGGGTTCGCTGGCCTGCTTGCCCAGTTCAATGACGTAGCCTTCGTTCATCTGCAGCAGATCGCGCACCAGCATTTTCGAACGGCCGACCTCAATGGAGACATCCAGCGGAATGTCGAGCAGCAACTCCAGATTTTTCAGATCCGCTCGGGTTTTCTCGCCGTTGATCATTGTCTTGGCGGCTGTCGGGTCTTGGTCCTGTTCTTCCATGCCTTACCTCCTTTTTTCCAGCTGCTCCAGCACGCGGACGGCCTTTTTGCCATCACGCAGGCCGGCCAGGGCGGAAAATTTGGCCTTGCCCTCAACCAACAGCCGCACCGGGCTGTCCAATGCGACATCAAGGGGCAGAATGTCCCCCACTCGCAGGTCGAGAATATCGCGAACGCTGAGCGAAATCTGTGCCAGCTGAGCCATGACCGTCACCGGAATCTGCTGCAGCTCCGTCGACAGATAACCGATCCATTGACCACCGCTGCCTGTCATGCCCAGTTCGCTCTTGAGTTTCTCGCGCAGGGGATCGAGGGAGGCGTAGGGCATCACCAGATGCATCTTGCCGCCCACCTTGTCGATCTTGACGTTGAAGGTTGCCACCATCATGTCGGTATCCGCTGGCACGATGTTGACCAGTCGCGGGTTGGTTTCCACTCGCACCAAGCTCGAAGCCAATTCCTCGACAGAGGAAAATGCCTTGTTGAGCTCGAAACAGCTTTCGTGAAATACCTGCCGGAGGATGTTGAGCTCAATAGCAGTCATGGCCCGCTCCGGTATCTTGCCCTTGAGCAACTCGGTTGTGCCACCGAGCATGATCTCCACCTGTGAAAAAGCCAGTGGGGCATCGAAAATCAGCAAACCGTTGCGTTTGAGCGGATCGAGCCCAAGGATGGCCAGCACCTCGTGTTTCTGGCATTCAAGCAGCAGGGTCTCGAAGTCGATCATCCGGATATTCTCGCGCAGGACGCTGACGGCCCGTTGTACCCGGTTGGAGATGGAGAAGGAGATGTTGCGGCCAAAGGAGTCGAGCAGAATGTCGAAATTGGGCAGGCGAAAGCCGCCTTGCCCCTTGCTTTGCACCAGGCTGAAGCTGTTGACACGGCGCGGGCTTTTTTCCGGGGCCTGCGGCTCTTCGAGCTCGCTGGCCAGACTGCCGTCGCGCACGGCGGACAGCAATTCGGCAATTTCCTCCTTGGAAAGAATCCGCTCCACCGGGTTGCTCCGCTACTGCACAACAAATTCAGTAAAATAGATGCCCTTGACCTTGCCCTTGGTGAGCATGCGGTTAAGGCGTACGATGATTTCGGCCCGCAGTTGCAACTTGCCTTGCAGATCACTGAGTTCGGCAAAGGTTTTGTTGCCGATCAGCAAAAGAATGGCATCACGCACCTGCGGCATCCGTTCGGTCACCTCCTGCAGGGTTTCGGCGTTTTCCACCTCCAGTGTCAGCGCCGCTTTGAGATAGCGGGTTTCGTTTTTGTCCAGGATGTTGATGATGAAATCGTTGACGTCGACCATTGGACCGATGGCGGTGCCGGTTTTTTCCTCCTCGGTCTGTTCAGTAACGGCGGGCGCCTGCCCGGCAGTGCGCGCGCCCAGCAGGTAGGCTGCCACACCGACGGCTACCAGCAGCAGTAACGCCAGGGGTACCAGGATGAACATCAGTTTGTTTTTGCTTTTTTTCTCGGTTTTTTCTTCCTCGGCCATAAGTCAGGCAGCCTTTCCGTGAAAGCTTCAAGAGCAAAGTGGGCGCCTGAGCGTTAAAAGGGCGCCTGTTCGCTGGCATCGATCAGGTAGGGTAACTGTTCACGATAGTCACCGAGACTTTCCAGAACAAATTCGACCCGGCGGTTTTTGGCTCGGTTTTCCGGCGTGTCATTGGGGGCCAGGGGCTGCTCTGCGCCATAGCCCACGGCGGACAGGCGGCTTAAGGGCAGCAGATCCTGCTGCTGGAAGAATCTTAGCACCGCCAAAGCCCGGTTGACCGACAGATCCCAGTTGCTCATGTCCGGTGTGCTGAAGGGAATATCATCCGTGTGACCTTCAATCCGTGCTCGCAATGGTAGTGGCTGGATCAGGCCGGCCACCCGAGTCAATACCGGAAGGGCCTGTGGTTTGAGTTCGGCACTGCCGGCTTCGAACAGAATGGCTTCGTCGATACGCAGAACCACGGCACCGCGATCCTTGACCACCTTCACGGAAGGATCGAGTCGCAGGCGGTTCATCTGGGTGACGATGCGGGTGTACAGCCGTTGGACCAGGTCATCGTGGATGGGGGCGATCTCGACGATGGAAGGTTGGGAAATTTCCTTGCGATCCTGGCCACCGAAGACGCCAAAGGCCCCCTTGAGGGAGCCCACGGCCTGATTGAACTTGATCTGATCCATATTGGCCATGGACAGCAGCAGAACAAAGAAGGTCAGCAACAGGGTGACCATGTCACTGTAGGTAACCATCCACTCCGGCGCGCCGGCGGATTTTTTTTTCTGCTTTCGGGCCACGGCCTTTTCCTGTCCGCTGACGGGGTTCTGTCGTGCCAGACGCGATGGTGCAGCCAGCGCCCATCACATTGCTCTGCTTTGCTCTTGCTGTCGTGCTGCTTGAGAGGGTTAAGTGCTTTTCAATATTTGGCGATGGCGCGCCTTGTCTGGCTTTTTCGCTTGGCTGGCTACGCGGGTGTTTTTCGCGAAGGCCTGCTATTTTTTGCTGAAATTGCTTTCGCGTAGCTGGGGTGCAACAAAGGCGTGCAAACGCTGCTCCATCACGCGAGGGTTTTCGCCGGCCAAAATCGATCCCATGCCTTCGGCGATGAGGGTTTTGCACAGCACTTCAGAGGCGGAACGCAGCTTGAGCTTGCCTGACATGGGCGTGAACAGAACGTTGGCGGCCACCGCGCCATAAAAGGTGGTGAGCAGGGCCACGGCCATGGCCGGACCGATGGACGAGGGATCATCCATCGTCTGCAGCATCTGCACCAGTCCGATCAGGGTGCCGATCATGCCCATGGCCGGTGCGTAGGCGGCCATGGAGGTGAAGATTTCCGCACCGCTTTCATGGCGTTCCTGGATGTAGTCGATTTCACGCTGCAGCATGTCCTTGAGGGTGTCCGGCTCCTGGCCATCAACAGCCATCTGCAGCCCTTTAAGAAAGAACGGGTCATCAACCTGCGACATGACCGACTGCAAGGAAAGAATGCCTTCCTTGCGGGCCTTGGTGGCGAATTCAATCAACTGAGAGATCAGCGCGACAGGGCTCTGCTCCTTGACAAACAGGGTTTTTTTGGCCACCGTTAATGCGCGAAAAAATTCCTTGAAAGGGTAATGAACCAGGATGGAACCGATCGTCCCCCCCCCGACAATCATAATGGAAGGAGGATCGACAAACAGCAGAATAGAACCGCCGCTCATGATAGCGGCGAGCATCAGTCCGAAGGCGGCGACGACGCCGATGATGGTGGAAATGTCCATACACGACCCTGCTGATAGCAACAACCTTGTTGCCGGTTAACACGCACGGCCGGCAGTCTACTACGAAAAGCGCCGGCGTCAAAGAGGTTAAAATGGCAGCGGGGTGGCAATCCGCCTGTTGTAACGGATGCCGCCCCGCAAAGGTGTCTGTGGTGCCGGGTCTGGCAATTAGCGCTTGAGGTTGATCAGTTCACCCAGCAGTTCATCGGTTGTGGTGATGATTTTGGAATTGGCCTGAAAACCGCGCTGGGTGGTGATCATCTTAACGAATTCCTGTGCTAGATCGACGTTGGACATTTCGAGTGAGTTGGTAAAGATGCGACCAACACCGGAGCCGACGGTGCCGATGATGGGTGTGCCGGATTCGTCGTTGGCTTCGTACATATTATAACCCACCTTGGTAAGGCCCAAGGGATTGGAGAACTTGGCCAGAGCGATCTTGGCCAGTTTGCGCGGCTCGCCGTTGGAGTAGTTGCCCAGGACGTTGCCATCGCCATCGATGCTCAGATTTACCAGGGTGCCGGTAGCGTAGCCATCCTGTGACTGGGAAATGACATCGGATTCGCTGGAATATTGCGTGGCATCCAAATTGAAAGTCAGAACCTGTGTTGGATCTGCCTCGTTGGCCCAGGTCAATGGGCTTGTTTCGGGTTTGGTGGGGTTTGTGGCCGACTTGATGTCGGTTGTCAGTGGCAAAGGACTGGCTGTTTCGTACAGGTTTCCTGTCGTATCAGTAGTGCGGTCGAATGCACCGCCGATGGTTGTCGCTTTGTCCATCACGTTGACCAGGCGGCCGTCGGTATCAAAGGTCAGCAGGCTGCGGCCGACTTCAACCCAGGGATCAGTTTTGCCGATTTCCTCACCGGCCACCACCACATGAGCTTCCCACTGCATATAGCCTGGAGGATTTCCGGCAGGGTCTAGCTTGTTGAAATAGGTTGTCACCAAATGCTCGCGACCGAGGGAATCGAAGACACGGACGGAGGATGCGTAATTGCTGGTCTCCGATGGTTCAGAGATGTCGAAAGGGGAATCTGCCGTCGTCCCCAAATAGGGATCGTTGGCGTTAAGGTTGGTGGCCAAACTGATGGTGCTGGTAGGTTTGGCGGGTGAAAAAGTGCGGGTTTCGATCTGAAGGTCCGTTATGTCCCCGCGGATTTCGCCACTCTCGTCCAGATAATAGCCCTGTACGGCATAGCCTTCGGGATTCACCAGGGTACCGGTTTCGTCGAAGTTGAAAGCGCCGGCCCTGGTGTAATTTGTTGATCCGGTTACAGGATTTTTGACCATGAAGAAGCCAGCGCCTTCAATTGCCAGATCGGTGTTGGATTCGGTGTTTTCGAATGTCCCTTGACTGAAGATGTTATCAACGGTTGACATGCCCACACCACGACCCACCTGGGAGGTGCCGCCGGAGCCGGCCACGGAAGCCGACAGCAGATCGGAAAAGATCGTTCGACTGGATTTAAAGCCGATGGTATTGCTGTTGGCAATGTTATTGCCCAGAACAGTCAAGGCGTTGCCGTTGGCGTTGAGGCCGCTGACGCCGCTGAACAATGAACTCTGGATGCCCATGATTTTCCTCCACTGCCGCGGCAGACAATCCGCGTGCGTTGTGGGCCCCCTGCAGGAGGACCGGCCCGGTTAAGCGATAATGGCGCTATCAATATTGGTGAACAGATTGCCTTTAAGTTGTTCTTTATCGGTTACGGTTATGACGGTATGGTCTTTGATGCTGACCACCAGCGCGGTGCTGTCGAGCAGTACCAACGAATCGCGACAGCCTTTGGCGCCAGCCTGACGCACCGCCTGATCCAGGCGACCCAGATCGTTAGCGTTAAACTGGATGCCACGACTTTGCATTCGCAGACTGGCATGTTTGGAGAAGCGCAGGCCGTTGCCTTGCAGCTGCTGGTTAAGCAGGCTGTCAAAGGATGGTCCCGCTGCCCCGGCTTGGCCCTGAACGGATTGACTGGCCGGCTTGGCCGTCGGTCGCTGCAGTGGTTGGGGAAGAATCAGCAGATCGTCCGCCATGGCCCCGTTCCTTAGTTGCTCTGTTGCCGCACGTGGCTGACGTCGGCCAGCTTGAAGGTTCCCGAAGCGGTGACCAGTAGATCTCCGCTGCTGTCCATGTCGATTCCCAGCACCCGACTCTGAACCAGACCACGGGCACTGACGGTTTCTTCGCCACTGAAGGCGGAGATGCCCAGGGTGTAGTCGCCTGCAGGCAGCTGATTGCCCAGATCATCACGGCCATCCCAGGTCATGAAATGTTCGCCAGCGGTCAGGTCGGTCAATGGCCAGGAGGCAACGGTCATGCCGGATGCGTCGCGAACATACAGCACCCCTTGATCGGCCGCGGATTCAAGTTTGTAACCCAATTGCAAGGGTTCTCCACTGTAGCTGAAATTCGAGGCTTGCGTGACGATGTCGCTGCCGATCATCGACAAAGCCGACAGGCGTTGCATCTCAGCTGTTGAGCCACTGAGATTATCGAGGCTGTCGTTGATATTGAACAGCTGCTCCAGCGAACTGAACTGGGCTAACTGGGCGGTGAACTCGGTGGCATCGGCCGGATTCATCGGGTCCTGATTTTTGAGCTGTTCGACCATTAGCAATAGGAAATCGTCTTTGCCCAAGGCCGATTTGCCCGATGTCAGGGCAGAAGTCAGAGCGGAATTCGAAGCGTTGGCGCTGGTGACGGATGACATGACGGTTCTCCCTCGCTGGTTTTACACCCGCAGGCTCAGGCTGCCGCTGGCGTTGCGGCCGCTGAGTGCCTGCACGGCGATGACGGTGGGGACGTTTTCCGGTTCGTCGCTGGTGACTTGCTGAAAACCTCGGCCCTGCCATTGGCGATCCGACGACGCGCCGAAATCACGCTGGGGGTTCTGGCCGTTGTCGAGACTGACCTGAAAATCTTCGATGGTCAGACCCTGATCCTGCAGAGCGTCGCGCAGGCGGGGAAAGTTGCGTTCGAGGACGTCCTGCACCTGCTGGTGCTGCGTTTGCAATTGCACCCTGAGCTGGTCACCTTCCATCACCAGGCGCAGCTGCAATTCGCCCAACTCTTCAGGGTGGAGTTTTACCGTGACCACGCTGCTGTCTCCACGGGCGTGCACACTTAGATGTTCAATGGTCTGAGTGATCACGCGACTGGCAGGCAGCTGGCTGCCATCACGCAGCAGCAGGCTGTCACCCTCTGTTGTCGGCGCTGCGGCCGGACCTGTTTGCAGGGTTGAAGCGACAGCCGAGGGATTCTGCCGATCCGCCGGGTTTGCGAGCTCTGTTCCCGTTATGCCGCTGTCGCTCTGTGACATCGTCAGCAGACTGTTGTCAAACGCCTGGTTAGCCGACGGAGTCGACGTGGTTGCTGTCAATTTGCCATCTGCAGGGCTTTCCGTGGGTCCGATCGGCGATGTGGCTGGTGCTGGCACTGCCATAACGGACGGATTCTCCCCGGTCTGCTGGCGCAGGCTTGGTGTCTGCTGGGGTGCCAGCAGACTGGTAAAGCGCGGGTCGTCGATGCGTGGCCGGCTGGTCTTGCTGCTGGCAAGCGATTCGCTGTTATTCGTCGAAGTTCTGGCGATAAATCCTTGCAGCGGCTCCGATTGCTGTAATTGCTTTTGCCAAGGCATATCATCCAGAGGTGCTGATTCTGGCAGTGGGTTCTGAGTTTGCAACTCTCCGTCAAGGTGTGAAATTCGTTCGATTTTTGGCGTGTGGCCATCGGCCTGTGCGGGCCGATTGAGTGTTGCCACAGTTGTTGCGGTTGCCTGTTGTTGCACCGCATTGCTGGTTGCCATCGGCTGGGTTGTGGCAGTGCTGACTTCAGGCTGGGCTGTTGGCGCGTAGCCATCGGTTTGTGGTGCCAGATTGGGCGCTGCCGAGGTTTTTGGCAGCGCCGGTTGTGCCACTACGCCGGTTGCCATCGGCTGGATTTCGGCAGTGCGGGCTGCTAGCTCGATCGCCGGCTTCTGGCTAGCGACAGGCGGCAGTAGCTCCTGCGGCGCTATCGTTTCGCTCGTGTCAGTGGCTAAGTCAGATGCTGGGAGTTGGACAGGGTTTTCAACGACCAGAGCCTGTGCCGCGTCGATCGTTGTAGAAAGGTGTACGGTTTCTGATGCTGGTGCCATTTCTGGAGCTGCTGCAGCCTCAGCGGGAGCGGTTTCTGTTCCGGATGCGCTCGCGGAAGTGGCTGAAGGTACTTTTTCTGCCTGGGCATTGACCGCGCCGGCCAGATCGCTGCCACTGTCGGAGGCGCGCTGACCCTTCTGGCCGATGGCGCTACTGGCCTGCTCCATGGCGGGAGCAAAGGCGCGGCTGTCGCTGCCGAGGGTTCTGGCTGGTGCGGCAGTTGTGGCCAGTTGGGGCAGGATGGCGGCGGTTTGCATGGCATCTCCCTTATTGGTCGGTGTCGCTGGCGGCTGGTGAGTGTAGCCAGATCAATCCTGTTTCAGAGTGGAATAGGCTTGGCTGATGCGGGCAGCTTTCTCGCCTTCCATGCCCGCCAGCACCTTGCCGGCACTGCGGGCTTTCATGCCACCCAGAATGGCGACGGCCAGTTCCTGGTCAAGTTCCTGTAGAATGGCGGCGGCGCGGGCGCTGTCCATGCGGTTGTACATTTGCGCCAGCTCCTCAACCTTGGCCTGCTCACGAGCATCTTTCTCGGCCAGTAGCTTTTCGACCTGCAGGCGCAAGCGCTGCAATTCGTCGAGTTTCTTATCGACCTCGTCCTGCAGCAGCTTTAGGGCCATTTCGCGATTTTCCAGTTCCTGCAGCTGCTGTTGCTGGCGCAACTGATTCTCCTTGAGCTCCGCCAGCAGCCGGCGCTGTTCCACCGAGGTGATGCCCGGATCTTCCAGCTCGGGTGTTTCACTGTCGCTGCCGCTGGGGATGGCCGGTGCCAGCAACAGCACCAGCAATAGCAGGCCGATGAGGATCCGGCTCATGGTTCCTCTCCGTTGCGGAACCGCAGGGCGACTTCATCGAGTTGCAGCATCTCCTGTCGCAGTTGTTCGTGTTTGGCTTCAAGCATGTGTTTGTCCTTGAGCTTCTCAAGCAGTTTTTTGTTGCGGCTTGCCTCCGCCAGTTCTTCTCGGCAACGGACGATCTGGTCTTGAGCCTTTTTCAGGCTCAGCCCAAGCTGCACGCGCTCTTCGCGCAGGGTGGTGAGACCGTTTTCGTATAACAGCAGATCCGCGATGGTCATGCCGGCCTGTTGGCGCTGGGCGTATTCGGAGGCCAAGCTGTCGCACCGGTCGGTCAGCTGCTGGTGCTGCTGCTGCAGTTGCTGGCAGCACTGCAGTGCTGCCACCAGCTGCTGGCGGCAACGGTCTTCGAGGCGCTGGCGATGTTCAAGAACTGCCTGCAGCCGAAAGGATGAAGCCATGGCCGAACCTCATTGGGTTGGAGAATCAGGGGGTGTCACGGTCCTTGCTGCGCCGGTCGAGAACCAGGCCGTTCATGGCGGTGATGGAGCCTTCCAGGGTGTCGCGTTCGTCCATGCCCTGACACAGGAAGCTGTTGACGGCGTCGATGCGTGAAATGGCATAGTCGATTCTGGGGTTGCTGCCACTGGCGTAGGCCCCGATATTGATAAGGTCTTCGGCCTGCTTGTGGGTGGCGAGGATCTCCCGAATCTTGGCGCTGCTGCGCTGATGCTCGGGGCTGATGATGTCGCGCATGACGCGACTGGCGGAATGCAGGATGTCGATACAGGGGTAGTGGTTCCTGGCGGCCAGTTCGCGCGAGAGCACGATATGACCGTCGAGAATCGAGCGGACACTGTCAGCGATGGGCTCGTTCATGTCATCACCTTCCACCAGAACCGTGTACAGGCCGGTGATGGTGCCCTGCTGTTTGAAACTGCCGGCTCGTTCGAGCAGTTTGGGCAAAGTGGCGAACACCGATGGGGTGTAGCCTTTGGTGGTTGGTGGCTCACCAATGGCCAGACCGACCTCGCGCATGGCCATGGCGAAACGGGTAACGGAGTCCATCATCAGCAGTACATCGCGTCCCTGACGACAGAAGTACTCGGCCAGGGTGGTGGCGACAAAGGCACCGCGCATGCGCAAGAGCGGTGAACGGTCGGAGGTGGCGACCAGTACGACCGAACGTGCCAGGCCTTCCTCGCCCAGATCACGCTCGATGAATTCACGGACCTCACGGCCGCGTTCACCGATCAGGGCGATGACGTTGACGTCGGCGCGGGAGTGTTTGGCCATGGTGCCGAGCAGTACGC
>Ga0265295_1000066_pt1 | contig 206663 bp, 201 predicted proteins | sample Munlansysbiofilm_FD_192503 | JGI IMG/M metagenome (GOLD analysis project Ga0265295, IMG submission 192503) | Leachate microbial communities from a municipal landfill in Southern Ontario, Canada - Methane capture system biofilm | ecosystem: Engineered > Solid waste > Landfill > Unclassified ...
TAAGTAGCTGAGCACTTTCGGATGATCAATACCTGGGATGTCGGGCACACGCGGCACAATACCGGTGGCTAGAATCACTTCGTCAAAACCATCGGCAATCAGCTCTTGTGTATTGACGCGCTGATTCAGTTGTAGGTTAACCCCGGTAGATTTCAGTTTATTGTCGAAGTAACGCAGGGTTTCATAAAACTCTTCTTTGCCTGGAATCAGCTTAGCCACATTAAACTGCCCACCAATCTCGCTGGCCGAATCAAATAAGGTCACCTGATGTCCACGTTCAGCCGCAACAGTTGCCGCAGCCAAGCCCGCCGGCCCTGCTCCAACCACGGCAATCTTTTTCACTGCAGTGGTGGCGATATAATTGAGTTCAGTTTCATGACAAGCGCGCGGATTGACTAAACAGCTGGTTAATTTACCGCTGAAGGTATGATCCAAGCAGGCTTGATTACAACCAATGCAGGTATTGATTTCATCGGCTTTACCCGCCGCTGCTTTATTAACAAACTCAGGGTCGGCTAAAAACGGACGCGCCATAGAAATCAAGTCCGCATCATTTTCCGCCAGAGCACGTTCGGCCACTTCTGGGGTATTAATACGGTTGGTGGCGACTAAGGGAATCGACACTTCGCCACGTAACTTGGCCGTGACCTTAGTAAAAGCACCGCGCGGAACTTTAGTGGCGATGGTGGGAATACGCGCTTCATGCCAACCAATCCCGGTATTTATAATGGTTGCGCCAGCCGCTTCAATGGCTTTAGCCAACTGCACGATTTCTGCCCAATCACTGCCCTTCTCCATTAGATCGAGCATCGACAAGCGGTAAATAATAATAAACTCAGCGCCGACTGCTTCACGTACACGGCGAACAATCTCGACCGCCAAGCGCATACGATTTTCGTAACTGCCACCCCAGCGATCAGTGCGCTGATTAGTATGGGCGGCAAGAAACTGGTTAATAAAGTAACCTTCAGAACCCATAATCTCTACGCCATCGTAGTGAGCAGACTGAGCTAACACCGCACAATTCACAAAGTCTTGAATTTGCTTTTCGATGCCATCTTCATCCAGCTCAGTGGGTTTAAACGGATTAATCGGCGCTTGAATGGCGCTGGGGCCTACTGATTTAGGACTGTAAGCATAACGACCGGCATGCAGTATCTGCATACAAATTTTACTGCCCGCTTCGTGTACTGCTTGCGTAACAATTTTATGTTTCTCGGCTTCTTCTGGCGTACTTAACTTAGCAGCACCGGCATAGACAGCGCCCTCTTCATTGGGACCGATACCACCGGTGACCATTAAGCCAACACCACCGCGCGCACGTTCAGCAAAATAAGCCGCCATACGTTCAAAACCATTGGGACGTTCTTCAAGCCCCGTATGCATGGACCCCATCAGCACGCGATTCTTTAACGTAGTAAAACCAAGATCCAATGGCGATAACAAATGCGGGTAATGTGGATTTGACATTGAGACTCTCCAAACAGGTGCAAACACAGGATGCTGATTTTTTATTGTGCACTGAGTGCGCGAACATCAGTCAATTATTAAGCTACACAATAAACAGCGCAGCGATGCTTCTCAATGACTCAATAAAACAGAATCATGACTATAATAAACAGCAATTGAATCTTGAGGCGCTGATATATGACCCAATCCAGCTTAACCAGCATGCGCTTAGGCGATTTATCTGTAGGCTTTGTCCATAGCATTGCTGCGGCTATCACTCAGCACGGACACTGCTCAGCAGATTTATTTGCGCGCTTTGAACTTGACTCGGAGCGGCTGGCTCAGCCCCAAGCACGCCTATCGATTGCGCGCTATATGCGCTTAGGGCACGCCGCCATAGAGCTCACTGGTAATCCAGCGCTGGGTCTAAGCATCGGCCAACACAGCCAACTGAATCATCTGGGTTTAGCTGGCGTGACAGCCGCACAAGCACCCAACCTACGCGCTGCTGCACGCTGTATCAGTCGCTTTGAGCCGTTGTATGCACAAAACTATCGCGGCACCAGCCAGCTACTTGAAGACAGCACCGGCGCATGGCTGAGTTTTTATTCAATCGCCCCCTATAACGCCTACAACTATTTTGTTGTGGAATCCGTATTGTTGGGTTGGATCAATCACTTAAGCCAAGTCTGCCAGCAAGATATTAAAGTTGAGCAACTACAGATTGAGTTTGCTGAGCCCAGCTATGCAGCGGCTTTTACCCAACAACTCAACTGTGCGGTTGAATTTAACACCCAATATAATCGCATCCGCTTAAGCCAAAAAAGCCTTGCGCTGAGTAATCCTCAGCACTGCCCTAGCACTTGGCATGCATTACTGGAGTTATGTGAGGAGCAACTGGCACTCAAAACCCGTCACTACAGTTTAGTTGAACAGGTCAGCCAACTGATCGCACCGCTGTTAAAAAGTGGCGAACCGAGCATTGAGCACATCGCACACAAACTTCACCTGCCCACCTGGACACTGCGACGCAAACTGGCCGCGCAAGGAACACAGTTTCGCCAACTGGTGAATCAAATTCGCTTTGATCTGGCCAGCACTTATATTCGCGATACTGACTTAACTTTTGGTGAGATTTCTTGGTTATTGGGTTTTTCCTCACCTGAAGCCTTTCAACGTGCCTTTAAACGTTGGGCAGAGCAAACACCCGGTGAGTTTCGTCGCACAACTCTGCAGAACTGAGCAATATATCAATAGAACATATCAAGGTTATAACTGTCACAGTATCGGCTATGAGCTATGCGCCTGATACAGTTCTGCATACTTCATACCGTTCAATACATAGCAAAAACATATTAGATTAGCGTATGGTCTGTTTATTTTTTTATATACAGTGTTGCTAACAGCGTTATAATTCATCTCTAAGCACACTGCCTATTTGCCTATTTTCTTTTTGATGGCCCTTATTTATGTATAAAATTTTCAATACAGTCGATGAAGTATCCCGCTATACCGCGCAGCGCCTTTTAGATAAGGTCAGAGCAATGCCTGCTGCCGTATTGGGTTTGGCGACTGGCAGCACTATGGAGCCGGTCTATGCTCAACTGATTAACGCAATGCAGCTCGCACCATTGGATACTGCACAACTCACCACTTTCAACCTTGATGAATACATCGGTTTGAGCGCTGAGCATCCACAAAGTTATCATTACTATATGTGCAAAAATCTATTTAACCTGCTGCAGATTCCAGCACACAATATACATCTGCCCAATGGTCTCAACAGTAATATTGAAAGCGCCTGCCAAGCCTATTCAAAGGCCATTCAGGCAAAGGGTGGATTGGACTTACAACTGCTGGGTATTGGCTCTAACGGCCATATTGGCTTCAATGAACCTCAAACCTGTTTTAACAGCCGCACCCACGTGGTCGAGCTCTCTGAGCAGACCCGAATTGATAATGCGCGCTTTTTCACCAACAAAAGTGAAATGCCCACCCATGCTATCACCATGGGTATCCAAGATATTTTAGATGCTAAAGAAATTATTTTAGTCGCCACCGGCCCTAATAAATCTGAGATTATGGCGCAGTTATTTGATAGCCCAATCGATGAGGCATTACCTGCTTCAGCGCTGAAGCAGCACCCTAACTTAACCATAGTATTGGATCGTGAAGCGGCGGCATTACTGCCTCAATCAGCACTGCAAAGCGCCGTTTAAGCAACACTCAACCGGAGTCAACACTATGCGTATACGCAGCTATTTTCTTGGATGTATTGGTTTGCTGTTTGCCGCCCAAGCCTGCGCCTTGTCACTCAATGACCTCAGCCAAAACCAAGCCACTGACAGCCTTAAAGCCGTACTTGAACAAAGCACTCGACTGGCTGTTGAGCAATTAGGTAAACCAGGCGGCTTTAGTAATAATCCAGATGTCCATATTGAACTGCCTGGCAATCTAGGCAAAGCCGCGCGCACCATGAAAATGCTGGGTAAAAGCAAGCAAGTCAATGCCTTAGAAGACAGCATGAATCGCGCCGCTGAAGCTGCCATTCCACAAGCGCAAGCTTTATTGCTGGAGGCGATTAAAAGCATGACCCTTGCGGATGCTAAAGGCATTTTACAAGGTCCAAATAATTCAGCCACACAATACCTGGACCGCAGCAGCCGCGAACAATTACGCAGCCGTTTTCTGCCCTTAGTTGAGCAAGCAACACAATCATCGGGGCTAGCGAAAAAATACAATAGCTTTGCCGGCCAAGCAGCCAGCTTTGGCGTGATTGAAGCGAAAGACGCGTCGATTGAAAACTATGTGACCGAACAAGCTCTGGATGGTTTATTTACCATTATGGGTCAGCAAGAAGCCTCCATCCGAGAAAACCCAGCGCAAGCAGCCACCGATATAGCGAAGAAGGTCTTCGAGCTACTGCGCTAAGTACAACGCACTGCACTCTATAAAACACACCGCCTGAGCAGCAACGCAAGGCGGTGTTTTTAATTGTGGCGAAGGTTTAATCTAGACAGTGCAAACCTAGCGCTCAACAAAGGCGCGCTCGATCACATAATCAGCGGCCGTACCTAAGCGCGGTGACACCTTAAAACCTAACTCATTCAGCAACGCACTGGTGTCATCCAGCATTTCTGGGCCGCCACAAATCATCGCGCGATCATGCTCAGGGTTCATCGGCGGCAAACCAATATCTGTAAAAAGTTTACCGCTGCGCATCAATTCCGTCATGCGCCCTTGATTACGAAACGGCTCTCGAGTCACAGTAGGGTAATAAATCAATTTATCGCGCAGTTGCTCACCAAAATACTCGTTGCCCGGTAAGTTCTCGGTAATAAAATCACTGTACGCCACATCGCTGACATAACGCACGCCATGCACCAAAATCACTTTTTCAAAGCGCTCGTAGGTCTCTGGGTCTTGAATCACACTGATAAACGGTGCTAAACCGGTACCGGTACTGAGTAAATACAGGTTTTTACCGGGTAATAAATCATCGAGTAATAAGGTGCCCGTCGGTTTTTTACTGACTTTAATGCTATCACCCACTTTTAAATGCTGTAGGCGTGACGTCAGCGGTCCATTGGGCACTTTAATGCTGAAAAACTCGAGATGATCTTCGTAGTTGGGGCTGGCAATTGAATACGCACGCATTAAAGGACGGCCTTCAACTTCAAGGCCAATCATCACAAACTGCCCATTTTCAAAGCGCAAACCCGGATCGCGGGTGGTTTTAAAGCTGAATAAGGTGTCATTCCAGTGGTGGACACTTAAGACCTGCTCGACATTCAAATTGCTCATCACACGCTCCAGTGTAAGAAAAGATTGTCTAGAGTCTAGGTTTAAAACTCTAATCTGTTAAATTGATAATATGTATAAATCATATCAGGAATACCGATATGCGATTCACTCTTCGTCAATTACAAGTCTTTACCTGCATCGCACAACAGCAAAGCGTCTCTAAAGCTGCTGAACACTTATCGATGTCGCAGTCTGCAGCCAGTACCGCACTTAAGGAACTGGAGCGCAGTTACGATTGCATGTTATTTGATCGTGCTGGCAAGCGTTTAATCATCAATGCCTTAGGTCTTGAGCTGTTACCGCGTGCTTTAGCGTTATTAGAACAAGCACAAACACTGCAAGATTTATTAACCGATAATCATGGCTTTGGCTCTTTGTCAGTGGGTGCAACCATGACCATTGGTAATTACTTGGCCACGCTATTGATCGGTCACTTTATGCAGCAGTACCCCAGTTGTAAGGTTCGATTGCATGTGCACAATACCGCGCAAATTGTGCAACAAGTGGCCAGTTATCAATTGGATTTAGGTTTAATCGAGGGCTACTACCAAGACCCTAACATTATTGCAGAACCTTGGATTGCTGATGAATTGGTGGTGTTTTGTGCACCGCAGCACCCTTTAGCGCAGCAAGGGCATGCTAGTTTAAGCGAGTTAGTGGATGAGGCTTGGATTGTACGTGAGCAGGGCTCAGGAACGCGCCGAGCATTTGAGCAAGCTTTTTTGCGTCATCAGTGCACGCCTAATATTCGCTTGGAACTTGAGCACACTGAGGGGATTAAACGTGCAGTGGAATCGGGTTTAGGGATTGGCTGTATTTCACGATTGGCGCTGCGTGATGCGTTTCGGCGCGGTAGTTTAGTGGCGATTGAAGCGCCGGAGCTTAATTTAACCCGTCAATTCACTTTTATCTGGCATAAGCATAAGTATCAAACTGATGCCATGCGGGAGTTTTTAAGGCTGTGTCGCGCGATGACTGAGAATATTCAGCGCAGTGATCAAATTGATCTGGCGACGATTCTTTAAGCTGCAGTTTTATCTTTAAGACGCAGTTCTTAGCGCGCCGCCAAGCCAGTTGCTCGGTCAGTCAGTCAGTCAGTCAGTAAAAAGCATAGAGCATGATTGGTGTAGGCCGTACCTCGCTTATTCTGCTATTCCCTCCACGGGGCTTCCAGCCCCAAGTCGGGCGCTGCGCCATCCATGGCTACGCTTGTCGCAGTATAAGCGAGGCACTCATTGATCAGTGATGTGGCTTGCAGGTTTGTAGTAGGACAATAAAAGCACGCCCTGTATGTTCGGAGCGTGCTTTTATTTGATTTGATTGGGTTGCAATAGTGTAAACGCTACGAAGGCTCAATAAATGCTTCGAGCTGGATGTGATGAGTAAAGTCAGGAATGGCCTAGTGCCGGAGTTAAATCCAGCACGGGTTCAGCTCAGGACTCACATCCATCCTGAAGTACGGCACGCACCGCTTATCCCTGACTTTGACTTTTGGCTAAATGAAACTAGGCAAAACGCTCTTTTAAGTAAGCAATAATGTCATTGGACTCATACATCCAACGTACTTCACCGGCTTCTTCAATGCGTAGGCATGGCACTTTAATGCGTCCGCCTTGGGTTTCCAGTTCTTGACGAAACTGTTGATTATTTTTAGCGTCACGCAGTTCAACTTTAAGATTTAAAGCATGCATGCCACGGCGTACTTTAACGCAAAATGGGCAGGCTCGAAACTGATACAAAGCTAAGTGTGCAGTGGCTGCATCGACTTCTGCTTGTTTTTCGGCGGTACGCTTTTGTCCTTTTGGACGCGTGAGCCAGTCTGCAAAAATAATCAATTGACCTAAACCGTTACGCAAACCTTTTACAATCATTTGAACTCTCTTAAGCAATAAAGGTAGATGCTGATCCTACCAAATGTTCATCTCACGCTTTGCCAGCATGCACAGCGCAGTCATTTTTGAGACTATAGCAGCCCTTTCCATCATCGTGCAGTGAAGCTTATGCAACCTAAAGACCTCCAACGCTTAGTCACCACGCAAATGCCCTTTGGTAAATACCACGGCCGTCTGATTGCTGACCTACCCGGCCAATACCTCAATTGGTTCGCCCGCGAAGGCTTTCCTAAGAGCGACATAGGTCGGCTACTGGAATTGATGCATGAAATTGACCACAACGGCCTGAGCGAACTATTAACGCCTCTACGTAACAAAGGCTAAAAGGTTTGCCAGCGCTTCAATAAGCGCCAGCTCAACTTCATAATTACAGCACGCGTACTTTTAAGCTGCGGCCTTTAATTTTGCCGGCCTCTAAGTTTTGCTGAGTTTCGCGCGCTAATAAACGCTCGACAGCAACAAAGGCTTGGTGATCAAAGATTGCAATTTTGCCCACTTGCTTGCCTGTTAAACCGCCAATGCCAGTTAAGGCGCCGAGAATATCGCCAGGACGTAATTTATCTTTACGTCCAGCAGAAATGCACAGGGTCGCCATGGCGGGCAATAACGGTTGGCCGTCTGATTCTTTTAGGCCATTGAGGGCATGCCAATGCAACGGCTTGCCTTGCAGCTCTTCAATGGCTTTGGCACGCATGCCTTCTTTAGGTCCGACTAAACTAATCGCCATACCCTTAGCGCCAGCGCGACCGGTACGACCAATACGGTGCGTATGGATCTCGGCATCACGGGCTAACTCAACGTTAATCACCATTGGCAAGGATTCAATATCCAAACCGCGTGCAGCAACGTCGGTTGCCACTAATACGCTACAACTGCGGTTACTGAATAAAGCTAAGACTTGATCACGCTCACGCTGCTCTAAGTCACCGTGCAAAGCTAAAGCTGAGATTTTCTCGCTATTGAGATAATCCGCTAACTCTTGCGTCTGCTGCTTAGTAAAGCAAAAGGCTACGCAGGCTTCAGGGCGGTAGTGACGTAAAATACGCTCCACGGCACCTTGACGCTGTTCGACAGTGATTTCATAGAAATGCTGTTCAATCTGATGCTCAGCATGCTCGATATCGGCTTTAATATGCTGCGGATCACGCAGGAAATTAGAGGCCAACTGCTGAATACCATCAGGAAAGGTCGCTGAGAACAATAAGGTCTGGCGACGTTTAGGCGTGAACTCAATAATGTCAGCAATGCTGTCATAAAAGCCCATATCCAACATACGGTCGGCTTCGTCTAACACCAATGTGTTTAGACCGGATAAATCCAGTGTGCCTTTGCGTGCGTGCTCTAAAACACGACCGGGAGTACCGACGACAATATGCACGCCATGCTCAAGCGAACCGACTTGCGGGCCAAACGGCACGCCACCGCATAGGGTCAGCACTTTAATATTGCCTTCAGCGCGGGCTAAACGGCGAATTTCTTTTGAAACTTGATCGGCCAACTCGCGGGTCGGACACAGCACTAAGGCTTGGCAGCCAAAGTAGCGCGGATTCAGCGGGGATAATACGCCAATACCAAAGGCCGCAGTTTTACCGCTACCTGTTTTGGCTTGGGCAATCACGTCCATGCCTTTTAAAATAACCGGCAAACTCTGAGCCTGCACCGCAGTCATGCTGGTGTAGCCTAAGTCGTCTAAGTTGGTTAACAGTGCTGCCGGTAACGGCAAGCTGGCAAAATCAGTTGATGTACTCACAAAAATTTTCTAACCTTAATAAATGCAGTGTGCAGTGTAGCAAGCCGTGCCCTGTTTGCGGTGGATTTGTCCGGCAACAGGCTTAAAAAGCATGCAATGGCGTTTTATGCGGCTGTCCTGCTTCTTCACGGACCAATTTAGGCACTAAATAACCCGGTAATTTGGCGAGCATGTGCTGATACAAAGCATAGGCTTCAGCACTACTGACATCAAAATGCTGCGCGCCTTGCACTCGATCCAATACATGCAAGTAGTACGGCAGTAAATGATGATTAAACAGCTGCTCACTCAACTCAACCAGCACTTCAGCACTGTCATTCACACCTTTAAGCAGCACCGTTTGATTGAGCAAAGTCACCCCTGCTTGGCGCATTTTCGCTAAACGCTTTGCATGCAACGGCGTTAACTCGCGCGGATGATTCACGTGCAACACCAAGGTGCTGCGTAAGCGTGTGCGCGTCAGGATATCCGTCAATTCATCGGTTAAACGCTCAGCAATCACCACCGGCAAACGCGAATGCACTCGCAAGCGCTGCACATGGGCAATAGTTGCGATGCTCTCCACCAGCTCAGCCAGATGCTTATCTTGCAGCATCAACGGATCACCACCACTCAAAATCACTTCGGTAATGCTTGAGTCGTTCGCAATATAATTAAGCGCCGACTGCCATTGCGAACGGCCTAAACGGTTCTCGCTATAGGGAAAGTGGCGACGAAAACAATAGCGGCAATTGATCGCACAACCACTGGCCGCTAATAACAATACCCGTCCGTGGTACTTATGAATCACCCCCGTTTCAACATTGGTACTTTGCTCACCCAGCGGGTCGACACTAAAACCTGCATGCAATTGATCTTCAGCCGCCAGCGGTAACACCTGCAATAACAACGGATCATACGGATCACCTTTGACCATCTGCGCAACAAAGGGGCGTGGCACCAATAGCGGAAACTGCTTCGCGGCACTGAGGCCATCAGGGAAGTCTGTGGACTGCAGCTCTAAGGCTGCTAAAAGCTCATCACAACTCCGCAGAGACTGGGCTAATACCTCCCCCCAGCCCTTTTCGGGAAAAAACTTCTCGGTTTGCGCTACACTAGGCATTTTATAAGACCTTATAACAGGACAGGATTGCATTATGGCCAACTATTCTAGCAACGAATTCAAACCAGGACTGCGCGTCATGGTAGATAACGAACCCTGCATCATGATTGATATTGAATTTGTTAAGCCCGGCAAAGGCCAAGCATTTAGCCGCGTAAAATTACGCAGCATCCGCACGCAACGTGTCTGGGAGCGTACCTTTAAGTCGGGTGAAAGCTTAGAAAGTGCTGATATTGTTGACCGTGAAATGGAATACTTATACAACGATAACGAGTTTTGGTACTTTATGGCCACTGACGGCTCATTCGAGCAACTCGGTGCAGACAGTGCAGCTGTAGGTGACACCATTAAGTGGCTTAAAGAACAAGTTATCTATGAAGTCACGCTATACAACGATGCAGTCGTTTCAGTCACCGCACCCAACTTTGTTGAACTTGATGTGCTCGAAACAGATCCAGGTCTTAAAGGCGATACCGCACAAGGTGGTACTAAACCCGCTACTCTGAGCACCGGTGCTGTAGTGCGCGTACCTTTGTTTATTGTTGAAGGCGAAAAGCTCAAAATCGACACTCGCAGCGGCGAATACGTCAGCCGCGCTTAAGTCTTTTGCGCTAGCGTACTGAGGGAGCATTATGCTCCCTTCTTTATTACAGGACACCTACCGGCTATGAGCACCTGGTCCCCCAGTGCACCACGCACAGCATTAGTGGCACGCCAAACGCTGTATCGCAATATTCGAGAATACTTTTATGCACGCTCGGTGCTGGAAGTTGAAACACCTCTTTTATCCCAAGCACCCGTCGCCGATCCCAATATCACCCCCATGCAAGCGGGACAACGCTGGCTGCACACCTCACCGGAATATGCCATGAAGCGCATGCTCTGTGCCGGCTATGGTGATATCTATCAAATCTGCAAAGTGTTTCGCGAAGGCGAAGCCGGCAAGCGCCATAACCCAGAATTCACCATGCTGGAATGGTATCGCATGGGCTGGACGCATCGACAATTGATGGATGAAGTGGCCGAGTTACTGCAACTTTTGCTGGCAGAACGTTTTAACGATCTATCCACTTTACACCTGACCTATGCCCAAGCATTCCAGCAGTTCGCACAATTGGATGTCCATCAGTGCAGCGATCAAATCATCGCTGAGCGCGGACAGCAACTGGCCAATGCCGACTTAGATTTAGACCGCGACGGCTGGTTGGATGTCATTATGAGCCATCAAGTTGAACCGGCACTGCCGCACAATACCTTGATATTTGTTGATCAGTTCCCCGCTTCGCAAGCCGCTCTAGCCAAACTGGCAACTGATACTCAAGGCGTACTGATCGCACAACGCTTTGAAGTGTTTTTTAACGGTATGGAATTGGCCAATGGCTATCAAGAACTCACCGATGCCAAGCAACAGCTGCAACGTTTCCAACACGAACTGCAGGATACCGGACGCCCCCATGATGCGCACTTAATCGCTGCATTAGAGCATGGCTTACCCGATTGCGCAGGCGTGGCTTTAGGTTTAGATCGTATTTTACTGCACTTACTTGATGCGCCTAATATTGCTCAAGTCGTGAGTTTTGACTGGCAGCGCGCCTAATCGCTAGTACATTGAAGTGACAGATTAGACCGCCCAAAAGAGGCATATATTGCGCGCATAGCGCGTGCTAAACTGCCGACAAATTCAAGACTGCATCACTGAACTTAATCAGCCGCAGCTGATCCATACAGCCTGCTGCTTTTATACTTTATAGAGAGAGAACACCATGCTTAAAAAACTTTTACTGACTGGTTGCATGTTATTTGCAGCGAGCAACGTATTAGCTGCTGATAACCCTCACGTATTAATTAACACCAGCTTTGGTGAAGTTGAGCTGGAGCTCAATGCTGAAAAAGCGCCTATTACTGTTGCTAACTTTCTCGGCTATGTCGATGCGGGCAGCTATAACGGCACAATCTTCCACCGCGTGATCCCTAATTTTATGGTGCAAGGCGGTGGTTTTGATAAAAATATGCAACAAAAACCGACCAACCCAGCCATCAAAAACGAAGCTGATAATGGTTTGAAAAATGATCGTGGTACCGTTGCAATGGCGCGCACCCAAGCCATCAACTCTGCCACCATGCAGTTTTTTATTAACCATGCAGACAATGACTTCTTAAACCACAGCGGCCGTGATTTTGGCTATGCGGTCTTTGCTAAGGTTGTACGTGGTATGGATGTCGTGGATCAAATTGCTCAAGTGAAAACAGCCAATAAAGGCGGTCATCAAAATGTGCCGACTGATCCTATCTTGATCAACAGCATGACCCGCGTTGAAAAATAAACAGTGAGATACGAAAAAGCGCACTTTAAAGTGCGCTTTTTTTTGACCCAAAGAAAGCTCTAACCGACTTAACGCAAGTTAATAATCGTTTGCGTAATAGCACTTTCTGTTTCAATGGTTTTAGCGTTGGCTTGGTAATTACGTTGCGCCACAATCAAGTTCACTAACTGATCAGACAACTCAACGTTGGACTCTTCCAACGCTCCTGCCTGAATAGAACCTAAAGTGCCGGTACCGCCGGGGTTAGGCACCGGCTCACCCGAAGCTAATGACTGTACCCACTGAGTTTTACCCACAGGTATTAATCCTTGGGGGTTCGCAAAATCAGCCAATACCACTTGGCCTTGTATTTTAGATTGGCCATTGGTGTAGCGTGCAAAAATCTTACCGGTATCATCAATTTCAATACCCGCTAACTCACCTGTAGTGTAACCATCTTGAGAAACAGCATTCACCGCAAATGAATTAGCATATTGGGTTGCACCACTGAGATCCATTTTCAAAGTAGGACTAGCAGCAGCCTGATTAGGTGTCACTACAGGAGGTTTACCCACAACAGTAACAGGCACCCAGCCGTTAAGGTCAACTTTACCATCCCCGATTAACTTACCTGCAGTATCAAACTTCAGATTCGTTTCAAGAGGCGCATTAAGTGCGCTGCTTTGCGGATTCACACCATCAATCAAAGTCTTCATGCTCCAGTCATTTGGACCTTCTTTGACAAAATACTGCGTCATCACGTGCGCATTACCCTGCGCATCATAAATACTGGTTGAGGTGGATGAGTTATAGCTTTTCGGATCCGCAGGATCAAAAGGCGTCACTTCAGGATTTTCATTAGTGGAGTTCAGATTAAATGACTGCTTGAACTGGCTTGTTGGCTTAGGTTCTTGGCTGGTGGTTTTAATTTGTAAATTAGTCACATTACCGCTTTCCAACTCACCACTACTAGTGCTGTAACCTTGCAGATTATTACCAAAGTTATCAACAATAAAGCCTTGCTTATCAGTACCAAAATAACCTGCACGCGTATAACTCAGCGCACCATTGTTACTGACCTGGAAAAAACCATTACCGTTAATGGCTAAATCGAGCGCATTTTCCGTATAGTTAATATTACCTTGATTAAACTGCTGCGACACATTCGACAACAACACCCCACTGCCTTGCTGATTTTTACCTGTACCCAGTATAGATGCCGCATACACATCCGCAAATTCTGCACGCGACTGTTTAAAGCCGACCGTGCCTGCGTTAGCAATATTGTTACCGGTAACGTTCAGGTCTTTGGACGCGGCACGCATACCGCTGAGGCCGATATTAAATGACATAGTGTTCTCCTTGCCGGTTATCCGACAGCTGGCAAATTTTTAAAATCACTGACCAATCATATGGACTTGGGAAAGCGGTACTGAACCGACCCCAGCTAAATTCAATAACAGCTCACCGTTACCCTGACCCAAAGTGACACTGTCAACGTTGGCCGGCAATAAGGTGTATAAACCCTTGGTTTCACCATCAATACTGGCTTGCGCTTCAAATTTGTAAGTACCTGGCGGCATGGTTTCACCGTCACTGTTTTTACCATCCCACATAAAGCTGACATTACCGGCCTCTTGCGCGCCCATATTAATACGCGTCGCTAAAGTGCCATCGCCGCTGTAAACGTTCACGTAGACATTACTGCTGCTTTGCGGCAAAACCATACTGGCTTTAAAGGTTTCCGAGGTATCCACCACTGTTTTATCAGTTGGAATAATCACCTTACGCCCGACTAAAGAAGACGCTTGCAATGCTTGCGATGACTGATAACCCGACAGAATACTTTCCATACTGCTATTGAGCTTTTCAACACCCTCTACCGTACTGAACTGCGCTAACTGGGCGATAAAATCACCGTTATTTTGCGGCTCCAAAGGGTTTTGGTTATTGAGCTGAGCCACCAGCAATTCCAAAAACTCATTTTTGCCTAATTCTTCTTTACCGGCCGCCTTAGTTTTGTGTTGGTATTGATCCATCACTGCACCGGCTGCACTGACTCCTGCTGCACTCATAATTGCCTCCTGGGACTTACTGGCCCAATGTGAGTACGCGCTGCATCATCTGCTTGGCGGTATTCATCATTTCGACGTTAGTTTGAAACGCACGGCTGGCAGAAATCATGTCAGCCATTTCTTCAACCACGTTTACATTCGGGTAAAAAACATAACCATCAGCATTCGCAGATGGATGATTGGGTTCATAACGCGGCATTAACTCGCTCTGATCTTCAACAATTCCTAACACCTGCACACCTTGTCCGGCATGATCTTGATCGGCAAACAATGACGCACCGCCTTGACCTTGACCACCATTAAGGGTGTCGGAAAAAACAGTAGCAAATACAGGGTGTCGGGCTCGATAAGTTTGATCGATGCTGGATGACACCGTTTCGGCGTTGGCAATATTGCTGGAAATGGTATTCAGGCGCGTACTTTGTGCGCTCATACCGCTACCGGCAATGTGAAAAACGCTGGAAAGGGACATAATCAGATACTCCTTTAATCGCCGCGCAGGGCTGTCATCAACCCTTTGAACTTATTATTTAACAGGGTAAAGCTGGCTTGAAACTGCACCGCATTTTCTGCGTAAGTGGACTGTTCAACCTGCAAATCAACGCTGTTTTGATCGATTGCGGCATGGTGTGGATTACGAAAGCGCAGCGATGGGTCAGCCAACTGCAACGGCTCCACGTCAAAATGTTGACTGTTGGTACGCTGCATCAATGGCTGCTTATGTGCATGCTGGTCGGCTTGCGCTGATAGCACGCTAGCGAAATCCAAATCACGCGCTTTATAGTGTGGCGTATCAGCATTGGCAATATTATTGGCCAGCACTTCAGCGCGCTGAGCTCGAAAGCCAAGTGCTTGCTCATGGATACCAAGGGCTTTACTGAAATTGATGCTCATAACGCAACACCTGCTGTGTAATTGATCTTACTTATTACAAAGCAATACTTATGCCAACAATTAAAACCCATACAAATCAATGAGTTACAAAATCAGCCTGTCAACTATCTGACTAAAAAAGAGGGATTTTGAAGCAAGGACGCTCTGAATAGAGCAAGAATCAGGCAGCAAAGGCCTGCTGCCTGATAACGCAGCCAGAATACTTAGGCTTGCAAGGTATAGCGTAGAATTTCCACCACCTGAGCCGGCGTTGTCGTCCAGGCCATGGCTGCAGCATCCACTTCTTTAAGTGGGTGGATAATACCCTCTGCGTGCAAAGTCACAAAAGGCTTACCCAGCGCTGCGCAGTAACCGGCATCAAAGGCTGCGTTCCACTGTTTATACTTATCGCCAAAACGCACCACCACTAGATCACTTTGCTCAATCAGGGTTTTAGTGCGGATGGCATTCACTTTAGCAGACTGATGGTCGCGCCAAAAACTCTGCTCCTGTGCGCCTAAGTGATCACCCGCAGCATCACTCGCCGCATGGTCAGTCACCGCAGAAGTAAAGGTAATATCTAAACCTAAAGCCTGCGCACCCTGCTGAATCTCTTCACGCCATGAGGTGTGGATTTCCCCGGAAAGATATACGGTAAAACTCATTTTTCTTCTCCTTTAATAAGGCAAAGGCGCTTATAAGCAAACGCCCTTGCTAGCAACTTGTATCAGTTAATCGTCGCTAATTTCAATCGATGGCATTGCCGCACTTTGCTGATTCAGCGTGCTAAGACGTGCACCCACAGTACGTGCCAACTGCTGATACATCAGCGCTATTGGGCTTTCCGGGTTAGCACTGCTAGTCGGCTTGCCACCATCACACTGCAAACGAATATCCATGGATAATGGCAAGGATGCCAAGAGTTCAGCATCATAACTGTCCGCTAAACGCTCACCACCGCCCTCACCAAATATATGTTCAGCATGACCGCAATTTGAGCAAATATGCACAGCCATATTTTCCACAACACCCAAAATAGGAATATTCACTTTGCGGAACATCTCAATACCTTTGCGCGCATCCAGCAAGGCTATATCTTGTGGCGTGGTGACAATCACAGCACCCGCGACGGGGACTTTCTGCGCCAAGGTCAATTGAATATCACCGGTACCTGGTGGCATATCTACCACTAAGTAATCCAGTTCATCCCAAGCGGTTTGGGTAATCATTTGTAGCAAAGCACCGGATGCCATAGGTCCACGCCACACCATGGGCGTGCTATCCGTGGTCAGAAACGCCATCGACATCACTGAAACGCCATGCGCTTGAATCGGTATAAAAAACTTCTCATCACGTACTTTAGGCTGAGTGCCACTGGGCACACCGAGCATAATGCCTTGGCTCGGACCGTAAATATCAGCATCTAAAATACCCACGCGTGCGCCTTCTCGGGCCAACGCCAATGCCAGATTGACTGCGGTGGTTGATTTACCCACCCCGCCTTTACCTGAGGCGACAGCAATCACATTTTTCACCCCAGCCAAAGTTGCGACATCGGTTGCCCCTTGGTAAGGCTGAATTACAGTGTTAATTTTCACTTCAGCACTGGCAACACCGGGCATTTGCTCGAGACTGGTCTGCAATGTCTGCGCCCAGCCAGTTTTAAAGCAATCTGCCGGATAGCCGAGCTCAAGCTGTACCGAAACGCGATCACCTTGAATATCAATGGCGCGTACACAACCAGCGCTCACTGGGTCTGCGTTTAAATTGGGATCAATCAGACGGCTTAAGGTTTCTTCAACCGCAGCGCGGGTTACTGCACTCATGACGTTCTCCACTGTAATCAATAGACTGAATAATACGCATTCTAGCCTAATCTGACCGCCAACACCTTAACCGTCCACAGGCTTGCGCTGCGTAAAGGATGAAAAAAACAGCCATTGCCTATATAGTAGTCGGCTTATTTCTATTCACTTTTAGTAGTTAGGAAGACCATGAGCGAAGCCCGCAAAATTTTAGTGACCAGCGCCCTGCCCTATGCCAACGGCTCCATCCACCTTGGCCATATGCTTGAATATATTCAAACTGATATGTGGGTTCGCTTTCAGAAAATGCGCGGCAATCAATGCATCTATGTGTGCGCGGATGATGCCCATGGTTCAGCGATTATGCTGCACGCAGAAAAAGAAGGCATCACACCAGAACAGCTGATCGATAATATTCACGCTGAACATAGCGCTGACTTTGCTGAGTTTTTGGTGGATTTTGATAATTTCTATACCACCCACAGTGAAGAAAATCGTGAACTGTCTGAGCAAATTTACCGCCGCCTCAAAGCGGCTGGACATATTGCCACGCGCTCAGTCACGCAATATTTCGACCCTGAAAAAGGCATGTTTTTAGCCGACCGTTTTATTAAAGGCACCTGCCCAAAATGCGCAACACCGGACCAGTACGGCGATAACTGCGAAAAATGCGGTGCCACTTATCAGCCAACTGAACTCAAAGATCCACGCTCAGCGATTTCCGGTGCCACACCGATTTTAAAAGATTCTGAGCATTACTTCTTTAAGCTGCAGAATTTTCAAGACATGCTGCAAGAATGGACGCGTAGCGGCACCTTGCAAGAGTCAGTGGCTAATAAACTAGCTGAATGGCTCGATAGCGGCTTGCACGAATGGGATATCTCCCGTGATGCGCCCTACTTTGGTTTTGAAATTCCTGACGCGCCGGGCAAGTATTTCTATGTGTGGCTGGATGCGCCCATCGGTTATATGGCCAGTTTTAAAAACTTATGCGCGCGTCGCCCAGAATTAGACTTTGATGAGTTCTGGAACAAAGGCTCAACCACTGAGCTCTACCACTTTATTGGTAAAGATATTATCAACTTCCACGCATTGTTCTGGCCAGCGATGCTTGATGGTGCCGATTACCGCAAGCCCACCGCTGTTAATGTGCACGGTTACTTGACCGTTAATGGCGCAAAAATGTCTAAATCACGCGGTACCTTTATTAAGGCACGCACCTACTTAGACCATTTAAACCCTGAATACCTGCGCTACTACTACGCGGCTAAACTGGGCCGTGGTGTTGAAGATTTAGACTTGAATCTTGATGACTTCATTCACAAGGTTAACTCTGACCTGGTCGGAAAAGTGGTCAATATTGCCAGCCGTTGCGCCGGTTTTATTCAAAAAGGCAACGACGGTATGCTGGTTGCAGAAATGCCCAATCCTGAACTATGGGAGCTGTTCCAGCAGGCCACGCCAGCCATTGCTAAGTCCTATGAAGCCCGTGATTTTGCCCGCGCCATGCGCGAAACCATGGCCTTGGCGGACGCAGCGAACGCTTGGATTGCTGATCAAGCACCATGGTCAATGAATAAAGTTGAAGGCCAGCAGGCACAAGTGCAAGCCATTTGCTCACAAGCGATTAACCTGTTTAAGCAATTGATGATTCTGTTAAAGCCTGTGCTGCCTAAACTGGCTGCCGATGCCGAGCATTTTTTAAATGTGCCCGCATTGAACTGGAATGACTTAGGTCAACCTTTGGGCGCACATCAGCTCAATCCGTTCAGCGCTTTATTAACACGCGTCGATGCTAAACATGTCGATGCCATGATTGAATCTTCAAAGGAAGACTTATTAGAAATGGAAAACTCAGCAAGCACAGAAGCTATTGTCAGCAATGGCGAACTTGAAAAAGAACCCCTAGCCAAAGAAATCGACTTTAATGCCTTTGCTGCTGTGGATTTACGTATCGCCTTAATTGAAAAAGCCAGCTTTGTTGAAGGTGCAGATAAGTTATTACAACTCACCTTGGATCTTGGCGGCGTTAAACGTAATGTGTTCTCAGGTATTAAAAGCGCCTACCCAGACCCATCTGTTTTGGAAGGCCGTTTAACTTTGTATGTCGCTAACTTAGCTGCACGAAAAATGAAGTTTGGCGTCTCAGAAGGCATGGTATTAGCAGCAGGCCCTGGCGGTGAAGAAATTCACTTACTCAGCCCTGATGCAGGTGCTCGTCCAGGTCAACGTGTGATGTAAATCATGCTTCAGCATAGCCCTGCGCTCTGCAGGCTATGCTGAATCAATATGACTGATGCTTATATAACGACATCAGCGCATAACAGACGTGTCGTCCTGACGCTGTATTATTGAACACTGAAATCTAAACCCCTTATACCTCTGCGACCCAGCGAGATATTGTTATGCTTAAGCGCTTGCTCTCACCACTTTATCTAGTTCTGAGCTTATTGTGCATCCTGTCATTCAGCGCTCAAGCTAAACAGGCCGCAACAAATTACCAATTCCCACTGCATAACGCTTTTGAAGCAACCATTGCTGGCACACCCAAAGCCTTACGCCCGCCGTTGCCAGATGATGCCGATATCAGCCAGCATGACTACAGCTTGCGTCTACGCCCAGAACGTGAGTACACCCTGCCCAGCAACTTCTGGCCGGTCAAAACTTTTCGGTACCGCTTAGCCAAGCAATCAGGCCCTGCGCCGCTGATTTTTATTATTGCCGGTACCGGTGCGCATTACTCAAGCAGCAGTATGGAGTATTTAAAAAAACTCTTTTATGGTGCCGGTTTTCATGTGGCACAAATCTCCTCTCCCACCGCTTATGACTTTATGGTCGGTGCGTCAGCCTATGCCACGCCGGGTTATTCTCCACAAGATGCGACCGACCTCTACTCGGTCATGCGTGCCATTAAAAAACAGCAGCGCAATCTTCAAGTGACTGACTGGCATTTAACCGGTTACAGCTTAGGCGGCTTACAAGCAGCATTTGTCAGCCATTTAGATGAGCAGCAACAGGCCTTTAACTTTAAGCGTGTGTTACTGATCAATCCGCCAGTTAACCTCTATACCTCGGTCAATAATCTCAATAGTTTAGTCAATACTAAAGCGGTTGGAGCCAATGAAACACGCACTTTCTATGCGTTAATGTTGGATAAGCTCACGCGCTTTTTTAATAGCAAAGGACGTTTTGACTTTAATGAAGCTGTGCTATTTGAGTTTCAAAACTCCTCTGAAAAACTCACTGATAATGAATTAGCCATGCTGATTGGTAGTGCGTTTCGCTTTACCGCCGCTGATATCAACTTCACTTCAGATCTAATCAATCGCCGCGGCGTGATCACACCACCACAAAAAAGAATTTACGATGGCACTAATTTAACGCCTTACTTTAAAGAAGCATTGCTCTGTGATTTCGAGTGTTATATGCATCAACAGTTACTACCACTGTGGCGCGTGCACTTTAAACATACAGTACTGGCTGAAGTAGCAGTTACAGATGCTGATTTAGATCTATTAAATAAAGCCAGTAGCCTTTATGCACTGACTGACTACCTCAGTAACAATGATAAAATTGCTGTGATACACAATGCTGATGATATTATTTTAGGGCGAGGCGATATCGGCTATCTGCAGCACACTTTCGCTGAGCGCTTAACCCTCTACCCTTATGGCGGGCACCTTGGCAACTTGGATTATAATGAGAATGCAGCCGATATATTGGAGTTTTTCCATGAGTAAAACTCACACTTTACAGCGCTACTTAGCAACAAGTGTATTATTGACCCTGCTGCACAGTACCAGCTGGGCTGAAGAAGTTGACCCTGATGGTTTTAAAAATCCATTGCAGCATTTGAATTTTAACCAGCGACAAGATCAACATGAATTCGAGCGCGCTGCCCTTGAAGCATTGCATATTAAAGATCCATTAGAGCAATGGAACCGACGCGTATATCACTTTAACTATCGCTTTGACCAATGGGTGTTTTTACCTGTCGTCAAAGGCTATACCACCATCGCGCCGCACTTTGTACGCACCGGTGTCAGTAGCTTTTTTAGTAATTTAGGAGAGATCAAAACCTTAGCCAATAGCCTGCTGCAACTCAAAGGCCATCGTGCAATGGAAACCACGGCGCGGATTTTATTTAATACCATTTTTGGAGTCGGCGGACTCTGGGACCCAGCAAGCAAGATGGGACTAGCAAAAAACAACGAAGACTTTGGGCAAACACTCGGCTATTACGGTGTACCACATGGTCCTTATTTAATGCTGCCCTTTTTAGGCCCATCCAACGCTCGCGACACCACAGGGGCTGTTGCTGACTTTGGCATAGATAAATCAGTGAACTGGCTGAATATGGCCAAAGAGAGCCAACGTAATCCAGAAATATTCGGACTGCAAATTGTTGACCAACGCTATATTACTGAATTGCGTTACGGCCAACTCAACTCGCCCTTTGAATACGAAAAAATCCGCTACGCCTACACTAAATCGCGTGAACTGAAAATTGCAGAGTAACTCAATAAGCACTCAGAAAACCTATCAACACCATCACTGATGAATAGTATCGCGTTTGTGCTGCGACAACTAGAATGCAGTACTCATTGAATACTTATAGTGTTTGCATGATTACAATATAAACAAAAACAGCAATCACCAGTATTCGGGAAAGATTACACAAGCTCATGATATCTTCTCATTCAATTAGATAAGCCAGTCAACACCATCACTGATCAATAAGTATCGCATTTGTGCTGCAACAAGCGCAGCTATGGATGGTGTAGTGCCCGACTTGGTGCAGGATGCACCGTGGAGGGAAAAGCAGCACAAAGGCGATACGACATACGCAGGTCTTGCTAAGCGCTCTTAAAAGACACTGTGATTCTGATGAAAATATCAATTACTTTCAAAAAACCGGCGCACTGGGCCAAAAGAACGACGATAAATCGGTGTTGGACCGAGTTCTTGTAGCGCCTTAAGATGTGCAGGCGTTGGATAGCCCTTGTGCTTAGCAATACCGTAACCCGGATACTGTGCATCTAAAACAGCCATCTCACGGTCACGACTGACCTTAGCTAAAATAGACGCGGCAGAGATCTCTGCAATTAAGCCATCACCCTGCACCACAGCTTCAGACGCCATACTCAATTGTGGGCAACGATTGCCATCAATCAAAGCAAGGTCAGGCTGAATGGATAAACCTTCAACTGCGCGCTGCATCGCCAGCATTGTCGCTTGCAAGATATTGAGGCGATCAATTTCTTCCACTTCAGCACGACCAATACACCAGGCTAAAGCCTTTTCTTGGATCTCAACAAACAGCGCTTCACGCTTTTTCTCAGTCAGTTTTTTTGAGTCATTCAGTCCGGCAATTGGACGCAGCGGATCAAGAATAACGGCAGCAGTCACAACTGGGCCACATAATGGCCCACGCCCCACTTCATCCACACCCGCCACCAGCTTGCCAAGGCGTTGCTGGTTGAGTAAGTCCAGTTGCATCAAATACGCCCCACTAATTGTAAAACACCTTGTGCCGCACGCTCAGAAGCGTCACAGCGTAATGACTGATGCAGTTCAGCAAAGCGCTGAGTTTGCTGTGAGCCATCGCTTAACTGCTCTAATAGCGCATGACCCAGCGCTTTAGGCGTCGCTGCATCTTGAATAAACTCGGGCACCAACATTTCATTGGCTAATAAATTCGGCAGCGAAATATAGGGGCTTTTAACCATTTTCTTCAATAACCAATGACTGACCGGTGCCAGTTTATAGGCCACCACCATTGGTTTTTTAAATAGCATCGCCTCAAGGGTGGCGGTGCCAGAGGCAATCAGTACCGCATCACAGGCTTGCAATGCAGCTTGTGACTGACCATCTAAAATCTCGATGGGTAAATTCGGCATATCGGCCAGAATCGTCGCCAGTTGTTCACGACGCGCCTGATTCGCTGCTGGGATAATAAAACGCAGTTGCGGTTTCTCACCTAACAGATAACGTGCTGTTTCAACAAATAACGCGCCTAGCTTAGCCACTTCACCACCGCGACTGCCCGGTAATAAAGCCACGACTTGGGCATCTGCCGGTAAACCCAACTGCTCACGGGCAGGCAATGGGTCATTGTGCATGGCAACGCTGTCCGCCAAAGGATGACCGACAAATAACACCGGCACCTGATGTTCTTGATAAAACTGCGCTTCAAATGGCAGTAAAGTCAGCATTAAATCGCAGCCTTTACGGATTTTAAACACGCGTTTTTGCCGCCATGCCCACACTGAGGGACTGACGTAATGCACGGTTTTAATGCCTGCTTCACGCAATTTTAATTCAATGGTTAAATTAAAGTCTGGCGCATCAATACCAATAAAGACATCCGGCTGCTGCTCTTTTAAGGTAGCAATTAAACGTTTGCGACGTGACAGTAACTCCGGCAAGCGCCCGAGTACTTCCACCAAACCCATAATTGCCAGACGCTCCATTGGAAAGTACGAGGTTAAACCTTGCGCTTCCATCAATGGGCCGCCAACACCAATAAACTCAATCTGTGGACAATGCCGACGTAACGCCTGCATCAAGCCTGCGCCTAAAATATCACCCGACGCTTCACCGGCAACCAACGCAACTTTAAGCGGCCTTTGTATCTGATCAGACATTAGCGGGTAATACCACGTGACGACTGGCGAATAGACTGACAAAACACTCCAACTTCAGGGTACTCAGCTTCACTTTCAGCCAAGGCCTGCAAAGCATCATCCACTGTTAAACCTTGACGGTAGACTGTTTTATAAGCTCGGCGCAACGCTTGGATCGCCTCTGCAGAAAAACCACGACGGCGCATACCTTCAAAATTCATACTACGCGCTACTGCAGGATTACCGGCAGCAGTAATAAACGCAGGAATATCTTTACCCACAGCCGTGCCCATGGCAGTAAAACTGTGCGCACCAATATGGCAATACTGATGCACTAAGGTATAGCCAGACAAAATAGCCCAGTCATCCATATGCACATGCCCTGCTAATGCAGTGTTATTGACCAAAATACAGTGATTACCAATCACACTGTCATGGCCAATATGGGCATAGGCCATAATCAGATTATGGTCACCAATTGTTGTTTCTGAACGGTCTTGCACTGTACCACGGTGAATGGTCACACCTTCACGGATCACATTATGATCGCCGATCACTAAGCGCGTGGCTTCACCTTGGTACTTTAAATCTGGGGTGTCTTCACCGATCGATGAAAACTGATAAATATGGTTATTACAGCCAATTCGGGTTGGGCCTTTAAGCACTACATGTGATGCAATAATTGATCCTGCGCCAATTTCAACCCCAGGACCAATAGTTGTCCAGGGACCAACAGTCACATCATCCGCAAGCTGAGCTGACGGATCAATAATGGCTCGAGGATCAATTAAACTCATATTTTTCGTTCCGCACAAATAATTTCAGCCGAACATACGATGACATCACCCACACTGGCCTTACAATTGAACTTCCATATACCGCGCTTAGCACTGATAAAGCTCGCTTGTAAATCAAGACGATCACCCGGCACAACCGGCTGACGAAAACGCAACTTGTCAGAACCGACAAAGTAATACAGGGTGCCGTCATCGGGTGAGGCATCCATCATTTTAAAGCCTAATACACCTGCAGCTTGCGCCATCGCTTCAATAATCAGCACACCCGGCATAATCGGATATTGCGGAAAGTGGCCATTAAAAAAAGGCTCATTGATGCTTACATTTTTATAAGCGGTGATCGTCTTCTGCTCTAAATCAATCGCAGATACGCGGTCCACTAATAAAAATGGATAGCGATGCGGAAGCAGCTGACGAATTTCATTGATGTCCATCATATATAAAAGCCTTGATCAAATAAGTGAGGCTGTGAATACCCTATACACAAACCTACCACCTGTAACTGAATGGCACTTAATGCGCTAAATTAAAGTAGCTTAGCTAAAAAGGTCGATAAAGCATCAGATGATATATCCATATCAGAGGTCACTTCTGAGTATGTTTTTCTAAAGCGCGAACACGTTTGGCGAGCTGATCCAATTGGCGAAAGCGTACCGCATTTTTCTTCCAATCAGCAGCAGGTTGCATTGCTGTACCCGACGAATACGCACCGGGTTCAGTAATTGAATGTGTCACCATGGTCATTCCTGTAATAAAGACACCATCACAGATATCAATATGACCCACTAAACCCACACCACCGGCCAACATACAATTGCGGCCAATCTTTGCACTGCCTGAAATACCAACACAGGCAGCCACTGCAGTATGGTCTCCAATTTGCACATTATGCGCAATTTGGATTTGGTTATCTAACTTAACGCCGTTACCAATTAAGGTGTCAGCCAGCGCACCGCGGTCGATAGTCGTATTAGCGCCAATTTCAACATCATTGCCAATGGTTACACCGCCGATTTGCGCAATTTTATTCCAGACGCCTTGATGGTTAGCAAAGCCAAAACCTTCACCGCCAATCACGGCACCGGATTGAATCACAACTCGCTGACCCACAGTCACATCATGATACAAGGTGACACGTGGCAATAAGCGACCGCCTTCAGCAACAGTGCTGCGCGCGCCGATAAAACACTGTGCACCCACAATCACGCCTGCGGCGATCACTGCGTGCTCTTCAATTACTACCCCGGGACCAATACAGGCTGTCGAGTCAATTAAAGCCGTTTCTGCAATCACTGCACTCGGATGAATCCCAGCATTGGGCTTAGGTGTGCGATCAAAGTAATGCGACAGCTTTGCATACGCAAGATACGGATCAGCAGCCACCAGCGAGTTACCTGAGTAATCGGCCGCATCAGCAGCCGATAACAATATGGCACCCGCTTGTGTGTGCTCAAGCTGCTTACGGTAATGCGCATTAGCAAGAAAGCTTAATTCATTGCTGGATGCATCATGTAAGGTTGATAAACCCACAATGATTTTATCTGCATCACCACGCAGCTCAGCGCCGAGAATGTCGGCTAACTGAGCTAGAGTAAATTGTGCCTGATTCATATCAACGCAACTGATTCATACGCTCAATAACACGCAGCGTAATATCAAGTTGTGGTTTCACGTCAACCACTGCACCGCGCTCAAGCACGATGTCGTAATTACCGCTTTTCAATACTTCTTCAACCGCTTTATCCAGCTTTGGCTTCAGCTTTTCTAGCATCTCACGATCAGCTAAAGCTTTAGCTTCGTTTAAATCGTTAGATTGTGCTTGGAAGTCACGGGCTTTTTGTTTGAATTCAAGCTCTAAACGCTCAAGCTCAGCCTGTTGCATCCGCTCACCATCTTTCATTAAACGGTCTTGAATACGCTTGGCATCGCTTTCTAAGGTTTTCAACTTAGTCAGCTGTGAACCAAATTTCTTCTCGGCATCCACTGCATATTTTTTCGCAGCATCTGATTCAAGTAAGGCCATTTGATAATTCAAAACAGCAATTTTCATTTCTGCAAAGACAGGTCCGCTGATTAAAGCTGTTGTCAGTAAAACAAGTTGAGTTAACTTACGCACGATGCACTCCTAAAAATGCTGTTATATAAAAGGTTCAAAGCTAAATTAGAACGTTTGACCCAGCGAGAATTGGAATACTTGCGTATCCGCATTGTCTGGTTTTTTCACTGGCGCACCAAGACTAAAGCTTAACGGTCCTAATGCGGTAATCCAGGTTAAGCCCACACCCACAGAACTGGCTAAGTTATCGTATTTGATACCACAACCCGCTTCATGACGTGTTTTCTGTGCTGAACTGCAATGTGTATCAAATACATTACCCACATCCCAGAACAAAACAGTCCGTAATGAGCGCTGATCTTTAACAAACGGCATTGGGAACAACAGCTCCACACCACCTTGAATCAGTACATTACCACCAAATGGTAGTGGCTTTTGATCGTAGTCTCTTTCTGTACCCGGACGATTACCCGTATTTGGCGTACTGCGAGGTCCTAAACTACTGTCTTTAAAACCACGTACCGAGTTAAAACCGCCGGCATAGTAATGCTCATAGAATGGCAGTTCAGACGTTGAGCCATAGCTTTCGGCATAACCTAGGTCTGTATGGAAACGCAATGTGTAATTCGTGCTCAATGGCGCAAAAATTTGGCCACTGTAATCTAAACGATAAAATGATAAATCACTACCAGGTATTGTGCTTTCTAACACTAAACTTTGTGAAGCACCGCGCGTGGCCATCATGCCACGATTCAGTGTTGAGCTCGACCAGCCTGCTGAAGCTTTAAAGTTTGTGTAGTTGTCACCTTCGTCATCAATAAAGTCAAGAATCTCTTCAACGGTATAGCGACCTGTTTTCAGCTTATCTTGCTGCGCACTGAGGCCGAAGTTGAGGCGTGAGGTTTCACTGATGGGGTAACCCACATTGATACCACCACCGAGGCTATCCACTGAGTAACTGGACACATCAACGTCTAGTTTGTCGTAATTGGTCGAACGATAAAAGCCGTTATAACCCAAGCTCACACCATCATTCGTCCAATATGGATCAACAAAGCTGAAGTTATAGTTACTTTGATATTCACTGCGAGTTAAGCCAAGGCTGACTTTATTACCGGTACCCAAAAAGTTACTTTGGCTGATCGAGCCACCTAAAATCAAACCGGCATTCTGCGCAAAACCGACACTGGCGGTAATTGAGCCTGAAGGCTGCTCTTCAACGCTGTAGTTGACGTCAATTTGGTCATCGGTGCCCGGTACTTGCGGCGTTTCAACATTCACTTCTTTAAAATAGCCTAAACGCTCTAAACGCGTTTTCGACTGATCAATTAAGTACGTTGAAGCCCAACCACCTTCCATCTGACGCATTTCACGGCGCAATACATCATCTGATGTTTTTGTATTACCGCGGAAGTTAATACGATTCACATAAGCACGCTTACCCGGATCAACGGCGTAAGTCAGCGATACGGTATTATCTTCATTATGAGTTTCTGGAATACCGTTGACGTTAGCAAAGGTATAGCCTTCATTACCAAGACGACGGGTAATCAACTCAGATGTAGTGGTCATCACTTTACGTGAGAACACCTGGCCCTGACGTGATAACAGTAAGGCATTGATTTCTTCTTCAGGGACTTTTAAATCACCTGACAGTTTTACATCACGAATCGTAAACTGCTGACCTTCATCAACGTTAACAGTGATATATACGTTCTTTTTATCCGGCGTAATCGAGACTTGCGTTGAGGTTATATCCATATTGATATAACCACGGTCAAAGTAATAGGAACGCAAGCGCTCTAAGTCACCGGATAATTTTTCCCGAGCATACTTATCGTCATTACGGAAAAAAGATAACCAGTTTTTAGTTTTTAGCTCAAATAAGTCTTTTAGGTCTTGGTCTTTAAAAACCTTATTGCCCACGACATTAATATGCTGAATGGAAGCAACAGAACCTTCTTTTACCTTGATTTTCAAGGCTACACGGTTACGTGGCTGCTGAATCACTTCTGCATCAATATTGGCTGAGTAACGACCTTGGGCAACGTACTGGCGTTGCAACTCATTACGCACGCCTTCTAAAGTCGCCTGCTGAAAAATCTCACCTTCAGCTAAACCTGACTGTTTTAGACCTTTAAGTAAGTCATCTTTACTGATGGCTTTGTTACCTTCGATTTCTAAACTGGAAATTGAAGGACGCTCAAGCAAGGTCACGATCAGTACATCGCCATCACGGCTGAGCTGGATATCTTCAAAAAAGCCCGTTTTAAACAACGAACGCGTCGCTTCAGCGAGCTGCCGTTCATCGACAGACTCACCGACACTTAAGGGTAATGCACCGAATACACTGCCAGCCGATACGCGCTGTAAACCGTTCACACGGATATCAGAGACAGTGAAAGGTGCAGCGTGAGCTTCAGATAATATGAGCGCGGATATCACCGCAGGTAGCAGCAGACGTTTCATGCAGACCTTTCTATTTCATTGATATATAAAAAACCCGCTGCAGTGCAACGAATCAGTATTTTTTACAAACGCGCTAAATCATTAAATACCGCAAGCAACATAACACAAAGCACTAAGGCGATACCGATCTGCATTCCATAACCTTGTAAACGCTCAGACAAAGGCCGACCGCGTACTAATTCAATCATGTAAAATAACAGATGCCCACCATCAAGCACAGGAATGGGTAATAAATTCAGCACACCCAAACTGATACTCAAATAAGCCATAAAGTTCAAGAAACTTCGCAAACCACTTTCAGCAGAAGCGCCCGCCACTTTAGCAATGGTTATCGGACCACTCAAGTTTTTTACCGAGAGTTCGCCAAACAACATCTTTTTCAAAGAGCCTAATGTGAGCACGCTCATTGTCCAAGTACGCTGGGCACCGGCTACTACAGAGTCCAAAGGTCCCGAACGAACATCGCGCAACATCTCTGCTGGCCATTCACCACCGGTGACACCGACACCTAAATAACCGCGCTTATCTTTATCCGTACCTTGTGCCGCAAGCACAACCGGTAATTGACTGACCACTCCAGCGCGCTCAATACTCAGTTGTACTCTGGCATCAGGTCGAGTTTGCACATAATTCACCACTGCCTGCCAATCACTGACCGCTTGATCATCGATAGCAACAATAGTGTCATTGAGCTGTAAACCTGCGGATTGCGCAGGGCCTTCAGGATCCAACTGAGTAATCACAGCCGGTACTTGTGGGCGCCAAGGCTCAATGCCAATATCTCGGATCGGGTTCGGCTCGTCGGCACCATACAGCCAACGATCCAATGTCACACTGTAATTTTGTGCCAGCGTACTACCCGCTGATTGCGCAGAGATATTCACTGTACCGCTATGACCAATGCGCTGGATCAACTGCACATTGACATCTGCCCAACCGACAACTGCATGGCCATCGACCGAGATGATTTCTTGACCGCTCTGTAAGCCAGCACGTTCAGCGAGGCTGCCTGCCACTACATCGCCAATCACAGGCTTAACCTGCTGACTACCGAGCATCGCTAAGCACCAAAACAGCACAAAAGCCAAAGCAAAGTTTGCCGCAGGTCCCGCAGCAACAATAGCAATGCGCTGGCCCACAGTTTTACGATTAAAGGACTGACCTAGTTCTTCGACAGACACCGTAGCTTCACGCTCATCGAGCATTTTGACGTAACCACCCAGTGGAATCAGAGCGATCACAAACTCGGTGCCATGTCGGTCATGCCAACGCACTAAAGGTGTACCAAAACCAATCGAGAAGCGTAAGACCTTAACACCACAACGGCGTGCCACCCAGAAATGTCCATACTCATGGATGGTCACTAAGACACCTAAAGCCACCAAGGTGCCAAATAACATATACATACCACTCATGCCTGTATACCTGTCGTTATCGATTGTTTGCTCAGCCAAGAATTCGCGTATTGACGGGCCTGCTGATCGATTGCAACAATGCCTGCAAGGCTATCAATTTGGCCGTCAGTATTTAAATTCAACACATCTTCAATCAATTGCGGAATTTGCGTAAAACGAATGCGCTCATTTAAAAAAGCCGCGACTGCAATTTCATTTGCGGCGTTAAGCACTATCGGTGCAACGCCGCCCGCTTGTGCCGATTCAATGGCTAAGCGCAAACAGGCAAAACGTTGTAAGTCTGGCGCAATAAAATCCATCCGCGCTAAAGCACATAAATCCAACGGCGCTACACCTGAAGCAATGCGCTCGGGCCATGCCATAGCATGGGCAATGGGTGTGCGCATATCTGGATTACCCAGCTGAGCCAATACTGAACCATCGACATAATCGACCAGCGAGTGAATCACACTTTGCGGGTGAATCACCACTTCCACTTGTTCGGGACGGGCTGCAAACAACCAGCAAGCTTCAATCAATTCTAAACCTTTGTTCATCATACTGGCCGAATCAACAGAGATTTTCTGCCCCATCGACCAATTTGGATGCGCACAAGCTTGCGCTGGCGTGACCTGTTCAAGTTCCGCATAGCTGCTATGACGAAACGGTCCACCGGATGCGGTTAACAGAATACGACGCACGCCAACAGGGGCTAACCCTTCAGCATAATTACACGGTAAGCATTGAAAAATCGCATTGTGTTCGCTATCAATCGGTAGCAACTGCGCACCATACTCGCGCACGGCCTGCATAAATAACGCACCGGACATCACCAGCGCTTCTTTATTGGCCAGCAGTATTTTTTTACCAGCAATCACGGCAGCCATAGCTGACTCTAGACCTGCAGCGCCCACAATCGCCGCCATCACGGCATCAACCTCAGGATGCGCCGCAACCTCACATAAGCTCTGCGGCCCAGCTAGCACAATCGTAGCCACACCTGCAGCGCGCAAATCACCTTGTAAGCGCTGCGCATCATTCGCCTCAGCCACCACAGCAAAGCGTGGACGGTATTGCACACACAGTGTTTTTAACTCAGCTATACGCGTATGCGCAGTCAGCGCAAACACCTGATAGCGATCAGGATGCTGACGAATCACATCCAGAGTACTGCTACCAATTGAGCCTGTAGCACCCAGCACAGTAATGTGCTGGGGTTGTGGCATGACAGTGTTCAAGGCAAAGTCCAACCGCTGACGAGCAGTAATAAAGCGAAGATAGGTGCAGCGGCTGTAAGGCTGTCAATACGATCCAAGACACCGCCGTGACCGGGTAACAACTGACTGCTGTCTTTAATGCCCATTTGGCGCTTAAACATACTTTCTGTGAGGTCCCCCACCACAGAAAAGAGCACAATTACCATTGCGCCTAAAAGTACAGCAACAAACTGGCTCGCAGCGACATCTAGATAGACTGCCAGACCGCTAGCAATGCATAAACTGGTAAATAATCCACCCAATAAGCCTGCCCAGCTTTTACCTGGACTGACCAACGGCGCAAGTTTACGCTGACCGAAGGCACGCCCAAAGAAGTACGCACCAATATCAGCGCCCCACACCAGTAGCATCAGGCTTAAAATCAGCATATTACCTTGCGGCAAAGTCTTTAGTACCTGTAAGCCTAGACCAGCTGGTACGATAATCACTAAACCCATCAGCAGCTTACCAAGCTTGCCACCCCAATAAGCAATGCTGCGGGGAAAGCTGATCACCATAGCAATTGCTAGCAACCAAAAAATGCCAGCCATATACAGTACCGGCATTAATAGTGTGTCATTGCTATTGACTAACAACAACGCAGCAACAGTCACTAACGCATAAATCACGCGGTGCAACTGGGCAGAAAAACCGGCTAAACGCGCCCATTCCCAACCGGCTAACGCGATAATAACGCTGATAAATGCCAGAAAAGCGTGTCCATTCAACCCAAAAAAACCAACCAGCGCCAAGGGTGCCAGCCATAAAGCGGTGATGATTCGTTGCTTGAGCATTATCTACGCCCCTCTGCGGCCACTTGTTCACAGGTCTTACCAAAACGACGCTGTCGTAAGGAAAAATCTGCCAAGGCTTCATGCATCGCTTGATGCTTAAAGTCAGGCCAAAATAAACTCGAAAAATACAGCTCACTGTAAGCAAACTGCCACAACATAAAGTTACTGATACGACGCTCACCACCGGTTCGAATACATAAATCAGGCAGCGGTTGTGTCCCAGTACTTAAACAACTCTGTAAATGCTCAGGGGTGATAGCATCAGGCTCTAACTCACCAGCCTGCACGGATCGTGCGAGCTGCTGAGCGGCCTGAACAATATCCCATTGACCACCATAATTGGCAGCAATTTGCAGAATGAACTTAGAGTGGTGCGCTGTACGCTGCTCGGCCTCTTGCATCGCCGCCTGTAAATCAGGATGAAAACGTGAGCGATCACCAATAATGCGTAAACGGATACCGTTTTTATCCAGTTTCTTGGCTTCACGGCGTAAAGCCACCAAGAAAAGCTCCATCAAGGCGCCCACTTCGGCAGCTGGGCGCTGCCAGTTTTCACTGGAAAAGGCAAACAGCGTTAATACCTCGACACCGGCCTCAGCGCACACCTCAACGACTGCACGAACAGCATCAACGCCTGCTTTATGCCCTGCCACGCCGGGTAAAAAACGCTTTTTCGCCCAGCGATTATTGCCATCCATAATAATCGCAACGTGGCGCGGTACAGTGTGCAGTGCATCCTGCGTTGTTTTGCTCATTACAGCAGCCTCTAAGTCACACTGCCATTAAGTCAGTTTCTTTGTTCGCTAATAGCTTATCGATCTCTTCAACAGCTTGGTCGGTGAGCTTCTGGATATCATCAGCTGCACGACGCTCTTCGTCTTCACTGATTTCTTTATCTTTAATCAAATCTTTAAACTGAGCCAATGCATCACGACGAATATTGCGCACTGCAACACGTGCGTTTTCTGATTCTTGACGTGCTTGCTTGGTATAGCCTTTGCGTGTTTCTTCAGTCAAAGCAGGCATCGGCACACGAATTGTAGTACCTGAAGTTGCAGGATTCAGTCCCAGGTCAGAAATCAAAATTGCTTTCTCAACCGCTTGGATCATGCTTTTATCAAACACGGTCAAAGCTAAAGTACGTGAGTCTTCTACGTTGACGTTGGCCACTTGGTTCAATGGTGTATCGCTACCGTAGTACGACACCATCACTGAATCTAAAATACCTGGGTGGGCGCGACCTGTACGAATTTTTGCAAAAGCAACCTGTAATGACTCAACAGATTTATGCATACGTGCTTGTGCATCTTTTTTGATCTCATTGATCATTGCTTTGTTCCTTCAATCAGAGTGCCTTCAGCGCCGCCTAAAACAACGTTGAGCAGTGCACCAGGCTTGTTCATATTAAATACGCGTAACGGCATATTGTGGTCACGGCATAAACAAATTGCAGTCAAATCCATCACTTCTAACTTGCGATCGAGTACTTCATCGTAGGTCAAGTAGTCAAACTTTTCTGCATTTGGGTCTTTAAAAGGATCAGCAGTATATACGCCATCAACTTTTGTTGCCTTAAGAACCACATCAGCATTGATTTCAATACCGCGTAAGCAACCTGCAGAGTCAGTGGTAAAGAATGGGTTACCCGTGCCCGCAGAGAAAATCACCACCTCACCTTGCTTTAAATGCCCCATCGCTTTACGACGGTCATAATGATCCGTTACGCCAACCATAGAAATAGCTGACATCACCAAAGCAGGAATATTTGAGCGCTCAAGGGCATCACGCATAGCCAAGGAGTTCATTACCGTCGCCAGCATACCCATATGGTCGCCAGTCACACGATCCATACCGGCCGCAGACAATGCAGCACCGCGGAACAAGTTACCACCACCGATCACCAAGCCCACTTGCACACCAATACCAATCAACTGGCCAACTTCTAAAGCCATGCGATCCAGCACTTTAGGATCAATACCAAACTCCTCAGACCCCAGTAGGGCCTCACCACTGAGCTTTAGTAAAATTCGTTTATAGCGCGGTTGGCGTCCACCGACTTGTTGAGCCATGATTTATCTCCTGCGGATATGAATAACGTCTGTGGCGTAATTTCACCACAGTTAAAACAAAGGTCATATTAAGTTTGCGCACATATTACAAGACAGCGCTCTAAAGCACAGTCTCTTTTGCAAAAAAGGCCGCACGCAATTGCGGGCAGCCTTTGATTGTCACATGTACACAATTACTTTTTTGAAGCAGCAACCTGTGCGGCAACTTCAGCAGCGAAGTCAACTTCTTCGCCACGGTCAATACCTTCACCCACTTCAAAACGCACAAAAGAAACAATTGTTGCGCCCGCTTGCTCGACAAGCTTGCCCACTGTTAATTCTGGGTTTTTAATAAATGCTTGCTCAACTAAGCTTGCTTCTGCCAAGAACTTCTTGATACGACCGCCAACCATGTTTGCAACGATGTTGTCTGGTTTGCCTTTGATCTTATCTTCGTTCAAGGTCATAAAGATTTCTTTTTCTTTAGCAATCTCTTCTTCAGAAACCTGTGATGGATCTAAGAACTGTGGGTTGCTTGCAGCAACGTGCATCGCAACGTCTTTTGCCAGTTCAACATCACCACCGTTCAGTGCAACAATAACACCGATACGGTTACCGTGTAGGTATGCACCCAGCACATCACCTTCAACACGCGTCAAGCGACGAATATTGACGTTCTCACCACACTTAGAGACCAATGCTTCACGCGTTGGCTCTTGTGCAGCAATCAATGCCGCAACATCTAAGTCTTTATCAGCAAAAGCAACATCAAGGCTGCCAGCAACAAAACCTTTAAAGTCATCTTGCAGAGCCAAGAAGTCAGTCTGTGAGTTCACTTCAATAATCGCAGCGCTTTTATTGTCATCAGCTACTTTAACTGCGATAGAACCTTCTGCTGCAATATTACCTGCTTTTTTAGCAGCTTTAATTGCACCAGCTGAACGCATGTCATCAATGGCTTTTTCAATATCGCCACCAGAAACTTCGAGGGCTTTCTTACAATCCATCATGCCCTGGCCAGTACGTTCGCGCAGTTCTTTTACCATAGCAGCAGTGATCTGAGCCATCTTCACAATCCTCTTTAATTCAGTCTTTACAGCAGTTGCAAACTGCCGATTTAATCAGGAAAAAAAGGGGCCTTAGCCCCCTTTTCTTGTCACAGGTTGGTTTACAGAGCCTTAGCCCTCAACCACCTCAACAAACTCTTCAGCTGTTGTTGCGTTGCCTTGACGTACACGTAGAACGCAGTCAGCTGCCGCACCAAGGTACAATTGAATTGCACGAATAGCGTCATCGTTACCTGGGATGATGTAATCAACACCATCTGGGCTGCTGTTAGTATCAACAATACCAATAACTGGGATACCCAATTTGTTAGCTTCGCTGATTGCAATGCGCTCGTGATCAACGTCAACTACGAACATTGCGTCAGGCAAACCGCCCATGTTTTTAATACCACCGATGCTGCGCTCGAGTTTTTCTAAATCACGAGTACGCATTAAAGCTTCTTTCTTAGTCAGCTTATCAAAGGTGCCATCTGCCGCTTGCACTTCTAAATCACGCAGACGCTTGATGGAATCACGGATGGTTTTGTAGTTGGTCAACATACCGCCTAACCAGCGGTGGTTAACGTAATGCATGTTGCAGCGTATTGCTTGCTCAGCAATAATTTTGCTGGCTGAACGCTTAGTACCAACAAAAAGAATTTTGTTTTTACCTGATGCTAACTTCTCAATGAAAGTCATTGCATCGTTGAACATTGGCAAGGTTTTTTCTAAGTTGATAATGTGAATCTTGTTGCGCGCACCAAAAATGTATTTACCCATTTTTGGATTCCAGTAACGTGTTTGGTGTCCAAAGTGTACACCAGCCTTTAACATTTCGCGCATTGTGACTTGTTGAGTCATGATCATTCCTAAATTTTAATAAGGGTTAAGCCTCCACATATCCCGACTCCCAACCCGAAGGCACCCAGGGACTCGTGTCGATATGTGTGTGGATTTTAAAGCTCTCTTGAATAATCAAGTAAAGCGGCGCGTTTTATACCATGGATTAGTAAAAAAACCTAATCTAATACCAAAAAACCCATCACCTAGCATTGCTATACAACGCTGGCAAGACTCGCAAATGCCGCAGGCTTGCTTTATTATAACGTCATGCTTAATGATCCTTTTCAGCGCCTAGGCCTCGACCGTGAAGTATTGACCGTCAGCCAACTCAATCAACGCGCCCGCTTACTCCTCGAAGATGTTTTCCCGCAAGTTTGGGTTGAAGGCGAATTATCCAATATCGCTAAACCCGCCTCTGGGCATGTGTATTTCACCTTAAAAGACCGTAACGCCCAAGTGCGTTGTGCTATTTTTAGACAGCAAGCCAGTCGTGTGCGTGAACTCTTGCGCGATGGTTTGCTAGTGCGCGTGCGGGGGCGTGTTTCTTTATATGAAGGCCGCGGCGACTATCAAATGATCCTCGATAGCGTCGAAGCAGCTGGCGACGGTGCATTACGCTTAGCTTTTGAAGCATTAAAAACGGCGTTACAAACTGAAGGTCTATTTGCACAAGAACGTAAACGCGCTCTGCCTAAATACCCACAGCGCATCGGTGTAGTGACCTCTCCTTCAGGTGCCGTACTGCATGACATTGTCAGTGTCTTCGCTCGACGCGCACCGCATGTGCAGCTCACTCTAATTCCGACCGCCGTACAAGGTCGTGAAGCCACAGCTCAAATTGTTCATGCGTTAGGTATCGCCGATAGCGCAGACTACGATGCGATTATCTTGGCGCGCGGTGGTGGTTCTTTAGAAGATTTATGGTGCTTTAACGAAGAAGCTGTCGCCCGCGCCATTGCGGCCTGCCAAACACCTATTATCAGCGCCATCGGTCACGAAACAGATGTTTCCATCAGTGACTTTGTTGCCGATCTACGCGCACCAACACCTTCAGCAGCGGCCGAACTCTTAGCGCCAGACCGCACTGAATTACTTAAGCAGTTAAGCAATACAGAGCGCCAACTGACTGTTCGTATCCATGAAAGCTTGCAACGTAAACGCATCCATCTGCAGCATTTGCGCCAACGCCTGCGTCACCCGCGTGAACGCTTAGATCAGCACAACCAACGTTTAGATGACTTAAACCTGCGCATGCAACGCGCCATGCAAGCCGCTCTACAACAGCGCCAGCAACGCTTCACTTATGCGCAAACACGTTTAAATGTGCAGCATCCAAGCGAAACACTGCCTGCACACCAACAACATCTCGCTCGTTTACAGCAACGCTTAATACGCGCCACTCAATTACGCACTCAGCATGCTAAACAGCACCTACACAGCCTGCTGCAAACGCTGCATGTGGTCAGCCCGCTCGCAACCCTTGATCGCGGCTACAGTATTATCAGTAACGAAGATCAGCACATCATTCGTAGTGTGCAATCAGTACAACCCGAACAAACCCTGCAAGCACGCTTAGCCGATGGCTATTTAACCTTGCGCGTGGAAGATATAACCCCCTCAGCGTGATACTTGAAATCACATCACTTATTTCTAGCTTTTATTTTAGCCGCTTATTTTACAACGGCTTAGGAGTGCAATATGCAAGAAGGTATGCAAGAAGAAGTACTGTCTTGGTTGGAGATGCTCAACCAGCATCCGCAACTGAAAACTTTAGCGGCATTGCTGGTTTTAATTACCGTAGCAGCGCTGGCTAACTGGCTGGTTAAGCATATTTTAGTACGCGGCTTTTATAGCCTACTCAAGCGCGTTGGCGGCTCGCAACACAACGATTTTGGCGTGGTCAAACGACTCTCTAATATTGTGCCAGCATTAATTATCTCATCCAGTATTGGTGTGGTTCCAGACTTACCTGAAGCACTTGTAACGGTAACTAAAAACGTTGCTGGCGGCTTTATTATCCTAACCATTGCCTTAGCTTTAGGCGCTGTTTTAGAAATCATTAACCTACTGTATATGCGCCGCCAAAGCTCGCACCTCAAGCCGATCAAAGGCTATATACAAATTGTTAAAATCATTATCTATGCACTGGCTGCGATCCTGATTGTCGCTACATTGATTGACCGCTCACCACTGATCCTACTCTCCGGGTTAGGTGCCATGGCTGCGGTATTGATGTTGATCTTCCAAGATACTTTGCTGTCCTTGGTGGCCAGCGTGCAAATTTCATCAGGTGATATGATCCGTGTCGGTGACTGGATCGAAATGCCGCAACTCAATGCTGACGGTGATGTGATCGATATTGCCCTGCATACTGTACGTATTCAGAACTGGGATAAAACCATTACCACTATCCCAACCAAGCGTTTTATCAGTGATTCCTTTAAGAACTGGCGCGGCATGCAAGAAAGTGGTGGCCGCCGTATCAAGCGTAGCTTGTTTATTGACCAACATAGCATTCATTTTTTAACTGCAGAAGAACTTGAGCACATCAAAGGTTTTAATCTGTTAGATGGCTATTTTGACGATAAAATTAATGAGCTGAATAAGTGGAACGAAAAGCATGTCAAATCCAACACAGGACAAACACTCGACTCACGCAAGCTAACCAACATCGGAACCTTCCGCGCCTATATTGATAAATACATCCGCAACAACCCGGGTATTCATCAAAGCGGTATGACCCTGATGGTGCGACAGCTCAGCCCGACGTCTGAAGGTTTACCCATGGAAATCTATTGCTTTACCAACACCACTGCTTGGACAGAGTACGAAGCCATTCAGTCTGATATTTTTGACCACCTACTGGCCATCGCCCCTGAGTTTAATCTGCGCGTTTACCAAGCGCCTAGCGGCTCTGATATGCGTGCGCTCAGCCAGCAACAAACAACCATCTAAGGCTGCTCTTCAGCCCAGAGCGATATGCGGCCAAGGATGGCACCTGAACCGTAAAAAAAGGTACACTGACTGCATTTAATGCACTGTTTGTGTGATCAAGGAGCATCGCGATGGGCTTACCCCGTTTTATCTTATTGGCCATCATTATTGGTGGTGGCATCTGGTTATGGCGACGCTTTACTAGCCGCCCTAACACACCGGTACAGCCCTCCCCTGTGCAGACCATGGTCTGCTGTGCGCATTGCCATGTTCACTTACCTGAAGACCGTGCCATTCAAGGCGATAGTAATAATTGGTATTGCAGTGCAAAGCACCTCAAATTAGGCCCAAAAGCCCGTGACTGATGGTTTCTTAGCTGTTTCAGGGCCGCAAGGTCAGCGTATTTTACGCCTCTATCATGTCTACCGGCTAATGATTGGCTTTGTATTAGTAGTGCTCACTTCCAGTGACTTGGATGGGCAAATACTTGATATAACGCACGCTCAACTCTTTCAGTACGGCAGCTGGGCCTATTTGATTTTTAATATTTTCGCCAGCGCCAGCATACATCGCACTGATCATTTACTGCCGGTGCTGATCTTAGCCCTAGTCGATGTAGCGCAACTGAGCCTGTTGTTTTATGCTGCCGGCGGCACAGCCAGTGGTATTGGTAATCTAATTGTTGCAGCCGTTGCCGTGGCTAATATTCTATTGCGTGGACGCATTGGGGTTTTAATTGCCGCCGTTGCTGCAGTCGGTATTATTTATTTAACATTTTATTTAAGCCTATCGAATGCCGTCAGCAGCAACCAATCCATGCAAGCAGGAATTTTAGGTTCTTTATGTTTTGCTGCCGCATTATTTGTACAAGGCATCAGCCGCCGCACACGCCTTAGCGAAGGCTTAGCTGAGCAACATGCTGGCACTGTGGCAAATTTAGAAGAGCTTAACGCTCTGATTATTCAACGAATGCGTACTGGTATTTTAGTATTGGACGCTAGCAATCGAGTTATACAAGCCAATCAAGCGGCAATGGTTATGATCGGCTATAAAACCCTGATCAATTGCATACTCGACCCATTGTTTCCAGCACTGATTCGCAGCTTAGAACAATGGCAAAAAAACCCCACGCTATACAGCCCGCCGATCCAATCGCCGGCCAGCTCAACCCAACTGCAGGCCAGTTTTGTTCAATTACAAAACCATCATAATCTGCAGTTTTTAGTCTTTCTCGACGATATATCGCAACTCAATCAACACGCTCAGCAATTAAAGCTCGCCTCACTGGGTCGTCTAACAGCCGGTATTGCCCATGAAATCCGCAATCCGCTTGGCGCGATCAGTCATGCCGCGCAGTTACTGCACGAATCACCTGAACTGAACACAGCGGATCTACGTCTAACGCAAATCATTCAAGACCAGTCACGACGCATGAATACCGCGATTGAGAATGTCTTGCAACTGTCGAGACAGCGCCAAGCCGAGCCACAACACCTTGATTTAAAAGACTGGCTGCAGCGCTTTACCGATGACTTTACCAGCAATACGACTGTCCAGCGAACGCTGCACTTAAGTATCCAAGGTAAAGACTTATACACGCGTATGGACCCTAGCCAGCTGGATCAAGTACTCAGCAACTTAGTCGAAAACGGCTTACGCTATAGTAGTAAAACCAATACACAGAGCCAAGTATGGCTGAACTTATATCGACATCCACAAACCAAATTACCGACCTTAGAAGTCCAAGATAACGGCCCCGGCGTCAGCACTGATGACCAACAGAATCTATTTGAGCCTTTTTTCACCACCGAAAACAAAGGCACTGGACTGGGTTTGTATATCTCTCGCGAACTCTGCGAAAGCAATCAAGCCCGCCTAGACTATATACACCGCAACAATGGCGGCGGCTGCTTTAGAATCTCTTTTGCCCACCCGAATATATCGAGCACATAAATCATGAATAAACATACTGTCTTAATTATTGATGATGAGCCAGATATTCGCGAGCTGCTAGAAATCACCTTGGGTCGTATGAACTTAGACACTCGCAGCGCGAGCAATGTCAAAGAAGCCTACCAATGGCTAACGCGTGAACACTTTGATTTATGCCTGACCGATATGCGCCTACCCGATGGCACCGGCTTGGATATTATTAAGTTTGTACAGCAAAATTACAGCCACACCCCTATTGCTATGATTACAGCTTACGGCTGTGTCGAAACAGCAACACACGCACTGAAAGCCGGTGCCTTTGATTTTATTACCAAGCCCGTTGATTTAGTACGTCTGCGCGAACTGGTCAATAGCGCGCTGCGTCTCTCTGAGACAACAAATGCAACACAGATCACTGAAGGCCCTTTACTCGGCCAGTCAAAACCGATGCAAACGCTGCGCGAGCAAATCGCTAAACTAGCCCGCAGCCAAGCACCGGTCTATATCAGCGGTGAATCGGGCAGTGGTAAAGAACTGGTAGCACGACAAATTCACTTACAAGGTGCACGTGCTACGCAGCCATTTATTCCAGTCAACTGCGGTGCCATTCCTGCTGAGCTGATGGAAAGTGAGTTTTTTGGTCATAAAAAAGGCAGTTTTACCGGCGCGAATGAAGACAAGCCAGGTTTATTTCAAGCAGCGCGTGGCGGCACATTGTTTTTAGATGAAGTGGCCGACTTACCCTTAGCCATGCAAGTTAAACTGCTGCGCGCTTTGCAAGAGAAAGCCATTCGCCCGGTGGGTAGTCAGCAAGAACAGTTGGTTGACGTGCGCATTTTAAGTGCCACTCACAAAAACCTGGCCGATGAAGTCGCTGCTGAGCGCTTTCGCCAAGATTTATATTACCGCCTCAATGTGATTGAACTGATAGTGCCGCCGTTACGTGAACGCCCTGAGGATATTGAACATTTAAGTCAAGCCATTCTCAGCCGTTTAAGTGACGATCAGCAGCCCATGCAATTGCATCCCGATGCTTTAAGAAAGCTGCAGAGCTATGCCTTTTCTGGCAATGTGCGCGAACTGGAAAACATCCTTGAGCGCGCTTACACCTTGGCTGAAGGTGAATTTATTCATCCGCATGATTTGCGCATCAATCACACGCCAGTGCTAACAGCAACGCAAGCGCAAACTGAGAGTCCGACAACACAGCCCGTAGCCCCCGCCAATTTGGCAGGCCATGAGCTTGAGCAGGTCGAGAATTTAGAAACACACTTGGAAGATATTGAGCGCAAACTGATTACTCAAGCGTTGGAAGAAACCCGCTGGAATCGCACCGCTGCAGCTGAACGTTTAGGCTTAAGTTTTCGCTCATTACGTTATCGTTTAAAAAAACTAGGTATTGATTAAATATCACGCATTATATTTTTATATTTGGAGACCGGCATGGCCGAACATGACTTTCGCTACACTCTGCTTAACCCACAACACACCTTAACTGAGTGCCGTGCCTTAATGCCTGGACAATATCAAGTCACCGGACAAGGCGGATCGATTCAAGCAGGCGATACTTTGCATGTCAGCCTCAAGGGCAGTAAATCACTGAGCATGAGTCTCAAAGTGAATAAAGTACGTCATCTGATCAACCCGCCAGGTCAGTGGACTGCCGTGGCTACAGGCCCTGTATTTAAAGAGCTGGCCATTCATACTTGGCAAGTGCAATGCGATGGCTGTGGTAGCCTGCTCCCACTCGAGTTTGCCGTCGATGCCAGTCTTGGTAATGCCGCTAAACAACCTGCCGCTGAACTGCGCTTGCAAGAGCTGGGCTGGATCAACCGCGATGGTCGTCATCTGTGCCGTGCATGCCAACAATCTGAAGCGTAATAGCGCTATCCTTTAACTAATGAGTGAGCCCATGATTAAAAACGCCCTACTGATCAGTTGCGCAACTGTCGCTCTAAGCGCTTGTATTCACCAGCCCAACACACAGTTACAAAGCGGACACAGCTATCAAGTTGAATGGATTGGCGAACGCCCACTGATTGATAGCAGCATGCTCACCCTTAACTTGCTGGACCAAACTCGCGCTACAGGCTTGGCCGGCTGCAACAACTGGTGGGCAGAGTATCAACTGCAAGGCAATCAATTCAGCCTGAGCAATATTGCGACAACGCGCAAGCTTTGCGCGCCCGCACTGATGGAGCAAGAGCAGCGTTTTTTAGCAGCACTGGCCACTCTGCAGCGCTGGGAGTTTGCTGAGCATCAGCAGCTGTTATTGTGGCCTGCGCAAGGTGCGCCCATAAAGCTTTGGCCGCTGAAGCAGCCACTGCAAAAGTAGTTAAAAACAATCAGTGCTTTAGCTTAAGCGCTGGTTTTTAATGATACATGTGCAACCCACAGACATCATGCACAATGACTACAAGTCGCCTCATTACGCCAATAATGCTAAACTTTTGCCATCGTTTTAATTGCCGGAGTTATCATGGACAACACGCCCAGTCAGGGTTTATTAGACTTTTTACACAGCTCACCCAGTCCATTTCATGCAACACAAAGCATGTCTACAGCTCTGCAAGACGCTGGTTATCAAGCCTTAGATGAACGCGAAATATGGCAGCTCAAACCACAAGGGCGCTATTATGTCACCCGCAACGATTCATCCATTGTTGCATTCCAACTCGGCCAGCAGGATCCTGTTGAACATGGCATTCGTATGGTTGGCGCACACACCGACAGCCCATGTTTAAAAGTTAAACCCCAACCTGAGCTCTCGCAGAATAGCTATTGGCAGCTGGGCGTTGAAGTCTATGGTGGCGTGTTACTCAGCCCGTGGTTTGACCGCGATCTGTCTTTAGCTGGACGCGTGACTTTTAAGCAAAACGAACACTTAAAAAGCTGCTTAATTGATTTTAAACAGGCCATCGCTACCATTCCAAGCTTAGCTATTCACCTCAACCGTGAAGCCAATAGCGGCTGGACAATTAATCCGCAAACTGAATTACCACCTATTTTAGCGCAACTGCAGGGTGATGAAAGCAAAGATTTCCGTGCGTTATTAGCTGAGCAAATGCAACGTGAACACGGTATCAGTGATGCTACTGTTCTGGATTATGAGCTGTGCTTTTATGACACTCAGCCCGCGGCAGTAATCGGCCTCAATCAAGACTTTATCGCCGGTGCTCGCTTAGATAACTTGCTGTCCTGCTATGCCGGCTTACAAGCACTCCTGAGTAGCGATGATCAGCAGATGCAGGTACTGGTCTGTACTGACCACGAAGAAGTGGGCTCTAATTCAGCCTGTGGTGCCGATGGGCCCTTTTTAGAACAGGTATTGCGCCGCGTGCTCGGTTCAGAAGAAGCCTTTGTGCGTTGCGTGCAGCACTCATTGCTGATTTCTGCTGATAACGCTCATGGTATCCACCCCAACTATGCGGATAAGCATGATGGCAATCACGGCCCACTGCTCAATCACGGCCCGGTGATTAAGGTCAATGCTAACCAGCGTTATGCCACCACCAGTGAAACATCGAGCTTCTTTAAAATACTCTGCGAGCAAGCACAAGTACCGGTGCAAACCTTTGTCACCCGTACCGATTTAGGTTGTGGCTCGACTATTGGCCCGATCACGGCAAGCCAGTTGGGCATCCAAACGATTGATATTGGTGTGCCAACTTTTGCCATGCACTCGATTCGTGAGTTAGCAGGCAGTCAAGATTTAGGCTACTTGATCAAGGTTTTACAGACCTTTTACAACAGCCCAACACTGCCTTAAGCCAAACATCTACGCGGTGATAGACAGCAACTGTCACCGCGTAGATTTAAGTGAGCAATTTGCGCGTAAAGCCTCGCTTGATAAAGCCGGAAAGCTATCAAACCACTAACGCATGGTTATCCCATAACCCTGCTGGCATCATCAATGGCTGCATACTGATCTGTGCACTGCGACAAAGCAAACATTTTCTATTCGGCATAAAAAACCCAGCCGAAGCTGGGTTTTTTATGCCGAATAGAACTTAGTTACCGTAAACAGGGTGCTTCGCGCAAACTGCTTTAACTTTTTCACGAACCGAGTCAATCACGGACGTGTCGCCCATGTTGTCGAGGATGTCACACATCCAACCAGCTAATTCACTGCACTCAGCTTCTTTAAAGCCGCGTGTGGTGACTGCAGGCGTACCCACACGTAGGCCTGAAGTTACAAAGGGTGAGCGTGGATCGTTAGGTACAGAGTTTTTATTCACAGTGATAAAAGCTTCGCCTAATGCCGCATCCGCATCTTTACCGGTGATATCTTGCTTGATCAGTGACACGAGGAATAGGTGGTTAAAGGTACCGCCTGATACCACATCAAAGCCACGCTCAATAAATACATTGGCCATGGTTTGTGCGTTTTTGATCACTTGCGCTTGATAGACCTTAAACTCAGGCTGCAATGCTTCTTTAAAGCAAATTGCTTTACCCGCAATCACGTGCTCAAGTGGACCACCTTGAGTACCTGGGAATACTGCAGAGTTTAATTTACGCTCTAAATCATTGCTGCGTGACAGAATCAAACCACCGCGTGGACCGCGTAAGGTTTTGTGTGTCGTTGTGGTTACAACGTCAGCGTACGGCACTGGGTTCGGGTAAACACCCGCAGCAACCAGACCGGCAACGTGCGCCATATCAACAAACAAGTACGCGCCAACTTTATCAGCGATTTCACGGAAACGCGGGAAATCCAGAACCTGTGAGTAGGCAGAGAAACCGGCAACGATCATTTTTGGTTTGTGCTCTAAAGCCAAACGCTCAACTTCGTCGTAGTCAATCAAACCAGCATCATCAATACCGTACTGGATAGCGTTGTACAATTTACCTGAAGAACTGACGCTAGCACCGTGAGTCAAGTGACCACCGTGCGCTAAGCTCATACCAAGAATAGTATCGCCAGCCTCAAGTAACGCTAAGTACACTGCAGCGTTGGCTTGTGAGCCAGCATGCGGCTGAACGTTTGCGTACTCTGCGCCAAACAGTTCTTTAGCGCGATCAATCGCTAACTGCTCAACAATATCAACGTACTCACAACCACCGTAGTAGCGCTTTCCTGGGTAGCCTTCAGCGTATTTATTGGTCAGCACAGAACCTTGTGCCTCCATTACCGCAGGGCTGGTGTAGTTTTCTGACGCAATCAGCTCAATGTGCTCTTCTTGGCGTTGGGCTTCTTTCTCCATCGCGTCAAAAAGTTCGGCGTCATATCGGGCAATAGTCAAATCACGGCTGAACATAGCGGTCCTCATGGAATCAACAAGGCTAATAAAAGATATAAGTTAGGGATTCTACATTATCTAAACGTTCATGGCACATGAAAGGCTATCACTCTGACAATAAGTCTTACTCACCCTGCTCTTCATTTATGCAAAATAAGTCGCGCGGCAGCACAACGGCTGCTTAATTGTTGGTAAAACGCTACAATCGACGCAATATATGACTCATAGGTATTATTAAAGATGTCAAAAGATAACAAAAGCGGACAAACAGGTTCTTACGTTTTCACGATGCATCGCCTCGGTAAAGTTGTGCCACCTAAACGCGAGATTCTAAAAGATATTTCTCTATCTTTTTTCCCTGGCGCAAAAATTGGTGTGCTGGGCCTCAACGGTTCAGGTAAATCGACTTTACTGCGCATTATGGCGGGTGTTGATACCGAATTTAACGGTGAAGCACGTCCAATGCCAGGTCTAAATATCGGCTATTTACCGCAAGAGCCGCAACTGGATCCGCAAAAAACTGTCCGCGAAATCGTTGAAGAAGCACTCGGCGAAGTTAAAGATGCACAAGCTCGTCTAGATGAAGTCTACGCAGCCTATGCTGAACCTGATGCTGACTTCGACGCCTTAGCCACTGAGCAAGCCAAGCTCGAAGCCATTATCCAAGCCAGCGACGGTCACAATATTGAGCGTCAACTGGAAGTCGCCGCGGATGCTCTGCGCCTGCCGCCTTGGGATGCCAAAATTGAGTTTTTGTCCGGTGGTGAAAAACGCCGTGTTGCCCTGTGCCGTTTATTATTATCAGCGCCCGATATGTTGCTGCTCGATGAGCCGACCAACCACTTGGATGCTGATTCAGTGGCTTGGCTTGAGCGTTTCCTGCATGACTTTACCGGTACTGTGGTGGCGATTACCCACGACCGTTACTTCCTCGATAACGTTGCTGGCTGGATTCTTGAGTTGGACCGTGGTCAAGGGATTCCGTTTGAAGGCAACTACTCACAGTGGCTGGAAGCTAAATCTGCACGCTTAAGCCAAGAATCTAAACAAGAGTCCTCGCATAACAAGGCGATGAAAGCGGAGCTGGAATGGGTGCGTAAAGGTGCCAAAGCCCGTCAGTCCAAATCTAAAGCGCGTTTAGCACGCTTTGAAGAAATGCAATCACAAGAATTCCAAAAACGTAGCGAAACCAATGAGATTTATATCCCAGCGGGTGAGCGTTTAGGTGACCAAGTGATTGAGATTAAAGGCGTGAGTAAAGCCTACGGCGATCGCGTGCTGATTGATGATTTATCCTTTACCCTGCCTAAAGGCGCGATTGTTGGTGTGATTGGCGGTAACGGTGCCGGTAAATCAACCCTCTTTAGAATGATTATGGGCGTTGAGCAGCCGGATTCAGGTGAAATCATTATTGGCGAAACGGTAAAACTAGCCAGTGTTGATCAGCAACGTGACAGCCTCGATGGTTCAAAAACTGTATGGGAGCAAATCTCGGACGGTTACGACACCATTAAAGTCGGTAACTATGAAGTGCCTTCACGTGGCTATGTCGGTCGTTTTAACTTTAAAGGCTCCGACCAACAGAAGTTTGTGAAAGATCTGTCCGGTGGTGAGCGTGGTCGTTTGCACTTAGCACTGACTCTTAAACAAGGCGCTAACGTCTTACTGCTGGATGAGCCGTCCAACGACCTTGATGTGGAAACCTTGCGCGCCCTAGAAGAAGCCCTACTGGACTTCCCAGGCTCTGCCATTGTGATCTCGCATGACCGTTGGTTCCTTGACCGTATTGCCACGCATATCTTGTCTTATGAAGATGACTCCAGTGTTATCTTCTTTGAAGGCAACTACAGCGACTACGAAGTGGATCGTAAAAAGCGTTTAGGCGATGCTGCGACACAACCTAAGCGTGTGCGTTATAAGCGTTTAGCGTAAATAAACGATTATATTTTATCAGCGGCTGCACTTTTTGAAGTGCAGTCTGTCTGATATTTTAGACAGTTCAATAGCACTGGACATCCATACAATACAGTAGAATACTAATAGTGCTTAAACAGCACTCAACAACCCCACTACGAGCCAATGTTCGCAAGGAGTATGACCATGAGCCAGCGTTCTGAAAAACGCACCAATAAAGCCAAGTCAGTTATTGCCCAGCCACTGTTTCGCAGCCGCCAAGAGCAGGCAAAAAAAGGCAAAGGCAGTTACCGCCGCAATCAAAAAGCCTCTCGGTTTAACAGCCCTGAGGCTTTTATTTTTTCAGCCGCATAAGGTTGTCTATTGCCTTCCCTTGTTAGCACGTACTATCCTTGTTTTTACTGACTTTATTAAACCGCTCAGCATGTTAAAGTTGAGTCCTAATTAAGATTGAGATGACCCATGCTTGAGCGCTTACCCTCTATTTATAGTGTGATTATGGCTGGCCTGCTGCTGAGTAGCCCAGTCCATGCCAATACAACGACTCAGGTGATAACGCCAAGCGTCTCAACCTCAGCAGTGCAATCTCTAGCACCGGTAGCCACAGCACAAAGCTTTGCCGACTGGCGTGCGGGTTTGCGTATGCAGGCCCTCAGTGAAGGCATCAGCCCCCTGCTATTTGAACAGGCACTGGCTGGACTGACACCCGACCCACAAGTGATTGCCGCCGATCAAAGCCAACCAGAATTCAGCCGCCCAGTCTGGGAGTATCTAGAAAGCGCTGTGTCATCGTGGCGCGTTGCTCGCGGTAAAGCACTATTGGCGGAGCACTCAAAAACCTTACAAGCGATTGAATCACGTTATAAAGTTGAACCCAGCATTCTCGTCGCGGTATGGGGCATGGAAAGCGGTTTTGGCCAAAATATTGGCAGTAAAAATGTGATCCGATCACTGGCGACCTTGGCTTATGAAGGCCGCCGCAGTGCATTTTGGCGCAGCCAGTTGCTTGCCGCTTTGCATATTTTACAAGAAGGCGATATCAGTCCTAGCGGCATGATCGGCTCATGGGCTGGAGCGATGGGACAAACCCAGTTTATGCCCACCACCTATCACCAGTACGCCGTTGACTTTGATGGTAATGGCCGTCGTGATATCTGGAACTCCAGCGCTGATGCACTCGCCTCTGCAGCAAACTACTTAAGCTTATCAGGCTGGCAACACGGCCAGCCTTGGGGCCTTGAAGTACAATTACCTGTTCAAGGTTTCGACTATGCCATCGCCGACGGTCAAGCTCGCAAAACACTCGCACAATGGAAAGCCTTAGGCGTCAGTCCACGCGATAAAATAAGCATGCGCAAACTCGGTCAACAATACGCCACTTTATTTTTACCCAGCGGCCATCAAGGCCCTGCCTATTTGCTGCTGGATAACTTTCGCAGCATTTTAAAGTACAACAACTCTTCATCCTATGCTTTGGCTATTGGCTTGTTGTCGAACGCCTTACAAGGTGAATATCGTGTGCCAGCTGCTTGGCCAAAACATGAGCGTATGCTCAGCCGACAAGAGCGCGTAGAGCTACAAACCCTGCTCAATCAGCTCGGTTTTGATAGTGGCAACCCGGATGGCATTATCGGTATTAACTCCCGCCAAGCTGTGCGTAACTTTCAGCAATGGCAAAGTTTACCGGCCGATGGTTATCCCAATGCAGGCTTACTTGAAAAAGTACGCAAAGCCATACGAACAGCACCCTAGGTTTTGCAATCAGCGCAACTCGCGATACACCTTGACGCAGTTGCGCCCAGCATGCTTGCCGGCATAAAGTGCTTGGTCAGCCAAAAGCACTAAGCGCGTGCTATCAATCTGACCATCGTACTCAACAATACCCGCACTAAAAGTGCATACCACCTCGCCCTGCTGTGCTGGAAATCGAATCTCAGCAAAACGCTGACGAATAGCATTGATCACCTTGGCAGCAGCCTGCGCATTGGTATCAGGTAAGATCACTGCAAACTCTTCACCGCCGTAACGGCCAATAGAGTCAGTGCGCCGTAAACGCTGCTTCAGAAATAACGCCAGGCCTTTAATCACCTTATCGCCCACTAAGTGACCATAGGTGTCATTGACCTGTTTAAAGTGGTCGATATCAAGCATTACAAAGCTCAATGCCTGCCTAGTTTTATGCGTGCGACTGCGCTCATCATCCAGTAACTGTAAAATATGCGAATGATTAAATAACCCCGTTAAACCGTCACGCACAATCCGCGACTTTAAATGACGTGCACGGGCAATACGATGGCGCACAGCGGTAATCAAATGTTGCGCCTGCACTGGCTTTATTAAAAAGTCATCTGCTCCTTCACTCAGCGCATCAAGCTGTTTATCAATATCATCTTCTGCCGACAAATAGATCATCGGCATGCCAACAAAACGATCATGGTAGCGAATCACCTTAGCAAGCTCGAGGCCCGAGCACTCGGTCATATAGAGATCTAAAATAACCAAATCAGGATCAAAATCTAATAGCTGGGTTAAGGCTTGCGTTGGATTGGTCAGCATCCGTGTGATGATTCCCGCGGCATTTAACATCTGCTCAGTGATACTGGCCTGCACCGCACAACTATCAACCACTAACACCCGATAGGGCTCTGTACGCGCGATAGTGGTCCATTCTTCGACCTTATCCATAACACTGGTAATATCAAATGCGCCACTGGCAAAAGCCTGTCCGCCAGCACGTATAGCAGCAAGCTGCAGCGTCATGCACTCATCAGCTTGGCTGTAAAAAAAGACCGAGACACGACTGCTCCCCCACTGTTTTAACTGCTCTACAAGCTGCAAACCATAACGCCATGCAACAAAATCAATATCGATAATCATCACTGCTGGCTGACGCTGAGCAAATAGGCGCAACAACTCAGCAGCATCAGTAAAGACTTCAACCTGAAAGGACAAATAACGTAGTTGTTCCGCGAGGTCTGCTGCAGACTCAGCACAGCGCAAGGCGATATAAATGGGTTGGCGCAGCAGCATCGGCAAAAACACCTGATCAACTTGCTCGCCCTGACGCAGACCGGTGCGCAAGAGCTCTTGCAGCAGCTGCGTTATACGCTCAATAGCGTGACTGGTTAAACGGTTATTATTGTGCTCAGTTGTTATTAAAACATCGATTAAGCCTTGAGCAATATGCATATAGGCCGATTGTTCAACACGCTCTGCACAGTCGAATAAACGCTGCACTGCATCCTGCATATTCAGCTGTTCTTGAGCGCCCCACTGAGCTCGACCATTGTTCAGATTTTGCCACTGCACTAACACCAGCCTAGCTTGATCAACCACCTGTTGCGCAAAGTACTGTTTTAAATGCTGTAAATTGTGTGTCTGATTGCCTGTCATTCTGTCTGCCACTCCATGAGCTAACCCTGAATAAAAGGTTTAAATGTCATCCTATACATCAACAGTCTTAGTATATGACAGATTATTAAATCTGCTTTTTTCGTCTTAGACGCGCTAGTAAAACCAGCCTATCAACATCAACAAATCAGGAAAAAACCTGTACGACACAGCAAATTTAAGCGATGCCCTGCACAACTACCATGCCATGCTTTATAGTACACTCAAGACATACAGCGGCCTGTTACAGGCGGCTCACGAAACACAATACAAAGGTTTAAGCATGCTCAATTGGAAAAAACGCACTCGAGACGCGACGGATTCAGTCAATGACTCAGTCGATGATGTAAAAAGCTACTTCGGCGGCATTTGGTTTAGCCGTGCAGTGATCTCAGTGATCGTTATCTATTTATTAGCGACATTGGTTGTAGGCTGGTACTGGAGTCAAGAACCTGACTTTTTCTCTGTGCAAGAACACACGCAACAAGCCGCAGAAAAAGCACAGCATCCTCTAGTCACAGGCTATACCACGGTAGAGACGCTGAAAAACGTGGCCACCACCTTGCTCGATAAACCCGGCGGCTACCTGACCAACGACTATGCGCCACCGGGTATCTGGCTCGACAATATGCCCTCATGGGAATATGGTGTTTTAGTGCAAGTGCGTGACTTATCACGTGCCTTGCGTAAAGATTTTGCGCGCTCACAATCACAGTCCACTGAGGATGCTGATTTAGCTAAAGCAGAGCCACGTTTTAACTTTGATAATAAAAGCTGGATCTTACCGGCCACAGAAGATGAGTACCGCTTGGGTATCAAATCACTCAACAGCTACTTAAAGCGCCTCAGTGATCCTGAAAAGTCTAATACCCAGTTTTATGCGCGCGCAGATAACCTGAACAACTGGTTAGGTGATGTAGCCACTCGTTTGGGCTCACTGTCACAACGGCTGTCGGCCAGTGTCGGTAAAGCCCGTTTAAATATAGACCAGGACGGTGAAGTTGAGACTAACGATCCTTTACTGACCGGAAGAAGCAAAGGTATTGAAGAGGAAATTGTCAAAACACCTTGGTTACAAATTGACAATGTGTTCTATGAAGCACGTGGCCAAGCTTGGGCGCTCTCACATTTCTTACGCGCAATTGAAATTGATTTCGCTGATGTGATTGCTAAAAAGAACGCCACCGTCAGTGTGCGCCAAATCATTCGCGAACTGGAGTCAGCACAAGAGTCACTCTGGAGCCCAATGGTTCTTAACGGTGACGGTTACGGTATTTTAGCCAACCATTCTTTGGTCATGGCCAACTACGTATCCCGTGCTAACGCAGCCATTATTGAGTTGCGCCAGTTGCTATCACAAGGCTAATCATCAAGCCTCTGGCCGTAGTTGCATTCAGCGCTACGGCCTGCTTAAGCTCTATTGGATACAACAGTATTGTGTGCGCCGCTTGATTGCGTAATCACTTGATAAAGCCTATAAAAAAGCCGCAAGCGGCACTGCTCATGATCCATGCGCAATACCACCTGCGGCCTATTCATACCACTAACTGATTAGCAGTTTTTCCACTGTGCTTTACGCTTTTCTAAAAACGCATTCACGCCTTCTTTAGTGTCTTGTGTATCAAACAAATCAACAAAAGCTTCACGCTCAGCTGGTAACCAATGATCAGGGGCTTGCGTCCGTGCACCTTGAATTAAAGGTTTAATGGTACGAACAGAAACAGGACTTTGCTTGGCGACTTTATCAGCCAATTCCAAAGCCTTATTCAAAGCCTGGCCTTGAGCCACAACTTCTTCGACTAAGCCAATACGTTCAGCCGTGTGCGCATCAACACGGTCACCGCATAAAATCATACGCTTAGCCCAACCCTCGCCCACCAGCCACGATAACTTTTGTGTACCGCCAGCACAGGGTAATAAACCAACTGAGGCTTCAGGCAACGCCATCTGCGCCTGCTCTTCAGCAATACGAATATCACAGGCCAATGCGCACTCTAAGCCGCCACCCATGGCATAGCCATTAATCGCAGCAATACTCACACCGCGATAATCACTCAGCGCTTCAAAAGCCTCACCAAAACGGCGCGCCATTGTACGTGCCATCCCTTTATCACCACTGGCAAACAGCTTTAAGTCAGCACCCGCACTAAAGAACTTCTCACCAGCACCGGTAATGACCAAGGCATAAATATCTTTATCTTCATTTAAATGCTCGACCAACTGTTTAACGCCCCGCAACATATCTTCATCCCAAGTATTAGCGGATGGATTGTTCAGGGTCAGCACAGCCGTATGCCCACGCATTTCTACCACCAACTTATCCGTCAATTGTAGGTGCTGAGCTTTCTGGTAGGTTTCTACTGCATTCGTCATAAATCAAATTCCTCTGCCATTAATGGACAACTTATGTAGACCACTAAAAGTATGTGTATTAATTCAATAATTCAACAGCTATGGCTGTTGCTTCTCCACCACCAATACAGATCGCAGCAACGCCAAAGCGTTTATGGTGTTGCTTTAATGCGGCCAACAAAGTCACTATAATCCGTGCTCCTGATGCGCCAATCGGATGCCCTAACGCACAAGCACCACCCTGCACATTGACCTTTTCTGCGGGTAAATCAAGCTCCTGCATAGCAATCATGGTCACTACAGCAAAAGCTTCATTGATTTCAAATAAATCAACCTGGGCTAAATCCCAACCCGTACGCGCCATCAACTTTTTGATCGCACCAACCGGCGCCGAACTAAACAAATGGGGCGCTGCAGCATAGGCGCTATGCCCGTGAATCACCGCCAGAGCTGTTAAGCCCCGTCGCTGCGCTTCACTTTGGCGCATCAACACCAGCGCTGCTGCACCATCAGAAATAGAACTGGAGTTGGCTGCTGTGACAGTACCACCTTCGCGAAAAGCAGGACGCAATTGACGGATTTTATTTAAATCAGCTTTGGGTGGCTGTTCATCTTCACTGACCATCACACTACCTTTGCGACCCACCACTTCAACCGCAACAATCTCTTGCGCAAAGCGACCATCGCTGATCGCTTGTTGTGCACGTTTAAGCGACTGCTCAGCAAAATCATCTTGCTGTTCACGGCTAAAACCATAGGTCTGTGCGCTGTCCTCAGCAAAGGTGCCCATCAGTCGGCCTTTTTCATAGGCATCCTCAAGGCCATCCATAAACATATGGTCAATCACTCTGCCGTGCCCCATGCGATAACCCGCACGGGCTTTATCCAGCAAGTAAGGAGCGTTAGACATACTTTCCATGCCGCCCGCCACCACTACGTCAACAGAACCCGCGAGTAAGGCGTCATGCGCCATCATCACGGTTTGCATACCCGACCCACACATTTTATTAACCGTGCTACAGACGGTACTTTCAGCTAAACCTGCACCCAATGCTGCTTGCCGTGCCGGCGCTTGGCCTAAGCCCGCGGGCAACACACAACCAAACATCACTTCTTGCACCGCTTCAGGCGCTAACTGCGCACGGGCCACCGCCGCTTTAATTGCCACAGCACCCAACTGCGTGGCGGTAACGTTCTGCAAAGCCCCCTGAAAACCACCCAGAGGCGTGCGCGCCATACTGACAATCACTACAGGATCATGCGTACTCATTTTATTTAACTCCCATACGCAATGCGCCATCGATACGAATCACTTCACCATTAAGCATGGTGTTTTCAATAATATGCTGCGCTAATGCGGCATATTCTTCAGGTTTGCCTAAACGCGGTGGAAACGGCACATCAGCACATAAGCCGGCACGGACTTCATCGGTCATCCCAGCCATCATCGGCGTTTCAAAGACACCAGGCGCAATAGTCATCACCCGAATACCGTAACTGGCTAATTCACGTGCTGCCGGTAACGTCATGCTGACAATCGCACCTTTAGAGGATGCATAAGCGGCCTGACCCAGTTGACCATCGTAAGCAGCCACAGACGCTGTATTGATAATCACGCCGCGCTCACCTTCTGTATTAGGCGGATTATCGACCATCATTTGCGCGGTTAAACGCAACATATTGAAGCTACCGATCACATTAATCTGCAGCACACGAGAAAAGTCATCTAAATCATGTGGGCCTTTACGACCTAAAATTCGCTGCCCACCCACAATCCCCGCACAGTTAATTAAGCCATGTAGTGCGCCAAAGTGCGCAGTGGCAGCATCCAGTGCACTTTGTACCTGCTGACTATCGCAAATATCACAAGCGATGCCCAGCGCGCGCTCACCGAGCTGCTCAGCCTGGGCAACAACAGCTTGCTGATTGATATCCAGCAATACCACAGAAGCCCCCTGCGCAACGAGGTGACGGGCTGTGGCAGCGCCTAACCCTGAGGCACCGCCGGTAATCACAAATGTATGTTCTGCTACGCGCATAATTGATCCTTAAAATTAGCAGGCCGCTTGCTTGGCTGCTTGTTGTGCTTGTTGTTCTTGCTGTTCTTGCTGTTCTTGCTGTTTATTGACTTCATTGAGACGCAAAATAAAGCGCTGCACTTTGCCGCTTGGCGTTTTTGGCAACTCATCAGGAAATTCAATTTCACGTGGATAAGCATGCGCAGCTAAACGATTGCGCACATGCAGCCGCAACTCTTCAGCCAACTCTGGCGTGCCTGCATAGCCGTCTTGCAAAATAACAAAAGCTTTAATGATTTCTGTGCGCTGTACATCGGGCTTACCCACAACGGCAGCTTCAATCACTGCTGGGTGCTCAAGCAAGGCGCTTTCAACATCAAAGGGGCCGACACGGTAGCCTGATGTCGTAATTACATCGTCAGAACGCCCGACAAAACTGATACTGCCATCGGCGTTTAATTCAGCGGTATCACCGGTTAAGTAGTAACGACCTTGGAAAGCGTTGGTTTGCATATCTTTGTAGCCGTTAAACCAAAACATCGGTGACTGCTCTGTATCAACCGATAAAATCCCAGGTACGCCTGCAGGCAGCTCTTTAAGAGTTTGCTCATCAACGACCACAACACGGTGTCCAGGTGATGCATAACCTGCCGCACCCATATGCATGGGGTGTTCTAAGTTATGGTGATTGCACAACACCATGCCCATTTCGGTTTGCCCGTAATGGTCATTAATCGCAACATTTAAGTGTTCTTTAAACCAACGAATCACTTCAGGATTTAAGGGCTCACCCGCACTACTCACTACACGCAGCTGTTCGCTCCATTGATCCGCGACTTTAGCGCCAGCAGCAATCAACATCCGAAATACCGTCGGTGCGCCAGCCAAATTATTCACATTATATTTCTTGGCGATATCTAAGCAGCGATCTAAGTTAAATAAGCCGGCCACCGATAACACCGGCAAACCCATCGACATCGGCCCTGTAATACCAAAGTACAGACCATAAGCCCAACCTGGATCAGCGACGTTCCAAAAAGAATCATCAGCACGCAAGCCCACCGCATCAATCATATAGCGCTGAAAAGCCACAATAGCGCGCAACGGCACCTGCAGAGGCTTAGCTAAGCCTGTGGTTCCAGACGTAAACATCAATAAAAACGGATCATCTCCGCTGCGCATCACCGGATCGAAATCAGTCGATAATGTGTCTATCGTAGACCAAAAGTCGCAATCACCGCTTTCTAAACCAGCACCTTGCGCATCAGTGACAGTCATCACTGCAGGGCATAATTGCACATCAAGCAGTTTGCTACGGTTATCCGTATCAGTCACCACCAGCTTAGCCGCTGAATTCTGCAAACGATGCTCAATGGCTTTAGGGCCAAAGGCGGTAAATAAGGGTTGGTAAATGGCACCGATACGCCATACCCCTAGAATAGTGACAGTCAACGCATGACCGCGCGGCAATAAGCCCGCCACCACATCACCGGCCTGAATACCCTGACTGCTGAGGTAATGGGCAAATTGTGCAGACTGATCACGCAACTCGGCATAGCTGTGACGGCTTGAACTGCCATCAGCATTCTCTTGAATTAAAGCCACCGCACCATTGACAGCATGGCGGTCACAGCACTCATAACAGGCGTTCATCGCGGTAAAATTTCCGCTAATGGCATCACTCACAGTAGCGTCAAAATCAAAATCTTTTGAGGCTTGGAAATAGTCTTTTTTTACTAAGCTCATGGCACGCTCCAACTTTTATTATTGTTGACATTGCAAGGTACACACCTTGATAGTCAGCCCCAGTTGGCTACAGAAGCAATAGCAAAAAGCCTCAAACTACTTGAACGTATTTGCCAATTATTTATTTTTATCCAATAAAATTGAGCGGTAATGACTGGGCTGTGTGCCGGTCCATTTACGAAAGGCTTTGTAAAAAGAGCTGACATCCGCAAAGCCTAAGGCCATGGCAATATCGACAAAAGCACACTGCTCATCCGCCAACCACTTAATCGCTAACGAACTACGCACAGCATCCTTAAGCCGTTGATAACTCTGCCCTTCTTCATTTAAACGACGCTGCAAGGTGGACACTGACATAAACAAATCTGCCGCCAAGTCCACTGCATCAGGCCAATTCTTAGGGTCGTTTCTGAGTAGATCACGCCGAATCTGACTCGCTAAACTTTGCTCATCGCGGTACTTCACCATAATGTTATTCGGCGCGTGGCGTAAAAAGCGCTGCAAGTCCTGTGCACTGCGTTTAATCGGCGCAGCCAAAATATCGGCAGAGAACAGTATTTGAGATTGTCGACAATCAAAGCGTAAATTGTCAGAAAACATCACCCGATAGTCATCTATAAAATCCGGTTCTGAGCAGCGCGAATCAACCGATAATAAGGGCACCCGCTGGTTAGCTAACCAACAGGTTAGACCATGCACATACATCCAAAAAGTAAAGTAAGTAAAGGCTCGCGCAGGCTGTGCACTGTCTTCGCGCAAAACTACGGCGGCCATACTTTGTTTAATACGCAACACAGCACGTTTATCTGCAAAAACCAAAGCTAAAAACTGTAAAGCTACTTCCAAACCCTGCCCAACCGTAGGCTGCTGCGCTGCCATGCTGCACATAAAAGCAAAACTGCCGGGGCGCATACTGCGCCCATCCATCAAAAAGAACTCATCTTGGATGGTGCGGCGTAAGCGTCGCCAAAAACGCGCATAGTGTTTAACCGAGACGCGCCCAGCATCCTTGTGCATGATGCTTGCATCAAAGGGTGTGCCATCCAATAACGCCTCTAATGTCCAACCCTGCTGCAACGGTGCATACAGCGCCTCGCGCACCATCACTGTCGATACCGTCCCTGAGAGCTGCTTGCGCATATTAGATCGCCTCCTTGTGCTGAGCGGGTGGTAAAAGTATGTCTTGCTGCATGGCCGCTTGCTCACGCAAAAAATTCCAAACAGTACGCATACGGGCAATATCCTTTAACTCAATGGGCATCAGCATCCAAAATGTTCGAGTAAAACCCACTTCATCAGCCAGTACACGCCGTAAGCTTGGCTCTTTGCGTGCTGCAAAAGCAGGCAATATAGCCAAACCAGCCCCTGCAATGACTGCCTGTTGCTGGGCTAAAATACTGGTACTGCGTAAATTAACGGTATTAGCTTTCACCAATTCATCTAAAAAAACCAACTCTTTACTAAACAACAAATCGTCCACATAGGTGACAAAACGATGTTCACTCAACTGCTCACGGTGTGTGATCTCAGGATGCTGCGCTAAGTAATCAACGCTGGCATACAAGTGCAGGGCATAATCGGTCAACCGAGTGATAATAAAAGGCCCGCGTTCTGGACGCTCTAGGGTAATCACGATATCGGCCTCATTGCGTGATAGTTGCACGGCACGCGGGAGCGCTAGCAAATCCACTTTCAGATGCGGATAACGCACCCCCAGCGCCGCCAACTGCTCAGCCAGCAATAACGTACTGTAACCCTCGGTCGCACCAATGCGCACATGCCCAGACAGCTGCCCTCCTACATGCGGCAATGAATCAGAAATGCCGACAAAAGCACTTTCCATCGCCTCGACTTGAGGTAATAAAGCACGCCCTGCTTCAGTCAACTTGTAACCTTCATGCTCACGTAAAAATAATGGCCGCCCCAAACTTTTTTCCAAGGCTTGTACTTTGCGCGACACCGTTGTGTGATCAACACCCATCCGTCGCGCCGCAATCACTAAGCGCCCTGCTCTGGCCAACTCTAGAAAAAAACGTAACTGCTCCCAATCCATAGTGTTCTTATTCCTATTTTTACAGTGATGTGCATTTTTGCAGAGCATATCTGCAATCAGCAGGGTTGCGGTAAGCAAAAATGCACTGCTAGCATGAAAGCACACTTAGTGAGTCAATCACAAAAATAATTTCATACTGAGGCGTACCGATATGACAGCAGTCCAAGTCCCAACAGTTAAGCTTTTTATTGATGGCCAGTTTGTTGAATCAACCACTGACCAGTGGCGTGATGTGGTAAACCCTGCCACCCAAGAAGTCTTAGCTAGAGTCCCTTTTGCAACTGCAGATGAAATCAATGCGGCGGTTGCCAGTGCTAAAAAAGCTTTTAAAACTTGGCGCAAAACCCCAATCGGTGCGCGTGCACGTATTTTCTTAAAGTACCAACAGCTGATCCGTGAAAACATGCCAGAACTGGCGGCATTATTAACCGCAGAGCAAGGCAAGACACTCGCCGACGCTGAAGGCGATGTGTTCCGCGGCCTAGAAGTTGTTGAGCACGCAGCCGCTATTGGCAACCTACAACTGGGCGAGATCGCCAATAATGTTGCCAATGGCGTTGATACTTATACCTTACTGCAACCGCTAGGTGTCTGTGCCGGTATTACTCCGTTTAACTTCCCAGCCATGATTCCATTGTGGATGTTCCCAATGGCGATTGTGACGGGTAACACCTTTGTTCTAAAACCATCCGAGCAAGACCCGATGGTGACTATGCGTTTAGTGGAGCTGGCAGCAGAAGCCGGTATCCCCGCTGGCGTGCTCAACGTGATTCATGGTGGCCCTGATGCAGTGAACGGCATCTGCGATCACAAAGACATCAAAGCTGTATCTTTTGTCGGTTCAACCCATGTCGGTACTCATGTATATAACCGCTCATCATTAGCCGGTAAGCGTGTGCAGTGCATGATGGGTGCAAAAAACCACGGCGTAGTGATGCCTGATGCTAATAAAGAGCAAACACTGAATGCCATTGCCGGTGCTGCCTTTGGTGCTGCCGGTCAGCGTTGTATGGCGCTGCCAGTCATTGTTCTAGTCGGCGAAGCACAAAGCTGGTTACCGGAACTGGTGGCAAAAGCTAAAACTCTAAAAGTGAATGCCGGTTGCCAAGCAGGTACTGATGTCGGCCCCGTTATTTCTAAGCAAGCCTTAGCGCGTGTAACCGGTCTAATCGATAGCGGCGCCAGCCAAGGTGCGCAAATGGATCTGGATGGCCGTAATCCTACGGTACCCGGTTTTGAGCAAGGTAACTTTGTCGGTCCAACCATTTTTTCTGGCGTACAAACCTCAATGCGCATCTACCAAGAAGAGATTTTTGGCCCCGTATTGTGCGTAATGCAAGCTGACAATTTAGAGCAGGCCATTGAGCTGATTAATAGCAACCCGAACGGTAACGGCACTGCCATCTTTACTCGCTCTGGTGCTACAGCGCGTCGCTTCCAAGAAGACATTGATATCGGTCAAGTCGGTATTAACGTACCCATTCCTGTACCTGTACCCATGTTCTCTTTTACCGGTTCACGTGCTTCTAAGCTCGGCGATTTAGGCCCTTACGGTAAGCAAGTTGTGCAGTTCTACACGCAGACCAAAACCATCACCGCACGCTGGTTTGACGAAGATGAAGAAGTGGGCGCACTGAACACCACCATCAGCTTGAAATAACATATCACCCCGTCTGGCTGTTAATACCAGGCGGGAGTGAATTGCACACAAGATTAAAAATTTAACCTATTTAGCATCGACACTCGCAACAATCATAATAAGCGGAGATCAACCATGCATATCGGATTTTTAGGCTTAGGCAATATGGGCAGCCCTATGGCCAGCAACCTGCTTAAAGCAGGTTACCAGCTCAGCGTATTTGATTTATCCAGCAACGCTGTTGCTGAACTTGTAGAAAAAGGCGCACAAGGCTGCGCATCTATACAAGCACTTGTCGCCGCGGCTCCTGATGTATTAATCAGCATGTTACCTGCTGCTGTACATGTAAAAGGCGTCTACCTTGGTGAAGAAGGTTTAATCGCACAACTGACTCAACCCACCTTTTTAATTGACTGCTCAACCATTGATCCACACAGTGCCCGCGAAGTCGCAAAAGCGGCTAGAGATGCCGGTCACAATATGGTTGATGCACCTGTTTCAGGGGGTACTGCCGGTGCTCAAGCTGCGACCCTAACCTTTATGGTTGGTGGTGCAACTGAGGATTTACAACATATTCAACCCATCCTGCAAGCGATGGGCAAAAACATCACTCATTGTGGTGACAGCGGTAACGGTCAAGTCGCTAAAGTTGCTAATAATATGCTGCTGGGTATCTCCATGATCGGTGTCGCTGAGGCGATGGCCTTAGGTGTATCTCTGGGTATGGATGCCAAAACACTGGCCGGCATCATTAATACATCCAGCGGTCGCTGCTGGAGTTCTGAGATTAATAATCCTTATCCGGACGTTTTAGAGAACGTACCCGCCAGCCGCGGTTATAGTGGTGGTTTTGGTAGCGACTTAATGCTCAAAGATCTAGGCTTAGCCACTGAAGCAGCTCGTTTAGCTAAACAACCGGTGATGATGGGTGCCGCAGCACAACAGCTGTATCAAGCCTTTAGCTTACAAGGCAACGGTGGTTTAGACTTCTCAGCCATTATAAAAATGTACTTAAAGGAATAATCGCCATGCTCGATAATCATGCTCTAGTACTGACTGACGTGCGCAATCGCGTTGGCCACCTTACGCTCAACCGCGTCGCAGCCTTTAACGCCATTAATCTTGAAATGGTACGCACTATCCAAGCACAACTGGATCAATGGGCGACTGACGAGAATGTAGTTGCTGTGGTGTTACGCGCGAATGGCGACAAAGCGTTTTGTGCTGGCGGTGATATTCGTGAGTTATATAAAAATGCTCAAGAAGGTAACACCTTAAACGATACCTTCTTTAGTGAAGAATATGCATTAGACCAAGCCATTCATGCCTATCCCAAGCCATTTATCGCATTAGTCGATGGCTTAGCTTTGGGCGGTGGCATGGGTCTAATCCAAGGTGCAAGCTTTCGCATTGTCACTGAAAAAGCCCGCTTAGGTATGCCAGAAGTCAGTATTGGCTTTTTCCCCGATGTCGGCGGCAGCTACTTTTTATCACGCTTACTCGGCTCAACGGGCACCTATATGGGTGTGACCGGTAACCCAGTTGGTGCCGCCGATGCTCTGCAAATCGGTCTGGCTGACTGGTTCCTATACCACGAACAAATTTCCGAGCTGGATCGCTGCCTCGACAATATGCAGTGGGGTTCATCTTCACAAGAATCCATTCGTAGCTTATTGAACACCTTAGCCAGCAAGCATGCTACCGGTGCAACATTAACCACAGTACGTGCAGCCATTGACCAGCACTTTGCTCACTCATCGGTTGCTGCAATTATTGCCTCATTAGAAGGCGAAACAAACACCAATATCCACCCATGGCGCGATGATATCTTGGCCGCATTGAAAACGCGCTCGCCGTTAGCCATGGCTACGACTCTGGAAATGTTGCGTCGTGGCAAACAGCTGTCTTTAGCCGACTGCTTCCGTATGGAATACCACTTGGGTCAACAATGGTTTGTTAAAGGTGACTTCATGGAAGGCGTCCGTGCATTGATTATTGATAAAGATAAAAACCCACAATGGCAACCTGCAACCATCGACCTGCTTGATCAAACCAAAATCGATGACTTATTCGCAGGTTTTCAAGCGCAGTCTGCGTAAGCCAATGCCTGTATTAGAGGGACTTCACAATGAATGATATCGAACTATCCGAAGAACAACGCATGATCCGTGATATGGCACGGGACTTTTCTAAAACAGAATTAGCACCGAACGCGGAAAAGTGGGAAAAAGCAGGCTGGCTTGATGATGACATGCTCAAGCAAATGGGCGAACTGGGTTTTCTAGGTATGGTTGTTCCCGAAGAATGGGGCGGCTCATATATTGATTACACCTGTTATGCACTGGCCATCGAAGAAATTTCTGCCGGTTGTGCAGCAACCGGTGCCGTGATGAGTATTCATAACTCCGTCGGCTGCACTCCAATCCTCAACTGGGGTACTGAAGAACAAAAGAAACAATGGGTTCCGGATTTAGCGACAGGCAAAACCTTAGCCTGCTTCTGCTTAACTGAGCCACAAGCCGGTTCCGAAGCCAACAATTTACGCACTAAAGCCGTCGAAGATGGCGAGCACTGGGTGATTAATGGCAGTAAGCAATTTGTCAGTAATGCTAAACGTGCAGGCTTAGCCATTGTCTTTGCTGTGACTGATCCTGAACTGGGCAAAAAAGGCTTATCCGCATTTTTAGTCCCCACGAACACCCCAGGTTTTGAAGTGGAGCGCATGGAACAAAAAATGGGCCTGCGCGCCTCGGATACCTGCGCAGTCAGCCTGATCAATTGCCGCATTCCCAAAGAAAATATGCTGGGACCACGCGGTAAAGGTTTAGCCTTGGCGCTATCCGGTTTAGAAGGTGGGCGCTTGGGCATTGCCGCACAAGCGGTGGGCATCGCTCGCGCTGCATTTGAAGCTGCACTGATCTATTCCCGTGATCGCGTGCAGTTTGGCAAGCCGATTGCTGAACATCAAAGCATTGCCAATATGCTCGCCGATATGCACACACAGATTAATGCCGCACGTCATTTAGTGCTGTATGCCGCACGTTTACGTACTGCTGGCCTGCCCTGCTTATCAGAAGCGTCACAAGCCAAGCTATTTGCCTCAGAAATGGCTGAGCGCGTGTGCTCCAAGGCCATTCAGGTTCATGGTGGCTATGGCTATTTAGAAGATTATGCTGTGGAACGTCATTACCGCGATGCGCGTATCACGCAGATTTATGAAGGCACCAGTGAAGTGCAGCGCATGCTGATTGCGCGTCAACTGGCGAACTACCCTTTATAACTTAAGCAGCTTTTATCCCGCCCAATAAAAAACGGCTACCAATCACTTGGTAGCCGTTTTTTTGATGCTAATAGAGCAAATGAGTCAGGTAAAAACCTTACATCATACCGCCCATACCACCCATACCGCCCATATCAGGCATTGCAGGTGCGCTGTCATCTTTGATTTCAGCGATCATTGCTTCAGTTGTTACCATCAAGCCTGCGATTGACGCTGCTGCTTGTAGCGCTGAACGGGTTACTTTTGCTGGGTCTAAAATACCCATAGCAATCATATCGCCGTATTCGCCAGTTGCAGCGTTGTAACCGTAGTTACCTTCGCCTTGCTTAACTTTATCAACCACAACGCTTGGCTCATCACCTGCGTTAGCAACGATCTGACGCAGTGGCGCTTCAACTGCACGTCGCAGCAGAGCAATACCAACGTTCTGATCTTCGTTGTCGCCTTTAAGATCTGCAATCGCTAGCAGTGCACGTACCAGCGCAACACCACCGCCAGGTACAACGCCTTCTTCAACCGCTGCACGAGTTGCATGCAGAGCATCTTCAACGCGCGCTTTTTTCTCTTTCATTTCAACTTCAGTGGCTGCGCCAACTTTGATCACAGCAACACCGCCGGCTAATTTAGCCAGACGCTCTTGCAGCTTTTCTTTGTCGTAGTCTGAAGATGTGTCTTCAATTTGCTTACGGATCTGCAGCACACGTGCTTCGATATCCGCTTGCACACCTGAACCATCAATAATGGTGGTGTTGTCTTTATTCAAGATCACACGCTTAGCATTACCCAGGTGCTCTAAAGTTGTGGTGTCTAAGCTTAGGCCCACTTCTTCAGACACTACGGTACCGCCCGTTAAGATAGCAAGGTCTTGCAGCATGGCTTTACGACGATCGCCGAAACCAGGTGCTTTAACCGCAGCCACTTTAACGATACCGCGCATGTTGTTGACTACCAATGTTGCTAAGGCTTCGCCTTCAACATCTTCAGCAACGATCAGCAATGGACGACCGGCTTTCGCAACGGCTTCCAGTACGGGCAGTAATTCGCGGATATTAGAAATTTTCTTATCAACTAACAACAGCAATGGATCTTCTAGCTCAGCAACCATTGTGTCGGGTTTATTGATGAAATACGGAGACAAGTAACCGCGATCAAACTGCATGCCTTCAACCACAGACAGTTCGTTATCCAGGCCTGTACCTTCTTCAACAGTGATCACGCCTTCTTTACCGACTTTTTCCATTGCGTTAGCAATGATTTCACCGATTGAAGCATCAGCGTTGGCTGAGATGGTACCCACCTGAGCAATCGCTTTGTTATCAGTGCAAGGCTTAGCCAACAGTTTAATCTGCTCGACAATAGCGATGGTCGCTTTATCAATACCGCGTTTGAGATCCATTGGGTTCATGCCCGCTGCAACTGCTTTCAAGCCTTCGTTAACGATCGCTTGTGCAAGTACTGTTGCAGTGGTCGTACCGTCACCGGCTTCGTCGTTTGCTTTAGAAGCAACGTCTTTAACCAGCTGTGCGCCCATGTTTTCAAAACGGTCTTTGAGCTCAATTTCTTTAGCAACTGAAACGCCATCTTTAGTGATTGATGGTGCGCCGTAGCTTCTTTCTAAAATAACGTGACGGCCTTTCGGGCCTAATGTTGCTTTTACTGCGTCAGCTAATACGTTGACGCCAGCTAACATTTTTTTACGGCCTAAATCGCCGAATTTAACTTCTTTAGCAGCCATGAAATATGTTCCTCAATTCTGTGTCATTAACGCAAGGGGGTAAATTAAGCTTCAACAACAGCGAGAATTTCGCTTTCGCTCATTACCAGTAATTCTTCGCCATCAATTTTAATAGCGTTGCTACCAGAATAAGGACCAAAGACTACTTTATCGCCAACTTTTACTGCGATTGCTTGCACATTACCATTGTCTAAAACGCGACCTGTACCCACGGCAATAATTTCGCCTTGGTTTGGTTTTTCAGCCGCTGAACCGGGTAGCACAATGCCGCCTGCTGTTTTTGTTTCTTCTTCGCTGCGGCGAATTACCACACGGTCATGCAGAGGACGAAGCTTCATTGTCGATCTCTCCCAACGGGTTAGTTACATCAACCGATGATATTCATCGGCACGTTAATTAAATCCGGTAAAACCGGGGCGTGCTTAGCACGTATGCACAGCACGCAGAATTATCTGCATCAGCAGAATCTTTTGCTATTTGTTATATCTGGGCTGTGTGCAAACATTTCAAGTGTGTACTTGATATTTTTTTGCAGCAATGATGATTCAGTCAGTTAAGGGTCTTTACGCTCAAACTCACCTTCAATAATATTTGGCTGGCGAGGCTGTGAGGGACGCTCTTGCTCAGTGTAGGTGGTGCCTTGCGAATAAAACTGCTGTGAGCGCGTGGCGCCCTGCTGCATATGCACATTAACCCGCTTACCCAGCCAATGACGTGTCATGGGTAGCAAACACAGCAAGCCTAAAAAATCACTGATAAAACCTGGGATAAACAGCAACACACCACCGACTGCTAGCAGTAAACCATTGAGCATTGCACCGGTTGGCACTTCGCCTTGCGCCATACGCTGACGAACACTTAAAGCCGTCGTCAATCCAGCTAAACGAATACACAAAATACCCACTGCACCACTGCCCAGTACCAACAATAAAGTTGCCAATGCGCCAATACTGGAGCCCACTCGAATCAAAAGAAATAATTCAAGCAGCGGAAACACTAAAAACAATAAGAACAAACCACGCATGCGGCGCACCTTTACAAGTCTATATAGTTATTAAATGCACCCTAACACATACAATCTCAAGGGTGGATTGAGCAGATGATGTAACAAAATGCATCAAGCGTCTTCGGCACTTGCTGTGTTTTCTTCACTTACTACAGCCTTACGCCGATCAACACGCCACTGCCAGATAATCAAAATAACAGTCGGCACACCCAGCATGGCGCTGATCAAAAAGAATTGCTCATAACCATATTTATCTACCATCACGCCTGAATACCCACCAATTAAACGCGGCAACAGCAGCATAATAGAGCTGAGTAAGGCATATTGTGTAGCAGAAAACTTAAGATTAGTCAGACTGGATAGATAGGCCACAAAGGCAGCTGTGGCTAAGCCAGCACTGAAGTTGTCGCAGGAAATCGTCACGATCAACATATTAAGATCAGCGCCCATCCCAGCCAAAACCACAAACATCAGATTAGTCGCCGCTGAAGTGATACCACCAATCAAGAGAATCGGCATAATACCAAAGCGTACGATTAATAAACCACCCACTCCCGCCCCAGCCAAGGTCATAATCAAGCCAAAGACTTTACTCACCCCAGCAATCTGATCTTTACTGAAACCTTGGTCAATATAAAACACATTCGCCATCACGCCCATCACCGTATCCGACATGCGATAGGTCGCAACTAAACCCAGCAATAGCAGCGCTTGCCAACGGTAACGTACAACAAAATCACTGACCGGCGTCAACACCGGCGCAAGCCCTCTACGCCCCATCGAAGACAAGCAAAAAACGGTCAAAATGGTGTAGAGCAACGCACGTAAAAATGCGCGATCACTGTAAAACAAATCATCTAAACCACTGCTGCCTGCCACCAGCGACTGAAAGTCAGTTTGATAAAACTGCGTCATCATCGCCGGCACTGAGACCAATAGCACCATCAGCACCACAACAGAAATCAGTTGATGACTGAGCTTGTAACGCACTAGCGTTGTTTGCTCGTCTAGGGGCAGATCGGGTTCTTTCATCCACAAAGTGGTCAGCAACCCAGGCAGCATCAGCAACGCAAATAATAAGTAGGTACTGGCCCAAGCGGCATGGCGGTACTCAATACCAGTTGAACCAAACCACTCGGCAAAATACAAAGCGCCAGCCGTGGCTAAAAGTGCAGCAACGCGATAACCAGCCATATAACTGGCGGCTAATGCGGCTTGACGGCTGTTATCAAGAATTTCTAAGCGATAGGCATCCACGGCAATATCTTGTGTAGCAGAGGCAAAGGCGACTAGAACAGCCAGAGCAATCAGTACGGCCAAGTGGCTTTGCGGGTTACTTAAGGCCATTCCCGCCAGACCTATAGCAACCAGAATCTGGGAAAACACCAGCCATGAACGGCGGCGGCCTAAGCGCCCAAGAAAAGGCAGTCGCCACTGATCAAGCAGCGGTGACCAAACCCATTTAAAAGCATAGGCCAAACCAATCAAACTGGCATAGCCAATGGTTTCGCGAGCAACACCCGCTTCACGCAACCAGACGGATAGCGTCGAGAAGACCAGCATATAAGGTAAGCCGGCAGCAAAACCCAGTAGTAACAAGGCCAGTACAGCCGGATTAGAATAGGCTTTTAGGGCAGTACGCCAACTATTTGTGGACATGATTTTCGATTTTCATTGGCAAAGGCGTACTCTACTCGTTGGCAGCACCAGGCTGCCACTGATAATTGGCTAATTTTACACGATCTTGGTCAACGAAGATGCCTTCTGATCGTAAGCGGTGGCGCTGTTCGTCTCCAGCTCGACTATTGCTGGGTAAACTCAAGCGTCCATTGGCTGCAACAACACGGTGCCACGGTAATTGCGTGTCATTGGGCAGCTGTTTTAATATTCGTCCAACAGCGCGGGCGGCACCTGGATAACCAGCCATCTGAGCCAGCTGTCCATAAGTGGCTAAATGCCCATAGGGTATTTTTGACAGCAGAATATACAAAACGCTCCGCATCGAGTGTTTATTTTCTAGATCCATAACGGAACCCTATTTTAAGCTATGTGTCTGTTCTGATATGGCGCTAAACTGCGCGCGCTAAATTCTATCTTTTTCTTTTACTTTCGAGTTTGTCATGATGCGTCATTTGGCTGTGTGTTGTGCGTTTATAACTTTAACATTTTCTCTGTGTGCCCAAGCCGACACGGTTTGGCTAGAAAACGGTGATCGATTAACAGGGCGTATCGTACTCTTAGATAGCGGTAAACTGATGTTAGAGACTGATTATGCAGGCTCAATCACGCTCAGTATAAAAAAAATATCCACTCTGGAAACTGACCATCCTCTGCTGGTTAAGCTGGATACTTTTACAACTGTATCAGCGAAGGCTTTGCGTGCGGGGCCTGACGGCAGTGTCAAATTGGTTAATGGTGGTGAGCCACAAATAATCGCACTGGCGGATATCGAACAATTAATGATGCCCAAGCCCGTGATTAAAGATTTGCGCTGGAAAGGTAATATTAGTTTCTCGGCTGATTATAAAAAGAAAGAAAATGACAGTGAAGACTATAATTTGGATGTCAGCACGGAACTGCGTCATGGTTTATGGCGGCATGCAGTGGACACTGAGTACGATTACGAGACAAAAAACAGTGCAAAGAAAACGGAGCGTTTCGATGCAACCTATGGATTGGACCGTTTTATTACTGAACAGTGGTTCTGGAAAAATAAAGCTAAGTATGTAAACGATCAACTCGAAGAGTTAACACGGCAGAAAACGCTTGGTACAGGGCCCGGTTATCAGTTTTGGGATAATGAGTTGGGTGCCTTAGCTTTATCGAGTCTGATTAATCATAATAAATTCCAGTTTGATTCAGGTAAAAAACAGAGCTTTAACTCAAGTACATTATCGTGGAATTATAATCGCTATCTCAGCGGTAAGAGCTTTGAGATCTATACTAAGGGTGATGTCGGTGTGCCCTTTATTAGCGATGTTGACTATGTTTTAGACAGTGAGGCTGGCATGCGTTACAAGCTCAATAGCTGGGCTGCATTAACCTTAAAAGCAGAATGGAATAGAGTATCGAGTCAGTATGGCGACTTAAATGATCGTCGCTATTTGATTGGTGTTGGGGTGGGTTGGTAAGCATTATTTTGCGCCTTCCCTAGCGCGAATGACGTTTTTCCGCAACGGGCCTCCCTGGCCCAATTGGGGTGCTTTGATCTTTAGAGACGCAAGCCACCGTCAACCTCAAGAATGCGGCCATTGTAATAGTCGTTTTCAAAGATAAAGGCCACAGAGTGGGCAATTTCTTCAGGCTTACCTAAACGCTGCATTGGAATTGTCGCCGCCATTTTTGCCAAAGCTTCAGGCTTCATGCTTAGAGTCATTTCAGTTTCAACAAAGCCCGGTGCTATAGCTGCTACACGAATACCAAAACGTGCCAGTTCTTTAGCCCAAACCACTGTATCAGCAGCAACGCCTGCTTTAGCAGCCGAATAGTTAACCTGCCCCATATTACCAGCGCGTGAAATCGAAGAAATATTAACAATCGCGCCTTGGTTTTTCAGCTCAATCATTTTTGCTGCGACTTCACGAGTACATAAGAAAACACCCGTCAAGTTGACATCGATCACAGCCTGCCAATTAGCCAAGCTCATCTTGCTCATTTCACCGTCTTTAACACGCAGAGTTAAGCCATCACGCAGAATACCCGCATTATTGACCAAGCCGTGAATCGCACCAAAATCGCTCGCTACCTGCGCAACCATGTGCGTGACTTGCTCTTCATTGGCCACATTGCACATATAAGAACGCGCCTGCACACCTAGACTTTCACAGGCACTCACCGCGGCATCCAGTTTTTCTTGATCAAGATCGACCAAAGCTAACTGCGCACCTTTTGCAGCCAAGTACTCAGCCATTGCACGACCCAGCCCCTGAGCACCGCCGGTAATAATAATAACTTTATCTTTTAACTGCATTCTTACTCTCGCTTATTTTAATCAATCAGTTTATACAGTGCACGCATGCCAATACTCGACATTTACAGTCAACCATAAGCAACCCAACAGCTACTTTAAGCGACCCAATCCACTTACGTAGGCTGCGCTTGTTGCTTACAATACAACGAAACGACTCAATCAGAACCCCTCAATAGTGATTTATCTACTCCAAGCACCCACCTAAGGCTTGGTTTTGTTAAACTGAAAATTAAAATGACTTATAAAGGATTGAGTATGGCAACTGTATTGCGCACTGTATTAGCACAATTGAATATGCGTGTTGGCGATATTGACGGCAACCTGCAACGCATTCTCGATTCTAGTGTTCACGCACTGCATCATCAGCAAGCGGATCTGATTGTTTTCCCAGAATTATCTTTATGTGGCTATAACGCACAAGATTTACTGCTGCGCGACAGCATGCAAGTGCGTATTGAACGAGCATTAGAGCGCCTAAGCACTGCCCTACCCCACAACCTGCACGTCTTAGTGGGTTACCCATGGATTGAGCACGGCACGCGTTATAACTGCTGTGCGCATTTTTATCAGGGTCAGATTCAAGCCGTTTATAAAAAACAATTTTTACCCAGCGATCCGACTGCCTTTGGTCAACGTTATTTCAGCCCTGGCAGCGAACCGCTGTGCATTCATATCAATGAAACAAAAATAGCCATTGGCATCGGTGAAGATATTTGGACAGCAGCCTTTATTGAACAAGCCTGCACTGCCAAAGCAGATATGATCGTCAGCCTGAACGCTTCAACCTTCCACCTTAATAAACAAGCTGAGCGCGAATTAGTGCTTAGCAATTACGCCCAACATGCACAAATGCCTATTCTGTATGCCAGCCAAGTGGGCGCGCAGGATGATTTGATTTTTGATGGCGGCAGTTGCGCTATAAATGCCCAAGGTAATCTACGTCAGCGCGCACCGGCTTTTACAGAAGAACTCTGCGCAGTGGAACTGCAATTTACCCATTCTGATAGCCATATTGAACGCTCAACCATTGAACCATTACTGAGCGAAGAAGCCAGCATCTACCAAGCGCTGATGATGAGTTTGCGTAACTATGCTGAGCAAAATGGTTTTAAGGGCGTACTACTGGGTTTATCCGGTGGTATTGATTCTGCCTTAGTCTTGGCCATTGCTGCAGATGCCTTAGGTGCGGACAAGGTGCAAGCGGTGATGATGCCCTATCACTACACTGCGCAAATCAGCCAAGACGATGCTGCTGAGCAAGCACGTACAATGGGTGTCGACTATAAGACACTGGCCATCGCACCGATGGTTGAGGCGTTTACCCTCACCCTAGCTCCTGTCTTTGCTGAGATGCCCGCCACAAGCGTCCATGACACCACAGAAGAAAACCTGCAAGCGCGCTGCCGCGGCAATCTACTGATGGCGTTATCCAATAAAAATGGCTATTTAGTGCTGACCACCAGCAACAAAAGTGAAACAGCTATCGGATACTCGACACTCTATGGCGATATGGCGGGCGGTTTTGCGTTGCTTAAAGATGTTTCCAAACTGATGGTCTACCGTTTGGCTCGCTACCGTAATAGCCTCAGCAAGGTGATTCCAGAGCGCGTGATAACCCGCGCGCCTTCAGCTGAACTCGCGCCGGATCAGAAAGATGCAGACAGTCTGCCGCCCTATGAGATTCTTGATGAAGTGCTACGTTTATATGTCGAAGAAGATCAATCAGCACAAGCGATTATCGCGCAAGGTTTTGACCAAGATATGGTCATGCGGATTTTACGCTTAGTGGATCTGAACGAATATAAACGCCGACAAGCCGCACTAGGCCCACGTATCAGCAAGCGTAGTTTTGGCAGTGACCGTCGTTACCCAGTGACCAATCACTGGCAACGCGGCGACTAAAATAGTAATAAAAAAGCCCCGACACTATGATCTAGCGTCGGGGCTTTTTATTAAGTTTGCAGCAGCTTTCTGATTAAAACAGCACTGCCTAGGACTTAAAGAGTCACTAAGTTATCGCGATGAATCAATTCAGCTTCTGCCATATAACCCAGCGTCGCAACAATACTCTCTGAGCACAGGCCAATAATTTTAGTCGCTTCCGCTGAGCTGTAATTACTTAAGCCTCGCGCCACTTCAACGCCTTTCTGGTCAACACAGACCACCATCTCACCGCGCAAGAAATTTCCTTGCACAGCCGTCACTCCGACTGATAACAAACTCTTATGATCCTCAGCTAAGGCTTTAACTGCACCAGCATCTAAGGTCAATGTACCGCGAGTTTGTAAGTGCCCCGCCAGCCATTGCTTGCGCGCACCATCACGGCACTGCTCAGGGGTCAGCAAGGTACCGAGACGCTCACCGGCATGCAATCGATCTAAGACATGCTCAATACGACCACCGACAATCACGCTATAGGCACCGGAACGCGCCGCTAAACGTGCAGCACGCAATTTTGTTTGCATACCGCCACGCCCTAACGCTCCGGCACTACCACCGGCCATCGCATCGAGACTTGGATCATCGGCACGGGCTTCGTAAATCACCTGTGCATCAGGATTCTTACTGGGGTCAGCATCGTACATACCGTCACGATCCGTCAGAATCACTAATAAATCCGCCTCAACAAGATTAGCCACCAACGCCGCCAAGGTATCGTTATCACCAAAGCGAATCTCATCCGTGGCGACTGTATCGTTCTCATTGATCACTGGGATCACACCCAGCTCCAACAAAGTCCGTAACGTACTGCGCGCATTCAGGTAACGCTTACGATCGGATAGATCATCATGGGTTAACAGAATCTGTGCCGTACGCTCATTGTGCTCAGCAAAACTGCTTTCCCACGCTTTAACCAAACTCATTTGGCCCACCGCAGCAGCAGCTTGCAGCTCATGAATCGCACTGGGACGTTCAAGCCAACCTAGACGACTCATACCTGCAGCAACAGCACCTGAAGACACTAAGACCAAATCAATGCCTTGCCGGCGCAGCGCTACCATTTGCTGCACCCAAATCGCCATAGCATTGCGGTCTAAACCGCGGCCATCAGCAGTCAATAAAGCACTGCCAATTTTCACTACCCAGCGCTGAGCGCCCGTCACTTTTTCACGCATAACACACAATCCTGTTGAATTTTTACACTCAGCACGCGCATGAGCAACACGCTGAGTCCACCCATCCGTTAATGATTAACGTAGATAATCTCTGCGCCGTCCTCATCATCTTCTTCGTCATCGTCTTCGTCAAAGTCGTCTTCAACATCTGCAGCCGCTTTAACACCGGCGCGACGCAAGGCACGCTGATCATCCAGCTCTTGCAGACGTGCACGGCCTTCATCTTCGATGCGCTGATCTAAATCGATCAAGTACTCAGCGTATTCTTTATCTTCGCCGATACGCAGATCACGCTCTTCCAGATAACGCATCATGGCTTGCGCCAACTCTTTGGTGCCTTCACCATCCAGCGCTGAAATCATAAACACTGGGCCTGTCCAACCCAACTGCTTAATCACAGCTTGCTTGCGCTCTTCACGCTCATCATCAAGCAACTGATCCACTTTATTCAACACCAACCAGCGATCACGCTCAGCCAATGAAGGACTAAACTCTTCAATTTCGTTAGCAATGACTTGCGCGTCTTGCGCAGGGTCAGTGTTATCGATCGGTGCTAAGTCAACAATATGCAATAACAAGCGCGTACGGGTTAAGTGCTTGAGGAAACGAATACCTAAACCGGCACCTTGTGCGGCACCTTCAATCACGCCTGGAATATCAGCAATCACAAAGCTTTTATAACGACCGATACTCACAACACCCAGGTTTGGCACCAAGGTGGTAAACGGATAATCCGCTACTTTAGGCTTGGCTGCTGACACTGAACGAATAAAACTACTCTTACCGGCGTTAGGCAAACCTAATAAGCCGACATCCGCCAGCACTTTCATTTCCAGCTTCAGATTACGCAATTCACCCGGCTTACCATCACTGGTTTGGCGCGGTGCTCGGTTCGTACTGGATTTAAAACGAGTGTTACCCAAACCATGCCAACCACCCTGTACCACCAAGATGCGTTGACCTTCTTCAGTCAAGTCACCAATGATTTCTTGGGTATCAGCATCAATAATCGTCGTACCTACCGGTACTTTTAAAATGGTATCTTCGCCACCGGCGCCGGTACAGTCAGCACCGCGACCATTACCACCACGCTGCGCATTAAAGCGGCGGGTATAGCGGTAGTCGACCAGGGTATTGAGGTTAACGTCAGCTTCCATATAAATAGAGCCACCGTCACCACCATCACCACCGTTTGGACCACCAAACTCAATAAACTTTTCACGACGGAAACTCATGCAACCATTACCGCCATCACCCGCTTTTACAACAATCGATACTTCGTCGACGAACTTCATTAAAATGTGCCTCCTGCGAGCCCGCAGGCTGATAAATATAAACGCAGGATACAACAAGCACGGATAGTCCGTCTTTACTGCCTGCACAAACAAAAAAGCCCCGTCATATGACAGGGCTTTTCCGTGTAAAGCTACTTAGGCTGAAACGACGCTAACGTAGCGACGTCCAAAAGCACCTTTAACTTCAAATTTCAACACGCCTGCTTCTTTAGCAAACAAGGTGTGATCTTTGCCCATGCCCACATTAGGACCCGGGTGGAATTCTGTACCGCGCTGACGCACGATAATATTTCCTGCTTTAACCGTTTGGCCGCCGTACATCTTAACGCCTAAGCGTTTAGCTTCCGAATCGCGACCGTTACGAGTACTACCACCAGCTTTTTTCGTTGCCATGAGATCAACACTCCATGAATCAGTTTAGGGGTTCAGTCAATTAAGCCTGAATACCAGTGATTTTAACTTCAGTGTACCACTGACGGTGGCCCTGACGTGTCATGCTGTGCTTACGACGACGGAACTTGATAATGGTGATTTTATCGTGACGACCTTGGTCAATCACTTCAGCTGTCACTTTAGCACCTTCAACAACTGGCGCACCGATTTTCACATCTTCGCCGTTGCCGATTAAAAGAACGCGGTCAAACGAAATAGCTTCGCCGACGGGTACGTCCAATTTTTCAATCTTCAAATATTCGCCTTCGGCGACTTTGTATTGCTTACCGCCAGTTACAATTACTGCGTACATCACATTTCTCCGTTATTCCTGCTCACCCAACGCTTTATAATAATCAGTATCGGTTGGCATGGCTGCTGTGTATTGGATTAAGACACACTGCAATTGCGTAAGGCAGGGAGTTGCCCAAGTAAAGTTCAGGAGCGCGAATTGTACGCACAGATGAATAGAGACGCAAGCACTCTATGCACTCGCCTTGACAGATAGGTGCACGACTCATAGCATGCTGCACAACCTTATTAGAGCAGGCAAAGTCATGCAACCACAGGCTTTTTACCAAATCGTCGCTGAAGATTTCGCGGCAGTCGACAGCATCATTAAACAACAGCTGTCATCGCGGATTCCCTTGGTAGAAAAAATCGGCGATTATATTATCTCCGCTGGCGGTAAACGTCTGCGCCCACTCCTAGTTTTACTGGCCGGTAATGCAGTCGGCAAGCAAGATGATGACTTACGTTTGCTGGCGGGTGTGATTGAATTTTTACACACCTCAACCTTATTGCATGATGATGTTGTCGATAAATCCGACCTGCGCCGCGGCCGCTCAACTGCCAATGCTAAGTGGGGTAATGCACCGAGTGTTTTAGTGGGCGACTTTTTATATGCACGCTCATTTGAAATGATGGTGCGTCTAGGCTCATTGCCGGTGATGGATATTATTTCACAAGCCACGCGCGTGATTGCCGAAGGCGAAGTTCTGCAGCTGACTAAAGTACGTGATGCCAGCACGACAGAAGCAACCTATATGGAAGTGATTCGCGGTAAAACAGCCATGCTGTTTGAAGCTTCAACCCACAGTGCTGCGGTGTTAGCCGGCGCGCCAGCTGATCAAATCGAAGCGCTGCGTACCTATGGCGATAACTTAGGTATTGCTTTCCAGCTGGTCGATGATCTCTTGGACTACCGCGGTGACGCTGAAACACTGGGTAAAAACGTCGGTGATGACTTAGCTGAAGGCAAACCGACTCTGCCCTTGATTGCGACCATGCGCGACGGCACACCAGAGCAAGCTACCTTAGTGCGTAAAGCCATTCAAAAAGGTGGCATTGAAGATCTAGCGGCGATCAGTGAAGCCGTTGAAGCTTCAGGCGCTCTGGACTACACCGCAAAACTCGCTCAAGAATACGCTGACCGCGCCATTAAATGTCTGGATACAATCCCCGCATCAGGCTACCGCGATGCATTAATTGAACTGGCTCAATTCTCTGTGGCCCGCACTCAGTAAGTCGTTTTTTATAAATTGTGCTCATGCGCGCTGTTCTAGCGCGCATTGCTGATACCCTTGCGCTAACTCATTAAATCGTGTCATTCAGCTCTGTATAATTACATACAAAGTGTGGCATATTGCCGCATAGCATTTAATGTATTTAATTTTAACGCCAGGAAATAAAATATGAGCATTATTAAAGAGTTCAAAACGTTCGCGGTCAAAGGCAACGTTGTTGATATGGCTGTAGGTATTATCATTGGTGCGGCGTTTGGTAAAATCGTCAGTTCATTTGTGGGTGATATCATCATGCCGCCACTGGGCGTTTTGATTGGTGGTGTTGATTTCAGCGATCTAGCTGTGACGTTAAAAGCTGCCGAAGGTGACTTACCAGCAGTGATGCTGGCCTACGGAAAATTCATTCAAAGTATTATTGACTTTGTAATCGTAGCTTTCGCTATTTTTATGGGTGTAAAAGTCATCAACCGTCTCAAGCGTGAAGAAGAGATCGCCGAAGAAGTGCCAGCCGCTCCCGCAGAGCTGCCAGCACCGAGCAACGAGGAAGTCCTGCTCAGCGAAATCCGCGATCTACTCCAGCAACAAAATAAAAGCTAACTCCCCTGTCAGGTAGCAACTACAAAAGCCTGTACAATAAACAGTAAAACGACCCATGCTTAAACTCATGGGTCGTTTTTATTTAGTTATCTGTCACGGTAAAAGCCTGTTTCGCCAGTACCACTCCCTGACCTGAGCCGCGTAAAATATAGCGCACTTGATACTCTCCGGCTTTCGACGGCGCTTTAAGTTGATCAGGCTCGTCCTCTTCTGAGCTTCGTGTATAGAAGTAGGTCAGCTCACCACCAATGCGCTTATGGTCAGCTGGGACAATGTCCACATAGTCATCATGATTAGCAGGACCTGACCACTCAACCGGAATCATTGAGTCGGCTTGCACACTAGCCGGAACAGAGACACTGCCGTCCGGCTTGCTCACTGTAAACGCTTGTTTAGTCAGCACACTCCCAGCACCCGAGCCACGCAAGATATAACGCACCTGGTACTCCCCAGCTTTGGCGGGTGCTTTGAGCTGATCAGGCTCACCCTCTTCTGAGTTGCGTGTATAGAAATAGGTCAACTCACCGCCAATGCGTTTATGATCAATAGGGACAATGTCCACATAGTCATCATGGTTAGCTGGGCCGACCCACTCAACTTGCATGACCGAACCCGCTGGCACGCTCTCAGGCACGCTAACGCTACCCTCAGCGGCAACTACGGTAAAGGTCTGTTGAGTCAAGATACTCGCAGCACCGGCGCCGCGTAAGATATAGCGCACACGGTACTCACCGGCTTTAGTGGGTGCTTTCAGCTGATCGGGATCGCCTTCTTCTGAGTTACGTGTATAGAAATAGGTCAACTCGCCGCCAATGCGTTTATGATCAATAGGGACAATATCCACATAGTCATCATGGTTAGCAGGGCCTGTCCAAATCACTTGAATACTAGAGCCTGCCTGCACGCTTTCAGGCACGCTAACACTGCCTTCAGCGGCGACTACGGTAAAGGGCTGCTTAACCAGCACCCGATCAGCACCCGAGCCACGTAAGATATAACGCACTTGGTACTCGCCGGCTTTAGTGGGTGCTTTCAGTTCATGCGACTCGCCATCTTCGGAGTCTTTTGTATAAAAGAACGTCAACTCGCCACCTATACGTTTGTGCTCTGCGGGAACGATATCAACATAGTCACGCTCACCGGCCGGCCCTGTCCAAAAGATCGGCATCGCAGCACCCGCTTCGACCTGTTCGGGTGCAGAGACTGAGGCTGCAGCTTCAGTGACTGTAATGGCGATACTCTCTAGAACACGCTTTTGCTCCTCACCGTTTAGTACGTAACGAATGTTATAGACACCAGGCTGAGTCGGCGCGCGCAGCTCAATCTCCGGCTCAGTCTTAGCATTGGTATACGCATAGGTCAGCTCACCGCTGGCTTTCTTAACTCCATCTGCCACTAAGTCGACATAATCACGCTCATTCGCAGGTCCCTTCCATTGGATAGGAATCATGCCGCCTGCCTGCACAGTATCGGGCGCAACTAAGGCCACATCGCTGTCCGTGACTTCAACTGCAGCCTCGGCTAAGACATGACGCTGATTATCACTACCGCGCCAGATATAACGCACGGAATAGGTACCCGGTTTGCCGGCTGCTCGTACAGTGAGTGGCGAACCGTCTTTGGTGTAGGTAAAGGTCAGCTCATCGTAGGTTTTTTTATAATTCTGCGGGACGAGATCAATATAGTCATTTTCTGCATTGGGCCCGGTCCACTTGACGTTAATATCGCCACCTATAGTGACACTCTCATCTGGATCTAAGCTGGCCTCAGGCAAAACGAAAGGCTCAGGCTCTTTGGGCGTATCTTTTTTAGTTGGCCGCACTACAGTATTGAACAATGCATCACGTAATTCGTCGGCATTCGCCGCAGACACATAGCTCCCACCGGTATTTTCAGCCAAGCAGGCCACTTGTTTACCTTCAGCATCGGTCAAGTCAAAGCCAACCACATGCGCGGTAAAATCTATGCCGTTTTTAGCCAGCTCAGCCCCCACAGCGCAAGGATCCGCTTGGCAGTTTTCTAAGCCATCAGTGATTAAAATTACAGTGGCTTTATCTTCGGTATAACGCATTTCTTCAGCCGCTTTTAACACTGAAGCAGTGAGCGGGGTTTTACCCAGAAACTTCATCTTCGCTGCGGCTTGGCTAATCGCAGGCCCGGTTCCTGTAGCTGGTTTTACAATCACTTCAATATCGTTACAGTTACCACGCTCACGATGACCATAGGCAATTAAACCCAACTCCATATCGGCTGGCACACCTTCTAATACGGTGGCTAATGCTTCACGGGCAATTTGCAGTTTAGGTTTGCCATTAATTTGCCCCCACATTGATCCTGAAGCATCCAGCACGATCATGGTTTGCTCGGCAGCTATACTTGCGCCCGCTGTGGCGGTCACTAGCCCAGCCAGTACAAAAGAATAGAGCGGTTTCATATCAGCACCTCACTCAACAGTATGTGTCAGTTAACACCTGATCCATTAGAGGCATAAAGCTGCAGTCTCGCTTAATCCACTGCGTATGCGTTGATCTAAAGCGTTAGTGTCCACATCAAACTTGTCAGCAAAACCACCGACAATAGACGTATGCATGCGTAGTGACTGAGCGAACGTCAAACAACCTTTGGGAGTATTATCGCGTTCGATTTTTGCATTATCATCTAGGGTGAAATACACATTGGCATAATTCACAAACGCATCGACATAACAGGCCTCATAGGCTTGTCGCGCTTGATTATTTTTATCTTTTTTGGCCATGACCATGCCAACTGCGGTACCGACCACGCGAGCACACTCATTCAGCGGTAGCTTGCCCTGACTGCTGGTGGCCCAAGCTTCTTTAAAGTGTTCCTGATAAAGCTTAGGCAGTCCTGGTTGACTACCGTTGCCAGACTCACCACAGCCTGTTATTACAAAGCTTATAAGTGCTATCAGTAGGATATTATTTTTCATCAGAGTCACCTTTGTTTTAGATATTATTTTTTATTATCAAAAAACACAAAGCGTAATTATTTATAAAGTGGTGCTATCTGATCCATCAGGCCCGAGACTGCAGGCAAGTCAGGTTGTGCATTTTGTATTTTTTTCACATTGCGCAAATAACCTTTTTCCATCCCCGCTAATAAGTCTTTTTTAAACTGTTTGCTATAGTCTGGATTGTTATTGATCCGCGCCTCAGCTTCTTGGTAATGACGCTTAATAAACTCTAAACTTGAGCCTTCTTTTGCAATAAAATAGGCATTCATGACGCGGTCACCGACATCCGCCCATTGCTCTAGGTTACGAAAATGATACTTCTGTGCAATGTTGCTCAAGCCCTGGTAATGCAGTGAATCTTTAGCCAACAAGTCAACACTTGAGACTAAGGGCCGATCGCGATCGATACCTTTTTGTTTAAGCGGGTTCTCCTCAGCAAAGGTTTGCGCCTCAGCAAAAGAAGCAATGTAGTTTTCCACCTGTGCCGAACTCAGTGGTGTGGCTGCTACAGCGGCAGACATCAGGAAAGCAGCTACAGCAAACACCAGCCCATCTAAAAATCTACGCATGATCATCTCCAATTATCTAGGGTCTGTAGCCTTGTGTAAGTTTATCGCGCAACTCAATAACGTAAGCGTCTTTCGAGGTAGCGCAGGTCTTCACGAGCACGTTGTAACTGTCGATCGATATCACGTAACTCTTGACGTAAATAGCGATGTTTATCTCTATCCTCTTCTTTCCTCAATGCCTGCTCAAGTTGGTTTGATTCTGTATTGAGTTTTTCTATATGCTGCTCAACGTCATAAATTTGCTTACCTTGTTCATAAGCCAGCAGAAAACGGTGCTCTAAATGAGCAGGACAGGCGTTACGGTATGCTCGCCCCAAGCGCCCTTCTTGAATAGCATTGTCTGGCGTGCAATAAAGCAAAATACCTTGATCACGGCCTTTAAAATAAAGTCTCTGGTCCGGTGTAACGCCGACTTTGGCACAGGCTTGACGATGATCTTCGATGCGCGTGAGTGGCTCACCATTACGCCCATCGCGAAAGCCTTGATCTTGCCAATTCGCCGTTAAACACTCTTGCTCACTCATACTTGCGCAACTACTGAGTAGCAGCGCGGCTATAACTAGGCCGATGATTTTTGCCACTTTTTGAGTGTGCAAAAGGACAGGTAAAAAAGAATAGACTCTTCGCATTATTGCACTCCATCGAAATAAGTTACCCTGCGGGCTAAATATCCATACTGGCCCATTTTACCTAACAATCACTTCACACCATACTCTCTACTTAGCATGAGCTGTGCTGACCGGTCTGTAGCTCATAGACACCGGCTGACACAGCTCTACTTAACCTATCACTCGGGCGCCTCACTCGTATTAGGTTTCGCAGGTTCAACCCATGTTTGCGCTTTACCTTTAAGCGCAACAAACTTGTCAGATACTTTATCTAAACGTGCTTCCCACTCAGGGTTTGGCGTTTGATCCTGAATCGTCTTGAAGTAGGCCTGCAACAAACAAGCAATCGCAAACGGCTCAATCACTGCAACTTTGACAGCCCAAGCAAAGAGTAAGGCAAAGAGCATTCCGCCAGCAGACCAAGCACCGGGCATGATATAAACGATGGCCGCTGCAGGTACCAGCATAATCAGAAAAACGACAAAGGATAAACCGTAGGTAAACAGCGTCAACCACGCCGCATTTTTGAGCATCACCTTGGCATTCTGTCCATATAAAACCAGCGCTGTGCGTGATGCCAACCATGGGTTATCACTGTTGGTGCGAATAATATAAGCAAGAATCACTTCATCAATTAAGCCCACTGCAATACGCAAGAACGCTTTAACCACGCCCATCAACTGCTGCGTTCCCGGAATCGGTAAAAAACTTGCAACACCTTGCACTAAACCGGTAATTGCACCGATCACACCCTTAATCAGCATATCCATGGCAAATAGCGTATTGGTTTGCGCAAAACGCTGTTTAACAATTTGACTGGCATAGGAAATTTGCGAGCGACCTTCTGGCAACTCTTCCCCATCGATTAAGCGTATTAACACAGCAATATGACCGGCCTTAACCGTATAAAGGAGGTATTCACGGGCAAAGAACAACACAGCACCAACAACACCAAACCCAGCAATACCACCCCAGATGGCTGCCATTGTTCGAAAACTCTCATCACCAAAGCCGCCAATGCCATACCCCACACCCGCGCCGACACCCGTCATTAAAATATAGGCCAAGGTAATGCCAAAATACACGGCACAACGCAGCAAGATAAAAGGCATAGTGCGAACAAGTAAACTGATCGATTTCTTTAGGCTAAAATCCCACATAATTGCCTCCTTATTAGGCAATGCAACGACATCTCTTGTGTCGTCTGCATTTACATAGAGTGTGCATCACCTAGGCTATCGATTTTATCTGTTGCGGGAGCCGTCTAAATAGACGGGATAACTCTTGCGCTAGGCTGTTTAGCCGATACTGAAGCCAAGCAACACCTCAAAAGCACTCACTTATGCCTGACTTGTATTTGCACGGAAAGCTTTGCCCAATACGGGCGCAAGGGTCTTAAAAGGTTGTGGCTGGAAGCGTTAACAGCAAAGCGACTAAATCGGCTTGTCGGTTTGTTTGTGTTTTTTGAAAAATATTGCGTTTATGAAAAGCCACTGTCGTCATCGACACACTGAATGTTTGGGCGATTTCTTCCGAGCGCATACCTTGAGCAAAGGCCCAAGCAACACGGCTTTCCATCGGTGTCAGTTGGAACAAGGCTTCAAGCGCCTTAAAGGGCACCAACTGATGATGACCACTATGACTAAAAAACAGCGCAACAACCGGCTCATCGCTGTACAGCGATGTTGCACTTAAAGCACAAATGGTGAGCAACACATCGCGCTGCCCTTGATGACAAGCTAAGGATAGAAAATCAATATAATCGCCACCTTGTTTAGCCGCTAAGATCGCTTGGCGAATCGCAGCATGCTGCCAGACTGTGTGTTGATCATGCTGCTTTACCATTGCGGTAATGTCTGGGCACAGCGCTTGACTGATAACGGTCTTAGCGGTGTTATTCATCAATAACGTGTGTGCATTTTCATCCAGTAAAACAATGCCTGAATTGACAAAATCTAAGGTTTTTGAAATACGCTGGAAGATTTTACTGGCACTGCTGCCTGACTCTAACGCTGGCGTATCGGCGTCTACTGCTTGGCTTTTCAATTGTGTTTGTAGACGCTGTACTTGGCGTAAACGCGCATCAATGGTCGCCAACATCAGGTCAAAATTGATCGGTTTAACTAAATAGTCATCCGCGCCCGCATGCTTACCGCTGATAATTTGCCCAACTTGGTCTTGTGCACTCAGAAAAATAAACGGCACATCAGCCAGCTCAGGGTGACAGGTGCGGATACGTTGTAATAGCTGATACCCATCCATACGCGGCATGGCAATATCACACAAAATCAAATCCGGTCGTGTCTGCTGTAAAATCATTAGAGCGTCTTCACCATCACCTGCCTCAAGCACCTGATAGCCAGCATCCTGCATTTCTTCAACAAGAATTTCTCGCAGGTCCACTTCATCCTCAACACAGAGAATGACGGTTTCCATGGGTAATTTTGAGCTTTTCATCGCGTTAAATCCATTACCCGCTAAAAAAACGCGGCATATATAAAGTAAAGACTGAGCCTATATTTTCTTGCGAGCTGACGGTCACTTGACCTCTTTGCAACTCAGCCAATTCAGCAGCGACATACAGTCCGATACCGGTACCCGCCACATCAGCAACTGAATTTGCACGATAGTAGCGCTGAAAAATATGCATAAGATCTTTATCGGCAATGCCACGACCTTGATCCTTGATCTGACAACACACCCACTGCTCACGCTGATAAATATCTACAGTAATGACTCGATCAGCCGGTGAGTACTTATCTGCATTAGATAACAAATTGACAATAATTTCATTCACCAGCACCGGATCAAAAATCGCTTGCAGATCTTTATTATCCTCAACAGTGAAGATCACTTGGCGGCAGGGGTGTAAAAAAACATGCCGATCAATAAGCTCTTTAACTAAATCAGCTAAAGAGAATCGTTGTAACTGGATATCGACTTGCTCTAAAAAACGATCCGCTCTTAAGATACTTTCAATCAAATGGGTTAAACGTTCGGTCGCCGTTTTCACTTTGCTGGCTCGCTCAACCACTTGCGCTGGAGTCATACGTTCTGCAGCACGAATTAAACGCTGCATACTGGCATCAATAATCGCTAAAGGCGTACGAAACTGATGGGAGACCATCGCCCCAAAACTGCGGTACAGTTCACTGATTTTACGCTCATGCTCTAGCTGCTTTTGCAGTTCAACTTGCTGCTGCTTAATACGCTCATTTTGTCGACTGCGCTGCAGCGCGATTAAAAACTGTATAGAAACAAATAGACTGCATAAGAAAATCGCAACCACGATAAACAGTATGGTTAAGACGGCGTTGCGGTTCATATCCACACCCGCGCCCAGTTCTTCCCATTGTGCGGTCATTGCCCGTCCTGAAGCCTTCAGCATAAAGGCACTGAACTCACTGAGCCTTTGCTGCAAAGTCTTTAATTGCTCTGCGCTTAAAGGATCGACAGTCAGTAGATGCTCAATCTGATGCAAGCGTTCTGTATGTAACTTAAGTTCAGCGAATAACCCCACTTGATCTAAAAACCGTGCTTGCGGACCGTCATGCAGCAAGTTTAAGCGGCTTAACAGCATCTGATAACGAAATTCAAGGTCGACATCCGCATTAACATCCAGTGCTCTTTTTTGTAGCACATCGGTTAAGCGCAAGCTTTCAAGATGGGTATAGTAAACAACCCAAACCATATTGGCATTGGAGTTATAACGCATTTCACGCTGAATAGTTGAGAGTCGAAATAATGCCACTGCCAGTAATACCAATAACAAAACAATGGTCATCAGCGGCAATATATAGCGCATAAATATTTGTTTAGTACGCGACATAACGACAAGACCTTAATGTATATGCAAGTGTTTAAGCTGCCAAACCCAGCGATAGTCATAACGAATATCTTGCAGTTTTCTATGGCTGTCACGCGGATAAACCAGCCATAAAGGCCCTTTATCTATTGGCTGCAGCAACACTCCATCCATATGCGTGGCCAGCAACACGTCATATTTATAAAAATCGGCTAAGGGTATATCAACCAGATAATCGTTGAGCGCACTGGCTTCGACACTTTGAGCTTGAGTTGAAAGGCCAAGCACATTCAAAAGTTCACGCACCAAGACGCCATCAAAACGTTTGATGCCATCCGTTACCACAGTTGAGGTGTAAATCGTTGCTGCAGGCAAGGCCTGAATCATCGCTAAATCAAACTGTGCCTGTGCAGAAGCATTAGTCTGTGTAATCAGTCCATCCACCCTAAGAGTAACCTTGGCGGTCGGCTTATTTAACGGTACGCCTCTAGCAGCATCTGTAGCTGCAAGGGCGCTCTGTGCACTGATCAGCTGCAAAAAAAGTAGCGCTGCGATAAATAAAGGTATCAATTTAAAATTAAGGCATTGCGTCTGTTTCATACTGGCTGCTCTCAAAGTTATTATTGTTATCAATTTTCTTTAAGAAATTTTACTGCTGATTTGAGTATAGCCTGTCTATGTTATTTTTCTGTAAAACCTTATAGCCTGCATATAAACAGTAAAGCACTGATCATCCATGTGCAGTGCTGGCTCGGCTGTAGCTTCAAGCCATCAACAGTCTACTTATAAACCGCCGGACCTAAATAAAAGCTTTTCTAATCCCGCCCGCTCAACAATAAGATCCGCTAACGTATATCGATCCAACGTTGCTAAAAAAGCCGCTTGCGCCTTATACAAAATATGCTTTAACTCGCACACCGGCTCAATCGGACAGGTTGAACCCGGAGCAAAACACTCTAAAAGTTTCAAATTTTCTACTGCCCGCACAATTTGCCCCACATTAATGCTGCTCGGAGGCACAGCCAACACCAACCCACCACTGCGTCCACGCAAACTTTTTACATAGTTTAATTGCGTTAACGTCTGCCCTACTTTAGCGACATGATTGGCGGAAATACCATAATCTTCTGCGATTTTCTGCACCGTAACCGGCGTACTATCTTTCTGTAATGCCAGATAAATAAGAACCCGTAACGAAAAATCTGTGTGTGTCGAGAGTTGCATGACTTGACCTAATGGAAAGAGGCATTTAATATGCCAGTTTTAAACAGGTATGTAAAATACCACTTTAAGGAGAAACACCATGCTCACAGCAGACCAACTGGCTGTTATCAAAGCAACAGTACCCGTGCTCGACGCAAATGGCGAAGCGCTTACACGTCATTTCTACGAGCGTATGTTCCGTGAAAACCCTGAGGTGCTCTCATTTTTCAACCCTGCCCACCAGCATACCGGTGGACAACAACGTGCTTTAGCAGCAGCTATTTGCGCCTATGCAAAACATATTGAGAACCCCAGTGTTTTGGCTGGCGCAGTCGAACTGATTGCACAGAAACACGCTTCATTGGGTATCAAAGAACAGCACTACCCGATTGTTGGCTCAAACTTACTCGAGTCAATCAAAGAAGTTTTAGGCGAGGCAGCCACTCCAGATATTATTGATGCTTGGGCCACAGCTTATAGCCAGCTGGCTAACTTATTTATTGCCCGTGAAGATAAGATTTATGCTGATCAGCAAAGCGAGCATGGTTGGTCAGGTTTTAAACCTTTTGTAATTAAAAAGCGCGAGCAAGCCAGCGACAATATCGTTTCACTCTACTTTGCACCTAAGGACGGCCAGCCACTGCAGGCGCACCTACCCGGTCAATACATTACCCTACGTGTGACACCAGAAAATGGCACACCGATTATGCGTAACTACAGTTTGTCTAACGCAGCGGGAGCAGAGCATTACCGTCTGAGTATTAAGCGCGAAGTGGCTTTAGCAGACAATACACCGGATGGCGTATGCTCAAGTTATGTGCATGACCAACTGCAAGTTGGCGATATCGTTGAAATTGCACCACCTTGTGGTGAGTTCACATTGCAACCACCCCAGCATGCACAATGCCCATTGGTATTTATTGCTGGCGGCGTCGGTGTCACACCGGTTTTATCCATGCTGCATAGCGCATTAGCTGAACATGCTGACCGAGAAATCATTTTCCTGCAGTGTGCTATTAATGGTTCAGTTCGTGCTTTTGCTGATGAACTCGCTACGTTGCAAAGCCAACATGCAAACTTAAAGACCCACCTACGTTTTAGCGAACCCACAGCGCACGATATAGAAAAGAAAACTCACCACAGCGTAGGCTTTGTTGATCAAGACTTACTGGATGAGCTGATTGGCGATCGTCAAAGCGAGATTTACCTGTGCGGCCCAACTCCAATGCTGACGCATGTCTGGCGTCTACTCAAGGCACGTAATGTAGAAGATGCTGATATTCACTATGAGTTCTTTGGCCCAGCCGGTAATTTGGCTGCTTAAGTTCTACTGCAAATATACAACCACAGTACAAGCAAAAAAATAACCTACTGGTAAATACTGAAGCCCAGCCACTTATAGCTTGGTTTCAGTATTCAGTCTAAATCACCCAGCGCTGGAAAATGGCACGTGCCGTACTTCGGAATGGGGCTGGAAGCCCCGTGGAGGGAAAAGCGGCACTAGCGAGGTGCAGCAGGTATATATCTAGCTATATACGATACTCTTTATTCTGCAAGTAATTAGCAAATTACCAATAATTCTCTACCGCCACAGCACCAGGTTTACGCGTTAACGACAACTGCATATCGCGTTTCTGCAGTAGCATCCGACAATCTTCAACCATCTGCGGGTTACCACAGAGTAACACCCGAGAATGCTCAGCCTCCAGCGGCAGACCAACCACACGTTCCAGCTCACCTGAATTGAGCAAATCAGTAATACGCGCGCCGAGGCAGCCTGGGACTGCATCACGTGTCACCACCGGCACAAAAGTGAATTTATGCGCATACTCAGCTACATATTCACGGGTCAAAATCTCATCCAATAGTTCAGCATAGGCCAACTCAGCCTGCGTGCGCACGCTATAGACCAATATAATCTTCTGAAAACGCTCCCAAGCAGAAAAATCCTGCAGCATTGATAAAAATGGTGCTACTCCAGTCCCCGTTGATAGCAACCACAGATGCTCGCCATCGACAAAACGATCCAAGGTCAAAAACCCATGCGCCTGTTTCTCAATCAAAATTTCATCACCCACAGCCAGTTGACTTAACTCACTGGTAAACTCACCACCGGGCACCACAATCGAGAAAAACTCCAGAAACTCATCAAACGGACTCGACACCATCGAATAACCACGCCAAACAATCGACCCACTGGCCTTACGCACGCCAAGACGTGCAAATTGCCCAGCGGTAAAACGAAAGCCCGCATCACGCGTACAGCGAAAACTGAACAGGCTGGGCGTCCAAGTATGCAGATGAGTAATGGTTTGCCGGGTGAACTTTTCTTGCGTCGCGTTCATACTGCACCTCATTCACTAACAGATATCCCTATTCATACGCCATTTTTGGCCAAACAAACACCTGCGATCCTTATGCCTATATTTGATACCCACTTTGCCAAACTTGATTTGCTGCGCTACCCCGAGCAAAACAACAGTCCCTTACAAGCTTTTGATGCTGCCGATGAATACCTACTTAAGCACCTGAGCAGCTGTCAGCTACCTGAGAATCCACGTGTACTGATACTCAACGACAGTTTCGGCGCTCTAGCTGCCAGCCTCTGCAGCCATATGACAGTGCACAGCAGTGGCGATTCATTTTTGGCCCACCAAGGCCTGCGCAATAATCTCAGTCGCAATCAGCTGGATCACAATAGCGTGCATATTATTCCAGCTGATCAGGCCTTTGCTGGCCCTTATGATTGCGTGCTGATTTGCGTACCCAAGACACTCGCCTTACTTGAAGAACAATTAATTCGTCTGCAAAGTCATATCACTACAAAGACTATTATCGTCGCCGCAGGTATGGTCAAACACCTGCCCCGCTCAGCCGGTGATCTAATGGAGCGCTATATTGGCCCCGTACAAGCCAGCCTAGCTGAAAAAAAAGCACGTTTACTCTTTGTCACACCTACTGCGCAAACACAGGCTCAATCACCTTATCCAAGCGTCTATCAACTGGATAAACCACAGATCAGTTTACGTAATCATGCTGGCGTTTTTTGCCGTGAAGCTTTGGATATTGGCACGCGGCTTTTTCTGCCGCATCTGCCAAATAATCTAGGCGATGCACAGGTTGCCGATTTAGGCTGTGGTAATGGTGTATTGGGCATCGCATGTGCATTGAACAATCCACAGGCGCAACTGCGTATGGTCGATGAATCTTATATGGCGGTGCAATCAGCACAAGAGAACTGGCAGCACGCCTTGGGCGAGCGTTCAGTAACCATCTATGCCGGTGATGGTTTAGGCGCTGAACAGCCGGAGACTTTGGATATAGTCTTGTGCAACCCACCCTTTCACCAACAGCAAGTGGTCGGTGATTTTTTAGCACGACGCATGTTTCAACAAAGCCATAGAGCATTGAAGCAAGGCGGGCAATTATGGATTGTGGGTAACCGTCATTTAGGCTATCACGTCACGCTCAAGCGCATGTTCCGTGAAGTTGAGCAAATTGCTGCCAACGCTAAATTTGTGATTTTAAAAGCCCATAAATAAAAACAGCCGTACGCAACCAAGCGTACAGCTGTTTATTTAACTCAATCTCAACGCTGTCCGAATCATTCAATCGATTCAGTCAGCGTTCTATAGCACTACTTAGCGCTTAGCTGCTTGGTTATACAAAGGCATCACCTTTGGAATAGCCTGCTCTAAGTTGGAAATACGTGTAGAGGAGGATGGGTGCGTACTCATAAACTCAGCAGGCGCACCTTGGCTGGCTTGTTCCATTTTGCGCCATAAACTTACTGCACCATTGGGGTTATAACCAGCACGTGCCGCCAGCTCGATACCAATTAAGTCTGCTTCAGTTTCTGCACCACGACTATTAGGCAAGGTCATACCGTACTCTACCGCGGCATCGGCCAGTACCATAGTATCCTGATCTACACCTAAGATAGCACTCACACCTGTTTTGGCTATATCAATAGCATAAGCTTTCGACATGGCTTCACGGCTGTGCTCACGTAGTGCGTGGGCAATTTCATGCCCCATTACCGCAGCGATTTCATCATCGGTTAGATTTAATTTAGTGATAATGCCACTGTAAAAAATGATTTTACCACCCGGACCACAGTTCGCATTGAGATCAGGACTATCAATTAAGTTCACCTGCCAATCCCAGCGCTGTGCATCAGAGCGGAAATGGCCCACTTGGGCAATGACACGCCGACCAATGGTTTGTAGGCGCTTGGCATTATTACTGCGGGTATCAAGCTTGCCCTGTGATTGCGCTTTACTTAACGTTTCTTGGTAAGACTGTGCATAGCTTTGGTTCACCTGATCAGTGCTTAATAAGCTGAACATATACTGTTTACGTTCGACACCCACAGCACTTGAGTTGGTCGTGTTGACCGCTTGACAGCCTACGAGTAATAACGCGCCTGTCAGTGTTATATATTTATGTAAACGAGCCAAGTCACACCTCTTCCTAATGAATAACCCACAACGCCATCATGCCACTGATGACTCTATGCTCTGAGTGTATTACAGCCACAGATAAGCGCCATATATTTAGTCGATGAGTAGGGAAATATTTAGGTTTCTTGTACTAACAGACCCGTACCTAACGTACTTCGGAATGGGTATTGGTCCGTCAATCTGCACTGTACTGCAAACCGACAAGCAACATCATTTCTAAAAGTTTGGATACTGCACTCAAAGTGAATCGTGCTACAGATTTGCCGACACCATCACTGATCAATGAGTCCCTCGTTCACACTGCAAAGCGTAGCCAAGGATAGCTAGCACCCCTATTGCGCCAGGACGGCGCATTGAGGGGAATGCAGTACAAACGAGGTGCGACATACACACCTATTGAAAACCAGACTAAGCGTTACCGTCTAATTTGATTTGTGCATCACGGGTAAAGTCCAACATACGCTGTAATGGACGGACCGCTTTAGGAATAATCGCCGGATCAACAATGATTTCATTATCGCCATTTTGTAAGCCTAACAACAGCGCTTCAAGGGTATTCATCGCCATCCACGGACAGTTTGCACAGCTACGACACGCTGCACCCTCACCTGCGGTTGGCGCTTCAATAAAGCTCTTATTGGGACTCAACTGCTGCATTTTGTAGAAAATACCGCGATCAGTCGCCACAATAAACTGCTGATTGGGTAATTCTTGACTGGCTTTGATCAGCTGCGTGGTTGAACCAATCACATCTGCTAACTCAAGCACTGCAGTCGGAGACTCAGGGTGAGCCAATACAGCAGCTTCAGGATATAAAACTTTCATATCCGCTAACTGTTTGGATTTAAACTCTTCGTGGACGATGCATGCACCTTCCCACAGCAGCATATCCGCGCCGGTTTCACGCTGAATATAACGGCCTAAATGCTGATCCGGCGCCCATAGAATGGTCTCTCCGTTATCCATTAAGGTCTCAACAATCTCCAATGCACAACTGGAGGTCACCACCCAGTCCGCACGCGCTTTAACCGCAGCGGATGTATTGGCATACACCACCACTGTACGCTCAGGATGTTGATCACAAAACTCAGAAAACTCTTTAATCGGGCAGCCTAAATCAAGCGAACAAGTCGCTTCTAAGGTTGGCATTAAAATGCGTTTTTCAGGATTGAGGATTTTGGCAGTTTCGCCCATAAAACGTACACCGGCAACCACAAGGGTTTGCGCGCTGTGTTGACTACCAAAACGCGCCATTTCGAGCGAGTCAGCCACACAGCCGCCACTTTTCTCAGCCAGTTCTTGAATAACAGGATCACAATAGTAGTGCGCAACTAAAACAGCATTCTGCGCTTTCAGTTCAGCAATAATACGTTCACAATAATACGCTTCTTGCTCGGGCGTCAGTTCTTCAACCTGCTTCGCCGCCAAGTGCGCTTGAACCAAAATACGTTCGGAAATTTGCGTCATTGATGCCAGTCCTCACAGCGCACACGGGCGCGATGTTAACAAGTGTATTACTTATTGATCTTAATGAGATGCAACACAATACTGACAATAAAACGATGCGAAGAAAAGAGTTGGTGGGTCGTGTGGGATTCGAACCTACGACCAATTGGTTAAAAGCCAACTGCTCTACCACTGAGCTAACGACCCTGATGGGGAGTCGCATAATACGGCTTTTTCAGCTCAGAGCAAGCATAAATTTTATTTTAGTCAAAATATCGTGTTGGATCATTAATGCATGCGTTGATAAAACCCTGTCTACGCAATTGACAGCTGTCACAGACTCCGCATGCTCGCCCCTTATTATCGGCCTGATAACAAGAAACTGTGAGCGCATAGTCTACCCCGAGCTGTGTTCCTAACTGAATGATATCAGCCTTACTCATACTTTGCAGGGGCGCTTGAATACGAAACTTACGTCCCTCTACCCCTGCACGTGTGGCTAAGTTAGCAACCTGCTCAAATGCTTGGATAAATTCCATGCGGCAATCGGGGTAGCCAGAGTAATCGACATCATTGACGCCGATAAAAATATCATAGGCCTGTAAGACCTCAGCCCAACCCAAAGCCAGCGATAAAAACACCGTATTACGTGCCGGTACATAAGTAATAGGAATCTCATCGCCACTGCTCGCTTGAGGTATATCTAAGCTGCTATCTGTGAGCGCAGAGCCGCCCATTCCATCCAAATCGATGCCAATGACTTTATGCTCAATCGCTCCCAAAGCCTCTGAGATGCAACGTGATGCATCAAGTTCACTACGGTGGCGCTGGCCATAATCAAAACTAATGGTGTAGCAGTCGTAACCTTCAGCACGAGCTGATGCCAACACAGTGGCTGAGTCTAAACCACCAGATAATAAAATAACGGCACGTTTATGGCTCATATGCTTTTCCTCGCAAACAGTGGACTGCCAGACACGACTCAGCACAGACCCACGCTAAGCGTGAGTATGCTGATCACAGGGTATTAGAGTTTTCTTAAGTCTTGCTGTGCAAGCTGTGCTGCGGAGGTATTGGGGTACTGAGCAACGACTTGCTGCATAATTGTGCGTGCTTTATCAGCATGGCCTAAACGGCGCTCCACATCCGCTAACTTATACAGCGAATCAGGCACTTTATTATGCTTTGGATAGTTGTTGGCGACTAAAGCAAAAGCTTTACCAGCAGACTGTAAATCACCGTCCACTAAATACACTTCGCCTAACCAATATTGAGCATTACCTGCGTACTGGCTATCAGGGTATTTATTTAAAAAAGCATCGAAAGCTTTTTTAGCGGTTTCAAAATCACGTGCTTTAATTAAATCAAAAGACGCTTCGTACAATAGTTTTTCTTTCTCTGGATCACCGGCACTCTGCCGAGTTGCAGGCGCACCTGCAATATCCTCAGTCGCTGTAGACGGGCCTGGAGCTTGCGCACCCACGCCTTCATGTAAGCGGCTGTCTAATGTTTGGTAACGCTCAAGATTTTCTTGGCGTACTTGTTTTAACTCATGCTGTTGTTCTTCAAGCATACCGCGCAGTGTAGAAATTTCTTCCTGCATTTGTTGCAATTGAATAAACAACTGACCTTGAGCTGAAAGCGGTGCAGAAGCACCACCTTCAGTCGCGGCTCCGTTCAACCCCTGGTTTCCACCAGCATACATCCCCTGATGGCTTGAGCCATCAGTGATAGGTATCGCAGCGACTGCCAATGTTGGCAGGCTGAGGGCCAAAACTATAAGGGTTGAACGGATCATTTTTCTTACCTATTACTTACGTAATTCAACACGACGGTTTTGTGACCATGAGCTTTCGTCATGACCAATCACGTTTGGACGCTCTTCACCGTAAGACACTGGCTCAAGCTGTGCAGGTGAAACACCTTGCAAAACTAAGTAGCGCTGTACAGCTTGTGAGCGACGCTCGCCCAAAGCCATGTTGTATTCACGTGTACCACGTTCGTCAGCATGACCTTCCAATACAACACGGTTGCCAGCAGCTTGTAAGTCACGTGCGTGTACATCAAGTGCGCGCATTGCTTCATGCTTTAGGTCTGAACTGTCGTATTCAAAGTAAAACGTAGTGATTGCGCGCAGTGCCGCTTCTTCACTACCGCTACCGCTGCCATAGCTACCATCAACAGCTCCTGTATCCATACCGTAGCCGGCATTCGGATCAATTGCACCTTCACCACTTGCGTCGCCGCCTTTTGAAGAACAACCAACTGCAACAGCTAAAGCCAATGATAAAGCAGCAAATTTACCGAATTTAATCATTTCCATTTTACAAGCTCCAAGAAAACAACATATTAAAGTGAGTTAACAAATAACCCAACATCAGTTCAGATATGGGGACCATGAAGGCTCTCTGACTTCGCCTTGTATGCTAGGTAGTGGGAGCCGCACCCGCCCATTGATAGATGCAAGCATCAGGACACCCCTGCCCTGCTGATGGGTAGCATAGATTACCATTGTTCCATTGGGTGCAACAGTAGGCGACTCATCTAAACTTGAATCTGAGAGGATACGTAAGTTCCCACGCTGCAAATCCTGTGCAGCCACTTTAAACACAGCATAACCATCTTGACGGTGAATCATCACCAAAGTCTTCTCATCTGCAGATAATTTAGGGTTAGCGTTATAGTTTCCAACAAATGTAACCCGCTCTGCAGCTCCACCATTGATATTCATACGGTAAATTTGTGGTTTACCAGAACGATCCGATGTGAAGTAGAGGGTTTGTCCATCTTTACCCCAAAAAGGTTCCGTATCAATTGCCGCATGATTGGTCACACGACGTACTTGACGCGAGCTCATATCCATCACATAAATTTCTGGGTTACCGTCACGCGACAACACAAAAGCTAAACGACGGCCATCCGGTGACCACGCTGGTGCACCGTTTAAACCTTCATAATTAGTGATTTGCTCACGATGACCTGTTTCAATGTTTTGTACAAAAATACGCGGACGCTTTTGTTCAAAGGATACATAGGCAATACGCTTGCCATCCGGAGCAAAGGACGGTGAGAGTATGGGCTCACGCGATTGCAACAGAGTCACTGCTCGCGCGCCATCATAATCTGAACGCTGCAAGGTGTAGCGCGTATTAGTCGCCGAAGAACGCTCAGCAATCACATAAAGTAGACGGGTCGAAAACGCGCCTTTAACTCCAGTTAATTTTTCATAAGACTGATCAGAGATATGGTGCGCTAAATCACGCAACTGATCCACACTACCACTCACGGTACCGTGCAACATTTCTTGCTCAGTCGTAACGTTAAGTAGAGCGTAATTGATCTGCAAGCGACCTGCATTGGAGGTGATATTACCGACCAATACATATTGCGCACCGATCGCACTCCAGTCACGAAAAATCACTTCGCTGGTTTGCGCTGGCTGGCTGATCATGTTTTGCTTAGCAACGGGCTCAAATGAACCTGAGTTACGCAAATCATCACCGACAATTTTCGCGATATCTTCGGGTAATGCACTACCGCCTTGCCAGCCAAACGGCACCACAGCAATCGGGACAGCACGGTCGGTACCACTGGTAACTCGGATATTTTTCTCTTCAGCCATAGCTGTTGCTGCCGCAAAGCTAAGCAAGACGAAAAAGAACGCTTTAAAAGTTTTCATCACAACGCTAAATCCTCAGGCGTGAATGTCATCTTAAACGAACGATAAGGTGTAAATTGCGCAGCTGTTAAGCGCTGCATTTCAACCAAACGTCCAATGTTTTTAACTGCAGCAACCGCAGAGTTATCAAAAGGTGAATTACCGCTGCTGCGGGCAATGCTGACACTGGTCACAGTACCATCTGACAGCATATTAATTTGTAAAACAACCGTCATACCGTTGGTTGTACCCGGTGGACGAGTCCAGCCTTCAGACGCTCGAATACGAATCAAATCGTCTAAACCACCTGCAACTTGCGAACCGACTGTGTCAGCTTTAGTTTGCTGGTACTGGGTGTCCTCAGATAACAGCTCAGCCAACGCGCCCGCTTTTTTATCTTCCATAGCTTTACGTGCTGCTTCTTGCGCTTTGCGTTGCTTAGCCGCTTCATCTGCTGCAGCCTGTTTTTTCTTATCAGCTTCAGTTTTTTGCTTAGCAGCAGCATCGTTAGCGGCTTTTTTCTTTGCCGCTTCAGCAGCAGCTTTCTTTTTAGCTTCTTCAGCCGCTGTTTTTTTAGCGTCTTCAGTGGCTTTTTTCTTCGCATCTTCAGCGGCTTTATTCTTTGCCGCTTCAGCCGCTTTACGCTTAGCCTCATCATCAGCAGCTTTTTTCTTAGCATCATCCGCTGCTTTGATTTTCGCGACTTCAGCCAACTTTAATTTCTCAGCAGCCTGCTTAGCTTGCTCTGCTTTTTTTGCTTGCGCTTGCTGCTGTGCTTCGGCTGCTTGTTTTTGTGCTGCCGCTGCTTTTTCCTCAGCTTGCTTACGTGCTTGTGCCTCGCGGGTCTCAGCAGAAGATTGAGCTTGCGCCGCTTTTGCAGCCAAAGCGGCTAAACGTTCTTGCTCAACTTTCTTCTGTGCTAACTGCTCAGCCTCATAACGCTGCGCTGAAGTTTTTGCAGCTTCACCGGCAATCTTTTGATTGGTTTGTGCAGTGGCTTGGCTTTGCGACTGCAATTGATACAGCGTGGCCTTAATAATGGGGCGTGATGGCGGTAAATCCGGCGTATTGGAAACACTGACAAACAATAACGCAAACAGCATGGCATGCAGCCCGACTGCCCACACCACTGGCCAAAACAGTTTTTCCGAAGAGGAACGGTCATGCGTTCGCATTAAGGGGCCTCAGTAATTAAGCCAACATCGCTGACGCCGGCTTGCTGTAAGCCGCCCATGGCTGCCATCACGCTACCGTAATCCACCGTTTTATCTGCGCGCACATAGACTTGCACTTTTTTACCTTGTGCCGCATTCGCAGCCAAAATAGCGCGAGCTGCATGCACCATTTGTTCTAAATCAACGGCTTGATCTTGCACCGTGTCCACATCCACTTCGGTACCCGTATTCCAGAAATAGCTTTTATCGGCTTTGATCGAGATGGTCAACACCATGGAGTTGTTGTCTTGCGGCAATACTTCACTGCTGACTTGTGGCAAATCCACTTTTACGCCCTGATTGAGCATGGGTGCAGTGACCATAAAGATCACCAGCAACACCAGCATCACGTCGATATAGGGCACCACGTTCATTTCTGCAACGGGTTTGCGACGGTTACGAATTCGAGCTCTATGCATGGGGCACCTTAATCCTCTTTAGAGTGGACTTTACGATGCAAAATGGCCTGAAACTCATCAGCAAAGGTGTAGTAGCGTGCAATCAGATTTTCACCGCGTGCAGCAAAACGGTTGTAAGCAATCACCGCAGGAATCGCCGCGAATAAACCAATCGCCGTAGCAATCAAGGCTTCAGCAATACCTGGTGCAACCGTTGCCAGCGTGGCTTGTTGCACCTGTGCCAAACCGCGGAAGGAGTTCATAATCCCCCACACCGTACCAAACAAACCAATATAAGGACTGGTCGAACCCACGGTGGCTAAGAACGGTAGGCTCTGATCCAACTTTTCTTCTTCATGGGAAATAGCCACACGCATGGAACGCGCCACACCGTCCATCACCGACTCAGGATTAGCACCCTGCTGCTGGCTTAAACGAGAAAACTCTTTAAAGCCGGCACGGAAGACCTGCTCAACCCCAGACTCTGGGTCTGGGTCAGAATTGACCTCGCGATACAGCTTGGATAAATCCACACCCGACCAAAAACGATCTTCAAAGGAATTCAGGCTGTTGCGTGCACTACGCAATAACTGGCTGCGTTGAAAAATGATCACCCACGACATCACTGAAGCGGCCACAAGAATCAACATTACAAACTGAACGACCAGACTGGCGTTGCTGATTAAGCTCCACATTGACATCTGATCAACGGCATTAGCTTCCACGCTTACTCTCCTGCAAAGTCCTGCACATCGGCACTAAACGCCGCATATAACGGTTCGGGAATACCCCGAGGTTTTAGGGTATCGGCACGTACACAGGCCACAGTAAAGTGTCCTTCACAGAGCAACACATCATCACTGCTGCGGCGTACTTGCTGATAAAATTTCAAACTGGCTCGCTTTAATACTTCCACCTGCGCACTCACCGCCAACTCATCATCTAAACGAGCTGGAGCGTGATAACGTGCTTGCGAGGTATGCACAACAAACATTAGATTTTCGCTGGCCATTTGTGCTTGAGAAAAGCCCAAGTGACGCAATCGCTCAGTGCGCGCACGCTCCATGAATTTTAGATAATTCACGTAATAAACGATGCCGCCTGCGTCCGTATCCTCGTAGTAAACACGACAAGGAAAGGTAAACCGCGGTGCTGTTGTTAATGCGCGCATACTTTAATGCTACCTCGTGCAATTGCCAATGGATAACGCAGGTATATTTTCACTCATCATCGCTGTATTTTTCCAGCTCACGGGTGTCGAGCAAACGTTCAGGTAAATTCAGACCAAAATGCAAATATGCATGACGCGTCACAACACGTCCACGCGGAGTGCGCATCATAAAGCCCTGTTGAATCAAGTACGGTTCTAGGACATCTTCAATCGTATGTCGTTCCTCACTGATTGCAGCGGCCAAACTATCAATGCCCACGGGACCACCATCAAACTTCTCAATCATGGCCAATAATAAGCGACGGTCTTGATGATCAAAACCATGCTCATCAATATCCAGTAAATTCAGCGCCTGATTAGCAATGGTCTGGGTAATATGCCCCGTCCCGCGCACCTGAGCGAAATCCCGCACACGGCGCAATAAGCGGTTAGCAATCCGTGGTGTACCCCGTGCACGACGTGCAATTTCATAAGCACCTTCATGATCAATCGGCATTTTTAAAATACCGCCTGAACGCGTCACAATCGTGGTTAAATCAGTGTCATTGTAAAACTCTAAGCGCTGCACAATACCAAAACGGTCACGCAGTGGATTGGTCAGCATGCCTGCGCGCGTAGTTGCGCCAACCAAGGTAAAGGACGGCAGATCCAACTTAATCGAGCGTGCTGCAGGCCCCTCACCGATCATAATATCCAACTGAAAATCTTCCATCGCCGGATACAACACTTCTTCAACAATCGGTGGCAAGCGGTGAATTTCATCAATAAACAGCACATCGCCTTCTTCTAGATTGGTCAATAGCGCAGCTAAATCGCCGGGACGCTCCAATACTGGGCCTGAGGTGCTTTTTAATGAAACATTCATTTCTTGGGCAATAATATTGGCCAAGGTGGTCTTACCCAAGCCGGGTGGGCCAAATATTAAAGTGTGATCGAGTGGCTCTTCACGGTTTCTCGCCGCCTCGATAAATAAAGCCATTTGCTCACGCACAATGGGCTGACCAATATACTCAGCCAAACTCAGCGGTCGTATCGCTCGGTCAATATGTTCTTCACGCTCGCGAGGCGTCGCATCAATCAGGCGATCAGCTTCAATCATAAACTGCAGTTATCCCAAATAAAGTAGCGCAATTACGCCATGCCTTTCAGTGCGCGACGAATTAAGTCCTCGCTGCTTAAGCCGTCTTCAAAAACGATACTGACCGCGTGACTGGCTTGAGCAGGTTTAAAGCCTAAGCTAATCAATGCACTGACCGCATCTTTTTCTGCACTGTGCGCGTCTGTGACTGTAGAAGCCCCAGTAGGTTCCGTACTGTTTTGTCCCGCCAGCGGCGTACTTTCCCAGTTTTTAAAGCGGTCTTTAAGCTCAACCAGCAAACGTTCAGCGGTTTTTTTACCTACACCTGGCACTTTCATTAAGCGCGCAGTGTCTTCAGCATTTACGCACTGAATCAACTCATCGACATTCATACCTGACATTAACGCCAGCGCCAGCTTAGGGCCCACACCATTTAAACGAATCAATTCGCGAAATAAAGCACGATCGCGTTTCTCAAAAAAACCATAGAGTAACTGCGCATCTTCACGCACAACTAAATGCACGTGCAAGACTAACGGCTCACCCACTACAGGCAGCTGATATAAGGTGGTCATCGGCACCTCGAGTTCATAGCCGACACCATTAACGTCAAGTATCACGTGCGGTGGTTGTTTTTCTAATAAAATGCCACGCAGATATCCAATCACGGTTGTTCCTTCTCGATCAATAGCGCTTGTTATGGGCCAATTGCCCTACAATAATAACTGGCATTATATACAGTTAGCCTAAGGCAAGCCAGAACAGTCAAATACCTCAAATTTATGCAGTAATACGACCACTTCAAACCCACTTCGCTTGTATCTATACCGCACAGCTAGAAAAGCCGATTAAGATCACCTATTCTCAAAGATCACAATAATAAAACTTCCAATCCAAATCCGCAGAGGATCAAGCTTATGTTTAAATTATCTCGTATCGCTGCCCTGCTCTGCATCACAGCAACAGTGAGTATGGCAGCACAGGCCAATGATCATGCGCAGATGATGCAAAAAATGATGCAAATGCAAAGCTGCATCGAACAAAACGTGGATACCACATACTTTGATAATCTTGGTAAGGACGCGCAAGCACGCTCTGAAGAGATTAAGCAGATGTGCCTAGCTGGCAAACGTGATCAAGCGCAAAAAGCGGCAATTGTCTACGCCACAGCCATTCACAACGATCCTAATTTCCAAGCACTAAAAAAATGCATCGTGGATCTCGGTAGCGACTTCCCCGGCGTAAAAGATATGCAAGAAGGCTTTGATCTTGAGTCACTCGACAAGCAGCATGTCTGCGACAACCTTGATTAACTGCCACTGCCACTCAATCTACAAAAAAACAGCCGCTGTATTTAACTTATAGCGGCCGTTTTTATTACAACGCAGCGCTATTGAGCCAAATTAACCCAACACAGCGCTGATGCCATAGTTCAGCGCCACGCCACCGACAATTAACCAAGCAAACAATACGCTAGCTAATAGCAGCGGCTTAAAACCTGCACGTGCAATAGCTTGAATATCCGTGGTCAATCCCAAGCCGGCCATCGCCATGGCTAACAGTGCCGTATCCAGCGCTGTAATCTGCTCGATAATCACTTCAGGGACTAACTGCAAAGAGTTAAAGCCAGCTACTGCCACAAAGATAAAGGCAAACCACGGCACACTGACACTGGCTAAAATCCCGACCTTCCCATCCTGCAGATCTGCATGCGTTGCTGTATCGCGCGCCAAATACACAGCCAAGCCAATCAAGAATGGCGCCAGCATCATCACTCGAACCATTTTAGCAATCACCGCGGTATCAGCTGCCGCAGGGCTAATAGCATCAGCAGCAGCCACAACTTGCGCCACTTCATGAACGGTAGAGCCTACAAATAAGCCATAAGCAAAGTCGGTTGTAGCTAATAGCTGCCAATGCAGATTTAAACTGTAGAGTAATGGGTAAATAAAGATGGCTAAGGTACCAAACACCACCACCGTAGACACAGCCACAGTCACTTGCTCAGCACGCGCTTTCAGAACCGGCTCGGCCGCCATAATCGCAGCAGCGCCACAAATAGAGCTGCCAATACCGATCAACATCGCGGTACTACGCTCCAGCTTAAACAGGCGCATACCTAAAACCACAGCCAAACTAAATGTAGTGATCAACACCAAGGCGTCAATCACCACACCCGCCAAACCGACATAACTTATATCCTGAAAAGTCAGGCGAAACCCATAGAGGATAATGCCCAAGCGCAACAGATACTGCTTGGCATAGATAATTCCTGGCATGCAGTAGTGCGCTATTTTAGGCAGTACGCTATTACCCAAAACAAAACCCAAGACAATAGCTAACGTCAGCGCAGAAAGACCCTGCCCTTGCAGCCACGTCACGCGTCCTAGCACAATCGCCAACGCAGCTAAGGCCGCACAGAGCAATAACCCCGGAAGCAAATCAGCCCGCAACTGCAGCCAATCTGGCAGACGATTAGCGCGTGTCTCAGTGTTTTTATTAAACGGCAACATATTCAACGCTCTCTCCACCGGTAAAGGCCTGCAATAGCACCCAATGCCCAGCAGTGTAGAGGTCTGTATTCAAACAATAAAACGAATTATATAGGTATAATTAAACGATATAACAGGTTGATCAGTCTTTCTACGAAGAGGTTTAAATATGCACATCACGTTGCGGCAGTTGCAGATTTTCACAGCTATAGCGCTGTCCGGCAGCACTGCGGCAGCGGCACAACGTATTGCGCTATCGCAATCAGCAACCAGTGCAGCGTTAAAAGAATTAGAGAGCGTACTGAGTACTGAGCTATTTGATCGCGTCGGTAAACGTCTAGTACTCAACGACAGTGGCCGCTTATTACTACCCCAAGCGCGGCAAATGCTTGATGCGGCACATACGATTGAACAGCAATTTTCTACACTCGAAAGCCCCAGCGCCGGCTTATATATTGGCGCCAGCACCACCATTGGTATTTATATGCTGCCAAAGTTACTGGCCACACAAACAACGAAAAACCCGCAACGTAATCCACGCGTCAGCATTGCCAATAGCGCGGCGATTGCCTCAGCCGTCGCAGGCTTTGAAGTGGATATGGGTTTGATTGAAGGCCCCTGTCATGAACCTGATGTGCTTGCTGAACCTTGGCTTGAAGATGAATTGGTGATTGTCTGCGCCAACAAACATCCAATTTTGCAGGGTGATCCACAGCGCTCTATATCACTTAATGATCTAAAGAGTGCACTCTGGCTTTTGCGTGAACAGGGATCGGGAACTCAAGAAGCCGTTGAGCACGTACTGTTACCGCATTTACATCAGTTGCGCCCTGCCGTGGAATTGAGTAATTCCGAAGCTATTAAGCATGCAGCCGCAGTTGGCTTAGGCTTAGCCTGTTTATCTAGGGTAATTGTCGAGCAACAACTGGCCAGCGGCGAATTAGTAGAACTCAATACACCCTTACCGCGCTTATCACGCCGTTTCTTTTTGATTTACCATCGCAATAAAACCCTATCACCGCAGCTGCATGCCTTTTTAAACCACTGCAGGACAACATAAAGCAGTCAGTGTTACCCAATGTCACCCTCGCGCAAAAATAAAAACTGTTACCTATTACCCGCTACACGTAACACTTACCGTGACCCGCAGTAACACTTCACACAAACGCACACTGCAAAAAACCTTCAAAACCCCTCGTCAAAAGCAGCCAAAAACCCTAAGTCATTGATTTATAAAGAATTAATAAAAGTTGGCACAGCACATGCAATATATATCCGTACAACAACAATAAAAACAAAACACATAACAAGAATAAGACGTAACGGCTCTAGCACAATAAAAACAACAGCATAAGAGACGCAGCTAACTGATTACTTTGCAGAGGATAACGAAAGTAGCGACACAGATGATAGGAGAATAATAAAACTGCACTTAATGCAGCAGCCCAATCAACTGAACATCGCCACCTTCGGTCAGCATTCAAAGCAATCCGTTAACTTTTCACAGCTTAATTTGAGCTGTAAAAAAAGAAGCAGGCGGACAACAATAACAAAAACGCCGAGAATAATAAAAAAAACGCACAGAATACTTTTTGAGGGGGAAAGGCAGGACTTTCCCCCTCAAAATATTGTACAAATTCCGCTCTAAAAATCAGCCAACACACACCATAAGCACATTCCTCGTTCACCTCCCACGCTAGCAGTGGTAGAATCGGCAACCATGATATGCCATTCTCAATATAATAATTCTTCTCGCTCAACCGCGCAGGCCGCACTGCATTCTTTGCCGCTGAAATTGTTGCGCGCAGCGTGTATGAATTTTCTTTTTGTCGCGAGTCGCAAACAGGCCCCGCTATGCTGAAAAAGCTTTTCAATCCCTTTCGCCTGACACGTCAGCGCAAAGAGCCCGAGCAACCTACCGTATTGGACGCTCACGAGCACCGCTTAAGCTGTGCAGACTTCAGTCGCAACGCAGCGAATGTTGCCGTACGCTTACAACAAGCAGGTTTTGAAGCGTATTTAGTCGGTGGTTGCGTACGCGACTCATTGATCGGTGTAACACCCAAAGACTTTGATGTCGCCACTAACGCGACCCCTGAACAAGTCCGCCATGAGTTCCGAAACTCACGTATTATTGGTCGACGCTTTAGGCTCGTTCATGTGCATTTTGGCCGTGAACTGATTGAAGTGGCGACATTCCGCAGCAATCACACGCACGATGATGACGTCGCCAATAACGACCAGTCGGCTCATGATGCCAGCGGCCGTATTTTACGTGATAACGTCTACGGCAATATGGAAGATGACGCGCAACGCCGCGACTTCACCATGAATGCGCTGTATTTTGACGTCAGTAACGATCAAGTGCATGACTACAGTACCGGTTTTGCTGATATTCAACGCCGCTTAATCCGTTTGATTGGCGATCCAGAGCAGCGCTACTTGGAAGACCCAGTGCGCATGCTGCGCGCCATCCGTTTTGCTGCCAAACTGGGCTTTGAAATTGAAGACAGCACCGCCGAGCCGATCAGTCGGCTGGCCTATTTATTAGGCGATATTCCATCGGCACGCTTGTATGAAGAAGTTTTAAAACTCTTCCTCAGTGGTCACGCGGTACGCACCTATGAGTTGCTCTGCGAATACAATTTATTTGCAGAACTGTTCCCAGGTACAGCCAAAGCGCTAATCAGACACCCGGTTAATGTCGATCGTCTATTGCGTAACGCCTTTAAAAGCACCGATAAACGCGTACAAATGGATCGCCCGGTCACGCCGGCATTCTTATTTGCAGCCTTACTCTGGCCATCACTGACAGTGCGCGCGATCGGCTTACAAAATGACGGTATGCACGCGCTACCAGCGATGCAAGAAGCTGCAAACCAAGTGTTACTTGAGCAATTGCAACGTATTGCGCTACCGAAGCGCTTTAGTATGCCCACCCGTGAAATCTGGGATATGCAAGAACGCTTACCGCGCCGCTCCGGTAAACGAGCTGACACTTTATTAGCTCACCCACGTTTTCGTGCTGCCTATGACTTCTTATTACTGCGTGAAAGCGCCGGCGAGCCGACCGAGGAACTGGGCGACTGGTGGACACACTACCAAGATGCCAGTGACAGCCAACGTCGCGAGATGATCAGCGAGCTCTCCAGCAGAAGTGGCGCGCCACGTAAACGCAAGCGCAAACCACGCACCAATAAACCTACGCATATGCAATCTGGTCAGGATTAATGGAGCAGGTCTTTATTGGTTTAGGCAGCAATTTAGCCGAACCTGTGCAGCAACTCGACGCTGCACTTAAAGCCCTAGCGCAATTGCCACACACGCGCTTAATAGCGACATCAGCGTACTATTCCAGCGCACCGCTAGGCCCAAGTGATCAGCCGCGCTATACCAATGCAGCGGCCCACCTGGAAACCGATTTAGCGCCGCATGCTTTGCTCGATCAGTTGCAAGCCATTGAACTCAATCAAGGTCGGCAGCGCAAAGCAGAACGTTGGGGTCCACGCACACTGGATTTAGATATATTACTTTTTGGTGAGCGTATTTTAGATGACGAACGCCTGTGCGTGCCACATTACCATATGCACGCTCGCCCCTTTGTCTTATTGCCGCTCGCCGAGCTCTGTCCGGTGGACTGCAAACTGGCCGACGGACGTTTACTGGCTGATTTACTCAAGCATTGCCCTGAAGACCCAACCCTACAACGCCTGCATACACCGCAGCTGAGTAGCATTTAACCGGTCAATCTGTATATTAAGTAGTTGACTTAAACGTAGGCCATCAGGACTATAACGACCTTGATGCCAGTACCCCAAAGGTACTAAAGAGGACTCCCTGAATGTCAGATGTAACCCTAACAACATTATTAAAATTAAAGCAGCGCGGTGAAAAAATCACCATGTTGACATGTTATGACGCTACCTTTGCCGCGACGGCCTGCACTGCAGGCGTCGAAGTGCTACTGATTGGCGACTCTTTAGGTATGGTCCTACAAGGCCATGACAGCACCTTACCGGTGACCATCGACGATATGGCTTACCACACCGCTTCAGTGAAACGCGGTAATAAGGGTGCGCTGATTCTCAGTGACTTGTCCTTTATGAGCGCAGCAACCCTTGAGCAAACCTACCAAAGCTGCGCCCAGTTGATGCAAGCCGGCGCGCATATGGTTAAACTCGAAGGCGGCGCATGGTTGGCAGATACGGTCAGCTTATTGGCTGAACGTGGCATTCCAGCCTGCATCCACTTAGGCCTGACCCCTCAATCCGTTCACGTCTTTGGTGGTTATAAAGTCCAAGGCCGTGGTGACGCGCCAGCACAGAAAATGCTCGATGAAGCCATTGCTCTTGAGCAAGCGGGAGCAGCTTTACTGCTTTTAGAGTGCGTGCCTAGCGAACTCGCTGCGCGTATCAGCCGTGCCGTAAAAATTCCAGTGATTGGTATTGGTGCTGGCCCCGACACTGACGGTCAAGTGCTGGTGTTACACGATATGTTGGGCTTATCATTAAGCGGTCGCACACCTAAGTTTGTGCGTAACTTTATGCAAGGTCAAAGCAGCATTGCTGACGCCATCAGCTCCTACGTCAGCTCAGTCAAAGACCAATCATTCCCAGCAGTAGAGCACGAGTTTAGCGCATGAATACAGTACAAACGCTGCCGCAGTTGCGCGCAGCTATTGCGGCAGCACGCAGTGAAGGTCAACGTATAGCCTTTGTGCCGACCATGGGTAATTTACACGCCGGCCATATCGCCCTGATCACTCAGGCGGTTGAGCGTGCTGATTTTGTCGTGGCCAGTATCTTTGTGAATCCACTGCAGTTTGGCCCCAGCGAAGATTTGGATAACTATCCTCGTACTTTAGCTGCTGACCAAAGCAAGCTCTTAGACGCAGGTTGTAAGCTGTTGTTTACGCCGACTGCTGATGAGATTTACCCGCAGGGTATGGCGCAGCACACAATTGTCAGCGTACCAGGCGTTTCCAGCGGTTTATGTGGCGGTAGCCGTCCAGGACACTTTGATGGTGTTTCCACGGTGGTCTGTAAGCTACTGAATATGGTGCAACCGGATATCGCCCTGTTTGGCGAGAAGGATTACCAACAGCTAGCAGTGATCCGTAAAATGGTTGCAGACCTGTGCATGCCTGTGCAGATTTTTGGTGTCCCGATTGTACGCGATAGCGATGGCCTCGCATTATCCTCAAGAAATGGGTATCTTAACGCGCAACAACGTGCCAGCGCCCCTGCCTTGCAACACTGCATGCAGACTGTTAAAGCACAAATAATAAAAGGTCACCGCGATTACGCAGCGCTATTTGCGCAGTTCGATACGGAATTACAAGCCGCAGGCTTTCGCCTCGACTATGTGGAATTGCGTGACGCGCTCAGCCTAGAATCTGCTACTGTTGATAGCCACCAGATGGTGTTATTAGCCGCAGCGTATCTCGGAACTACACGCCTGATCGACAATCTAATCATTGATCTGCAATAACGACACTCGCTGAGCACACCTGTGCTGCGCCGAGTCGAAGAGGAAAACACCATGCAAAGCACTATGCTCAAAGCCAAGTTGCACCGAGCAATTACCACCCACGCCGTCGTTGATTACGAAGGCTCATGCGCCATTGATGGCGATTGGTTGGATATGTCAGGGATTCGTGAATACGAGCAAATTGATATTTATAACGTCAACAATGGCGAGCGTTTTACCACCTATGCGATTCGTGGTGAAGCCGGTTCAAAAATGATCTCTGTCAACGGTGCTGCTGCCCATAAAGCCGCTGTAGGTGACTTATTGATTATTTGCGCTTACTGCATCTATGACGAAAGCGAATTGGCCACCCATGAGCCACGCTTACTCTATATGGGTAAAGACGGTGCATTGAGCCACAGCAGCAATGCTATTCCAGTCCAACTCGCCTAAGGCTCTGCGACTGAATTCTGGGTGGAGTCTCTCCACCCATACTTATCAAGGACGTTGAGCAGCCGCATGACTTATTATCAACACCCACAAGATGCCGCTCAACACCCCGCGTGGCAACAACTTCTTCAGCAACGTGAGGCCATGCATGATTTTCGTATGCAGGATGCCTTCGCCGCTGATCCACAGCGTTTTCAGCGTTTCTCCTTAAACCACGATGGTTTATTGCTGGATTTCTCTAAGAATTTATTGGATGACACCACCCTTGATCTGCTGATGCAACTGGCTGAACAAAGCCAACTGCAAGACGCTATCAAAGCGCTATTTAACGGCGAACCGGTGAATGCTTCCGAACAACGCCCTGCCCTGCACACAGCGCTGCGTCGCCCGATTGGTGACCATTTAGTGGTGGACGGTGAAGATTTAATTCCACTGATTCATGATGTGCTCAATACCATGACCGAAATGGTCAATCGTATTCATAATGGCTTATGGCGCGGTTACACAGAACGACCTATCACTGATATCGTCAATATCGGTATTGGCGGATCGTTTTTAGGCCCGCAATTAGTCTCAGAAGCACTACTGCCCTTTGCTCAGCAAGGTGTGCATTGTCACTTCTTAGCTAATATCGACGGCAGTGAATTTCACGAACTGAGCAACAGCCTGAATGCTGAAACCACGCTCTTTATTGTCTCCAGTAAATCATTTAACACTCTGGAAACCTTAAAAAACGCCCAAGCAGCACGCAGTTGGTATCTGGCTCAAGGCGGCAGCAAAGCCTGTATTGATCGTCACTTTATTGCCGTCTCCAGTAATGTTGAAGCCGCTGTGGCCTTTGGTATTGCTCCAGAAAATATTCTACCGATTTGGGATTGGGTCGGCGGCCGCTATTCACTCTGGTCAGCGATTGGTTTACCCATTGCTCTGTCGATTGGCATGTCCAACTTTAAAGAATTGCTGGCCGGTGCTTGGAGCATGGATCAGCACTTCCAAGAAGCACCCTTTGCCGAAAACATGCCCGTGGTAATGGCCATGTTGGGTATTTGGTATAACGACTTCTGGCAAGCACAAAGCTATGCTATTTTGCCTTACGACCATTACCTACGGAATTTCACCCAGCATCTACAACAGCTAGATATGGAGTCCAATGGCAAAAGTGTGCGCCAAGACGGTACGCCACTGAGCTACAACAGTGGCTCAATTATTTGGGGTGGTGTTGGTTGTAATGGCCAACATGCCTATCATCAGCTGCTGCATCAAGGTACCTTACTAGTGCCAGCCGACTTTATTGTGCCGGTGGTCAGTCATAATCAAATTGCTGATCACCACCAGTGGTTGTATGCCAACTGCCTATCGCAGAGCCAAGCCTTAATGCAAGGTAAAAGTCTCGAGCAAGCAGCGCAAGAATTACGCGACAAAGGTCTCGACGAAAGTGAAGTCGAGCGCTTAGCACCGCATAAAGAAATCCCCGGTAACCGCCCCAGTAACACCTTGGTGTTAGAACGCGTTTGCCCGCGTCGTCTGGGTGCATTAATTGCCCTGTATGAGCATAAAGTGTTTGTACAGAGTGTAGTCTGGGGTACCAATGCCTTTGACCAATGGGGAGTAGAATTAGGTAAAGTATTAGGTGAAGATGTCTATCAGCGTTTAACTCAACAAACGCCTAAGACAGCCACCGATGCCTCAACCCAAGGTTTGATTCATTTTTTTAGAAACCGCCACCGCGGTTAGTAAAATTGATATACAAGTTTCCCCACATCATTGATAAAACAAAAAAAATGGAATTTATCAGTGAATCTTTAACCGTAAAAAAAGGATACACCCATGCATGAAGTCGTTATTGTTGCAGCTACACGTACCGCTGTGGGTAGCTTTCAAGGAAGTCTAGCCTCCATTCCAGCACCGCAACTGGGTGCGATTATCGTTCGCAGTCTTTTGGAAAAAACCGGTGTTGCTGCTGAGGAAATTGATGAAGTTATCCTCGGCCAAGTACTGACCGCAGGCAGCGGACAAAACCCCGCACGCCAAACCGCCATTCACGCCGGCCTCCCCGTCAGCACCCCAGCCTTTACTCTGAACAAAGTCTGCGGATCAGGTCTTAAAGCCCTGCACCTTGCAGCACAAGCAATTCGTTGCGGTGATGCGGATGTGATTATCGCTGGTGGCCAAGAGAACATGAGCCTTTCACCCTATGTGATGCCTGGCGCACGCACGGGCTTACGTATGGGCCATGCTAAAGTTATTGATACTATGGTTGAAGATGGCCTTTGGGATGCCTTTAACGATATTCATATGGGTATCACTGCAGAAAATCTGGTCGAGAAACACAATCTAAGTCGCGAGGAGCAAGATGCATTTGCTGCTGCTTCACAAGAAAAAGCTGTAGCTGCAATTGCTGCTGGACGTTTTGTCGATGAAATCACTCCAGTGAGCATTCCTCAGCGCAAAGGCGATCCAGTGATTTTCGACACTGATGAACAACCACGCGCTGGCACCACCGCTGAAGCATTGGCCAAACTGCGCCCTGCCTTTAAAAAAGATGGCTCAGTCACTGCCGGTAACGCATCTAGCATCAACGACGGTGCTGCCGCTGTCATGCTGATGAGCGCAGAGAAAGCTAAAGCCCTAGGTCTGCCTGTATTAGCACGCATTGTCGCCTACGCTAACGCAGCAGTTGACCCGACCATTATGGGTATTGGCCCTGTTGCAGCCACGCAAAAATGCTTAAGCAAGGCCGGCTGGACAATCGCAGATCTAGATCTCATTGAAGCCAACGAAGCCTTTGCTGCACAAGCACTTAGCGTCAATAAAGAACTGGGTTGGGACGTCAGCAAAATCAACGTCAATGGCGGCGCAATTGCCATTGGTCACCCGATTGGTGCATCAGGTTGCCGTATTCTAGTGACCTTGATACATGAAATGATTCGTCGTGACGCTAAAAAAGGTCTCGCCACACTCTGTATTGGTGGTGGTCAAGGCGTTGCTTTAGCCATTGAGCGCTAAACCGAAGTTATAAGTTATACCTGCTGCCCGCATTAAACTGTGGGCAGCAGTTTTACACTTCGCACCACCCCAGCACTCCAACACCCTGCTTTAAAAGCTCTAATCTAAACAAGCACCTACTGCTCAGCGCGTATTTTGCATACACTGTAGCCACTCCGATCTGAGAAACTGCATTTATGTCCAAAGGATTAAAACGCCTAGTTATCACCTTAATCAGCGCTCTGGCTGTGTATAGCTGGTTAGGTTTTTTGTTGATCCCCAGCGTTGCGCTTAAAGTCATTAACCAGCAACTGGGCATCTATGCAACAGCTCCAGCACATTTACACCGCTTAGAATTTAACCCCTTTACCTTTGAACTCTATGCGTGGGGTTTTCAGCTGGGCGAAGCCGATCACCCACAGATCAGCTTAGAGCAGCTGTATGGCAAATTGGCCATCGACAGCCTCTGGACACAACGCCTGCACTTACAAGATGTACAACTGCTGCAAGCCAACGCTCAAGTGATTCTTAATAAAAAAGGCGAGCTCAATCTCACTCAATTGTTTAACTTACCGGAAAAATCCGTTGAGCCTGAGCCAACCACAAGCACATCACTGACGGTACTGATTGACCAAGTGCAATTAAAAAACAGCACTCTGCGCTTTAATGACCTGCGCCAGCGCGATGCAGTCGATGTCACCCTTGCTGATTTAAATATCACCCTCAATAATTTTGACACCCGCCCCGCCAGCAACAGCGCCTTGCAATTCAGTGCGCAAGCCAACGATGGTGCACAGCTCAATTACAGCGGGGATCTCAGCCTCAGCCCACTGACTTCACAGGGCCATATTCAACTTAAAAACGCTAAACTCAAAAGCTGGTGGCCCTATGTGCGTGAACATTTTAGCGCGCAACTTATTGATGGCCGCCTGAGTCTCGACACTCAATACGAATTCAGCTTAGATAAGACTCTAGAGTTCAAAGCAAAGCAACTCAGCGCGCAGTTACGCTCCGTGGTACTCGACCAAGACAGCCAGCCCTTACTGCGCCTGCCCAGCTTAAATATCAGCGACACACATTTTGATCTGGCTGCACAAAAACTACGAATTGGCAAAGCCAGCAGCAGCAAACTTGAAGCTTGGGCGCAAATTGATAAAAACGGTGTAGTCAACTGGCAAAAGCTGCTACCCAGTGCCACCGAAGCAAGCAATACAACAGCCAATAGCACACCCACTGATAACAGCGCCAGCACACCTTGGCAGATTATCGTTCAACAGGCCAACTTGTCTGAGCATACTTTTCATCTCGTCGATCACAGCCAGAGTGAACCCGTTGCGCTGGAATTGGCGCAATTGAATCTGCAGATTAAAGACTTCGACAGCTTAGCCAAGAGCCCCTTTAACGCTGAACTCGATACCCATATCGGCGAGCAAGGCCGCTTAAGCAGCCAGGCTCAAGTACAGTTGCAGCCGCTGAACGTAGATATGACGCTGAACAGTAGCGATCTCGACTTGCGCCCAGCCCAAGCGTGGATCAACCCTTACGCCCATATGGAACTGCGCAGCGGCTTACTGAGTAGCGCACTGAAACTACAGATCAGTGATGCTGATGATTTACAGCTTAGCGCTCAAGGTAATGCCTCTATTCATCAGCTACATCTACGCGACACCCTGCGCCAGCGTGAATTAGTTAAATGGGACACAGTGGATATCAACGGCATTCACTACACCCTGCAAGAACAAAAACTATCAATTGATAATCTGCTGCTACAGCAGCCTTATGTACGTTTTATTATCAATGAAAACCTCACCACTAATATCAGTGAGCTATTAATCCCTCAGCCTGAAAAACCTGGCGCAGCACAGTCGAGCGACAGCCCACCTTTTGCTTTGCATATTGGCGGTATCAATATCAAGGATGGCTCGGCCAACTTTGCTGACTTTAGCCTGACGCCCAACTTTGCCACGGCTATTCAGCAACTCAACGGTGATATTGGCACGCTGGATAACCAAAGCAATAACGTCGCTCAAGTGGATATTGCCGGTAAAGTCGATCGTTATGCTCCGGTCACTATTAAAGGCAGTCTAAATCCATTTGATCCACTGAAAAAACTGGATATCGCCACGTCCTTTAAACATCTTGAGCTGACCACTCTGACGCCCTACTCCGGTAAATTTGCTGGGTATCGCATCCATAAAGGTCGGCTCAATCTGGATCTGCATTATCAAATCAACGACGGCAAACTCAATGCCAGCAATAAACTACTGCTAGAACAACTGCAATTAGGCGAGCGTGTGGATAGCCCTGATGCGGTGGATCTACCGGTACGCTTGGCGATTGCTTTACTTAAAGACAGCAAGGGTCGTATTGCTTTAGAGTTACCGGTGCAAGGTGATTTAAATAACCCAGAGTTTAAAATTGCCCCCATCGTCTGGAAAACCTTACGCAACTTGATCACTCGCGCCGTATCAGCTCCGTTTAACTTTATCGCCGGTCTGGCCAATGGCAATGCACAGGAACTCAGTGAGGTGGCATTTTTACCCGGTGAATTCAATATCAACCCACAGGCTGCGAAAAGCTTAGATATCCTAGCCAAAGCACTGCAAGAGCGTCCACAATTGCGTCTTGAAGTTGAAGGCGGCAGCCGCGTTGAACTGGATGGCCCGCTGCTGGCAGATATGCGTTTAGCTAGCGCCTATCAAAATGCTTGGTATAGCATTTTACAAAGTCGCGGCACTAAGATTACTGAAACTAAAGAATCACTTGAGGTGCCTGAAGCAGAAAAACCGCTGTTATTAGAAGGTATTTACCGTGCGCAACTTAAACAACAACCACCGGCAGAATGGGCGCAACTAAAGAAGCCTGAGCGCGCACAACAGATGCAAACAGCAGTATTGGCCAGCTATGCTAAAAGCCCTCGCGGTTTACGTCGCTTAGCGCAAGCACGGGCCAATAGTATTAAAGAATACCTCATTGAAAACACCCAACTGGATGCCGAGCGTGTGTACTTAATTGATGTGGGTACCGGCACTGCCAGTACCGATGGTCAGGTGGTCAGCACACTGCATTTGGGCAGCATGTAACATGACTGTTGCTATAGACTGTATCCACAATCAAGCAAACTACTTGGGCCATAAAGTCGCTGCACGGTATTTTTAGGAGTATGGATGAAAGCGTTTTTAACACTTATTTTATCGGCAGCTATCGGCCTCGCCAGTACCTCAGCCATGGCCAGCACCTTTCGCTGCGGCTCCAAATTGGTCAGCCTCGGCGATCGTGCCTTTACTGTACTGCGCACCTGCGGCGAACCGACCTCACGTGACTCAATCGGCTATACAGGCGCTTATCACAACCGCAATGCGATACCTATCGAAGAGTGGGTCTACGGCCCCAAAGGCGGCATGTACTACTACCTGCGCTTTGAAGGCGGCGAGTTAGTCAAAATCACTAGTAGCCGTTAACAACCTGTCGTATATCAGTTCTGATAGTGTTTAAAGAGTCATGGTACTGGCACGGCACGCAGCCGTAAATTGGCTTGAACAGGCTTCCCTGAAGTATTTTTTTGCAGCTTTTCTACAGTCTTGATAGATCAACGAACCGATTTTATAATTGCTGCAAACTTTTTCAGTATCGATATTATTCTTTTGCGTATAGGTAAAGGAGCCGCTTCTATGTGATTTTGCAGTGTTCCACTGCCAATCAATTGTTGTTGTTTTTGCAACACCACCAAATATTCTTCTAACTTCACTGACGAGAGAGTTTTCTGCAGTCTGACTGTTCTGATAGCTTTGATCATTCAAGGCGACGTTTTTGGCTAGCTCAGCACTTTTTTTATCTGGTGTTCCAGTGAACCACTCTTTGATAAAACTCGGTCGATAAATATCAGCTTCCAAATCAAAAACCTGATTCTCTTGCATTAAATAAAGAAACGCACCGATAAGATAACCGGCTATTCCGGCAAAAAACACCCACTTGACCGAACTTGACTTAGATCTGCCTTTAAAAATGCTTCTATCAAAATTTCCCTGCACGGTACAACTCCTTTTTTTAGATCAAATTTTAACAACATCGATAGTAAGCCTTAATCTCCTACAATTACAAACCACTACATACTAAAGATATAAAACCACCATTATATTTATCTATTAAGGGATAGTACTACTGCTTAATATTACTCACTCAATGTAATGGCATATTGATTTGTTTATGCCACTACATCTTAACAGCATCCTAAGCCAGAATTAAACCTCTGCAACCTGATTTTATTAGGTTCATTAGCAGAAAGTATTATAAATTCATTAGTTATTATAATGCCGCAGCGTATACCTCAATGAAACCGTTAAAAGCCCTCCTGGCAGGGGCTTTCAAGCGTTACGGCAACGTTAGCAGCATTTTAAAACCTGTTACCCACCTCATTAGGATTCAACTGGATAAGCTAAAGACTACTGGAAAGTATTATGTAGTAAGGCCGCCTATTTTTATATAATAGTGATGTGCTTGTCTATGCAGTTAAGAACCGTCTACTGATGCTGAATCAGGCTGAAGCCAACTTGAGGTATGTGTTTTGCTTGCCGACTAGAGCTGCGCACTTAAAGTGTAAGCACCTACTCTATGCCCACCCTGGGATTAAATAACTTTGGTACTCCAAGTACCGAACTGGCAAGGCAGCTCAGAACCACTAAAAATCTAACCCTTTGATATTTATGAATTTCAGGCATAAAAAAAGACGCCCTAAGGCGTCTTCTTCTTTTTTTGGTGGAGCCGGGGGGATTTGAACCCTATTTTAAAGGCGTCCTTTTTAGGTCTATACAGTTCAAAGTCTTTATTTTAAAGGCTTTTGCTTTCTTGTACCGTCCTCTATTCGTCTCTATTGTTCTTTGATTGGGCAACTTTTGGGCAAAATTTTAAAGCTAGGGAATCATATCAGCAGCAGCACAAGCAGCCCTGTACTGGCTTGAGCAAGCATCTTTAAAGTATCTTTTTGCAGCTTTACGGCAGTCACGATAGATAAAAGAGCCGCGTTTGTAATTACCGCAAACACTCATCGTATTAATGCCGTTGCGACTTTCTGTGAAAGTAAATGTTCCGCTTCTATTTGTTTTCTGACTTTCCCAAGACCACGGAATAGTGCGCTTATTGCTCACTCCATTAAATGAACGATTAATTTCACGAACTTGTGCGTTTGTTCGTGCTTGCCCCTGCTCATAGTATCGGCTTGGTGGTGGTGCGATCGTATTGATTGAGCCTTTGGGCTGGTAATTTTGGTCGTTAAATACTGTTTGTTTTGCAGCTGGTGGTCTTGTTTCTTCCACAGCTATTTTTTCAGGTGTTTTTATCTGCTCTATCAGTTGCTTTGTTGCTCCAGGAGCGCTTATTTGATTTCTAATGAGTTCAGGAGGTTTGCTTTTAAGAAAATAGATTAGTCCAGCAGCACAGCACATCAATGTAAGTACAAGCCACATGCCACTTTTTCTTTTTCGCTTTGTAACCCTGTCTTTAAAATCCGCTTTCACTTTATAACTTCCTGTCAAACCATCTCTGAGCTGCTTTAGCTGTGATTTTTAGCCCACGTTTGGTGCTGTTAATTTTTCGTTTGCTTCGTCAAATGCTGGGCTTGTCTGTCCAGCGTCTGGCATCAGTTCACCACTAATTAGCCAGTACCGGTAATTAGGAAAAAACTTACCTAGTTCTTCAATTTCAGTTGCACCAATTCGAGCACTTCCGCGCTTTATATTTTGCCATCTCACATATTCTTTTGAGTTCGTTTCTGCCAAATCACTAAGGCTGATTCTCCCCAGTAATAGCAATGCTCTATCGTTTATATTTTCATTCATAGTTTTTTTTCATGATTAATTCGCTTGTATGTTATAGATACATATGTAAAATGAACATATGTAATTAATACATAGGCCGATAAAGGCCGTTAATGACTACATCATAAGGCAAATATCATGGAATTAGAACTCGACATCAAAACTCTGTTAGTAGCACCGCCTGTAATGCCTTGGCGTGAGTTTGCTGACTGGATTCGTATGAGTGATGGCCATGATGTTGTTGAGGCTTGGATTAAGCGAGGCTATTTACCAACAGTGAAAATTGGCCGTCATCGCATGGTCAACGTTGCACAGCTTGTCCAGTCGCTCTTAAACGAAGAAGAAGAGGTTTAGGTTATGTTTGATAAAGCCTTCATTTTAGATCGCATCACTGAATGCCAAAAACTGATTAATTTCCATGTTAATCGTGATTTTGCACTTGTTGAAGATTTTGACCTTCTCTTTAGAGCTTTAGATTCTTATGCAGTTTGGCTAAACCACGCAGATCAATCAGATGAGTTTTCACAAACTGAAGTTTTGTCTATTGCAGCTGACCGTTTAGAACTTCAGCGCCTTGTTTTAGCTGCTTGCCAGGTACGTGTCCATGTACAAGTTAAGCCGGTATCTCAACCAGCCGCACCAAAACAACTGCAAGTGTTCCGTGTGTTGGGTCAAGTCGCTAAAGCCACTTTCCCGAAGCTCTCAATTAGCTGGACACTTAACCAGCCCCAAGCAAAACAACTTTTTCCAAATACTCGACCAGTCGGAGGTTTAGCATGATTCCGTCTCGCAAAAAAGATATTCAGCCGGAACAAAAGCGCTTTTATGTGCATTCAAACACCTTAGTTCACCTTGAGCTTCAAAAAGAAGCTTATCGCAGAGGTTTAAACCCTTGGGATTTGGGCGGCTTAGTGATTCAGCAGTGGATTGAAGCGGGTTTTCCTAATCTTGCTCCAATCGAAACTCAAAACCCTTGCCCGTCGCCGCTTTCGTCGGTCGCGGAATCTACCAGCGGTGGCCAGTGATGAGCGGCAAGCGCACGAAGTGTTCATTTCACGCTTGCCGCGAATTGATGGCCACCGCAGATTCTAACGCGACCACGAAAAACGGAGATGGGTTAGGGCTTTTCACCCCTTGCCCCGAGCTGATAGAGGAAGGGAGCGCTTTAAAACCCTTTGCCAACACTGGATATGTATCTAGTGCAAGTGACCGTGGAATAAATAGCAAACAGCTTCACCGTTTGCGTTTTATGCCGCGAAAGCACTTGCACCACGTACAAAAAAACAGCCTTAGCACGGGGAGCGGGAAAAGCTTCACCTCCCGCACCCCGAGCCCTCGGCGGCAAGAGCGGATAACAAGGCAGCGCCTTGGTTCTAAAGCGCATGGAATGCAAGAGGCTTAGGGATCGTTACCCGGTAGGGACAAGACAAAAAAGGGCTTTATCTTTTTGGCTTGGTTCGCTTGCGAATAGAGCCCGTAAAGCCCAAGGAACACAAGTAATACCAAACCAGTCATTTGACTAACTAACCGAAAGAACAGCTTTAAAGGCTGTAGGAGTAAAGACAATGCAAATGTTAATGGAAGCTCAGTTATTAAGTGTTCAGCTAATTAAAGTTGATGGCAATACCTATGCAAAAGCGTTCGTAGCATCTTCACCAGACGGCACAAGTGAAGCCATTTCAGCAGTGACAAGCATGAACCTTGTTGAAGATAAAGCTGAAGGCATCTTTCGTTATGTGCAAGAGCAAGGCATTCAGTTAGGCGAAAAAGTACGCCTCTCAATCAAAGCGGTTCGTGGCTCACAAAACAGCGTTAAAAACGTTATTGAAAGCATTGAAGCAATGCCGCGCCCAGCTGGACAACAGCACGCACAAGCCCAAGCAAAAGATAAGTAAGCTTAGCTATGTTTAGGGATGAAGTTATTTATCAGAATTGTATACGTTGCGCCATTCCTCGTACTTCTGATTACTTGGATGCCAAAGGTGTTTGTGAGTTTTGCAAGCCACCAATGCAGCAGGTACATGATGATATTGAATTACGCGAGTGTTCAGATTGTGGTGTTGAATTTTATACCGAAGAATCTGGTTACTCTGCAACCTGTCAAGATTGTGCAAGCAATCCTTACTTGTAAATTTAGGTTTAATTATGAAAAACGCTCTTATTTGTAACGGTGAAATATCAACTTCATTTGAGGGCGTTGCACATTGTTCTAGCAATTGGGAATTGCTCCCGATTGTTGAACCATTCGACATTGAACAACTTGATCCAGCTGTTTTAGGTCAGTTCTTCGGTGTCGGATTTACCCTGGTCGCGACTGCTTTATTAATTGGTATTGGTGCCAGTACAGTTCTCGACTTTATTAAACGCGCATAAGCGCAAAGGAGTTTTACCATGTTTAACAAAATGAAAAAACACGCAGCTGTTGCTGCAACTGCGGTAACTGCTTTGGCGGTTTCTTCACAGTCTTTCGCTGCTAATGGTTGGGATTACTCAACTATCACAACAGGCGTTGATTTTAGCTCTATCGGTACTGGTGTGCTTGCTGTAGCTGCAATTTTGGCGGGTGTTTACGCTGGTATCAAAGGTGCAAAAATCGTACTGGGCTTCTTGCGCTCGTGATTTAAACGTTGTTGGCCAACAACACGGGGCGGCCTAATAGCTGCCCCTTTTTTTTACCAAAATAATGGAAATTTAAACATGATTCATCTTTGGGAATTTTCATTTTTTGTTATAGGCGCAGCCTGTGCCTATGCGGTTTTTTCGAGGTTTTAGAATATGTTTAAGTTTCGTTATTTGTTTTTATTTATGTCCAGTTTATTTGCTGATTTTGCTTTTGCTGATTACTACGAGTGGGTTGTTCAAGGGACTATAGCTGTCTATTCTAGCCCATCTGCTGCTTGTGCTAGCAAAGGAACAATTATAAATCAGCGAATGTCTTCTACCTATACTGGTGGTGTTCGTAGGGAGACCGATACGACTTTTTTATGTCATGAGCTTATTTCACCTGTAGCTCCTTATGATTTTGCTTCATATAGTTCTTATTCTGTTCCCGTTTATCGTTACGGTTCTCGTTGTATGCCTAATACTGAATACAACCCCGAAACAGGCGAATGTAAAGCGCCTGTTTCTCCCCCTCAGTCTTTCGAGTTTTTATATTGTTATAACTACGATGGCGGTGATGGTTGCGCACCAGGTACACAAAAAGGTCGTCCGGATTCTTTCTGTAAAGATGGTGAGTTATTTGAAGCGGATTATTCACCTGGTACAACGGATGCCGAATGCTTTTCAAATATACACCCTGATGGTACATCTGGCACCGCTGTAATGTGTCGAGTGACTGCGACTAGTAGCGGTCAATCATGTGGCGCTGATTACTCACCTGAAAAGCCTAATAATGCTTGCCCAGCTGGTACTAAAGGCGGTGTTTTTAACGGTAAACACATGTGTGTTCCTTCTGGTGATGGTGGTGAAACGGGTGGCGGTGAGACTGGCGGCAACGGTGATGGCAATGAAGGCGGTGATACAGGTGGGGGAGAGTCTGGCGGTGGTAATAGTGGCGGCAACGGCAACGGAACAGGTGGTAGTGGTTCTGGTGGTAACTCTGGTGGTGGTAATACTGGCGGCAACGGAACAGGTGATAGTGGTTCTGGTGGTAACTCTGGTGGTGGTAATACTGGCGGCAACGGAACAGGTGATAGTGGTTCTGGCGGTAACTCTGGTGGTGGTAATACTGGCGGCAACGGCAACGGAACAGGTGATGGTGATGGTTCTGGCGGTACTGGTGGCAACGGTAACGGCTCTGGTACTGGCGGCACAGGTGATGGCGATGGTGAAGGCCAACAAGGTTCACCATCTGGCGAAGGCGTAGAAAATTGCACTGATGGCGGTTGTGGTTTTGGTGATTTGCGCAAGGATCCTTTCGATGGTGAGGTACGTACTTTTTCTGCTTCTATGGAGGCTTTTTATGATGGGATTAGCTCTAGCCCCATATCAAGTTCAATCAAAAATATAAGGTTTCCTACTGGCGGTACTTGCCCAGTTGGTTCAACAAATATTGATTTTGGTTTCGGCTCTTTCAATATTGAATTTTCAGAACATTGCAATTTTTGGCAACAGATTAGCCCAATTATCTCAGCCGCTTTTTTAGCGTTGTGGGCGGTTGTTGCTGTTCGTGTATTTCTGAGCGCGTAGAGGTTTAATTATGGAATTTATAGGTTCTTTACTTGCCACTGTTGTTAACTTTTTTAAAGCAATTTGGGACGCCTTCCAGCGTTTATTTGATTGGCTTAATGATGCTTACGATGCATTTATTGATTTCTTTAAGCAGCTGCCTGCATGGATTTTTGAAAATCTAGTTGATGATTTTGTTTCTTTTTTCAACAAAATTCCTGTCCCTGACTTTTTTGCAACGGCTGCAAATGCCTTTGGCAATATTCCCGAGTCTGTTGTTTATTTTGCCCAGCCTTTTCATATCGGCACGGGTGTAACTATGGTTTTGGGCGCTTACTTTTTGCGCTTCATTATACGCCGCATACCGTTGTTTGGATAATTAGGGGTTACTTATGGCTATTGATGCTTATGTGGGTTTACCTGGTCACGGTAAAAGCTATGGTGTGGTGCAGCATGTCATTGTTCCCAGTCTTAAACAGAACCGCCACGTTGTAACAAATATTCCGCTTAATGCTGATTTGTTGCTTGCAGAGTTTCGCGGCACTATTCAGCAGCTGCCGGATGATTGGTTTGAACTTGAAGACCTTTCTGAATACACAGTGCCAGGTGCTGTAGTCGTGCTTGATGAGCTTTGGAGGCGCTGGCCTTCCGGTATGTTAACCAATCAGGCTAGCGTTCAAGATAAATCGCTTTTGGCTGAACACCGTCACCGAGTAGATGATAAAAACCAATCAATGCGAATTGTCCTGGTAACTCAAGACCTTTCGCAGATTGCTAACTGGGTGCGCGTACTTGTTGAAACTACCTATAGAGTTTCTAAGAAGTCTAAGAAGCTTTATGTTGTCAGCATTTATCAAGGTGCTGTAACGGGTCACAGACCGCCAAAAACTGCACTGCTTCGGCAAACTTCGGGCAAGTTTTCAAAAGAGGTTTATGCATACTATTCATCCGCTACGCAATCGCAAACAGGTGATGTGGGTGATGAAAGCACAGCTGATGGGCGAGCCAGCATCTTAAAAAGCTGGGGTTTGTGGTTTTTGGTAGGCATTACAGTTTTATGCTTGTTGATTGGTGTTTATTCAATATCTAAGTTTTTTGCGAGTTCAGAAGAGCCCGAGCCTATACCTGAGCCCGTCAAGCAGCAGCCTGTAAAGCGAGCCCCACCAGTCGCTGCAATAGCTACGGCATATAAAGAGGTCGTAAAGCCTTCAGAACCGCCTTTGTCTGTCCTTTGGCGCGTTGCTGGCTATGTTCGCTTACCTGTTAAACGTTCGAGCTTTGAAAATGATCTGCTCGGGCCTGAAACCCCTAAAGTGGTTGAGCGTGTTGCTTTGAAGTCTCAAACAAAAACCCGTTTTATTTCAATTGATGATTGCCACTTCTATCCCAATGGCATTGATCTTTATTGTGATGTTGAAGGTGAACGCATTACGCCTTGGTCTGGCTCAGGTGCAATTACTAGAGTGTATCAACAGCAGCCCGACTTAACGCGATGAATCAGGTTCTGGGGTTTTTTGGCCAGCGTGCGCAGACGAAAAACCCCAGAACCTGAGCAGCGCTGACGTCCCTGTAACACGTCATTAAAAGAACCGTTCAAAGGTTCACTATCAGTCAGTAAGGTGTTTTTTATGTCAAAACCAATTCATCAGCACAGATTAAATATCAACGGTCTTTCATCAAATGAAGGTAACACGTCATTAAAAGAACCGTTCAAAGGTTCACTATCAGTCAGTAAGGTGTTTTTTATGTCAAAACCAATTCATCAGCACAGATTAAATATCAACGGTCTTTCATCAAATGAAGGTCGAATTTTTGTAAACCAAAAAACAGCAGCAATTACTGATTTATCAGATGTTCGTTTACTGCGTTGTGCAGTTGATACCGTTCGCCAGCTGTACCGTGGTCGAATTAAACCAGCCGTTTTAGAGCTATTTGAGACTTCTGGCATGGTTAGCTTAGGTTCTTATGACTTCCATGCTGGCCGCATTGGTCGTGACTCTGGTTATCAGTTCAGGCTTCAAAACGCAGACCTTGGCATAATTTTATTGATAAAAAACTTTAACGTAAAAGAAACCGATAACGGCCCACACCTTAAAATCGAAGTTTCACCCCATACAATCGAAAACAATACGCCTGATAACCTTCAAAAGCTGCTTGATAGCCTTGCAGCCCTTGTTCTTGATGACTTTGCACATAATCAGGTTGCCATACACATTGCTTTAGATGTTCAAGGGTGGACGCCACCAGCTGATACTGTTGCTCGTATGCAGTGTCGATCTAAACGTGTGCGCGATATATCCGGCATCAATAGCTTTGACTTTGCAGCAACTGCAAGTGTTTATGGCAATGGTGAAACTTATATGTTTGGCTCTGCTGGTGGTGTCCAGTTGGCTATTTACGATAAAACCAAACAAGCAAAAGCAACTGATAAGCTGGATTTTTGGCGCTCTCTCTGGTCGCAAGCCTATAGTGACTTTGATACACCCATGTATAACCCCGATGAGACCGTATGGCGCATTGAGCTACGCTATCACCATTCTGTTGTTCAGCAGTTTGCTGAGGGTTCTGTTAATACCCAAACAGGTGAATGTATCTACACGCGTTCATTTGCTGACTTTGCTCCACACCTTGATGGCCTTTGGGCGTATGGCTTTGATGCGTTTAAGTTACTTGAGCAGAAAGGTTTGTATGATGCTGCGTGGACTCTTTTTGCACATGATGCCCATGTTCAGACGGGTGCTGATTCATTGATTGATGAAACTCAGTACAAGCGCTATTACAAGACTGCCAGCGGCTTTAGCGGTAAGAACGTTGAGCTATTCATGGGAAACTTTGTATCACTGCTTGCAAGGGAGCGTGTAGGCGCAAAAAAGGCTTTCCAGCGTCTTAAGGAGTGGGAGTGCTGGCCAGTAATTAAGGAGCATTTTGAGAATAAAGGGCAATCAGAGCGTGATATTTATAATTGGATACGCGATAAGCTAACCGAGCGAACTGTTAGATGGGGCGTTGCTGTTTAATGGCTATTCGTAAGCTTGCAAACGGCCGGTGGCAAGTTGACTTGAGATTGTCCCCTGATAAACGTGTCCGTAAGCAGTTTAAAACGCGTCTTGAGGCTGCACGGTTTGAGCAGTTTTTATTATCACGCTCTGAATCATCCAAAGAATGGCTCGGTAATAGCGATAAAAGGCGTTTAAGTGATTTGGTCAATGTATGGTTCAACGTTCATGGTTCTTCTTTGCGTGATGGTTTAAGGCGTAAGTCTAAGCTTGACCTGATAACTGCTGCTTTAGGTGATCCAGCAGCCCAGAAGCTAACAGCAGGCGATTTTGCCGCTTATCGTTTGAAGCGCTTACAGTCAGGAATAACAGCTAAAACGTTAAATAATGAGCTTGGCTATCTTCGTGCTGTCTATAATGAGTTAAGGGCTTTATCAGAGCTTGATTATGAAAATCCATTAGCTTTTTTAAAACCTTTGCAGCAACAAGAACGTTCACTCTCTTGGCTTACTCATGACCAGATAGTTGAGCTTTTGCAGTCAATTACTGAGCGTTGTGATAATCCGCATGTTTATTTAATAACGGTTGTTTGTTTGTCGACTGGGTCGCGCTGGTCAGAGGCTGAGAATTTGACAGCTAAAGCTTTGCGTTCTAATACAGTCACTTTCGAGGGGACTAAAAGCGGCAAGGTTAGAAGTGTGCCCATTACTTCAGAACTAAAAAATCAGCTGCTTAGTCACTGGAGCCAATACGGAAAATTTACTTCATCATTGTCTTCGTTCAGGCGAGCTTTAGCCAGGACAACAATAGAGCTTCCTCGTGGTCAAGCATCCCATGTTTTAAGGCATTCGTTTGCCAGCCATTTTATGCAGAATGGTGGGAATATTTTAACGCTTCAAAAGATTCTTGGGCATTCCAGCTTAACGATGACTTTACGCTATTCACACTTGGCACCGGAGCACTTAACTGATGCCGTTTTGCTTAATCCTCTAGCAGTGAGGGCAAAAAATGGGCAACAAGCACCCTAAAAAGCAAAAGCCCCTGAAAATCTCTAGGATAATCAAGGGCTTAGGTGTTTCTTTTTGGTGGAGCCGGGGGGATTTGAACCCCCGTCCGCCAGTACTCTGCTGTCGGTACTACATGCTTAGCCGTGTCTACTAATTTAATCCGCAGCCGCCCGATCGGCAGGGTGCTTTGGATGAGTTGTGTAAGTTTTAGCCACTTCGTCCACAACGTACTACGCGGCGATTCTGTTCTATCTGACAATCATTTTGGGTTTACAGACATCCCCTGATGATTGCTGGCGCCGAAGCGACCAGAGGAGCGGCTCGGCTGCTTACGCAGCTAGAGCTGTTGCTCCGTAGTTTTCGTCATTGGCAACTATGAAAGTTGCAACAGTGGATTTACGAGTTCTGTTACCAACTCGGCATGCACCTAAAGTTTCGCAACCAGCGTCGAATCCTAATCGGCCCCGATCTGTGCTCACTTACTAGGTGACAGAACAAACATACTACGCTAAAAACTATCATTTGTCGATTAATCATGCATCTCTGTAATAATCTCTCGACTGCGCTTTTTTGCTTGTCTATCTAATAGATGAGGCTGTACTGGGCCTTTTCAAGGGCTGCGCTAAAAATACTTTGCGCGAGTTACAGACCATGATTTTGGGGCGATACAGAAATCTTCTCAACCCATAAGCGCGACACTCTACCCCTTTCAAACATTTAAAAAAAAGGTAGGATAAAACATAAACAAACCAGCAAAGGTATTCACTGATGTCTATTTTAATTATTTTCAACCGCGAACCCTACGACAACACCGATGTAACATGGAATGCTTTGCGCTTGGCTGGTCAACTCACAGAAAACAAACAAAAGGTGCAGATTTTCTTAATGAATGACTCGGTGGATTTAGCACGTGATGTGTGTTTACCACCTGAAGGTTATGACCAAGATCTATCGCAGATGCTCAAAGATTTAATTAGCAAAGGCGTATCGGTCAAAGTGTGCGGCACGTGCATGGCACGTTGCGGCATCTATAAAAACCATCCGTATTTTGACGGTGCAGAATCTTCGACAATGCAAGAACTGGCCGAACTGGTCGCTCATAGCAATAAAGTACTGACTTTTTAATATTTCTCTAAAAATATTACCTGCGTATAGATTTAAACCGCAGGCAGTGTCCAGGATTCAAGATAAAAGCCACTATGACAGTCCTCTTAGCGACTGAATAAGTGCTTGGTATGCCAACGAGCGCGGCACTTGGATTGGCACTGTTGAATAGCAGCTTAGTGGAATCATTCAAACTCAATCAGCGCCTTCGACTCAACAAAGACGCTGATTGGGTTCTATTTTGTCGACTTAACGCAACTGCGGTCCATTAAAGCCCGCCATAATAGCGATGCGTTCAGCTACGCTGGCACCGAACTTCTTAGCAAAACGATCAAAGGGTGAATCTTCAAGAGTGAAGTCAACAAATCTTTCATGACCAATCACTTCACGCGCTACATAACTGCTGTTACCCAGTGCATCAACCAAGCCTAACTCTAAGGCTTGTTCGCCGGTCCAGACTAAACCTGAAAACAGCTCTGGATGCTCGGCATCTTTGAGTCGGTCGCCACGGCCTTGTTTAACGCTGGCGATAAACTGTTTGTGCGTGGTATTCAGCACGGTTTGCCAAAACTCGGTTTCAGCAGCGTTTTGTGGCTGGAATGGATCCAGAAAAGCTTTGTGTTCGCCCGACGTATATAGACGGCGATCCACACCCAGCATTTCCATAGTGCCAACAAAGCCAAAGCCTGCTGCAGTTACACCAATGGAACCGACTAAACTGGATTTATCAGCATAAATCTCATCCGCGGCACTGGCAATATAGTAGGCACCGGATGCACCCAGATCACTGATCACCGCATACACTTTAGTGTCAGGATGCAAGACACGCAGACGACGGATTTCATCGTAAATATAACCTGACTGCACAGGGCTACCACCTGGGCTATTAATACGCAGCACAATGCCTTTAGTGTTTTTATCATCAAAAGCATGGCGTAAAGCACTGACAATATTGTCGGCACTGGCGCTTTCTTGCTCGGCAATCATACCGCGCACTTCAATCAGCGCCGTGTGTGCGCCGCTGGACATACTTTTTTTGCTATCAGCAAAGGGCGAAAAGAAATACAGCATGCTCAGTAAATAGGCAAATGTTAGGGTTTTGAAAAAGATCCCCCAACGGCGCGCACGACGCTGTTCGCTGACACTGGCTAACACTGCTTTTTCAAGCAATTTCCATGTTTTGTTATCGACGTTATTGTCGGTCATTACAGGCTCCTTTGAGCGTTGTTCGGTTTTTTCTAAATAACTATCATCAGTCCAAGGGTCGCTTGGGCGATTACCAGTGTTGTCGCTCATGCTCTGCCCCCTTAAATAAGAGTACCCGGCTGCTGTTGCAACCAAGCGGTTAACTCAGAGAAGTGGTCGATGGCCAGCACGGGACGCTCAAGTTGCAATACGCTCAGCGGTTGTGCGCCATAACTGACTGCAACACTGGGCATTTTGGCATTATTGGCCATACGCAAATCAAATGGCGAATCACCCACCATAATAGCTTGCTCGGGTGTTGCTGAGCAGTATTTTAAAATCTCATGCAACATCAGAGGGTCAGGCTTGCTAAGAGTTTCATCGGCACAGCGGGTGATATCAAAATAATCGAGCATCTGGTGTCCGGTTAAGACGCGATGCAGTCCACGGCGGCTTTTACCTGTAGCAACGGCCAATTGATAACCTGCGCTACGGTAGTTATCCAACGCATCAAGGACGCCAGGATAAAAAGCTGAGGGGTTTTCTTCAAGGGCGATATAGCGGTCACTGTAGGCACGTATAAAGCGTTGCTTTAAGGCTTCATCATCGGCTTTGGGATACAACACATCGTAGACTTGCGGCATGGCCAAACCAATAATGCTGCGCACTTCATCGTCGGTGCAGCGCGGCACACCGCAGCTATCTGAGGCAAAATGCATCGCCTCAATAATGCGCATAATCGAATCAACCAGGGTGCCATCCCAATCAAAAATCAATACCTTAAGACCGCTCAACTCACTCTCCTCAATATCGCTTACAAAATCAATCTGAATACCAGCCCATTATTGTAGGGCGGGCATTTATGCCCGCCAAGGCATCTCATAGCGGTATGTTGGCGGGCATAAATGCCCGCCCTACGGTTATTCTACCAACTGCTCAATCACGCCTTTCCACTGCTCATCAGGGTCGGCATGCACGGTTAGAACTTCGCCATCCGGCAAGGTGAATTTCAAATCACTGGCATGCAAAAACAAGCGCTTACCGCCCATCTCGCGAATTTCACTACTAAAACCTTCATCGCCGTACTTGGTATCGCCAGCAATCGCATGCCCTGCATATAAAGCATGCACGCGAATTTGGTGGGTGCGTCCAGTAATCGGGCTGGCTTCAAGCATGGTGGCGTAATCAGCAAAGCGGCGTATCACCTTAAATAAGGTCAGTGCTTCTTTACCTTCAGGGTTCACCTCAACCAGTCGCTCACCCGAACGCACATTACTTTTTTGCAGCGGCGCATCCACTTGTTTACGCGATGCTGGCCAACGTCCACGCACTAACGCCATATAACGTTTATCCACAGCATCATCGCGGAAGGCTTCGTGTAAATGACGCAACATACTGCGTTTTTTTGCAATCAGCAGTAAGCCTGAGGTATCACGGTCAAGACGGTGCACCAACTCAATCTCTTTGCAGATGGGGCGCATCTGTCGAAAAGCTTCAATCACGCCATAGGTTAAACCGCTACCGCCATGTACTGCGATACCAGCCGGTTTATTTAGCACAATCAAGCCTTTATCCTCATAGACAATGGCGGCTTCAAGGCGTTCGAGCAATCCTTTAGCTAACGGCGCAGGCTCATCGGCTTGGGTCATACGCATCGGCGGCACGCGGACAATATCGCCTTCTTTAATGCGGTAATCGGGTTTAATCCGACCTTTATTAACGCGCACTTCGCCTTTACGCAAAATACGATAAATCATGGTTTTCGGCACACCCTTTAAGCGCGCCAATAAAAAATTATCAATGCGCTGCCCTTCCAGCCCCGCCGACACCTCCAGCAACTGCACACCCGTCGCTGTCTGCGAATCCATCTTCGTCATAAAACTACACACCCAAAAAAGTAACTAACAATCAATCGCACAATGTTATCAACAAACCGCCGATGGAGTGCACCCCTTTTTCTGGACACCTAAACGTAAGAGCTGGCCATGCCTGCGACCTTGGCACTGCAGCCTATACACTGATCTCAGGAGCTCTGCGGAACGGCCTTGAGGAAAAACCAGCATGAATGAGGCGTGAATACGCACAATATCCCTAACACCCAGCAAGATGCCGGCAGCACTCGCCAAAATCACTATAAAACCCAATACGCAATGCACATCAGCACCGACTTATTTATTGAAGAAAAGCACACTTGCTGCTATATTCAGTCGGCTGCATAAAGCAGACAGATCCAAGCTCACGCTAAAAGAATTTAAAACAAAACGTCAGCTCACAATCTGGTTACAACATTATTACAGGTCACAAACACCTCGCTAAGCAACACACGACTTAGCTAAAAGTGTATAGAAACATAATCCGCGCTCGCCTAATTGCGATCGCATTTTTATAAACCCGCTCACGAACACAACGAGCGGCACCCGAATCAACCTAGGGAAACGTGAAGGGTGGAGATGCACAGTTGATAAGCCCGCGTAGCCACACGCTTTGATTCAGACGTTTCATCACGTCCGCGGCTTATACCTGATTCCTCCTCCTGAAACACATGTGCTGCAAGCGATTTTTACATTGCAGCCAACTGGAGACGCTGTCGCGATATCGGCTTATGACCCTTGATCGCTAGACACGGTTATTTTTTAACTGCGCGACCCCAACACCGACCCAGCTTGTCGCGTGTGCCAATTAAGTGATCTGTGAACACGGAATATATTGGTAACTCATGAAAAGAATGCTAATCAACGCCACTCAACCTGAAGAGTTGCGTGTTGCACTCGTAGACGGACAACGCTTATTTGATCTCGATATCGAGTCGGGCGCCCGCGAACAAAAGAAATCCAACATCTACAAGGGTCGTATTACCCGCGTAGAGCCTAGCTTAGAAGCTGCTTTTGTTGACTTCGGCTCAGAGCGTCACGGTTTTCTGCCCCTCAAAGAAATTTCTCGCGAATACTTCAAAAAGACTGAAGGCAACGGCCGCGTTAATATCCGCGACGTATTGACCGAAGGTCAAGAAGTTATCGTACAAGTTGAAAAAGAAGAGCGCGGCAATAAAGGCGCAGCCCTGACCACCTTTATCAGCCTGGCTGGCCGTTATATGGTGCTGATGCCGAACAACCCTCGTGCCGGCGGTATTTCACGTCGCATTGAAGGCGAAGAGCGCAATGAATTACGTGAAGCTCTGAATGGTCTAAACGCTCCTGCTGATATGGGTTTAATCGTGCGTACTGCCGGTTTAGGCCGTAACAGTGAAGAATTACAGTGGGATCTGGACTACCTAGTACAGTTATGGACGGCGATTAAAGAAGCAGCCGATGGCCGCAGCGCACCATTCTTGATCTATCAAGAAAGTAACGTGATTATTCGTGCGATTCGTGACTACTTACGCCAAGATATCGGCGAAGTATTGATTGATAGCGTCGATGCTCAAGAAGAAGCACTCAGCTTTATTCGTCAGGTGATGCCGCAATACGCCAACAAAATCAAACTCTACCAAGACAGCGTTCCTCTGTTTAACCGCTTCCAAATCGAAAGCCAGATCGAAACGGCCTTCCAACGTGAAGTGAAACTGCCTTCAGGCGGCGCATTGGTCATTGACCCCACTGAAGCCTTAGTTTCAATCGATATCAACTCCGCGCGCGCTACTAAAGGCAGCGACATCGAAGAAACTGCACTGCAAACCAACTTGGAAGCGGCTGAAGAAATCGCCCGCCAACTGCGTTTGCGTGATATCGGCGGCCTGATCGTTATCGACTTTATCGATATGACCCCAGCCAAAAACCAACGCGCGGTTGAAGAACGTATGCGCGAATGCCTGGAAGCGGACCGTGCACGTGTGCAAGTGGGTCGTATTTCACGCTTTGGTTTGCTGGAGATGTCGCGTCAGCGTCTGCGTCCATCACTGGGCGAAACCAGCGGCATGGTCTGCCCTCGCTGTAACGGCCAAGGCATTATTCGCGACGTTGAGTCATTATCACTGGCGATTCTCCGCTTAATCGAAGAAGAAGCACTGAAGACCGTACCGCTGAAGTGCGTGCACGTGTACCTTTCCAAGTCGCTGCCTTCTTATTAAACGAAAAACGTAATGCCATTACTAAAATTGAACTGCGTACCCGTGTTCGTATCTTTATCCTGCCGGATGAAAGCTTAGAAACACCGCACTTTGAAGTGATGCGTTTGCGTGATGACAGCCCAGAAGCGCTGTCAGGCCAATCCAGCTATGAAATGGCTCCAGAAGAAGCTGAAGAAATTCAACCAGTGAGCGCAACTCGCACACTAGTACGCGAAGAAGCTGCAGTGAAAACCAGCAGTGCTGAGCGTGTTGCTCCTCCAGCGCATACCCCTGCTGCCGCTGCTCCTGTAGTCGCCAAGCCGGTTGTCGCTAAAGCACAGCCGAGCTTATTTAAAGGTCTAGTGAAATCACTGGTCAGCTTATTTGCTAGCGAAGAAGCACCGGTTGAACAGCCAAAAAAACCTGAGCAACGCGAACAACGCCCAGCGCCAACTCAACGCAATAATGAGCGCAGCAACGATCGCAATCAGTCGCAAAATCGCCGCCGTGAAAACCCACGTAACAACCGCGATGAAGAGCGTAAACCACGCGACAATAATCAGCGTAACAACAGCGCTGAGCGCGATAACAATCAACGCGATAACACCACGACCGCACGTGACAACACCACCACGCAACGTGATACTTCAAACCGTCACGAGCGCGATAAAACCAGCGACAATCGCCGTGAACGTGCGCCACGCGAAACACGTGAAGAGCGTCCAGCACGCACTGAACGTACAGATCGCAACGAACGTAACGATCGTCCAGTCCGTGAGCTACGTCCTGCGCTGGATACACCTGAACTACGCAATGCGCGTAATACTCCAGCATCAGAGCCGGTAGTCGAGGAAGATAAGTCACACTCAACACCTACACCACGTGACAACCGTCAAACTGATGAGCGCCCGATTCGCCCTGAGCGCCAAGAGCGTGCACCGCATCCTAAAGCCGCTGTAGAAGCGGAAAAGGAAGAGCTGGATGCAAACTTGCCAGAGCAAAACGACGAGCAAGATGACAACAACGCCAACAATGATGAGCAGACACCCCGTCGTCGCTCACGCGGTCAACGTCGTCGCAGCAATCGTCGTGAGCGTCAACAAGTCGATGGTGAGAACGGTACTGATAACGCTGAGAATGATGTAGCCAATACGGATGCACCAGCAGCCGATGCAGTCGCCGAATCAACCGATAAAAAGGTTGAGAACGTGACTCAAGCTGACAGCACTACTGATGTTAAGCCTGTTGCAGAGCACAAGCCCGAAACGACAGAGGCTAGCAAGCCCGTCGTAGTCGAAGCTCAAGCTGCACCTGCTAAAGCTGAGCTTGCGCACAATGCTGCAGCCGGTCGTGGTGTAGTGGCTACGATTGATCCTGTACAAGCAGCCGGCTTACCTGCTGAGCAGCCTTTGATGCAAATCTCTGAGCCAGTAAAAGCACCCGCAACCGAAACGAAAGAGGCTGCAAAGCCTGCTGCAGTTCAAGTAGCTGAAAAAGTAGCAGCTGCGCCAGCACCGGTTGCCAAACCCACAGCTACAGAAAAACCTGCAGAACAGGCCGCTGAGCCCGTTAAACCAGCCACTCCAGCACCTGCTAAGCCTGCTCCTGCTCCTGCTCCAGTTAAAGCTGAGCCTGCTGCTAAAGCACCTGCTAAGCCCAAAACTGAAGAGAAGCCGCAAGCACCTGCGCGCCCTGCTGGCCGTGCCGCAAATGACCCGCGTGAGCGTCGTCGTTTAGAGCGTTTAGCCCGTGAAGCAGAGACTGCCAAAGCATCAGAGCCAAAAGCGACTGAAGCTAAAGCCGAGGTGACTCAAGCTGTACAACCTGAAGTCACAGCGACTGCACCGGTTGAACAGGCTAAGCCAACAATCGAGGCTACAGATATGGCACAAGCTCCTGCACCGACAAAACTGCCGGTAACAGACAGCCCAGCGAGCTACGGTGATAAAAAACCTGCTGATAACGTACCAGCAACTGAAGTACGCAGCGAAGAGCGCGCAACCTATAAAGTTGCTGACAAAACAAACGTACCCAGCGCCACTGCAGAAGATGCAGCCCCTGCGCACCATGAAACAGCAGCAAAACAGGAGACCGAGTCACACAAAGACAACGCCCCTGCTGCCGAGCAGGATGAGACTAAGCCAAACGCTTAATCTGTACCTGTGACACAAAAGGATGCCCTACACGGCATCCTTTTTTTTGCCTGAACGTTAGGGTTTATTTGAGCAAATGCAGCGCGCAACCTCGGTTGTTTTAACTGTGAGTAGCTCATCAAAACTACCCTCACCCACTCCTCTAAACAGCATAATCCACGTCCATTCAAGATCGATCGACAGCTCAATATGCAAATAGGTTTGCGCCTGTCTCGCGGGTCTTCCATAATATGCGGCTAATGTAGTTACTTGTAGGCGCGTTATCTTATGGCTAAAAAATTGTACATCGAAACCCACGGCTGCCAAATGAACGAGTATGACAGCTCGCGTATGGTGGATTTACTGGGCGAACATCAAGCCATAGAGACCACCAAAGATGCAGCCGAGGCGGATATTATTATCCTCAACACCTGCTCCATCCGCGAACGTGCACAAGATAAAGTCTATTCACAACTGGGTCGTTGGCGCGAACTGAAGTTAGAAAACCCAGATTTAGTGATCACCGTTGGCGGCTGTGTGGCTAGCCAAGAAGGTAAAGCGTTACGTGAACGTGCACCCTATGTTGATGTGGTCTTTGGCCCACAAACACTGCACCGCTTACCTGAAATGATTGATGCAGCACGCAGCACCGGCAAAGCCCAGGTCGACGTGTCCTTCCCTGAGATTGAGAAATTCGACCGTTTACCTGAGCCCCGCATTGATGGCCCCACTGCCTATGTATCTGTGATGGAAGGTTGCAGCAAATACTGCAGCTTCTGTGTTGTTCCTTACACGCGCGGTGAAGAAGTCAGCCGCCCGCTGAAAGATGTACTGAAAGAAATCCAGCATTTAGCAGACCACGGCGTACGTGAAGTCACCCTGCTCGGCCAAAACGTTAACGGTTACCGTGGTGATATTGGTAACGGCGATATCGCTGATTTTGCTGAATTGCTGCGTTTAGTGGCTGAAATCGACGGCATCGACCGCATTCGCTATATGACCTCGCACCCACTGGAGTTCTCCGACTCGTTAATCGATGCGCATGCCAACATCCCTAAGCTGGCTAAATACCTGCACTTACCGGTGCAATCGGGTTCTGACCGCATTTTGGCAGCGATGAAACGCAACCATACTGCTTTAGAATACAAATCACGTATTCGTAAGCTAAAAGCTGCGGTGCCAGATATTTTAATCAGCTCTGACTTTATCGTCGGTTTCCCCGGCGAAACTGAAAAAGACTTTGAGCAAACCCTGCAATTAGTGGCCGATGTCGACTTTGACTTCTCCTACTCCTTTATCTACAGCCCGCGCCCTGGTACGCCCGCTGCAGAGCTGCGCGACGACACCCCCGAGGAAGTCATCAAGGAGCGCCTCGGCCGACTACAGCACCGCCTACAGCAGCAAGGCTTTGCCCATACACGCCGCATGGCCAACACCGTGCAACGTATTCTGGTCAACGACTATGCGAAAAAAGACCCCGGCTTACTGCAAGGCCGTAACGAGAATAACCGCATCGTTTACTTCCGCAGCAACAACCCTGCATTGATCGGTCAGTTCGTTGATGTGTTTATCGAAGAAGCGAAGCCCTTCACCTTGCATGGCCGTCTGGTTGAGTAAGATATTAGTCCTCTAGACAGCAAAACCGCTCAGCAAACGCCAGCCTATTTTTTAATAAGCTGGCGTTTTACTTTTCATTCTGGTATGTTCGCCCGCTTGCGAGCGTAGAGGTGGTTATTCAGGGAACTGATTAACGCTTATTACGCAGTGATTTAGAGCGTTTGAGAGGCGGACCTATGCCCAAGACAACAGAAAAACAAAGCACCCAATTAGACAATGCTTTCGTACCTTATGAGTTAAGTAAAGACGAAGAGTATATGAGCGAAAAGATGCGCGCTCACTTCACTAACCTTCTAAATATCTGGAAACAGGAATTAATGGAAGAAGTGGATCGCACCGTGACTCATATGAAGGACGAAGCGGCAAACTTCCCAGATCCAGCTGACCGTGCCAGCCAAGAAGAAGAATTCAGCATTGAGCTGCGTACACGTGACCGTGAACGTAAGCTGATTAAGAAAATCGATGAAACCATCGAGCTGATTAAAGATGATGATTACGGTTGGTGTGATGCCTGCGGCGTAGAAATCGGCATTCGCCGACTCGAAGCACGCCCAACGGCAACACTGTGCATCGACTGCAAAACATTAGCAGAGATCAAAGAGAAACAAATGGGCTCGTAAGACACCCCAGTAACACAACAAAAACGGAGCCTAGGCTCCGTTTTTTTATGCATGCAAACAGCGTTACCCATACCAACACCAACACCAACACCAACACCAACACCAACGTAGGGCGGGCACTTGTGCCCGCCAATCAACAACATCAAGGCACCACGCGGGCATAAATGCCCGCCCTACCAGACTGTAATCAGCTCTCTGTAGCTAACGCGTTACGTAACTCAGCTAACGCCTCCGCACACAGCTCGTCACTGCTGTATTGCGAACTCTGAGCGATACATTCATCATCCAGCCAGATACTCAGCTGCTGATCCACTTGGCGGATATCCAAGTTGTCTTGCGCGGTTTGCACATGCTTGGATGCCATACCTGCACCACGGCCATCAGCAAAGGCTTTAGACAGGAGTAAATCATCACCCTTGCTACTGAGAATACGAAAGCGAAAGCCTTCATCATCCCTAAAGCTCACCACACGGCTGGCTTTCTTAGCTTTTTTCTTACTGCTGGTGATATCAGCACCTTGCACAGCGAAGCTACGCAGACCCACAGCCTCACGTAGTTCTTGCAAGAAAGGCGTGGCCACTTTACGTGCTTTGACTGCACCGACCTGCAGGATCTCTTCCATCTCATTGGGTTGCGCCATAAACGCATGGTAGCGCTCACGTGGCTCAGCCAACTGCTCATCCAACAAGGTAAACAAGCGCTGCTTCGCTTCGCCCCAAGCCAAACCTGCTTCTAAATCAGCACGCATACCGATTTGCTCAGCACGCGTCGAGAAGGCTTGATACAGAGTAAACAAGTGCGAGCTATCCGGATCTTTCGCTTCACCGGGCAATTTAGAGTCAGTAACTATGCGCGAAATAGCGCTTTTCAGCTCTTTGCTGGATGAGAATAACGGGATGGTATTGTCGTAACTTTTCGACATCTTACGGCCATCTAAACCAGGCAAGGTGGCGACATCTTCTTCGATCACCGCTTCTGGCATGGCAAACAGCTCCTTGCCCTTGCCAAACAAGTGGTTAAAACGTTGACCAATATCGCGCGCCATTTCCACGTGCTGCACCTGATCACGACCGACCGGTACTTTATTGGCGTTAAAGATCAAAATATCGGCAGCCATCAATACCGGGTAACTGAATAAACCCATGGTGATACCGGCATCTGGATCCATGCCCGCAGCTTCGTTTTGATCCACCGAGGCTTTATAGGCATGCGCACGATTGAGCAAACCCTTAGAGGCCACACAGGTCAACAGCCAGGTCAGCTCAGTGATTTCTGGAATATCCGACTGACGATAAAAAGTTGCGCGCTCAGTATCTAAACCGCCCGCCAGCCACGTCGCAGCGATCTCCAAGCGCGAACGCTGAATACGGGCCGGATCATCGCACTTAATCAGCGCGTGGTAGTCGGCCAAAAAGTAAAACGACTCAACGTTATCGGCTTGACTGGCCGCAATAGCCGGACGAATCGCGCCAGCATAGTTACCTAAGTGCGGCGTACCTGTGGTGGTAATTCCAGTTAAAACTCGCGTGCTCATAATCACTCAATCAATATTAAAAATTAAAGGCGTTCGGCGACCAGCTGTTTCAGCTCGGGCAGTCGGCCATGGAAAAAGTGTCCACATTCTGCCACTTTTAGCAGCTCATGTGGCTGAGATAATGCACCAGACCACTGATAGACCAACTCAGGGTCAATCACTTCATCGTCTTCGGGCTGAATCACCGTGAGTTTACAAGCACTGCACAAAGGATGCTCTGCCTCAAAGCGCATCACCGCCGGCGCCACTAAATACAGCTGTTGCACAGCAATACCGGCTTTCTCTAAGCGCCCGGATAAACTACCAGCAACAAAACCACCAAAAGAAAAGCCCAGTAAATAAATGGGTAAATTTGGATGCTGCTCTTGCAGCCAAACTAACGCGGCTTGGGCATCATCCACTTCACCGCTATTCATATCATGCTCGCCTGCGCTTTTACCTGCACCGCGATAATTAAAGCGCAACGTGGCTAAACCACTGTCACGCGCAGTGCGTTGCAAGGTAGACACCACCTTATTGAGCATGGTGCCGCCTTGGCTGGGGTTTGGATGGCAAACTAGAGCAATGCCTCGTGCATCAGCGATCGGCAAGTGCAAGCCTTCTAGCGCGCCAACAGGGCCATTGATCAGAACAGGATTTTCACGCATAAACAAAAAGGACTCCGTGACCCCTTTTGGGGTAAATTCGTCTAGTGGCAAATATGAGCAATAAAGCAGATACTGTCACATATTGGTGCCTGCTCGATGCTGTACAGAACAGGCAGAAGTGGTTAACGTAAAGCAAAGCCGTTTAAAGAGGAAGTCTTGTGGAACAGTCACTCCCCGTTTGGTTAATCCCAACACTCACCTTAGTAGGTGGGATTATTATTGGTGTTATTTTAGCACGCGTATTACAACGTAGCGCACCTGGAAAAACTCAGAATCAGTTGGATGAGCTTCAGGAACGTTTTGACAGTTACCAAAGTGAAGTGGTGACGCATTTTAATACCACAGCATCATTGGTTAAAAAGCTGACGCAGAATTATCAAGATGTGCACCAGCACCTCTCGTCTGGTGCTGAGCGTTTAGCGCTGGATGAAGTCGCGCGCGACCGTTTACTGGCCAGTCTGGCAGATGATTCACTACCGCGTGAACGCATTAAAGCCCCGCAAGACAGTCAGTTTGATACAACTGCTGAGCCACCGCGTGATTACGCGCAGAAACACGATGGCGACCCCAGCACCCTATCTGAAGGCTACGGCCTGAAGCGCTAAGTTGCTGACAACAAAAAAGGAGCCGTATAAGGCTCCTTTTTTTATCACTGACAGATCAATCCGACGGTGGCCGCACACCAATACTGGCGGTCAAGGTCAGCGCCTGACCATTGCGCAACACGGTAATATCAACCGTAGCGCCCGGCTGCATCAATGCCACTTGATTCATCGAAGTGCGTCCATCCTTGGCATCCTGATTGGCAATTTTTAGAATAATATCACCGGGCTGCAACCCTGCCTTTGCTGCAGGACCATCACGATACACTCCAGCGACCAGCACTCCAGGGCTATTGAGCAAACCAAAAGACTCAGCCAACTCCGGCGTCAATGCCTGCACCTCAAGCCCTAACCAGCCACGCACCACTTGCCCATGCTCAACAATCGAACGCATCACATCCAGCGCCAGCTTGACTGGAATAGCAAAACCAATCCCTTGCGAACCACCCGAACGTGAAAAAATCGCGGTATTAATCCCCAACAAATGCCCCTGCGCATCGACTAAGGCACCACCGGAGTTACCGGGGTTAATCGCCGCATCGGTTTGAATAAAGTCTTCATAGGTATTGAGACCCAACTGATTGCGCCCGGTGGCACTGATAATCCCCATGGTCACCGTCTGCCCGACCCCAAACGGATTCCCAATGGCTAAGACCACATCACCAATACGAATCGAATCCGAACGACCCAAGGTAATGGCTGGCAAATCAGGCAAATCAATTTTCAATACCGCTAAATCCGTCTCTGGATCACTGCCTATGACTCGCGCCAGCGTCTCACGACCATCTTTGAGCGCCACCACAATCTGATCAGCACCAGCGGTGACATGATTATTGGTTAATAAATAGCCTTCTTTACTCATCAGCACCGCAGAACCCAAACTCGATTCCATACGTTTTTGCTGCGGCAAGTTATCACCATAAAATTTCTTAAAGGTGGGATCGTCATACAATGGATGCTGCGGTTTACTGACCAATTTCGCCGTATACAAGTTTGCTACCGCCGGCGAAGCGTGGCTCACTCCATCCGCATAGGATACTGGCCCAGCTTTTGAGCGACCGGTTGAACGCTTATTCGCAGGCGCTTGCTGCACATAAAAATCAATACTGGGCAAACCCACCCAATGCGGAAAACGCTCAATCAACAATAATGCCACCAGCAAACCCACCACCAACGGCCAACCATAACTTTTAAAGAAACTTTGCATAACGCATTCCAAACTCAAAAATCACAAAAGATATAAAACAAAACAACTCAAACCCATCACCCTATCCACAGCACAGATATGCATTGTGCGGCAAATACTGTTTAAATCGTACTTAGAACCCGCATTATAGAATGCACTCCGCGATTAAAGTACCGCCCATGACTCTTAAGGAATAATTATGTCTGTTGACCGCACTCTTCTTCTGCATGACATCGAGCAGTTTCTCAATGTCAGCGCCATCAGCGATTACTGCCCCAATGGTTTACAGGTGGAAGGTAAAACTCAAATTAAACGCATCGTCAGCGGCGTCACTGCCAGCCAAGCCTTAATTGATGCGGCGATTGAACTGCAAGCTGATGCCATTTTAGTGCATCACGGCTATTTCTGGAAAGGTGAAGACCAACCTATTATAGGGATGAAACAACGCCGCATTAAAGCCTTACTCACACATGATATTAATTTACTGGCTTACCATCTACCACTCGACGTGCACCCTGAAGTGGGTAATAACGTACAACTGGCACAGCGCCTAGGTATCACCGTGACTGGCCCGCTAGAACCCAACAACCCGCGCAATGTCGGCTTAATCGGCGAACTTGACACACCCTTATCCGCCAGTGAGTTTGCGGCACGTATTGAGAAATCTTTGGATCGCGCACCCCTCGTGATTGACCATCAGCAACCGATCAAACGTGTGGCATGGTGTACTGGTGCTGCACAAGGTTATATCGAACAGGCGATTAACGCTGGAGCCGACGCCTTTATTACCGGTGAAGTGTCGGAGCGCACCTTTCATGAGGCACAAGAAAACGGCATCAGTTTCTTCGCTGCTGGCCACCACGCCACCGAACGCTACGGTGTACAAGCGCTAGGCGAATGGCTGGCTGCACGCTTTAATATCGAACACCAGTATATTGAGTGTCCTAACCCAGTATAAGTCAGCCTCGCATGGCCTGCCTCTTGATTCATAGCGTGATATACGCGACAAGAGGCAGCGTCAGACACGCCACTTAATACGGGTTAAAGCACGAGGGATTTATTGCGCAACAAATTTGGGTAACTCAGCTAACTCAACGGTTTGGGCTTTACGTGGTGCAATAATTAACGCCTCACCATCGACGACAATCTCATCACGCTGATTGACCACACGCGTCATAATACGCACACGGAACTTAGGTAATTTCTCCAGAATTTCCAATTGCACGGTCAATTCATCATTCAACTTCACCGGCAATTTAAATTCCATTTGCTGACCTAGGTAAATCGTACCCGGTCCTGGCAATTCACAGGCTACCGCGGCACTGATCAGCGCACCACTGAACATACCGTGAGCAATACGCTCTCTAAACATGGTACCCGCAGCGAACTCGGCATCCAAATGCACCGGATTACGGTCGCCCGACATACTGGCAAACAGCATAATGTCATGTTCTGTTACCAGCTTACTGAATGTGGCTTTCTGGCCCACTTCTAAACTGTCGTACGGGATACTTGTGCTTTGTGTCATGAGTTTCTCCAAATCAATCTGTCGATGTAACGTCGGGGGTTATAGCGCGTTGACTGGCTAATGCCGCATTCAGCCAATGCATAATATCTGCTGTCACTTCAGCATAATTCGTTTCTTGCAGTACTTCATGGCGCGCTTGCTCATATATTCGAATATCCACAGCTCGATTACCGGACTCACGCAGCGCATTGGCCAAATCAATTAAGCGATGGCCATGGTTAATTGGATCAGCATCACCACCCATAATCAGCAGCGGCAAATCATTATCGATTTGTACCAGATTCTGCACTGGCGTGACATGCTGCAAACCACCCAACATATCCAGCCATAACTGAGTTGTACAGGTAAAACCGCATAAAGGATCAGCAATATACGCATCAACCTGTTGCGGGTCACGCGTCAGCCAGTCCCAATCGGTACGCCGCGCCTTAATAGCGCGTTGATAAGGATAAAAAACCATTGCATCCAATATCTTACTGCGACCTTTAGCACCCAAGCGCCAGCGTTCAAAACGCGCCAGTGCCATCGCGGTGCGGTAGCGCAAAGAAGTTTGCAAGTAATTGGAGCCGGATAAAATCGCCCCCTGCATACTGCAACTGTGCTGCATTAAGTAGGTGATAGCGATGTAACTGCCCATGCTATGACCCAATAAAAAAATCGGTGTCTGCGGATACAGCATACGAATATGGTGATTGAGACAACTGAGATCATTCACCACTAAGTCCCAGCCCAGCTGATCAGCAAAGTAGCCCAGCGTGCCATGGGTTGCCGTATGACCGTGACCGCGCTGATCCAAAGCAAAGACTGAAACGCCTTGCGCCGCTAATGTCTGCGCAAACCGCGCATAACGCTGACTGTGCTCAGCCATGCCATGGGCAATCATCACAATAGCGCGCGGCGGCCCGTCACTGGACCAGTGATTGACATACAACTGAGACTCATCATTGGCGGTTAACCAAAAGGCTTGATGCTGCATGCAGGCCTCCTCCTTGGTGCGGGCATTAGCGCTATTGTAATGCCAATTCTTGTTTTTTGGGAGGCGCAGCACAATTGACTGTTCAATTATAAGAACTAAAAATCACAATAAGATCAAAAAGTGACTAGAAAGGCATCTTCTGTTCTAGCCGAGCATTTATAAAGCTGCTAATCTCAGGTCGTTTGCTAAACAATAAGAACACAGCAAAACCAATCATTAAAATAATATCTGGAGTAAGACAGTTGACAAGAGCCTGCAATTCAGTGAGTTTTAAGCACTCAATTGCATGATTAATAAGCAACCGCAGCCTACACTGAGCCATCAATAAGCGTGTATCTGTCGTTGCATTATCGAATTACAATGCGCTCTAGTTAAACACTTTCATCCAGCAAAACGAGCTATGGCTTTGGAGTTGACTTGCATGAACGAAAACTTCTGGAAGGATAAATACCCTGAAGGTATTCCCACCGAAATCAACCCTGATGAGTACCCCAATATTCAAGCGGTATTAAAAGCATCCTGCCAGCGTTTTGCTGACAAACCTGCATTTACCAATATGGGCACAACCATCACCTACGCTGACCTGTATCGCATGTCAGGTGACTTTGCCGCGTGGTTGCAAAACTACACTGACCTGCAGCCCGGCGATCGCATTGCCGTACAACTGCCCAACGTGTTGCAATACCCTGTTGTGGTGTTTGGTGCGATTCGTGCCGGCTTAGTGGTGGTCAATACCAACCCGCTGTACACCACTCGCGAGATGGAACATCAGTTCAACGACTCAGGTGCAAAAGCCTTAGTCTGCTTGGCCAACATGGGTCACTTAGCTGAAATCGTTGTACCGAACACTGAAATAAAAACCGTGATTATGACCGAAGTAGCGGACTTTTTACCGCCGCTTAAGCGCTTAGTGATCAATAGCGTGGTCAAGTACGTTAAGAAAATGGTACCTGCGTTCCATATTCCTAACTCACTGAAATTAAATGATGTATTAGCACTGGGTAGCAAAAAAGCGGCGCGCAATGCCAATCCTGACGGTAATGATATCGCCGTATTGCAATACACCGGCGGCACCACGGGGATTGCTAAAGGCGCCATGCTCACACACCGCAATTTAATTGCCAATATGCTGCAAGCCCAAGCTTTGATGGCGTCCAACCTCGATCAAGGCACTGAAACCATTGTTGCACCCCTGCCGCTCTATCATATTTATGCTTTTACCTTTCATTGCATGGCGATGATGATGACCGGTAATAACAACTTGCTGATCACCAATCCGCGCGATCTAAATAGCATGCTCAAAGATATGAAAAAGCAGAGCTTTACCGGTTTTGTCGGACTCAATACGCTGTTTGTTGCCTTGTGTAATAACGAGAAGTTTCGCAGCTTAGATTTTTCTAAACTAAAATTGACCATCTCTGGCGGCATGGCACTGCAAATTGCCACCGCAGAACGCTGGGCTGAGGTCACCGGCACCCCAATCTGTGAAGGCTACGGCATGACTGAAACTAGCCCTATCGCCACCGTGAACCCGATTCAAAATATCAAACTGGGCACCATTGGTATTCCAGTGGCATCCACGCTTTGTAAAGTGATTGATGACGATGGCAATGAACTGCCCCTGGGTGAAGCCGGTGAATTATGCGTGAAAGGCCCACAGGTGATGAAGGGCTATTGGATGCGCGAGCAAGAGACAGCAGACATGCTCGACGCCGAAGGCTGGCTGCGCACCGGTGATATCGCGATTATTCAAGAGGATGGTTATATCCGTATTGTTGATCGCAAAAAAGATATGATTCTGGTGTCCGGCTTTAACGTCTTCCCTAATGAAATCGAAGAAGTGTTGGCGACATTACCCAGCGTATTACAATCGGCTGCTATTGGCGTTCCATGCGAAAAATCCGGCGAAGCGATTAAAGTTTTTGTGGTGGTACGACCGGGTCAAAGCTTAACTAAAGAAGAAGTGATAGCGCATATGCGCAGCAACTTAACCCGTTACAAAGTGGCGCACGACGTTGAGTTTCGTGAAGAATTGCCCACAACCAATGTGGGTAAGATTTTACGTCGGGAACTACGTGACGGGGAATTGAAAAAGATGCAAACGGCTGACTGCTAAAGCAGCGCTCATAGACAGTATGGGTAGCAGTTATTTAAAAGCGCGAGCGACCCTCGCGCTTTTTTATATCGACACTATGTATATCGATGCTACTTATATCAACGCTATAGAATGTATACGCGCACATAAAAACGCGCCATCAGTCACAACCTTTATTAAGGCGAACCAATGACGCGCAGGGATCTTTTATGTAACTTTAGCTTTTTACTGCTGTTGCAGCCTTAGCTGTAGATACTGGCAATTCTGCTGGTTTACGTGTCTCAGGAGTTGAGCGACGGAAATAGCTGACTTGCTGCTGACCACTTAAACCGCGGGGAACTTCTTCAATTTCACCGCCTTTCTTTAAGAACGCAGCAGTTTGCTCTTCGAGCGTGTTGCGTGATGTACTTGCTTCTTCTGGCTTTGAACGATTACTTGAGCCTTTAATACGCATGACGACCTATGACCTCCTCAAACGTTTAGGTTCTAAATAATACGACAAAAACCTATAAAAGTCAATCCCATATAACTTTAAGCTATAAAAAACAACAGTCATTGTTGTCTAATTAGCAATTTTGCTTTTTAGATACTTTTCATATCCCCATCAAAAACCATATGCTTTTTAGTTGTAAGCATTGAACACCATAAAAACACCGCAACCTGCTCACTCCCCCGCATATACCTATGCTATTTAGTTCTTAATAACCATTTCATTAGAACCAATAAGCCATGCTAAAGTGCCTCGCATCTCTTCAAAAAGAATAGAAATTTACAGCCCCACGAGGCGCAACATCTATTAAAGCGAGCACAGCATGGCCGACACACTGACCCACCTGAAACAACTCGAAGCCGAAAGCATTCATATTATTCGCGAAGTCGCCGCCGAGTTCGACAACCCCGTTATGCTCTACTCCATCGGTAAAGACTCGGCAGTAATGCTGCACTTGGCACGCAAAGCCTTCTACCCTGGCAAACTGCCTTTTCCAGTGATGCATGTCGATACCCGCTGGAAATTCCAAGAGATGTACAGCTTCCGCGATAAAATGGTCGCGGATTTAGATCTCAATCTAATCACCCACACCAACCCCGATGGCATCGCGCAAGATATCAATCCATTTGTGCACGGCAGCGCTAAGCACACCGACATTATGAAAACCGAAGGCCTCAAGCAGGCTTTAGATCAATACGGTTTTGATGCGGCCTTTGGTGGTGCGCGGCGCGATGAAGAAAAGTCTCGCGCTAAAGAACGTGTGTATTCATTCCGCGACAGCAAACACCGTTGGGACCCAAAAAACCAGCGTCCAGAACTGTGGAACATCTACAATGGCAAAGTGAATAAAGGCGAATCCATCCGCGTCTTCCCATTGTCGAACTGGACTGAACTGGATATTTGGCAATATATCTATTCAGAAGGCATCCCGATTGTGCCGCTGTATCTGGCCGCAGAACGCGAAGTGATCGAACGTGATGGCACGCTGATTCTGATTGACGACGATCGTATTCGTCAGCACCTCAGCGCTGAAGAAACCGCGCGCATCCAGAAAAAAATGGTGCGTTTCCGCACGCTCGGTTGCTACCCGCTGACCGGCGCGGTGGAATCAACGGCGACGACGCTGCCAGAAATCATCCAAGAGATGCTGCTCACGCGCACTTCAGAACGCCAAGGCCGCGTCATCGATCACGATGGTGCAGGCTCAATGGAAGAAAAGAAACGTCAAGGCTACTTTTAAGGAATCCGTACTATGAGTCATCAATCTGAACTAATCAGCCAGGATATCCTTGCCTATCTGGCCCAGCACGAACGCAAAGAATTACTGCATTTTCTCACCTGCGGTAATGTCGACGACGGCAAAAGCACCTTAATTGGTCGCCTGCTGCACGACTCAAAAATGATCTACGAAGATCATCTAGAAGCCATCACCCGCGACTCAAAGAAAGTCGGCACCACCGGTGATGATATTGACTTGGCCTTACTGGTCGATGGCCTGCAAGCGGAGCGCGAGCAAGGCATCACCATTGATGTGGCCTACCGCTATTTCAGTACCACTAAACGTAAATTTATTATTGCCGACACCCCAGGCCATGAGCAATACACGCGCAATATGGCCACCGGTGCGTCGACTTGTGATCTAGCAATTATTTTGGTGGATGCCCGCCACGGTGTGGAAAACCAAACTCGCCGCCACAGCTATATTGCCTCGCTGCTGGGGATTCGTCATTTAGTGGTCGCCATCAACAAGATGGATCTGAATGGCTACGATGAGCAGGTGTATAACGACATTAAGGCTGATTACTTAGCCTTCGCTAAACAAATTAATATCGATCCTGCATCACTGCACTTTGTACCCATGTCTGCGCTAAAAGGCGACAACGTCGTTCATCGCAGCGAGCACACGCCTTGGTACGCAGGGCAAACCTTGATGCAGACTCTGGAAAGCGTGGATGTTAGTGGTGATTTGAATCAGCGCGATATGCGCTTTCCGGTGCAATACGTCAATCGCCCCAATCTGAATTTCCGTGGTTTTGCTGGCACCTTAGCCTCTGGTTCTCTGCGTAAAGGTGATGCGATTAGGGTATTGCCATCCGGTAAAAGCAGCCAGATCAAATCCATCGTCACCTTTGATGGCGAACTTGAACAGGCGATTGCTGGCCAAGCCATTACCCTGACCTTAGAAGATGAGATTGATATCTCGCGCGGTGATTTAATTGTGCATGCGCAAGATCATGTGCGCAGCAGCGATCATTTTGAAGCGATGTTGGTGTGGCTGGGTGAAGAGCCGTTATTACCCGGCAAACGCTACGACTTTAAACGCGCCACCAGCTATATTCCCGGTAACGTTTCAGCGATTGAGCACCAAGTTGATGTAAATACTCTGGCGCAGAATGCTGCTAGCAGTTTGCAACTCAATGAAGTGGGCCGCGTGCAGATCAGTTTAGATGCGCCTTTGGCACTGGATGATTACCAAGCCAACCGCACCACCGGCGCCTTTATTGTAATTGACCGCCTGACCAATATTACTGTCGGTGCCGGAATGATCATTGCACCGGATAGCAGCTCAAGCGGTAAACGCATCCTTGGTAAAAGCCGAGTCAGTAGCGACGAACGCCATCTGCGTCTGGGCCAACAACCCGCCACAGTACTCTTTAGTGGCTTATCCGGCGCTGGCAAAAGCACGCTGGCCTATGCGGTTGAACGCAAGCTGTTTGATACCGGCCGTGCCGTGTATGTATTGGATGGCCAGAATCTGCGTCATGATCTGAATAAAGGCCTGCCGCTGGATCGTGCTGGACGTACGGAGAACTGGCGTCGCGCGGCGCAAGTCGCACGTCAATTTAACGAAGCTGGTTTAATCACCCTCGCGGCGTTCGTAGCCCCGGATGCCGAAGGCCGTGAACAAGCCAAAGCGTCGATTGGCAAAGAGCGCCTGATCACCGTGTATGTGCAAGCCTCGCCACAAGTCTGCCAAGAACGCGACCCACAAGGTCTCTATGCAGCAGGCGAAGACAACATCCCCGGTGAATCATTCCCTTACGATGTGCCGCACGATGCTGATCTGACCATCAACACCCAAATCAGCAGCGTCGAAGAAGGCGTACAACAAGTCCTACAATTACTGCGCGAGCGCGAAATCATCTAACCCTCCACAACAGCTGGCTGCGCCCACAACACCGGCCAGCCAGCCACCACAACCCACGCCCCGTAAGAACTGGCCATGCCTGCGACATAGTCCACCCAACCACCACAAAGCCAGCCAACACACGCATTCCGTATTACAAAAGCCACCAAACCCACCCCATCCGTAGGATCTGTGGCACATACCTGCAGACCTTATAGTGGTATAGGTCTGTTATCTTGATCTAGACCACTAAAAAATCGAGAAAAGACCTTATAATCACACACAAACACAGCTATGCTGCGCAGCATATTGGTATAGCGCTCTATATGGGCAACTGGACAGTTTCACTGATTACCAGTAAACTCTAGTGCATAATTATGTCTATATAATATGTACTAGACATGTTGCATCACACTCTACATACGACGTCATTTTTGAGGATTTCAATATGCGTAAGACGCTAATTTCACTTTCTGTTGCACTGGCATTCACGTCAGGTGCAGCAATGGCTGACCAAGCAACTCTAGATGCAATGCAAGCTGCAGGCATAGCCCTAACAGCAGAGCAAGCGCAAAGTGTACAAGCAGCTGAAGGCGAAGAAGCCATAGCAGCAGTTGTAGCTGCACTTGCAGCTGCTAACCCAGCACAAGCTGCTGCAATCGTTAGCGCAGCCGTCTCTGCTAACCCTGCAATGGCTTCAGCTATCACTGGCGCAGCTATTGGCGCAGCTCCAGCACAAGCCTCTGCAATTACTGCAGCAGCAATTGCCGCAGCACCAGCTCAAACCAACGCAATTAACACTGCAGCTACAGCAGCCACTCAAGCAGCACAGGCAGCAGCACCTGCAGCTGCAAGCGGAGTCGCAGGTAGCACCCCAAGCAACGCGCCTTCCTCAAGCGGTGGCGGTGGTAGCAGCGTAGCAAGCCCTAACTAAGTTAGGCCTGCGCACACTGAAATCACTTATTAACTGCGACAAGACTCAATAGACTCTTGTCGCAGCCGTTTTAAATCCTGCTGCTGCAGGAAGGGAAGCTGAAACAATGAAAAAAAACTTAATTAAAAATGCGTTAGCGATTGCTATTGCCGGTAGCTTAAGTGCACAGGCATTCGCCATTGACCCACAAAGCATTCGTTTAAGTGATGGCGTTGTATTTACACCAACACTGAAAGTTGCAGAAACCTACGACGACAACTTCCGCGCTGTCGACAAAGGCAAAAAATCTTCATGGATCACCACTATTGCACCGAGCTTTCAACTGAATGCTGACAGCAATAAAAGTGCGTACCAGTTGAAGTACATCGCTTCAAGCGACACCTTCCACTCAAGCCACAAAGACAACAACGTTGACCATCACTTTACTGCTGATGCAGGCTTTGAGTTTGATGCACGTAACCGTTTAGTACTTGATGCTGGCTACCACGATGTTGAAGAAACTGCATCTGCTGACCAGAAAATCGAAAACGACAAATTCAACACCAAAAACCTAGGTGGCGTATACACCTTCGGTGCTAAAGAAGCGCGCACTCAAGTTGACTTCGGTGCAAACTACGAAGAATTGCGTTACACCAACGGCAAGCGTCTTAACAGCGATAAAGAGCGTGATACATCATCACTGCGCTCAACCCTTTATTACGCTGTAGCACCAAAAACCAAAGTATTGCTGGAAGGTCGTTACGCTGATTTCGACTACAAAACCTTCTCTGCACGCGACAGTAAAAACAGAGGCCTATTGGCCGGTATAACTTGGGAAGCAACTGCTAAAACCTCAGGTTCATTTAAGCTCGGTCGTGAAAAGAAAGACTTTACTAAGTCAGTCTACAGCGATAAATCCACTGGTATGTGGGAAGCTGGCGTAGTGTGGGAGCCGTTGACCTACTCATCATTTACCTTGAATACCCGTCGTGGTTTTGATGAAGGTGAAGATAACGCTAGTACGATCAAAAGTCAGCGCACCAGTTTAGGCTGGAAGCACTTCTGGATGGATCGCCTCTACTCAGACGTAAGCTACGCTCGTACTGATAAAAAATACCAAGAAATCAGCCGTGAAGATAACCGTGATGACTACGGTCTAAGCCTGACCTACCAAGCACGTCGCTGGTTAGATGTTGGCCTAGGTTATACTTATGCTGAGAACGATTCAGACGTTAAATCTGAAAGTTTCAAACGTAATATCTACGCGCTAACTGTTAACGCTAGCCTGTAATACGCAACACCATAGAGCAGTGGGAGCTATCCCCTGCTCTTTTTGTTTATAAACACAAAGAGAACTTTAGCCTTATGGCCATTCGGTATTTCACTAGTTTACTGATCTGTCTATTGCTAGGCATGGGCCAATCAGTAGCTGCAGAAGGAAACTCCACCTACAAATTAGCCTCTGGCGATGTGATTCGTATTCACGTCTTCAGTGAACCTGATCTAAGCTTTGAAGAACTGCGCCTTACAGATGCCGGCACCTTCTCCTACCCATTTATTGGTGAAGTGCGCGCTAAAGGTAAAACTACAGCAGCTCTTGAACAAATTTTAATCGAAAAATTACAAGGTGATTTTTTGATGGACCCACGCATCTCCATCAGCGTGCTGGAATACCGCGAATTTTTTATCAGCGGTGAAGTGAAAAGCCCAGGTGGCTACAAGTTTCAGCCTGGTTTAACCCTGCGCCGTGCGATTGCATTGGCCGGTGGATTGACCGAGCGCGCCTCAACCAATCGCATCACCCTTATGCGAGACGGCGATAACAATAACAAGCCTGCTCGTGTCAGTTTAGATACCCCTGTAATGCCCGGTGACAGTATCAATATTGACCAAGGTTTCTTCTAAGCCTGAACCTGCGCAAACATTAGATGTTTTTCGGATGGCAATCCGCACTTATTTTGAGCCTGAGAATCATGGAAAGTAACGCTACTACAGCATCTCGCAACACACCCCTTCAACCCCGCGATGATGACGATGAAATTGATCTTCTAAAACTGTGGCAGACCATCTGGCGCCGTAAATGGAGCATTATCACCCTTACAGTTATTGTGATGATGGTCAGCACCTTAGTCGTACTGAGCCTGACGCCGATCTATCGTGCAGCAGCCACCATGCTATTTGAGCAGAAACAATCTCAAGTTGTCTCCATCGAACAATTGTATGGCGTAGAAGGTAGCGGTAACGACTATTTGCAAACTCAGTTTGAACTACTGAAATCACGCTCACTGGCAGAGCGTGTGGTCAATGAACTGAACTTGACTGTCCACCCAGAATTCGACCCACGCCAACAACCTGAGCCAATGATTAACTTCAGTCTTGGCGACCTGATCAGCACCCTAAATATTGATAAATTAATCCCTGGCACCATGCCCAGTGATTTAGAGCCGACTGAAGAAGAAATCGAAGAAAAAATCTTTGATAGCGTCACTCGTGCATTTATGACGCGCATCACTATTGAGCAGCAAGGCAAAAGCCAACTGGTCAAAGTGCAAGTCGATATGGCTGACAAAGTACTGGCTGCACGTGCTGCCAACGCATTAGCAACCGGCTATATCGAAAGCCAGATGGAAGCGCGTTTAGAAATGTCTGCATCCGCTACAGCGTGGATGAACAGCCGTATGGGTGAGTTGCGCAGCAAACTAAAAACAGCTGAAGACACCCTGCAAGCCTTCCGTGAAAAAGAAAACTTAGTGGATATCGGTGGTGTTGCCACCATCAGCGCGGCTGAATTAGCCTCAACCAGCGACCGTATGGTTGATGCGCGCCGCGCTCGTGCTGAAGCTGAAAGTATGTACCGTCAAGTACAATCCATGCGCAGCGCAGGCTGGGAACGTCTCGCCAGTGTCTCTGCAGTATTAGGCGACCCACTGATTCAACAATTTAAAACCAACGAAGCTAAAGCCAAATCAAAAGTTGATGAACTGTCCAAGCGTTACGGTGCTCGCCACCCAGCCATGGAAGCAGCGCGTACTGAACTGGCTGCAGCACAAGCCAGCTTACGCGGCCAAGTGGAACAAGTGGTTGCCGGTATTGAGCGTAATTATCAGCTGGCCGTTGCCAATGAAAACTCACTGCGCTCGTCGGTGAATATCAACAAAGCACAAATCCAAGATATCTCACGTAAAGAGTTCCAGCTGCGTGAATTCCAGCGTGAAGTCGACAGTAACCGCGCGCTCTACGACACCTTTGTCACTCGCTTAAAAGAAGCTTCAGCCACCAGTGATCTGGATAGCGCTACTGCACGTGTGGTTGACTCAGCAACAGTGCCCGTCGCACCGATCAAACCGAAAAAAGCGCTGATTGTGGTGTTAGCCACCTTCCTTGCTGGCCTAGTCGGCGTTGGTTTAGTGTTGTTATTAGAAGCCTTAAATAACACCTTTAAAGGCACAGACGAAATCGAGAATATGCTGAATCTGCCGGTGTTAGGTTTATTGCCATTGGTGAAAAAATCCAACCGTAAAGAAGTAGCTAATCTGTTCCACGATGACTCAGATAAAAGCTTCTCTGAATCCATCCGCACCATTCGTACCAGTATTGTGTTATCTGCGATGGAAAACCCGCATAAAGTGATAGTAATCACCTCATCGGTACCGGGTGAAGGTAAATCAACAGTAGCAGCCAACTTAGCATTTGCCTTGGGACAAATGGAAAATGTACTGCTGATCGACGCTGATATGCGTCGCCCTACACTGGCGAAAAACTTCGGTTTCCCAGTGGGTACGCCAGGTTTAGCTAACTTAATTGCTGGCACCGCGAAAGTTGACGAGTGCATTAAAAACATCGACGGCGTTGATATGATCAGTGCTGGTGTGGTACCGCCTAATCCACTGGAACTGTTATCCAGCGAGCGTTTCGGTAAAATGTTGGAGTATCTGCGCAGCAAATACGATCGCATTATTATTGACTCACCACCGACACAAGCAGTCAGTGATGCGCTGGTACTGGGTACCATGGCTAATGCCTTGATTTATGTAGTCCGCTCTGATAACACCCCGAAATCCTTAGTGGTTAAAGGTGTGGGTCAGTTACTGCAAAGTAACGCACCGGTCACCGGTATCGTACTCAACCAAGTTGATATCAAAAAAGCAATGAAAAGCGGCTATAACTACGGTGGTTACTATGACTACTACGGTTACAGCGACACTGCTAAAGTAAAGAAATAAGCTAACGCCTCAAACAACAACGGCGGGTTGCCTGATGCGCCCGCCGTTGTTGTTTTTGCCCTAGGGCAATAGCGTGGCACCAGACTATGGGACACACGCCATGATTGATTTACATAACCACTTACTGCCCGGCATCGACGACGGCGCACCTGATCTCGAAACTGCCCTGAAACTGGCACAGATGGCCGTCAGTGACGGCATTTCACATCTGGTTTGCACACCGCATATTCATCCCGGACGCTACGACAATACCCCCACGACCATCAGCCAAGCACTGGCCGTGTTTCATAAGGGTCTAATCGATCACGATATTCCATTGAAAATCGCCGCAGCCGCTGAAGTGCGCTTTGGCATGGAATTGATGATTGGCATTAAAACCAATAGCATTCCTTTTTTAGGTCAATGGCAAGATAAAAAGGTATTACTGCTGGAATTCCCGCACGGTGAAATCCCCTTTGGGGCAGAACGCTTAACCGCTTGGCTGTTTCAGCAAAATATCATCCCGATGATTGCTCACCCCGAACGTAACAAAGGCTTAATGCGCGAACCCAATAAACTGAAAATCTTCCTGGATCAAGGCTGTTTACTGCAAGTCACCGCCGGTTCAGTATCGGGTAGCTTTGGTGAGGCAGCGCAAGATCTAGCGATACAGTTACTGGAAAAAAACCTCGTGACCATTTTAGCCAGTGACGCCCACAACCTTGACTACCGCCCACCCGTTCTAACCACCGGCCTTGCCGTCGCCAGCGAATTGATTGGCGAAGATGCGGCACGACGCTTAGTCTTTGATAACCCTTGGCAGATTGCCCAACATCACTTTAGTTGAATTTATGAGCACGCAGACCGCTTCTAATCGCAGCACCTCACGCACCCCAGTCATGTCCATTGCAGCACGACGCAGCATCGCTGTAGTCGCTGGCCTATTAGGCTTAGTCAGCATCTATGGCGGCAGTCAATTACTGGTGTCCGGCATTGCCCACTACCAAGCCAGCGCCTTTATCGAGGACTGGGAGAAGAAAGGTAGCGCACCCACTGAACAAGCGTGGCAGGTTGCCAACGACGCTATTCAACACGCCATCAGCAGTTACCCTGCCGCCAACGGTGAATACCTAGAAACATTGGGCTATATTCAGCAGTGGCAAGCCTTTGGTACGCCACTGGACAGCGCAGAAGCCAAACCCAGCCGCGAAGCCGCAGCCCAAGCGCTACGCCAAGCCACCCAAGCCCGCCCCACCTGGCCGGACGCCTGGGCCGCATTAGCCTACGCCAAACTGCACTTGCTCAGCTTTGATGATGAATTCACCCATGCCATCCAACAAGCCCAACACTTCGGCCCATGGCGCATCGGCATCAATCGACGCATTGCCGAAATCGGTCTGATTGCCTTCCCGGTACTCAATAACGAACAACGCGCAATCGTCAGTGAATCCATCCAGCGCACCGCACAATACAGCGACAAAGAACGTAAACAATTGTTTGAACTTGCCGCACAGACCAACAGTCTGACAACATTATGCAACGCATTAGACGACGCCCCCGAAGCACCTTGCACCCCTGTAAAAGCCGGAGCACTTTAACGCCCCTGTCGGCTTTTGTAGGTCGGTCTTCAGGCCGACACATGCCATCAGACCAGCGCCGTTGTAACTGTTTACAACCGCTAGGACATACTTTTAATGAGTAAAACGATGCAATTGAACGTACAAAGCTTTGACCCTCTCAGTAAGAAAACACGCTGGATACGCCGCAGCCTGTTTATGATCTATACAACCTTGTTGATTTACGGCTTATTCCGCCCAGAAGGCCCACCGAGCTTATTTAAAAACTCAGACAAAGTCCTGCACTTCTTAGCGTTCGCCGGATTTGCCTTTAGCGCACGCCTAGCCTTTGCCCGCGAGTCTGCATGGAAAGTCTGGAGCTTAATTATAATCTGGGCACCGATATCAGAAGGGCTACAACACCAAGTTCAATCCAGCCGTTACTTCAGCTGGCTGGATATCGTCGCCAACCTCACCGGCGTGGCCATAGGTGCCCTGTGCTGGTGGATAGCACTCACATCCTACCGCCGCTGGAAAACAGACTACAAAACACATCGTTTTTTGTAGTCTGTTTTCAGGCCGAAAAATACTCCAGACACACACCACTGCCATTATTTTGTGCGCAATATCAGGGCGTTTGCGACGCCCATGTTGGCCTAAGGCTGGCCTACATTTGATTGTGTCTTTACAACTCAGGCCGTTTACGACGGTCTTTGCGGTGGTGGTTGGCTAACACAGCAATCGCACACAGCACTACAAAGGTGGCTGCGTTGGCGGGAATTTGTAGATTAAAGTCCACAGTAGCATGTGCGAGCATGGCAATAATACCCATCGCCGCACCAAAACCAATACCCCCACGATACAACGAACGCTGCTGCCAGATGGCTTTAAATGCCCAATATAGCGCCATCAAAACAAACAACGCCAACGGCACCATCCCCAGCGCGCCATACTCAACAGCAAACTGAATATAATCGTTGTGGGCTAAATCAAAATGCAGACGAATATCTTCGCCCGAATACTGGGGAAATACCGCCTCAAAGCTGCCTGCGCCCTGCCCTATAATGGGCTTATCTTGCGCCAACGGCAGCGCATACATAAATACATCACCACGAATCTCCGTAGCCTTCTGCACAATCTCACCGTTGATCACGGTATCGGTCAACTGCGTACTCATCACTCGATCTTTTAAACGCTCCAAACCAAAATACTGACTGATCACCATCACATCAATCAGCACTAAACTGGCCAAGATCAGACTATTACGCATACGGTTTTCTTTATTACGCAGAATAAATACTGCACCCACCACCATCAATCCAATAAAGAACGACGTATTACCACCGCGTGAGTGGGTCATCACCAAAGCAATCACCATAATCACCAAGGCCAAGCGCAAACGCGCCTTAGGACCCATCAGCAGCTCAATCAACTTCGCCCAAGTAAATGCACTGGTATCACGCAACGCCAACAGCAAGCCAATCCCCGCTGCTAAGGTCATGCCTAAATACCCAGCTAAACTATTGCGGTTAATAAAGGTACCGGTAGTTGAAGCACTCTTCATACCCAGTAAGCCTTCAAAGCCCGATAAAGTCAGAAAACTGCCATAAAACGCCTGTAACGTACCACTCACTACCAAAGTACCTAGCAGTAACGTCACACGTTTACGTGTATGAAACAGATTGATAACCAGCAAAAAAAGTAGCGTATAACCCACACCCTTAATCAACGCTTGCGCCGTTGCGCCGCTGTCCATGGTCAAGTCACTTAACCATTGCACTGCTACCCAAAGTTGAGTGAACAGCAACATAGCTACCATAGGTAATGCAGGTTTAAACGCGCGGCTTTCTTTAAATACACCACGCCAATGACCAACCGCCCAAAGCACAGCAGTCACACCAATCAGCAGGGTAAATAAACCAATAGCCCAACTGCGATTACTGCCCACAGGTAAAGGCAAGGCAACTAAAATAACCAGAGTTAGAGCAACAAGAGTACGATCAAGCGGGGAAGATTCAACAGACATAGGGGATGAAGGTTCCATCAAACAGCAAAAATCCTATAACACAAAATGCATAGGCTTTAGATATAGTAGCAAAGGGCTAGTTTAGCAGACCCAAAGCTAAAAACACCACAAAAAAACCTTATACCAACTCCCTATACACATCCAGTGTAGGTCGAGCCTTTAGGCCGACAAGGGCGTTGAAAACGCCCCTATACGCTGCTAAAACCATGGCATCAGCGTGGGCCTGAAGCATCTGTCGGCCTGAAGACCGACCCACAAAAAGCAGAGCATTTCCCAGTACATACACATCCAGTGTAGGTCGAGCCTTTAGGCCGATAAGGGCGTTAAGGGCGTTAAAAACGCCCTTATACGCTGCTAAAACCATGGCATCAGCGTGGGCCTGAGGCATCTGTCGGCCTGAAGACCGACCCACAAAAAGCAGAGCATTTCCCAGTACATACACATCCAGTGTAGGTCGAGCCTTTAGGCCGACAAGGGCGTTGAAAACGTCCCTATACGCTGCTAAAACCATGGCATCAGCGTGAGCCTGAGGCATCTGTCGGCCTGAAGACCGACCCACAAAAAGCAGAGCATCAGTGTGAGCTTGAGGCATGTGTCGACCTGAAGACCGCCCTATAAAAAGCAGAGAACACAGACAGTTAGCAGCTGATTTCAAACGATTAAAACCCTGCATACTGCAAATAGCCGCTAGTAATCTTGTCACCCCAAATCAGCGCGATCCAACCCGCTAAGGCCAAATATGGGCCAAAGGGAATGGGGTTACTGAGGCTATTACGCTGCACGCGCAGAATAATCACACCCAACACGGCACCCACCAATGACGACAGTAAAATTGTTAGCGGTAAGATCTGCCAGCCACCCCAAGCGCCGAGCAAGGCCAGTAGCTTAAAGTCACCGTAGCCCATGCCGTCCTTACCGGTAACGGCCTTAAACAGCCAGAAAATCAACCACAGACTCATATAGCCAATCACCGCGCCCCAAAAGGCATCGGTCAGACTGACAAACATCCCAAAGCTGTTTAAAATCAAACCCAGCCACAGCAACGGCAACACCAATACATCAGGTAAAATCTGATGATCAGCGTCGATCAAACTCATGGCCAACAAACCCCAGGTCAACACCAGCATCGCCAAGGTATCCCAGCTCACGCCGTACTGCCAAGCAATCACACCAGCCAATACACCGCCGGCCAGCTCAACCAATGGATAACGCATACTGATCGGGCCTTTGCAGGACGAACAGCGCCCGCGCAAAAACAGCCAACTCACTAGCGGAATATTTTCCCAAGGCCGAATCTCATGCTCACAATGCAGGCAGCTTGAATTGGGCAATAACAAATTAAAAGTTTCAGCCTGCTCTTCCGCAGGCATCTCCAGCACTTCACGGGCCTGACTGCGCCAATCACGCATCATCATCTTAGGTAAGCGATACACCAGCACATTTAAAAAGCTGCCGACCAATAAACCAAGCACCGCCACAGTCAGCGCAAACACCAAAGTATGGCTCTGCCAAAAATCAATAATTAGCATACTTAAACCACCGCACCCAACTGGAAAATTGGCAGATACATAGCAATCATCAAGCCACCGATTAACACACCCAAGACTGACATAATAATCGGCTCAAGCAACGCTGTTAAACCATCCACAGCATTATCCACTTCAGACTCATAATGCGTCGCCACTTTATCGAGCATATTATCAATCGCACCGGACTCCTCACCAATCGACGTCATCTGCAACACCATCGACGGAAACACACCGGTATTACGCATGGCAAAGTTCAGTTGCATACCGCCTGTCACATCTTCTTTCACCTGCATCACCGCCTTCTTAAAGACAATATTACCCGTCGCTCCCGCCACTGAATCCAAAGCATCCACCACCGGCACACCAGCAGCAAAAGTGGTGGCTAAAGTACGGCTAAAACGCGCGACAGCAGCTTTATAAATAATATCGCCCACCACCGGCATCTTCAGCAGAATACGGTCAACACGGTCACGAAAAGCTTGCGAGCTGCGGTGAAAGCGCCTAAACAAAAAGAAGGCAGCAACACCGGCAACAAGGATCATCCAACCCTTACTTTGGACAAATTCAGAGAGAGCAATCACCATCAAGGTAAAGGCCGGCAATTCAGCACCAAAGTTAGCAAACACATCTTGGAACTGCGGCACCACTTTAATCAGCAAAATCGCCGTTACAATCAAGGCAATCGCCAAGACCGCAATCGGATAGTTCATGGCTTTTTTGATTTTTGATTTCAGCGCCTCAGTCTTTTCCTTATAGGTGGCGACACGATCCAACATCCCTTCCAGCGAACCTGACTGCTCACCGGCGTCGACTAAGTTGCAATACAACTCATCAAAATACAGCGGGTGTTTACGCAAGGCGATGGCCAGACTGCTACCACTGGACACGTCGTTTTTCACCGTATCCATCAGTTTACGCATATTGGGGTTATCCACCCCTTCGGTAATAATATCGAACGACTGCAACAGCGGTACACCGGCCTTCATCATTGTGGCCATTTGCCGAGAAAACACAGCAATGTCCATCGGCTTAATTTTCTTGCCAGCACCAAACAGCTCAATGCCTTTTTTGCGCACTTTGGTCGGGTTAATCCCTTGCTGACGCAGCTTAGCTTTGATAAAGGCAACATTATGCCCTGGCATTTCGCCTGACATTATTACGCCTTGGCGGTTTTTGCCTTCCCACTTATACGTCTGGGTTTTAGGGGTTTTCACGGCCATGGATTAATCCTTAGTGACACGGTTAATTTCAGCAAGGCTGGTCACGCCCTGAATCACTTTCAACAGACCTGAGGTGCGCAAACTTTTAAAACCATCCTTACGCATCTGCTCTTCAATTTCGATCGAGTTACCATCGGCCATGACAATACGCTGCAACGCGGGTGTGCTCTTCACGACTTCATATATACCCACGCGACCTTTATAGCCACCGTGACAGTTATCACAGCCTTTAGGCCCGTACACTTTAAAAGTACCCAGTTGCTCTGGAGTAAAACCCTCATCCAGCAACGCCTCATCCGGCACATCAACCACTTCTTTACATTTACACAGTCGACGCGCCAAACGCTGCGCAATAATCAAATGCACCGAGGTCGCCACGTTAAAACTGGCCACACCCATATTACGTAAACGCATCAAGGTTTCAGCCGCACTGTTGGTGTGCAAGGTCGACATCACCAAGTGACCGGTTTGTGCCGCTTTAACCGCAATTTCTGCCGTTTCTAAGTCACGAATCTCACCGACCATAATAATATCTGGGTCTTGACGTAAAAAAGCCCGCAGCGCGGTACTAAAGTCCATACCTTGTTTGGCGTTGATACCGACTTGGTTAATACCTTCTAAGTTAATCTCCACCGGATCTTCCGCGGTGGAGATATTCACATCAATGGTATTAAGGATATTTAAACCGGTGTACATCGATACGGTTTTACCCGAACCGGTTGGCCCCGTCACTAGAATCATCCCTTGCGGCTTTTTCAGCGCTTCAAGGTAGAGCTGCTTTTGATCTTCTTCATACCCCAGCGCATCAATACCCATTTTCGCACTGCTGGAGTCAAGAATACGCATCACCACTTTCTCGCCCCAGATGGTGGGCAAGGTACTGACACGGAAGTCGATGGCTTTATTGGCCGACACATTGAGCTTAATACGCCCATCCTGCGGACGACGTCGCTCAGAAATATCCATTTCCGCCATAATTTTTAAACGTGCGGTAATACGGTCACGCAACTGCAGCGGTGGCGCAGCCACTTGATAGAGCACACCATCGGTACGGAAACGCACACGATAGAGGTGCTCATAGGGTTCAAAGTGCAAGTCAGATGAACCGTTTTTAATCGCATCCAACAGCATTTTATGAACAAAGCGCACCACGGGCGTTTCATCCACTTCTGCGTTCTGGGCAATATCGCGCGGGCCAGCGCCCTGCAAATCGATATTATCCAGCTCAGTATCATCGATGCCTTCTAAACCACCGGTGGCCGACTGATACAACGCATCAATGGCGCGACCCAGCGGTTCGTCTTCCACTAATAAAAGTTCAACCAGCAGGCCGGTACTAAATTGAATATCATTAATAGCAGGCTGATTGCCCGGGTCCGACACCGCCACAAACAGTTTCTTACCCCGTTGATACAGCGGTAAAACGCGATGTTTACAGGCAATTTTCTCCGACACAACATCATGTGGAAAGCTACCCGCATCCACCGCACTTAAATCCAAATAGGGCAAACAAAACTGCTCAGCCGCCAGCTTCATTAAAGCGCGACTGTTCACCAACTTATTTTGTATTAGCCAGGTGACCAAATGTGTTTGATTGTATTTTGCCTGCTGCATAGCTTCGAGGATTTTTTTCTCATCCAGCAAGCCAGCTTCGACGATATGTCGGGATAAACCGATTAAATTGACACTGTCATTCATACATTGGGCCCTGCGCAAATAGGTATAAGCATTATGGCGCTACTTATAGCCTACAACGCCCTATGCTGCAAAACTCTATTGAGGTTTTTAGTGGATTGTTTGCTGTAGCGCATAAATGCAGTGCTGGTGAGCGCGTAATTGAGTCAGGACTGACAAAAATTGTCACTCTATGACGTTTTACCACAACAAGTGCCGCCTCCCGTAGGGCGGGCACTTGTGCCCGCCAATCTCCCAACCCGCCAATCCCCGTGAATTGCCGCAACACGCGGGCATAAATGCCCGCCCTACACAGCTTTTAATACGATCAGCGATGGTTTAACCTGAGCTGGCACTCAACCCACCCCGTACTTGGCATAGGATTTGCTTTATTATATTCAGGTAACACAACCTATCACTTAAATAGATGGAGCTTCATTATGAAAGCACAAATGCAAAAGGGTTTTACCCTAATTGAATTAATGATCGTAGTAGCGATTATTGGTATTTTGGCGGCGGTGGCGTTGCCTGCGTATCAGGATTACACAGCACGTGCGAAAATGAGTGAAGTTATTCTTGCTGCAAGCTCAGCAAAAACATGTGTTACTGAGCACGCTCAAATTGGTAGCGATCCAACTGGTTGCGCTGCAGACTTCCAAAAAACCAAGTTTGTTAACTCTCTAAAAGTAGTTGGTGATAAAGTTGGTAAAATTACAGCTGAAAGTGCAAGCGATATAGCTGGAGTAACAATTTATTTCACACCTATACTTAAAATAGGTGAGACAGTTGCAACAACAAGCCAAGCTTTTCAAGTTCCTGCTACTATAACTGAGTGGAAGTGCACTTCCACTGTAGTTGCTCCTGCAAAACAAAGCTGGGTACCTAGCAACTGCACTAAAACAGAAGCATAATTTACAAGTAGACATATATAGTGGGTTAAAACCCACTATATATAATAAAAACCATGAAAACTTCATATTTATTTTAAAAAATATAACCTAATCAAAAATATTAGCAGTTAATTTTTTAGTTAAAGCATCCCTTTTAAACGCATGAAACAATCATAAATATTTCATGTTCAACTGTTAAAAACAACTATAAACCAGCCTAAGATTAATCGCAAAAACCCAACTAATATTTATCACATCACTACTTTGTATTTTTAGCCACAGAGAGACAGGCTCTTATATTAAAAAACAAAAAGGTTTTACACTTATTGAACTAATGATCACTATAGCAATTATTAGTATTTTGGCAGCAGTCGCACTGCCTAAATATCAGGACTTCACAAGAAAAGCTAAAATATCAGAAGTAATTTCAGCTGCAAGTTCGTGTCGAACAGCAATTTCAGAGAGGTACCAAACTTCTACAAATGCACCTGGCGCAGGAAAATGGGGGTGCGAACAAACAGGAGGCTCTAGCGGAGTAAGCAAATATGTTAAGAGTATAGAAACAAGCATTAACGGTGCTGTTCGTGTGAGAATCCAAGGAGATGATCTTGTTAAAAACCAAACAGTATACATTTATCTTGAACCACAATTAAATTCAAATAAGGCAATGACAGTAGCTAATGATCTCAGAAAAAACATATACGAATGGAAGTGCGGCGTTACAATTGCAGAAATACTAAAATACTTACCAAGATCTTGCAACACTAAATTCACAAGCGAACCAAAAGGTTTTTAAAAACTTCAATTAAAAACTAACCACCCGACTTCTTCGCCACAAATCCTCTTTTTTTCAACTCCCCCCACAATACCTCAACCATATCCCCCTGTATCTCAATCACCCCCTCTTTCAACGCACCACCACAACCACAACGCTTTTTCAGCGCTGCTGTTAACGCTTTCAGTTCATCGACCGTTAAGCACAACCCAGAAATAGTCGTGACTGTTTTACCACCGCGCCCTTTACTTTCACGACGCACACGAGCAATGCCGTCGCCGTCGCTGTTCAATGGCCCAGCAGTGCAAATGCACTCAGCTTCAGGTTGTGCGCATTCAGGGCAATGGCGGCCGCTGTCGGTTGAGTAGACCAGTCCGCTGAGTGCGGCAAAGGGGTTAGCGTTTTTCATAGGGTAAAGGGCTCCACATTAAATTTATTGCTGTAAATCTTGAGGTTTTATTCTGTTAAGGCTGTCAAACAACTGACGCGGCGCATGGTATTCAGCGGCACAGATTATAACCAGCGGCGCACGCGCCCCATATATTCGCGGTAGTCATCACCAAAGTGCTGCACCAGCAAGCGCTCTTCATGGCGAATCACGCCCATAGTGACGGCAACAATCACCACAGGTAAAAACAGCCACGCCCACAGATCGGCAAAGATTAAGGCGGCGCCGATATATAACAAGGTATCGGCGATATAAATCGGGTTGCGCGTGACGCGAAATGGGCCTTCGGTGATTAAGTGTTGCGGCTTGCCGTAAGGATTGAGGGTAGTTTTGCGCCAGAGCATCAGCCAGGCGGTCCAGCACATTAACAATGCACCGGCATCAATCGCTGTCCAGCCAAAAAACAAAGTCCAAGCATTCTCGGTGACGGGTAACGGCCACAGAATACGCAGCGGCCAAGCCAACAATAAAAACGCAGCATAGATCAGCGGTGCAGGAAGAATAAAATAAGGCTTACGCATTGAGACAGACCTTGCAGGTGTATATGGCCGCTAATATAACCTGTCGCGGCCGAGACTGCATATTCTACTGCGTGCGATTGGCGAAATAGCCGCTGAATCAGCCTCGCAACGCTCAATACCAGCCATTTGCGTCATTCAGCGCCTGCTCAGTGTTGTTGCGCTGCTGATAGTGTGAAAACTGTCGACTGCATCACACTTTGGCAATGTCGATTTGCCTTTTAAAAACGCTGGGATTAAATAGCTCCTCAGCTCTTAAATAAGGCGCAGCCATGCAACAGTTAGCCAAGGTGATCCATCACGGTGCCAAAAACGGTGTCACCGGTTCTTGTCATCAGATTTTTATTGATCAGCACAATAGTTTCTTAATCGATTGCGGGCTGTTTCAAGGTGCAGAAACCTCAGCCGAAGGTCGCGCCAGCCATCAGCAGCTGGAGATTGAGTTTGATATTTCTACCGTTAAAGCGCTGATTGTCACCCATGTGCATATTGACCATGTGGGGCGTATTCCCTATTTGCTGGCGGCGGGTTTTAAAGGACCGATTATTTGCAGTGAGCCATCGGCTAAGTTGCTGCCGATTGTGCTGGAAGATGCCTTTAAACTGGGCGTGAGCCGTGATCAGCATCTGGTCGAGCAATATATCAATCTGGTCGCTAGCCGCATCATTGCCCTGCCCTATCAGCAATGGCTGCCGCTGCTAAAAGCGCCGCTACCAACGGTGGATATTCGTCTGCAACGTGCGGGGCATATTCTCGGCTCGGCATTTATTGAGCTGGACCTGCAAGTTGCTGGGCAAAAAGCTAAACAACGCGTGATCTTTTCTGGTGATCTGGGCGCGCCCTATGCGCCGATTCTCTATGCTCCTAAACCGGCTTACCGTGCTGATCTGGTGATTTTAGAAAGCACCTATGGTGATCGCTTGCATGATAACCGCCGCGACCGTCGTCAGCGCTTACAACAAGTGATTGAACAAGCTCTAGAGGATCAAGGCACGGTGTTGATTCCCGCTTTTAGTATAGGCCGCACCCAAGAACTGCTGTATGAACTGGAAGACATCATCCATCGCAATCAATGCCAAAGCTGCCTCACCAATAGCGCTGACTTACTCAGCCAAGGCGCAACTCCTAAACAAGGTTCGGTCTGGCAGGATATCCCAATTATTTTAGACTCACCGCTGGCCAGCCGTTTTACGCAGGTGTATGCCCAGTTGCAGACCTTTTGGGATAAAGAAGCGCAGCAACGGGTAAACAAGGGCCGCAATCCGCTGGATTTTAAACAGCTGGTGACCATTGATAGCCACGCCGATCATCAGCGTATGGTCAAACACTTAGCCGACAGCGCCCGCCCGGCGATTGTGATTGCTGGCGGCGGGATGTGCAGTGGTGGGCGTATTGTTAATTATCTAGAAGCCATGCTCGATGACCCACGCCACAATGTGTTGTTTGTTGGTTATCAAGCACAGGGCACGCTCGGCAGTCAGATTCAAAAATATGGGCCGCGTGGTGGCTATGTAGAAATCAATCATCAACGCATCGATATCCGTGCTCAGATCACTACGCTGGGCGGTTACTCAGCGCATGCGGATCAAGCCAGCTTAGTGCGTTTTATTACCGGTATGCGTAAGTGGCCACAGCAGGTGCGGCTGATTCATGGCGAGACAGGGGCGAAAGAGGCGTTGCGGGAGAAGATCTTCCAAGCGTATGACCAAAAGCAGCATAGGGGTGAAGTGCTGATACCTGAGTAGAGTGATTCGGTGTGGATACAAAACTGGCGCAATCAATGCGCCAGCGGGTATCAGCTGCCTATTCTGCTCAGTACTTGAGTCTTGATCCACTTATTAACGCCAACACTCATTCACGCTTGCAGTGGCATCCGTCACGCCTCGAACACCCAAGGCATTTAAGGTGAAGTTGCCGCACTTAGGATCAGAGAAACTGGGCGTTACGATTAAGCTATAGCCACCATCATCTGCATTCTGCTCAATGCTCAAAGTGTACTTAGCGGTACTTGAGCTGGTGCTCATCCCTAAGCTGGCTGGGGTGGTGGTGTAACTGTTGTTCTGTGAATAATAACGCTCCTGTCGTGCAGCTGCATCGCTGATAAAAGCCTGCCCTTCGGTGCGATTACCACGCTTAACATATTCGTCGTAACTGGGGTAAGCGATTGAGGCTAAGATGCCAATAATCGCCACCACAATCATCAGCTCAATTAGACTGAAACCGTTATTTAAGTGTTTCATATATGCGTATCACTTTATCAAAGACAGATAAAATGCCGTGCGCGTTAAACACACGGCCTCAGGATCCATTACAACTCAGGTACCACACGCCATGATTGTCGACCCACAGCTGTTTTAGGAAGATAAATAGCCTCACTATCGTTAAGCCCTTGAGCACTCAGACCCTGTTCATTTTGATTGATCGACACACCACCCTCTGAGCCAAATTTAATCCCAGATACGATGGCGTTGGCCGGTGTACGGGTATCAAATGCATGGTGTGTGGTGCGCCCACCTGTTGCCGTGTTAATTGCATAGGTCCAACTGCTTGAGCCACTGGCACAGGGATCACTGTTGGGTACCAAGGTGGATAACATCAGCATGGAGCCGAGTGTCTGCATACTTTCAATCGCCATCTCACCGTCAATCTTATTATTGACTTGTAAATCCACATACCAACCCTGCTGCTTGACTGCCTTAGCTGGATCAAAACCCACATACCACTCTACTGGGTCAGAACTGACAATACGTGCTTCACGCTCTGTTTTAGACAGTAAGCCGGTACCTGTTGTTTGACTGGTAATACTCTGGCGCTTTAAGTCTTTACGTTGAATGCGACTGCCTTTGACTGTGATTTGGGCTTTAGTGTTCATATCCCAAATACCGTACAGCGTTTGTGCAAAGTCTTCTTCGCCTTTCTTGTCGCCCACTTCAAAATACTTGCCGGTACCAAAGGCCACTAGATAACCTTGACCCGTTGGGTGACGGGTCAAACTTGGCGCAGAGGTAATCGCTTGACGCTGGTTACCTAAGGTCGAAGTGGCGGTAAACATCGGCTCGCCACCGTAGGACACGGCAAATTTGCTGATACCACCTGTTTTAGTGTCGCTACCGTACTGACCATTGGTGGGCGGCGTTAATGTAGCCGGAGTGGCGCCATCGCCCAGTAAATCAAAGCGCCATAGGTTGCCGTGCAAATCACCTGCATAAGCGTAATCAACCACACCGTCCGAGTTATAATCGGCGAGGCGCGGGGTTGATAAACCATTGGGTTGCTTCAAGTCACTTTGCACTTCTAAGCTCGAAATCATTGTACCGGTCATGGCATCAATCACATACAAGGCTGCCGCACCTGTGCTTGCACCTTCTGACTTATAACCATTCCCCGTCACCACCGCCCACTTGCCATTATGCAAGCGTGCAATAGTGGGCTTTGGGAAACTATACCCAGGTTTCACTCTGAGGCTTGCAACTGCAGCTGAGCTTTCATCCAGCTCCCAGAGTAATTTGATCTGATCGGGATCAGTGATGTCCAAAGCAAATAAACCCTTGCCGCCTGCACGTAATGTGCCGACTAAAATCGTCCGCCAATTGCTACCGTCATACACATCAGCAATCACCGGTGTGCCATCCACATAATACTCATGCAGATAGTTTTTACCGGTCAGTTTATTGAGCTTTGGAAAGACCGCTGTTGGAATAAAGGCAAATTTCTCGCTACCGTCTTGAGTATCAAAGCCATGCAACATACCGTCATTACCACCAATATAGAGCTGACTTCTACGGCCTTTAAGCTTGGCTTTATAGGTTGTATAGGCCGTATTACCTTCAAGCTGATTGGCAAAGCCTTCTAAGTAGCGTGCACCTGACACAACAACCGGCTGTGAGGATAAAAAATCCCCAAGTAGAGTGCTGCGTATGCGAAGTTTATCCTCAGCATCACCCGCATCGTTTTTTGAGCCGCGTATATACTGTAAACGCTGCTGCCATGTGGCAACTTGTTTAGCTGGGTCAGGGTTTACATTTAAGTAGTGAGCCAGGCTGTTTGCAGTCGAAGGTGAACCCGCTGCAGCGACTGTAAACGCTTGCAGCTTGTTGGCTCCGCTACCGGCAATCCAAATCTTGCGACTGTCAGCATTTGGCACCTTATCTTTAGCATTCCAGCCCTGCTCAACCACCTCATCAAAGTCTTTAGTCTCTGCATTATATTGACGGTATTTTTTAATCTTTTTAATATTGCCCGTCCAGTCTGAGCTGTCATAGGCGGTTTGATAAAAATAAGTGACCAAACGATCTTCTGAAATCTCTTCCTCACCATCAGACTCTAATGCGTTATTGATGCCGGGCTTGGTCGCTGAGTCTTTACGATCGGCAATACGCGTCAAGATTGATTTAAAGGCCTGCACCATCGCTTCAGGGCTGTCGACACTATAGAAGTCACCACGTGAGTTCACCGCTGCGTGCCAGAGGTCATAGACGTTATTTGAGCTACCGCTGCTGGCCTTTGGCCAATCAACAGTACCCGCCTTGAGCTTCGCATAGCCTTCGCCGGCAAAGGTACTGCCGGCCCAAGGTACAGAAGCCACATCCAGCGAGTTGGTCAGCCCCAAACCCATGACAAAGTTGATCATATGCTGCCACTCAGCAGGGTTATTACGGGGGTCCCAATACTCTTTTGTGGCACTATTTAGGTTTTTATATGGAATATAGGTCGGCACTTGATTCGCTAAGCCAGTATTTAAATCAGTGGCCCAATAATGCATGGCAATATCAGCCAAGGTATTTGTTGTCGAATCATAGAATGGAGCCACTTTAGAATAACTCACACCCGGCTTATTCACGCCACCTGGCGTAGTAAAAGTAACCTCATCTGAGCGAAATGATTTTGGTGCCGTGACTGTGGCGTTCCACATACCATCGGTCATCAGAACGTGATAACTGGGGCGACAGCCATAAGTGTTTTCAGTGGTATTTCTATTACCTTCACCCGGATATCTCTGCCAAGCCGGACTGCCCTTTTCTGCTAAAAAATCACCTGCTCGTTTCATAGCTGCGGGTAACGGCGTACTTTTATTAAAATACACACTGTGCAACCACTGATAAAACTCACCTTTATGCTGAGGCGTATAAGGCTTTAAACTGTTTTCTCCACAGCTTTTACCATCATAAAAACTTGTACAGGTCGCTAGATCCTGCCAGGTCAAACGAATATCCGGTGACAAGCCATCAAAGGCTAGACTCGTTGCTGATAATGTCGCTAAGGCACGGGTTTTGTAAAAAGAATACCAAATAGCAAAGTTCTGACGCCCATCAACTAGAGCACCAGCTGCATCTCTTAATCGATTACCCGCTTGATCATAGGCTGAATCTTCATTCACCCAGCGCAATCGATAGCAATCTTCACCGCCAGCATACTTATCATCTTTATTTTTCTCACACTTCCTATTATCAAGTGTGCCGTCAAACTCATAGTAATAAGCTGGAACACTATCCGTTACTTTAAAACTTGCCGTAGCCTTATTACCACTTATTGAGCAACTTGCTTCTTTATTGACCTCACCAGTAATAACTATGGCGGTACACTTAAAATTATTTTTAGAAGGAGTTGTTCTGGTAATTTCAAACTCTACTTTATCAGTACACGTCCGTGTTCCGTCGCTAGAAAAACCAGCAATAGAGCACGTTAAATCACTGTCAGGATGATTAGCATAGTTAAACGTACCTTTAGGATCAGGAATTCGATGCTCTTTGACCACTCGATAATCAATGGATAAATCTTTATTGCCTTGGTTTTTATTAGGATCAAAACCATTCACAGGCGCATCGGTAAAAGACGTATTTAAACTGTACTCAACACCTTGTTTATCGAAAGCAGGTGGTATCTCATAGAGAATATTAGGGTTGTAATACATGGGGTTTGTATTAGCGGCTCGAAAACGTCGACTGTTAGTAATCGACTTGGCCCCAATTAAATTATCATATGTTGTTGTGCCTGCATCGGGAACATAGGCCCACGACATACTGCCGGACTCATCCAGCGTAAAAATCATATTCGGCGCGACACCTTCTGATAGATTCAGCGGCGCTTGGGCGACTTCTTGCAGAGGCGTATCACTGGGCGCAGCGACTGCCGAAGTTAAAATTCCAGCAAAGACTGTGCACGACAGCAGTGTTTTACCGAGGTAGCTATATTTAATTTTTATGTTCACGGCATATCACTCAGTTATTTAAGCCAGAGTAGGTCACAGCAATTGTCGACTGCACAGCAATTTCATCATTTACTTGCGCTGAAATTAAGAAAAAGAAAGTGCCTCTTCCCTCAAATGCATCACCGTACTGTGGGTTAAATGATTCGTTTTGTGCTGCAGCACCGGGCGGTCGGTAAGCGTTCCAGAATGCATTGCGGTTACCACTGGATTGAAAATAATGTTTTTCATTCGGGTCAAGACCACGATAAGGCATCCATGCAACCACATCATCGGTACTCGCATTGATAATGTCTTCACCTGTTCTTTTTTTATACTGCTCAGTGTAAGCATTAGCCTCACTCAGAAAACTAATAGGCGTACTAAAATACTTGTTTGTATCATTTTGATTCATCGCTGATAGTAAACAGGGTCGGTTAATGCCATTGCGATTGAGCTTATTTCTTTTAATACAGTTCTTACTGATATTGGGCTCAAGCTTATCTTGTAGGTACGCAGTTCCATAAAAGCGAAATTCACCCTCACGTAATGCTGCATTAGCGAGATCCAACAAGCGCTGTGATTCAGCACGGCTGGCGGTCACTCGCGTTTCTAGAACCACACCGCGCATATTGCTGACAGCCAAAAAGGTTAATACCATCAGCATCACCAGCGTAATAATCAGCACGACACCTTGTTGGCGTGCAACATTGAGTGCTTTCATGGCAGCATATTCCTTAATGGTTTTGTGCTACTGGCTTGCTGATAAATACGCCGTTGATCATTCGTTGGCACCTTACCAAACCAATCTTTATAAGCCTTAGACTCTTGACTATCACGCTGATTGGGACGGCTCGCCAGTAACAGCGCATAGCGCACCGTCAGAATAACACCCTCACCATGAGTCCACTGTTTGGCATTGACATAGGGCTTCACAGCTCTAAGTTTGTAGTACGCCTCAAGATCCGCTGCTTGCTCATCAACATGATCACCCAAGCCATATTGAATCCGCATATCAGCGACTCCTTCAATCAGCTCAACCCACTCAGTACCTTTATTGCTGATGCAACTGAGCGTGCCTTTTTCCACCTCAGCATGGGGCTCAAACTTAACGGCTACATAAATGGTTTCATTGAGCGCTGGATGCTCAAAAGAATTGGGCTTGGCTAAAGTCGCCGTACTGCCATCACAAATTAACTCACCGTCTATAGCAGGCTGGTAGCGTAGACAAAAGCCCACATCAGTATTCGAGTTTTTTAAGCCTGTCACCACCTCACCCTTGTGAAATCTAGAGCAGTGGCTGGACAACACGTTTTCATCGGGGAAAGCCAAATACATATTTTGGTTAGGTGCCCGTCGATAGCCTGCCTTACCCAGCAAATGATTGAGGGTTAGTTCTGCAAAGCGAGTGCTATCTTGATTGCCCGCCTGACTCTGCTGAAACATCGAATTGCGCTTGCTATCCAAATACACCTGGGTAATACCCAAGACTAAAAAACTACTGATGGTTAACGAGACCAAGAGTTCAACCATGGTTAAGCCCATCTGGCTGTGCTTAAACTGCATCATAATTCTACCCGTGTCGTATAGGTGCACACTGTGCCTACGAGATCTGTTTTTTCGGGACTGATGTCTTCAGAAGTGGCCTCCATGCACTCGCCTTTTCTAACCCGCCAAGCCACCTGCATTTCAACATTTGAGCCTTTATAGCTGCTGTCGGCGCAGCGCCCTGCTATAAAGCTGGGACAGACTTTAAATTGATTGCGCACATCATCTTCTGTGGCGCCGGGTAATTTTTCTTCAGCCTTTTTAAGCCAACAGCTTGCTTGCTCTTTAGCGTTCTCTGTTTGTGTTTCGTCATTACAATCCTCAGCTTTAAACGCAAGCTTCCCAGCTGCGTTATAAAATACTGATGTGTTTTTAATCTCGCTATACATCGGATAGATGGGGGGTATTTTCTCAAACAAGTCATCGCGATGCTCACGCATAATCTCAATAAGCTCATCAGCCAAAGCAATAGCTGTATTACGATTCACAGCATCAGTCGTGTATTGAATACTTTTACTTTGCAATGACAGCACGCCTAAAACACCAACAACAGTCAGGGCAATAGTGACTAATACTTCAATTAAGCTAAAACCTTGGCTGTGTCTCATAGTGAACCTCATGTTGATACAGCACATTGACTGGGCACATCTTGACCGCGTGCCTGCATCTTAATCAGACCACTGCGCCGCACTTCAAGCAAATAGCCGGTGGCGTTATCTTGATCACGGCACACTGTTACTTTAATTTCACGACTGACATCACCACTGGCACTGAAAATAAAACTATTATTCACAGCATTGGTCCGCGCTTGTGCTTGCGCCGGATTAAACTCAAGCGTGCGTACAACAACGCCACCCTTAGTCTGCAGCTGCCAGGCTGTATCATTGATACGTACCGTATAAGCTTTACGGCGAGTCAAAGCCTCATTGCGCGCATATTGCAAAAATGTCTTCAGCTCCTCAGCTTTTGCCTGCACCTGATTATTCTGAATAAACTGCGTAAAGTTTGGTACTGCAATGGTCGCGACAATCGCCAACAGCACAACAGTGATCATCAACTCAATCAGTGTAAATCCGCGCATTTTCTTCAGTAACGACATGGTCTACTCCGTAAAAAATCAGCCACTAAAAACTGGGGCCTGTATAGCTTAACGGGATGCAAAACTGCAAATATATTTTGTGCTATACCCCTACAGGGCTTATGGCTACCCGACATTTCACTCACATATACACCCTTTTTACAGGTAGCGCGATATATATATTTATGTTAATAGCGAATGCACCATAAATGCTGCAATTCAAGGTAATATATCCTGTAGAAACACGCTTAAAACATGGGAAAATTGATGCAAACCAAGCTTGTTTTTATACATTGTTTTGCCGCGTATAAAGCATTTCACAGCTCATCTGCTCTATAACACCGCTTATCCAGCATAAATTGCGCTAGGACAGGCATTCTTTTATAGTCTATGCATTGTATAGAGGGATTAAACATGACCGTTCAACGCGGGTTTACACTGATTGAGTTGCTAGTCACTATTGCAGTGGCAGGTGTTTTAGTGGCGATTGCTGTGCCTTCGTTTAAGTCAGTTATCACAAGTACTAGACTCGATACTATTAGCTCAGAACTCACTGATACCATTAGCTTTGCCCGCAGTGAGTCGGTTAAGCGTAATAAAACTATAACCCTCTGCAGAACTGAGAGCGCTAAGAGCAAAAAATGTGAAGCTGGAGCAGTATGGGAGCATTGGCTGGTCAAGCAGAATGCTAGCAGCGAGAGTGAAGATGACGTAATCAAGCGCGGTAATTTCAGCTCGCATAAAACAAGTATTCAAATCACCACAGACGAAAACATCAGCAGTAGCAAGATCAATTTTAATACTGACGGTTTAGCACGCAGCGGCTCAAACCTGCTTAGTAATGCACATATTATTGTGTGCGCTCTAGATGTTACCAACAACTCCATTCGAAAAATCACACTCAATGCAGCCGGCCACACATATATCAACAAAGAAAGTGGAGTATGCCCATGAGCCATGTCATTTCAAGCAAGGCTTTACCTCAACGCCAACGCGGTGTTGGTTTGATTGAAGTATTAATTACTGTATTGGTTTTGGCAATTGGTTTACTAGGGCTCAGCGCCTTGCAGCTTGCATCATTAAAAAACAATCAAAGCGCCATGCAGCGCTCACTGGCTGTAGTGCACAGTTATACAATGGTAGAAGCCATTCGCGCTGAACCTACAGAAAATTTTAACATCAGTTTTACAGCCTTTGAAGGACTTGAAGAAGACTCCAGTACCAGCTCATTCACCCACACCGTACATTCACTTTGGCGTCAGCAGTTAAAAGCAAACCTAGGCATCGATGCAAAAGGCTCTGTTACCTGCACTGAAAAACAATGCACTATTATTGTGCAATGGGATGATAGCCCCAGCAGCCACGGCGACCAAGAAGAACAGCTCATTACCGAGGTATGGTTATGAAAAGGCTTTCCTGTAATACAAATCTTAGATGTTCGAAAGGCTTTTCGCTGGTCGAACTAATGATCGCGATGCTACTGGGTTTGATCCTGGTCGGCGCAGCAATCGGCGTGATGCTCTCAAATACGCTAAGCTTCCGTGCTACTCAAGATATTGCACATATGCAAGACAGTGCACGTTTGGGCTTTGAACTGATGGCGCGCGATATTCGCCAAGCGGGCTCTATCCCCTGCGGTAATGACTCTGATATAAGGCAGATCGTTTTTTTTAATGAAGATGATATCCCTTGGTATTTAGACTGGGAAGCAGGTTCAAAAGGCCAACTTATCGGTTACACCAATGGTAGCGTTCTGAGTGAGTTAAATGCTGATGTAGAGGGTAAAATAGTGGGTGCACAAGCCTTAACTATTTTATATGCGAATAATACAGGCGCTAGTTTAGAAAAAGAAAACACTTTAGCAAGCACAGCGCATGGCTTACATACAGGGGATATTGCTGTGATCTGCAACCCAATAGAGGGACTGATTTTTAAAGCTAAGGTTGATGGAACAAAGCTGAGCGCTAGACTAAATGACAATACAACTCAGATGCTGAGTGACTACAAAAAAAATGCAGTCATAAGTAAACTTAAAAGCCGTGCTTGGTATATTGGTGAAAATAGTCAAGGTGGCTCATCACTGTATATGGCTAAACACATTGACACTGACAATATACAGCGTATTGAAATAGCTTCTGGTGTGACCGATCTTAAGCTTCATTATCATTTAAAAGGCGAGCCAAATTTTAAAGTGGCAGGCGATCTGAGTGATTCTGATTGGCCAACAGTTAATGCTATCCAAATCACGCTGATACTCGACGATGGAACTCAAGCTGCTTACTCCTTTAGCAGCATTGTTGCAGTAAGGAACCAGCCACTATGAAGTTTTCAAATATGACTGCATTTAGGCAGTATGGCGCTGCTTTACCTGTAGCGCTGGTGATGCTATTAATCTCCACTATGATTGGTTTAGCCTCCATTCGCTCCGCAACAGAACAAGCCAAAATGAGCAGCAATATGTACGACCGCTCGCTAGCTTACCAAGCAGCAGAAGCCGCACTGTATGCAGCGGAAAAAGCAATCACTGAATTGACATTTAAAAATAGAAAAATATTCAAAGCGAACTGTTTAAATCAGGACGATCATAAAGAACTCGACACAAATGAAACATATGTAGAAAATGACTGCCCTCCTATTCCAGCAAACACATTTAGTTCTGTGGGTAGCGAAAATTGGGAAAATGTCACACTGAATATTAAAGATGATAAAGAATTCTTAATTACGGGCCTAGCACCACAATACTATATTGAGCGTATGGCACTGATCGAAATACCTGGCTTAGATGCAGATAGCCCAAACTGTGCTAACTATCCTTACTGTCCACTTGTAAAGGCACTGCTCTACCGCATTACTGCACGCAGCGGTGTCCCCTCTAAGGAAAACAACCGCTCAATCGTCGTACTACAAATGACAGCCACATCCAATATATAAGTGCGAATAGGATTATAGCCATGTATACAATATTTTCAGAAAAACTGCGCTACCAATTCGCAGTCTTTATTACAGCAACTTTTCTAGTCAGTTCTAGTGCAAATGCTAAAATTGATATCGCTCAGCAGCCTCTCTTAGTATCTAAGCCTGTGCCGAGTAACGTCGCCATTATTGGCTCGTTTGAATATCCAACGATGGTGACCAAAGCTTATAAAGGTGACAGTCAATATACTGATCAAAACCTATATATAGGTTATTTTGATAATCAAAAATGTTACAAATACCATTACGAAGATGAAGAATCAAAACGTCACTTTTATCCCGTCAGTAAAGGTGGCCCACGTTGCGCTGGTGACGACCTCTGGAGTGGTAACTTTTTAAACTGGGCAACCATGCAAACTATTGATATTTTTAGACATGCATTAACAGGTGGGCATCGCTCAACCGATGAAGTTGGAACGACAATCTTAGAGAAAGGTATACAAACAGGGCAAGGCAAATCTGACACCTACCCAGATGGCGAAATTCGCTGGAGCACTGGCGACAAGAACAGACGGGAAACTATAACTAACGCAACGCCTATGAATTGGGATAATTTAAGAACAAGAATTGGTTGGGAAGATAGAAACATGGGGGTTAAATTATTATTTATATATCCCCCGACTACATTTATTAGTCCTCGTAAAATTCATGATCCAGCGTATCGCAGCATTCTTGGGTATCGGTTCCCTTCAGAGTTCGTCTTCGAGTTATCTGTACGCGTTAAAGTTTGTGTAGAGGGCTTACTTGAAGATAACTGTGTGAAACAACCAAACGGTAAATTCAAGCCTGAAGGTCTTATCCAGCAATACGCGGAGATAGATAAAGAACATAATATTCCTAATATGCGCTTTAGTGCTTTTGATTACCTAAATGACCCTAAAGATATAACCCGGAAGGGCGGCGTAATGCGTGCACGCATGAAGTATGTAAGTCCTTTCCGGGCTGACAAAAACAACCTGAAAGAAGAAAAACAAAACCCCAATCGTGAATGGAATAGACTCACCGGTGAGTTTATTAAAAATCCTGATAAAGACGACCTGGCAGATACAGTTAAAGAATTCCCTAGTAGTGTAGTTAAATATAGCGGAGTAATAAACTATATTAACCGCAGCGGGTCTATTACTGAAAATACAAAGTATAAAAAACATGATCATGTATCAGAGCTTTACTACGCAGCTTATCGCTATATGAAAGGCTTAAATAATATTCCAAGCTACACAAATTTAGATTTATTAAGTAGCGGTGTAACTTTAGAGCAGCTTACAGGTGGCTTACCTGTTATTACAGATTGGAAAAAAAATGATCACGACCCTATTCAGTTTTATTGCCAAAAAAACTTTTTCTTAGGTATTGGTGATACTGATACTCCTGATGATAGAGACCTTTCAATAAATACAGATGATCCTCTTTTCAAAACATCTTTACCATCCAGTAAATCACTATTTGACAATCTAAAAGCTAATATGTTTGATCGTGAAAAAAGCGAATATAAAGCGACACAAAAAAGTAACATTGCTGTTTTAGCGTATGATGCTAATACTTCAGATATCCGTCCTGATGATGCGTGGGATGAAATGCAAGGCAAACAAAGTATATCAACACATTGGATTGATATTGTAGAACGCTCTTTACAACCTAAAAGTCTGAACCCATATTGGATGGCAGCTAAGTACGGTGGTTTTAAAGTACCAGAGATTTTTATTCCTCTTGAAAATAAAACAGCTTTAGATGAGCCACTATGGTGGACACCTGGCAACATGTTAAGCCCATCCTACAAACGCCCAGATAACTTTTATATAGCTAGCGAACCAGAAGAAATGATTGACAGCTTAACTAGGGCCTTTGCCAATCTTCAAGCAAGTCAACGTGGCGGCAGCTCTTCACTAGCACTGAGTTCTAATAGACTTGAACCTGGTTCTAAAGCTTTCAAAACGCAATATGTCAGCGGTGGTTGGAGCGGGGATTTAGAGGCCTACAAACTTGATGAAGAAACTGGTATACCTGCGTCAGAATTATTATGGAATGCAGAAAGCATGCTACCCGGCTGGGATCAGCGTAAGGTTTACGTCAATATCGATAACGAGTTAAAAGATTTCAAGACTAACGGTAAGGATCTTAAGGGTTTTGATCAAGATAAAGTTAACTTTCTACTTGGTAATCGAGAAGAAGAAAACAGCTCATTTCGCGTCCGCCAAGGTGTTCTTGGCGATATTGTTAACTCACAACCTATATTCATTGGTAAACCGAAAGCTGATCTATTTAGACGAAAATCATTTGTGGGCGCAGGCGATTATAGAAGTTGGGCTAAGGACACCAACAGAACACCAGTAGTCTATGTCGGTGGTAACGATGGCATGTTGCATGGTTTTAACGCAGACACAGGCGAAGAAGTTTTTGCTTTTATCCCCAAAACAGTTATAGAAAACGGTTTATCTGAGCTTACTAATAAAAACTACAATCACCGTTATTTTGTCGACGGTGACTTAACTGTTGCTGACGCCTATATCAGTACAGTTCAAAATCCGATACTCGGTTGGAAAACAATCTTGGTCGGCACCTTAGGTGCTGGCGGCATTGATGAAAGCCGAAAAACCACAAATAATGCAGTGTTTGCACTTGATGTCACTGACCCCGGCAATGTTTCTCTACTGTGGGAAAAAGACTCCAGCGATATCCCACAACTCGGTATCAACTCAGGCAAGCCCATCATTATTCAGACTAACGATACCGTTCATGATAAGCGCTGGAAAGTCGTTTTAGGTAACGGTCCCAATAGTACAGATGATACAGCCAGCCTGATCAGTATTGATATTGCGACAGGAACTGCTAGCGCACTCGCTATGTCAAATGATGTAAATGATGTAAATGATGTAAATGATGTAAATAATGGTCTCTCCGCAATACGTGCATGGGACAATAACGGTAATGGGCTGACAGACACTATTTATGCTGGAGATATGCTGGGTACAGTCTGGAAAGTCACCAACCTCACCGCAGAGACTCCAACTAAGACCAGTATTTTCAAGGCAACAGCTAAAGCAGGGACTACACAACCTATAACTACAACAATATTAGCGGGTAAGTCGCCCCAAGATACAGTCTGGCTTTTCTTTGGTACTGGACAGTACTTAAATACTACAGATTTAATTAATACCGATATGCAGAGCTGGTACGGCATTAAGGATAACGGCACTAGCATTAGCCGCACTGATCTTATTGAACGAGAAATACCAACACATATCGCAGTTCCAGAGTCAGATGACATCGCAGTCAGCAGCACAATTCAACGAAGCGGGCTCAGCGACGCAGTTTTACAGGCTAAAGAAGGCTGGTATATCGACTTTGAAACCGCTGGTGAACGTATGGTGGTACCCAATATATTTGACGGTCAAGTTCTCGTTGGCACCATGCGCACGCCTAATGCTAATGACCCTTGCGCACCTAGTGGTACAGGCCGAATGATGGCAATAACACCATTTATTGGTAAACATTTTGCAGTGTCTAGCATTCGCTCGAAAATAGGATCGAGTGCACCCGTTTTTATGGGCGGCACCATGTACACATCAAAAGATGACGGCACATCCAGTACACTTAAAACTTCTGATTTCTCATCTGACACAGAAACTTTTGGTTCGGACATTAATGCGAGTAAAAAATTACAACGCACCTCATGGCGCGAACTGATGAACCCAGAGGATTGATAATATGTTTAAAGTAAAGCGACCCAATAGACGTCAATCCGGCTTCACCTTAATCGAACTAATGATTACTGTGGCCATCATTGGTATCTTGGCAGCAGTTGCTTATCCATCTTATTCGCAGTATGTGACGCGCACCTACCGTGATAGTGCTAAAGCCTGCCTAGCTGAGCATGCTCATTTTATGGAGCGCTATTATGTTAGTAAATTCACATATATTGGTGCCGTGCCCACTCTAGGCTGCACAACAGACAGCAAGATGGACAGTCGCTATAAAATTAGTGTCGATGCTGATACCATTAAACAAAATGCCTACACTGTAAAAGCTGAGCCAATAAAAGCACAGGCCAGCGATATATGCGGCACGCTTAGCATTGACCATAAAGGCGCTCGAAAACCCACAACTGATGGTTGCTGGTAAATAGTGGTGAAATAGACAGCCCATTAAGGCTCCGGAACCATCCGCCACGATTGCCTCCCCAATGACTCAGGCGGCGCAGCAATGCGCGCCTGATCATTATCACTTTTCACCACAAAACCCTCTTCACTGTTCTCTAATGTAAAGCCTGCTCCAGGCGCAGACGCCGCAAACTCAACCCCAGACACAATTCCCACCTCCGGTGTTTGCAGCGCAAAAGCAGCATGTCCCATTGCCCCGCCTGTGCTTGGATTGATCGCATACAACCACTGCTGCACACCACTGCGATCGCGTGCTTGTGTCTGTACTAACAACATCGAGCCAAGCGTGCGCATTATATCCAGCAGCATTTCACCCGTCGGTGCACCAGCCGTTTTTAAATCTAGACGCCAGCCTCGCTGCTTTACGGATTGAGTGGTATCAAAGTTTGTATGCCATTCAATGGCGTGATTACTTAACACGCGGGCTTTACGTTGCTGATCCGCTGCTTGCACAATCGCAACGCTGGTGCTGCTTATGGTTTGTCGGGTCAACTGATTAGCCGTGACTGTATCTGTGGTGGTTGCTTGCCCTGAAGTTTGACGATCCCAAATACCGTATAGGCTGTGCGTTAGAGTACTTGCGTCAATGCTGCTCTCGATGCCTGCGTGCAGACCTGTCCCAAGCACAACTAAATACCCTGTGCCAGTTGGGTGCGGGACTAAACTGGGCGCGGCGGTAATGGGCTGGCGTGCTGCATCTTCTGTTGTGGTGGCAACAAAGAGTGGTCGTCCTGCATAGGACACATTAAAACGCGAACTGCTGCCTGATTTGGCACCGTAACTGCCAGCGCTTACCGGCTCTACGCTTGGGCCAGTGGCACCGTCTCCAAGTAAATCAAAGCGCCAGAGATTGCCATGTAAATCTCCTGCATAGGCATAGTCGGCAATGCCATCAGCGTCGTAATCGGCTAAGCGTGGTGCGGATAGACCATTAATTTGGGTTAAATCACTCTGAACCTCTAGGCTTTTAATCAAGGAGCCATCGATTGCATCAATCAAATACAACGCTGCCGCCCCGCTCTCGGCACCCTCTGCTTGGTAGCCGTTACCGGTGACTACGGCCCAGCGTCCATGATGCAAACGAGCAATAGTGGGTTGCGCAAAACTATAACCCAGCTTGACTGCTACATCTTGTAGCGCGTCGGAGTTGGCATCCATTTCCCAGAGCAACTGAATGGCATCAGGGTTGGTAATATCCAACGCAAATAAGCCCTGGCCTCTTGCGCCTAATGCGCCCACTAAAATCGTGCGCCAGTGTGTACCGTCATATATATCGGCCACCACGGGTGTCACGGTTGGATAGTCATCTGGCGTAGTGCTGAGTTCAGCAGTGTCATCTGGAGCGGCTAATAGTCCTGTCGGTGTAAAAGTATAGGTTTCTTGATGCGTTGTGACATCAAACGCTCGTAATACACCATCAGTGTCGATCTGGTAGGTCTGTCGGCGGCGCGAGGCGACTTGTTCTATAAAGCGGCTGTAAGCCTGATTGCCTTCAAGGGTATTGGCCATGCTTTGTAAATAACGTGCACCTGACACTGTGATTGCTTGCGAAGTGAAGCTCTGTGCGGCAATCGCGCTGCTGAGCAAACCCACACTGAGTACTGCAATAATACCCATGCGATATACAAGCCGATTGAATAAATGCATAGCAGTCCCTTTACTGATTCAGCCCTAAATAAATCACTGCAACAGTGGATTGCGCTGCCACTCGTTCATTGGCCTGTGCGGTGACCAGATAATAAAAGGTGCCCTGCCCTTCAAGTGCAGCACCGTATTCAGGATTTTTGTTGCGCTGATTTTGAGTGCTGGGTTTAATGCGGTAACTGTTCCAGTAGGCATGCTGGTTATGGCTGGGCTGACTGTAATGCGCGGGCTGTGGATCAAGCCCGCGATATGGCATCCAAGCCAATACGCTATTTGCATCCGCTGCCTGCACCGCCGAACCCGTGCGCGCAGTATATTGCTGGGTGTAGCCGTTGCTGTCGTTAAAAAAGCGGATGGGATGAGCGAAGAACTGCTGTAACTGATTACGGCTCATCTCTGCTAATAAACATGGCCTGTGTTGTCCATCGTTATTCAGGGTATTGGCTTTTACACAATTGCGCGCCAGATTGGGTTCTAGCTTGTCGCGTAAATGGGTTGAGCCATATAAACGAAACTCACCTTCACGTAAGGCGGCATCCACCAAATGAGTCAGGTGGGTATTTTCTATACGCGCTGTAGTTATGCGAGTTTCTAGGGTAACGCCGCGCATACTGTTGATAGCTAATAAGGTCAGTACCAGCAGCATCACTAGAGCAATAACCAGCACTGCACCGCGCTGTTGATCGACTTTAAACCGTCTCATGGCATCATATTCCTTAATACTTGCATGCCGGTGACCACTTGATACAACTGGCGTTTATCCTGCGTCGCTAAGCGTTTTTGTGTGGTGGCATCTGCTGCTGCGTGCCACTGCGTATAGATACTGGAATCGCCATCCCGTTGATTAGGTCGACTGGCTGCCAGTACGGCATAACGCACTGCGCGTACCGGGCCATCCTGTGCAGCCCAATTCTGGGCTGATTTAAAAGGTGCAGAGCTGTTGAGTCTTTTCTCTTGCATATCACCAGCAGCAAACTCAATGCGCAGATCAGTGATGCCTCTGAGTAATTCAACCTTGCCACGCTTAGTGATGCAATTGAGTGAGCCTTGATTGGCATCTGTTTTGTGTGGCTGAAAAATAATCGCACTGTAGACCATGTCACTGTCGCGCAGAGGACTAAATGGGTTGCTAGCATGACTTCCGGTCAGTTCTACGCCATTGCCATCGCAGGTCAGTTCACCATCTTGTGCAGGCTGGTAGCGCAGACAAAAACCTCTCTGCCCTGTATCAGCATCAGCTTTGATCTGGGTGATGACGCTGTTTTGCGCAAAGGTTTCGCAGTGATCACTGAGCGCGGTGCTGCGTGTAAAAACCTCGCTATGCGCTTGATCAGGTGCACGGCGATAACCGGCTTTAGCCAGCCATTCATCCAAGACTGAAACGGCAAAACGGCTATTATCTAAATTATCGGCTTGGCTTTGCTGAAAGATATAAGCACGTTTATGGTCAAGATAGACTTGGGTTAAACCAATAATTAAAAAGCCGCTGATAACTAAGACAACCATCACTTCAATCATCGTCAGCCCACTCTGCTGATGGCGCTTTAAGTTCATAATTCGATCCTAGCGCTATAGGTGCAGACTGAATCATCTGAGTCATCAGCTTCCTGTAAGCAGTCACCCTGCCGTGCTCGCCAGGCGATCTGCAGTTCGATACTTGAGCCAATATAGCTGGAGTCGGCGCACTGGCCTGTTTTATAACTGGGGCACAGTTTAAGTTGGCTTTGGATATCAGCCTCTGAGCCACCGGGCAAATAGGTCTCTAGCGCTTTTAACCAGCAGTGGCCTTGCTCTAATGCATTTTGTGGCAGCCTTGATGCGGGACAACTGGCAGCGCTTAACTTAAGGCTACCATCGGCGTTATAAAGTGCTGTTGAGCTTTTTAGCCCGCTATAAGTCTGGGATTGTGGTGGTGTATATTGAAAAAACTCAGCACGGTGTGTGCGCATAATTTCAAATAAGTCATTGGCGAGCGTGATCGCAGTATTACGATTAACGGCATCTTGGGTGTACTGAATGCTTTTGGTTTGTAATGCCAGCATGCCCAAAATGCCAATGGCTGTTAGAACCAGCGTGACCAGCACTTCAATTAAGCTAAAACCGCGACAACTCTGCATATTAGGCCTATCCTCTGCATGTTCTTCAATGCAGGATAGACGCTAAATAGTAAAGCGCCTGAACACATTATAAAAGCGTGACTAAGGACACAATATGGAAGTTTAAACACGTCAAACACGCAGTAAAAAATGTTTTATATATGCAAGTGACAGCTAAAAGACAGATCTTAAATTTGCATAATGCTAAAGTGATATCGCCTTTTGTGAGTGAGCAGTTTTTAGTCTATTCTCACGCAATGCTGCATAACGCACATCAGCTGAAGCATTACGGCTCCACCCTCTGCCGGAGATTGTATTCACGGCAACATATACAATGGCTCAAGTGTGACTTCAGCTTAAGGTTATAGAATATATGTCAACAATTTCAAAGTTTATTACCCGACGTTTTATGTCGCTGCTGCCCAATGAGTCGAGCTCTACAGAGCTATGGCAACTCTTTTCGCCTCTGCAACATTCAGCCTTACTCAAGCAGCGCCGCGCCGTTATGATTGTCAATCGCGTGCGATTCTTTGCGTTGTTGTTTGCTGTTCTCACACCGCTGTGGGGCATCGTTGACTTTATGGCGTTTGATACAAGGCTGTTTCTACAACTGGCAGCTTTACGCATCACCACGAGCCTAGGCTTAACCGCTTTACTGGTATTTTATCGCCCCACCGGCGGACTAGTGAATGCTTACAGCGCCATAGCAATTTTATTTACCCTGCCCACGTTGTTTTATGTTGCCTCGTATTCGCTGCTCAATAGCTATCAAATGGACACTTTGCCGACTGCTATAGTGTCAGGCTATTCATTTTTGCCATTTTTACTGATGGCTGGTTTAGCTATTTTCCCACTGAGTGTGACTGAAAACTTATTATTGGCCGCCATCTTAGTGTGCGCCCAAGCCGTCACTGGCTACTTAAACTGGTCAACCTTTAATTATCCAACCTTTGCTGGCAGCCTTTGGCTACTGACACTCATTGCAGGCGCAACAACGCTGGCGGGAATCAGTCAGCTAGCCTTTATGATCACACTTGTGCGCCAGATGATTCATGATCCTCTGACCGATGCTTTTTCACGTGGCAGCGGTCAAGAAGTCTTAACTCTGCAATGGGCCAATGCTAAGCGTTATAATCAGCCGCTCACGCTAGCTTTTATTGATATTGACCACTTTAAGAAAGTGAATGACGAGTTTGGGCATGATGCAGGCGATATGGTATTACGTGATTTCACCGCTGCCTTTAGCAAAAGTCTACGCAACTCTGACTGTTTAATTCGCTGGGGTGGTGAGGAATTTTTAATGCTGATGCCCAACACCAATTTAGAACAAGGGCAAATAGCCATGGAGCGCATCCAAGCCGCAGGCCTAGGAAATCGTCCCGAAGGTACTCCGCTGACCGTCAGCATAGGTTTAGCAGAACGCATCACCGATAAGGTGGAGACTGTTGATCAATTACTCTCTATTGCGGATCACCGCATGTATCTGGCCAAGAAAAATGGCCGTAATCAAATCTGCACTAGCTCTTGACATCCTCACCGCCCTAAAGAGACGGTGATTCCTACTGCTAGACGACCATGCCCGACCGCGAGAATGTTACGTGCCGCATTGATATCGCGGTCGTGAGTGACACCGCACTCACAGGTCCATTCTCTTATTCCAAGTCCTGCGATACCTTTCGGCCTGCTGTCGGGCAAAGCGCCACAACTGCTACAGGTTTGAGTGGTGTATGCCTCGTTGACTTCCTTAAAAACAATGCCTGCGTGATCGCACTTATAGTCCAGCATTGTTTTTAATTGGCCCCAGCCAGCGTCTAGCACTGATTTGGCCATCTTGGTTTTAACGAGTTTTAAGCTACTGACATTGCCCACATAGATTTCACCGCAACGATTAACCAAGCGACGGCTGAACTTATGTAGGCTGTCTTTTCTACGATTCGCAATCTTGGCGTGTATAGTTTTAACACGCTGCTTGTTTTGGGCACGTTGCGCCACTGCCAGCTGATCTTCCAAGCCACGATAGAAGCGCGACGCTTCCAGCGTTTCACCGTCCGAACAGGTCGCAGTGGTGGCTAAGCCAAGATCAATACCGATACGATCTTGGCCTGTAGGTATTCTGGCCTGCACATCAACCACCACATTGAAGTACCAGCGTCCACGGGCATCTTCATTGAAGCTGCCAGAGCGGAATTTATACTGACTTAAGCCATAACTATCCCATACGCCAAAGTAGTGGCCGTTGTGATAGACCTGTCCATTCTTCCACTGAGCAGCCGCGGTATTCAGCGGAATCCAGCCGAGTGAGCGGCGCACGCCACCCGATTTGCGCCAGTTCAGTCGTGCTTTTTGGAATTGTTTACGGCGCGTAACATATTCGCCTGCAATGCACTGCAAGGTCTGGCTGTGCAAACCCAGCTCTTTGTTTGCGCCTTTAGTGTAGGGATGAAAATCATAGGCTGACAAAAACACACCACGCTCTTTAATTGAGCGCTGGCTTAGCTCATTCACGAAGTTCCAGACAAAATTCACCGATCGCGCCATGATATTGAGCAGCGGTACATGCTTGTCTTTAACTCGGACTTTGAGTGTTTTGGTGTGCTTGGCCATGCTGTATACAATACCAGTATTAAGTATCAAGCCCAAGGGAAAGCTGCGCTTCCCGCGCTATCCATCCCCACACTAGAAGTACGGGGTCTTTCGCGCAAGATTGATAACAATATAGTTTATACGCTACAAGCACTAAGCGGTATGTGGCTGCGCCCGTACCGAGCTGCTAATAAATGAGCCCTGCTACATAAGTGCAGGCACTGCATATGATCAACGAGTGCTTCGGGGTAACTGTGACAAGCGAAGCCATGGATGGCGCAGCGCCGGAGTTGAACCTCGGACGGGTTCATCGACGGAAGAACAGTCACCCCGAAGTACGACATGCGCAAAAATATCAATAAAATATTTTATATACTACGCAAAATCAATCAGCGACTGCAGAATGACATCAGCTCATAAAACTCATAAACCCTAGAAACAACAAAGCAGCCCGTAGGCTGCTTTGTTTTGAAACACTGTCGAATTAACGAGACAGTTTTTCTTTAATACGCGCTGCTTTACCAGACAGAGCACGTAAGTAGTACAGTTTCGCTTTACGAACATCACCACGACGCTTAACAGTAATGCTGTCAACCAGTGGGCTGTAAGTTTGGAACGTACGCTCAACGCCTACGCCGCTAGAAATTTTACGAACAGTGAATGCACTGTTGATACCACGGTTACGCTTAGCAATTACAACGCCTTCGAAAGCCTGTAAACGCTGGCGATCACCTTCACGTACTTTAACTTGAATAATTACAGTATCACCGGCGGCAAATACTGGAATTTCTTTAGTCATTTGTTCAGCTTCAAGCTGAAGAATAATTTTGTTCGTCATTCTGTGCTCCTGAAGGCAAATCCTTATGATTTACCATCGATACGTTAATTAACTATCGTTCTGCTGACGAAAGTACTCGTCCAACAGCATTTTCTCTTCTCCAGAAAGCGAGCGGCTATCCAGAAGATCAGCGCGACGCTCTGCAGTTCGCCCTAAGGCTTGTTGCAATCGCCAGCGCCGGATATGTTCATGGTTGCCACTAAGTAGCACCTCAGGAACGTCTTTGCCTGCATACCTAACCGGTCGCGTGTAATGCGGGCAGTCGAGAAGACCATCACTAAAAGAGTCTTCTTGTGCGGAGTCTGCATGGTTTAATGCCCCAGGCAGCAACCGCGTTACAGCATCAATCAGCACCATGGCTGGCAGCTCGCCACCAGATAACACGTAATCGCCAATTGACCACTCTTCATCAACGTAGGTTTCAATAAAACGCTCGTCAATGCCTTCATAGCGACCCGCAATCAGAATTAAATTATCCTGCTTTGCTAACTCGCTGACCGCGGCTTGTTTAAGCTGACGGCCTTGCGGCGACAGGTAAATCACCTTAGCCGGCCCTCCAATGGCGTGCTTAGCCGCAGCTAATGCATCCTCAAGAGGCTTGATCTTCATCACCATGCCTGGACCACCGCCAAAAGGCCGGTCATCCACTGTTTGGTGTCGATCTTCAGTAAAGCTACGGGGGTTCCAGCAATTAAGCTCCAACAACCCTTGCGTCACTGCACGACTGGTAATGCCGTACTGGGTAATCGCAGCAAACATCTCAGGAAAGAGACTGATAACTTCAACGCGCAAAGCATTTACTCATTAAAAATCCGCATCCCATTCGACATGCATTTCGCCTGCTGTCAAATCTACCGACTGCACACATTGTTGCGTATACGGCAACAAACGCTCTTGATCATCGATGCTGCCAGCACAAGGCTTAACAACTAAGACATCATTCGCGCCAGTCTCTAATAAATGGTCAACAATCCCAAACAACTTCTGGTCTTGATTGATCACCTTTAAACCTTCAAGTTGATTCCAGTAAAACTCATCATCTTCTAATGCAGGTAACTCACTACGTGGTACACAAATCTCATAGCCAGTGAATGTCCGTGCAATTTCACGATCATCAAGGCCTTCAATTTTTGCTACAAGTGCTTTGCCCTGCGGACGACAGCTGGTCAACTTAATCTGCTTAATGTCCTGATCTCGACGTAATGTCCAGACGGGATAATCAAGCAAACTTTCAACTGATTCAGTAAAAGCATGCACTCTTACTTCACCACGCACACCGTGCACTGCACCGACTTTGCCGAGAACGACTAGATCATCTGCTACAGGAGGCGTTTTACTCATAGCCAATTAAGCAGTAGTTGCTTGAGTAGATGCTGCAGCTTTCAACAGTTGCGCAACGCGCTCTGAAGGCTGTGCACCTTTGCTTAACCAGTATGTAGCGCGTTCTTCGTTAACAGACAAACGTACTTCACCACCAGTTGCAACTGGGTTGAAGAAACCAATACGCTCAATAAAACGACCATCACGAGCAATACGGCTGTCAGCAACAGTCAGATGGTAGAAAGGGCGCTTTTTAGAGCCACCACGAGCTAAACGAATAGTTACCATTAAAGTTCTTTCCTTTAAGTATTTTACAAACAAAACGAACCATAAACATGCATGGCCCGAAAGGCCGCATATTCTAAGGTTAATCTGCCCTTTTGCATAGGGCTATTTTGCACTCCAGTGCTTCTTTACATCTTGGGCATCCCGCCAGCCCCTGGCATCATTCCACCAAGGCCGCGCATCATCTTGCTCATGCCGCCCTTGGTAGTGAATTTCTTCATCATTTTTTGCATCTGTTTATGTTGCTTAATCAGACGACCCACGTCTTGTACCTGCGTGCCAGAACCCATCGCAATGCGACGGCGGCGCGAACCACTGATAATGTCAGGGTCACGGCGTTCAGTTGGGGTCATCGAATTAATAATCGATTCCATTTGCTTAAACTGCTTTTCAGCTGCCCCTTGGGCACCGGTCATTTGTGACAAGTTCATACCGCCCATATTCGGCATTTTTTCTAATAGGCCGCCCATACCGCCCATTTTACTCATTTGCTGCAACTGATCGCGGAAGTCTTCTAAATCGAAGCCCTTACCTTTCTTCAGTTTCTTGGTCAGTTTTTCAGCTTTTTCTTTATCAATGGTTTGTTCGGCTTGTTCAATCAAGCTGAGAACATCACCCATACCTAAAATGCGCGAAGCAATACGGTCAGGGTGGAATGGATCTAAGGCATCGGTTTTCTCACCCATACCTAAAAACTTAATGGGCTTACCGGTAATGGCACGCACTGATAACGCAGCACCACCGCGCGCATCACCGTCCACTTTAGTCAGCACCACACCGGTTAACGGCAGCGCATCATTAAAGGCTTTGGCGGTATTGGCAGCATCCTGACCGGTCATGGCATCAACCACAAACAGCGTCTCAATTGGATTGATCGCCGCGTGCAACTCAGTAATTTCCGTCATCATCTCGCTATCAATCGCGAGACGACCGGCGGTATCCACTAGCACCACATCAATAAACTTAAGTTTAGCTTCTTTAATTGCTGCAATAGCAATATCTTGTGGCTTTTGGCTGATATCCGACGGGAAGAAAGTCACGCCGACTTCATTGGCCAAAGTTTCCAGCTGTTTAATCGCCGCTGGGCGATACACGTCAGCCGAGACCACCATGACGGTTTTCTTTTTGCGCTCTTTTAAGAAGCGCGCCAGCTTAGCAACTGTGGTGGTTTTACCCGCACCTTGTAAACCAGCCATTAAAATTACGGCAGGCGGCGTAGCATTCAGAGCGAGGTCTTCGTTAGCCTCGCCCATCAAGCTTTCTAGCTCAGCTTGAACTATCTTAATAAACGCTTGGCCGGGCGATAAGCTGCGTGAGACTTCAACACCGACGGCACGATCACGTACAGCATTCACAAAATCTTTGACCACGGGCAAAGCCACATCGGCCTCAAGCAACGCCATGCGCACTTCACGTAAGGTGTCTTTGATATTGTCTTCGCTTAGACGCGCTTTACCAGTGACATGGCGTAGCGTTTGCGCGAGGCGATCGGATAAATTGTCAAACATACAAAGCCCTCAACATGGGTGCGGCAACAGTGAGCATCATGGGTTAAGCTCATCAACAAATAAACTATTGCACTGCGGTTGTTACTCGAATTGGCAGAGTATAACCGATCCTGTGCCGCTCGACAGCGTCCGGTACGCAGTTGCGCTAAACTATTGCCCTTTTTAAGGAGTCTGTATGCCATCGAGTTTACCGCCCATCGTGCTGGCTTCCAGCTCAAGCTACCGCCGCGAACTGCTGACACGCCTGCAACTGCCCTTCACGTGCCACAGTCCTGAGATTGATGAAACAGCCCTGACCAATGAATCACCGCAGGCGCTGGTGCAACGTTTAGCCTTAACTAAAGCGCGGGCGCTGGCTGAGCACTATCCGGAGCATTTAATTATTGGCTCAGATCAAGTGGCGGTACTCGACCAGCAGATTATTGGCAAACCTGGGCATGCCAAAGGTGCCACGCAACAACTGAGCGCAGCCAGTGGCCGTAGTGTGGTGTTTTTAACCGGACTGGCAGTGATTGATACGCGTACAGATATTGAGCAGGTTGATCTAGTGCCCTTTACTGTGTACTTTCGCAGTTTAAGCGCAGCACAGATCCAGCGTTATATCGCCCTTGAGCAACCCTTTGATTGTGCCGGTAGTTTTAAATCGGAAGGTTTAGGTGTGAGCTTGTTTAGCGCCACTGAAGGCAGTGATGCCACCAGCTTAGTGGGCCTACCGCTGATTCGTCTGTGCGACATGCTCAACGCTTGCGGGGTTGCCGTACCTTAAGTTATAGCTTTACAGAAAAAACCCGCAACGACTTATAACGGGCGGGTTTTCTGCTTAAGAATATAGATACTGACACTGATAGCGCTGATCAACATAAATATGCGCACCCAGAACAAGGGCACAATCCACATCGAGAAGCTGATGCTGATCCACATTAAAGCTAAAGCCCAGACTTTGCCTTTGAGCGGTAAACCTTGACCGTCGAGATAGTCACGAACCCAAGGACCAAGCGTGGGATGCATCACCAGCCACAGATAGAAACGTTTGGAACTGCGGGCGAAACAGGCCGCCGCTAATAACAAAAAAGGTGTGGTGGGTAAGACCGGCAAGAAGATACCCATCACACCCAGCGCAACACTGATACAGCCACAGGTAAACAACAAGTAACGCACGATACGACTGCGCGCTTGCCGCTGCTGTGGCTCAAGCATGGCGACCTATTTTTTACGTGGTTTGAGCAACACTGGTTTTTCTTCAGGTGCTTGGCATAATAAAAACAGCGCCGTCAGTACTTCAGGAATTTGCTCAACCATGCTGTCGACTAAATCGTAGTCTTTGGCAATTTCCGCAAAATCAGGCTGATCATCAAAGAGACCTGAAGCCACCATAATCGGCAACAGCAGCTCACTGACTTCATCTTCAGCGTCTTCAAACCAGACTTCTTCACGTAAAAAGATGCCTTCCATAAAACCGATACACCAGCCACGCAAATCAGAATCATCAGGTTCTTCACCTAGATCCAACTCACATGGCAGCTGCATATCATCATCGTCGGCCAACTGACGCTCAATCTGCGCCTTTAGCTGCAATAGACCCGCATTAATATCGGCTTCTTCAGCGGCATCACGGTAATGTGGCTCCTCTGAGAACAATTCAGCAATCCACTCTTCAGCTGGAACAATTTCAGGACAAATAGACAGCGCGGTTAAATAACCGTGCGCAGCGATATAATCAAGCGCCTCGTCATGCAGTTCGTCAGCATCGAGGAAAGCTTGCAGGCGGATCTGTTGCTCAGCGAGGGACATGCGTGATTACCATTAGAAAAGAATTGAGTTCCGATTGTAGTCCAGCTCTGCAATAACCGCTAGGGATTGCAGTGATGTTGCCGCCCTAGACAGCTAAAGATTAAGAACTAAACTGATTTACACGTATAATGCCCAGCTTGATTTGGAGAATGGCATGCATGATCAGGCGTTACAGACGCTAAAAAGTGTTTTTGGCTACGATGCATTTCGCGGTCAACAAGCAGAAATTATTCAGCGTATCTGCACCGGCGATGATGCCTTGGTGCTGATGCCCACGGGTGGCGGAAAATCCTTATGCTACCAATTACCTGCGCTATTAATGGATGGCTTAACAGTGGTGGTTTCGCCACTGATCGCGCTGATGCAAGACCAAGTGTCGAGCCTCGAAGAGCTGGGTGTCTCAGCTGCAGCGCTGAATTCATCACTGAGTCACGATGAGCAACGTGATATTGCCGACCGTCTGCGTCGTCATGAAATCAAATTACTCTATCTGGCACCTGAACGTTTAGTGCAGCCGCGTATGTTGGCTTTTTTACAGCGTCTGCCGATTAGCTTATTTGCCATTGATGAAGCGCACTGTGTATCGCAATGGGGCCATGATTTCCGCCCTGAATATCTGCAATTGGGACAATTAGCCGAACTATTTCCCAAGGTGCCGCGTATCGCGCTGACCGCGACTGCAGATAAACGCACCCGTGAAGAAATTATTCAGCGTCTGCATTTACAGCAGGCTGACTGCTTTCTCTCCAGTTTTGACCGCCCAAATATTTTCTACCGCATTACCCCCAAAGATAATCCACGTAAACAACTATTAGATTTCTTAGCGCAGCGCAAAGGCGATGCCGGTATTGTTTATTGTCTATCACGCAAAAGCGTTGATTCGACGGCTGAGTTTCTCAGCAGCAAAGGCTTCCCTGCTCTGCCCTACCATGCGGGCTTAGACAGTGATGTACGTGCCGCACACCAAAAGCGCTTTCTCAATGAAGAAGGCTTGATTATGGTGGCGACCATTGCCTTTGGTATGGGCATTGATAAATCCAACGTGCGCTTTGTCGCGCATTTGGACTTACCTAAATCCTTAGAAGCTTATTACCAAGAAACAGGTCGTGCAGGTCGTGATGGTTTACCTGCTGATGCATGGATGGTTTACGGCTTGCAAGATGTGCTGATGCTCAAACAGATGCTCGCCAACTCTGATGGTGACGAGCGGCATAAGCGTGTTGAGCAACATAAACTGGAAGCCATGCTGGCCTTGTGCGAAGAAACCCGCTGTCGCCGCCAAGCCCTGCTGGCCTACTTCGATGAAGATATGCCTGAGCCTTGTGGGCATTGCGATAACTGCATTGATACCATTGAAACGTGGGATGCGACAGATGCTGCGCGCAAAGCGCTGTCAGCCATTCACCGCACCGGTCAGCGTTACGGTGTTGGCTATTTATCCGATGTATTACAAGGCCGTGAAAATGATCGAGTGCGCGCGCTCGGTCATCAACATCTGAGTGTGTTTGGCATTGGCAAAGAACTCAATGATCACCAATGGCGCTCGCTGTTTCGCCAATTAGTAGCGCGCAACTTGATTGATGTCGATGTAGAAGGTTTTGGCGGCTTACGTTTATCACCCACCTGCCGTCCTTTATTGCGCGGTGAAAGCACTTTATTACTGCGCCGTGACCTCACACCACAAACTAAAGCACCACGCAGCGCCAGCCCAGCCAGTCAATTGGTACGCAGCGATGAGCGTGAAATGTGGGAAGCACTACGCACATTGCGTCGCCAGTTAGCCGAAGAGCACAGCGTGCCACCTTATGTGATCTTCCCTGACTCAACGCTATTAGAAATGCTGCGCGAGCAGCCAGAAGACTTGGCAGATATGGCCGAGATCAGTGGCGTGGGCGCACGTAAACTGGAGCGCTACGGCGCTGCGTTTTTGCGTGTGCTCAACCAAGTCGAGGCCCCTGCTGCCAAGGCGGCACCCAACAGTCAGGATTTACGTCACGAGCTGGTGACTTTAGCGCGCAGCGGTATGACGCCCGAGCAAATCTCGCAGCAAATGCAATGCAGCCTTAAAAACGTTTATAGCTTGATGGCGCAAGCGATCAGCGGCGGCCTGTTAAGTCTAGAAGATGCTCTGGATTTACCCGAGGAGTTATTGGGCAATATCCAAGATGCGTTTTTAGAGGGTGATGGTGACTTGCCCAGTGTGGCTAGCATTGCTGAGCAATTCACTCCTCAGGTTGAAGAAGGCGTGCTGTATTGCGTCCGCGCAGCGCTGCAGGCTGAGTTTGGTGATGTGGTTTAAGTACGTGAACGGGGTTGCTCGGCATGCTGCTGAGCAACCCAATAGTTCCAAACCCCACTGAGCCAACGCCCCTTATCGAGCGGCAGCATTTTTACTCAGTCAGCCATTATTGACCATGATGAAATCAAAGGTGGCCTGCCACTTCGCCTTCCCTTCTTGGCAAGCAAAGTAGTCCAAGATCAGTGACTCTTTCACGCCAAATACAGTATCCGAAGTTAAATATGGATCTCCGGCAACAAAGGTGTGGGTGACGATGCGCTCGAAATTCGGGTGATTGAGCATAAAATGCATATGCGCCGGCCGCCAAGGATGACGTCCCAGATTACCCAGCATTTGCCCCACCGGGCCGTCGTCAGGAATGGGGTAAGCCACTGGCTTGATACCCATGAACTGGTAACGACCATCAGTTCCAGTAATAAATACCCCGCGATTATTCCACGTCGGCTGTTGGTTAGGCTGCTGAACGTCGTAGAAACCCTCACTGTTATCCGACCACACATCAATCCGCACACCTGCAATGGGATTACCCTCTAGATCCAGCACGCGTCCCTGGTAAAGACAGGATTCACCTTTTCCATCCAAAGAGATATTGGCACCCATTTTTAATACCGGTGCGCCATCCACATGAAAAGGACCAAAGACGGTGTTTTCGGTGGCAGCTTCGGGGCGGCGGTGCTGAATCGCATCCACCAACATAGAGACGCCTAAGGTATCGGACAGCAGAATAAACTCTTGGCGTTTATCATCACAGAGTTGACCGGTACGCGTTAGAAAGTCGATAGCAGACTCCCACTCATCTTGAGTCAACTCGACATCCTTAACGAAGCCATGCAGATGTTTGATCAGCGAGGCCATCACCTCGCACAAACGTGGGTTTAGATCTTCGCCCATACGCGCATTAACCGTCTCGATAGAGCGCTCTTCAGTAAAATAATCAATCTTCGTCATAGGTTTGTCCTCACTCAGGCTTGGCCGCAGCACAACCCCAACTATTTATTCAGGTCGAGTACCGCTCCAAGCGCGCTGCAACAATTCGCGCAGCGCCTCACGCTCAATCGGCCGCGGGTTCCAGTAAGGATTTTGCACCGCTAGATCAGCGGCGCGATCCAAGTCGGCTTCGGCAAGCCCCAGATCCTTAAGCGCCATGGGTGCACCGAGACTTTTAGCGAAGTCATAGAGACCGCCGCCCACTTCGCCGCCAAACAGCTCAGTCACTGGCGCCAGCAGCTCTTTTGCCGCTTGCGCGTTATATGCCGCAGTATGCGGAAGCAAGATGGCATGGGTTTCAGCATGCGCAAGCCCAAAACTACCGCCCAGTGTGTGGCACAGCTTGTGATGCAAAGCCATACCGACTGAACCCAATACGCTGCCACACAGCCAAGCGCCATACAGTGCATGACTACGTGCCTCAATATCCGTCGGCTGCTGAACAATCGCTGGTAAAGCATTCTTAAGGGCGCGAATACCTTCCAGCGCCATCAAGTCAGTGATGGGATTACCATCTTTTGCGTAAAGCCCTTCGATCGCATGCGCCAGCGCATTCAGGCCGCTGGCGACGCTAATGGATACCGGTAAGCCAAGGGTCAACTCCGCATCATAGATCACCACTTCGGGCAATATCGATGCATGCTTCAGGGTGGCCTTGATGCCATTTTCCGTCTGCCCAAGAATTGATGTCACCTCAGAGCCGGCGTAAGTGGTCGCCACTACCAACTGCGGTGCATCATTGCGGTAAGCAATCGCCTTGCCCAAACCAACGGTTGAGCCGCCGCCAAAAGCCACCACACAATCAGCGCCAGCATCTGCATAAGCCAGCATCGCTCGTTCGGTTACTTCGACTGGTGTGTGCATCGCTGCTTCACTAAAAACCCCAGCGCCCAACGCACCCAACTGCAGATTGAGACGCTCAGCATCCGCGCGCCGTGAAGGCGTCGACAACACTAAGGCTTTCGAGCAGCCCAAATGACTCACTTCATCGGCAAGCTGCGACAGGCGACCTGGACCAAATACAATACGCGCAGGATGAGCCGTATATAGAAAAGAGTGCGGCATGGAATGCTTCCCGTATTAAACACTGAATACAATAAAAAACAGCACCTAAATCATCAGATTTGGTGCTGTTCTCACGTACTACTATTAACACTGACTGCTGAAAAGTACAGCGTCAAACTCGTCTAAATCGCTGACAAAGACAATTCTGACCACTGCACAACCCGCATCCATCAGTCGCTATGACTTATGCATAAGCCAGCTCTGCGTGAGCGGCCACACTTTCTTTTTCTGCCACTGCTGTTTTTGCAACGGTATTGGTGTGCAGAAGTGCTGAGAACACATCAAACAAAGCTGTTTCCGGATCAGCAACCATGCTCATTGCGCGCCAGCCGATATGTTTATCCGGACGCACTAGAATCAAACCGTCCTCTTCCACTTCGCGTTGACGCAACCAGTCACCGTAGAGGTCTTGGACCTTTTGTCCTTCACCAATCACTACCGCTTTAATATCAAGACCGAGACGCTTTGATACATTCACTGCTGCATCCGCCCATGCTTGACCGGTGATGCCAGTGAAAATCGTAAAGCAGGTACCCTTAGCAATATCATGCGTGGAGTATTTTTCTTTCGCGTCGCCTAACCATGCATGCGGTAAACGTAAGCCTGGGAAGGTGGATTTCTGGTGGTGTAACATCGCGTCCTGCGTCAGTTCTGGACGCGCTTTACCGTCCGTCACCACTGCAGTCGAATCATAGAAGTGGCCGATTTCAGTACCCTGAGCATTAAACTCATAGTCCTTGGCATCCAGCGCAGCACGCAGAGCCGCACGACGACGCGCACCTTCTGGAGAGTTTTCCTTACGTAACGCTAGTTTCTCGGTGAACTCTGCATCCGTGGTCGCATCGGTTACGCCCAGCGCATCAAAAATCGGCTTATATTCAGAGCTGGAACCATTAGCACGGGTCACAATCTGCTTAGCGATTGGCGCACGCTCAGTGGAATAGGTCTCGAGCAACTCAGGGCTAGCTTGACCTCGCAGTACATAAGCCAGTTTCCAACACAGGTTATAAGAATCCTGAATGGAAGTATTTGAACCCAAACCATGGCTAGGCGGATGCTTGTGAATCGCATCACCGGCACAGAACACACGGCCTTTTTGTAGATGTGTGGCGTACTGATCGTTATTACCCCAGAGTGAATACCCTAAGATTTCAACATCAAGGTCTTCAATACCTACTAGGTTACGAACAATCTTAATCGCCTCTTCGTTGCACAATACGGGCGGCTCACCATTGATATCAAAACCCCAGACAATCAGCCACTCGTTCCACGGACGCACCATGCGCACTAAACCCGCGCCGAGTCCGCCAATATTGGATCCTGGGTGGAATACCCAATACAGAATGGAGGGACGGTGTGCAGCCAGATGCGATAGATCCGCTTTAAAGGTGATATTCATCGAACCACCAATATCCATCTTACCTTCCATCGGCAGATTGATATCTTGGGCAACCTTAGAGCGAGCACCATCAGCACCAATCAGATACTTAGCGCGAATGGTATATTTGTGGCCAGTTAGACGATTAAGCACTTGCACACTGACGCCGGTGTCATCCTGAGTATGGCTCAGGTATTCAGTAGAGAACTGAGTTTGTGTGCCACGCATGGTGGCATTTTTAAGCATGATTGGTTCCAGCAACGTCTGCGGAATATCGCAAGGCATGGACGGCGAAGCTAATTCATAGTCGGCGCGACGGTCAGGTCGATTGCCCCACGTAGGTCGACGGCCAATCTCTTCGCCCGCCATAGATTCACAATAAACAGTATCACCCATCAACTCGTGCGGTACCGCTTCGGCCAACACTTGATCTTCGATGCCGGCATCACGTAAGACTTCCATGGTGCGCTGGTTGGTAATATGCGCACGCGGAGTATTGGCCGTCCAACGGTATTTGGTGATCATAATATTGTCGATGCCATGATTGGACAGGAACAATGCCGCGGAACTGCCCGCAGGTCCTGAACCAATAATCAGTACATCTGTTTCAACGATATCGGTTTGATCTGGGGTGTGAGTATCGGCGATGCCATCATCAAAAATAACGCTGCGAACACCTTTTTCAAGATCATCAAGCTGCTGTTTAGTTGTCATGCTATGAACCTCTATTTCTTATTATATATAGGGAGAACTCTCCGAGCGGGAGCTCTCCTCTTAATTCAATACATCATTTGTAGACTTAGACAGTGGCGGTAGCGGCCAGCTGACTTTCTGCAGACTCACTTTCCAAAGCACGCGCACGCTTATGGCGCTCTTGCAGCTCATCTGCATCAGTCGGTGATAACTCGATATCAAATACAACTTCAGTGACGGGACCATCGACGCCGTGCTTCTTGGCTTCGGCGTGCTGCGCAAGGCGCTGACCTTCAACCACCAACTCTTCACGCGTGGCAAAAGCAAAGTCGTCGTAGGTGTATTTGTCACCGGCCAAGTTAATTTGTGTGGTGAGATGCTGCTGGCCCGGCGCAGAAACAAAGTAATGGATATGCGCTGGGCGCTCGCCATGACGGCCTAACATTTTCAGAATCTGGTCAGTTGGAGCGCCTTCTGGCACGCCGTAACCGGATGGAATCACACTCAATGCGCTATAACGGCCATCCTTGTCAGCAATAATAGTGCGACGTAAATTGTAAGGCGTTTGGCTCTGATCAAAGAACGAGTAGCGGCCTAAAGAGTTGCAATGCCAGATTTCAACCTTGGCGCCAGCGATTGGGTTACCAGCAGTATCACGGACTTGGCCGTGCAGCCACATGGTGTCACCTGCGGTATCTGGATCATCATCCATACGCGCAAAACCTTGAGATTCTGGAGCACCCGCCACATACAATGGGCCTTCAATAGTACGCGGAGTACCACCGGTGCGCTGCGCTTCTAGATCGGCGGCATCCATACGCATATCCACATAGTGATCAAAGCCGAGCCCTGGTGATAACAGACCAAACTGCGAGGCTTGCCCCAAGGCATTGAGCATGCTGACAGTGGCCCAGTACTCATCTGCATTAATATCAAAGTCATCAATAGTGCGGTATAGATCAGACAAAATACGGTGGATAATTTGCTTACCACGATCGTTACCGCCCGCTTGATCGAAACCAGCAACGGTCTTTAAAAAATCCTGTACTTCGGGGGTATTAAAAATTTTAACGCTCATGATTATTTCCTCATCATCATTATTATTCTTGTAATGCTTTTCCACTTTCGAGTGGATAAAGGGAGTATCTTCTTCTACTAATTCTTGTTTTCTACGCCGCTCTTTGCAGCGATCCCAGGCCCATGTCTAGCCTAAGGTATTACTCTCTAGCCTAACCTTTAGGGTATTGATACTGTTTCTTAGCTGGCCTATCAGCACATAATCAAAGTCAGCATTAACGCTTTCCATGCCATAAACTCAGCGTTCAACAGTCATCGTTTCGTCCAGTTTCATCACAACACCAGAGCCTTACCTATGTACAAGAGCCTTAGCCTTTAGTCTTACAGCCACTTTTTTGTTTAAATGGCTAACGGCTTATGTCACTTCTGGTGCTGCGTGTCTGACTCTGTTGCATTGAAGTTACATTTGTTTTACATATGCTTGCCAATACTGATTAAGTTACAAGCGATACCTTGGAGGTATGGATGGAGTTAAGACACTTACGTTATTTTATCGTGGTCGCCGAAGAGCTGAATTTGACCCGAGCTGCGGAAAAACTGTTTATCACTCAACCACCGTTAACCCGACAAATTAAACAGTTGGAAGAAGAGCTGGAAGTGCAGTTATTTATTCGTAAACCCCGCGGATTGGAGTTGACCCAAGGTGGCCAGTATTTCCTACAACAAGCGTATGCCATCCTCGACAAACTCAATGACAGCATTGAGGGCACCCGCCAGATTGAACAGCACAATAAAATCGTCTTATCCATCGGCTTTGTACCCTCGGTGTTTTATGCTGAGTTGCCACTGATAGTGCGGCGCTTACGTCGTAATAAAAACCTGCAAATTGTCTTGCACGACCTCAAAGCTCAGGAACAAGTCGCAGCGCTGAAGAGCGGGAAAATAGATATCGGCTTTGGCCGCATAGGCATCGAGGATCCGGATATTAGACAAGAGATACTCTTCACTGAGCCTTTGGTTGCCGCTTTGCCCGCAGGTCATCCGCTAACACAGCAGCAACCGACCCTGCAGCAACTGACAGAGCTCCCCTTGATCACCTTTCCATCCGGTAGCGGTCCCAACTTTGCCGATATGATGCTGGGCTTATTTTATCGTGAGGGCCTTAAAGTACATGTGATTCAGCAAGTGAATGATTTGCAGACCACGCTATCGCTGGTGGCATCTGACATGGGCTTTTCGCTGGTGCCCGAGCAGGTGAAAACCTTGCGTCGTGAAGGGGTCGATTTTGTGACATTGGCAGACAGTAGCATCACCACGCCTCTGATCGCCTTGCGGCGTCGCGATGATAATCCCAATGCAGCGATGCGATTACTCAATACCATACTGGCTGAGGTCGTGGAAGCACGCTTAAATGATGATGCCTAGCTGGTTGTACAGCACTAAAAGAAGATGTGGAGCAGAAACCACACTGCTTTTCACTCGCCCACCTCTTGCTGCTCAAAGAATGAGCAGCTCTTTTGAACAGACTTAAGCATCAATGCCGACTGGACGGGCAATAATGCGCCAATCATTGGCTAGCGCACGCATTTCGATAATATCTAAGCGTGCAGCATCGGCCATCAGATCAATCGGCAACTGCATTAAAGGTTGCGCGCTGGAGCCCAGCAGCATGCCGGCCATATAGATATACAGCTCATCGACTAAACCGGCTTGCATAAAGGCACCCGCGAGTCGTGGACCGGCCTCTACCATCAATTCATTGATGCCACGCTGAGCTAATTCAGGCAGCAATGCATGCAAGTCAATATGACCATTTATCTCCGGCACTTGTAGATATTCAATCTCAGCCGTATTGGCCGGTGGCACTTGGTGGGTGACCACTAACACCGGTCCCGCACTAAAAAATGCCACATCAGTCGGTACGCGTAAACGCCCATCAATCACAATACGCAACGGCGCACGCGACAAGGCTAATTCACGCTGTTCAGCACTCAGCGGCAATTCTTCAGCACGTACAGTTAAGCGGGCATTATCAGTGATAATGGTATCAGCTCCGGTGATAATCGCACTGGACATCGCACGCAGACGTTGTACATCAGCGCGCGCGGCGGGACCGGTAATCCACTGGCTTTCACCACTGGCCATGGCGGTGCGACCGTCCAAACTCATGGCTAATTTTAAACGTACAAAAGGTGTGCCCTGCTCCATGCGCTTAACAAAACCACAGTTTAAAGCGCGCGCTGCAGCACTCAACTCACCGCTGAGCAGATCAACTTGAATACCCTGCGCTTGCAAGTGAGCAATACCACGCCCAGCCACTTGTGGATTGGGGTCTTGCATAGCAATCACTACACGCTGCACACCTGCTGTAGCCAGTGCTTCCGCGCAGGGCGGTGTTAATCCATGATGGCTGCACGGCTCTAATGTGACATAAGCTGTGGCACCCTGCGCCAGCGCTCCGGCTTGGCGTAAAGCATGCACTTCAGCGTGAGGCTCGCCTGCACGCACATGCCAGCCCTCGCCGACAATGTGCTGATCAGCAACAATCACACAACCAACGCGCGGGTTAGGGTGCGCACTGTACAACCCTTGTTCTGCGAGGCGTAGCGCCTGCGCCATATAGGCTTGATCATTCATTCGTCGGTCACATCTAGAGTATCTGCTGAACTGCTGGCCATCAGATCAATTTCTTTACGGAACTCATTGAGGTCTTGAAAGCGGCGATAGACTGACGCAAAGCGAATATAAGCCACTTCATCGAGCTTTTTCAGCTCATTCATCACCAACTCACCGACCACCAGCGATTGCACTTCGCGCTCACCGGTGGCGCGCAATTTACGTTTAATCCGCGCTACAGCTTCTTCTAAACGCTCCAAACTCACCGGACGTTTTTCCAGCGCACGCAACATGCCCGCACGGAATTTATCTTCGTCAAAGGGCTGGCGGCTGCCATCTTGCTTAATCAGGCGCGGCAAAATCAAATCAGCCGTTTCAAATGTAGTGAAACGTTCTTCACACAATAAACATTCACGACGACGACGCACTTGATCGCCATTGGCGACTAAACGCGAGTCGATCACCTTGGTATCGTTGGCGCCACAGAAAGGACAATACATACGCTCTGATCGCTTATTAAAGATATAAGCCCTGATAGTAGCCTATCTTTCGCAGAAGAAAAACTGTACGGCAGTCGTATAGCAGAGCAAGTTAGGCTTGAACTCGATTTACCAAGGCAATTGCTTGACGGCATACATGCCAGCACTAAAAGATCGATAACTACTATGGCAAATGGGTTTTCTGCAGTTTAAACACATCGGTTTAACTCGCTAACAAGGGCAAGTCCGCCAACCACAGCGCATACAGTACTGCGCCAGCTATCAGGCCTGCGAGCATATCGTCGATCATAATACCCAAGCCGCCACCGACGTTACGGTCCAGCACGGAAATGGGCCAAGGCTTGAGAATATCGAGGATACGAAACAGCACAAAGCCCAGCAACCACCACTGCCATGTATTGGGTAAAAAGATCAGCGTCATCCAAATACCAACCATCTCATCCCAAACAATACCGCCATGGTCATGCACACCTAAATCATCAGCCACTCGGCCACACAGCCAAAAACCAAAGACGCTAGCGACTGCAATAAATACTAAAGCTAAAGACAACGGCAGCATATACAGCAACGGCATTACAGCTAAACCTGCCAGCGTGCCCCAGGTACCTGGGGCTTTTTTAGCTAATCCTGTGCCAAAACCAAACGCCAAGAAATGCCAGAAATTACTCCAGACTTTAGGTGCGTGCATGGGGTTTTTATCCTTATTCAAAATGCTGATAGCCGCTGCGAAGTTGAGCAATCACTTGCCCTACTTGATCTAAGACTTGTACGCCTGCACCACTGCACACAGTGCCAATCACCTGCACTGCAGGAAACGCGTGCTGCAATTGCGCTAACTCACTCGGGGCAATGGTAAAGGCCAGCTGATAATCATCCCCACCACTCAGTGCACATTGCAGTGCCGCGTTATCGCCTAACAGTTGGCGTGCTGCATCAGCGACGGGCACTTGTGCTTGCTGAATCTGCAGACAGACATCAGAGGCTTTAGCGATATGCCCACAGTCGCCTACTAAGCCATCGGAGATATCCAAAGCAGAGTGAGCTTTACCCAGTAGATAGTGGCCAAGGGCTAATTGTGGTTGCGGCGACCAATACGCGGCTAACAACTGTTGTAAGGTTGTATCAGCAAGGGTTTGCGGATCAATCTCACCCAGCACTACAGGCACGGCAGCAGCGGCGGCACCTAATGAACCACTGACGCAAAGTAGATCACCCTCTTGTGCACCTGAACGCAACAGCGCCTGCTGTTGGGGCACTGCACCCATCACAGTCACGGTGATGGCTAAGGGGCCGCGCGTAGTATCACCACCAACTAAGCCAATGCCACACCTTAAGGCCATGCTGCTTAAGCCTTCACTAAAGGCCTTCAGCCAATCGGCATCAATCTGCGGCAAAGTAATGGCTAAGGTAAAACCTATTGGCGTCGCTCCCATCGCAGCGAGATCACTGACAGCCACAGCTAAAGCGCGTTGACCGAGTAAGAATGCGGGGGCGTTATCGGGAAAGTGGATGCCACTGACTAGGGTATCCGTGGATACAGCGCAACTTTGACCTGCAGGAATCTGCAGCAGCGCGCAATCATCACCAATACCTAAAAAGATATTTTCACCGCCCTGCGCACAGGCCGAGCGGGTGAAAAAATGTTGAATCAACTCAAATTCATTCATCCAGCAACACCCACCCTGCTTAAGCGTGATGAGCGCAGCATAGACTTATTTTCTATTGAGTTTAGCGTCACGAATTTCTGCTCCGCGCAAGCGCAGTGCTAACTTATCAAGAACACCATTCACATATTTATGACCATCGGTGGCACCAAAGACTTTTGCCAGCTCAATGCCTTCGTTGATCACCACGCGGTAAGGTACATCAATACGCGTGCTGAGTTCCCATGTTGCTAAACGCAAAATAGCCAACTCAACCGGATCCAATTCAGTCATTGGACGGTCTAAATAGGGCTCAATCTGTGCATCAATTTCACTTTTCTTACCCGGCACGCCGCGCAAAATTTCATTGAAGTACAGACCGTCGACACCATTAAAGTCGTTATCCACGCGAAACTGCGCTTCAATTTCATTTAAGTTTTGTCCAGCCACATGCCACTGGTATAACGCTTGCATTGCCAAGGTACGGGCAACACGGCGCATCGCAATTCGCCCTTTAGCTCGTGGCGGCGGGTTATCGCGACAGTCGTCGTTATTTAAGCTCACTTGGCCTCCAACTGCGCAAGCAGGCTGACCATTTCCAGCGCTGAGGTCGCTGCTTCACAACCTTTGTTGCCGGCTTTGGTACCCGAACGCTCAATCGCTTGCTCGATTGAATCAACGGTCAATACGCCAAAGGCCACTGGCACGCCAAACTGCATCATGACTTGCGCTAAACCTTTAGTGCACTCGCCTGATACATATTCAAAGTGTGGCGTACCACCACGAATCACTGCACCCAAAGCAATAATTGCTGCGTATTCTTTACGCTCGGCAACTTTTTGTGCAACTAAAGGCAGCTCAAAAGCACCTGGCGCACGGATCACGGTAATGTTGTCTTTGCTGACACCGTGACGCACTAATGTATCAATTGCGCCTTCAACCAAGCTTTCTACAACAAAGCTGTTGAAACGGCCAACAACCAGCGCAAACTTGCCTTGTGGGGCAATAAAGGTACCTTCGATTGTCTTTAAGGTCATGATTTTTTCTTCCTAATAAAGAGCGAAGGAGCGGCGCTAGCTGCCGCTCCAATAACAGTTAATCCTGCGGTTGCAGGTATTCTACAACTTCTAAGTCGAATCCGGATATGGCATTAAAGCGCATTGGTGAACTTAATAAGCGCATTTTACGCACACCAAGGTCACGCAAAATCTGCGAGCCGGCGCCGACAGTACTGTAAGTACCTGAACTTTTAGTAGCTTTCGCATCACCTTCAACACCCAACTGACGCTCTA